>PPCM01000105.1_pt1 | contig 135100 bp, 108 predicted proteins | sample 1555541 | NCBI WGS metagenome assembly PPCM01 (sample SAMN05284479, study PRJNA326546) | Marine sediment metagenome, whole genome shotgun sequencing project. | isolation source: marine sediment | place: Germany: Wadden Sea | collected 2012-09-05
GGTCCGTTCGTCTAGGGGTTAGGACGCCAGGTTTTCATCCTGGTAACAGGGGTTCGATTCCCCTACGGACTACAATGGTTAGTTAGGTAAAGAAAGTAAAAGGTTAGTTTTGATCGTTTTTCTTGATTTAAATCAAAAAGGTCCGTTCGTCTAGGGGTTAGGACGCCAGGTTTTCATCCTGGTAACAGGGGTTCGATTCCCCTACGGACTACAAAAAGCTTGTCGATTTTCGACAGGCTTTTTTTGTTTTATAAGAAAATGTACTGCCCAAACTTCTGTGAGCAATCCTTAATTCCCCGACTCTAACTTTAACTATCAGCTTTTAAAACTTTCTTGATTGAATAAGGCGGTTTTTTGTTCTGTACGATATAAAGACGGTTTAAGTATTCCCCTATGATTCCAAGAGAGAATAGAATTAAACTCGTAGAGAAGAGAACTGCCACAATTATGGAAGTATACCCCAAAGGCACATCAAACATCATCCAACGAGCAATAAAGCGAATACCCACAATAAAGCTAATGATTGATGAGATCAACCCGGTAAAAGTCATAATTTTCAATGGGACTGCCGTATAATAAATAGTAATATTAAAGAACAGCTTAAACAACTTCGAAAAACTATAACCTGATTTAGAATCCTGGCGCTTGAGATGTTCCACTTCTACATAAGCGATATCTTCGGTATACCACAAAAAAAGCTCATCGATGTAAACGAAATTCTGATGATGAGATAGAATTTGCTGTGCCAGCTTTTTAGTGAAAAGCTTAAATGATGATCCTTCCCCTTGAGTATCGTTGATTGCTTTAGAAGCCTTCTTCAAAAATTTGCTCCCAAGATTTCGAACAGGATTATGCTTCTTCTTCTTAAAGAAACCATAAACCAAATCCGCTTCAGTTTCCTGATATTTCAAAATCAGTTTCTTTATCTCTTCAGGTGGTATTTGAAGATCATCATCAATGGTGATTACATACTCACCTTGGGCAAAGCTTAAACCACAAAAGATCGCATTGTGCTGACCGTAATTCTTGCTCAGCTTAATAGCCTTTACGGTTTCTTTCTGCTCCCTATGCAGTACCCGAAGAATTTCCCAACTCCGGTCTTTTGCCCCATCTTCAACATAGATGATTTCAAATGATTGATTAATCTCAGCGAACACCTTATGAATGCGTTCGTTTAGTTCAACCAACGAAGCTTCGCTGTTGAACACCGGGATGATGATTGAGTAGGTAGGAGTCACGTTCAAAGTTTAAAGTTCAAGATTCAAAGTTAAAAGATTGAAAATTGCAGATTAATTATTGATGAATGAGAAGCTTTCCCAACACCAAGTTATTAGAACAGTACTTCTTCAATTAGCAATCTTCAATGGATATTTTTCAATGTTTCACCTAGCCATTTCGCAAATTCACTCATACGTTCAGTAGCAATCGCCTTGCGAAAATGAGAGTTTCCTCCTGCGTAGGGATAACAATCGTGATTTTGATACATGTAGCAAATTCTCAAATCTCACCCCTCTCTTCTAGCCACCTCCCAGGATAAGATTTGTCCCTGTAATCCACTTGGAAGCATCAGAAAGATAGAAAGCAATTGCATTGGCTACATCTTCAGGTTCACCGAAGCCAAGAGGCATAACTTTTTCAAAGTTCTCCAAGACTTCTTTTGAGATGGTTTTCCCGGCTTCTTCAACCATTGGTCCTTTTACAAAAGACGGCGAAAGGCAGTTGGCTCGAATCCCTTTAGGGGCTACTTCCAAAGCCAGTACTCTGGCATATCCTTCCAATGCCGATTTGGAGCTTCCATACATTGCGCCACCATAATAAGGATATTTGGTCGCTATGGAAGAAAGAAAGATGATCGATCCACCTTTGGTTACTTTCTTTTTCTTGATCAACTTGCCCGTCAACAAAACAGGAACTTCATAATTAATCCTGAACATTTGAGAGATATGCTTCTCCTTGATAAAATGAACTGGTGTATGGCTTGTAATACCAGCACAATGAACCAATCCGTCGATTTCGGATAATTCGCTTACAATTCGATCCAATTCAGATTCATCACTAAGATCAGCGGCCAACATCTGATGGCCTTCTCCTTCAAGCAGATCTAAAGTCTCTTTTAGACGCTCTTCATTACGGCCGGTAATAATTACCCGGGCTCCGTGGTTGGAAGCTGTTATCGCAGCTTGTTTACCAATACCAGAAGAAGCCCCGGTAATAAAAACCGTTTTATCTTTTAAGCTAAATGCTTCCATATTAAACCTCAATCAACTCAGGGACAACAATCTTATCCGCTTTCCATTGTACAGATCCCCATGAAAGTCCAACTCCAAACCCACATAACAACATGTTAAGTTCCTGGGATTGTAATTGCTCTCTCAATTCAGAAACCATTGTTAATGGAATCGAGGCTGAACTGGTATTTCCATAACGATCGATTGAAAGAGGGAATTTTTCTTTCTCCTGCTTCATCTTACGTCGAATGGAATTATTCATTAACAAGTTGGCCTGATGAAGCACATAATAATCCATGTCATCCAAGGATTTCTCAAGTTGTCCTTCAACCAATGCTCTGATATTTGGCACTACTTCCTTTTGTGAGAATGTGAATACCTTGATACCATCCAATGCCACCTGAATTCCGGTACGATAAATGCCTTCTCCGTATTTCTTCTCTTTGAAAGATTCTTCATCGATAAAGTTTCTCAAACCACCATCAGGAATAATAATAGCATCATAGCCACTACCATCCGATTGCAGGTTGAAATGGATCGGCTCAGCTCCCTGTTTATATTCAACAGCAGTTGCCGTTGCAGCATCACCAAACAAAGGATACGTACTTTTATCTTTATATGAAGCAGTTGCCGTTGAAATATCTCCAACTAAAAGCAAAGCCTTCTTAGCCGCTCCGGTTTGAACAAGACTTCCTATCTGTGAAAGCCCATATACAAAACCTGAACAACCCAGCCCCACATCATAAGCCATACATGTCTTCGGTAAACCCAAACGATCTTGTAGTATGGTTGCTGTTGCTGGAAGGATAAAATCACCTGATTGTGAGATGAAAATCAATACTTCGATTTCACTTTTATCCCATTCAAGCTCAGCTATAAGCTTTTCAGCAGCTTCGTAGCAAAGATCAGATGTTGTTAAACCTTTTTCTGCCACTCTTCTTTTCTCAATACCGGTTGTCTTTACATATAATTTGCGTTCCTTTTCAGGTGTGAAGTCATAATCCATGTTGGAGACTTCATTCTTAGGAACACAAGCTGCAATACCGGCAATACGGGTGTTATTTATGGAAAAAACAGCCATAGCTTATTGTTTTGCAGTAATAGCGTCGTAAAGATCCTGAACTGTTTTTGAATTAGTGATATCCTCTGCAGTAATAGTTACATCGAATTCACTATCTACCAGAGCTATCAGAATTAATGCATTGATTGAATTCCATTCGAAATTCTCTCTAAAACTACTCTCCGGCTTCAACACACCTGGTTCCAACTCTTCATACTCCTCTTCAATACACTTAATAAATTCTTGTACAGTCATGGTTATTGGCGTTTTATTAATTCAAAAAAAATCATTTTATAATCCCGCAAGATAAGAAAAATAATCATGTACAGACGTTGACAAACATCTATAAGGGGCGCGAAATAAAACCATGGATGTAATTTGCATATACAGCAGCAAATACATACATTTGCAGCCATAATGTCAATCTACCTCCAGTCTATGAAGAAAAAATTATTGTTAGTAAGTCCGCTTAGTCGGCACAGAAAGGGGATGTCTATAAGTTGGGATGCCCGTTACCGTCCTTTAGGCCTTGGAATTATAGCAGCTTTAACTCCTGAACATTGGGACATCAAAATAATTGATGAAAATTTTGACACTTTTGAGTTCGAAGAAGCAGATTTGGTTGGATTTACTGCCTTTACTGCAAATGCTTATCGTGTATATGAAATTTCCAAATTGTACCGTGATAAAGGGATAACAACTGTTATGGGGGGGATTCATGCCAGTATGGTTCCTGATGAAGCTCAACAACACGTTGACACCATTGTTATTGGTGAGGGAGAATCGGTTTGGCCAAAACTAATTGAAGATTTTGAAAATGGTCAGCTTCAACCTCGTTATATTGGAGAAGCTATTAGTTTGGATAAAATGCCGATAGCCAGACATGATTTATTCCATAAGGACTATTTATTTGGTTCAGTTCAAACCACCCGGGGATGCCCCTCTGATTGCGAATTTTGCTCAGTGCATGCATTTAATGGACATGTACATCGCCTTCGGCCCGTGGAACACATTTTGGACGAACTTGAACAGATACCACAAAAGCTTATATTTTTCGTTGATGATAACATTGTAGGGTATAGTAAAAAATCAAGAGAAAGAGCACTTGCTCTTTTCAAGGGTATGGTAGATCGAAAACTGAATAAGTATTGGTTCTCACAAACCTCATTAAACATTGCTGATGATGCTGAAGTGTTGAAGTGGGCAGCAAAAAGTGGATGTAAAACTATGCTTGTAGGGGTGGAAGCTGAATCGGATGAAGGCTTAACTGAGACCAACAAGAAGGTAAATCTTCGCTTAGGAGTTAGTGAATACCAGAATAAGTTTAGAAAAATTCAACGTGCAGGGATTCCCGTGATGGGGACCTTTATTTTTGGGTTAGATAGTGACAATATCGAGAGTTTGAAAAGGAGAACAGAGTTTATTAAAAAATGTGGAGTAGACTCTGTACAATCCTCAATTCTAACTCCCCTTCCAGGGACCCGATTATTTGATAAACTTTATCAGAATAATAGGATAACAGCAACAAATTTTCCGGCAGACTGGCAAAAATACCATTTTGCCGAACCTGTGATAACTCCGGCCAATATGACCGCAGAAGAACTATACAGAACCATGTGGACTAACTGGGCCAGATTATATAACAAATGGGAGTTACGAAGGCGATTACTGAGGACTTGGTGGAGAACAAGAAGTTTTTCAACAGCTTGGTGGGGATATGTTGCTAATTGGCATTACCGAAGAATATTCTTTGAGAAACTCCCCATTCATCCTGATGACAAGATAAACAGAGATTACGACTATGTTATGAATCTGGAACCTGAGAAACAAAGCTAATCAGGAATTATGAAAAGAGTATGCGATTAAGTGGTTATTTGATAGTTATTAGCAAATAACCACTTAATCACTATTAATAACGACTATTATCCCACAGGTTATTAATAGTGATTTCATCTAAATCAATCACACTGTTCAGATCTAAATCCAACATTGCATTAATCAGACATACAGATTGATATTTTTCGAGATCTTCAAGTCGGATGTCTTTTTTGTATATCAAGCCTTTATCCAGAAGATATTGCCTTTTAGTTCCTCGAAGTAGTGGCGTTGAAGGAGTATACCATTGCTCCCCATCAAAAAAGACAAGGTTAGAGAAGGTTGTATCTGTGATAAGTCCATTTTTAACAATGATGATCTCATCGCACGTCCCTTTTTGCTGAATTAATCGTTCGAAATAAGAGCGATCAGAATATTTGTATGCATACTCAATCTGATTATCAGAAATCAGTTTCAAAGTCTGGATATCTCTAATTTTGTATGGATAGAAATTCACATTCTGAATGGTTGAATTATAATCTATACGGCAACGATATAATCCGCTTTTCGGATATTCTGTTTTTGAGAGAAAATGATTCAAATCAATTATATCCTGCCCCGGATAAAACTTCCTGAATGCTGTACCCATTCTTGCCTGGTGATACTCCAGATTGAAGAACTTTCCGTTTTCAAGCTTTATAGTTTCAAATAACAGGGACATAGACCTTATCAATTAATTCCTGGTATTCAGAATCCAGATCACTTCTCAAAGTAACGCCTCCGCCACTTTTATAGGTCAATCCCTCCGGAGTATTTTCAATATAGCGAATCATAACGCCACAATCCAGGTTCTTGCCATCAAAGATTCCAAAAACACCAGTGTAATAACTGCGGTCATATTGTTCCGCATCTTTTATCACTTCAATGGTTTTCTTCTTTGGAGCTCCGGTGATTGAACCTGCAGGCAACAACTTCACCAGGATATCGCCCAGATTTTTATAATAATCATAGGGTAAATCACCAGCAATAATGCTACTAACCTGTAACAATTCTTTTTGGTTTGATTTGATATGATCGATATAACGGTACTTTTCAACACGAACATTCTTTGAAACCATACTCAAATCATTGCGAATCAGATCAACGATGGTAACATGCTCCGCACGTTCTTTTTCATTATCCAGAATAAGTTGCTCTGCATTCGGAATGGAGGCATCAATAGTTCCCTTCATCGGGTGAGAATAAATCGTATTATTTTCTATCCGGATAAACACTTCCGGTGAATAGCACACAAATTCTTCATCGAACCACAGCTTATATCTGGCCTGGCAGCTATGGAAAATGTCTTTAAGCGAGTAATTGCATTCCACTTTAGTAGGGAGCGTGAGATTCAGTAAATAAGTATCACCACGTTGGAGATGATGCTGAACAAGCTCAAAAGCCTTTTTATATCTATCAAACAACACCGGTTCCCTTTTGAATTCCAGCTCTTTTTCAGTTTTTTTATAGGGAATCTGATTACTCCTTCCATTCACATCATACAACACCTTTTCAGGATCGATTGAATCCAATGGCCAGATATGAGGCTTCTTCATATCAAAGTCCACCACAAAGATAAAAGGCTCTCTTTGCGCTCCCATCCGATTCATTTCCCCCTTAAATTCCTCAATAATCATAGCTCCCAATTATATAGCGAAATTATACTAACCACCCAAGATATACAAATGTCGGGGCAGATTTAGGGAATCGTGTTAATTTGATTGTCATTTGATGGGTATTAAGTGGTTATTCAGTTGTTATTAATTGTTTATTACAGATGCCATTTTTCAATTTTAGAATTTAGATCTTCATTGGAAATGGTTTTTCCTTTTCGGTATTCTTCCAAACTTTCATTAATGAAATCCTTCTCTTCCTGATTAAGCTTATAAATTTCCTGTTTTCCTTCTTCTGAAAGTAGATGATACAGGTAGGTTAGGATTTGTTGATCTTTCGTGTCCAGTATTTTCCTTATTAAATTATTCTGTAATTCTAAAATATCCATTGGTACATCTTTTATTCAAAGGTACGAAGTATTGGGGTGAACCTAAAGAATCGACTTTTAAACAGGCGATTTTATTGTTTGGTTGCCGACTGGTTATCTGACAGTTATCCGATTACTATTAAGTAGACACCAACAATCAATAACCACAAATCTCTATCAATAACAATAAATAACTATTGAAGAACTTAAGGATCGTTTTAATCTTCACGCTTGGTCAAAAAAATCAATTAATTTTGCAGCCTCAAAGAAAGAAGAATGAAGTTAGTCATTATTGATAATTACGATTCGTTTACGTACAACCTCGTTCAGTTATTGGAACAGGCTGGTGCGGGTGATTTTGATATTATCAAAAATGATGATCCACGCTGTTTGGAGTTGGAAGAATATAGCCATATTGTTCTATCTCCCGGGCCGGGACTACCTTCAGAAGCAGGCTATCTGGAAGATGTAATCCGTAAATATGCTCCAAGTAAGCGCATTCTGGGTGTTTGCCTGGGGCATCAGGCGATTGCTGAAACTTTTGGTGGTAAGGTTGTACAAATGAAAACCATTTTACATGGTATCGCTACTCCTTGTTTTATCCTTCAGGATAATCTTTTGTTCAATCAGATAGAATCCCCATTTACTATTGGCCGATATCACAGCTGGGTGGTTGAGGGAGAATCGCTTCCATCAGAATTGATTGTTACGGCAAAAGATGAGGATAGAAATATTATGGCGATGCGTCACCAGGAATACGATGTGCGAAGTGTACAATTCCACCCGGAATCGATTATGACACCGGATGGATTGCAAATGATGAAGAACTGGATTAATTATTCTTCTCTGTAAATTTTAATTTCTTTTTCCCCGCTTGATTTAATAAACCCTCTGAACATTCCTGAGGTATTAAAGTCTAATGCTACATTACCATTTTTATCTACCGCAATAAGACCTCCACTTACCTTAGGGTCAGCAAATTTTTCATGCAGGATATGGTGCAAAGATTCCTGAACAGATTTTCCAAGATATTTATATCGGGCAACAACATCGTAAGCAACAGCATGACGGATAAAATATTCTCCATGTCCGGTTGCTGAAACGGCACAAGCTTCATTATCGGCATAAGTGCCGGCTCCAATAACCGGGGAGTCACCAACACGTCCCCAACGTTTATTGGTCATACCTCCTGTTGATGTTCCTGCAGCCAGATTACCATACTTGTCGAGCACAACACAGCCAACAGTTCCATATTCCTTTTTAACCGCTGTTATTTTTTCTATCTGTTCTTTCCTTCTGGGTGTTATGAAGTAGTCATTGGAAACAGTATCCAGTCCTGATTCGGCTGCAAAGATTTCAGCACCATCGCTTACAAGCATTACATGCTTTGATTGTTCCATTACAGCTCTGGCAGCTGTAATCGGATTCTTAATGGTTTTAACTCCGGCCACGGCTCCGGCATTCAGATCGGCACCATTCATAATTGAGGCATCCAGTTCGGCTTTTTTTTCTGCAGTCAAAACAGCTCCTCTCCCTGCATTGAACAATGGAGAGTCTTCCATGACCCGGATAGATGCTTCAACAGCATCCAAAGCATGACCTCCGTTTTTCAGAATTTGCTCACCAGCAAGCAAGGATTCATTCAACCTTACTCTATAAGCAGAGTCTCTCTTCCGAGTTACTTTATCTCTTTCAATCGAGCCAGCCCCACCATGAATTACGATCACATAATCAGGGCGATCAATCTCTTCTTGTGTAGGTTTTGGTTCACAACAAGAGGTAAGTATTAGTACAACTGAAATAGTTATGATTGAGATTAGTTTATTCATTATTATGAGGGATTAATTTCTATTTAAATAAATACCGAAGTACATCTTCTACTCGTGCAACCGGCATAATCTCGATGTTGAATTTTGAAGAATCAATTCCTTTCAAACTGTATTTCGAAACAAAGATGCGTTCAAAACCCAGTTTATCTGCTTCAGATATTCTTTGATCAATTCTGTTTACTGCTCGGATTTCTCCTGAAAGTCCAACCTCTGCAGCAAAGCAATCTTTCTGAGAAACGGCAACATCAAAATTGGATGAAAGCACAGCAACAATTACAGCTAAGTCAATGGCTGGATCATCCACACGTATCCCCCCGGCAATATTCAAAAAGACATCCTTTGCTCCCAGACGGAAACCTCCACGTTTTTCCAAAACAGCCAGAAGCATGTTCAACCTTCTTGAGTCAAAACCTGTAGAGGAACGCTGAGGTGTTCCATAAGCAGCAGAACTAACCAAAGCTTGAGTTTCAATAAGCATCGGCCTTAGTCCTTCCATAGTTGCTGCAATTGCAATGCCTGATAGATCTTCATCCTTATGAGAAATCAGAATTTCGGAAGGATTGCTTACTTCACGAAGTCCGGTTTGACGCATTTCGTAGATCCCGAGTTCCGATGTACTACCAAAACGATTTTTGGCAGATCTAAGAATACGATAGCCATAATTCCTGTCACCTTCAAACTGAAGAACGGTATCCACCATATGCTCCAGAATCTTGGGACCAGCCAAAACTCCATCTTTAGTGATATGACCAATGATGAAAATTGGAGTTGCACTTTGCTTGGCATACTTCTGCAATTCTCCGGCACATTCCCGTATCTGAGAAACACTCCCTGCAGACGATTCAATCAGGTCGGTATGGAGTGTTTGAATCGAATCCACAACCAAAACATCTGGCTTCAACTGATCAATTTGATTGAAAATACTCTGCATATTGGTTTCGGTCAGGATATAGCAGTTCTGATTTCCCGGATCAATGCGCTCTGCCCTCATCCGAATTTGCTGACCGCTTTCTTCACCTGATACATACAGAACTTTCAGGTTCTGAAATTTCAAAGCAACCTGAAGCATCAGTGTTGATTTACCGATACCGGGCTCTCCTCCAACAAGAATGATTGAACCAGGAACCAAACCTCCTCCGAGCACCCTGTTTAATTCAGCATTATGAGTATTTAACCGGTCCTGTTTCTCAAGATCAATATCTCTTAATAAACGAGGCTTTTTATCCTCCCTCGATGGCTGAGCTTTATAGGCTTTGTTGCTATTACTTTTTTGAACAACCTCCTCAACATAGGTATTCCATTCCCCACACGAAGGACATTTACCCAACCACTTAGGCGACTGTGTTCCACAACTTTGACAGTAAAATATTGTTTTGGTCTTGGCCATTTTCGATTTCAATTTTGATAAGGCAAGATAGGAAATTTAGAGGAAGTATCGGGACTGCTGTACTGTTGAAATAGATGTGTTTGGCGTAGGATGTGCCTATGTCACATCATTAGTGTAGACTATGCTACAAATATTTTATACAACGAAGATAAAACAAATGCAAAACGATGTTTATGAATGTGTTTTTATTGCTGTTTTCTTTGAGAAAACCGTAGGCAAGGCCTACGAAAATAATATAACGAAGCGGAAAGCTTTGCCAAACGGTGCAGGGATTGGGTCCCTTAACCTAATACACTTCTTTTATCTTTTCAATAATCCCAGTAGTCGAATAACCTTCAGTAAGAGAAATTGTTTTCACTTCTCCGTCTTTTGCCATTAGAATATCGTAACCAACGATGTCTTCGGCTTTGTAGTCGGCACCTTTAACGAGAACATCGGGCTGAACAAATTTTATTAATTCATAGGGAGTGTCCTCATCGAAATACACAACAGCATCAATAAAGGATAAAGCTGCTAATGCACTAGCACGTGCTTTTTCATTTACGATGGGGCGATTCTCTCCTTTAATTCTTTGTACCGAAGCATCCGTATTTAATCCAAGAATCAAAATATCACCCTGATCTTTGGCCTGGGAAAGGTATTCCACATGTCCTAAATGCAGGATGTCGAAACATCCGTTGGTGAATACAACCTTCTTACCCTTAAAATTCCAGATCGCAAGTTGGCGTTTCAATGCCTCACGATCCATAATTTTATTCTGAATAATATCAAATGTCTTCATGAACAACTTTTTTCTCATTAATTAAAGGTAATAAAGTGATGGAAACAATCCCCATTATAATAATCATGATGGTCTGCCCTGACCATAGAATCCAGCCCATGGCATAGCCTTTGACTTCCGGAATAAGGTACAATGTCAGCGTTTCGGCAACAATGGCCGGGTAAATCCCAATTCCACCTTGAACTACCATCATCCCGATAGCTCCAAGAGTAAGAACCACCAGGGCTGCATCACCTCCCAGACTCATGGTTTCAGCCAAGCTGGGAAATACCATCCATGTCATTCCCCAATACATGGTCCAGATAGTAATGGTATGTAAAAAGAACCACCAGGGCTTCTTCAGTTTAAAGATTGACATAATGCCATCCCAGAAACCGGAAGCAAGTTCTTTGAACTTCTTAACAACTCCCATCTTATTCAGCCGTTTTCGAAAAACATAGGATATCAGAATCAAAACAGTAGTCATACCCAAAATGAGTAGGCTCAGATTACCTGCCTTGCTGAAAAAAGCGATCTTATTCCCCAAAGGAGTTAATACCTTTTCATCGATATAGCCATAAAGTCTCGAAAAATAAGCAAAGGTGATAAATGCAAACATGATCACAAAAACCACCAGGTCGATAGCTCTTTCAGTAATTACCGTTCCAAATGATTTATTAAACGGGATTTTTTCGTAGCGTGTAAGTACACCACATCGCATCATTTCGCCAAGCCGGGGTAAAGCCAGATTGGCGAAATAATTAATAAAAACAGCCAGAAACACATTCTTAAACCGGGGCCTATAGCCTAATGATTCCAACATCATTTTCCAGCGGAATGTACGACTGGCATGGCTGATAATCGCGAGTACTATGGAATAGAGCACCCACTTATAATCAGCTGCTTTTAACGAATCAAATATTTCTTTTTTTTGTTCCGGACTAAAATCCTTAACAAAGAGCCAGATAAAAAATACGCCCAATGATAAGAACAGAAGTACACGAAAGATAGATAACAGTTTTTTTCTCAATTATTATACTGGTTTGTTGTTTTCGTCAGGGAACACAACACTTGGTTCAAAAGTCTTAGCTTCTTCAAAATCCATGCTGGCATAAGATATGATAATTACCATATCTCCCACCTGGCACAACCTCGCTGCTGCTCCGTTTAAAGATATCTTTCCTGAACCTCTCTCACCCTTGATCACGTATGTTTCCAGACGTGCACCATTTGTAATATTAACAACCTGTACCTTTTCGAATTCAATCAAATTAGCAGCATCCATCAAATCCTCATCAATACTGATGCTACCTATATAGTTCAGGTCAGCCTGTGTAATGGCCGCCCTGTGAATCTTCGATTTCATTACTTCTATCTGCATAGCGCGCAAAATTATTAAAAGATTTTCATATTATCTATCAATCGTACTCCTCCAACAAAAGCTGCAATACATGCCGTGCAACTTTTTACATCCATCCATGTCCCGAAAGACTCTAGTGTATATGTATTTACAATCTCAAAATATTCCAATTCAATATTTTCAGAATTTTTTATTTCGTCGATTCCCCACTGTTGAACCTGATCAACTTCATGGCTTAATGCCATCTCCTTTGCCAACTTCAATACACGAAAAATAACCGAGGCTATATCTCTTTGTTCATCTGAAAGTCGCATATTTCGAGAACTCATTGCCAGACCGTTATCTTCACGGATAATCGTGCAAGGTACAATTTTCACATCCAAACCATCAAGCTCTACCATTTTACGGATTATAGCCATTTGCTGAAAGTCTTTCTCACCAAAATAAGCTTTATGTGGCTCAACAATTGTAAACAATAGATTTACAACAATTGCTACACCATTAAAATGACCGGGACGGAACTTTCCTTCCATCACACCACCCATGATTCCAAAATCATACTCCTTATTGATTTTTTCAGGATACATTTCCTGGACTGAAGGCATAAAAACCATATCACAACCTGCTGCTTTAAGCATTTCCAGGTCTTTGTCCATAGTTCTCGGATATTTCTTCAGATCATCCGGGTTATTAAACTGAATCGGATTAACAAAAATGGAACAAACTACGATATCGTTTTCCTTTCGGGCCTGATCAACCAAAGAAATGTGCCCCGGATGCAATGCACCCATTGTAGGTACAAGACCTATGCTTTTCCCCTCTGTTCTGATTTGGTGAACAAAGGATTTCACTTCAGAAATCTTCTCAATAACTTCCATTCCCCTCAATAAATTGCTGTCGTCCTTTACTCTGTTTTGATTAATATTTGCAGAAGGTCTTCTTCAAGGCTCAATATTGGTGTTTCAATAATTCGGCCAATTTCTTTTCTCCCCTTATAAAAAATAAATGTCGGTACCAATTCAATGTTCAATTCACTAAAATCCATATCTTCCACCTTCTTTTCCCCATCAACACAGATAACCTCAACCGATCGGTGTGAGATACCGGCTTGATCCATTACTTTAAAAAATCGGGGAACCTGAATTTGTGAATCGTGGCACCATGTGCCCATAATTATTGTTAATCGTGTATTTTGATATTTATCTTTTATACTCGGAATTACTTCCATATTTACTTCATACGCACCATATTCAGTTTGATAATGCAGCCCAAACTCATTGTCTTGCAATGCCTCGGGGGTGCAACAACCAACTAAAACCTCTTTATCGAGCTTCGGGTCAAACTTCATTTGATTCATCTTTTTAGTAGGGTTGCAACTCCACATTGTCACCAACGACATTAGCAAAATCCCTAATAATTTGATTCTCATTATGAATACCTTTTGCAAATAGCCCGACAAAAGTAAAGAGAATTTACATGTCAACTCCAAATTTTTAATGAAAAATTAATACCTGGAGAATCAGACTTTTTTCTAAACGCGTAAAACTCCTGTAACACCAACAAAAACAATATGTCGAATTCTTTCTATCTTTGAACAAACAGGCGAATTTCACATTAATACATATTGTTTTATTCGAAACCACCAAGACATATGGAATACGATTTTTCAACAATACTTTTTGCTTTCGGGCTAACACTCTTTGCAGGGCTCTCCACAGGGATAGGGAGTGTAATGGCTTTTTTCACCAAACGTACCAACACGAAGTTTCTTTCTGTTGCTTTGGGATTTTCGGCCGGAGTAATGATTTATGTTTCGATGATTGAGATTTTTGTGAAAGCTAAAGACGAATTGGTCGTTGAAGCAGGTGAAACCTTGGGTTATTGGTATACCGTTCTGGCTTTCTTTGGAGGCATCGCACTTATCGCATTAATTGACAAGTTTATTCCTTCGATGGAAAACCCACATGAAATCCATAAAGTAGAAGAGATAAATGATATCAATATTATTAAAAAGAAGAAATTGATGCGAATGGGCTTATTTACAGCACTGGCAATCGGTATTCATAATTTCCCTGAAGGTTTAGCTACTTTTACTGCGGCTCTGACCGAACCCAGTCTGGGGATCGCCATCGCAGTAGCAATAGCCGTACACAATATACCTGAAGGAATTGCAGTTTCCATTCCAATATATTATGCGACCGGAGATCGCAAAAAAGCTTTTTGGCTCTCATTTGCCAGTGGTCTGTCTGAACCAGTTGGAGCAATGGTTGGTTACTTGATTTTGATGCCTTTCTTAACCCCGATGGTTTTTGGATTACTTTTCGCAGCTGTTGCAGGGATTATGGTTTTTATTTCATTGGATGAACTCCTCCCATCAGCTCAGGAGTATGGAGAACACCATCTTTCAATTTATGGCCTTATTAGCGGGATGGCAGTTATGGCAGTAAGTTTGTTGATGTTTGCATAATCAGCCTTCGATAAGTTCAGGGTACAAAAAAAGCTCATCAAATACATGATGAGCTTCTTTTATAGAATAAGTTCTTTTTATTCTGGGCTAATAGCTTCTACAGGACATACATCTGCACAGCTACCACAGTCAGTACAAACATCAGCGTCAATCTTATAGATATCGCCTTCTAGGATTGCATCAACTGGACACTCATCGATACATGTACCGCAAGCAGTACAATCATCACTAATTACATATGACATAGTCAGTTAAATTTTAGGTGAATAAATAATTTCTATTTCAATGCAAATCTAGTGAACTAAAACAGTTTGACAAGATCGAATTAATATTTTAGAAAACATCTAAATAATTGCATCCATCTGTTAAGCTGATCCACCAGAATTACGATTAGCAAAAATATGAATGATGCTCTAAATAACAAACATCTTTTGTTAAGAGTGTGAAATTTAAATTGAGAATGGCTTAAGATAGAATTCCCTGGTAGGCGTGAAACACTGTATCACAATATGTTTCTGACATTTACCTATAACAACATCGCATTTACCATGCTGTATTCAGAATTACAATTATTCATGGTATATTCAGTTAGAAAGATTGGGTATATTTGTTAGAAACAGTTGAAATGAATAACAATAGGTAGCGCAAGAATCATCATAAAACAATGGAACAATGACACATGCAGCACATGATCACGGTGATATCAAACAGATCAATCAAAAGAGGTTATTAATAAGTATTTTATTAAATCTTGGAATTACAGTTGCTGAAATTATTGGCGGTCTGCTTTCCAATAGTCTGGCCTTGATTTCGGATGCCTTGCACAACTTTAGTGATACTTTGGCCCTGACGATTGCCTACATTGCAAACCGCATCAGTAAAAGAAAATCTACCGAAGCAAGGACATTTGGTTTTAAACGGATCGAAATCCTCTCGGCATTTTTTAATGCGTTAGTCCTGATCAGCATTTCTATATACCTTTTTTATGAAGCTTTTGAGCGCGTTTATAATCCTGAACCGATTAATGGTTTGATTATGCTAATTGTTGCAATAATTGGCCTACTTGGCAACCTGATATCTATTATTCTATTAAGTTCCGATAAATCAAAGAATTTGAACATCAAGGCTGCTTACCTGCACCTGCTTGGCGACACACTATCATCGGTAGCCGTAATTGTTGGAGGTATTTTAATCTATTATTACAATATGCATTGGGTCGATCCCCTGATAACGATCATTATTGGTTTATATATTATAAAAGAAGCCTGGAGTATCTTAAGGGAAACCGGTGAAATTTTGATGCAAGGAACACCTAGAGATTTATCGCTGGATAAGCTAAAATCGGAGTTGATGAAACTGGACCATGTAAATGATATACATCATATGCACGCCTGGCGATTAAATGATAAAAAAATTCATTTCGAATGCCATGTGGATCTGGATCTGGATTTAGCCGTAAGTCAAACACAGGAAATCGGTGATCGAATAGAACATCTCCTTCATGAGGAATTTGATATTGGACATACCACGTTACAATTTGAATACCATTCTTGTGAAAAGGATGTCGATTGTTTCTGAAAGAAAATCGGATCAGGAGTAAAACGGCCTCTCTGTTTTCAATAGAAAATCACGATTTCAATTCATTCGTGTATTCATGGTCTTTTTTTTCTAAATTCATCAGTTGAAACCAAACTATAAACCATGAGTAAAAATCAACTACTTTCGCTTCTTGTAATATCATTACTATCAAGCATCCTATTATACGCATGCACCCCCAAAGGCATAAGTGAACAAATAACTGATAATGAGCTCAAAGAACATGTAGAATATCTTGCTTCAGATTCTCTTATGGGGCGAAAGACCGGAAGTCACGGTTCGATGCTGGCAGCAACATACATCAGAGATCAATTTGAAAAAGCCGGTTTAAAATTACTAAACACCAGTGGTTTTCAAGAATTTGAATTGATAACCAAAATTCAAACTGGAGCGGCTAACGCACTGATCATTGATAATGATACTGCAACATTAGAAACAGATTTTATACCCTTTTCATTTTCTTCAAACGGTAACCTTAAAGCGGAAATCGCTTTTGCCGGATACGGCTTTGAAATATCATCAGACACTTTGAAGTGGAATGATTATGAGAATCTGGATGTTGAGGGTAAGTGGGTGTTGCTGCTTAGAGGTGGCCCTGAATACTCATATAAGAAGAGTGTTTTCATTCCTTTTGAAGGAGAACGAAATAAAGTCTTGACAGCAAAGGATCATGGAGCTGCTGGTGTTCTATTTGTTAATCCTGTGGAAATGTCGAAAGAAGATAAACTAACAAATCTGTACTTTGATAAAACAGCATTAGGAGCGGGTGTTCCGGTTATTCATATTAGTCGTGTTATTGCGAACAAAATTATAGATCAAACAGGGGATAAAGTTGAGGAACTGGAGCAGCTTATTAATAAACAATTTGCTCCTGTTTCAATGGAAATAGAAAAAACATTAAATGTATCTGTTGAGCTGCTTCAAAAGACTGAAACAGCACAAAATGTGGTAGCCATTCTTCCCGGGTCTGATCCGGAATTAAAAGACGAACATGTGGTAATCGGGTCTCACTATGATCATCTGGGGATGGGAGGTAAAGGATCCGGTTCCAGAAGCCCGGATACCACAGCCGTGCATAATGGCGCAGATGATAATGCCTCTGGAGTAGCTACAGTTATAGAAATGGCAGAATATTTTTCTCATAATCCACCCAAACGTTCCATTATTTTTGTAGCCTTTGATGCTGAAGAAATGGGCCTTTTGGGAGCAAAGCATTTTGTGAAAAACGCCCCCTTTGAGCTTGAGACGATCTCAGCCATGCTTAATTTTGATATGATTGGCCGACTTAAAAAAGAATCAAAAACACTAACCATAGGAGGTACAGGGACTTCAGTTGAAGCAGATTCATTACTACAATTACATCTGGATACTACCGCTTTCAATTTGGTATATTCACCAAATGGCTACGGTCCCAGTGACCATGCAGCTTTTTATTCAGAAAACATTCCTGTATTTTTCCTTACCACTGGAGCTCATTCAGAATATCACACACCTGGAGATGATGTGGACTTACTGAATTTCCATGCTTTGCAATCGATTAGTTATTATGGCATTAATCTAATCACCTCAATAGCAAACCATCCGAAGAAACTCAATTTCCGCGAATCAGGAACAAAAAGAGCACAAGGACAACGAACCAATTTAAAAGTAACTTTAGGAATCATTCCTGATTTTTCAGGAGTTGTAAAAACCGGACTTGGTGTGGATGGTGTACGAAAGGGTGGACCAGCAGATCTTTCCGGGATGCAAAAAGGGGATGCTATTGTTGCAATTAACGGTTTAAGCGTTGGGAATATCTACGATTATATGAATCGCCTGAAAAAACTGAAAGCAGGTTCAACAATTACGGTTGAAGTAATCAGAAACGATAAAAAAGTCGTATTGCTGGTTCAGTTATAATATTCTATAAATAAAAACAACTCCATGGATTAATTCATGGGGTTGTTTTTATTTATAGAATCTCCCCCCTTCATTATAAAATGTATATTTGCAAGTTCATAAGGAAACAGTAATGTTTGATATATTTACAAGAGAATTAATCGATAAGTTTATCCGGTTTTGTGTTGTTGGATTTTCCGGTGTTTTTGTTGACTTCGGTACAACTTATGTTGCCAAGGAACGTGTTCAGATCCAGAAATATATTTCCAATGCCATTGGTTTTACTGTTGCTGCTTCAACAAACTATATTTTCAATCGCATCTGGACTTTCCATTCTCAAAATCCTGATATTGCTACAGAATATCTCAAATTCATCTTTTTTTCGTTGATCGGACTTGGCATCAACACGCTTGTTCTCTGGTTTCTGGTAAGTAAAGGAAAATGGAATTTTTACTTTTCTAAGCTCTTTGCTATAGGCGCCGTTACTATCTGGAATTTTGTGGTAAACTATCTTTACACATTCTCATAACCTGGCTACAAACTCAATATCAAACATCTCCGAAACACTTCCCATCAATAGGTCTTTGTCATATTCTCCGGAATAACCAGGATGAAATCAGCCAACGCTTCATGATCTTCTTCTAATTTCAGAATATCTTTTTGCTCAACACTTGCAATGGTCATAACTTTCAGCTCTGGTCTGTATTTTTTTAAATACCAGACAATCCCTTCATTATTATTAGAATGATAGGTTCCATTATAATGGATAAACTTATATCCTTCACTAAAATGCTCCACAATACTATGAGCCATAGTAGCATCTTTAATAGCCTGAGCTTTTGGTAAATTCTCACTTGCATGTCCCATAGCACCCATCATTTTCATCATATTCGCATAACAAGCAAGCTCTTGATTATAAAGAACTGGCAGAGGAGCCATAAACGCCTTTTCATTTACAGGCAGTCTATCCAAAACTTCAAACCCTTTTTTATGAACCATTGCTGCATACCTTCGCGGAATATTCGTTGCTATAAAGTCAAGTTCATTTTCTTTAGAAAACTCAACCAATGGGCGGTAATCCGTTTTATAATTATTCCAGAGACGCACCTCTTTTTTAAAAACATCTTCATTAATCTCACCTTTCAGGTATCTGCTTAAACCTTCGGCATTGTCCCGTTCAAACATCTCAGCACCCAGAATAATATCACCTTCAGTTAGAGCAAATAAATCCTGCGTTATTTCAAGTTGTAACCAATGATCAATCGGATTATTATGCAATTCACCAAAGAAAATCACATCTGCTTTTAGGGCTTCTTTGATTATCTTCTTATACTTAACAGCCTTCCCCTTGTGATTGTATAATCTATATGATGGTTTATCATTCTTAAATGATCCCAGAATAATTAGAAGTCCCAGCAAGAGAATGAATCGTTTCATGGCATATGTTTTATAATGAGTGGACAATTAATCGACTACGATTTTTTCTTTAGTTTATTTTCATGAAACATGAATGGAAGCAGATTGTTTACACCTTCCATAATTAAGATTTTTTCATTATTTGCCTTCATAATCACCCGAATCTTATTTTTGGATTTATTTTCGTATTCAGCCATTACCTGGCGGCAAGCTCCACAAGGAGTTATAAGGCCATCAAACTTAAATGATTCACTCTGGGCAGTCAGTGCAATACCAATCACTTTGGCATCGGGAAACCGTGAACAAGCAGAAAACAATGCAACCCGCTCAGCACAAAGGCCACTGGGGTACGCCGAATTTTCCTGATTATTTCCAATTACAATTTCACCATTATCCATAAGCACTGCAGCCCCAACCTTAAAATGAGAATATGGAGCAAAGGCATCATTACTGGCTAACTCTGCTTGTTCAATCAGAAATTGATCGTTTTTATCCAGTTCAGGAAAAGTGCATTCTTTGTATGAAATTTCGATTCTACCCTCTTGCATGCAATTCGATTTATTCTACTCACTATCGGTGAGTAGAGCCTGTAGAGGTAAAGATAGCTATTTTCCTGAATCGGTTAAGGTACGTCCAAAGCTTTTATAATCGATTGCAAAACAGAATACACAATATAATAATATGAAGAAAGTCAAGCCAGCCTGACTCTCCAATGTATCTTCCCAAAGCATGGAAAGCATACCGATAAACAGAAAAATAATGAATAAGGGTTGACGAATTGCCCCGTTAATATATGCAGGTAATAGTAGTCCTGTCAAAAACCACAACAGTCCGAAGACACCAAAGGCAACCATAATCGCCAGATACTGATTATGTGATCGTCGACGCCACTCTTGCTTTAAAGGGGTCTTCATCTCTTCATATTTAGCATGAAAGGCATGATCCATATCTCCTGTGCCAACACCAAACACTGGCTGATCACCAATAATTTTCAAAGAAGTCTTCCAATACTCAATGCGTTGCATCAAGGAACTACGATTTGGGTTATTCCGCTCTGTGTATGAACTAAAACCATAGAAGACTTTATACAATCGTTTTTTCACAGATAAAGGATTGGCATACTCCGCATTAGCAATACCATTTTCAATGTTTTTGACATCCTCTTCACTTAATGACATCACTCCATCGTAATCCTTACGAAATCCCTTTGAGTTGAGATATCTGATTAAAGTATACTTTATTGTCTGTTGCTTATTATCTTTTTGAAGATATTTTATCTCACTCCTCTGATCCCAGGCTTGTCTCAGTTCTTTATAACAAAGATATACTCCAATGTAGTGTCCATTTTCAACGCCAAACTGATTGGTATCATGAACATACGCATTACCTCTAATTGTTTTCTTTTCTAAGGTTTTAACATTAATTTCAGCCGGAATAGAATAATCATAATACGTATTAACACCAAAGCCAATTACACTTACAATAATGATCAGTAAAGCAGAGATTATTCCGATACGAATCCCTCTATGCCTGATACGAAAGATATAATATGCCCCCAGCAGGACAATTCCGGTCATAAGGATACTCACTCCGGTTAGGGATTCCATCATGATCAGGTAGATGGCTAACCAGATTCCAGAGACAATCAATCCCAACCTATGGGCTGTGCTCATCTGCAGATGTATCAAAAAGTATATGATAATACCGATCGCCAACAATACATTCAAACTAAACCGAATGTGAGATATAAATGGTGAAAGTTCTATCGCATCAACGATTCCGGGAACTAACAACAAATACATGCCATAAAAAGTCGTCACAAGAATTGTCGACAAATACAACCAGAAAATAATCCTAAACACTTTCCAATCGATTTTAACTGACGTTGCAAAAACAATTGGAAAATAGAGTAAAGGTAATTTGATCCGAAGATCTTTTAAAGCATAGCTAAGGTCATGATTTGTCCAGAACAATCCAATAAGATGCAACAGATAGATGGAAGATAAAATGACTGCAGGTTTATTCCTGAAAAACTCCCGAAGCTTTGATATGATATTCAATCCCAATTGGAATATAGCAGAAGGCAAAGCAAAGATCAAGCGCCCTCCAAAACTCTTCTCCGGATTCCACAATTTATTTATCTCAATACCATCTATCATCCAAAAAAACAAAACTGCAATCTGAGATACAGTCATTAAAAACTTGGATGTTGGTAAACCAATAAACAGAATTGCCAGAAAAACCAGAAATGGTATTTTAGCATTTATCCTTCGCCCCACTGTTCGTTCCATCACTTAAAATGTTCCTGATAATTATTTCTCCTGCAAATGTCCTTCTAAAATCTCTTTGTATCGATCTTTAGCACTTAAAAGTTTAAGGGCTTCATTCACTTCCGGATCCTTTTTCAACATTGCCTCAACTCGTCCACTCTGATAATAATAACGAGTAACTATTTCTCCCTTCAGGATTTCTTGAATTTGATCTTTGTAAATTTCCAAATCATTCTCCTTACAAGAAGCAACCTCTTTTTCCAAACTGGAAAGTAAAGCCTCAAGATTATCTTTATAATTTTCTTCCTCAGCAATTATCCTCAATTCCTCAAATTTCCTTTCAGTCATCGTGGTATAGGTGAACTTATTATCTTTGAGATATTGAATGAAATCATTGTAAATCGCCTCCGAAATCTCAAATTCATTTGGAGGTACTATCTGACTATTTTTGGAATAAAAGTCATTTACAAAGTCGAATATCATATTTTTCGCAAAAAGATTGATCGTCACTTCTCCAATCTCAGGCAAATCGGTTTTCACATCTGGTTGCACACCACCACCGTCATAAACCTTTCGACCGTTCTTAGTTGAAAACTCAGAAACTAATGAATCGGGAATCTTAGTAAAATGTCCATTTTCATCTTTATGAGAATAATCAATAGCCTGAATACACCTTCCACTTGGGATATAATATTTTGCAACCGTCACTTTCAACTGACTGTTATAACTTAAAGGAATTACATTCTGAACCAATCCCTTTCCATAGGTACGATGCCCCATTACCACACCACGATCCATATCCTGAATTGAGCCCGACAAAATCTCGGATGCAGAAGCACTTTGATTATTCACCAAAACTACAATTGGGATCTCGGTATCCATGGGTTCGAAACGGGTTTTGTATGTTTTAGAGCGATCTGCCAATCTCCCGATAGTATTTACAACCAGTTCATCTTTGGGCACAAAAAGATTAACTATATCTACAGCTTCGTTCAAAAGCCCTCCCCCATTATCACGCAAATCTATAATCAATCCATTCAATGGAGTTTCCGCTTTCAATTCAGTATATGCTTGTTTGAATTTCACAGCAGCTTTGTGAGTAAAGCCAGTTAACTTAATATATCCCATCTGATTATCGAGCACATCATGAAATGTAATATCCGGAATTTTAATGTTCTCCCGAATAATTTCCATCGTTTTCCTTACACCAAAACGCTCGATTTCCATATTAAACATGGTTCCGGCTTCCCCCTTCAACAATTCACTCACATCGGAAGAATTCAAACCAACCATCGATTTCCCATCAATGGCAATTATTTTGTCTCCAGCTTTTAATCCCACTTTATCCGATGGAGAATCTTTATAGGGTTCGGTTATAACAACGTGATCACCTTGTTTCTGAATCAGAGCTCCAATTCCTCCATATTTGCCAGTTGTCATTACCCGAACATCTTCAATTTGCGACTCAGGAATATATACAGTATAAGGATCTAATGTTTCCAGCATAGACCCTATACCCGTTTCCATCAAATCGGTGGGCTGCAACTCATCCACATAATAGGTATTCAACTCTTTATATAGGGTGGTGAATATTTCAAGATTTTTTGATACTTCAAATGCTTTCTGAGCATGCACTCTTCCCAAAGAATTAGAAATAATTAGAACTGTAAGAATTCCAAAAATCAATTTTGTATATCTTGATTTCATGTGTTTATAGTTTTAAATATTTACCAAATAGCCTGTCCCGATTTATCGGCGGAATATCCATTTGTATTCATCCATAGTAAAAATGCCTATATCAGATGGATATTTCATAACACTTTACTTTAATATTATTCTCATCCCAAATTGTGCAAAACAAAACCTGAGACTCAACAACGAATAAACTGCAATATAGATGATTTTAGTATAAAAAAGGTTTCAAATAAAACAATCTTAATCCAAAGTAGCTCATTTACCTTTTTTCAATTGTTCATCAATATTTTTGGAAATGCGGGGTATTGCTTTTTTTATAGAGCCATTTACTTTTTTATATTCAGGAATCTCCTTATGTGTGTATACAAATCCAAGACAAATTTGTGTATCATACCGGTACAGATCCTGATACAAACTTTCTTTATTCAACCGAAATCCCTCTCTGAACAATCGTTTTATTCGATTGCGATCAACAGCTTTTTTAAAGTAACGTTTGGGAACAGATATTAACACCTGTGCTGGAAAAGTGGTTTCAAGCTCCGATACCAGGTAATAGATCTTAAAGGGATGTACATAAATAGACTCACCTTCATTGAATAACTTCCGAATCAGGGAATGATTATTGAGTTTCTCTTTCTTATGGAAGGTGTACAATCCCACGTATTTCTTATTAATCTCCTGAAAAACAAAAACCAGGTATACAAATCCTGGTTTTTGTAATCAAGTATGTTTTTTATTATTTCTTTCTTCGACTGGCTTTCTTCAAATCTTCAAGATGTTGTTCAATCGCCATAGTCATTGAAGGCGCAGTTTTGGTTGGAGCTTTAATATTCAACTTCAAACCTTCCTGCTCAACAGCACTTACTGTTGTTGGACCAAAAGCAGCCACTAAAGCTCCTTCCTGTTTATAATCAGGGAAGTTTTTGAACAAAGATTTCACTCCTGAAGGACTGAAGAAGATCAGCAAATCATATTCTTCAATTTTCACGTCAGAAAGATCACTGGCTAATGTTCTATAGATGATCGCCTTATTATAATCAATCTTAGCAACATCAAGCTGTTCAGCAAACTCCTGTTTGTGAATATCCGAACAGGGTAATAAGAACTTTTCTTCTTTATGCTTCTTAATTAGATCCATCAACTGGGCAAAGTTCTGCTTTCCATGAAAAATCTTTCGCTTGCGGAACTGTACATATTTCTGAAGATAAAAAGCTATCGCTTCTGATATACAGAAATATTTCATTGTATCGGGAACTTCAATTCGCATTTCCTTACATATTCTGAAAAAATGATCAACCGAATTTCGACTGGTCATAATAATAGCAGTATGCTCAGGAATACTGATCTTATCCTTACGAAATTCCTTTGAAGGAACCCCCTCAATTTTAATGAATTTTCTGAAATCGATATCAATACCAAATTTTTGAGATAACTCAAAATATGGTGACTTTTCGATGTTCGCCGGTTTGGGTTGTGATACAAGAATCTTCTTTACTTTCAATTTTCTAGATTTTTTGGGTTTAGAAAATCAATCCCTTGTTCTCATTGATTTACACCACTATAGATAGTATTCATAAAGTAGTTTCAAACCAATAAAAACAGGTGCTATTTCAAGTGCGCAAAGGTACAAAATAATATAGATATACGAAAATCCACTTTGAGTAATTCCAATCATAAAATTCCTTACAGTTCTATAGATATATGCAATCGCCAGGATTACTACGGCAACTACAGCTACATACTTCACCGTAGTATATTGAAGCAGAACAGCTCCTATGACAAAGAACAAACCTATATTCAAATTGAATAACAAATTATTTACCCGATGAAAATAGGATGCAAAACCGGTCTTAAATACCACACCAATGAATCCGATTAAAAGATTTTTCACCAACCACCCCAAGCTTATCACGCTGAAAATCTTGCCAAACAAAATCAATTCAGACAAAGAATCACCCGAATATCCGGCCATTTGCTTAAAGGTAAGAAAACAAAATGAGGAAAAAGACAACACAAAAACGGTACTCAATAAAAAAACATAGGTTTCTTTAAACATCCGACTTTCTCTTTCCAGGATATAGGATTCGCGCATTGAGAAAAAAGATTTACCCACTCTTACCAAATCTTTACGAAATAAAAACTTGGCCAGGGTAATAAAAACCAAACAAGCTAATAGCACAAAATGAATCCAGTCATTCTGTTGAACATTAAGTCTCTCTGGTAAGATTTCTATTTTTTCACCTTTCCCGGTAATAAAAGTCTGAGTAAATCCACCTGAAGATGTCGTATCAACCATGGTCTCCAGACTCTGTATAGTATCCACCAAACTACTATCTCCCTGATTCAGTTTATGAAAATATGATATTGAATCTTGATACGTCATTTTATTTTTAATATCTGGCAAAGGTATTACTTATAATACGACTCACAAAAAGCAATGCATAAATATGCAAATTCACACGGCTGCAAAAGCCCTTATGTTGTTCAGACTCAAATTATCTGGAATCATTTTATATTGTATATAACATCCGAAAATTAGCCGTTAGATTCTTAACAAAACAAAAAATTAATTATACTTTCGCACCAATGTTAAAGGGTTTGTTATAACGGTCTCACTTATTTAATAATCAGGGTAATATGAAATTGATGGATTCCATTAGGTACAATGCAAAACAAGCTAATAAGCGCATTGTTTTACCTGAAGGCACTGAAGAAAGAACGATTAAAGCTGCAAATGAAATTTTAGAGGAAGGTTTAGCTCAAATTATCTTATTAGGCGATCAAGCCGAAATTGAAAGGTTAACTCAGGAATTCCAACTTAAGCACATTGCAAAAGCGACTATCATTGATCCAAAAACTTTTGATCAGAAAGATGCATATGCAGAACAGTTATTCGAAATGCGAAAGCATAAAGGGATGACTATTGAAAAGGCAACTCAATTAGTTGAGGATCCTTTGTTCCTTGCTACGTTATTGATCAAAAACGGAGAAGCCGATGGCGAAGTTGCTGGTGCGGCAAATACAACTGGCGATGTTTTACGTCCTGCTTTCCAGATCGTAAAAACAAAACCAGGAATTAGTGTTGTTTCAGGAGCATTTTTAATGCTTTTCGAAAACAATCCTTATGTAAAGGACGACATTCTTGTGTTTGCGGATTGTGCAGTTCACCCAAATCCAACAGCGGAGGAATTGGCACAAATCGCAGTGAGTACTGCTGCAACAGCTAAAAATATTGCAAAAATAGATCCCAGAGTGGCCATGTTGAGCTTCTCAACTATGGGTAGTGCCAAACATGAAATGGTAGACAAGGTTGCAAATGCGACTAAATTAGCAAAAGAAATGGCTCCAGAAGTAATAATCGATGGAGAAATGCAATCGGACGCTGCTATTGTAGAAGCAATTGGTAAAAGCAAGGCACCCGGTAGTGAAGTAGCAGGTAATGCCAACGTTTTGGTATTCCCAACATTGGAAACTGGAAATATTTCATATAAATTAGTACAACGTCTTGCTGGCGCTGAGGCTGTAGGCCCTGTGTTGCAAGGCATGGCAGCTCCTATTAATGATTTGTCTAGAGGTTGCTCGATTAGCGATATTGTTAATTTGGTGGCAATTACAGCAAATCAGGCTGCAGGTAATTAATTTTGTAAAATAAACTTTTTAAAGAAAAGATAAAATGTCTGACAGATTAGAAGATTTTGCTTTAAGTAAGCAAGTGAGCGTAAGCAAAGGCACCTTATCAAGAGTGGGTGTTGTTGGTTGTGGTTCTATGGGACAAGAAATTGTTCGTACAATCAGTCAACAAGGTATCGATGTTCAATTTGTCGATATCAGCGAAGAACGCGTTGAGGAAATTTTCACCCGATTAAACGAACAATTGGATGAGAAGATTGCCCGATGGGGTTTAACAGGTGGTGAAAAGAAAGCCATCCTTAGCCGCATCAAAGGTTCTGCTGATTATAGCGATTTAAAAGATTGTGATATCATTATTGAAACCATCAACACTAAGAAAAGAGGCACCAGCCTGGAACTTCGCCGTGAAGTATTCCGCAAAGTGGAAGAAGTTGTTTCGGAAGATTGTGTGATCACTTCAAATACTTCTACGCTTGTTATTTCTGATCTGGCAATGGTTTTAGAAAGACCTGAGAGAGTAGTGGGTATGCACTTCCTAACTCCTGTTGATCAGGTTAAAATCGTTGAAGCAGTACGTCATGCAAAAACAAACGATGCGTCTTACGAGTTTGCATTGAAATTTGCTCGCATGATCGGTAAAAACGTAATCAACGTACATGAATCACCTGGAAATATCAGTACTCGCATGGCAGTACCGATTATCAACGAAGCTTGCCATATTTTAATGGAAGGTATTGCCAGTGTGAAAGAAATAGACCAAACAATGAAAATTGGTCATGGACACCAATTCGGCCCATTCGAAATGGCTGACCGTATCGGTTTAGATAAAGTACTTAAATGGATGAACAACCTTTACATGGAATTTGGTGAGCAGAAATACAAACCATCTCCAATTATCCGTCGATTGGTTCGCGCCAATCATATCGGTCGCAAAGCCGGTATCGGTTTCTACCGTTATGAAGGTAATGAGGCTGTAGAACAAGCAGTAACTTGTGCCGAGATTAAGTACAGATAGTTTAAGGTGTCGAATTTAAATTTTTAGATCATGAAGATTGTTGTATTGAACTGTGGAAGTTCATCATTAAAATATCAGCTTTTCGAAATGCCTTCTCAGGAAGTACTTGCAAAAGGTCTTGTTGAGAAAATCGGCTTGAAAGGCGCGGGAATTAAGCACAAAAGAAATGATGGTGCTGAAGTAAAGCTTCAGGGTGAGATTTTGGACCATCAGCAAGGTATTGAATATGTTCTTGGCTTACTGGTAAGCGAGAAGTATGGTAGCGTTAAAGATTTAAGTGAAATCGATGCTGTAGGACACCGTGTGGTTCATGCTGGTGAGAAATACAACGGATCGGTAGCTATCACCGATGCAGTTGTTGAAGCTTTGGAAGAGTGTATTTCTCTTGCTCCACTTCACAACCCACCAAACCTTGAAGGTATCTATGCATGTAAGAAATTACTTGCTGATGTACCAATGGTAGGTGTATTTGACACTGCATTTCACCAAACCATGCCTCAGCATTCATACTTGTATGCTATTCCTTATTCTCTATACGAGAAATACGGAATTCGTCGCTATGGTTTCCACGGAACAAGTCACCGCTATGTATCAAAAAGAGCATGTGATATTTTAGGATTGGATTACAATAATGCTAAGATCATTACGTGTCACTTAGGTAACGGTGCTTCTATCGCTGCTATCAAAAACGGAGAATCAGTGGATACTTCAATGGGGATGACTCCAACAGAAGGTTTGATGATGGGTACACGTACTGGTGACCTTGACCCAGGAACATTGATTGCTATTGCAAACAAAGAAGAGTTAAACATTGATACATTGAACATCCTGATCAACAAACATTCAGGTGTTCTGGGTATTTCAAATGTTTCTTCTGATATGCGGGAAGTTGAGGAAGCTGCTGAAGGCGGAAACGATAAAGCAAAATTATCACTAGACATGTACGACTACCGCATTAAGAAATACATTGGTGCATACGCTGCTGCAATGGGTGGTGTAGATGCTATTGTAATGACTGGTGGTATTGGCGAAAATGCTGACACAACACGTCGTGGTGTTCTTACTGGTATGGAATGGCTAGGACTTGAGTTTGATGAAGAAAAGAACTCAGGAATGCGTGGAAAAGAAATGGTAATCAGTAAACCTGAATCTAAAGTAACTGCTATTGTAGTTCCAACTGATGAAGAACTGGTAATTGCTTCTGATACTTATGAAATTGTAACTGGTGAAAAATAATATACTTCACTATTAAATACGCAACAAAAAAAGGGGAAGTCGCACGGCTTCTCCTTTTGTTTTTCCCATAAAAATGGAAATACCACCTAAAAGGTGGCATTCCTATTATGACTGCAAGCAGTCAATTTTGCCTATAGAGTATGTTAAAAATCCAGGATTGTAATACCAACACTTACAGGATATAGTTCAGGTCCTTTATCGTCCTTAAATAAAGTGTTTAATGAATACGTTGCAAAAAGATTGACACGCCCCCATCCAACACGTGCAACAGCTTCCAGGCGGTATGGGTTCATATTAAAGGCACTCTTCTCTTTGATTTTCTCGCCATTAACAATAATCTTTGAATGCGATCCCATACGGTAAGCAAACTGCATACCACCAGCAATATGTACACTGTTTAGGTTATTTTTTCTGTTTGACTGAATTTCCAGAATCAAAGGAACCGTTACCCATGAAGAAGTAAGTTTACTCTTTGTCATTCCTTCCTGATCTCCTGCCCATGTATTCATGATAGAGCTATCTGTAGCTTGAAGCTTTACATTGGTGAAACGATAGTTGTTCCATGTAAAACCTACACCAGTTACCAAACCAACTTTATTTTGAATCAGGTTAATGTTCTTTTCAAAGATATTTAAGTTAACACTCACTGATTTCTCAAGAGGATTTGGCTTCATAAAACCATAACCTTCAGGCATATTGAATTCTTTATTCACATCCATATAACTATTAATACCTAACTCAAAACCAGCCCAGTGACCATTGAATTTTGACTTCTTCTTTTTACGTTTCACATCAACGTTACCGTCTTCATCAACTTTTAGTTCAGAATCACCCAAACGAATTTGAGTATCTCCATCATTGTCATTAACTTCTATTTCCAACTCACCTACTTTTACTTTGGTCTTATCACCATCTTCCGAAACACTGATTCCATGCTTATTATAACCACTTGCATTTTCAGAAGCGTTCACACTAGCAGCGCCACTAATTTCCTGAGATAGTTCCTCTTCAGCAGACACTTGAGCAGTTGCAGCTCCACTAGCTTCAATAACAGTATAATCTGTAATTAAATCTTTTGCCATAAGGTCCCCAGCCCCACTCACTTCAGCAACATGCTTATCGGCTGAACCAGACAGAACCACAGTGGCAGCACCTGAAATATCAGTAGTTATCTTGTCATAATCAACTTCCAGGATAATCTTTGAAGCTTCCTCAGCGTCCAACTCCAGATAATCTCCTTCAAAAAGAGTTTTACCAATAACTGTTACGGTTCCTTCAGTAGAAAGACCTTCAAGTTCCTCCAACTGGATGTAAATACTTGTTTGTGAAAAATCAACCATTTTCTGAACCTTGAATTTCAAAGTCCCCTCTTCAACATAACCTTTAATTTTGTCTGCTGCGTTATTTGAACTTTCAATATTGATCGAGTGAGAATCTCCTTGAGAAATGTATACTTTATAAGTTTTATCCAATTCAATTTTAGTAAATGGATCAAACGACCACTGCTTGCTTTCCTGAGCAGAAACATAGGATACGCTTGTTATCACGAACAGCATTACGCTTGCGAATAAGAATCTGAATTTTGTTTTCATGGTATTTGTATTTATTTGTTTAATACTCGTGTTTTGTAAGCGTATGACGGAGGGAGTATTTTATTTGTTACAGGAAAAGTGAAAAAATCTTAAAATTTATCGACGTAATTTTCTACGACGCTCAATATTAACATTTTTACTATTGTAAGAAAATGTAACGACTCGTTCGTTATTCTCATCTTTACGATGAATATCCATATCACTATTGGTGAAAAAACTTAATTGAGCAACACTAAAATCAGCAAGACTCCATAAGGAAATATTTTGAGGAACCCCAATATTCCCAGGCTTCTTTCCTGTAACCATTTTAGTCAGAGCATACATCCCTTTCCCAAGTGTCGACTTTTCATTAAAATGTTCCTGCTCTTCTCTAAATTCAAGCATATCACGAAGCATAGCAAACTCATACGCATGGATAAGATCCATACGCATAGGAATATATTCTTTTACGGGGGACACATTAGCTGCTAATTGCAAATCATTAATCCTGGGTTTAACAAGACTAATAGCATTTATCCGAATGGTTTCTTCAGTTTGTTCTTCTAATATAATACCAACAGAAAAAGATTCCACCTTCCTTATATTTATAGGAACTTCTGTTTTATTGCTTGATTTCAATTGAATATCAGAAATACTATTTGAATATGCCAATTGCTCAGCCCTATGTTTTAAACCTGATTCAAAAGGATTTATCACCAGAACAGCAAAAGCAACCATCGCCGCTATTGACACCACTGTGAGAAGCGTTTTCCTGCCGAACATAGGAACAACTTTTCGTTTCAGTTCCTCTTTGTTAGGATATGTAATGGAGAAGTCAGCTTGAGATACAGTCGCCTTAAACAAATCCAGCTCCCTTTTCAAAGTAGGATTCTTTTGAACAAATAAATTCGAGAGCTCTTGCTCCTGATTACTCAGTTCATTATCTATCGAACGAACGAAATATTCCTGATAATTCGACTCATCAATCGATCCAACTGAAATTACTTCAGGCTTATGTAGCTGTTCTTTAATCGAAAAGTGAATGCTTTCATCCGCTTCAAGATAAACAGCCTCAAAATTATCAAATTGCTCTTTTGCTTCAGGATACAGATCAAGGAACGACATCAATGCAATAACTTCATCGCTTGCCAGATTACCTTCATAATAATCCAGACAATACGCCTCAAAGTTTTCCATCGTAATATGTGTCATGCCCTTTTTCATTCAAGACCGTTCTTTTACATTTTTTCACCCCATAAAACTTTCTGCAACCTGCAAAATCCGGAGTTTATCTTTTATACTCTCTTTTACAATACATGATCCATACTTCCGATATATTTTTTCAGCAAACTTCTTGCTCTGAAAATATATACCTTCACCTGCGATTCATTTAAACCTGTTATTTGACCAATCTCTTCATATGAATACCCTTCATAATCCCTGAGTAAAACAACAGAACGTTGGATTTCCGAAAGCCGACTAATGGCTTGATCCAAAACATCTTTTAGGTCAGAATATTGCCGACTGGTTGAAAGTTCGTTATAATGACTATCTTCCATCGGACTCTGCTTCTTATCCTTACGAATCACATCAATCATTCGGTTATAAGCCGATGTAAACAAATAGGATTTACTTTTCTCATATGAGATTTGCTCTACCTTTTCCCACATTCGTGTAAAAGCATCCTGCACGATATCATGCGCCTGATCCTCATCACGGATGTTTTTTAAGATAAAGCGATACACACCATCGGCATGCTTATCCACACATAAGTTGAATTCCTTAATTGTCATTCACCGGCCCAATTCTGCTACTGTGACGTGTAGCGGTTTCCATTTGTTACAAAGTAAATGATTTTTTTGCAAAAAAAAGGCTCGCCTCATCAGGCAAGCCTTTATATATCAAAAAAAGAATCATTTTAATCAAGCTTAAGGACAGCAAGAAATGCTGTTTGAGGTACTTCCACATTACCTACCTGACGCATCCTTTTCTTACCTTTTTTCTGCTTTTCAAGTAATTTACGCTTTCGTGAGATATCACCACCATAACATTTTGCTGTTACATCCTTACGAACTGCTTTCACAGTTTCACGGGCAATAATTTTAGCACCGATTGCAGCCTGAATAGCAATATCAAACTGTTGGCGAGGGATCAACTCCTTCAGTTTTTCACAAATTCTACGACCAAAGTCATAAGCATTATCAAAGTGAATCAGAGTAGACAAAGCATCCACAGGCTCACTATTCAGGAGAATATCCAAACGAATAAGCTTTGCCCGGTTAAATCCTGTAACATGATAATCAAAAGAAGCATAACCTTTAGAAACACTCTTGAGTTTATCATAGAAGTCAAATACAATTTCTGCCAATGGCATATCGAAGGTCAATTCCACACGATCACTGGTCAGGTATACCTGGTTTTTTAAAGTTCCTCTTTTATCAAGACATAACTTCATGATTGTACCTACGTATTCCGACCTGGAAATGATCTGAGCATGAATATAAGGCTCTTCAATGTAATCCAATACATTTAAAGAAGGTAAACCTGATGGATTATGCACTTCAATAATTTCCTTCTTAGTGGTATATGCTTTATATGAAACGTTAGGAACGGTCGTAATAACATCCATGTCAAACTCACGATCCAGTCGTTCCTGAATAATTTCCATGTGTAATAATCCCAGGAATCCGCAACGGAAACCAAAACCAAGAGCGGCAGAAGACTCCGGCTCCCAGGTTAATGAAGCATCATTCAACTGCAGCTTTTCCATTGCAAATCGAAGGTCTTCGTAATCATCAGCATCAACCGGATAGATACCTGCAAATACCATCGGCTTCACATTCTCAAATCCAGAGATTGCTTGTTCACAAGGTCGCGCTACATGAGTAATCGTGTCACCTACTTTAATTTCACTTGCTGCTTTAATACCTGAAATGATGTATCCAACATCTCCGGCGGCTAACGAATTCTCAGGTTGTTGCTTCAGTTTTAACACTCCGATCTCATCAGCTTTATACTCTCTTTCAGTATTAAAAAACTTAACATTATCACCTTTACGGATCGTTCCGTTCATAATCCTGAAATATGCAATAATCCCACGAAATGAGTTGAAAACTGAATCAAAAATTAAAGCCTCCAGAGGAGCTTCAACATCACCTACTGGCGCCGGTACTCTGCTTATTATTGCTTCAAGAATATCTTCTACTCCAAGTCCGGTTTTACCTGAAGCCTCAATAATATCTTCATATTCACATCCAATCAGATCCACAATTTGATCTTTTACCTCATCAGGCATAGCACTAGGCATATCCATCTTGTTCAAAACCGGGATGATTTCCAGATCATGCTCTATTGCTAAATAAAGGTTTGAAATTGTTTGAGCTTGAATCCCTTGTGTAGCATCAACAATTAAAAGCGCACCTTCACAGGCTGCAATTGACCTTGACACTTCATATGAAAAGTCAACATGTCCGGGGGTATCAATCAGGTTTAATTTATATTTTTCGCCTTCGTGCGTATAATCCATCTGAATAGCGTGACTTTTAATTGTGATTCCACGTTCACGCTCCAAATCCATATCATCCAAAACCTGAGCCTGCTTCTCACGATCTGTAATGGTATTGGTTGTGTCCAATAATCGATCCGCCAAAGTACTTTTACCGTGGTCGATATGGGCGATTATACAAAAGTTTCTGATATTTTTCATTTTCATCTTTGTCAGCTCTTTGCCTTCTAATAAATCCTCCCAGGATATAAAGGTTCACAAAACAATCTGTTTAATGATTCCTTCCCTGGCTCATATTATTACAAACCACACTTGCATAGTACTATTGATACTATAACAAATGGATTTGCAAAAGTACTATTTAATTTTATTCCTTAATAAGCCATCTTTCAATTTGCATACGAAATCGTACTTAAAAGGTTTAAGCTGGAGCCCTTTTTTTTTCTGATCATGATCTTCCCTCTGATAGAATTCATTTTGAACGTATTAATTTCTCTACGAGACACACACATTTAACTTGATATAATTAGTTATTTGTTCTATATTTAAATCTCATTTATTAAAGAACTATCATGACTCATTTATGGTCAAATAATCTTTCTCAAAAGTTAATCAAGACTCTTGTTAGCTTAGCAACACTCATCAGTATCAATTTTCTGGTGATTGGTCTCTTATTCGTAAAAGATGAATACTATATATTTCTCGATAGTGCTCAGCTTCCCTTCCAATCCAGCCTACTTTTGATGGTAGCCGGACTCACTTTTATCGAATGTGTAAGCTATTTACTTATCAAAACAATTCAGGAATTCATCTGAGCGTTGATTTTCTTAAATATTTATTTCCTTAGCTTGCAAGTTCTTCCAGCTTTATATTAATTATCTTTCGTTTCTTTTTAAATTATTTTACCTTCAAACGTTTGCATTAATATTTATTTTCGTTTCAAAAATGCATGGAACATCTTGTATATGAATACTTAAAGCAAGCACAAGACCCTCTTTCAAACATTTTAACAGAGTAACCACTAACATTTTAAGCAAAGAAATGTTAAATTTGCATCTGTCTAAAAGAAGATAATTTTCTAACTTAAAAATACTGACTATGTCAAAAATTAAGGTTGCTATTAATGGATTCGGCCGAATTGGGCGTAATGTTTTCAAGTTGGCCTTGGAACGCGAGAATGTAGAGATTGTTGGAATCAACGACTTGACCAACACTAAAACCTTAGCTCACCTGCTAAAGTATGATTCTACACAAGGCAAATTCAACGGAACCGTTGATTTTAATGACACGGCTATCATTGTTAATGGCAAAGCGATTACAGTTAGTGCTGAACGCTCACCTGCAAATATTCCATGGAGTGTAACCCCGGATATCGTTGTGGAATCAACTGGTATTTTCCGCGCTAAAGAAAGTGCAAAAGGTGGTTATGGCGACCATCTTAAGAACGGAGCAAAAAAGGTTATTCTAACTGTTCCTTCTAAAGACCAGATTGACAACACGATTGTTTTAGGTGTGAATAATGAAGAGCTAAAAACCAGCGATCAATGTGTTTCTAATGCATCTTGTACAACAAACTGTCTGGCTCCTATTGCAAAGGTTCTTAATGACAAGTTTGGTATTGAAAACGGTCTGATGACCACCATACACTCATATACAAATGACCAGGCAATTCTTGACATCCCTCATTCTGATTTAAGAAGAGCCCGTTCTGCGGCTGTCTCTCAAATCCCAACAACTACTGGTGCTGCAGCTGCAGTAGGTATTGTAATCCCTGAGTTGAAAGGCAAACTTGATGGTATGGCTGTTCGTGTTCCTACTCCAACCGGATCGTTGGTTGACCTGGTAGTGAACCTTAAGACAGAAGCTACAGTTGAAGAGATTAATGCTGCTATGAAAGAAGCTGCTGAAGGTCCAATGAAAGGAATCCTTGAATATACTGAAGATCCTATCGTTTCTGTTGATGTAATTCACAATGCGCACTCATCAATTTTTGATGCATTGAGCACGATGGTACAAGGTAAAACGGTTAAGGTTCTATCATGGTACGATAACGAATGGGGTTACTCTGCAAGAGTGGTTGACTTGTTCGAAAAACTAATGGCATAATTAATTTATCCATAAAAAAAAGGAGGATCTGGCTTGATCCTCCTTTTTTTATCTCTATATGATGTTATTTGTAGTTATATTAATAACCATAAATAACATTTTTCTAATCTATCACCTCTTCAATACTGAAATCCAAAGGTTGATTTTTGATAAAGTCATATAAAGTCAGCTTCCGCACTTCGTAATACTTCTGCCAGTAACTTTTTAGTGTATTGAGATAACCAATCCGAGACTGGTCTTTGTTGGTCTGGGCCTGACTAAAATTCAAATGATCGATTTTACCAATCATAAAGCGCTCCTTGGCTATATTATAACTCTTCTGGGCTACCAGATCACTTTTCTCAGCAATCTCCAATTGATACTTTTGCATATTGAATTCTTTCACCTTCAAAAATATACTTTGATTAAAGTCGATTTTATCTTGTTCTAATCGTAATTTTTCTAATTCGAGATTTGATTCAGCCATTTGAACCTGCCCTCTTCCCCTTCCCCAGTCAAGAATTGGAATAGCGACCCCCAGGCTTACGATTTGAGATTCCTGCAAATTCTTGTAAGCTCCTTCTAGTTCAATTGCATCCCTTGAGAGTCCATAATTCATCCTTAAATCAAACCCAATTGAGTTATCCTTTCGGGCCTGATCAACATTCATATGCGCCTCCAACTCTCGCCTTTTGAAAGCTAAGGCCTGAGAATTATTATTCCATGCAAGTTGAATAGCCCTTTCAGGCTCCACCTCCAGAGTCATTACGTTTTTAGGTTCGATTAAATCAAATTCTGAGTTGGGATCCAATTTCAGGAATGACTTAAACCGGAACAACATATTATCGTAATTCAATTTATTACCTTCAACGGAAGCTTGCGACCTCAACATTTCCAACTCAAGCTGAAGTAATTCATTCTCAGGAATTGTTCCTATTTCGAAACGTCCTTGCGCAATCCTGTATATAGTATCATTATTTGCCAGGTTAACCAGATTAATCTGATAATCAATTTGTGCAGCCAACAAATCGAAGAAAACGTTAATTGCTTTTATTACAATATCCTCCCTTTGCTGCATAAAATCCTGAATGGCTTCATCATATCGAAGCGGTTCAATTTTACGATCCCACTTAAACTTGTTAAATTTAAATATGGGTTGAACCACTCCTAATTGCAATGGATTGGATAAAAACTGTGTATTCCAGGCTGTATCGAGGAAATCGGCAGAACGATCCAGACTCGAACTCATATAAATCTGGGTACCACTTAAACCAATATTCTGACTCAACGACAATCCACCACCCGCACTAATATTATAAATATTACGAAAAGCATAAGATCCATCGTTTTGCTGTACTTTTCCAATTGACCGGTTAAACGAGGGTAAATCCGCTTCAAAACTCAGATGCGGTAAGGTGGATGCTTTATAGGATTTAAACTGCCAATAACTCCCTTTCAACTGATGTTTTGCCATTAAGGCATCGGGTGAACGATCCAGAGCCAATTGAATAACTTCTTCCAAAGTTAGTTTCTTTCCTTCTTCCTGGGCCTGACTTTGAGTTGCCGTAAAAAGGACAATGCCAGTAATTAATGAAACGAATAATAAAATCTTCTTCATAGCTGATATTCGGTATACTTTTCCAGTTTGTACTCTCTGTCTTTGAATAACCACCAAATGTAGGGATTTATTTTGCGAACTAAGAATTATTAACTGATAATTAAAAGTTAAAAACTAATAATTTATTTCCGGCTTTTATCTTTTTGTTTTTAGTTCTTAACTTTTAGCTTTAAACTTAACCAACATCAAAACCGGGTTATCTTCTTCATTAAGTTGAGATGCAAGTTTGGAGAGCTTTTGGTAATATTTGTTATTCTGAAGTTCTTCATCAGAAAAAATATCATTGGCATTTTCAACTCCTTTAATCACTTCCTCTGCCAGCAGTTTACTCACAAGGTATTCTTCATACCTGCCATGAAACTCAAAATAAAAACCATCGAAAAAAACATCATTAATCACATCTTTATTATTCACCAACAACTGCTTTTCTGATTCTTTTTGATAGATGTATGTAAAATACCGGTCATTGTTAAAAATTTTCGCTACAGCAACATTTTCATTTTCGAAATAATCACTCAGTTTACTAATTTGATGTTCCATTTGATATTCATACCATGCCAATTGATCGATATTTGCCGCTTTATAATCTTCCATGGTGAAACGTTCATCGCCGAAATTAAAAATCCTGTAAGGCTTAATGGACACTCCCTGAAATGCATATACCGTATCATAAAAATTATGCCTATAAAGCACTGTTTGATTATTCAACAAAGACAAAGGACAACGACTAAGTAACGAAAATTGCTCATTAAACGGCAATGCCTGATTTATTAATTCACCTCTGGAATTTTCGAGCATCATATAATGTGATCCAAAACCGGTACACGCATACAAGGAATCGGAAAACAACCTGATCTTTGATGCACTATTAGTCTTCTTACGCTTCGAGATATAATTCCCTTCCAGGTCATAGATATTGGTGCCGTTCCAACTCACCAAACCAATCTGATCGTTTTTATAATCAATATATAAATCTGAAGGATCTCCGTATTCTCCTGGACCTTCTCCGCGATCACCAATCCGGTTAAGAAACTTTCCTGCCGTATCAAAGCGATAAAGATAGCCTCCATACATTTCCTGGTAATATACATTCCCTTTATAGAAGGCAATTACATTGGGGAAATTCGAAAGAAAGCATTCCTCTTTGGTTTCCAATGGGATAAATTGAATATCCTCAACAAAATCAGAAAGACGGATATTCTTTTGTGCCATATCAGTGGTAACATGGAAAGCTAATTCACCATTAGGACCGGTTTTCGGTTTTTGAGCATCTTTCACTTCATTATTATTGCAAGAACAAATGATTCCCAAAAAAAGCAACAGGATTAGATAGAATGATTTTTTCATATATATTTATTTTTGTAGAACACAAGATTAAACAAGATGGGGTCACAAGACTTTTTATCTGTGCAAATCTGTCTAATCTGCATCATCTGTGTTCCATCATTTTTCGTCGAATTAAAAACAAGGGTAAATAAACCAGCATAATAATCCCGGAAAACACCAAACCTCCAATCGCTCCGGCGGCAAAAGCATACCAAAAGGGCTCTTCTTTACCAAGGGTCATAAAGGGTACCAGGCCGAGTATACTGGAAATGATCGTCAGAAATACAGGGATGATTTTACCATTAAAGGCTTTCATATAAACCCTCAGCGGACTCATCCGGATATTATGCATTTTCACTTCCCGCATTTTGTTGTTAAAATCGTTGATGATATAGATGGCTGAATTCACAACCAATCCGCTCAAAAGGATAAAACTGGCGTAACCACCCTGATCGAAATTCAGGTCGAACCAGTAGAAAGTCAGGAAGACCCCTACAAATGACAACGGGATAAGCATTACAATTGCCAAAGGCTGACGCAAGGATTCGAACAAAACGGCGCTGATAATAAAAACCGCCAAAACAATAATCAGAATCAGGTGGTAGGGCTTTGCTTTATTTCTGTCCCAGTAGTTCCACTGTTGCGATTTAGCATGATAGCCTAATGGCATCTCATGATTCATTTCCTCCAGAACGATTTTCCGGAAGCGGTTTCCAAACTTATAATTTCCATTGTATTTATAGGCAACTTTTCGAATATATTGCTGATTGGATTTATGAATAGCCGGACTCATCCGTTCTTTATTTATTTCAGCCAAATGAGCCAGGGTATAATTCTTTTCCGTGTTCAGGGTTTGATGAAAAACCGACCACTGATCAAAAGATCTACTTTCCTCACTTTGCAGAACAATCCCTTCATAACGCTCATTAATCAATTGGTACATTGCCGGTCGGTAATTGATCCCCAACATGCTTAAATCCTCAGCCAACTCCCGGTAAGGCTTATCGTAAGAAGCCAACAAATAAGGATCTGCGCTCAGGGAATAACGATACACGTAATCCTTTTCATACCAGCTCACCTTTGCATTGGTATTGATTTTTGCTACTCGCGGATGCTGCGAAAGCTTCCCTTTTAACTTCTGAGCTTGCCGTTCCAGTTCATCATAATTGTAGCCCGATAACTGAATGTTATAATTTAAAGACTCTTCTGTTCCGGTACGATTGTAATACCCTTGCCCCACTCCATAAATATTCCAGTTAATCCCACCAAAATCAATGGCCTTTTGAGTTAACTTCCCTTTGAGTAAATAGGGGAAGGCCGATTTTTCGAATTCAGGCTTAAAGAAAATGGTAATATTACCCGATTGAGGGTTATAGATTTCAGTAGTAAACTGACGAACCTCATCAAATGAAGCCAGGTATTGTTCCATCCGCACCATGATTTCATTCAGTTGCTCAATGGTTGCTCCTTCAGGTAGTCCGGCTCTGACATATAGTTTGGTTTCCTGCTTTTCGCGGTAATAATTTCCTTCGTACACATTTTGTACAAACAACCGCAGCGTTCCTCCCAAGGTTTTTTCAGTCCATTTTTTTGCATCATTCTGATACCAGTCTGCGCCAACTGTTTTATTATAGACTTGATGATACCATTGCTCACCTTCCACCTTTTCGGGCAACCAGAAAATGGGTAAACCGAAGAGTAAAACACCACCAATAATAAAGACCCATCGCCATCGGATAAATACCCGTCCCAACAGACTGTAAAAACGATTGAGCTTGATAATTCGCTTCCTTCTTCTGATCAGCGCACGTTTCGCCCGATTACGGATTGGATATTGCTGCAACAATGCCGGAATATACCAGAGTGATATCAAAAGCGACACTGCAAGATTCACCATTATAATAAAGGCAAAATCACGCAGGTTAAGCTGAAGTGACTCGGGGAGAAATAAAACAATGGAGAGTGAGGCAATGGTTGTCAGTGTGGAAGCCAACAAGGCTACATACACCCTTTTATTGGAATAAATCCGGATATGATCAATCATTACAATGCTGTTATCGATAATCAATCCCAGTGATATTGTAATACCTGCAAGCGAATACAGATGAATATTAATCCCGAGCAAATAATAAAACATAAAACTCAGGGCTATATTGCTAAACAGACTTAAGGTCAGAATGATCATATATCGTAGACTCAGACTGATCAACAAGACAAACACCAACAGAATAACCACAGTCATTAACGACCGGTAGCCGATAATTTCGAGCTCCTTCTGAATAAACACCGTTGAATCCCGACTCAAGAGCACGGCATATTTCTCCGGCAGTTTTTCCTTTTGAACATCCATAATGGTTTTTACTGCATTCGCCAGCACCATATGATTCGTTCCTTTTTCGGGGTAAAAGCGCATATAAATACTGTTCAATCCATTGATTCGGTAATAATTCTCAGCAGGGAGTTCATCATGCCGGATGGTGCAGATATCCGTTAACCTGACAATACGATCACCAACCGTTCCTACAATCACTTCATCCCAGTCGACGATCCCAACCTTCTTCTGATTATTCACAAACACCGCCAATTGATTATTGGACTCTATCCTTTTTTCTGTCACCAAGCCCAGATCATAACGATTAAAATACTGGTTCAAAGCCTTCCTGATCTGACCGGCATCGAGTCCCAGCAAGTTTAATTCATCTCTGTCGTAATTAACAAACCAGGCAGTTTTGGTCCCTCCGCTGACACCAATGGAACGCAAACCTTCCACATCAGAAAAGCGGGTCTTCAACTGATCTTCTGCATAAGTGGTTAAGGTATGTGAATCAACCGGACCGTTGAGTGTATATACCAAAACAGGTGAGCGGATCTCCTGCTCATCAGGGTTTTGCATACCAATTTGAGGGTAAGAGACACCCCGAGGCAATTTGGAATAAACCTGCCGGATAACTGAAGCTACTTCAAACCGGGCTTGATCAAGGTTCGTATGTTTATCGAATGACAAGGTGATCCTGCATCGCCCCTGATCCGACACCGAATAAATTTCAACAATATGAGGAATGGTATTCAGAATGGATTCCAATGGAGTGACCACTTCGCGCTCCACTGCCTGAGGGGTCGCTCCATGCCAGATACAACTCACACTGATATCCCGTACTGCCACCGTAGGATTCAGCTGCAGCTTTAGCTTGGGTATAAAGGCAAGGCCCACAAGGCTAAGCGCTGTGAAAATGATTAGGATGGAGAATGCATTCTTCTGTTGGAACACAGACTGAACAAGATGTTCACTGATTTTAGCTTTATTGCTTTCTTTTGCCATTTATAATATTATTTTCCTCCCCCTTAATCCCCCTCCAAGAGAGGGAGATGATTCTACTAAAGCTTTTCCTTATTTTTTCTAGCATTATGCTTTTTATTTTTTTTCATGAAATACTCTAATCAAGGCCTGTCCCCCGCTGGCGGGGGCTAGGGGGGTGGATTTCCTATAAATTAACCCATAAAAAAGCGGGATAAAGAACAAGCTCACAAAGGTTCCCAGCCCAAGACCTCCAATAACTGCAAGAGCTAATGGCAACTGAAGTTCAACACCCAGTCCTGAGGTAAAGAACAATGGAGACAATGCCAATATAGTGGTCAAACTGGTCATGATAATAGGATTAAACCTTCGTTTACCTGCTTCGAAAATAGCTTCCTTCAAAGGTAAGCCCTGCTTTCGAAGCTGATTTATCGTATCTACTTTCAGGATGCTATCGTTGATAATGATACCGGCCATAACGATAATTCCAATTGCCGACATTACATTGAGCGTACCACCAAATACAAACAACAACAGCAAAGCTCCGCTGATATCGATAAACACCTCAGCAAGGACAATCAATGGCTGCACCACCGATTCGAACTGCGCAGACAGAATAAAAAACAACAGCAACAAGGCTATCAACATCACAAAAATCATTTCACGGATCATTGCTTTGTTTTTAATAAAGGATCCCTTCATGGTGATTCCCAGGTTATCGTATCTGGTAAAGAAGTCTTTAATCCTTCCGATCATTTGATCACCATCCTGTGCCCCAAAATTCATATTCATGGGAATGTACTCTCCCTGTTTCCCTGCGGTTATATTTTTATACGCCATTTCGTGTTTCACATCTACCAGCCATTTTAAAGGAATCTCTTCCCCCTCCTTGTTCCTGATAAAGGTCTCGTTGATCAGCGTATTCATATCATCAACCTTATCCCCCATAATGATAGGAACCATTCGTTGATTAAAGGCAATCTTATCTACCACACGGGCATTGAATGCAGTTTTCAGGCGGGCAATTACCTGGGCAGGCTCCAGTTTATACAGGTAAATATGGTCTGTAACCAGCGAGAGTCTGATCACTTCCTTCATAGAAGGTTTTTGAGAAGGATCAAGAATATGATCCTTGGAGGCATCAGCCAGCAACACATCCATAAATGCAGGCTCCGGAACACCTTCAGTAGTTTTATTACTGATCATCACGCACAAATCCGCTTCATCTGTATCAAACAAAGCTTCAAACACATTTTTGGTGTGATGGAATTCTGCTTTCGCATTTGGGTATTGATTATTCAGATAGACGGCCATACGATTCCGAACATCCTCAAGTCCTTCAGGAGAAGTAGTAATAATCAGATCAAGCTCCGAACCGCTGTTTTGATATTCACGTTGAAGTAGAAACTGTTGCTCACCCAGAAAGGCATTGGCTTCATCGATTTCCTGTTCGAAAGCTGTAAGTAAAGCTTTCACCCGCTTAGCACTTTCATCCAGTGTGTTTTTCTCATTCCAGTCAATGTGCAGAGCAAAATCGTTTCGAGTCACTTCCGGCATATTGCTTTTCCCCACCTGCTGAAACAAGAAATACCCTACAGGAATTAATGCCAGGAAAAGGATAAAATAAACTGCTTTTCTACGAAACACCGCTTCCATTCCTTTCTCATACAAATCCAGCACACTAAAGCCCGGGATTCTCAAATTTATCCCCTTACGATCCATGCGATTCAGAAGATGGTATAATACCGGGAGTATTAAGATGGACACCAGTAACGAAACCCCAAGTCCGGCAGCAATAGCCACTGCCTGATCGTAGAATAAAGCACCTGAAATATTACTCAGAAAAACCAGAGGAACAAATACAGCACAAGTGGTAAGCACTGAACTGATCAACGGTCGGATCACTTCATTGGTTCCTTTAATCACCGCTTGCTGTAAAGCCAATCCGCGGGCCCGGTACTGACTGATATTATCAATTACAATAATGGAATTATCGATCATCATTCCTGCCCCCAGAATCAGGCCGGAAAGGGAAACGATATTAATGGTAAGTCCCAGCAGGTAAAAAACCAACATACTCACAATGATAGAAGCCGGAATACTAATCCCCATCAGCAAAGGCGAACGCCAATCACCCAGAACAATAAACATGATCAGAAAGGCAAGAACAGCTCCGTACACCAGGTTTTGTTTCAGGTTATCGATGGAAACATTCAGAATTTGTGTCTGATCCTGCGAAATGCGGAAATCCAGTTCGGGGTATTGCATGCGGAAATCTGCGACCATAACATCCAGCTTTTCGCGCATATCCTGAACGCGGGCTTCGCTTTGCTTAATCACCGACATCACAACCGCTTCACGATTATTAAACAAGTACATGCCTTTGGCTTTTTCAGGCACCAATTTCACCTCAGCAAGTTCCCCCAGAGCAACAATGCGCTCACCGGCTTTAAGCAATATTGCTTCTATATCAGCGACCGAACGCAGGTCACGAGTAAAATTCACATTGTATTGATAGTAACCATCCCTTACAAGAATATTCCCCAGGTTGATGTTGTTATCATGAATGCTTTGTTCCAATTGCTGCAAAGTGATCCTGGTTTGTTCCAGCTTTTGCATATCCGGAATAATGGTTATCTGTGGCTTTTGCATCCCACTGATATCTGCCATCGCTACTTCAGGAAGTTGCTCAATCCGGCGTTTGATTACTGTTTCCGAAAACTCACTCAACTGAAGCATATCATTACGTCGGGCATCCTGATAAAAGACACTCAGGTTAAAGACCGGAATATCTGTCGCACTGGCCCGGATCACCCGGGGGCGTTCCATATCACGGGGCAGCATGGCCATTACGCCATCAATCTGCTCATTCACCTCCATAAAACTGTAATCGGTACGGGTACCATAGACAAAGCGCAGACGGATCAATGCACTTCCATCCCGTGCCTGACTTTCCATTTCCTCAAGCCGGTTGATCTGCTGGAGTTGTCCGCGAAGACGCCGCACAACAACCTGCTCCAATTCTTCAGCACTCATACCCGGATAACTCACCTGGACGGTAATCTCAGGAATATCCACATCCGGCAAGAGGCTTACCGGTAACAATCGGGCCGTGATCACACCCAACACCAGAAAGGCAATCAGGGAGATTATTACGGCTATGGGACGGTTGATTAGAAACTTTACCATATTACTTATAAGAACACAGATGACACAGATTATACAAGATGATCACAAGATATTGATTCGTCACATCTATGTTCTATCATTTTCTATCGTTAGTAAATATTTTTCTTTTCATCTCGGGTTCTTTACCAAAGTTCAGTAACAACCCCAACTCAACATCTGTTGCTTTCAAATAATTGATCAACTGAAATTCATGCTCTTCACGAATTGCTTCAGCAGCTTTTAATTCCAACATGATTTTATTCTCTACAATAATATCTGCATAATATTCTCCTACCTGAATTTCGTCATAGTATACCTGGATTGGAGATTGCTTTTTACACTCCAATCCTGCTTTTCTTAGTTCATGGATAAGGGCATTTTCGTATACTTTCTCCAAAAAGCCATATCCCAGTGTGTTATACACCTTGTAAAAACACCTGATGATTTCTTTGCTTAATTCAGGGTATAAATTCATATTTCTTTCTTTATGGAACACGAGATGACACAAGATTGAACAAGATAATCACATGTTTTCTTATCTGTGAAAATCTGTAGAATCTGTGTCATCTGTGTTCCATCATTATCTGTGTTCTATCATCTTCACTCGTGCATCGTGAGCCAAATTCATATTATTCGCCACAATCACCTGCATGCCTTCCCTAAGCCCCTCATCGCGGCCTTTGATGGCATAGTAATGCTCATTCTCATGAAGGATGTTTACGTAGTACCACTTGGCCAGACCGTCTTCATACATAAAAACCACTTCCTGGTTGGAGCGTAGTACTACTGCTTCTTTTGGTACCACCCATTGATTCACTACACTTTGTTGCAGCGTAACTCTTGCATTTTGTCCTTCAAACAGACGGACATCCTGCGGAAGTTCAATTTCTGCCCAAACCTTTACCAATCCGTGTTTATCCACAACCGGGTTGACCTCGGTGATTTTTGCATCCAGCTCCACATCCGGCATACTGAATGGTGAGACCTTTACCTGATGTCCGGCACGTGCCGACGATAACTCCATCTCCAGCAGACTAAACTCCACCCGGAAATGACGGTCATCCAGCAAGGTGCAAAACTTATCACTGCCCGAAACCATATCATACTGCTGCTTCTCAAGGTTGGCAACGACGCCTGAAAAAGGCGCTACCAAAACACTTTGCGCCAACTCCTGACGGGCTTGTTTTAAACTTAGTTTAGCCTGGGTATATCCACTGCGGCTTTTGATATTTTCAAATTTCTCCTTACTCAACTTTATCGTATCCCTTAACTCCGATACGCCAGCAGATAACAGATTATCCTGCATTTCTATCATTGCTTTAGCTACTACAGCCTGGGCCTGTTCAAGCCTTAGTTTTAATAACGACTGATCCAAAGCAGCTATAAGCTCACCTTTTTTTACCAATTGCCCGTTTGCCACATCCAACTCCGCCAACTGACCAGCTCCCTGGAAATGCAAAACAGCCCGACGAGCCGGATATAACTTTCCATTGCTGATCACCTGTTTACTAAAACTCCCATTCGTTAATACTGATACCTCAATCTCAACAGGTTCCGCCGAGGATTTTACTTTTTCTTCGGGAACTTCGGAGGAGGTGGCGTTGGTGCAGGAGGTGCAAACACAAGAAAATAAGACTAAAGCTAATGATGGTATCAAAAACAATTTCATAAAATATATCCTTACAAAGTTTTTTTGGGTTTCAAATATAGCCAAACGCAACATAATATCACAATATTTCTCAACCCATGCAACATAAAAAAATCTCCTTAGGAGTATAATATGAATGCACATAGGAGATTTTATATAAAATAACAAACTAATCAATGAAATAAATGCTCTATTCCAATTAAGTAATCATCTGTCAATTCTGGTAATGATTTCTCAGGAAAGAAACAACTCATCACTTCCATGTCTCTATTTAAAACCATTAAATAGGGGAAATTATGTACTTCTGCTCCAATATTGAATTCCTTCTTAAGATTATACACTTTAAAGTTTATCTGATTCTCTTCCTTATATGATTCAATCATCTTAGTATTGTAAAAAGATCCTATCACAATTATCTTATGCTCTGGAATATTAGCGTTTGTGTTAATAAGACTTCTTAAAACTTCATAATCACAAGAAGAACAATGATCACTAGATATTCGACAGATTACAACACAATCATCACTAACGACATCTTTAAGTTCAACCTTCATCAAACGATCGGTCTCTAATATGAGATTTTTCTTTATCTTCAGGCCTATGTTTGGATTAGCTATTAGCAAATTACTGGATAGTGCATTTTTCAGCTTCCTCAATTCATCATCATCTACTTCCTCGGCCTGAGTAAATCGATACCCTCCCTTATGGAATTTATCCATAATAATTAATATAGAAATCCCAATAATAATCAAAGAAACAAGTGAAACACCGTAGTATATTATCTTCTTATTCATATAACGAAACTATTTCACATTAACCACAACAATGAGAGGATTATTGTTTTCTTCAATTTCAACGACCTGCCCCCCTATTTCTACAGTACTAGTTCCAGTATTTGACTCATCTTCTAATAAAACATCATTGTAATAAGCAAAATATGCATTTTGATTAATAACATTTATTGGCCTTTTAAATGACTGTGTTTCTGGAAGGTCAAACAATTGAGATGTTGTACTAAGATATATTTTATCGGGTTGATCTTTATAACTAATACCACAATTATATCCTTGGTATTCTATCCCTAATAGATCGAAATCATTGAACATAAAGTAAGAGTGTAAGAATGCAATATAATTATCTTCATATGCCTGAATCTTAAATTTCCAAGGATTATCAAATCCATTACTATAACTAACAGGGGGCTCTTGGTTTTTAAAATCTAAACTTTTGCTCTCAACCATCGTTCCATCTACATACTTATAAATTTTTCTTGAATTTGAAGAATAACAATAGATATCATTATTCATTTTGATAAAATTATTCCAAGTCATTAATGCAAGGTTTCTCAATGGATTATCCTCATTTGAGATAAGTTTATGCATAATACTATCCTTTCTAATGTCATACAAGGACACCATATATTTTTCATACTTTCCTGGCAGTAGTGTATGCAATAAAAATTCATTATCATCGACTCTATATGCATCTATAAAACTTCCAGTAAATTTTATCGTATTCTTATAGTTAAGATCGAGATCATATAGATGCAATAAATTCCCTGATTCAATTACAACTATTTCGTTACATCGTGAATCCAAACTAAAGTTCAATGCATTATTAAACTCTCCTGGTCCATGCCCCTTTCTAGTTTTCTTAAGAAATTGTCCTTTCTCATCAAATACATATAAAACACTATTACTTAAAATATATAACTTACCATCTGAAACATCTAAATTGGTTATTTCCCCCAGCAAACATTCCTCTGTTGTTTCCAATTCTACAACAGAACAGTCACACCCAACTTTTACACCCTTAGAAAAAGCATTGTCTCGCCCTTCTCTAACCAACTCCATCACAACACCTTGATCTGTTTTAAACTTTTTCACTCCAGAAGTACAACTAGTAAGAAAAGCAATTACAATAAACAAAAAAACCTATTCATAATTTACAACTTGAATTAAATGATTTAATAAATAAAAGGAAATCCCCAAAATGGAGTTTTCCTTTTTTATTACTATGATTGATCTCCACAAGAACCACAGGTACAGAATTCTCCTGAAATTCCATTCCAAACACAAGCACATGACCCATTGGATCCATATGCGTTAAACTTGTATTCACATGGATTTGTTTTTGCACCACCGCCCGGATTAGTTGCCTGGACCTGTCCAACAAAACCAAATACAAAAGCAGTAACTAACAGCATTGTTGCTGTTGCTGATAATAAAAGAGATAATTTTTTCATTTTAACTGTTTTAATTTATTCTAAAAACATCGCGCGATAACCTGAATTTTTCAGGTCACAACAAAGCAAAATAAAAAAAGAACAAATCCTACTTTATTAACTCTTTTTATTGCTTTTTATTATCCTTTCCACATGTTTTGTTCCTCTCCTAAACATTTCTTCACCTTCCTTTTAGTTTCCTTTCAATATTTTTTTTTGTTTTTTATCTTATAGACTAGTTCCTAAAGATTATCATTCATCCAAAAATCAAAGAGAGGTAATGTTATTTTTAGTAAACATTAATCAATGATTGCACATGTTTTACATGCATATTTTCTTTATTTCAAACACAATAAAACCTTACACCTCTCTTTTCCTGCCATTTTAGCTGCCTTCAGCACTCTTATTTCATAGTCTCATGTATGTTTTCGCAACTTTTACAAACTTTTATTCTATTACACCACATCTTTTTGCTACATACTATCTTTGGATTTACTTCTATAAATATTCCAGAATAATCTATCACTTCCAATTCAACATAGCACTTTCATGTACTATTTTATCATGTCTTGCATATATAAGCATATTTCTTAATTTCCAGCTACATTTTATCTAATGCACTTTTACTATATACTTGTTGAACTAAGAATTTAGAGATAAGAACTGAAAAATGAAAAACTCCAGAAGAGGGACTCAAATGTTTTAAACCATCGGACAATTCAACACGAGGATTACAAGAAAAAAAAGAAATCAACAACAATAAAGTAAATATACTATTCTTCATATACTATCTCACCAATATAAAATATCTGGTTCTTTTGTTCGTCTTCATCTTTTTTCCTCAATTGCTTGAGCACTATATGTGTCTCTGAAGCAGCCAAACAAAAGTTCAATGGATGATTTTCATCATCAACTAACAAAATCTCATTAGTTTTTATTCCATTATCTAAATCCAAAATTCTTAAATAATGCTCTCGCAGTGTTATAAGATCATTTTCCATATATTCAGCACGATTATCAACTATTAGATTTTCACTCAACCCTCTCGAATTAGCGATAAAAAACTTACTCCCTTTAGATATCGCTCTATAAAACCTACCATTCAATTGTTCAGCTTTAAATGCCTCTGAAGCGAACTTCACATCACTAATATTTCGTTGAAATGAATAAACTTTATCAAACCCTTTAGCATCAAAACAATAAATACTATCCAGCTTAAAACGAGGCTCCAACCGATATCGATAGACCTGATTTTCTATCTCATACATCATGTACAAATAATTAAAATCATCGCTAACTGAAATCAATGGAACATACTCATTAAAAAGTCTGTCTTCATTCTCATAAATTGATTGGTCGATAATTTTCCCATTAATATGATTTGTATCTTTAGTAATATTATACAAGTTCAACCACTTAACGTCTTGCCTCCGATCTACACATTCCCAATTATATCTTAATGATACAAATGCTGTATCCATGTCACTTGAAACATACCATGGAAGATTAAAGCTCAGGTTCATTTGGATTAAACGATCTAATTTTTTTAAAGGAATCTCACGAACAAACTTTCCTAATAAACGATCATAAAATATTAAATGAGTACGCGAAAGAATAGCGATACTGGAATCCAAAAAAGTTAAACCCAATATCTCACCATATTCTCCCGGGCCACTTCCCATATGATTAAAGTTTAATTTGATGTTCCCTTCATGGTCAATAATAAAGACTGAACCAGATGTGAAGGAGAAAGCAAGAATATCTTGGTTAAGATTCGAAATATCACATGGTATCAATGCCATAATGCTATCAGGTAATACGACCTTCTTATTAAGCTTAAGATTTGCATTGATTACTTTGGGAAAGTCATCTTTCGTTTCTTTCGTACTGGAAGGCTGACTACATGAAAGAAGAATATTAAATAAACAGCAGATAAACAATAAGGATCCAATTTTTGATTTGAGCATAAAGCTTAAGGTATAAATTAACTAAGTCTGATTTACATATAATATCGTAACGCATACTTTCAATGTATCGTATTATTCTTAAAAATTAATCACTGCTGTCCCATTAAAATCTAAAGTAGTCCTTTGAAATGATTGAAATTTAGTTAAATACCAAGGTTTTGTTAGCGAACGGACTTGAATTTTAGCTTTGCTTCAGATTAATCTGGCAGCATATGTTTCAAGACAAGTACGTTTTTGCTCAACTGATCTCGTTTTTAAATCGAAGTAAGTTTAACCGAATTGTAACCAAGTATAATGGTGACAAATATGTAAAACATTTTACCTGTTGGAATCAATTGCTTGCTCTCATGTTCGGTCAATTGTCCAATCGTGAAAGCTTGAGAGATTTGATTGTTGCTCTTGATGCTCATCACTCCAAATGTTATCATTTGGGAATGGGTAAGAACGTATCAAAATCATCTCTGGCAAGAGCAAATCAAAACAGAGACTATCATATCTTTGAGGAGTATGCGTATTACCTTGTAAACGAAGCTCGGAAGAAACGAGTCACTGACATCTTCAAACTTGATGGTAATGTTTATGCTTTTGATTCAACAACAATCGATCTATGTCTTTCGGTCTTTTGGTGGGCGAAGTTTCGCAAGAAAAAAGGCGGAATTAAGGTTCATACATTATACGATGTAGAAGCTCAAATACCTGCATTTTTTCATATCACCGAAGCTTCTGTACATGACTCAAAAGTAATGAAGGAGATTCCTTATGAATCAGGTTCTTTCTACATATTTGACCGAGCATACAACAACTTCAAGATGCTGTATAAGATTCATCAGATAGGAGCTTACTTTGTTTTAAGGGCTAAGAAGAATCTGCAATACAAGTCCATCAAATGGAAACGTAGATTGCCAAAGAATGTACTTTCAGATGCAACTATTGAATTGACCGGATTTTATCCCAGACAATACTATCCTGAAACTCTTCGGTTGATTAGATATTGGGATGAAGATCAAAAACGTGAGTTTGCTTTCTTAACCAATGCGATGCATATTTCTGCACTTCAAGTTTCTGAACTTTACAAAAATCGTTGGCAGGTTGAACTGTTCTTCAAATGGCTTAAACAACATCTGAAAATTAAGAAGTTCTGGGGTAATACTGAAAATGCCGTTCGAATTCAAATCTATACTGCAATATGTACTTATTGCTTAGTAGCAATCGTCCAAAAAGACATGCAACTTGACAGAAGTACATATGAAGTTTTGCAAATATTGAGTATATCATTAACCGATAAAACTCATCTTCGAAACCTCTTTGAGAAAACTAAATTTCAAAATGACAAAGAACGTTTTAGACTTAATGAGCCAGATTTATTTAGTTATTTATAAAGCCCCAATTTTAATGGGACACTAATGAAAATTAATAGTTAAAAATTGCCCCTTCATAAAAGTTCCATCTTTTAGATGTTTATATTTCAAGGCTCTTTATCACCCTCTTGGTTTCTTAGCATTTCATACTCTAATATTTCAAATACATCGGATTGCTGAGCATTTCCTTTATCGTGTAGAAGCTGCGAATATTAATGTTGAAGTACTATATATTGATGTTGAACAGGTCAAAACACGTGTAGAATGTGTTCAAACTCGTGTAGAAGGCAGCAAACATAGCGGTGAACTTAGGGAATCAAGAGTTTAGGGATAAAGGTTGGCGAAATGAAAAAGTCCACCGGGGAAAAGATGGACTTTGGATGAATGCTACTCAATGTCATTTAATGTTTTTTACGGTATTGGCTGATATAATGGCGGCGTTTTCGTAAATCGCGCCAGAATACGAATTTCCCGTAGTCCCGAATTTCATCTACGGCTTCTTTGAGATGGGTATAGGCTTTATCACGGAAGATTTTCTTTTCGTTGTTATTACTCTTTTCAGCATTGGCTCGCGCAAATAAGTCGGCCATTTCTGCAGAAAGAGAAGCTGCCTGATCGAGTTTGATCAGATCCATATCAATCGCTTCAAGTGGTGCTGGATTGGCCTTCCCCACGACAGCAAGATCATTCAAATCCTGAATCATACCGGAATGAGAATTCCCTTCATTGATATGTGCAATACTCCTACTCAGATGCTCATCACTCCGATAGGCAAAGCGCATATAATGTAACAATTCGGCACGAAGATCATATGCCCTCTTCGAACGTTCTTTCCAGAGGACCTGAACATCTTCGATCTGATCACATTCCTTCATCCATAAAGACTGTGCAACACGACAGACACTGGTCCGTATGGGCAGATCATCAACGAGTTCCCAGTTAAGCCCTGCCTGCACCAACACTTGTTGATCATCCTGACAGTAGTGGTATAAATTTTCGGCTTCCTGTAAGGCAACACCAACAGGAATTGAAGGATAGACGGTACATTCATCTGAAATCGCCTCAATCACCTCTTTTCTATTCAAATAATCTTCCTGATTTGACATTCTAACATTCTTTTGAGGTTTAACGGTGATAATCCCACATGGCATCCACTATTTCCCAATCGACCATTCAAAACCTACAGATCAAAAAAAATACATCTTTATTATTTAAATATAAATTTAACCCACTTTAAAGGAACTTACAAAAGAAAGTTATCAACAGGGATCGAGTTAAGAGTTAAAAACTAAAAGTGAAGAATAAAAAATTATAGTCAGTTAAATTCACTTTTCATGCAACAACGTTTGGTTCTTAAATACTCTGTATAAATCTGCCGCTTCAGTGTTATCTGAGGTCTATTATTGTGACCTGTTTTCAATCCCACATATTTGTATCTTTGCGGCCACAAAATCTGTCAGTATGGAATTAATCTACGGTTTGGATCTGTTTGGAACTATGATGTTTGCGATCTCGGGCACATTAGCCGGAGTGCATAAGCGTTTGGATATGTTTGGAGCTTTATTCACTGGATTTATTACTGCTGTAGGAGGTGGTACAATTCGTGACATCCTGCTGGGTAGTTTCCCCATTGGATGGATTAAGGATCCCAATTATATGCTGATGATTATTGCCGGTTATATTTTTACTTTTTTGTTCAACCGTAAAATAGAAGGTCTGCGCCGAACATTTTTCCTGTTTGACACATTAGGGATTGGTGTGTTTACGATTATCGGACTTCAAAAAGCACTGGATTTTGGAGTTAATCCAATGGTTGCCGTTTTGATGGGAACCGTTTCGGCTGTATTTGGCGGAGCCCTTCGAGACACCTTCATAAACGATATACCGTTAATTTTCAGAAAAGAAATTTATGCTGTGGCTTGTTTGCTGGGAGGAGTCACCTTTCTGTTCCTGCAATTGCTTCCAATACACAACGATATCAGTCAGGTAATAACTGTCGCGGTAATTGTTATTATTCGTTTTGTATCAGTCAAATATAAACTCAGCTTACCCATACATGGTTTTAAGGATCCTGAAAGTCATTTGAAGAAATAAATTTTGGAGAGAAGCCTGGAACGCCGCCACTCTGAGGCTTTCTTATCTTTGTTTAACAAAAACATAGTAAAGTTTGTAACTTTATACCGTGCATAGTTACTATCACGCTGTGTGACGAAATCCAGGGAATAAACAAGAAAGCAAATAAAGATGGGACAAAGGCTTACAAAGCGGCAAATCAATATAATAAGGATCACATCCATATATCTTGTTTTTAGTACACTCTGGATAATTGCTATCAAAGACACCCTAAAGCTCTTCAATCCAGGAACATCAACACTTCAATGGTTCCAACAAAATGAAACCATTGTGTTTAGCTTGTTTTCGGTGGTTTTAATATTCATCCTACTTACAACAAACTTCAGGAGGACGCGCTACCTGAGCCTGGAAGCTATGCTGGATAACTTCACACTGATCTTCGATAACGCACCCAACGCGATCTTCCTAACTGACGCCAATGGCGTTTTGCTCGACATCAACAACAAGGGAGCTCAAATATACCAGCTAGACAAGCAACAACTCATTGGTACTAACATCATTGAAAAGAAGATTCTCCCTGCTGAACAATTAGCTTTGGCGGAAAAACTACTCGCAAAAACTTCGAAAGGCATTCCAACAGGTCCTACCGAATTCACAATACAGGATGAAAAGGGAAACAATATTACATTCAGAATTTACACCTATCCTGTAAAAACCAGGCAATCCTATTACACGATTACAGTTGCGCTGGACGTAAGCCAGGAAAAAACAGCCGAACGAGAATTTATACATAGCGAAAGTAAGTACCGTACTCTGATAGAGAATCTACCTCAAGGGATTTTCATGAAAGACACAGAACACAGATATGTATCATCTAATGAACGGTTTGCCCAAGACATGGGGCTTAAGGCGGAAGACATTATAGGGAAAACAGATGAAGAATTAAGACCCAACGACCTGGCTCAAAGATATAACGAAGACGACCAGCGAATATTAAAAACCGGCAAAACGGAAGAAATTATTGAGGAATTTTCGGAAGAACAGGGTGAACGCTATATTAAAACGCTCAAAGCTCCTGTTTATAATGATAAAGGTGAAATAAACGGTTTACTGGGCTTCTATTGGGATGTCACTCAAACCAGACAGTATGAGAAGATCATCAGTTCCATATCAAAAAGTATTTTGGGTGTAACCGGTAAGAACTTCTTCCGATCTCTGGTTAAAAGCATCGGTGAGGGTTTAAATGTGGATTATGTTTTCGTTGGACAATGGCATCAATTTGATCCAAAGCTGATAGATACCGTTGCCATGTATTCAAAAGGAAAGATCAGCGGTGATTTCAACTATACACTGAAGGGTACTCCATGTGAGAATGTTTTAGGAAAAGAAACTTGCTTTTATCCGGAAGGTGTTCAAAATTTATTCCCTAAAGACAGCCTCCTCCAGGAGATGAATATTCAGAGTTATTATGGAGCACCTCTTTTCAACTCAAAAGGATTGCCCCTGGGCCTTTTGGTTATTATGAATGAAACCCCTATTGAAAATTCTGAATTTGTAAATTCGATTATGAACATGTTTAGTGTTCAGACTCAGGGTGAACTTGAACGCTTAAAGGTTGAAAAAGCGTTAAGAGAGAGTGAAAATAAATATCGCACCATTCTCGAAACCATTCCGGATGCTGTGACAACAACCGATCTCTCCGGACGAATCACCTATGCATCTCCGATGACCTGTCAGATCCATGGGTTCGCATCAGCAGGCGAAATGCTAGGCAAATCTTTCCATAATTTAGTCGTTCCCACAGAGTATGATCGGGTTTCGCAAGACCTTGAACAGATTAAAAAGGAAGGTCAGATTCGGGAAGAAGAATTTGAAATGTTGCGTAAAGACAACACCAGCTTTGATGGCGAAGTTACCGTTTCTCTATTGAGGGACTCCGGCCACCAACCTATCGGCTTTATTGCAATATCGAAAGATATTAGCAAAAGAAAAGAAAGTGAATCCAAACTAAAACGTTTGAATTCAGCACTAACTCTTGCAGAAGAGCAAGAGCGAAAACGAATTGCCGATAATCTTCATGATAACGTGAGTCAACCCCTGGCAATGGCAAAACTCAAACTTTCAGAAGGTATTATGGCCGCTGCCGCAAATGAACATCGGATTCAGCTAGAAAAAGCGAAGGAATTCTTAAATGATGCCATTGAAAAATCAAGGCGTATTACCTATGAATTAAGTCCACCTATTCTATATGAGTTGGGAATAACAGAAGCTATTAAATGGAAACTGGATTTATTTGAGAAACAAAACAATATTAAAGCCTCATTTACTCAGATCGGTCAAATTCCCACCCTGAAATACGACTTGTTGATCCTGATCTTTCGCTCATTTAATGAACTGCTGACCAATATCATCAAACACGCTGAGGCTAATCATATCATCGTAAAACTTTGGACAGATAAAGAGCTGTTACACTTGTACTGTGAAGATAATGGTAAAGGATTTGAACTACCTGTAGAGGTAACTATAAGTAAAGAAAACTCAGGTTTTGGGTTGTTAAGTATCAAAGAGCGTCTGGATAATTTCAAAGGGCATATCCATATCGATTCAAGGCCCGGTAATGGAACAAAAGTTCAATTACAAATTCCAATACAGAAAAATGAAGAAGACCCGACTGATTATAGCTGATGATCACCAAATTGTGAGGGAGGGATTAAAAAATCTCTTAATCAAAGAACATGATCTGGAAATAATTGCCGAGGCCGAAAATGGACTCGAAGCCATAAAGCTGGCATCTGCACTTGAGCCCGATATTGTAATTATGGATATCGGCATGCCGGATTTAAATGGAATTGAGGCAACCCGACAAATCATTTCGGAATACCCAAACATCAGGATACTTGCACTTTCCATGCACACCACCCCTCAGTATATCACCAATATGTTCAACGCCGGAGCACAGGCATACCTACTCAAAGATTGTGCTTTTGATGAGCTGGTTGATGCGATCAGGTCGTTAGCAAGAGGAAAGCGATATATCAGCCCTTCAATTTCCGACTTTTTACCTACTGATTTCTGGGATACAATTGAAAATAAACAGAAAAAATCTGAAGGAGAATTATCGGAACGCGAAAAGCAGGTTTTACAACTCTTAACCGAAGGTAATTCAACCAAAGAAATTGGTGAAAAATTACATATCAGCGCTAAAACCGTTGAAAGTCACCGCAAAAGAATCATGCAAAAGCTTAAATTATATACCATCCCCGACTTAACCAAATATGCGATTCGGGTTGGTCTCACAACATTGGATCCCTAATCATTCTTTTTTCATAAGGAATTGTAATAATTCAGGAAAATCCTTAACAATAATATGCTTTGTCTTTCATATCTTGTGCCTGCAAATCATAAGAGGGGTATTTGCTTTGCGTATTCTTTGCTTTTAATCATCAAACCATAACACAAATTATGGCTTTGGTGTTTTATGGCATAACAACATTTCTGGTTGTATTTAACCACTTTGGAAACTTACTAAGCTATGGGGAAGTATTTTAATATATTGATTGTAGAGGAGGATGATAGCGATTTCTGCCTTTTAAAACAAAACCTGAATTCCATTTCCAATTTTCCAATAAGACTAGCTCATGAAAAAACATTACGCCAGGCCATTGACCTTAATAAAAGACATCCTTTTGACATTATCCTCCTGGATCAGGATCTGATTGACAGTATAGATACCAACACACTCAAAACCCAATTAGAGAACTTCCCCGAATTACCCGTGATCGTATTAACCGGGCATGATGACGAAAAGGACATCTATCAGATAATAGACTCCGGAGCACAAGATTACCTGCTAAAAGGAAAGTACACTCCAGATCATTTATTTAGGAAAATTGCTTTTGCAATTAATCGACAACGAGACAAAATACTGGCACAAAAACAGAGTCAACTCTCAATCGATCTAAGTAATGCGAATAAATTACATCAGGCTTTCAATGCTATTCTAAAATTCGGCCTAAGCCTGAATGAGTTTGAAGTTGGTGGGATCTATCACTTAAACCCTGAAACAAATTCATTCCACCTAAGCTGCCATTCCGGATTATCAAAAGAATTCTTTAATGAAGTAAAAATCATTGATAACACCTCCTCTCTTTCAAAAATGATGATGGCAGGGAATTCTATATTTCAATCGATCCAGGAAGGACCTTCAGAAGATTTTGAAACAATGTTGAATGAAGGACTCAGATCCCTGGCCTTATTACCACTTAAAGATCGAGGTAAAATCATTGGTTGCCTGAATCTCGGATCGAAACGCTACAGACAAATCTCCAAAAAGCTTATAAATACACTGGAAGTAACACTCGCTAAGGCTGGGAATGTAATCCACCGCATCAGGATCGATGAACAATTAATAGAAAGTCAGCGAAATTACAAGGACCTGGTTGAAAAGACAGAAATAGCGATCTGTGTGGATAATGACCAGGGGGAAATAACATATGCGAACAAGGCTTTCTTTAATGTATTTGGATACAATGAGTCAGAGCTGAGCCTGCTTCGCCACTCCCTCTTACTCCATCCAGAAGATTTAAAGATGGTTTCAAAAAACCATAACAACAGGATTAACGGAGAAGATGTAGTTAATCGTTATGAAGCCAGAGGGATTCATAAAGATGGCTCAATCATCCATCTTGAATTTATTCTCAGTGACATTATTGAGAAAGATGGAATCATTCTCGGTTCTCGCACCTACATTCTGAACATTACCGATCGAAAGCGCAATGAAGAGGCCCTGGCCTATTCCGAATCATTTAACCGTCGACTGATGGAGAACTCCCCCATTGGTTTGTTACATATCAATGCCAAAGGAGTTGTTTCATACGACAATAAGGCATTAAGAGATATCATCGGTTTGAAACCCGGCATGGACTCCCCCATTATTGGAAAGAATTTTGAGGAATTAAAATCAATAACAGAATCCGGACTTCATAACCTGTTTTTTAAAATAAAAAATGGTGAACCCGTTCAGGCGGAGACCATCAAATTTAAAGCTTATAATGGGCATAATCTTATCCTCTCGGTATATGCAACTACACTCATAAACAAACAAAACAGGTTTGATGGTGCCATTTTAATGATGAATGACGTTACTGAAAAGCAGAAGTCCGATCAGGCTTTGAGAATCAGCGAAGAAAAATACAGAACCCTGTTTGAAAAATCAACCGATCCCATTTTAATACTCAGTAAAAACAATTTTATTGACTGTAATCAAGCAGCTTTGGATTTGCTTAAATATTCGAATCAGGATCGTCTGTATAATGTTCACCCTTCGGATATTTCACCTGAATACCAACCCGATGGCCGCACTTCAATTGAAAAAGCAGATCAGATGTTATCCCTTGCCTTGAAAAATGGATTTCACCGTTTTGATTGGCTACACAAAGACAGCTCTGATAAAGAGTTTTGGGTTGATGTTTCACTCACTTTAATTCCTTCAGAAAATGAGCCGCTTATATATACTGTATGGAGGAATATTAACGACAAGAAACTGGCTGAAAAGGCTTTGAAAGAGAATGAAGAAAAATACCGGATTATATTCGAAAACTCTCCCGTTGGAATTGTAATCACCGACCTTGAGGGTAATATTCTTGTGTTTAACGACCAACTCGTGGAAATGTCAGCATATTCCAAACAAGAATTCGAAACGCTAACGGTTTTTGACTTGTACCAGAATTCGGCAGATCGGCAGATGGTCATTGAATCAATAAAAGAAAAGGGTCACATTCAAAATACAGAGATTAACTTTGTGAAAAAAGATGGTGAACGATTTGTTGCTAATATGAGTTCATCGCAATATATGCTGGGACAAACTCCGGCACTACTAACCGTTATTTTCGATATTACTGATCGTAAAAAGAGTCAAACGACTCAGGAAATCATTCACAATATATCAAGTGCAGTACCCACAACCGATTCTATTAACCAGTTATATGAAGTAATTCAGCAGGAACTATCTAAAATTGTTGAGGCAAAAAATTTCACAATTGGCTTCTACAAGAAGGATACCGATGAGATATACTTCCCATACATGCATGATGAAAAACATCAGCTAAAATATGCACCTGCAGCCTATACAATTAGTTCCATCGTTTTCTCAAAAAACAAATCAATCCTACTCAACACCGAACAGCTAACCCGATTGAGAAAAGAAGGAAAAATAATCAATTACGGAGGTGAAGCAAAAAGCTGGCTAGGCGTTCCCTTTGGCTCCAATAACAACACAGAAGGTATTCTCATTGTTCAGGACTATGAAAAGGACAATGCCTTCAGCATGGAAGATCAACGATTGCTTGAAATCATCGCCAATCAGGTTGCCATTTCAATTAGCAGAAAGCGTAATGAGGACCAGATCAGAAAGCTCAGCCGATCGGTGGAGCAAAGTCCTGCATCGATTGTTATCACAAACCTGGATGGTCAAATTGAGTATGTAAATAAAAAATTCACAGAAGTCACAGGCTACTCATTTGATGAAGTAAAGGGTGAAAATCCAAATATTCTTCAGTCAAGAAAAACGCCTCAGGACACTTATAAACAAATGTGGAATGATTTGACATCAGGTAAAGAGTGGAGAGGTACGTTCTGCAATCAGAGAAAAAGCGGTGAGATATATTATGAAGAGGCCTATATCACTCCATTAAATGATGCGACCGGAATCCCAACACACTACCTGGCAGTAAAAGAAGATATAAGCGAACGAATACGCACGGAAAATGAATTGATTGAAGCTAAAAACAGAGCCGAAGAATCGCACAGAATTAAATCGGCCTTTTTAGCTAACATGTCACACGAATTAAGAACACCGCTTAATGCAGTTATCGGCTTTTCCGAATTGATTCCAGAATCGGAAGAGGATGAGGTCTTTGAATACGCAAAACTGATCAACGACAGTGGACATCACTTGTTATCAATTATAGAAGATATCTTTGATATCAGCGTTTTAGAATCCGGAGATGTGGAAGTCACTCAAGAAGAAATTATTCTGAAAAACCTCTTTGAAGATATTGGACAACTTGCAAAAAAGGAAATAAAGCAACAATTCAAAGGACACATCGAATTCAAAATAGAACCCAACATTGATCCTGAATTAAAATTCCATTGCGATCCGAATAAGATCAGGAAAGTTTTTGCTCACCTGATAAAGAATGCTGTGAAATTTACTGAACAGGGAAGCATTGAAGTTGGTTATGAACAAACAAGCACTCACCTCAGGTTCTTTGTCAGCGATACCGGCATCGGAATACCAACTAATAAACAACAAGTTATTTTTGAGGCCTTCCGGCAAGTTGATGAAACCCACACCCGTGAATATGGTGGTACCGGGGTTGGACTTGCAATTTCAAAAAAAATGATGGAACTTATGGGTGGTGAAATTTTTGTGAAATCAGAACCTAAAAAGGGGACCACATTTTTCTTCACCATTCCTTATGAAAACATAAAAGCCACTACCATGCAAGCCTTACAAAAACAATACCCGAACCTGGAAGGAAAAACCATTCTTATTGCCGAGGATGAAGAAACCAATTTTTTATATCTCGAAGCTTTGCTTCAGCGTACAAAAGCAAAAGTGATCTGGGCCGAAAATGGCCGGTTTGCGGTAGATCTGTTTGAGGAAAACCCAGTCGATGTAATCCTAATGGACTTGAAAATGCCCGACATGAATGGCTATGATGCCGCAAAGATTATACGTGAAAAATCGAGTGAAACTGTGATAATCGCCCAAACGGCCTTTGCTCTGCCTGGTGACAAGCAAAAGGCTCTGGATATTGGTTTTAATGACTATATAACCAAGCCCATCAGCAAGCAGGAATTAATGAAAGTATTAACAAAATATAACAATTAATACCGTCCTGACAATACATCGAAACGGGTGAAATATTAAGTGTTTCACCCGTTTTTATTTGTATGATTCTTTGTTACCTTTGGCTCGTTTTTTAACAAGCATTAAATCGATTAAGATGAATAAAATACGTGTTGCAATTAATGGATTCGGGCGCATCGGCAGAATTAGTTTTCGCCAGATGATGAAAAATGACAGAATCGAAGTCGTTGCCATCAACGATCTTGGAGAGGTTGAAAACCTGGCCCATCTGCTGCGTTACGATTCAGTGCACCGCCGCTTTGACGGAACCGTTGAAGTTAAAGACGGAGACTTTATTGTTAATGATAAACAGATAAAAATATTTCACAAAACCCACATCGAAGATCTACCCTGGAAAGACCTGAATATCGATGTGGTTGTAGAATCTACAGGTTTATTCACCAAGCGTTCGCAAGCCATTAAGCATGTCGAGCAAGCAGGTGCCCGTAAGGTAATTATATCTGCTCCTGCGAAGGATACAGAAGAAGAGGATGTACCCTTTGTTGTACTCGGGGTTAATGATCATGTGATTAAACGGGAAGATGTAATTATCTCCAACTCCTCGTGCACCACAAACTGTGTTGCTCCAATGATAAAGATACTTGACGATAATTGGGGAATTGAAAAGGCCTTTATGACAACCGTACATTCATACACCAAGGACCAAAACATCCTGGATGCGCCGCACAAAGACTATCGCAGAGGACGAACTGCTGCTTATTCGATTGTACCAACAACAACAGGAGCAGCAAAAGCAGCAACCAAAATATTTCCTCATCTGGATAACAATCTGGGCGGTGCAGGCATTCGTGTCCCTGTACCAGATGGTTCATTAACGGACCTTACATGTACGTTAAGAGAACCAACCAGCATCGAAGAGATCAATGCAAGGTTTAAGGAGTCTGCTGAAGGATCCATGAAAGGGATATTGGAATACACTGAGCACCCAATTGTTTCAGTGGATGTTTTAGGCAATACCCACTCCGCCTTATACGACGCTGGGCTTACAGCTGTTCTTGGAGATAAGAATAAATTAGTGAAAATTGTTGCCTGGTATGACAATGAGATGGGCTATTCCTCTCGTTTAGTAGAATTGATTGAACGATTCGTTTAACATTTATAAATGATATCTAAGACGGGGTGCTAAATACACCCCGTTTTTTTATATGTAGTATTTACTCATTATAAGTCAGACCGACATTCCCTAATCATTCTTCACCATGCCCAACATCCATAAAAATATCATTATAAGGCTCATGCTACACCTCCTGGTATAAAAGAGCTTCATAACACCTACACTAAAAAAGTAATGCTATTTTTCAAATTAATACAACTATTTACGGAATAGTCTTGTCATATTATTATCAGAATCAACAAGAAAGTGGTCCTGGTCAGAAGTTGAAATTTAGTATTTTGGGTAAAAGTTTATTAAAAAAGGCTGCATGTAGCAGCCTTTTGTTTTTATTATTTTTCTGTTTTCTTCAGGATGATTTTCCTGTAACTATTATCATCCCACATTTCCATTAATTTCATCAGGTTTTTCACCTGACCTGGTTTAAGGAAATACTCCCGAAGATCGAGACTTCTTTTTATCGTAATCTTATTACCATTAGTAGTGAGATTTGTCTGAACAACACCCTCCACATTTTTCACTTCTAAATCAGTCAACTTTCCAACCATTTCATAACCTTTCGGTAATTCAATGGTATATTCAAATTCCTCAAAATAATGCTTTCCCAAATCGATACCAGTCTTTCGTTCACGCGCAAGTTCGCTCAGATTCAAACGATCAATTGAAGATTTAACGGCAGGAAGTTCAATCACTTTATATCCTTCAAAATCCTTCCAACATTGATCTTTTACAAATTGTAACGATAAGGAAACTTGCTTATCCTCAAGTTTTCTCAAATTCACATTTTTCACCTGCTCCTTATTGAAACCTGGAAGCATTTTATACAAATTCTTTTCATCCTTCTTTAAGGATAAATAAGGAACATGATTCCCTTTCAACTTAATCGAAGCTTTCCCTTCAATTGTACCTGTCTCATCAATTTTAACATCAATTGAACAATAGGTGTTTTCTTGAGGTAAGCTAAGTTCCTTTGTCTGTAATGATTCAACTGCAGCATCTAAAAACAACAATGTTCCTTTGCCTAAATTGAGTTCTGCACTTTGTTTCCCCTGGTGCGTTGGTGACAAATAAATCATCCCTTCCGACTTAGTTTGAACCCGTACAACAACATCAGAAATCATGCTCAACACTCCATATTCCTTATTATACATGTGATTGGGAAAGAATACCGCTGTTGTAGCCTTATACCCTGCCTGTTTTAGCAGACATGTCAATAAGGTTGCTTTCTCCATACTTGTCCCCCCATTACTCTCCCAAACCTGCTCAGGAGTCCTTATTTTATATGCGGCATAGCTTAAAGGTACATGATAATGATTCACGGTATTAACAACCACATCCTGAATAGCCAGAACCTGCCCAAGGTCATCAGCATTTTCCTTCTTAATTTTTTGAATTAAGAAGGAAAACAAATCAGATTTGCTACATCTAAAGGCATCCTGATTCACAAAACGGTTGAACACCTTAAACATATCTTCTTGAGAAAATATCAACACCGGGTGTTGCTCATAGTCAGCTCCTGAATATCGTTCATGGGTTATCTGAGATAATCCTTTCGCCTTCCAGCTATATATTTTTGTATTTTTTTGTTCAGTGATGTTGGGCCCCAAACGCATATTCCTGAAAGTAAAATTTAGTTCCACACCTTTTGGAACAATAATTTCTACAGTCATTTCATGAATTGGGGAATCAGTTCCAAAAACCTCCATTCCCATTAAAGCGGGAGAAAAACCTTTCTGATTGTGAATTTCATAATCCAGGTCGATCATAGCCCCTACTTCCAAGCCTGTATGAGTTACAACCATTTCACGTAAATGGTTATATGCCGGAGCATCTTTGGCAACTCTGGGTAACACTTCATTAAACGCATTATCAGGGCTGGCAACGATTGTCCCGTCAGCCATAGTCGTAAGCGTTTTATTAATCTTCAAAGACTGATATTCCGGATTAATTACGATAAAAGTCTCTCCATACAATCGATGAAAAGAATAATGCGTATTTAGTTTCAACTTATGCGAATAATGATAATCCCAACTACCATCCTTGTGCAAGGTGTATACCTTTTTCATAGAAAGAAATTCGGCATCGGCATTTTCAAATTGCGCTAAAGCAAAAAGAACCTGCACAAGAAAAACTATACTGAATATATATTTTAATAATTTCATTATCGTCAACTTTATTTATCGGGTTAAAATCAATGGTTTATTGATGAAGTCTTTCTGAATATCGACCACTTTTTTAAAATCAGCCCACTCCTCAGCTTTATATATTCTTTTCTCGAAACGAGCACTTTGTTTAATCTTAAGGGTATTGCCTTGTTGAGTCATGGTAAGATTGATGGAAGCACAACCACTTTTATGCTCTTCAGCCAGCGATTTCACCTTGTAACCATCAGGAACTGTAATCGATTCTTTAATTTGCACCAAACGGGAGCAGCGATCACGGAAATCATAGTTTTTGGTTTCCGCAGAAGTATTGATATACAAATGTGCCTGGGCTCGTTTAAATAAGCCGGACATGGCTACAGGCTTCATCAATATCTCCTCATTTGTAACAACCGCGTAGTTAGGGATTCTATATTTAACAGAGATCTCTAAAGGCCCATCCAGGTAATTGTAGGGTTTTCCATAATCTAGTTCTACAATTTCAATATTAGATGCAATTTTTCTCAATTCTCTTTCCATGGCATGATCCCAATCAGCCTTGTAATTACTTGTAAACATACGACGTATTGAAGCATCCGATTGCCCTTCTGCAACAAGAGTGAATTCTCCTTCAAGGTCACCTTTCACATTCAGATTTGCAGAAGCCTTTATACGTAAATAATGATTTTCAGGAGCCGATATATCTGTTATTGAAAGGTCTGCTCCTTCAGGTATACCCATTAAATAATTTTGCTGTTGTTCAAGGCTTGACCATAATTCGCGAACAAAAGGCACCCATGTTGGATCAAGCACCTTGTATTTATCATCCGATGTTTTAACAACCGTAACACAATGATTGAATTGGTCAGCTGGAATATAATCAATTCGTGAACCCGCCATGGTCATTGCAGGATATGACTCAAAACCAGCTGCTCTTAGCATCGTTATCAGAATCGATGCTTTATCCTTACAAACTCCGCATCGATCAGTAAAATTCATCTTCGCATTATGAAGAGTAAATCCTTCACCTTCTCCCATCGACAACCCCGAATAACGAATTTCATCTGCTACCCAATGCGTTAATAATGAAATACTATCCATTTCATTGGAAGCATTTGCAACGATCTCATTAACCTTTGCCTGAACTTCAGGAATCACATCAAAGCTGCCATAATCCTCATTAACACCATAAAACCATAATGATTTAGCTTTCCAGTCGGGACTGGTTGACATCAAAAGCTTTGGCATCACATCGTCATACCCCACCATGTTTGATTCACTGCTGACAGGTTTAATATTTTCTTTGGAAAAGGTGTAAATCCAACGATCGTTGCGCAATACTACAGATGACTGCGCCTCTCCGTTATAAAATTCATATTGCATCACTTTGTCCTTAGGAACACTAACCCGGTATGTCTTCTCTAGGATCGGTTTTCTGCTATAAAAAGGGACAATATCATAAAAATGTCCACGCATAGGTGGTATATATTTTTCATCATCTCCCTGTTGTAAAAGAGCATAAGTATACCCTTTTTTAAACATCACCACTTCAATGGCATCGCCAGGTTCTAAACGCCCCACTTCCAGCATAATCTCCCGGGCTCCCCAATATATCATTCGTGCCGGAGCGGCATAATCAAGGACTTTTGATAAGTCCAGATCTTCGATTTCCCCATCTTTTCGATAGATACGTGCTTTTCGAAGCTCCACATATGCACTCAAAGGATCATAACCGAATTTAATAATGGCATTCTCCTTAGCGCCAGTAGCAGACAATATCTTAGTAAGCGTATGGATATTAAAATAGCTTAATCCTGAAGGCTGCATTTCCACATCGGTACTATCAAAAAGGACCACAACGTCAGCATTTTGATAGTCCTTCGATTCTCCACTGTTTTCAACGAGCTGCCGATAATTACCGTTTTGGGCTATGAGCCAGGTTGGCACGATCAGCATTAAAATAAATAATATGTTTTTCATTGCTTATGGTTATTTGATTTGATGTCTATTACTCAAATTGAAGGAGTTTCATTTCATCTCCGTCGAATACCGCATAACTGAACATACTAATCCAGTCACCCAGAACCAGATAACGACTATTCTCAGCGATCTGCTGATTCACCATTCTGTGATTATGGCCAAAAATAAAGTAGTTGATATCCCCCCCGTTATTCACATGATCAAGAGCAAAGCGGTAAGTAAAAAAATCTTCAACAGGCTCTGGAATATCTCGCTTATTATCTCTGGCAATATTTGCCAACCGGCTCTGTCGACTAAAATACAATCCCAAACGGGTGCCTACATCCGGATGAACCCAACGAAAGATCCATTGGTTGAACTTAGATTCAAATATTCTTCTGATAAATTTATACCCCAAATCACCAGGTCCCACTCCATCGCCATGTGAAAGATAAAATTTCTTTCCATTGTATGATCGGATGACCGGTTGACGATGCAATTGAATATTGAGTTCCTGATTCAAATAATCAAAAGCCCAAATATCATGGTTCCCTCGGAACAAATGCACGGAGATTCCGGCATCCGTGATCTCGGCCAGCTTTCCAAAAAGGCGGGTATAACCTTTAGGTACAGATGTTTTATACTCAAACCAGAAATCAAACACATCGCCCATCAGAAAAATTTCTTGGGCATGATCCTTAATCTGATCCAGCCAACGGACCAATTTCTTTTCTCTTTCAAGGCTTGACTGATAATCAGGAATTCCTAAATGAAAGTCCGATGCAAAATAGATGTGTTTCCCTTTCGGGATATGGACATTAGTAACTGCTTCCAATTCGTTAGATTTGTTGTTCGCTGTTCAAAGATAGAAAATCTACAAAAAGCAAACCTCCAAATCTTAGTTCAGTTTTCTTATGTTTTCGATTAATTCCTCAAAACTCAAATTCGTATCGATAATCTTCTTATTCTCATCTAAAAGAAAACTAACCGGAAGCTTTTCCAAGGCAAATAAATCAACCAATGGGGAATTCATTCCTTTTCCATCGCACACACAGGTCCATTCCATCTGATCAACCTTTAAAGCATTTTTCCATAAAGAAAGATTATTATCCAAAGAGATACTATAAATTCGAAATCCCTTTTCATGAAAATCTTTATACAACACAGCCAGATCATTATTCTGCTTTCTTCCCTTAGCATTTAATGCTGACCAGATATGGACCAAGACCAACTCTCCATCTTCACTATACAGGCTTTTCATTTCTCCATTTCTATCTGGAAGATTTAGATCAGGAAAATAATTACCTACACCAAAACGCTCCCTGGCTTTTTCTACCAAATCCTTTTTATGATGAAAGTCCTGTACACGTTTATGGTGATCCTGGGCATGCTGATTATTCGGATAATTTTTATAAAGAACAGAATCCAAAAGTAAGAAATAATCAAGGTTATCCTTTTCATTAAATAAAGGGGTTCTTCCAAAATACTCATTGATCAGTAATAATGAAGCCAGTTGATGCGCATTATCCTCAATCACACCTGCAGTAAAATAAAATTGTTTGTCAAAAATGGCTCTGTAATTTGAATCAATCTGTTCCCTAACCTGTGTGAATTTATCCATATGACGCTGATCAAGAAAAATCTGCCCTAACGAATCTGCCAATTTCTTATTTCCAGCAGTCACACGATTATAAAGGCTCAACATTTCGGAAGCTTCTGAACCTGATACTGTATAGGTACTTAGATTATCATCCAGATCTCCAAATATCTGAATTTCATCTTTTTGCTCTACTTGCAAACGTATATAACTATTCCGACCAATATGGATCACATAGAATCCGGTTTGAGGAACCTGTATTTCAAAATTAAAGGACCCTTCTTTATCTATTATAGTTGAATCTAATTGCACTATTTTCTTAGGGGTAATTTCAGAAATTACAACCAATTCGGAATTACTATTTTCCATCTTTCCCTGAATAAGTACATGTTCTTTCCTATCAGAGCACGAAGTAATTACCCCACAAGCGATTAACATGAACAAGATCAGTTTTTCGTATAGTCGATGCATCTTTTTAAATTTTTTACTTTACTGGGTTAAGAAAGGAAGAAACTAGCAAAAATCATGCTACACCATGACCTCTTATGTACATATATTGTAAAAATATGTTAATGAAAATTCCGCAAATCCCAAGATCGGATTTACGGAGTTAAAGAAAGCTGGTCTCGAATTATAATTTTTCTATTAATTCTCTAACCAAAATCTTCAATTGAGGTTCAGCACTTGCTGCCGCGTCAATCACTTCTTCATGGGTAATCTCCACAATTTTACCATTTACTCCTAAATCGGTTATGATTGACATAGCAAAACAGGGCAATCCCATATGTCTGGCAACAATTGCTTCCGGAATAGTAGACATTCCCACAGCATCGGCACCTACCGTACGGATATAGTTGTATTCAGCAGGTGTTTCATAAGTCGGCCCGGTAACAGCAGCATATACCCCGGTTTGAAATGTAATATTATTATGTCGTGCAATCTTCTTTGCTAAGCGACTAATGTTTTTATCATATACTTCACTCATATCAGGAAACCTTGGCCCCAGGCGTTCATCATTATGACCAATCAATGGGTTTGTTCCCATAAGATTAATATGATCATGAATGATCATAATATCACCTATCTGAAATTCCGGATTCATACCTCCTGCGGCATTTGAGAGGATTAACGTTTCGATTCCAAGAAATCTCAAAACCCGGATAGGGAAAGTCACCTCTTGAATACTATAACCTTCATAATAATGGAAACGCCCCTTCATAGCAACCACATACTTGCCACTTAAACGTCCAAAAATCAATTCACCTTGATGTCCTTTGACTGTAGACACCGGAAAATTGATTATATCTTTATAAGGTAAGGTAAATTCGATTTCAATTTCATCGGCCAGATTTCCCAAACCTGTACCTAATACGATTCCTACAACTGGCTTTTCTTTAACCTTGGATTGAATGTAATCAACCGTTTCCTGTATTTTCACCCACATAGTCTAATATCATTTGTTCAAATTCATCCTGAGCCTGATCATGCAAAGCTACTTCAATTGGCAGGTAATACACAGGAATTTTATCAACCAGTTCTTTTATTAAAGGATCCTGCAAACGCATAGCATCCTTCTCTGTGGTTACGATGATTTTATTTTTGGTAAACAAATCATTAAATTCCTTGCTAATCTTTTCAATATCGCTCAATTTGTACTCGTAATGATCAGCGAATTTAAAGGTAATCAATTCTTCACAAAATTTCTTACAATAGAATTCAAGGGGGTAAGTATTCGCTATTCCAGCAAACAACAATATGGTATTAAACTTACAATCTACAATAGGTTGGGCAGATGCACTCAGAGGGATCATTTTCCCATACCTGATATAGGAAAAGAATAATTTTTGGTTTGGCTGAGGGTGTAATTGCTCGGTCAAATATCTTTTCACCAAAGGACTAAACACCCTTGGAGTTTTTGTTACAATAATAACATCTGCTCGACGGGCTCCTGCTATGGGCTCACGTAAGGTTCCTGATGGTAATAAATAATCCTCTGTATATAATTTATGAAAGTCTGTTAACAGAATAGTTAGCCCAGGTTTAACATAACGATGTTGATAGGCATCATCCAGAAGAACAACATCAGGCGCATCCTTCAACTCCAATAGATGACTAATTCCCCGTGTACGCTTCTCATCAACAGCCACAAGGATTTCATCAAACTTGGTATTGAATTGAGCAGGTTCATCACCAATATCCTTGAAGTTGTGATTCTTATCGGCAAGAATATACCCTTTAGTCTTGCGTCCATAGCCTCTACTCAAGGTCGCCAGCTTATACTTTTTACCCAATATACGGATCAGGTATTCAATATGAGGTGTTTTTCCAGTTCCCCCTGCAGAAAGATTACCAACTGCAATAACAGGAACATCGAACTGTTGCTGTTTTAGCACACCCCAGTCGAATAAAAGATTCCTCAGACTGACTACCAGTCCATAAAGAATCGAAAACGGCAATAATATAACCTTTAGAAAATTCACGGGCAATAAAATTACTAAAATATTGATAGTAACAAGCCCTTCAACAAAAAATAACCAGGAAAATAATCATGATGTAGACTTTAGATACCCGTAGGTTTCTCGATTCGACGCCATAAAACATCATGCCAACAATTTTCATCCTGATCATTCTTGGGGCTTACCGCTTTTAGTTTAACTTTGAGGTTTTGGAAAAAGGGGAAAACAGAAAATAGAAAACCATGAGGATAAGGGAAATAATTAACTTTCTTGAAACATATGCACCTCCAGCATTTCAGGAATCATACGATAACTCTGGGTTGCTTATTGGTGATCAGAACCAGGAAATTCAGGGAGCATTAATTTGTCTTGACTTAACTGATAAAATCATAAATGAAGCTATTTCAAAGAATTGTAACCTGATAATAGCACACCACCCATTAATATTTAAAGGTCTAAAAAAGTTAACCGGTAGTAATTATGTTGAGCGCATCGCTATCAAAGCCATCAAACATGATATCGCTATATATGCAGCTCACACCAACCTCGACAGTGTTGAAAACGGGGTTAGTGGAGTGATTGCAAAAAGGCTCGGTTTAAAGAAAAAGCGAATCCTTTCTCCTAAAAAGGATATGTTGCGCAAATTAGTAACCTTTTGCCCTATAGAAAAGGCGGACCAGGTTAGGGATGCTATGTTCAAAGCCGGCGCTGGGCACATTGGCAATTACGACAGTTGCAGTTTCAGTTCAATTGGTACCGGAACCTTTAGAGCCAACGAAAAAGCCAATCCATATGTAGGTGAGGTTAACAAATTGCATTACGAAAATGAGACCAGAATTGAAACTATTTATCCTGCTTTCAAAGAAAAAGAGGTTTTAAAAGTCCTTTTTGAAACCCATCCCTACGAAGAAGTGGCCTATGATATTTACCCCTTGAACAATACAATGGAGAATGTGGGATTAGGAATCATAGGTGAATTGGATAAAACTATGCAGGAAAAAGACTTTCTGAATTTCATAAAGAATCACATGAAAACCAAGTGTATCCGATACACATCGCCGTTGGGCAAGCCGATAAAGAAGGTTGCCGTTTGTGGTGGTAGTGGAAGCTTCCTGATTAAGGATGCAATCAGAGCCGGAGCCGATATATTGGTCACAGGGGATATTAAGTATCACGAATTTTTCGATGCTGATGGTCAGATTCTGCTGGCAGATATCGGACATTATGAAAGTGAACAATTTACTAAAGATTTGTTACATAGTATTCTTAAAGAAAAATTTACTAATTTTGCAGTCTTAAACTCAGAGATTAGTACAAATCCTGTTCATTATTTGTAAATAATTCATAAATACAATAGATATTACTATGGCTGGTGTAGCTGATGAAAATAAAACAAACGCGACTCAAGGTGAAGAAAATGTAGAGCTTAGCATTGAAAAGAAAATGATTACGCTTTACTCACTTCAGCAAATCGATTCGCAAATTGACAAAATCAGAATCATACGTGGTGAGCTTCCTTTAGAAGTTCAAGACCTGGAAGATGAGATTGCAGGTTTGGATACCCGAGTCGCCAATTATAAAAATGATATTGAAGATATCAATAAATCAATTGCCGATAAAGAATTGTCCATCAAAGACAGCCAGGCGTTGATTAAGAAGTATGAAGAGCAACAGATGAATGTTCGCAACAACCGTGAGTATGATTCTTTGTCGAAGGAGATGGAATACCAGAATCTTGAAATCCAACTTTCAGAAAAAAGGATTAAAGAAGCTGCTGTAGCTTTACAAGCTAAAGAGGAAGAGATCAAACGTTCGGAAGTTCAATTAAAAGAACGTAGTTCTGATTTGGACATGAAAAAGGGTGAACTGAATGACATTGTTTCTGAAACTGAAAAGGAAGAAAGTGACCTTCAGAATAAATCCGGTTATCACCAAAATATGATTGAAGACCGATTGTTAACAGCTTACAAGCGCATTCGTAAAAATGCCCGTAATGGTTTGGCTGTTGTAACCGTTGAACGTGATGCCTGTGGTGGTTGTTTCAGTAAAATCCCTCCACAACGCCAGCTTGATATTAAGAGCCATAAGAAAATTATTGTTTGTGAATATTGCGGTCGTATTCTTGTTGATGGAGATATTGCAGAAAACATTGAATTGTAGATTACATATATTACAATATTTAAAAGAGAACTCAATTATGGGTTCTCTTTTTTTTATGTTTTTCTGAATATCAAATGATTATTAAATATATTTGCCACTAAGGCTCGTTATTCAGAACATTTTAGTGAATGAAACATATACTTGTACTTATTGGGATTCTTTTTTCAAGTTTGATTGTAAATGCATCTTACGATTTCAATACAAGATGTCAGGAAGCGTATCAAAACATTTTGGATCTGAATTTCGACAAAGCAAAAGAATTAATTAAGCAAGAACGGATTCTCAACCCAAAGAATAACATTCCCCTTTATCTGGAAAACAATATTGATTTCGTATACCTGCTTATCACCAACGATACTGAAGAATACGAATTAAGAGCTGATCAATGGCAGGACAGAATTGATCAACTAGAGTCGTATTCTGAAAACTCCCCCTATTATAAGACGTGTCTGGCCGAATGCAAACTGCAACGGGCTGTTGTACACATTAACCAAAGAGAGTTTTTTTATGGTGTTTTGGATTTCAACCGAGCCTATCGACTACTGACCGAAAACGAACTTGAACACCCCAATTTCATGCCTAACAAGCTTTATCTGGGGATGCTTCATACTATTTTCGGAGCAGTACCAGAAAACTATCGATGGGGGATTGAACTACTCAACTTCGAAGGAAATATCAGCAAAGGCATTGAAGAAGTAGAAACAGTGATTCATGCAGCAAATGAAAATCCCGAATTATTTCACCTCAGATATTCAAGTCTGTTAATGATTACTTTCCTGAAAATAAATTATCAAAGTGAATTATTGCCTGATGAGAATCTAATAAACTCCTATGAACAAATATTAGAGGAGCATTCCAACGCTATGCTGGTTTATGGATATAGTAAATTCCTGATCGCACAGAATAAGAACGAGAAAGTTCTCAATTATTTATCGCAATATCGACAAAAAGCCCCTTTAAAAGTTTCGGCAATCGATCTAATGCATGGGACTGCACTTGTTAGAAAGTTAGATCCACAGGCCACTCAATACCTTGAAAGTTTCGTAAGCAATTATCAAGGCACCAATTATAAAAAGCAAGCATTGAGATTCATCGCATGGTCGGCACTCATCCAAGGAGATACAACTGCTTATTTATACAATATGCAGCGTTGTATAAATACCGGGGAGGCCTTTATTGACCAGGATAAAGCGGCCTTACGTGAGGCAAACGAAAAAACGATTCCGAATATACACCTACTCCAGGCACGATTATTATTTGATGGCGGCTATTACAGGAAAGCAACTTCTTTATTAAAAAATATCTCTCTTTCAGGTTTCACTAATGATGAGAAATTGGAATACACCTATAGGTTGGCACGAATTTATCATCAGATGGGAAATATGCGAAAAGCGATCGAAAACTATACCCTGACCATTGAAAACGGATCTGAATCAGAGAGCTATTTTGCAGCCAATTCAGCTCTTAAGCTTGGAGCTATCTACGAAAAAAGAGCCCAGTACAACCAAGCTGTGCAGTATTATGAATCAGCCCGCAATATGAATAATATTGAATATAAAAGTAGTATTGGTCACAAGGCAAAAGTCGGCATCAAGCGTATCGGCAACCTGAAAAAGTGATAACCTATATCCGAAGCTTTTTAATAAGAAAAAGAAAACCCTGGTTGAAAACCAGGGTCTATATTTTACTTTACAAGATCTTCGATAAGCTTGGGTCTCATGGACTGTTCGAGTTCCGGCGAATGCTCTTTCATTAAGTTTTCAGCCCTTTCCACCATCTCAGTCGAGCCAATAAACAGAGGAGCTCTTTGATGAATGCTTTCAGGAACTATATCCAAAATGCGATTAAAGCCATCAGAAGCCTTCCCTCCAGCTTGTTCTACTATAAAAGCCATTGGAATACACTCATACAATAAACGCAATTTCCCGGCAGGTTTTTTAGTGTTTCCCGGATAAAGAAAAATACCCCCTTTAATCAGGTTTCGATGCACATCTCCAACCAATGATCCGATATAACGCGAAGTATACGGACGATTGGTTGGCTCATCATCAACCTGGCAATATTTTATATATTTTTTTACGCCTTCCGGGAAATAAATATAATTGGCTTCATTGATTGAATATATTTTCCCATAAGTTGGAACACGCATTTCCGGATGCGAAAGAAGGAATAATCCAACAGAACCATCATAGGTAAATCCGTTCACTCCTTTCCCTGTAGAATAAACCATAATAGTAGAGCTACCATAAATGATATATCCAGCAGCTGCAACTTCAACCCCGGGCTGTAACAGGTCTTCTATTTTACCGGTTTCACCTATTTTCGATTTCCTGCGATAAATTGTGAAGATTGTACCGATCGGGATATTCACATCTATATTTGATGATCCATCCAGAGGGTCAATAGCCACAACATATTTCCCATTTCGGGAAGTAGGATTATCCAGTAGGATCAATTCATCATTTTCTTCTGAGGCAATGGCGCATACCTGCCCTCCAGATCTCAAGGCATTTATAAAATGATCATTTGCAAAAACATCCAGCTTTTGCTGAGATTCTCCTTGTACATTTGTCTGACCCTGTGAACCCAAAATATTTGTCAACCCGGCTTTATTAACTTCCCGGTTAACAATTTTAGCAGCAATTCCAATATCGTTTAGCAGACGAGTAAATTCACCCGTTGCGTATGGAAAATCTGCTTGTTTTTCATTGATAAATTCAATTAGCGTTTTCATCCGTAAATATTTTCTTCGAAAGTGACTCATCTGGTTATCAGAATTTCAACAAGTTATGCAAACGTTTGCGTCACCTGTATATTTTCCCTACACCCATCTTCCTCCTTTTCAGCAAATTGGTTTGTGTATTCTACAATTGAGTGTGTAGTACAAATGTATTACATTTGTTGTTGATAACCATGAATTAGAACGAATAATGTTGAAAGTATTTAAGTTTGGGGGAGCTTCTGTTAAAGACGCTGAAGCTGTGCGCAATGTAGCAGATATAATTAAATCCAGCAATTGCAAGAAGTTGGTTATGGTATTATCTGCAATGGGTAAAATGACCAATGCTTTTGAGGAATTGGTTCACTCATATGTTTTCGAAAAGCACAAACTTGAGCGCAAATTTTCTTCAATTTATAATTACCATAGCGACATTTTGGAAGCACTCTTTCCCGATCCGGACCATCCGATATACGATCGCATCATGGACATTTTCAGTGAATTAAGAAGTAATCTCCGATCGGAATTATCTGACAATTACGATTATGAATATGACCGCATTGTTCCTTTTGGAGAAATCCTTTCCACAACCATTGTTGCTCATCACCTAAACGATCAGGGATTGAGAACTAAACTTTTAGATGCACGTAAATTGGTTCGAACAGATCACAATCACAGGGCTGCCGACATTAATTGGGAATTAACAGGAGAAAAAATTTCGAATACGCTTAATGATGGATTTTGGTCAGATCATTCAATTGCATTAACTCAGGGTTTCATTGGTAGCACAAGAGAATTTATTCCAACAACATTGGGCCGCGAAGGATCAGATTATACCGCTTCAATCTTTGCTTATGTTATGAATGCAAAAGAAGTTATCATTTGGAAGGATGTTCCGGGATTATTAAATGCGGATCCAAAGATATTTAATCAAACGGTTCTTCTGGAGAATATCAGTTTTCAGGAGGCTATTGAATTATCATATTATGGTGCTAAAATTATCCATCCAAAAACGATTAAACCATTACAAAACAAGAATATTCCATTACGGGTGAAGTCCTTTGAAAATCCCACTGAGGGTGGTTCTCTAATTAATGATACGACTATTGGTGATACCCAAGAAGCCTCAGTAATTGTTAAAGAAAACCAAACATTGGTATCACTCTCTACAAAAGATTATTCGTTTATAGCCGAGAATCATTTACATACCATATATGGGATCCTATCCAACCTTCGGATTCAGGTAAATATTATTCAAAACTCGGCTATTAGCTTTTCTTTGTGTTTCGACTATGACAAAAAAAAGCTTGAGAAATTGAAGATGTATTTATCTGAACATTTCAACTTCCGATATAATGATGGTCTTACACTATACACGATCAGGCATTATGACGAACAAACCATTAAAAAATACATCAATACTAAGATGGTATTAATGGAACAAAGAAGCCGGGTGACAGCACAGTTTATTTTAAAATAAAGTTTCAGGACAAAATTTAATCCCGTTCACACTTTACGTACACTCTTTCGATTGCGGTCGGAAAGCCATTGCTTTTATTAAATTTGCAAAAAATAAATAGCATGCTTTCGAAAGATGAACTTTTAAGATATAACCGGCATATTATTATGCCAGAAGTGGGAACTGAAGGCCAGGAGAAGCTTAAAAATGCAAAAATTCTGGTTATTGGCACTGGAGGACTAGGATGTCCGGTGCTTTTATACTTGACAGCAGCAGGTATTGGTACAATCGGAATCATGGATTTTGATGTTGTAAGTGATAGTAACTTACAACGACAGGTGTTGTTCGATACAAATGATATTGGTCATTATAAAGCCCAGGTTGCAGCAAATAAACTCAAAGCACAAAACCCTTACGTGAATTTTAAAGTCCATCAGACAAAATTCACACCAAATAATGCACTGGAAATCGTTAATCAATATGACCTGATTGTTGACGGAACAGACAATTTCCCGAGCCGATATTTACTAAACGATGCCTGTATTATCGCTGGCAAACCATTTGTTTTTGGGGCTATATTTAAATTCTATGGCCAGGTATCGGTGTTTAATTATAAAGGTGGGCCAACCTATCGTTGCTTGTTCCCGGAACAACCTAAGGAGGATGAAGTCCCTAATTGTTCAACCATAGGAGTCATTGGGGCTATTCCTGGGATTATAGGCACCCTTCAGGCGAGTGAGGCAATTAAAATCATCCTGGGTAAGGGAGAGGTCATGTCTGGTAAACTTTTGCAAATCGACTTGCTAAGCTTAAAAATCGATCTGATCGACATCTTTCGGGATGATGAAGCTGCAGACATTACTGAACTTACATCATACAGGAAAACCTGTACAGATCAGGAACAGGAAGTAAACTCAATCTCTTGCGAGGCTCTTTTTGAAATGAGAAAAGCCGGAAAAAAGTACCATATATTTGATGTCAGGGAAAAATATCAATTTACAGATTATAACATAGGAGGTACTCACAGAGAAGCGGGAGAACTATTGGAGAACGCTAACAACATTCCAATAAATGAGCCCGTAATTATTGTCTGCGAATTTGGAGAGAAGAGTCTCGCGTTGGTCGAATATCTACAGTATAATGAAGGTATAAATAATGTGTACAATCTCGAAGGCGGTATTCAAGCCTGGATTCGTACCGGGCTTCCAATATAACAGCGAAATTATTTAATTTTTTTCGTAAAAAAAAAGGCTGCTCAAAATGAGCAGCCTTTTCTATAAAATATGGTTTAATTACTTAGTAACAACCAATTGCTTGTTAATTACAGTACCTTCTGAAGTAACAGCCTGGATCATATAAGTTCCAGCAGTGTAATCAGAAAGATCAATAGTCTCAGTTATTTCTGTAACATTAACAGTCTCAACAACCTGACCTAAAGCATTGATAACTTTAACAGTTTCAAATCCTTCAGGAAGTTCAACCTGGAAGTAAGTAGACGCTGGGTTAGGATAAACCTTAACAGCAGCAGCTAATTCAGCTCCAAGATCAGTGATAACAACAGCATCACTTGCTTCAGAGATAGCTTCACAACCACCAGTGAAATGTGTGATAACAGTGTATGTATAATTACCAGCATCAACGATGTCATACTGAACGAAAGTAGTTTCAGTTAAACCTGTAGCTACCTCTTCAGCTGGCTCTTGATTTTTAGTACGAAGTACGTCATAACTTACAGCACCTGCAACAGCATCCCAAGTTAATTCTACGTTGTTGTTAGAAATCTTATTCGCTACAACGTTAGTAGCAGGAACGATATCAGCAACTTCAACAGAAGTAACAGCAGTTAGGTCTGCAGAACCTGAAGTATAAACAGCTTCGATAGTATATTCGTAAGTACCACCTACAAGGTCAGCGTCAACGAAAGTAGTTTCAGTAGTTTCACCAATATTCTCACCATCACGGTAAACAATAAAGTTTTCTAAACTACGGTCAGTACTACAAGCATCGCCTTCTTCCCAAGTTAAGTTAACATCCATACAAGAAGCAACTGCTTCCAGCTCAACAGCAGGAGCAAGAATCTCTACAAGACCTACTTCACGGATAAATGCATTATCAAAAATTTCAACACTTTCTTCGTATACGCTATAGCAAGCTTTAGCAACTTTAAGAGTGTGAGCACCTTTGAATAAGTCATAGAAATGAGCTAAACCGTTAGCATCAACTTCCATTTCCTGTTCTTCACCATTTGCATGAGTGAAAGTAACAACTGTACCAGCAGCACTTTCGTCAGTGTTAAGAGTAACCTCAACGATAGCCTGGAATCTCATATCTTTCTCAACAGTGTTAGAGAAAGCAGGAGCAGATTCGTTCATGGTATATACAGTCTTAACAGCATATTGGTAAACACCAGCGTCAAGAGTAGCCCAATCGTTATCGATAGTTTCGTATTCAGTAACGTTTTCAGCAATAGCAGGACCCCATGTAGTTTCGTCATCAGCATTTTCAGCTAAGAAACGGTATACATTATAATGCTCAAGCTCACGAGAACCAGTAGCATTGTATGCAGCTAATTTAGTGTTGATTTCTTCAGCAGACATATCAGAAGTACGGAATGGCATACCTGTAGCAGTTTCACCAATAGTACCTTGAGCAACAGCCATAGTAGTACCTTCAACTAACTCAACATCGTCAATGTTCAATACAAACATATCAGTTACGTCAGTATGGTTTATTGCAATATGGATTGTTTGTCCGATATAAGCAGACAAATCAATTACACCTTGCTGCCAATCTTCAGAAGCAGTGAAAGTACCCAGGTTATCAGTAAATGAAGCAACAGCGTTATCAGAAGTAGAAACCATAATATGGAATACTTCAGCAGCGTAGTCAGCATCTTGACCAACATACCAGAATTTGAATTGAGCATCTACACCAATTGCAACTGCAGGAGTGATCAACCAGTTATCTGGAGTTAATGCATTTGGATTACTCCAAGACTCAGAAACAGCACAACCGTCACCAGTATGGGTAGCATAACTAGGCGCTTGTCCAAGCATCCAGTTGTAACCATCACCATCGTTATCAACGATAGTCCAGGTATCAGGAATACCAGCTTCGAAACCTTCAAAGAAAGTATCACCTGAAGCTACAGGTTCTCCCCAAGTAACTTTAACGTTATCATCAGTTTCCTGATAAGTAGCAACTACGTTAGAAGCAGGAAGAGCGATATCGCCAAGAACGAAATCAAGAGTTAATGGAGTGTTAGCAGCCATTGTTGGGTTTTCTTCTACTGCAGATTCGTAACCTGTCATAGAAGCAGTAACGTTATATCCGTTTGCAAGGATAGGAACTACGATAGAATAGTTACCATCAGCATCAGTTGTAGCAACGAAAGGACCGTCACCTTCAATACCTGCGAAAGTAACAGTAGCACCTTCAAGTGGAGTACCACCTACATAAGTAACGTTACCTGAAACAGTAGTTTCACCAAGGATGATGATAGGATCGATACAAGCATAATCTGATTCACCTTCAGCATAAACTGCAGTGATACAGAAAGTATAAGTACCAGCATCAAGATCCATTACGTCATATTCGTAACCTTCAACAAGTTCTTCGTTGATCTGCTCACCATTCTGATAAACGTTATATCCTTGAACATAACCGTTACCATAAATGCTTACAAGATCCAATTTGATATCATCGATAGCCCAACCAGAAGTATATCCACCATCATCATCAGAATGGAATACGATTTGAGCATTATCATAATTTTCATTTAAGTAATCAGCAAGATCAATCTCAATTGCAGACCAATCATCAGTTTGTTCCATTTCAGCAATGATCTCATAAGTATCGCCACCATCGTTAGTGATCTTAACCATACCTTTGTGACCGTACTTACCTAGTAAAGATTCGAAAGAAAGAGTACCAGTTTGGAAATCTTCCATACCTACAACAGGCATTGTCAAGAAGTCAACACTACCATCATCGTCAGCAGCGTCATCATTCGTAGATGCATATGTAGTATGAGCAGGAATCTCAAAATAATCAGAACCATTAGCCGTAGAAGCAGTCCATCCACCAGTAGAAGAAACAGAGTTAGTAGTAGCAGTCCATCCAGCTGGAGGGAATACATCACCTTCGAAATCTTCATTGATTTTGATCTTGTATTCGAAAGGATTGAACCAAGATAAATGTACGTTAGTATAATCTACGATTTCACCAGTAATGTGGTGAGGCATAGGTAAAGTAGTAGTAAATGCCCAAAGTTCACTAGTAGTAGTATCGTTCGTGTTTGTAGCAATCACCTGCCAGAAGTAAACGTTAGCTGGCATTAGATCATCCTCAATAGTATATTCAGATACAGGAACACCTTGGTATACAACTTCAGTTGGAGGATAAGTAGTACCACAAAGAACAGTAATCTGCTGAGTGTACTCACCGTAAGTCCAAGTTAGAGTTGGGTTGATATCAACTTCTTCAGATGCATCTACAGGAGAAACTAAAGCAACTTCACCAGGAGAAGGCATATCCAATACATCAATTTCAATTGTGTAATCAGGAGTAGCTTCCTCAGCAGAAAGAATCACATAATAGTTACCAGCAGCCATGTCGCGAGCTGTAATAGATTCAGCAACAACAACAGGAATGATTGTATTAAATGTGTTACCTGCGAAATCAGCAGCGTTGTAGATAGCAAGATTCGATCCAGCAGCAGCTGTAAGAGCGATATCTAAAACGAAATCTTTATCATAAGAAAGTTGGAAAACAACATCACTAGCAGTAGCAGTAAGTTGATCGTAGTTGATGTGCATAGGAGCAGCAACAGAACCAGTTTGCTCATAATGTCCGTCAGGGTTAAGAGCAACAAGGAAAGGCTTTTCAACGATATCACCCATTTCAGCTTCATAAGCTGTACCTGTGAAAGAAAGTACACGTGTAGTAACATCATCTTCGATTAGAAGAGCACCGTTATAAACACCTGCAGTTTGTGCACCGTTAAGGTATACGTTGTAAGGAACAGTGTCAGTTGTGATTTCGTAAGGATATTCACTCACGTGAGAAGTAATAGTAAATACATCTTCTACATCACTTTCTGTAGCACTTGCAATGTTTACAACTTGGTTACCAGCATTCCATAGTTTGAATTCGCCACCTTTGTGCCATGCGTTCAAAGGAACAAAACCTAGATCGATAGATGCAGGTTCAACAGCAAACTCAGCATAAGCAGTTTCACCAAAAACGTTCAGTGTATAATGGCCAGTACCATCAACAACAAGAACATAATCACCAGCTTGAAGATCTTCGATCTCAAGAGATTCACCACCGTGCATTGGAGCACCAGTTAAATCTGAACCAGCTTCATAAAGGCTAACATAAGTAGCTTCTTCAGCAGTAACGTTCAGGTTAGAAGTCTTGTCGAAGCTAAGAGTGTAAACAGCATCAAGACCTTCTGTAGCGTAATCATCATGATATCCACCTAAAATACCAGCATGCGTATAATCATGGGTAAAATGGAAATCATTTGTAATTTCGTAGGCATTAGCTAATAAATCACCTTCTTCAACGTCGAAAGCAGTTCCGAAAAGATCGAAAGTGCGAACAAGTCGAACGATGTCATCAGTAATTACCAACTGAGTAGTTTTGTCCCCACTAGCTGAAGGTTTAAAAACCACTTTAAAAGAAACATTATCATCATCAGCTTCTGTAATAGTAGCTGGATACGAATTATCATCAATTAAAGCAAATTGATTATTATTCGCACTGAAAAGATAAGGTGCGTCCGTAAGAACAAGGTCACCACCACCAATGTTACTAACTTCAAAAGTAACAGTGTCGCCGGGATAAACGATATCCCCGTTAAGTAATCCTACATCCTGAAACGTGTGACTAGTCGGAGTCATTGCGAACACAGGTTCGTCCTGAGCCGAAGCCACTTTGATTGAAGCAAATGACAATACTGCCATAACAGCTGCCATCAGACCAATCTTAGTAAAATACTTCATAGTTGTTTGATTTTGGTTAATTATTTAGTTGTTGAGACATAGATTGAGTCTACACAATATTCTAACATCCCGACTGATGGACCAGTAATCACATAAATATATGACATAGCTGTATCACACCTATCAGGTTGAAATTATGATTCTATAATTGAATTGTACATTTGAGGACTAACAACCTTTTTTGCTAACTCTAAAAGTTAATCACTCATTTATACAGACCTATTTTGTCTACCTATTCTATAGACACAGTATTTCGTAAATCGTTGCCAATATTACTATTTTTTTTCTAAAAAAATCGCACTCCAATCTAAAAAAAATTGATGCTAAATTCAGGAATGATTACTTTAGACCTTTCAACCTGCTACTCAACCACTTGCAACACTTCAAAAAGAGCACTTGAACTATCTTTTGAGGAGCTTGAAAATACAATGATGTTCAAAATTTGTTGTCACCTTAACGAAATATATCCCGGAAGGAATGTTTGGAAGTGAAATTTTATAAAAATCATGATCAATTTTACGCTCAAAAATGAGCTTGGAATTTACATCTACCAACTCTATATGTCTTATTTTTTCATTATGATTCCTACACCACACATTCAAAATATCTGATGTGGGATTAGGGGAAATTGAAACACCTGAGTTAATCTTTTCATTTGGCCCTTGAACAGAGATACTATTTTTGTTTAAAGAAATAATAATATCGGATACTAATGGATGTTCTGAAGAAACGGACACTAAAGAGCTCGAAAGTAACGGGTACCCTGCTTTCTCCCCAATAATGTAATAATTTCCATATGGCAATCTCTCAAATGAGAACCTCCCATCTTCATCAGCTAAAGTCCAATCAATGGGAATAGAATCAACACTTAATAGGATTACAGTTAGATTTTGAGCAGCAAAACCGATCAACTCATCCTTACTCGTGGTTTCTTCCCCGAACCAGTTTTTACGAAAAAACTGATCTTCATAAGATTTTTCTGAATTTATCACAAAATTACCTGATATCTGGCCTACTCCTTTAGGGAAATCTTTCCAGACAGGTTTCATATGAATATCTACATCATAAGTATCAGCATGAATATTCATCTTATATGCTTCATCCCACATGAAATCATTCACATAATAAGAAGGCACAAATTCAGGATAAATCTCTTTATCGGAGATTGCATAGATCAGGTAATCACCTTCTTCCACATTTACAAATCGAAAGCCACCAGAATTATTAAGAGTTCCCATCTTAGCAGGAGAAAATTTATGGTCCCCCTTTTTATATAGTAGTATCATTCCCCGATGCATAGGGAAAACACCTGCGTTTACAGTTCCTTCAAGAATATAACTTGGCTTTATCTTTAGCAGCATCGAATCCTGAGCATTTCCACACTCGGAATAACCTTCAACAAACAACTGAACCATTCCACTTTCAAAATCCCCGAGCCCTGGAACATAGCCAGATAAAGTGTCCGAATGAAATACGAAGATACCATCCCCTTCCGAACTCCAACACACACTATCTGCTCCAAACTGATTAAATTCAGAAAAAACAAATAAAGAATCCCTAAAGGCAATAGAATTCAATCCGGCATCAATGAGAATCTCAGGTTCAATATTCACTAAAACAGTATCATGATCTATATGCATGTCTGAATATTGGGTCAATACCAATTCAACCACTTGATTTGCGACATCATTAACCCCGGGATAATAAATTGTGTTTAGTTTCTGTGGATCCATGAATGAACCATCTCCGAGACTCCTCCAGAATATGGAATCATTTTCCAAAGAGATAGAAGTCTTTAAACTCATATTTTCATTATAGCATATTGTAGTATTCGAACCAGCATAAGGCAAGGGTCTGGCAAATTGATACCAACTTTCCTCTCCCTCAGGAATATCATTCAAATTATCAGCTTCAGAAGTAATTGAAGTAACAGCAATTTCTGTATGAAAATCAAAAAAGGGAAGAAAAAACTCATCGCTCAATTCTAACAGAATTTCATTATTAAAAGTCCAGTCTTCATTTTTACCGTAATAGATTCTGAATCCTGAAATTCTTTGATCAGATGGAATATCCCATTGAACAAGGATGCCAGAATCAGATAGCTTCTTTGTAACATCAACGGGAGACTTAACAGGAATGCTTCCTATTGGATCTTCAGAAAATGGTTCGATATAAACCAGTCCACTATTTGAATCATCCTGATAATCGTATACCATCTCATGTATTGAATCCTTATCAAATGAATCCCAGTAGTTAACATAAGCAACAATATTGGATGGTGTATAATTAGCTACTTTATAGAAATCATCCACTCCAAGAAAATTGTTACTCTGAATACTCCTGTTGGATCCATTATCAATCTTTATATCGTAATTTTTGTTTTGATTGAAAGTATTATACACAACAGAGTTAACCCCAGGTGCAGGCAAGCCACTACTCGCAATAAATTGCAATCCCATACTGTTGCCCATGAAATAATTTTTGTATACCTGGTTATCATAACTCAAGTTCTGCAATCGTAGGCCATACGACTGATTGGCTGCAATGAAATTTTCACCAATAACATTATTACTTCCATAATTGAGAAGAATCCCGCGTGCATTTCCATACAACTGATTCAGAGTACATACATTATCAGACCCCGTGAAGCAAATTGCCGTGTTTGAATTATTCACAAAGCAATTCATACTAAAGATATTGGACTCTACATCGGAGTTGTTAAAATGATTGATATTTATACCATTCCCGTTATTGACAATATTACAGTTTGAAATGGTCGAAAATTTAAAAGTTCCTTTAAGAGCTTCTATTTCAATTGCTGCAGAGGTATTGTTATAAAAACTACAATTCAGAATCTTGGTATAGCGGGTACTATCAATTGAAGTAACCTTTACACCAATGACCGCGTTATTGTGTATTTCTGAGTTGATTAAAATACAGCTATCGCAATTTTTAATATGTATACCGTAGATTTCATTCTCATGAATCAGAGAAGAATCCAGCATAAAGGATCCTTCATGCCCTACATTAATTCCATGAATACTATTCTCTACAATACAATTCTTAATAATGTTACCAGAAATGTACTCATGAGAAGAGGTATAATCTACTTTAGATTTGTATAAATAAATTCCTTTCCATTTCTCTTCTTTTTTTGTATCGGAACTAGTGAATAGAATAAGAGAGTCCTGCGTTCCGATGGCAACAATCACACCTTCAGAACTAATTTTTTTCTGTTTTTCAAACAACAAAGTTGATCCGGGATCAATCTGAAGAGTAACAGTATCCGGAATAATCAGGTCATCAGAAACAAGGTAAGGAGAATGTTCAAATCTAAGACGTGTATTTTCAGAGAGAACCCCACCAATTATAGTCTGCCCACTAACGTTACCAATATTGAGTATCAGCAACATTATTAGAATCTTGGTTATTCTATTGGTGATTTTTTTGGTTATCATGTAGTTGGGTCTGACAGACCGTAAATATAAGAAATCTTAAGAGATGAATCCCTCATTAATTAGCACAAAAAAAGGAGCCCCTTTTGGGGCTCCTCAATTTATGTATAAGATTTAATTATTACTTAGTAATAACAAGTCTTTTGTTAATCATTTCACCAGTTGATTTAACAGCCTGGATCATGTATGTACCAGCAGTAAAGTCTTCAGAAATGTATACTTTAGAATCAGTAACAGTTTCCTGATAAACAACCTGACCCAAAGTATTGATAACTTTAACAGTTTCAACACCAGCAGGAACTTCTACGAAGAAGTACTCATTAGCAGGGTTAGGATAAACATTCATACCAGTAGCATCCAAATTATTAACATCAACCCAATCATCAGCAGTGATACAAGCAACAGCTTCACAACCTTCAGAGTAAACAGCATATACACAATAAGTAAATGCTCCGTCAGGATAGTATTGCTTCACATCAAAGTCGATAAAGAAGTTATTTGTTAAGTTTTCAGCAACAACAACCTCATCTTGAGAAACATCACCTTCACGTGTCACATAATAATGTAAGAATTCACGATCAGCATTGTTTGTAGATGGATTATCATTGATGATTCCAGAAGTTTCAATAACTGTAGAACCAGAGATTCTATTTTCGTCCTGGATAGGAGCAAGAGCCATAGCTTCACCTTCACCATAAACTACACCCTGGATATTCCAGTTGTAATCTAATGAAGCAGCTAAGTCAGTAAGTTGTACCCAACCATCATCAGCAGTATAGATCATATTACCTTTACCACTTACAGCAGGACCAGCATCACAACCAGCAGCAAATACACCAATTGGCGAGTTGCAACGGTAACCAATCCAAAGATCTTCAGAAGCATCAACTGCAACAGGAGTGTCAAGCATAAATGTATTCCACTCACCAGCTACAACATCAACAGGCTGATCAACGATCATAGTTGCGTCTTCACCAACAAATACTCTAAGTGAGATTTCAGCAGCATCGTCACCAGCATACATGCTGATTTCACGAAGTACATAACCATCATAAGTAGAAAGTTCAGCTGGAGTATAACGATGAGCTACGTCAAAGTCAAGATCACCTGAGTTACTACCAATAGAAGTATAGTTTTCACCATTATCCCAAGTCAAAGTATACTGAGAAAGTTCTCCTGGAGGAGCCCAAGTCAGAATAACATTATCAATTGATTCAACCTCATAAGCAAGGTCAGAAACAGGAGTAATGTACTCAACTTCAAGTTGCAATTCAGCAGCTGGAGAATTACCAGTAAGATAGATAGCAACGATTGCATAACGATGCAGACCACCACCAACGTTCTCATCAAGGAAAGTTAATTCAGTAGTTTCACCAATTTCAACATCCTCACGGAAAATCTTATAACCTTGAAGTTCACGAGTATTTTCAACTTCGTAAATAGTTGTATAATCAACAGGAATTTCAGAAGCATTTTCAAGGATTTCACCTTTTACAATACCTGCATCAACTGCATAAGCACCTTGTACGATAGACATAACAGCATCTTCAGTATCGAAGGTAATAGTTTCAGAAGAACCAAATTCACCACCAGTAGCGATAATTTCGCCATCAAGAAGTAGATTATAGTAACCATCACCATAACCACAGCAAATACCGTCGTTAGCATTATCATAGATCGTCCAAGAATAAACGCCCGATTCAAGAGTGAAAGTAGCTTCATGCATAGTAAAGTCATCCGAATAAGGACCTTCTTCACCAATTATGGTACCAGCTTCATCTTCTAATTCCCAGCTTGTTTCGTAAGCATAGTCATCAGTATAAACCTGAACAGTAAATTCGTAAGTAGCACCAGGAATCACTGTACAATCTTCTGGCTCAGTCCATGTAAGAGTAACATCCTTACAATCAACTGTAGCAGCAAGATCTACAACAGGACAAAGTGCTTCCTGAAGTTCAACTTCACGAATCAGATAATCATCATCATAAACATAGATTTCTTCATAATAAGGTACGAAACCATCTTTAGTAACTAATAAAGTAACATTGCCTTTATAGAAATCGTAGAAATGAGCTAAACCACTAGCAGGAGTTACCTGAGTTTCGAAATACTCAGAGTCCACATTAGTAAGAGTAACAGATACACCTTCAGGAGTTTCACCAGTATTCAATGTAACTTCGATAATTGCATCGAAAGTCATATCCTTACCAACGATATTCGAGAAAGCAGGAGCTGATTCATTCAAAGTATATACCGTAATAACAGCATAACGATATTCACCTTGATCAAGATCTACCCATTCAGTATCAAGAGCTGTAAGTTCAGTAGTACTAGCATTAACAACAGGCCATGTAGATGGATCATCATCTTCCTGACCAACCATTAAACGCTGAACTTTATAATTCTGAATTTCACGAGAACCATTAGCAGGAAGTTCAAATGTTTGAGTAGTAGACTCAACAGGAATATCTGCAATGTCCATGATTGTTTCACCTTTAGCATAACCATGATCAACAGCATATGATACATTTGTTATAGACATAACAGCACCATAAGCAGTGAATTCAACGATTTCTTCACTACCGAATTCGCCACCAGAATGGATGGTTTCACCATCAACAATCAGGTTATAATAACCATTACCTTCAGCACAGCAGATACCATCACCATAAGAATCAAATATAGTAAATGTATAATATCCAGGAGATACCTGAGCAGTCTCAGTATTTAATGTCATTGGAGATGAATAAGGTCCACCACTAGCAACAACATCACCATAGCTATTCTTAAGATTCCAAGTAGTTTCACCTGGCCAGTTATCAGTCATAAGTTCTAGAACAAATTCAGACTGTAATACAGGCTCACCCCAAGTAATTGTAGCTTCAGTATCAGCATCATTAATTTCAGCCCATACATCAAAAGCAGGAACAGGAACGTCCATTAACTGGAAGTTAACCTCTTCTGGAGCACCTTCAGTAGGTTCAACATCATCAATACTTGCTGACATGAAACCAGGGAATTCACAAGTTACAGTATATCCATCAGCTAAAACAGGAACCCAACCAAAGTCGTATTCACCGTTTACGTCAGTAGTCGCTGTAGTAGGACCAAAACTGAATGGGAAGTCACCAATTAACTCAATTACTGCACCTTCAATTACTTGTCCGTCAGGACCAGTAACAGCACCATAAATATTAGATAGACCTAATACTTCAACTGGAGGAGCTGCACAAATAGCATCAGATTCACCTTCTGGGAATACTGCAGAAACGCAGAATTCGTAAGTACCAGCAGGAAGATCCATTACATCATAATATAGATCCTGAACATAGTCATCATTGATAAGGACGCCATTCTGGTATACATTGTAACCAAGGATAGCACCACCACCACCAAGAGAACTCATTAACTCAAGATAAACATCATCAATAGCCCAACCATCAGCATAGATATTATTATCATTTGAATGGAAAACAATCTTTGCATCAGCATATTCAGGAGTACAATAGTCAGTCAGATCAATTTCGACCTCAGTCCAAGCACTACTTAATTCAACATCAAGAACAGTTTCAAATGTTGCACCATCATCCGTAGTAATTAAGATATGACCAGTCGTACCGTAATCACCAGGAAGGAATGACTCAAAAGTAAGAGATGCTTCTTCAAAAGCGCTAAAGTCAGCTGCAGGCATCCATAAGTAATCCACACTACCATCATCATTCGCAGCATCATCATTTGTTGAAGCATAGAAAGTATGAGGAGGAATAGAGAAATACTGAGAGCTGTTATTATCATTACGAGTCCAACCACCTGTTGCAGCAACAGAGTTTGTAGTCATATCCCAACCTGCTGGAGGGAAAATTTCAGCTTCAAAATCTTCGTCAACAACAAACTTGTCTTCGAAAGGACTGTACCAAGAAACATGCACATCATTGTAATCAGACAATACAGCAGTTACACTGTTAGGTCCAGGAATTTCAGTAGTGAATCCCCAAATTACAGGACTTGCTTCAGTAGTACAACTATTCATAGTACCATTCGTATTCTTAGCAACTACGTACCAGAAATACACATTGGCATAATATAGATCAGAATCAAAAGTATATTCAGTTTCTGTAAGAGTTACAACATTTGATGGAGGATAAGAAGTACCATAATAAAGGTCATATTCTACAGCATTTTCAGCAGCTTCCCAAGAAAGAGTTGGTTGAAGAGCTACATCAACAGCACCGTCAGCAGGAGCAGTTAAGCAGAATTCACCAGGAGCTGGAAGATTTTCAACAGCAATATCAAGGATATAAGCTGGATCAGCAACTTCACCTGAAACGATTAGATAATAAGCACCAGGAGCTAATTGTTGATCAAGAATATCAGTAGTACCTTCAGCAACAGGAACGATATCCATAGGATCAATAACACCTACGTCATTACCATCAATAAGAGCCATGTAAGGTTCGAAACCAGCACCAAGTCCTGATAACTGAATATCAACGATCATATCAAGAGCATACTCAAAACGATAAACAACGTCAGCAGTAGTAGCAGCAAGGTTACAATCGTAGTTATTATACATCATACCCAAATCACTCTCATCGTGATATTCATTGTTGATATCCCATGTTACAACATAAGGATTCTCCATGATATCTCCGTTAGGAGCTTCATATACATTAGCAGTGATAGGATATACACGAGTAGTTACATCATCTTCAAGAAGGAAACTTCCGTTGTATACACCAGCATCATTGGTATTGATATCAATGTTAAAGGTAAGAACGTCACCTGTATAAACATCATAAGGTAATTGATCTTCATTAATGCTAGAACGTAATTCGAATACGCCTTCTACATCACTCAAACCAAAGTCATAGATAGTGAAATATTGTCCACCTGCATTCCATACATTGAATTCACGAGGGCAATACCATCCACCGATTGGCACATCACCTAAATCAAGAGCTCCATCAGGAGTAATTGCATAAATTGGGTCAGCACCTTCAGCGTGAAGATAAATGTCATTTGAACCAGCGCCAGAAAATACAGCAACATAAGAACCTGTTGACATCTCAATCATATCAAGATCTGTACCTTCAGCAAATTCATTACCATCAGCGATAGTAATACCATCCTGGAAAATAGCAACGTGATCAGCACCACCTGCACTAAAGAATGATTCGATGCCTACACTAAATGTGAAAACAACATCAGCATCAGTAGCTTCAAGATCATAATCCATGTAATAATGACCAAAGTCAATAGTCTGGTTATGATCACTGTCAGTAATATCACCTAATGCAATTGCATTTTCAAGAACATCACCGGCAGGCTTTTCATAAGCACATGCATAAATGTCAAATGTTCTGGTCAGTCGATCCAGATCATCAGTAACAACTAAATTCGTGAATTTATCACCAGCTGAAGTAGGATTAAACTCAACTTCAAAAGTGAAAGATTCCAACTCGTTAAGAGTAACTGGAAGCTGTCCCATGAAAGAAGCAGGAATAGCGAATTCATCACCCTGGAAACCGAAGAAATCCAGATCAGAAATAGTAAGAGAACCTACACCCGTGTTAGTAATAGTAAATTCAGCATTAGGAACTGCTTCATAAACAGTACCACCAAGAAGTCCAACACAAGGGAATGTATATTCCGTTGGATCCATGTAGAAAGTAGCCTCATCATTAGCGTTAACTGTAAGGTCTAATGTACCGCTAAATTCGTGTGGCTCGGCACCGTAGATGTCACCTGACACCCAATAATCGATCTCCTGAACGCCACTAACAAGACCAACTTCACAAGTAACAACAAAAGTTGTAGGTAAGTTTGAGGTAGAAAGATATCCACCAGTACCCCACTCAACTTCTTGTCCGTCAATACCTGTAAAATCAAGTGTATTGTAGCTGGCTGTAATATCAGCAGCAGCAATAGGAGTTACACCATCAGGGAAAGTGATGATGATGTGATCTACCCACTCATAATCCGGAGAGTAGGCATCAAGACCAAACTCAAGATCTACAGTCTGAGCAAGATTACACTCTGTAGTATTCAGAGTAATCTCACCTGTAAGTTCACGATCCTGAGACCAAGCATTACTTGCAAAAAGCAAGCAAACACTTAACATTGCAGACAGCAATGTTTTCGTAAAATGCTTCATAGGTTTAGCAATTTTTAGTTAGTAATTAGGTTAATTGGTTAATATTAATAAGGTTTTTAAGTCGTAAATATAGACAAATTTTCTTTTCTTCAATTATTTGTTTAGTTAATACTCCGTTAATTAGTTATATTGTGACAGGTAAAAACAACTTTACCCCTACTCTTATTTATTTTTTTTCTTTATAAATTTCATTTTCCCCAATTACAGCCTCAATGAAAATCCAACATTAAAATTAAAAAGATCAATTTTCTTCTTAATTGGAAAATCTGCCTGATAAGCTGAAGTTAGACTTCTCCGGTATGAAAAGCCTGATAAAAAGTAAAAATTTTTGGAAACAGCATAACTCACCCGCCCATGCAATTCCGAATATATCATATATCCAGTCATTATACTTTTGGAAACGGGAATACTTTCCGACATATTAACAGGACTTAAGGTTCGCCCATGTGCTTTTAAAAGCAAGCCCATGGATAGACCCGTTTGAGCAGACAAACAAACTCTTCCAAATTGTTTTTGATATCCGACTAACAAAGGAACCTCCAAATAGGTGTATGAATTGGGATTATTCACGTAACTCTTCCTTTCCTCATAATCCACTAAAGTAGAATCCAGAACATAAACCCAAGAGGTATCATTACCTGAAATGGAGTGATAATCATCCAGAGTATCAACATTGTAATAACCTCCGGTGAAACTAATGTTTTCATAATAGTAGTTTTCACCTAGTTTAAGAAAGCCAATCCCTGTTGAAATGATTGCTTTTTTCAGATGTACATCAAGCATACCTCTGACACTATAATTATAACCACCAATACTCTCAGCATCTCTAAGCTCGTCAACACGTGATGTTTCAACACCCAAGCCGGGCTTCAGGTCATTATGTTGGAAAGTTTGGTTGTAAATAAAGGAGAATGCCAAAAAAACACTGTCATTTAAATCCGGGTAATGCTCAATAACAAGGGAATCTATCTGAACTAAAGTGTCTGTTACCTTCAAGGTATCAACAACAAATAATGTATCATAAATATAACGCAGATGATAAACCGTATCGTATTGAACTCGAGTCCGGACAACCTCCCGGATCTTTTCTTGTGGAGATTCCAGTACCGGCACTACACGCTCATCCAACGGTTTTCTGACATTTTCAGTTACGTTTTCTTTAATTGAAAGAATAATATGCTGATTGATTATAGAATATTGAATGTTGCTATTTTGATCAAACAATAACCTGAGCACTTTCTCAACTGATTCCTGATTGACAACAAGAGTTACTGCTTGCTTATCGTCGATTTCTTTTGCCGTGTAAGAAAAAACAACTGAGGCTTGTTGTTCAATAGACTTTAGAACATTTCTAAGAGGTGTTTCCCTGAAATTTAAATTTACTTTTCGCTGCAGACAATGATTTCCCTGGGCAGATACGGAATCTACCTTTATCAGCAAGAAGAAAATAAAAATAACAAGGTATTTATACCCCATACTTAGAATTTAGATTTAACAATTATCAGACTATCCCTTTGTTCAAACTCAAGTTGAAAAATAGTTGATATTACGGATAGAGATTCATCCAGTGAGTTGTCGTTAAACTTGGTCGTTAACGGTAACTCAAGTATTTTGCTTTCTTCAGCAGTAAATGACACGTTATAATGTCGTTCCAAAGCTTTAAAAACATCCTTAAGCTTTGAGTTTCTAAAAACCAAATCACCACTTTTCCACGATAATTCATTAATATCAATTACAGTGTTCTTTTCAAAAGTGTTTGTGTTTTTATTAAAGTTCGCCTGATCCCCTTTTACAAGAACAACCTGGTTATTTTCATTACCTGTTTGATATACGAGAACCTTACCTGACTCAACCACCACACTGATTACATCCAGGTCCGGTCTGCTATTCACGTTAAATGAAGTTCCTATCACCTGTACATGCACCTCACCGGCATCAATAATAAAAGGTTTTGTTTTATCGGGGGCAACATTAAAATAGGATTCCCCTGATAGTTTTACTTTTCTGCTGGATTGATCGAATTGGTCGGGATATTCAAAATTTGTAAGGTAATTAAGCTGCACCAAAGTTCCATCAGATAATTGAATTTCTTTTTGTCCGGAGAAAGTGTCAGCAACCAATACTGGAGAAGGAACTTCAGGAACAAAATATTTCCAGGAGAAGAACCCAATAATAACCACGGCAGCAACTTTGAACAATGTTTTCAAAGAAGGATGCATCTTAATCAATGTCCCTTTCTTCTCTTTTGTAGTTGCTTTCAATTTTTCATCAAGTACATTCCATGCCTGGCTCAGATGTGCATCATCCTGCTCCAGGTCTTCATCAGCAGCTTCCCATACTTCTTTCACTTCGATAAAAAACCGAAAGTGATCATCTGAAGACTGAATCCATTCCAACATATGTTGGGTTTCCTCAGGATTGCATTCCCCGGAAAGATACTTGATAATTAAATCACGATATGTACCCTCTATAAAAATCATTCATTTATGCGATTATGTAACTTAGACAGGCAAATCAAAAACAACCCTTACTCCGATTTAACTTTTTTTTTATAAATATTCTTTTAAATTTTCTCTGATTTGTATCAGAGCCTTTGATATCTGGCCTTCTACGGTCTTTATAGAAATATTTAATTGATCAGCAATTTCTTTGTATTTCAACCCTTGCATCCTGCTTAATTCAAAAATCTGACGTCTTTTTTCCGGAAGTTTACCCATTGCCTTTTGCAAACCTTCTTCCAATTCTTGACCTACAAGTTGCTCATGTACTTCGTCAAATAAACGGGTTTCTTCCACATGAAGCTTGTAATTATCCCGAACCTTCTGTTGATGATATTGATTGATTGCAAAATTATGAACGGATCTAAAAAGGTAAGCTTTGATTGATGTGCGAATAACAATTTCCGAATGCTTTTCCCAAAGTTTAACAAAGACCTCCTGTACAATTTCTTCAGCAAGTTCCGGACCATCCACAAACCGAGCAGAATACGCACACAAGTACGTATAATACTTTTTGAATAAATACTCAAGTGCACTTTTATCACCACGATTTAAGCGGGCAATAAGTGCTTGCTCGGATTGGGTCATATTTTGGTTAGTCTCTAGCTTTGGTGCGGTAAAGATATAAACAAATTCCCTCAATAACCAAGAACAACATTACCCGCTTAAGAAATAAACTACATATTTTTAACTAGAATTTTAGGTTCCAGCATATCAAACATGGCATATTTTACACCTTCCCTTCCTAAACCTGATTCCTTTACGCCACCATAGGGCATATGATCAACACGGAAGGTTGGAACATCATTGATTATGACGCCTCCTACTTCCAACTCATTAAATGCGGTATTCATTTCATCAATCCTATTGGTAAAAACACCAGCCTGCAACCCGAAATCACCATAATTAATTTCATGAATTGCCTGATCAAAATCGGAGAATTTTTCGAGTGTAACCACCGGGCCAAAGATCTCCAGTGCACAAACCTTCATTTCTTTTCTCGTATTAGTAAGGATTGTCGGCTCGAAATAGGCTGCCTCTCTGTTTCCTCCAGCCAAAATCACAGCACCTTGCTCAACTGCATCATTTACCCATTCTTCAACTCTTTGAGCATTGTACTCATCAATCATAGTTGTCATTTGTGTCTTAGGATTATCCGGAGCTCCCGGCACAAACTGTTTAACTGATTCAACAAACTTTTCAGTAAACGCATCAAAAATATTTTCATGCACATAAATGCGCTGAGTATGAATACACACCTGCCCGGCATACGCAAAACCACCGACAACACATTTCTTAACCGCTTGATCCAGGTCAGCTGAATCCCCTATAATCACACCTGCATTTCCTCCCAACTCAAGAACAACCTTCTTTTTACCAGCATCTTTTTTCATTTTCCAACCTACTTGCGGTGATCCTGTAAATGAAAGTAGTTTAAATCGCTCATCAGTTACCAATTGATTCCCCGTTTGGCGATCCATGGGTAAGATTGAGATTGCCCCTTTAGGCAAATCCGTCTTGTCAATAACTTCAGCAAGAGCAAGGCAAGCAAGAGGTGTATTGGTAGATGGCTTCAATATAATTGGACAACCAGCAGCAATAGCCGGAGCAATTTTGTGTACTGCCAGATTTAACGGAAAATTAAAAGGCGCAATACCTGCCACCAGACCTATTGGGAAATATTTCACAATCCCTTCTTTCCCGGATCCGGCCGCAGTCCAGTCCAAACTCATATATTCTTTAGGTAAGCGCTTACTTTCTTCGGCAGCAATTTTAAAAGTTTGAATAGACCGATCTACTTCACCTAATGCATAAACAAGAGGTTTGGCGGCTTCAAGGGCAATTGTACGCCCAATCTCCTCACGCTTTTCCTCTAACCCATCCACTATCTGCATCAGGATATCATATCGCTTATATGACGGCATGTTTTTCAGATCATCCTCCACAGCTTGAGCGGCTGTTATAGCCTTTTCCAAATGGTATTGATCAGCCATCCAGCTCTGAGCTACAGTTGAATTGTCATATGAATTAATTACGTCAAAAGTTTTTTCTGTCTGGAGAAACTCCCCTCCTACATATATTTTGTATGCTTTCATCACATCTAAATTTTAAATCAACACAAATGTAAAAAATTAAACTCCTATCCCGTGAACATTAACATCCTTTGACCGTTGCAAATGCATATCTTTGCCACTACAAATTTCATAAATAAATGAATTTAAGCAAAAAAGAGCGAATCCTGGCCTGGATAATTCTGGTTACATTGGTATTAACATGGGGTAGTTCCTTTATTTTGATTAAACGGGGACTTGAAACTTTTAATGATATTCAGGTAGGTGCGCTTCGTATTGTTATTACTTTTTTGTTCTTCATTCCTTTTGCTTTCTCACGCCTTTCACGAGTGAAACGTGAACAATGGATTTGGTTAATCTTATCAGGGGTTATTGGGAACGGAGCTCCTTCTTTCCTTTTTGCAAAAGCTCAAACGGTCATCGACAGTTCACTGGCAGGAATTTTAAATTCACTAACCCCCTTATTCACCCTTATTATCGGCGTCATGTTTTTCCAACTAAAGACCAAATGGTACAACATTCTGGGGGTATTCATTGGATTAGCAGGAGCAGTCGGTCTTATATATGCAAATAGTAATGGCAACTTTGAATTCAACTTTGGATTCAGTAGTTATGTCATCGTTGCTGCTACTTTTTATGCCATAAACCTCAACATCATTAAGTATAAATTAAAAGATCTGGATACGATTTCCATTGCGACTTTTGCTTTTATTAGTATCGGTATCCCAGTTTCTGTATATTTGTTCCATCAAACCAGCTTTATTGAGGTTATGCAGACCTCTCCTGATGCATGGAAAGGACTTGGCTACATAAGCATCCTGGCTATTATAGGGACAGCTATTGCTATGATCATTTTTAATAAATTGATAAAAATGACCAATGTCGTTTTCTCTGCTTCAGTAACCTATATGATACCAATTGTGGCTATGATGTGGGGAGTCGCTGACGGAGAAACCTTTAAAACCTCTTACATCGTATGGATCTTTGCCATACTGGGTGGAGTGTTTTTAGTCAACCGAAACCACAACAAATCCAATCAAAAGATTAAAAATTAACCCGATAAATGTTAATTTCTTTTCATAAAAAATTTGATATTCTGATTTTTTTCTTAATTTTGCACCTCCAAAAATTGTAGAGAAATTAAAAAGACTATATAAAAATGTACGCAATCGTTGATATAGCAGGACAGCAATTTAAGGTTCAAAAGGGTGAAGAAATTTTCGTTCACCGTCTTCAGCAAGAAGAAGGAGCCGTTGTTGAGTTTGACAAGGTAATGCTTGTTGAAAACGAAGGTAATGTAAACGTTGGTACTCCTGTTGTTGAAGGTGCCAAGGTTTCTGCAAAAGTTCTTTCTCACCTGAAAGGTGATAAAGTAATCGTTTTCCACAAGAAGAGAAGAAAAGGATACCAGAAGCAAAATGGTCACCGTGACTTTTTAACAAAGCTTCAGATCGAAGAAATTGCATTATAAGAAATTGATGTTTAACGTCCGAGAGGATATAAACTTTTAAAATTATGGCTCACAAAAAAGGTGTCGGTAGTTCAGCCAACGGTCGTGAATCTGAAAGCAAACGACTGGGTGTAAAAATATATGGCGGACAATTTGCTAAAGCAGGTAATATCCTGGTTCGTCAAAGAGGTACAAAGCATAATGCAGGAACCAATGTAGGTATCGGTAAAGACCATACATTGTATGCATTAACTGACGGTGTTGTTGAATTCAGAAAAAAAGGCGACAACAAATCATTTGTTTCAGTTAACACGACTGAGGCTTAAGAACGTCTAAACAAACTAACAGGAATCTCCTCCTTTTAAAAGGCAGGAGATTTTTGTGTTTGTATAAAAATCTGTATACACATTTTCATCACTGCAAATAAATGCTAAATTTGCATTTCTAAAAATAAGAATACCATGCTAGAACTCAATTATATCAAGGAGAATCCGCAAGTTGTAATCGAACGCCTGGCGGTTAAGAACCTGGATGCCCGTGAGATCGTCGAACGCATTGTGGAATTAGACGATCAACGCAGAAAAAACCAACGTGAACTGGACGATACTTTAGCTGAAGCAAACAAGCTTGCCAAAGAAATCGGTATGTTGTTCAAAAGCGGGAAAGGTCAGGAGGCTAATGAGCTAAAAGAACAAACTGCACAACTTAAGGTTAAAACCAAAGAGCTTGAAGAGGCAAAGAATACAATTGTAACTGAATTAAATGAGCAGTTACTATTGTTACCAAACGTACCTCACCCATCAGTTCCTGCAGGAACAACTGATGCTGATAATGTAATCATGTCTCAGGAAGGTGAGGCTGATCCGGATAATTCAGGAATGGTTCCTCACTGGGAGTTGACTACAAAATATGATATTATTGATTTCAACCTGGGATCTAAAATCACAGGAGCAGGTTTCCCTGTTTATAAAGGAAAAGGAGCAAAGCTACAGCGTGCATTAATCAACTTCTTCCTCGATAATGCTTTGGAAGCTGGATATGCAGAAATACAACCCCCTTTATTGATCAATGAAGCATCGGGAATGGGTACTGGTAATTTACCTGATAAGGAAGGTCAAATGTACCATGCTACAGAAGATAATCTTTACCTGATTCCAACTGCAGAGATACCAATCACAAATTTATATCGTGATGTGATTGTAAAAGAAGGAGATTTCCCAATCAAGAATGTTGCTTATTCACAATGTTTCCGCCGTGAAGCAGGTTCATATGGAAAAGATGTTCGCGGTTTGAACCGTTTGCACCAGTTCGATAAAGTTGAAATTGTTCAGGTACAACATCCTGATAAATCATACGAAACGCTGGATCAAATGGTAGAATACGTATGTGGAATCTTACGTAAGTTAGAATTACCATTCCGCAAATTACGTCTTTGCGGTGGAGACTTAAGCTTCACCTCTGCTTTAACTTTTGATTTAGAAGTATATAGTATGGCCCAGCAAAGATGGTTAGAAGTTTCTTCTATTTCTAATTTCGAAACCTACCAGTCGAATCGTATGAAATTACGTTTCAAAGATGAAAATGGTAAAATGCGTTTTGCTCATACTTTGAATGGTAGTGCTCTTGCTCTTCCTCGAATCGTTGCAGCATTACTTGAAAACAACCAGACTCCTGAAGGAATTAAAATTCCAAAGGCACTTGTACCTTATACCGGTTTTGAAATAATCGACTAATTTATTTACAGATATTTTCTAAAATGCCGGATCTTTCTAAGTTCCGGCATTTTTATTTTCTATTTTTGATAGTTGATTTTTCAGACAAGAACTATGAAGGCTAAACTATATATCATACTCGTCACTCTTATTTCCATTTCCTATTGTGCATCAGGGCAAAGGCCTGGTAAATCAGAAAAAGATCAGCAGGCAAAAGACAAACGTCAACAGGGGATTGAATATTTCAAAAACCGAGACTATGAAAAAGCCGCTGACATTTTTGAAGATCTTTTCAAGGATAAGCCAAGCCAAACAAATTATATTTACTTATACAATTGTTTGATCGGCATGAGTGACTACAAACAAGCTGAGCGAATTGTAAAAAAACAAATTCGCTCCAATCCAGCAGATCCACGCTATCAGGTAGATCTCGGCTATATCTATATGTCATCTGAAGAAAAGAATAAAGGCCGGAAACAATATAATAAAGTCATCAATGAAATGCCTGCTAACAGAGGTGTTATCAAAAACACAGCTTCTGCATTCCGGTCAAGAAATGAGAATGCCTTCGCCTTAAAGACATATCAGAAAGGTCGAATCTTACTGCAGCAGCCCTGGTCTTTTTCTTTAGAAGTTGGCCAAATTTATGGAATGGCAGGGGATTACGACAAGATGTACACGAGTTTCCTTACTGAATTAGAACATAATGATCGGTTTATAAACTCAATAAAACGCTATGTCGAAAATTCATTCAAAGAAGATGAAGAAGGGATCAAAAAGCAAATATTCAAAAAGAAATTATTAAAAAAACTACAGAAACATTCCGATAACCGGAGTTTTTCCAACCTGATGATTTGGTATTCCATACAAGAAAAAGATTTCAAACTGGCATTAGATCAATCCAAGGCTATTGATAAACGATATAAGGAAGATGGTTCATCAATCTACAATCTGGCTCAAATCTGTATCTCTAATGAACGTTATGAAGAGGCAGTCGAAGCCCTGGAATACCTGGTGAAAAAAGGAGAAGGTAGTCTGCTGTACTTCCCGGCACGAAATCAATTATTAGTTACGAATTACTTAAAACTCTCTAATAAAGAAACCACAATTGAAGAATGGCAAGAGCTCGAAGCCGATTTCGCTGACGCGTTAACTGAAATTGGATACAACGCTCGCTCCTACGAACTAATCAGATACCTTGGACAACTCCAGGCATTTAAAATGCAGGATTATCCCAAAGCAATCAGAACTCTGGAAAGAGGGATAGAAACCCGCGGAATCAGGATGCCTCAACTAGCTCAATTAAAGATTGAGTTGGGAGATATATACCTCTACTCTGGCGATCCCTGGGAAGCCATTCTGTTATATGCACAAGTTCATAAGACTTTGAAAAATGATCCTATCGGTCATGAAGCCAAATTCAGGCATGCTAAAGTTTCCTTTTATATAGGAGAATTTGAATGGGCAAAAGCCCAGCTGGATATTTTGAAAGCTGCGACCTCTAAGTTTATTGCCAATGATGCACTTGAACTTTCTCTGACTCTTCAAAACAATTTGGGGATTGACTCAACAAATACAGCTTTAAAGATTTATGCACGGGCAGATATGGCTATGTTTATGAATCGATATGATAAGGCGCTCCAAATTTTGGATACACTTGAAAATCTACAATCGTATCATGAATTGAAAGACGACGCTGTTTATCTGAAAGCCCAAAACTTTATCGCTTTAGGTGATTTTGTTACAGCAGATAGTCTTCTTCGGGTAGTTTATGATAATTACAGTTTCGACATGCTTTCAGACAATGCACTCTTCGATCGGGCAAAATTACAAGAAGAACAAATGAATAATAAAACCAAGGCAATTGAGTTGTACTCTGAACTGATGATCACACATCCAGGAAGTATTTTTGCAGAAGAAGCGCGAAAGCGATATCGGAAGCTTAAAAGTGAACCTGAGCTTGAGTCCGATTTCTGAAAATCACCTTAATTTGACTACCTTTGCCTCTTAGAAATTTTAAGCAAATTATATGAAGGTAAAGGCAAAAAAACACCTGGGACAACATTTTCTTAAGGATGAAGATATCGCCAGAAACATTGTTGACAGTCTAAGTGATTCCGCATCTAAGGTTCTGGAAGTAGGGCCTGGGATGGGTGTTCTAACCAAATACCTTCTGCAAAAAGAAAACGTGGAAACCTATGTGGTGGAAATCGATGACGAATCGGTAAGCTACTTAAAGGAACACTACCCTGCTCTGGCTCCACGTATCATTGAGAAGGATTTACTTAAGCTCAAGTTGGAAGACTATTTTAGCGATTCCTTTTCCGTAATCGGAAATTTCCCTTACAATATTTCGAGCCAAATCTTATTTAAAGTTCTGGATTATAAAGATCAGGTACCTGAAGTAGTGGGTATGTTTCAAAAGGAAGTTGCCGAGCGGGTGGCAGAACCTCCGGGGAGTAAGGCTTATGGGATATTAAGCGTATTACTTCAGGCCTATTACGATATCGAATATTTATTCACCGTTCATGAAAATGTATTTTCTCCTCCACCAAAGGTTAAATCAGCGGTTATTCGCCTGAAGCGAAACAATGTTGAAAAACTGGAATGCGACGAGAAACTCTTTAAGACCGTTGTGAAAACAGCGTTTAATCAGAGACGAAAAACACTTCGGAATTCGATAAAATCAATGATCGGCAATGCACCTGATATACCAGCAGATTTATTGGCAAAACGCCCCGAACAATTATCTGTACAGGATTTTATAACATTGACAAAATACATTCAGGAATAGATTCTAGATATAAGAAGTGAGATTTGAGACATTGATTTGATAATCCTATGTTAAAAAATATTTCAAACAAGAATACACTTTTTGTAATCACTTAGAATTTTGACTAAAAACTAAAACAAAAAAATATTTTAAAATGAAAAACGTAATTCACACCGACAAAGCGCCTGCAGCTATCGGACCATACAGCCAGGCTATCGAAGTAAACGGAACATTGTACATCTCAGGTCAGATTCCTGTAGATCCTGCAATTGGTAAAATCGTTGAAGGTGGTATCACTGAACAAACTGAGATGGTGATGAAAAACATCGAAGCAATCCTTACTGAAGCTGGTTACACTTTCGCTGACGTTGTTAAGTCAACTTGTTTGATCGACAATATGGATAACTTCGCAGCTATGAACGAGGTTTATGGTAAATACTATACTGAAAATCCTCCTGCACGTGCAGCTTACCAGGTTGCTAAACTTCCTCTGGGAGTTATGGTTGAAATTGAAACTATTGCTGTTAAGTAATATCTCAGAAAAGCTTACCATTGATAGTTGGTAAGCTTTTCTTCTTTTAAAAAGATTTGATATACTGTACAAATCCATAATAGGCTCCAACCGGATCAAACTCCAGCCCCACTTTCATCTCTCCAGGAAATAATGCCTCAGGAGCCTTCACAGAAAATCCCTCATTCCATTTTAAGATTATTGGACTATAACTCACATAAAATATCCCCGCATGCAAATCTACCACCGGGCTTACTGCATGGAAAAGTTCAGACTCTACAGGATTCAACTCCAAATTAAAAAGAATATCATACCACCAATTTACAGAATTGAAATAATTACCATAGGAGTATTCCAATCCTACCTTGACAAAATAATAGCTCCCCGGTTGGGTCAATCCATATTTCAATTGAGTGTAGCATCGGTAACTCTCTGAAAAAGCATGTGGAAAGCTCTTTACTCCAAGTTCAGAATATATTTGATCTCCAAAATGATAATTCACAGAAGTATTCAAAAACATGGCATCCAAACCCAATCGAAGAGTTAATGGCCTGTTGATCGTATTGTCTACCTCCTTTTGAGCATAGCCTGTATCAAGGAATAATAATAAACAAACTAAAACCGGAAGAAGTCTTGTTATAGGATTTTGCATATCAGGTTATTCTATATAGTATCAACAATTCCTTTTATAAGCATAAACAAGGCCATGTCAAGGGTTTTGCCCTATTTATTAACAACACAATATACATATTATTTCGTATTAGCCATCATAGTAAGATTAGTTATGCCGATTTCTTAAAGACTGCAGCCAAAGTAAAAGAACGTTATTTTTCTAAAGCCGAAGAAAGCTTCATCGTACAAAACAATGAACAGTTCTTATTTATCAAATCAGAACATAAAATCATCCGGATTAATTATTCGGATATTAAATACATCGAAGGAATGCGGGAGTACATCCGCATTGTCACCGAAAACCAGGAGCCCATCATGACACTTATGAGTATTAAGAAAATAGTGGAGCATCTGCCGGTAAAAGACTTTATGCGTGTTCACCGTTCCTTTATCGTGAATCTGAACAAAATCACAACGGTTGAACGAAATCGGATTGTATTTGACAGTGATATCTATATCCCCATTAGTGATCAGTATAAAGAGAAATTTCAGGAGTTTTTGGATACTAATTTTTTGAAGTGATTTCATTGATAAAATGGGGATTTGTTGATCATGCCCTTTTATCTACCTCCCCTCCTCTTGCTATTAATCACTATATTAGTGTTAAACAATGAATCCAATCAAAATGAAAGCAATTGTAATACAGAAATACGGACAACCAGATGTTCTTCAATTTAAGGAGGTAGAAAAGCCAAATCCCAAGGACGATGATGTTTTAATAAAAGTGCACGCGGCGTCTATTAATGATTGGGACTGGGGATTTTTAAGGGGAAAACCTTTCATTAACCGCTTGTTATTTGGTCTACTGAAACCCAAGGTCCGAATACTTGGTTGTGATGTAGCCGGACGGGTTGAAGCAGTGGGTAAAAATGTCACACAGTTCCAACCCGGTGATGAAGTATTCGGGGATTTGTGCGATAATGGTTTTGGATGTTTTGCCGAGTATGTATGTGCCCGGGAAGATGCGCTGATTATTAAGCCATCCGGTATGACTTTCGAGCAAGCAGCAGCTACGCCTCAGGCGGCAGTCCTCGGCCTGAAAGGTCTTCGTGATTTCGGCCAGATTCAGAAAGGACTAAAGGTTTTGATAAATGGTGCAGGTGGGGGTGCCGGTTCATTTAATGTACAATTTGCTAAATTAATGGGTGCAGAGGTGACAGGCGTTGACAACACAGAGAAGTTGGAGATGATGTGCTCGATAGGTGCAGACCATGTTATTGATTACACCAAAGAAGATTTCACCAGAAACGGGCAACAATATGACCTGATCATTGATCACGCGGCCTATCATTCAATATCCGATTACAAACGGGCATTAAGCTCCAATGGGGTTTATTTCATTGTAGGAGGTTCTATGGCCTTGGTCTTCCGGATTTTGCTCCTGAAACTAACCGGGAATAAGAAAATGAATATCCTGGCACATAAACCAAACAAAGAGCTGGATTATATAAAAGAGCTTTTCGAAACCGGCAAGGTCTTACCTGTTATAGATAAATGTTATCCTTTAAAGGATACTCCTGAAGCTTTCCGATATTTTGGAGCAGGACATCACAAAGGAAAAATAGTTATTACGATTTAATAACATCGGTTTCTTATAAAAGAAGAATGATATTTTGACTAATTAGTCAGTTGTAGCTGCCCGCAAGAGAGTCGCTTTTTGCATTTATAAGCTGATTGGTGTTGTACAAGCTGATGAAAAAACCATTAATTGAACTAAGGATCGAATCCCTTGTTAAAATTATATGAATTAGCTTTTATTCTCTATTTTTGAAACCTGGAAAAAATAAACATAGAAAATATAAAACAAAATGAAGAATAGAATCTTAAGCCTTTTGGCTGTGATCGTTTTGCTGGGACAAGCACCTTCATTCGCCAAAGAAGGAATGTGGATTCCTATGTTACTTGGTGAATTGAATGAAAAAGAAATGCAGGAAATGGGGCTGGAACTATCAGCCGAAGACATTTACAGCATCAATCAATCAAGTTTAAAGGATGCCATCGTGATTTTTGGTCGAGGATGTACCGGAGAATTGGTTTCTGACCAGGGATTACTTTTCACAAACCACCATTGTGGTTACGGGCAAATTCAAAAGCACAGTTCAATTGACCATGATTACCTGACAGATGGTTTCTGGGCAATGAACAAGCAAGAAGAACTTACCAATCCGGGATTAACGGCTACCTTCCTTGTTCGTATGGATGATGTAACTGAAAAAGTTCTTACTGGTGTGGATGCTAAGATGACACAGAAAGAACGTGATGAAGTTATTGGGAAAAACATCGATCAGATTAAGACCAAAGAAACAGAAGGAACGCATTACGAAGCCGTGGTTAAACCTTTCTATAATGGTAATAAATACTATCTGTTCATCAACGAAGTTTTCAGAGATGTTCGATTGGTCGGTGCTCCTCCTTCAAACATTGGCAAATTCGGTGGAGATACTGATAACTGGATGTGGCCTCGTCATACTGGCGACTTCTCTGTTTTCAGAATTTATGCTGATAAAGACAACAATCCTGCTGAATACTCGGAAGATAATGTTCCTTACAAGCCTAAAAGACATTTAGAAGTTTCTGTAAAAGGTGTTGAGAAAGATGACTTCACTTTTGTTTTCGGATATCCTGGAAGTACTAATGAGTATTTACCTTCTTATGCTTTGGATATGATTACAACTGTTGAAAATCCTGTTAAAATCAACCTGAGAGATCAGCGTTTGAAGACTATGGCTTCTTTTATGGAAAAAGATCCACTGGTACGTATCCAATATTCAGCTAAATATGCTCGAATTGCAAACGGTTGGAAAAAATGGCAAGGTGAAAACAGAGGTATAAAGCGTCTTCATGCTATTGATAAAAAACAAAAATTTGAACAGGAATTCACTGAATGGGCGAATGCGAATGCTGAGACTAAGGCTGAATATGGTAACCTGGTTTCTGAATTTGAAACTGCCTATTCAAAATTAAGTCCCCTGAACAGAACTACCCGTTACCTTTTTGAAGGTGGTTTGGGTATTGAGATTTTAAACTACTCTTTAAAATTTAACAACCTGATTAAACTAAGTGCAGACAAAGAAACCGAAGCTGAAAAAATCCAGGCTGAAGTTGAGCGTTTGAAAAAAGGTATTAAAGGGTATTTCAAAGACTATCACCAGCCAATCGATAAAAAGATCATGGCTATCCTTCTAAAAGAATACAACCAAAATATTGATGCTGATAGTAAGCCTGAGTTCTTTAATAAGATTGATGGTAAATACAAAGGTGATTTTGCAAAGTATACAGAGGATGTGTTCCAGAAATCTGTTTTCGGTTCTCAGGAATCAATTGAAGAATTCCTGAACAACTATAAAGCAAAGAATCACAAGAAGCTTTTAAAGGATCCTGCACACATAATGGCTAGTGAGTTTATCAAGCTATACCAAAATCAGTTTGCTGCTCAGCGTGAAGCTTTATACTTCCAAATCGACAGTCTGCAGCGTATTTATATGAAAGGTCAGATGGAATTCCAGACCGACCGTACTTTATTTCCTGATGCAAACTTCACGCTTCGTATTGCTTATGGTAAAGTAGATACCTATTTCCCTCGAGATGGTGTTGAATACAACTATTTCACCACTCTTGATGGTATTATGGAAAAAGAAAATCCGGATATCTACGACTATGTTGTTGAAGACAAGTTGAAGGAATTATATAACAACAAAGATTACGGCCATTATGGTGATAAAGATGGTACAATGCATACCTGTTTTATCGCATCTAACCATACTACCGGTGGTAACTCGGGTAGTCCTGTATTGAATTCAAAAGGTCAGCTGATTGGCTTGAACTTCGACCGCAACTGGGAAGGTACCATGAGTGATTTGATGTATGACCCGGATCAGTGCCGCAACATCACCCTTGATGTTCGCTACTGCTTATTCATCATTGATAAATTCGCCGGTGCAACTCACCTGATTGAAGAAATGGACATTGTGGAATAATACTTCCCACATAATATAAATGAAAGGCATGCCGCAGGGTGTGCCTTTTTTGTTTCTTAACACAGTTCATTCCAAAGAAGTGAAACGACTTAGGAATGAAATAAAAAAAGACTCAAATCCCGAAATTGCTTGGGATAGTACAGCCTACCATACGTAGCCTTCCCATTTTTCTATTGAAATACTAGAATGTGAACTATTGAACATTTATTGAAGAATACCCATTGAAAATTCTAAATTGTAGAAGTTAACCTTGCTCCATTTATTAGAACAGCACTTCTTAAATCATCAATCTTCAATGAATATTTTTAAATGAATCCTTCCTAATTAATACAATCAACTAAGAATTCCTACATCAGCTTTTCGATAGGAAACAAACAATAGGCACAGGCATAAAAAAAAGCCAGAACACCTATGGTATTCTGACTTCTAATATCTTGTGAAAAACCTCTTACTTATTCAGCAGGAGTTTCAGTTTCTTCGTTCTGTGGAGCATACTCAACAGGAACCTGCTGTTCTTCTTCACCAATCAATGAACGCAACTCAGTGTCCTGGTTGTTTTGAGATTGGTTACGAGGAATAACAAAAACTGTTGATAAGCTTAATACTAACAATGCAATTGCAAGGGTCCATGTTGCTTTCTCAAGGAAATCAGCCGTTTTACGAACACCCATGTACTGGTTAGAACTAGCGAAGTTAGAGGCAAGGCCACCACCTTTGGAATTCTGCACCAATACTACCAACATCAACAGTACGGCAGCCAACAGAATTAAAACAGAAATAAAAATATATACACCCATGTCTTTATTAGTTAAGTTAACTATGTAATTTGCTTAATCTTATCAATTTGGCCTGCAAAGTAAGTACTTTTTTCGGGAAATTTCAAACTTAAGCGCTCATAAATTTTGATTGCCTGAGCGATTTTCCCTTGTTGTAAGTATATTTTGGCCAGTGTTTCCGAAACCATGTCATCATGGTCAGCCAAACTGTGTGTTGCTTGCTCATCCGGGCTAAAGAAATGCTTCTTTTCCTCAGCTCTTCCAATGCTTGGCTCCTCTTCAATAAACTTATCAATCAAATCCTTTTTAGACGCCTTATTTTCAGCATCCCCAATTACATTTGCGATATCTTCGAAATAATCAGGAATACTAATTTCCTTTTTATTCAAGCCTGCCTGAATATCATCAAATACTGATTGCTCGGTCTTTTTCGACTTCGGTTTAACTGCCTTTCCAGCCACGGTCTTTTCTTCAACAGGCTCTCTCTTGTCCTTATTATCTATCTTAGAACTTATACGATGTTGCTCGTCTTCAATAAATTTCTCTATCCGGAGCTTTTCAACCTTCAGTTCTTCAAGTCGACGTTGAACCCGTTCAAGTAATTCTTCACGTTTGGATTTCTTTCCATGTGAGAAACCTTTCCTCTCAACAGGCTTTACTATCTTTGGTTTATCCTCCGTAATAACTTTATCAGCTACTGGCTTTTCGGACTCAACAACTTCTTTTGCTTTCGGCTTTTCCTGCCTATTTACTTCTCGCGATAGTTCTGCTGGTTGCGAAACTTTAACATCTTGCTCTGGAACTTCAATAACTGGTGGTTCAATCTTATGTTCCGGTAAATCCGGATCCAACAACTGCTTAAGTACCCTTCGATCTGACACGTATGCCGAAGCTACTTTCAACTGCTGATAATAGCCAATATTACTTTCCTTAAGCAGATTTTTTACGTATAACAGATAAGCCGACTGACAGTACGGAAATTCCTTGATCAACTCTTCAAGCCATCCAATACTAGATGCATTCAGATTTTCAGGATCATTAAGATACTGTTCAAATTGTTGCCTGTTGATTTTCGTACTCATATTACCAGTTTACTACAGCCTTGTTAAATACATTATCGACCAAAACTTCCACAATCTCTTCAATCAATGCATCTTCCACATCACTCAAACTACTTGTTGCATCATATTCAGAAAAATGCTCAAATGTTTGGTCAAAACTCTTATCCGGATCTTGCAAATTGGTGAATTTTACTTTAATTCCAATGGTTAACCGGTTCAAGGCTGCTGATTGATCCGATTGTATCGCCATAGGCTTGGTGAAATACTTTACAATCTCTCCCTCAAAAGTTAAATCTCCTGCTCCACTCACCAAATCCAGACTAGTCTGCGAAACAAACTTATCCCTTAATTTATCAGTAAAAACATCACTTAGTGTTGGATTAACCAGACTCGCCTTATTGGGGAAGTATTTCACTGCAACGGTTTTCACATCCGGAGAAATAGAAGCCCCGGTAAATGAATAGAATCCACAAGAACTTACTAAAACGGTCAGTCCAATCAGGACCATCATATATTTAATCGACTTAATCATGCTCTAAATATAAACTTTTAATGAATTACTTGATATTGTATTCCTTGATTTTACGATACAAAGTTCGTTCTGAGATCCCTAGTTCTTGTGCGGCATTCTTACGCTTTCCTTTATATTTTTCCAGAGCCTTTTTAATCAAATCAATCTCTTTCTTCTGGAGAGACAAGGATTCTTCTATCACTTCCGACTCCTGTACAGGTTCTTCATGATCACCAAACTCCTGGTGCACATGAACATCATCTTGTTGATATGAAACATGAGATACATTCTGGTGATATAACTCCTGGAATGGATCCTGAGGCTCTTTTATCTGAGTTGTTACCGTTTCATTATTCATCAAATCAAAAACAACCTTCTTCAGATCATTGATGTCTTTACGCATATCAAACAATACCTGATAAAGCAGATCACGGTCACTCAAAGTTTCCTTTGCACTTTGCTTATTATATAATACTGGAAGTTCGTTCAATTCGTTTTGCGGTAAGTACCTTCTTAATCCTTCCGCATTTAATTCCCGGCTCTCTTCAATAATTGAAATCTGCTCAGTTACATTTTTCAACTGACGAATATTCCCACTCCAACGGTAGTTCATTAACAGATTTTTCGCATCTTCAGTTAAACGCATGGTAGGCATGCGGTATTTCTCAGCAAAATCAGCTGCAAATTTTCTAAAAATTAAGAATACATCCTCTTTTCGCTCACGCAATGGTGGAATATAGATGGGCACCGTACTCAATCGATAATACAAATCCTCTCGGAATTTCCCTTCGCGAATGGCTTCCTGAACATTCACATTGGTAGCAGCTACAACACGAACATCCGTTTTCAATACTTTGGAAGATCCCACACGTAGAAATTCACCAGTCTCTAAAACACGTAACAAGCGTACCTGAGTAGATAATGGTAATTCAGCTACTTCATCCAGAAAAATCGTTCCTCCACTAGCTACCTCAAAATAACCCTTACGCGAATCATGTGCCCCCGTAAAAGCTCCTTTTTCGTGACCAAATAATTCCGAGTCAATTGTTCCTTCCGGAATCGCTCCACAGTTTACAGCAATATATGAACCGTGCTTTCGTGAACTCATCTGGTGAATGATCTTTGGCATCACCTCCTTACCAACACCACTTTCACCGTTAATCAAAACGGTAATATCGGTATGAGCGACCTGCTGAGCCGTATCAATTGCCCGGTTCAACAAGGGTGAGTTACCTATAATCCCAAAACGCTGCTTTATTGTTTGAATATCCATCTTTTTATTTCATCTTAACTGAATTCATATCCATCACTGCATCAAATTCTTACCATTTACATTTCATGAAGGTTCTTGTAGAGATATTAGAATGTAAATCTAAGTTCTAATATCTAACATCTCTGTCACATTCTATAATGAGCATAAATAACCTATAAATCACTTCAAATATTTATAAAATGAACAAGGATTATTTTCTCTCAAAAAAAGCCCTACAAATTTAAGCTATTTTATACGATATATGAAATTTTGTCAGGCTTTATTACATATTGGCAGGAAATCCCTCCCACTCCTTTCTTTGCAATATCTTTCAGGTGATTCTCACCTGCATATGCCGCTTGTGCAAATTAGGTACCAGAAGTGAAGATCACATTGTTAAGAAAGGTTAAAGATTCCAGTTTGGCGAAGCATCTGCTTCGTTACACCATCTTTGTAGGCTGTGCCTACTATCCGTCTTAAATTTTGAATATGCACATCTACATGTGCAATTTGTTTCATTTTTTGAACAACTAATTATGCAATTTTTAATATTAGGCTAAGCCTAATAAAATGATCCGACATAGGCACAGCCTATGCCGAACGCGTTGATTTATCCATTTTTCAAATACTTCAGCAAACACGAGCTTGGCGAAGCATCCACTTCGTCATTCTATCTTTGTAGGCTCTGCCTACTATTTCCTGAAAGAAAACTTCATTAATAATATTTCAATTATTATAATTAATTTTAATAGATGACACACGGATACAAAATAACAGACCAATCAGCTGCATATTTTCTAACATTTCAAATTGTAGAATGGGCTGATATATTCACTCGTAAAGTATACAGAGATATAGTTATCAAAAGTCTGGATTATTGTCAAAAACATAAAGGATTAGAGATCTATGCCTATGTAATCATGTCTAACCATATCCATTTGATGGCCAAGAGTAATCAGGAAAAACTCAGTGATACAATAAGAGATTTTAAACGTCACACAAGTAAAATGATTATGGAGGCAATTCAAGAAGAACCTGAAAGCAGAAAGAAGTGGTTATTGATGATTTTTCGTTATGCAGCAAGTAAGCATCACCGAAATAATGATTACCAGATCTGGACGCATGAAAACCACCCAGAACTTGCATACTCCAATAAATTCATTGAACAAAAGATTAACTATATCCATAACAATCCTGTCAAAGCTGGAATTGTCTTTAATCCTGAAGATTACTTATACAGTAGCGCTCGCAACTACGCTGATGAAGATGCTGTACTTGAAATTGAAAAAGCTGTTTTATCCTGGAAAACGGTATAAACAATTAGTTGGCACTCCCCGTTTGGCGAAGCATTCGCTTCGTCATATCTTCATCGTAGGCTCTGCCGACACATCTCACATACTTCATCTCCTTACATCGTAAGCAAAGCTTACTAATAATAATCCGACATAGGCACAGCCTATGCCGAACGCGTTGATTTATCCATTTTTCAAATACTTCAACAAATACCCGTTTGGCGAAGCATTTGCTTCGTCATACAATTATCGTAGGCTGTGCCTACAGTATACTCCCCAAAAAAAACGAGGCCACAATCAAATTATGGCCTCGCTATATATTAAATTAAGAAATCTCTTACTTCCTTATCAAGGCCCCGATTTGTTCTTCGTAGGCTTTAATCAGTTTATTCATCAACTTATCCGTATCCTTGTCTTTCAGAGTTTTTTCCGGATTCTGGAACAAGAAACTAACGGCATAAGACTTCTTACCTTCATCGATGCGGTCGCCTTCGTAGATATCAAACAGGTTCACTTCTTTTAGCAAGTCGCTACCATATTTACGTGCGATTTCTTCAACCTCTTTGTAAGCAACATTTTTGTCGATTACCAATGCAAGGTCACGGCGCACTGCAGGGAATTTAGGCACTGCTTCAAACAATACTTTACTGTTTTGAATCAGCATCATCACTAGGTCCCAGTTGATATCAGCAAAGAAAACATCCTGCTTAATATCCATCGCCTTATTGATCTTCTTATTGATCACACCAAACTCAACCAGCAAACGCTTCTTGAATTTCAGCTGAAGACCTTCACGGAAGATATCGTTTTCAGCCTGCTGTACTTTTAGTTTATCAACATTAATACCCAAACGCTTCAGGATATTCAAAACAAAACTCTTCAGGTAGAAGAAATCAACCTGCTGCTGAGGAGCAGCCCATGATTCACCCTGAACATTTCCTGTTGCAAATAAAACCAGGTGTTTTTCTTCGAAATACTTCTCAAGGGTATTATCCGGATTTTGTTTTTCAGGGAACTGCTGATAAATCTTACCAAACTCGTAAAGCTTCAAATCAGCTTCACGACGGTTAATGTTATAAGCCAGATTTTCCAATCCACCAAACAACAACGACTGACGCATAACATCAAGGTCATTACTCAATGGATTTACAATATTCACATTGTTTTCAGCCTTTAGCGAATCCGTCAATTCAACATAAGACGAACGAGTCAGTGAATTATTCATGATCTCAGAGAAACCATTAGCAGTAAGCTGATCAGAAATCAGGTTCTGTACCTTTTCCTTATCAGGTTTTGCTACAAACGAAAGTGAAGAATGTACATCAAGACCCAGTTCGATATTATTATAACCATAAATACGAAGGATTTCCTCAATCACATCCACTTCACGGGTAACATCTACTTTGTTGGTTGGAATACGCAAGTCAAGACCTTCTTCAGTCTCAGCTACGATTTCAATCTCCAAAGCAGTTAATATATTTTTAATCTTATCATGTGGAATCTGCTTACCAATTAAACGATCCACATTCTTATAAGTGATTTCAACTTTCCAGGGATCAACCTTCGTTGGATACACATCATTGATATCAGAAGTAACCTCACCACCGGCAAGTTCTTTGATCAACATTGCAGCACGCTTAATCGCGTACTCAGTAATATTAATATCAGCACCTCTTTCGAAACGGAAAGAAGCATCCGTATTCATACCGTGGAATTTAGCCGTCTTACGAACAGTTGCAGGATCGAAATTCGCACTTTCGATAAAAATATCTACAGTTTCGTCCTTCACTCCTGAATTAATACCACCAAAAACACCGGCGATACACATGCCTTCCTCGGCATTGCAAATCATCAGGTCATTGCCCGAAAGCTCGCGCTTTTCTTCGTCAAGGGTAACAAACATTGCACCCTGCTCTTCCATCTTTACAACAACTTTGTTGCCTTTGATTTCAGCAGCATCGAAAATATGCAATGGCTGACCAGTTTCGAAAAGCACATAGTTACTGATATCAACAATATTATTGATCGGACGGATACCGATTGCATTCAAACGATTCTTCATCCAATCAGGAGATTCTTTCATCTCAATACCACGCATGGTCAAACCGGTGTATCGTGGACAAGCTTCCTTGTCTTCAACAACGATTTCCATTGGGAAAGAATTATTATCAACCTTGAACTCCTCCACTGAAGGAAGTACAAGTTCGTAATCCTTTTCTTTTTTCAGATTATTCAAAACCGCCTTTATATCGCGAGCAACACCAATATGTGAAGTCGCATCCGAACGGTTTGGAGTCAATCCGATCTCAAAAACATAATCTTCCTGGATATCGAAATATTCTTTGGCAGGAGTACCTGCAACAGCTTCAGCATCCAAAACCATGATTCCGTCGTGAGAAGCGCCTAGTCCAAGCTCATCCTCCGCACAGATCATCCCTTCAGAAACCTCACCACGAATCTTACCCTTCTTGATCTTAAACGAATCATCACCTGAGTACATCACCGCTCCGATAGTCGCTACAGCAACTTTCTGTCCGGTCGCTACATTTGGTGCACCACAAACAACATGCAGTGGATTCTCACCACCAACATTCACAGTAGTAACACTCAACTTATCTGCATTAGGATGCTTGGCACAGGTTAGCACCTCACCAATTACGATGCCCTCAAGTCCGCCTTTTACACTCTCAACTTTTTCAAGCCCTTCAACCTCCAAACCGCAATCTGTTAGCAGCTTCGATAAAGTCTCAGGATCATGATCGATCTGAATATATTCTTTTAACCAGTTGTAAGATATCTTCATTCTTCAACAATTTTTATCCGGAAAATTATTTTTTGAACTCGCAAAAGTAAGGATTTTAACCCAATATACATACCCGATTTTGCTGCTTTTGTGGGGGATAGGTTGAGCTAAGGAAGTTTATGCGTTTAATGGGAACTGATAGACTCAATTCAACGCCATAACCTTGGTAGTCATTTCGACGAAGGAGAAATCTCTAGTAATTGTACGGACAGTCGATTCTTTAATTCACCTCTTATATAATCGAACGGGTAGACTAACGCCTGTTTTAATTCTATTTATACCCGAATGGGTATAATACCGGAAATTAATAAGAGAAAAAACAACTTTCACTAACCCCGGCATTTATGCCGGGGAAATCACCAGGCGCAACATTTCCGGGCTTTAGCCCAAAACCTCTGGTGTGTAAATAATGTATACGTTTATAATATAAGCACTAATCAAAATCCATGTCTGTAGGATCGATAATTTCAAACTTAAAGTTCCAACCTGCATACGATTTAATCAGATGCTCAAAAGACTCCAAAGTAATAAGTTTCCCATCAACAACAAATGTAGTCTCAAAATTGGTATCCATTTTACCATCATCCCCTTCAATACGACCTGCAAGCTTACCACCTTCATTAATACATATTCCTCCATGCTCTTCAACAAGATGAACCTGATCAACTCCCCTTCTGACCTTCGCTTTTAGCAATTCCTCCTGACGCACACAATCACAATCAAATGCCCCAAGTAATGTAAAACGATAAGGCTCCAACCCCTCCTTATCGTCGACCACTTCCAAAGCCTCCGACAACTTACCACTTGGTACATCGAAAGTTGAAATTTTGAAGTGAAATTTTTTCTGATATTTATTCTCAATGTAAAAGTCATACCCGCTTTCCAGCGTGCTGTGGATTATTGTTCTCGACATCTGGTTTTATTTTTTGATGTCCGAATATAAATATAATTTGAAGGATTATTTACAAACACATCGAATTCGATACTTACCCTACCTTATTATTTAAGCTTTACTACCTCTCGATTATTCCGGACTAAAGTCCATTTTTTTCACTCTCATCTTTTGAACCCCAGGTTAAAACCTGGAGTTAGTGAGTTTATTTCAACCATCTCAAACCTCACGAAAGGATTCCTTCACTAACCCCGGCATTTATGCTGGGGGTATAGCCACATACCATTGCCGGGGTTTAGCCCAAATTTCTCCAACAATCCCATTCTTCAAAAATTTAACCCGGAAAATTTGCTGTGATTTAATTGTTAAAAAATCCTTGGCCGTCATTTCGAACGAAGTGAGAAATCTGGAGGGATACGAGGTGGTTGAATACAATAACAATAACTTTATACCTGTTCGGGTATAGTTCGTTGTTACCTACCTGCATTAATACATATATCAATACTTTACTTCCCCCTGAATTGAATCTGACAGTGTGAATATTGATACACCCCTACAATCACACCAAGTTGGGTAAATATGATGATATCCTGTTGTATCTATACAAGATTTTACCGAGGCACTCAATGTTCTAAAAACTCTATTACTATAAGGAGTAGAAGTATAGGGAAAGTAATATGTATAGCCTATTTTCTCATTCTTTAAGAAACATGATCTCCTAAGATCTACCCTATATGTTCCAACTGTGATATTTAGAACAAATCTATCACCGGTTGTCTTATTTGCAAATTGATCCATAAAAAAATTCAACGCACATAGTCTACTAATTACACCAGAATCAACCTTCAGAAATTCATTCTGTTTATTACACTCTGATTGGAGTATAATAATATTGTCATCTAATAAACAAACGACTTCATCTCCATCCAAAAATTTTCTATCATCTATAGTGGTAACAGAAAATGATAGAATATTATCAATTTTTCTGAAACTTATTAATTTAACGGCATAGATAGTACTGTTCTCAGGACACTTCTGTAACCTAATCACATAATATATCCTCATTATACAAGGAAATAGCTTTATTAATAACCGACTTGAGCTTGGAATTTATCTTATCCTTTTTGTTTTGAGAGTATGTCACGTTTCCTATAATGATCAATGATAGGAATATTAAAGCAGATCTACTCATAATTCATGATTTATTTGATTGGCTAAAGATATTGCGTTTCACTATAATTATTTCATCTTATTGTAATAACTTGATAAATATTCTATGAAGAATGATCATCCTTCATCTAGCTCATCAACATTCTATCGTCTTGCCTTGTAGATATGATATCAATAAATTTCATCCTTGCCCCTACACTCAAGATCTCTCCTTCGTCGAGATGACAAGGCTTACAGAAACTATAGCAGGTTTAAAGCCGATACTTTTCGGTTATGAATTTGAAAAAATCAGCGAAAATCAGCGACTCAATCTGCGTACATTTGCGAGAAATAATTAAGGTTATTTGTTTATTTGATGATCTACCTTTTTGCCTTGTAGCTAAGCAATAAATAAATTTCAACCTTGTTACTTTCCTCTAGATCTCTCCTGCGTCGAGATGACTTGATCTATTAAGGCTATATGGATTCTATACCTGAAAACTATCTGAAAAGATTAGTAAGCCAAAAAATAATTCGTGTTAATCCCAATAATTCGCGGTCAAAAAAAATCCGCGCCAATCAGCATCATCCGCGTTCTATCCAAGTATGATTTAGTTAATAAAACCACAACAAACATTAATCAGTAAAAATTTCCCAAATCACATATTCATATTTACATTAATATTTTTTAACTTTATAGAAATCAAACAGATTAAACCCTAATTACTAACTAAAAACACATCAAAAAAATGGCACAACCAAGAACCTATGCCGATATCATGGCACAAATTCACACCGCATTCTGGAACGCAACCGATCCGTATATTATTAACACATTAGTCCCAACAGGCATCACACCTGAATGGGTCGAGGCTGGCAAAATCCTTTATGCAGAGGTAGTAAACCTGAATAAGATTCAGGGAAAAGAATATGCCGATGTCGATCAGGCCAATACCGATTACAATGAATTAAGGCTTCAGATGGAAAAACGCATCAAGCGTCTGGTGAAGATTGTAAAACACAAATTTGAAAGTGATGTACAGATCATATCCAGGCTAAATTTGAATAAGGCCATCCCTCGTCGTCGTAACAACTTCTATGAATTCTCAATCCTATTGGTAGAAAATATACTTGCTGAAGAGAGTATTATTAATTCAATTACTCCGTATGGATACTCCAATGAATTTCTTACTACAATGCAAGCTGATCTGATTAATCAGAAAACCTTACAGGATCGTCGCGATAAAGAAAAAGGCGAAGCCCAGCAAGCCACCAAAAACCGTGATCAGAAATTCGATGAACTAAAAGATATGTACGAAGAACTCATCCTTCAGTCCAAACTAATGTTTGAAGATGAAAATCCACAATATTTAGAAAAACTTGGGGTCCTTGTAAGATCCTAGTTATTTTTCTTGTTCTGATTCATAATAACAAGGCCTGACGGGAGTCGGGCTTTTTAAATACCACACCCTTTAAATCTATATCATTTAGCCCCCCTAGTTGATATAGTAAAAAAATCCACAAAAAAAACCGAGGTCACCACACCCCGGTTTCACTATTCACAATTTTTCAAACACTCATTCTGAATGAAAAAATTAATTCTATGCTAATATAAGAATTCCATTCCATATACAAAAAAATATCACTTATCAAACATCAACATTATACTATGGATTCAGTAAAACACGCCTATTGCTATATATAAATACCCCATTGATGAAATGAAACCAACAGTTACCACCCAACAATAACAACCTGTCAAAGCACAATATGCTCTTGATAAGATAAAATCAACAATGGTTACTTTACAATGTCCACTTGCAGCCATACAAACACCTGTTGTTGGGTAATCCCCCGACCAACCCCATCTTGCCCAATTTAGTGAGAAGCCAGACCTTTGAAGTCAAAAACGGACATGAAAAAGCAAGAAATGTTTGCCATGGTAGAAGATTGGCGAGAAAGTGGTTTAAAAAAGCAGCAGTATGTAAAAGAGCAGTCCATTAGTATTCATAAGCTAAATTATTGGATCGGACAGTATAATAAGTCAAATCAAAATCGTAAGCTAGACCAAGAATCAGATTTCCGAGAAATTCATTTGGCTGAGACCGATAAAGGTTGTGGGCAAAAAATATTGGAACTTACAACTCCAGGCGGAAGCCATATTGTAATCTACGGTTAAATGTTTGGCATTCCCCGTGGCACAAAAGTTTTCCTGTATGGAAAGCCCTGTGATATGCGAAAAGGTTTTGACGGACTGTATGGTCTGGTGCAAAATGAAATGCAATTGGATCCCATGAGGGGCTATTTATTCGTTTTCATCAATAGCCCACGAACACATGTGAAAATTTTGTTTTGGGATCAGGACGGCCTGGCTATTATATATAAACGATTGGAAAAGGGCAGTTTTAAACGGCCTACGGCACATAGCCAGGCATTGAACAGCGAGCTGAGTCAGGAAGATTTATACATGATTTTACGAGGATTAGATTTTGAAAAAACCAAAAAAAGAAAGCGCTATTTATCCACAAATAACTCTGTATAACTAAGCTTCAAAGTGTAAGGTTTTCAAGGTGTTTAGACTTATCTTTGCATCATGCAAAAAGGGTTGGAACATATGAGTAAAAAGGAACTTTTGAAGATCATTCAAGAGCAAAACTCAACCCTAAAGAAAAGTATGGAAGCTCTCAAACAGAGCCAGGCTTCGATCAAAAAGAATGAAGCTACAATTAAAGAAAATGAAACAATCATCTTGACTCAAAAGCAGTGGATTGAGCAAATGCAACGGATGCTGTTTGGTAGCAAGAGTGAACGTTTCGTTAAGGCACCTGTTGATCCGAAACAGTTACATCTTTCCTTTGCAGAGCTTGCCGAAAAAAGTAATGATCAATCTAATCCAGACCAAACAGTTGCAGAGTTGACCAAAGAAAAAGCTGTCAAAACCTCTAATCATAAAGGTCGAAACAAACTGCCAAAGACTCTGGAGGAAAAAGTAATCATCATTGAGCCTGAGCAGGATGTTGAAGGTCTGAAAAAAATCGGTGAAGAAAGAACCGAGATCCTGGAATACCTTCCGGCTACATTCTTTAAGCTGGTAATTGTTCGTCCAAAATACGAGAAACCCAATCAGGAAGGTGTATTGATTGCAGAGATGCCCAGCCGTCCCATTGCAAAATGTATGGCGGGCAATATGCTTTTAAGCTCAATCCTGGTAAATAAATATGTAGACCACCTGCCCTTGCATCGTCAACGCGAGATTTTTAAACGGGCCGACATTCAAATCGCCCCTTCTACAATTGATTCATGGGTATCACAATTGGGATTTTTATTTGAGCCGCTCTATGAAGCAATGGTTAAGACCGTTAAAAACGGAGCCTACTTGCAAGCCGATGAGACACCAACCCGTGTTTTAGACAAGCAGAAAAAGGGAACTACTCATAAGGGATATTACTGGGTATATCACGATCCTTTGAAAAGAATGGTAGTGTTTGACTACCAAAAAGGGCGCAACAAAGATGCACCCCGTGAGATACTCAAAGACTTCAAAGGATATTTACAAACCGACGGATATGCATCCTATAATCAATTTAAAACTAAGAAAACAGTAACTCATCTGGCCTGTTGGGCACATGCACGCCGGTATTTTGAAAAAGCATTGGATCAGGATCGCTCCAGAGCTGAATATGCCATGGAGCGTATCCAGCAGCTATATGCTGTGGAACGTGAAATTGCTGATTTTACACCAGAGGAGAAAAAGAAGGTGCGACTGGAAAAGTCACTTCCTATCATTAACGAACTCGGTAGGTGGATTTCTCAGGAAAACAAAAAAATCCTTCCATCAAGCTTAATCGGAAAGGCCTTCACCTATTCTATCAATTTATGGGATAGCCTCCAAGCATATCTTTACGATGGAAACCTGATGATCGACAATAACCTGATCGAAAACAGCATTCGTCCTAACGCACTTGGAAGGAAAAACTACCTTTTTGCTGGCTCACACGAAGGTGCAAAACGCTCAGCCATGTTTTACTCCTTTTTCGGAACCTGTAAGATGCATGGGGTAAATCCTCAGAAATGGATGAACAAAGTCCTGGAAGTAATCGCTGATCACAAAGCCAACAAACTTCACGAACTCTTTCCGCAAAACCTCCAACTGGACGAATAAAATCCTAATAATATTTTTTTGCTCTTTTCGTACCTGTAGTTTATCGGGTGGTTACGTTGTTGGTTCACAATATGCAGTTGTTGAATTGCAATGACCTGTTGCAGCCTGCAATAAGCAGTTGCAAGGTTACAATGACCACTTGCAGCCTCGCAATGTGCTGTTGCAAAGCCACAATGCCCGGTTGCAGACCTGCAATGAGCACTTGTAGAGTGAATTTGAGTAGTTGCTGGAATAATATAGAGAGTGTTCAATAAACTGTGGGGTATGTTCATTTAACTGTGTCATGAGTTATAAAATAATCATCATTTGCTTCTTCGATGTTCTATCATCTTGCCTTGTAGTTAGGTTTACAAAAACAATTCAACCTTGTCTCTCTCCTCCTGAATCTCTCCTTCGTCGAGATGACAGTACTTGCAAAGGTAATCACATCAACTAAGCGTCAAAGTCCCCCTTTAGGGGGATTTAGGGGGTAATCGCGGGCTAGCTTATTTGACTCCACGAAGTCTGCTGACTATATTTCCCACGATATTCTCTGGCGATACCTGCATTATCGGGATGACGGAGTTCGGGATCTTTATCGGCGAGATCGAAAGCATCTTCGCGTGCGGTCTTTAATACTTTTTCATCCTGGATAATATCCGCAATTTTTAAATCCAGAATACCACTTTGCTGCGTTCCCTTCAGATCACCGGGACCTCTTAGCTTCAGGTCTACTTCTGCAAGCTTAAAACCATCATTGGATTCAACCATGGTTTGGATACGTTTCTTACCATCGGCTGAAAGTTTTTCCCCGGTCATCAGGATACAAAAAGACTGATCGGCACCACGGCCTACCCTACCCCTGAGCTGATGCAACTGTGCCAGACCAAAACGTTCAGCATTTTCGATCACCATTACCGAAGCATTGGGCACATTTACCCCAACTTCAATTACGGTGGTAGCAACCATAATCTGGGTTTCACCTTTCACAAAGCGCTGCATTTCGTAATCCTTATCCTCAGCTTTCATTTTTCCATGAACCATACTCACAGCATATTCAGGCAAAGGAAAAGCTCGGGTAATACTTTCAAAACCATCCGTCAGGTCTTTCAGATCCAGCTTCTCCGACTCTTCAATCAATGGATAAACCACATAAATTTGCCGTCCCTCCTGAATTTGTTTCTTCATAAAGCCAAACACCTTCAGGCGCATCGAATCATTATAATGATATGTCTGGATAGGTTTTCTTCCCGGAGGAAGTTCATCAATAATGGAAACATCCAAATCCCCATAAACCGTCATGGCCAAAGTACGTGGAATCGGAGTCGCAGTCATAACCAGAATATGCGGCGGAATGGTATTTTTCTTCCACATACGGGCACGTTGAGCTACCCCAAAACGGTGTTGCTCATCAATTACTGTTAATCCCAAATTCTTAAACTGTACTGCATCTTCCAGCAAAGCATGTGTCCCAATCAGGATTTTCAGCTCACCACTTTCCAGGCCTTCACTGATCTTTCTCCGTTTCGCTTTTCTGGTTGAACCAGTCAATAAATCAATCTGAATATCCATGCCATCCAACATTTCGGTCAGGGATTCCATATGTTGATTAGCCAAAATTTCGGTGGGAGCCATCAAGCATGCCTGATAACCATTATCGATTGCCATCAGCATACTCATCAGTGCAACCATGGTTTTACCGCTCCCCACATCTCCCTGCAATAAGCGATTCATCTGGTGACCAACTCCCACATCCCTTCGGATTTCTTTTATCACCCGTTTCTGAGCTCCTGTTAATGCAAATGGAAGATGGTCGTTATAAAAGGTATTAAACTGCTCTCCTATTATGGGGAACAAATGCCCCTGTACTTTTTGGAAGCGTACACTCTTCTGCATGGCCAGATGAAGTTGTATAAAGAAAAACTCTTCATATTTCAATCGTGCCCTCGCCCGATCCAACAAATGTTGGTTAGGTGGGTGATGAATATGCATTAAGGCTTCAGTCCTTGATGGCAAACTGTATTTTCTCACAATATCTGCCGACAAGTTTTCATCCACACCACCACTAAGCATCTGAACCAGGTTCTTGCTTAAGCGGGCAACAAACTTACTGTCGATTCCTTTTGTTTTTCCTTTTTCGGTAGCACTGTAATAGGGTTCAAGCCCGACTTTTGTATTATGAACAAATTGGGCTAGCGGCTCAATCTCAGGATGTGCAATATTGTATTTACTGTTGAATAATGTTGGTCGCCCAAACACTACAAAATCAGCACCTGCCCGAATCATATCATTGATCCAGCTGATTCCTTTAAACCAAATCAACTCAATTTCACCACTCTCATCCCTGAAATTAACAACCAGACGTTGAGCCCGCCCTTTTCCTAAAAGCTGCTTTTTTACAAAGCGCCCTTTCAGTTGAATAAAGGTATGATTGGGATTGATATCACGGATTCGGTAAAACTTGGACCGATCAATATATTTGAAGGGATAATACTCCAGCAGATCTCTAAAAGTAGCGATCTTCAACTCCTTTCGGAGAAGTTCGCCTTTTTTAGGACCAACACCTTTAAGATATTCAATGGGTGTATCGAGAAAAGCTGCCATTTATTTAGATCTTAGAATTAAGATATTAGATTTAATAATACATAATTTTATCTATGTTCTAAAATCTAACATCTAATTTCTCACTTTACGTCCCTTGGCAACGCGTTTCTCCTTAATCAGATTATATACCTGGCTTTTCTTTACCAGTAAAACAGATGATCCAGCTCCGGGCTGAGTAGCAAATAATGTATCTCCATAACGAACAACACCTACACCATCCGACCATTTCAAACCATATAGCTTGTAATATGGTGCCAGCTTTTTTGTTTGCATACGACCAAATTGAAGATAACGATCGTTTTCATTCTCAAAACTTACATTTAAATGATAGGTCGTATCACTAACACAAATTCCGGGAGTATGCTTTTTAATCAAAACTTCTTCAATAAATTTCCCCTTTTCAAAACGGATTTGACCCTTCTTTACATCTACTTCTTCATCTTTGAACTCTTCACGGGTAAGATAAATCTCTTCAGAATTGTAAAACTGGACTTTGTTCAGATTCACACTATCACGCACCAACTTCGCATGAAGCTCAGGTGTGAATACAATTTTTGGAGAACAAGATGTGATTATCGTAATTCCAAAAACTGCTACTAGTATTCTGATTAATGACTTGTTCATATGCAAGAGGTAAATGTTATTCATTTTATACAAAGAACGCACGATAATCGTGCGTTCCCAAAGATATCTATTTTCAAAAATAAATAAAATCAATAAATCAGACAAATGATAAATTTCTTTACCATTCAACAGCCTTGCGGCTAACCGGCATGGTCATACAACGGCATCCACCGCCACCGCGTGAAAGCTCACTACCTTCGATGGTTACCACATACTGATCATAATCCTTAAGATCAATCTTATCGTTGATAACATCAAGTGCTTTTATCACCTCAAAACCATTGCGGTTCATTTCTTCTATGGTGTGTACGTTACGACCATAACCAATCACTTTACCTTCACCTAAAGCAAAGAAGTTTGCCCCACTATGCCATTGTTCACGTTCCTGGTTGTACATATCTTCAGTACCACCACAATAAACTGGCTTAAGATCCATACCCAGCTTTTTCAAAGCTTCAAGAATGTTCTTTTCCTGGTGAATCTTTACCTCCTCTTCATTCAAAATCTCAACATGAATGGTCATATATCTACTTGAGCGCATAATTAATGGCTCAAACACCATACACTTGTCTTTATCAAGAAGTGTAAATACCATATCCAGGTGAATGAATGATTCAGGCTCATGAGGTAGCTCCTGAACAATGATATGCTTGATACCACCCTCTTTCTTGTATTTCTCAATAAGGAAGTCGATACCCTTTGAGGTTGTACGTGTACCAGTACCTATTAATAAGATATCATCGCGTGCAATCAATACATCACCACCTTCAATTGTGATTTCATCCTTACCACAACGCTCACACACAGGATTGAATGTTTGCGTAATTAAATCAGGATGAAAATCAAAAATGGTTTCCATAATTAATGATTCACGATCACGAACCGGGCTGGCCATTTTCGAAATTAAAACCTTATCTTGAATCGATACGGATGCATCACGTGTGAAAAAGAAGTTATGTAAAGGTACCAATGAATATCTTCTCTTATCCAAAAAGCGGGTAAGATTATTCTTCTTCATTAAAAGCCCTTCCAGCAAAGCAGTAGAAAGCTCATAAGGATTGAACGCCTCCAGATCACCCATAATATCCTGCAGGTTCTCGTTACGAACCACATTATGAATTAAGTCGTTTCTTACTTTATCATTATGAAGCACATCAGCTAACAAATCTTTAATCTGAAAAGTACGGGTCACTTTATTAAGCACCCCCGACAACTGTGCATATTCCTGATTTACAATAGGCAAATTCAAAATATCACTATACAAAGCCTTAGATGCATTGCGTGGATTCATATTCTGAACTTCCTTACCAGGTGTGTGAAGGATTACCCCTTCCAACTCACCAATCTCCGAACGGACATTAATGTTTAACTTTTCTGCCATACTCAAATCTCCTTTACCAATTTAATTCCACCCAAATTGGGGCGCAAAGATAATATGTTTTCTGCATGAAATGAATATTTATTCCTTAAGAAATTCTATATTCCTTTTTAATCCTGAGAATTTCGTTCTCTTCACGGCTGTTTTACGAAATACCTCACTGAACCTTTCCTGATTAAGATCATGCCAGGACCCTTTATTCATCGAGTATAAATCAGGATGTGCACTAATATTTGTCCCATTATGTACCACTTTAAACTTATTCCAGGGACAAACATCCTGACAAACATCACATCCAAATATCCAATTCTGAAACTGATCTTTCATTTCCACAGGTAGTCTTTCATCCCTGTTTTCTATCGTATGGTAGGAAATGCATTTATTTGAATCAATCCATCCAGCTTTGGTAAGAGCTCCTGTAGGACATGCATCCAGACATCGTGTACATGTGCCGCAATACTCTGCGCCTATGGGATTATCGTAACTCAAATCAAAATCTACAATCAAATGGCCAATAAAAAAAAAAGACCCATGTTGCCGACTGATCAGGCAGGTGTTTTTTCCAATCCACCCCAAACCGGAGCGACTTGCCCACACTTTATCCATAACAGGTGCTGAGTCGGTAAAGGCTCTGTAGTTGAAATCTCCAAACAGCTCATTCATGATCCCTGCCAGTTCAAACAGCATTTTCTTTATCACATCATGATAATCAGGCCCATAAGCATATTTTGAGATCTTATAATTGTCTTCTTGTGGTAATTCTTTCTTTGGATAATAATTATATGTAACTGAAATAACCGATTTTGCACCTTCAACAAGAAGTGCAGGATTTAATCGTTTTTCGAAATGATTTTCCATAAAGCTCATGCCAGCATGACACCCTTCTTCCAACCATTTCTTTAAAATCAATTCTTCCTGTTCAAGATGTTCAACCTTCGATATTCCACATTGGGAAAACCCAAGCTTTAAAGCCTGCTGTCTGATAAAATCAGACTTTTGTTTGATATCGGTTAATTCAGTCAAGAAATCGATTAATTAAAATAAATTGCCTTGTTCAGGATCTTTAAATAACCCCATATGCTTATAGGCCTTACCTGTAACCTCACGCCCACGTGGAGTTCGCATTATAAATCCTTCCTGTATCAGGAATGGTTCATACACTTCCTCTATAGTACCGGCATCTTCTCCAACAGCTGTAGCAATTGTTGTTAATCCAACAGGGCCCCCTTTGAATTTCTCAATAATAGTTGCCAGAATGCGGTTATCCATTTCATCCAAACCATATTTATCAACATTCAGTGCTTCAAGGGCAAATTTAGAAATTGCTAAATCAATTTTCCCATTCCCCTTAATTTGGGCAAAGTCACGTACTCTTCTTAACAATAGGTTTGCTATACGTGGAGTTCCACGACTCCTTCGGGAAATCTCCATTGCAGCCTGGTCTTCGATAGGGACATTAATAATTCCGGCTGACCTTTTAATAATCCCTTTTAGAGTATTTGAATCATAGTACTCCAATCTGGAGTTGATTCCAATCCTGGATCTTAATGGAGCAGTAAGAAGTCCGCTACGAGTAGTTGCTCCGATAAGTGTAAAGGGATTCAATGAAATCTCAACCGTACGGGCGTTTGGGCCGGTCTCGATCATAATATCGATTTTATAGTCCTCCATGGCAGAGTACAGATACTCCTCCACAACAGGGCTCAATCGGTGGATTTCATCGATAAAAAGTACATCATTAGGCTCCAGATTGGTTAATAGTCCCGCCAGATCACCCGGTTTATCCAAAACAGGACCAGATGTTACCTTAATACCAACACCTAATTCATTGGCGATGATGTGCGAAAGGGTAGTTTTTCCAAGTCCCGGAGGACCATGAAGTAAAACGTGATCTAAAGCTTCTTCCCTTAAACTGGCAGCTTCCACAAAGATCTTCAGGTTCTCAACCACTTTCCCTTGCCCTGCAAAATCATCAAAGCCCGATGGACGTAGAACCCGTTCAAGTTCTAACTCTGTAGCATTGAAATGTGCACCGCTTGCGTCCAGGTTTTCGTTCATAGATTTCCATTTATAATCAATAAGCAAAAGTAACAAATTAGAGCGTTAATCAAATGTCGTATTCCTGCATCCACCAAAATCAAATTCATCAACAGTTTAATTACTAAAACAATAAAATATTCGATAATTCCGATCAATCTAGTAACAGCGTCATTCGATCCTAATTCATAGGATGAATTGCTTATCAATTTTTCCTCCCAGAAGCCAGTTTAGTGCAAAAAAAATATTAACTTTATAAACAAGGTAGCTGAACTATTATCAACCAATTACAGCGTTTGAGCATCGGTAAAAGAGGAGGAACTATGAAAAAAATTGTTACAGCCATCGATTTTTCCAAGGGATCCATTCACGCCCTTGAATATTCTCTGCATATTGCCAACCACACACAATCAGATCTGATTCTTGTATGGGTGGATAACCATTCAGAGACTGAACCAGTTTACCAACATTATTCCAATGAATTCAGAAAAGAAGCTAAACATAGCTTTGAAGATCTGGTTAAGGAATACCAAAAGAAATTAAAGCACGGGAAGGTAAGTTGTAAGTTACGTAAAGGAAAAGTTGCCCAAGAAGTCGCTTCGGTAGCCAAAGGTGAAAATGCCGACCTGATAATTGCTGGTACTCATGGTGGCAGTGGTTATGAAGAATTCTGGATTGGAAGTAATGCTAACCGTATCGTAATCATGGCTCCGTGCCCGGTAATTACAGTTAACCATCTTTTCGATAACAAAGTGGGAATCCATAATATCGTCCTTCCCATTGACAGCACAACTGATACACGAAAAAAAGTCCCTGCAGCTATTAAAATAGCGAAAATCTTTCAAGCAGAGATACACATTCTGGGAGTATATACAACCACTCTTAACAGTTTCCACAAAAGGGTTGATTCTGCTGTTGAAAAAGTTAAAGAAAGTTTAAAAAACAATGAAATACCTTATAAGAGTAGCATTATTCAGTCACAGAATGTTACAACGGCCACGATTAATTATGTAGATGAAAACCTTGCTGATATGGTTGTAATTATGACCGAACAGGATTCATCAACCCAAAGCAGATTATTGGGACAATATGCACAGCAAATGGTGAATCTTTCACCAGTTCCTGTTTTAAGTATTCACCCCCTGGATTCAAAGTTAGATTAATAAGAAAAGTAGTATTTTAGCCGTTGTATTAAAAACAAGGGTTATCATGTTGAGAAATTTGGCTTTTTATTTATTAATCACATTTAGTTTTGTAATTGTTTCTTTAAGTACTCAGAAGGTTCAGGGGCAAATTCAACCACAGAATGGACAGATTGACATTGTTCAGGATTCACTAGTTGACTCACTGTTAGAACTTCACCTGAAATACAATAAGCTAAATAAAAAAATGGATGGATTCAGAATCCAAATCTATTTCGAATCGGGCAATAATTCGAAAACCCAAGCCATTGAGATACGGGATGAGTTTAATGAAACTTTCCCCGATATCAGAGCATATATTTCATTTAAGGAACCATACTACAGGGTTCGAATTGGTGATTACCGAACACGATTGGAAGCAGATGGTATCCTAAAGTCCATCCGTAGGGAATATCCGAATGCATTTGTTATTAAGGATCAAATAAATTTCCCCAAACTTTATGAAGAGCAATTAATCGACTCCTTGGAGATTATCGAAGCTCCCGAATAGATTTATTTACTATATTAGCTAAAATACCAACATAAAAATTCTTGCCTATGAAAAAGATAGTAGTCGGTATCGACTTTTCCGAATGTTCCATCAATGCATTAGATCATGGACTTACACTTGCAGCAAAATTTGAAGCTGATTTAACAATGGTTTGGGTTAATCCTGATGATACAAAAGCGTTATTATCTAATCCCAAGAAATCGGACTTTGTAGCTTTAGCAAAAACTGAGTTTGAGAAACTTGTCAGCACGTATCAATCCCGCCTACCATTTAACACTCTTGATTATCAAATTCTTGATGGACGTATCTACAATAAAATTGTTGAGTATGCAGAAGATGAAGAAGCGGGCATAATAGTACTAGGTACTCACGGCGCGTCAGGTTTCGAAGAATTCTGGATTGGCAGTAATGCATCACGTGTAGTAATGTCATCACGAGTTCCTGTTTTAACAATCAGGGAGGGTGCCAGTTTTAATGGAGGGCCTAAAAAAATAGTGATGCCGATTGATAGTACACTTGAAACACGCCAGAAAGCGACCTTTACAGCAATTCTAGCAGATATATTTGATGCAGAAATTCATGTATTGGCTGTTCACACATCGGCTGTATACAACATGCGAAGGATTGTTGATGATTATGTTAAACAGGTAGTCAAGTATTTCGATGAAGAAAACGTGAATTATATAATCGAGAATATTGATGCTAAAAACATTGCAACAGCTACCATTGAATATGGTAAACGGATTGGTGCAAGCTTGATCTCAATCATGACTGAACAGGAAACTGCTGCCATCAATTTATTCCTGGGCCCTTTCGCCCAACAAATCATTAATCATTCTCCTATTCCGGTTTTAAGCCAACCACCAAAGGAGTTTATACGAACTTTATCACGTTAAAATAAAAAGCCTGGTAGAAATTCTACCAGGCTTCTTTTTTATATATTCTTTTTATTCTTCTAGCAACGGTTGATACAATTCAAATCGTTAAATGCTATCTTCATACGCTCAACGAGCGTTTTTTCACCTTCACGTAACCATGCTCTTGGATCATAGTGTTTTTTGTTTGGTTTATCATCCCCTTCAGGATTACCAATTTGTGCCTGCAAATAAGCTTCCTTGGCCTTATAATATGCCATTACACCCTCCCAGGTTGCCCATTGCGTATCTGTATCAATATTCATTTTGATAACACCATAAGAAATTGCCTCACGTATTTCTTCACGAGATGAGCCAGAACCACCATGAAACACAAAATTGACAGGTTGTTTAGCCGTTTTAAACTTCTCTTCAATATGCTTTTGTGAGTTATCAAGAATCTTCGGTGTTAGAACAACATTACCTGGTTTATAAACTCCATGAACATTACCAAAAGATGCCGCAATCGTGAAACGATTACTTATTTTTGATAATTCCTCATATGCATATGCTACTTCTTCAGGTTGAGTATAAAGTTTAGAACTATCAATATCTGTATTATCTACCCCATCTTCTTCACCTCCAGTAACACCTAATTCGATTTCCAGAGTCATGTCAATTTTACTCATTCGCTCCAGATAATGCTTGCAAATTTCAATATTTTCTTCAAGAGGTTCTTCACTCAAATCAAGCATATGAGAACTAAACAAAGGCTTTCCATAAGTTTCATAGAAATCCTCACCAGCTTCCAGTAAGCCATCAATCCAAGGTAATAATTTCTTAGCCGCATGATCGGTATGAATTATAACTGGTACTTCATATATCTCTGCCATTTGATGAATATGCATAGCGCCTGAAATAGCCCCTGCAATTGCAGCCGAATGATCACTATTATCCAATGATTTCCCTGCAAAAAAGGATGCACCTCCATTGGAAAATTGAATAATAACTGGTGAATTTATAGCCTTAGCAGCTTCAAGAATACCGTTTACTGAGTTAGTCCCTACAACATTCACTGCAGGAATTGCAAATTGATTCTTTTTTGCAATGTCAAACAACTTTTGAACATCATCACCGGTGATAACACCAGGTTCCATAATTTCGAGTACCTTTTCTGACATGATATGAAGTTTTATTAATTAATCTTTCGTAGTAATAATATATGCAAATTTAGCGATTTAATTCTTATTCACATCAGCGATTGAATAAAGATAATAAAAGCATCAGAGATGAAACTTATGCAACTCAGTGCAATTAATGTCAAACAAAATTCAGATAACACGACATTATTGTTAATATTTTCATACATTTGCACCTCTTAATTTAGGTCCCGTAGTTCAACTGGATAGAATATCAGATTTCGGCTCTGAGGGTTGGGGGTTCGAGTCCTCCCGGGATCACAAAAAAAAAGAGAAGCTATTATAGTTTCTCTTTTTTTATGCATTATCTTTTTTCAATACCCCTTTCAATTTCCCTATTACTTCGTTTAACTGATTGTAGAAAATCATTCCATGAAGGAAAAAATACAGATCTAAAATTCCAATACTTTCATGGTCCAGATCCTGATGGTATTTTGATATTATTAAGATAAACCAAAACCCTACTTACCCTGCCCTCACGCCACTTGCTGGTGTGGGGGCATTTTTTTTGAGGGAAT
>PPCM01000106.1_pt1 | contig 134829 bp, 98 predicted proteins | sample 1555541 | NCBI WGS metagenome assembly PPCM01 (sample SAMN05284479, study PRJNA326546) | Marine sediment metagenome, whole genome shotgun sequencing project. | isolation source: marine sediment | place: Germany: Wadden Sea | collected 2012-09-05
CATATCAAATGCATCCGATGTCGTTTTAGCTTTTGCTTTTGGATCATAAGTGGCCACATAGGCATTCATCCATTGATTAAAATCAAGCTTTTGAGTTACATTAACACTTCCTTTCATTTTGAAACTGTACTCAATCTTTATTGGATTACCACGTTCATCACGCTCCAAAACAACGATGTCGCGAAGCATTTTATCAGCATTTATTTCCTGAGTTTTAACAGAAGTATTTTGAGCAAGCAGGCTACCAAATTGAGTATTTACTGAGCCATCCCACGACCAACGGTCAAAAACACCATCTTCGTTGATATCCGCCTGGGTCATAAATTCAGCTTTTGAATCCGTTCGCTTAATTTTTATCCCGTTTGAATTCAATATTTCCTTAAAAACAGCATTTGCTTTAAAGTATTTAGCACTTCCTGCAAAGAAGATATTACCATCCAGGTCTACTTTCAATTGAACACCTTCACTTGATTCCTTGTCACCCCAGAAACCATCATTTTTAGTGATATTGGAAGCCTTTCCGAAAGTCATCTCTCCCAGAGGTTCTTCAATTTCTTTTAAGGTACCTTTGTTAACACCATGCCCGCCAGTGAATACATTTCTGGCATTTGGAGTAGATAAGCAAATATATCGCCCATTATCCTTATTGAATATTGGTTGAAGCTCACGTGTTACTACTTTCTCTTTTGAACCATCGTCTTTTACGGCAATCTGCTCAGCTTCCAATTCCTTAATTTCACGGTGACGATTGAACTTAACTTTGTAATCAATTGGTTCAGATCCTTCCTTAATCAATTGGCCTTTGCACGATTTAGGATTTCCCTGGAAATCCTGAAGAGGAAAAAACTGGAAAGGATAGTCTACTTCAAAAAGCTGACACAACAAGTCATTTACTGCATAAAAGTCAACAAAGCGTTTCAGGTCACGATTAATTGTTGTAAACAGTTCCTTATAACGAGAAGCACCTGCTGGATAATACTTTACAAATGGTTCGATATCCTGATAATTTCTGTATTTCTTTTGGTCTTTCATACCAATGAAACCCATACCTTTTCGTTCTGCCTTAGGCAATTTACCTTGAACCAAAAGATCCCATTTTCTCATCTTTTCAAGAGTTTCACTAATCTCTTCCCCATATTTAGAATAATACTGTTGTGCTTTTTCCGGATTCTCCAACCATGCATAACTTACAGCAAGGTTGTGATAAGCAACCCAGCGTGTTTTGTCTGAACATGCAGAGATGTTCTTCTCGATGATATCGGCAAATATCTGTACTTCTGCCTTTTCGTCCTTACTTAATAATAAGGTCTTCTTGTTTTCAAAGATAGCCAACAATGGCTTGATCATTTTCTTCGAGGCCTTGATTTCCTTTATCACACCCAATTTGATCGGCGCACTAAACTGACCAAAACCAAACATGCCATACACATCCTGACGAACTTTATTATAAGCAACGTTAATACCTACTTTTTCAGAAGAACTTAATCCTTCGGTAACAACAGCTTGACCGATACCTGTTGGCTGTGGTGGTGCTTTATAATCTTTTGTTTTCTTTTTTCCTTGAAGAACACCAAAATTTTTCTCAGCAAGAACTTCTCCTCGTGGATTCGTAACTTTATATCTGCAATTGATATAATAAGGAACATCATAATATCCTTCTTTATCAGGTTGAAGATTCGAGTTGAATGCAGCACCTGGACCTGGATCATCTTCATTCATTACAAAGACCTCTACAATCACTGACTTTTGAGATTGTGCATCAGCAATAATGTATTCAGGAATAAAATGCCAAACATCAAATCGACCTTTTTTATCTTTTAATGCATCGATAGCCTTCTGTGTTTCGGCCATTGCATCGAGTGCACTATTCGCTGTATTAGCAATCCCTTCACCCAAAGCACCAAACTTTGATCCCATGGCTGAATTCTTCTCCTTTTTCGCTTCACGTTTCGCATCAGCCAATGCCTGATCGTAATTCATGAAAATATCTGCTTTAGCGAATTTTACTCCTTCAGAAGGTGCCTGAAAGTATGAAATCCGCTCTGGTCCTTTAATGGATTGTGCCATTAATACACCTGATCCAATCAGGATCATGTTTAAAATCAATAGTAACTTCTTCATTATTCTATTATTGAATGTTAATTAGTTATTAAGGTTTGTGGTTTACCAAAACTCAAATACCCTTTTCTATATCATTAGTTGCTTTTGGTTTTGTGTTTTGAAAAAAAAAAGTGAAGAAATCTCAAACCTTCAATATTTGAAAAAGGCATGAAATGATTATTTCACTTCAACAAAAATCCAAACCCTTTAATTTTCTTTTATTTATAAAGAATAATACCTATTTTTGCACGCTCAAAAGCGTGGAGTAGTAATCGGTTGATGGCCAGTATTATTACTCCTTGATAAATAACTTATGTAAAACCGGGTTAGATTAGACTGCCATCATCTATTAACCGCATTGCTTATTTTTATAATGGCAAGAGAATTTAAAAATCAAGGACTGGAAGATTTCGATTGGGGATCTATCGGTAAGAAAAAAGAAGCTTACGCTCAGGACGAGCAAGTTAAACTAGAAGATCTTTACAAAGACACAATGAATCAAATCGTTGAGCACGAAGTGATTGATGGTTTTGTTGTGGCTAAAAACAATCGTGAAGTTGTTGTTAACATTGGCTTCAAATCTGACGGTGTTATTCCATTGAATGAGCTTCGTTACAATCCTGACCTTAAGGTTGGTGATAAAATCGAAGTTTACGTGGAAAGCCAGGAAGATACTTCTGGTCAGTTGATCCTTTCTCACAAAAAAGCTCGTACTCTACGTTCTTGGGAAAGAATTAACGAAGCTTACGAAAAAGATGAAATCATTAATGGTGTGGTTAAGAGCCGTACTAAAGGTGGTCTTATCGTTGATGTATTTGGAATTGAATCATTCCTTCCAGGTTCTCAAATCGATGTTAAGCCTATCCGTGACTACGATCAGTTTGTAGGTAAAACTATGGAATTCAAAGTTGTGAAAATCAACCACGAATACAAAAACGTTGTAGTTTCTCATAAAGCACTTATCGAAGACGAGCTTGAACAGCAAAAAGCTGATATCATCGCTAAACTTGAAAAAGGTCAGGTTCTTGAAGGAACTGTTAAGAATATCACTTCTTATGGTGTATTTGTTGACCTTGGTGGTGTTGACGGATTGATCCACATTACTGACCTTTCTTGGGGTCGTATCAATCATCCTGAAGAAATCGTTCAACTTGATCAGAAGATCAATGTTGTTATTCTTGATTTCGATGATAACAAAAAACGTATTGCTCTTGGTCTTAAGCAGCTTACTCCTCATCCATGGGATGCTCTTGATTCTGAACTTAAAGTTAACGACAAGGTTAAAGGAAAAGTGGTTGTTATCGCTGACTACGGTGCATTCGTTGAGATCGCTCCTGGTGTTGAAGGTCTTATCCACGTTTCTGAAATGTCATGGTCACAGCACCTACGCACAGCTCACGACTTCCTGAAAGTTGGTGATGAAGTAGAAGCTATGATCTTAACTCTTGATCGTGAAGAACGTAAGATGTCATTAGGTATGAAGCAATTAATTCCTGATCCATGGTCAGCAATTAAAGAAAAGTACCCAATCCAATCTAAGCACACTGCTTTAGTACGTAACTTCACAAACTTCGGTATTTTCGTTGAACTTGAAGAAGGTGTTGATGGTTTGATCCACATCTCTGACCTATCATGGTCTAAGAAGATCAAGCATCCTGCTGAATTCACTCAAATTGGTGAAAACATCGATGTTGTTGTTCTTGACGTTGATACTGAAAACCGTCGTTTAAGCTTAGGTCACAAGCAACTGGAAGAGAATCCTTGGGATGTATTCGAAACTGTATTTGCAGTTGATACTGTTCACAAAGGTACTATTACCAGCAGCAATGATAAAGGTGCTATCGTTTCACTTCCTTACGGAGTTGAAGGATTTGCTCCAACTCGTCATCTTGCAAAAGAAGATGGTGGTAACGCTAAGGTAGACGAAAGCTTAGACTTCATGGTTATCGAATTCTCTAAAGAGAACAAGAAAATCATTCTTTCTCATACAAGAATCCATAAGGAAGAAGAAGAAGCTCAGAAAGCTACTGAAAAAGCTGAAGCTAAGAAACAGGCTGATGCTGCTAAGAAAGCTGTTCGCAAAGTTAAAGAGAGTATCGAAAAAACCACTCTTGGTGATATCGATGCACTTGCTTCTCTTAAAGCCAATATGGAAGAGAAAGAGCGCGAAGAAGCTAAGAAAAAGCTTGAAGACCGAGAAGAAAAGTAATCGAACTTCATTAAGCTATATAATGAATCCCTTGCCTTCGGGCAGGGGATTTTTATTTTGATACAAACTTTATCATCCTTGTTTTGTTATTAATTACATTGATTGCTCTATGAGTATGAAAGTAACCATATTGGGAAGTAGTTCAGCCACACCAGCAAAAGGTAGGGGCTTAACTTCGCATTTATTGAATCATGATCAACGCTTTTTCCTGATCGACTGTGGTGAAGGCACGCAAATGCAGTTACGGAAATTTAAATTCCGTATGGTTAAGATTAATCATATATTCATTAGCCATTTGCATGGAGATCACTATTATGGTTTAATCGGCTTAATATCTTCTTTTAGCCTGATTGGCAGAAATACAGACCTCCATATTTATGGCCCAGCATTACTCCGGGATATTATTGATATTCAATTGAAGGCTTCTAATACAGAACTCTGTTATGCATTGCATTTCCACCCAATTGATGCATTGGAGAAAAGAGTTATATATGAAGATAAAAAACTTACCGTAGAAACGATTCCACTACTACATAGTATTCCTACTTGTGGCTTTCTGTTCAAAGAAAAGCAGAAAGAACGAAAATTAATTAAGGAAAAGATCCAAAAAGAAGATTTGCCCATCGAGGCAATGAAAGCACTAAAAAGAGGAGAGGACTACACACATGTTGATGGAACCGTCCTTTTCAATAAAAGCATTACAATAGATCCTCCAAAACCGTTATCCTATGCTTTTTGCTCTGATACAGGTTTTGATGAGTCTATTGTACCACAAATAAAGAATGTGGACACCTTATATCATGAGGCGACATTTGCCAATGATAATACTAATGAAGCTGAGGGCCGTTATCATTCCACAGCACAGCAAGCGGCAACAATTGCTAAGCAGGCTGGAGCGAAAAATTTGATTATTGGCCACTTTTCAGCACGATATGAAGACCTTAATCTACTACTTAATGAAGCAAGAGAAGTCTTTGATAGTACGATACTTGCAGAGGATGGATTAAGTGTGGATGTGGAATTTAACATATAATAAAGTGGATACATGGTGAAAAGTAGTACATTTGTGCGAAATTTTCTTTGGTATTCAGGGAAGTGGGAGATTTATGGATATAACTATAAATGAGGCGATTTCTGCTAATGCATTGGATGGAAAACGGTTGTATTACAGTTTTTTAGCAGGAGCTCAACGTTTGTTCGATAATCAGGTAATGATTAACAAGATTAATGTATTTCCTGTTAAAGACGGTGATACCGGAACAAATCTGGCCTCGACATTTAGAAGTATTGTTGATACGAACATTCCAACAACAGATATAAAGGTTACGGCCGATGCTTTGGCCGAAGCTGCTCTGATCGGAGCAAGAGGTAATTCAGGTATTATTTTCGCACAGTTTTTATATGGTTTTTCCAACGAGATAGATGGAAAAGAGAAGGAACTGGATATCCAGAGTTTCTCAAAAGCCATTACGTGTGCAGTAAGGTATGCCTATGAAGCCATTGCCAATCCGGTGGAAGGTACTATGATTACCGTAATCAGGGAATGGGCCGAATTCATTGATAAAATGAAGGATGGTTTTGATGATTTTGTGAAGCTGATTGAGCAATCGTATGATGCGGCCGCTAAATCACTGGCAGAAACACCTGAGAAATTGGCGGTATTGAAAAAGGCCAATGTGGTGGATGCCGGTGGTAAGGCTTTTGTATTGTTCCTGGAAGGAATGATTGAATTCTTCAAACACGGTGAGCTCAAACAATTGGCGGCCGGAAGAAATGTAACTAAGGTTGCGCCAATTGAAATGGATGACGACCATGAAGACATAACATTCCGTTACTGTACCGAAGGTATGGTGAATATGAATGATGATGTTGTTAATGGAAAAAAATTCATTCGTGATCTTTTGGATGGATATGGTGATTCTGTCGTGGTTGCCGGTTCAGAAAAACGAATCCGGTTTCATGTGCATACCGATAATCCATCGGATGTGTTTGTAGAAATCAATAAGAAAGGTGTTGTTACTTTTCAGAAGGTAGATGATATGGTCATGCAAAAGGACATCAGTACCAATAAGAAGTCATCGATTGCTTTGGTGACTGATTCTACGTGCGACCTACCCACTGAAATTATTGAGAAATACCAGATTCATGTTGTTCCATTGAGTGTTCACTTTGGTGATCAGTATTACCTGGATGGAGTCACTATTGAACCGAATCAGTTTTACAAACTATTAGATTCAAGCAAGGTCTATCCAAGTACGGCACAGCCTACTTATAAAGACTTTACCAATAAGTTTGAATACCTGGCTACGCATTATGACAAAGTTCTTGTACTTGCCATGACCAGCGGAATGAGTGGTACATGGTCTAATGCAAACAAGGCTGCAACCTCGGTTAATAGCAGGGTTGGAAATAAGATTAAGGTAATTGATACAAAACATATTGCTGCCAGTCTGGGGATGATTAATATTCGTGCAGCACAAGAATTGGAGCAAGGTACAGGTTTTGAAGACCTGGCAGAGAAGGTTGAACAGTGGCGTAAAAATACCACCATTTGGGTTACCTCGCGTTCGGTAAAAGCGATGGTTCGTAGTGGGCGTTTATCAGCTGGTAAGGCTTTCCTTACTCAATTATTGGACATTAAGCCTGTTATTCGGGTAAACGAAGAAGGTTCAGCAGATTTGTTTGCTAAACCACGTAACCTAAAAAAAGGTATGCAAAAGGTATTTGCTGATATAGAGCAAAAGGCCAAAGGAAGAAAGGTTTGGGGGTATGCGATCACTCAAGCTGATAATATGGACACCGCAAATTGGTTTGCCGACCGTATGAGAGAACTTTGTGGTAAGGAACCTATTTTTATTAGCCTCGCTACACCTGTGCTAACAACAAATACTGGTATTGGTACTGTAGCCCTTGGGGTGATGTTCGAGGATTGATTTTTTTTTATTTTTATAATATATAAAGGCCAAACAATTCTAAAATTGTTTGGCCTTTACCATATGTAAAACAAACTACGATTTCTTCTCTACCATCGAATTTGCTAAATACTTACCAATAACGAGTGCAATGACCACTACTGTATAAAAGTGTCCAACAATCCCAAAAAGCATGGTGAGGCGTTGTGCTATTGAACTCAGAGGGATTATATCGCCAAATCCAATGGTAAGTAATGTTATGAAGCTAAAATAGACCAAATCATTTACTTTTCCAGGACCTTGAGAAAGATTGCTAAAGGAGCCAGGAGATGTTTGTTCGATAATTGTAAATATTAAAGCTCCCAGAATTCCCAGAATAATCAATCCACAAAAAAGGCCGTAGATAATACCAACATTTACCTTTGGTGATTTATAGATTTGATGAAAGACCTCATAGGCAACAAAGAGAAAGAAAATAACAAAAATGGCAAACCCCATCGATTTGAGCCAGGCTCCGGGGATGAAAGCTCCGAGAAAAGCTGTAATCAGAAGTGCTCCGGCAATGGTAAGGGGTACAACCAGCTTCTTTTTCTTTTGTGGAAACATATTTAAGCCGGCTATTACATTTAATAATAGAGCTATTGAAAAACTAAGTTTGGGAAGAAATAACGAATAGAACATCAGAATCATGAAACTGAAAAACAAAATCTCGAAACGGTAATGATGAATTCTCTCCTTGTAGTGTTTCATATTTATAGGATTATTATCCACTTTTAAGGCAAAGATAGGATATCATTGTTATTCAAAAATTGAATTATCGAACATAAATTTACAATTCGAGGTAATTAGACATTGATTTGCTTTTCAGTGCCTGCTCCCTTTAGGGACCGGGGTAAACAGGCGCTGAAAAGCAAATTTAGCCTCTCGTAGGATACCGATCTCTATTTAAAACTAATTTTAAAGAACAAGCGATAAACAATCGGTACAAATAACAGGGTGATCATTGTTGCAAATAACAATCCAAAAATAATACTGATTGCCATTGGTTCCCACATTAATCCGCCTCCAAGCCATAATGGAATCAGACCGAAAACTGTTGTACATGTTGTTAGAATAATCGGGCGGAAGCGCTCATTGGCTGCAAACACAATGGAATCCTGATCATTCCTTTGTTTTTCCTCCTTTTCTATTTGTATCCGGTCCATAAGCACAATGGCATTATTGATAACAATACCGGCAAGGGAAATAATTCCCAAAAAGGCGAAGAAACTAAAGAAGGAATTCGCAATTAACAATCCAAAGATTACACCGATGACTCCTAGTGGTATTGTTAACAACACAATCAGTGTCTTTCTGTAGGAGTTAAACTGCAAGATCAGTAAAAGCAGGATAATAAAGAATGAAATCGGTAATTTTTCTATTACGGCATTCATATTATCGGCACTACTTTCAGCCTCACCTCCAAGCTCAAAAGTATAACCCATAGGCCATGCAGAAGCATATTGCTCCAGCCAGGGTTTTAACACACTGGTAACATCTGTAGCTGTAATATCAGTCTGAAGATAGCTGTTAACCGTAATGGTTTTATAAAGATCCCTTCGTTTAATCTTGGCATACTGCCATTGAGGAATAATGGAAGCTACCTGAGATAGTGGAACACTTTGCCCTGAGTTTTGCGAATATACCGTCATGCTTTCCAAATCAGAGTAGGAGAGATCTTCATTCTTCTTATTTCTCATAATAATCGGAAGACTTTTATCACCCTTTCTGAATTCACCTGTTTCAAAGCCTGAGAAATTCGTCCGCAATGAAACAGCAATATCCTGATTGGTAATACCCACCTGTCGTGCATTATCCTGATTAATTCTTACAACGGCCTTTTTAATACGGTCACCCCAGTCATCACCAATATTCTTGGTTCCATTAATAGCATACAGTTTCGCCTTGATATCCTCCACGATTCCATAGAGAATAGTCGGGTCCTTACCTGATATCCTGACTGATACAGGAACACCACTACCACCGCCACCGGCAAGCTTTTTCACCTTTACTTCAGCTTCAGGCAAATTCAGGAAACAATAACGATCCAGTTTTTCAATAACAAAATCATTATCATCACCCGAAGAGGTATTAATCAGCATATGCGCGTACCCTGAATTGGCTTCGTCCGGGAAATAGCCTAAATCATACGATTCAGGGCCTTTACCGGCAAAAGAACTCCAGTCGAGGATCCCCCTTTCCCGTTCTTCATTCACCTGCAGATCTTTCCGGATATAACCCTCTATTTCTTCAATAACAGCAGCTGTTTTTTCAATACGGGTACCAAGGGGTAGTGTGATATCCAGGGTAATCAGGTTTCGCTCGCTATCCGGGAAAAAGATAAAAGGTAGAAACTGGAAGCAGAATAAGGAACCTATAAACAAAAGAAGTGTCGCAGAGAGGAACCAAACAGGTCTTTTCAAAGAAACCAACAACAGCTTGTTATATCCTATCTGAAGTTTATCAAACAGCGTCTCTTTCTGCTCTTTAACCTTACTGACCTTAATAAAAGCTATAGCCAAAAGTGGGATCAATGTTAAAGCCATTATCCACGATGAAAGCAGGGCAATGGTAATTACTACAAACAATTCCCCGATAATTTCACCCAAAACAGATTCAGCCAGAAAGAAAGCCAGGAATGCAGCAGATGTTGTCAGGGAACTGATCAATAAGGGAACAAATAATTCCTTACTGGATTCAACGGCAGCATCAAAAGCCTTTATTCCCCGTTCCATTTTAACCATAATGGACTCCGCCATTACGATAGCATTATCAACCAGCATACCCAAAGCCATAATCAAGGCAGCCAATGACACTTGGTTTAATCCAACATCAAGCAATCCCATTAGTAGGAGAGTGGTAATAATGGCCATAGGAATCAAACTTGCAACCACCAATCCGGTCCTTAACCCCAGGAACACCAGCATGGTAAGTAAAACAATGATTACAGCCTGGAGTAGGTTGATCATAAAGTCTTTAATACTCTTTTGGACATCATAATCCTGAGAAGAAATACGACTTAATGTTAGACCGTGTGGAAGGAGTAGATTAAAGCGTTCAATCTTTTCATTGATTGTGTTTCCCAGATTGATAATATTCGCTCCTTCAATCAGAGAAACAGAAATTGAAAGTCCTGTTTTCCCGTTAATCCTTACAATTTGCTCAGCAGGACTTTTATATCCTGTGTAGATCGTGGTAACTTCACCCAGTGGTATTGTTTCACCTTTTTTTCCAATGGAGATCAAAAGGTTTTTCAGATCTGCCAATTCCTCGAAATTACCCGTAGGCTCGATAATAATCCGCTGATCCTGCAGAATTACATCTCCTCCGGGGAAAATGATATTTGTGGAACTGATGATATTTTGAAGTTGTCCTCCTGTGATACCCATTTCAGCTAATTGAGCATCATTATACTCCACAAAAACCTGCTGTTCTAGTAAACCACCGATTTCTACCTTTGCCGCATCTGGAAGTTTGATCAGCTCATCCCGAATCTGTTCAGCATAATATTCCATCTCAACATTGGTGAAACCATCCGATTCGAGCCCCAACATAATCCCAAAAACTTCTCCCAGATCTTCATCTTTTACATCAGGACCTATAATACCAGAAGGCAGATCACCACTTATGGTTTCAATCTTCCGCCTGAGTTTGTCCCAGACTTCACGTAGATTCTTCACATCATCCCGAAGGGTGACATTCACAATACTTAAACCAGTGCGTGACTCACTGGTGATCGTCTCTACTTCAGCCAATTCCTGGGCCACTTTTTCGATCTTATCGGTTACAAGCATTTCAACCCTTTCGGGACCGGCCCCGGGAAAAGCCGTAACAATTGCTGCTACCCTTACAGTGTAAGGAGGCATACTATTTCGCGATAGCAGATTATACATACTAAAACCAAAAACAACAATAACTACAAGTAATGCATAACTGATACGCGTATTGGTTAACGTTTTATAAGTTAAACTCATCGTGCCTTGGTTTTAATTAATCTTATCGGTTAGCAGACTAACACGCTTTCCATCGTAAAGAGTGCTTAATCCTGCTGTTGCAACAAATTCACCCTCATTTAAACCTGATATTATTTCAAAACCCTCAGGATAAAGCTGGCCAATCTGCACGATCTGTTTTGCAACAACATATACCGAATCCTGAGGATTCAGTTTATACACAAAGTTTCCGTTACTGTCCTGATTAACCGCAGAAGGAGGTACCACCAACCTGGGCTCTCCGCTCCCGGCAGTAAAACTGAAGGTGACTTCAGCGGGCATTCCTGCCCGGATATCAGAAGTAATATTCATAACTGTAACCGTTACAGGATAAACTCCCGCACCTGTCTTTGCCAGCCCGATTTCGGTAATCTCTCCATCAAAAACCATGTTTTCCTTGGCTGTAAACCGAATATTAACAGGATCGTCCTTCGAAAGCATGGATATATAACTTTCGGCAACACCTGCCTCAACTTCAAGCTCATCTCCAAAATACAAAACAACCACCGGGCTTCCGGCCTGAACAACCTCATTCTCTTTCACATTGGTAACGGCCACAGTTCCATCGGCTGGAGCATAAATTTTCAGGTATTCCAACTGGCTTTGTTTCAATTCCAGACTCTTTTCAGCACTTTCATAGTTAGCTTTTGCTGAAGCATACTGACTCTTTGCCTGTTCATAATCACTTAGTGTTGCATTATTCGCCAGGTAGAGATCTTTAATCCGCCTCAGGTTTGATTCGGTGTTTTTCAGTTGTACTCTGTTGTTTTCCAGACTGGCTTTTGCCTGTTGATAGGCCAGTTGTGCATCCTTATCATCCAAAGAGCCCAACAACTGCCCACGATTTACCTTTTGCCCTGCCTTGATGGGAAAACTAATCAGCAGACCACTGCTTCGAAAACTCAGATTTGCTTCATTAGCAGATTTGGATATCCCGGTAAAGGTCCTTTCAAAAGAGCCTCCAACCTGAATAACCTGGCTGTATTTAACCGGCCTCAATAGTTCCGTTTGCTTTTCCTCCTTTTTCCCTCCGCAGGAAACAAGCCCGATAAACACCGGTATTATGATCAATAGTTTAATTGTCTTCATTGTATTGTGTGGTTAGTTTTTATCCAAAATGTACTGGTTGTAAGCATCCCTTAGTTTTTGCACTTCCTCCTCTGACTGGAGTATATGGAACATTCCTATACTGTGCTCCAATTCAGTGAAAGCAATTAAAAACTGGTATACCGAATTATTAAATCCCTGACGACTTGAAAAAGCCGTCTTTTGAGCATCGATAAGCTGAATCAGGTTTGCGGTACCTTTCTTATAGGCATCCAATACCATTTCATAGCTTTTAGAAGCACTTTCAGCTGCTTTCTCCGTCTGCCTGATTCTTGTTGCGGCAGCAATTAATAAAGCCAGCTTTGAGCTTACATTCACCTGAATTCCACCATCCAGATTTTCTTTCTGAATTTGCAACTGATCCTGTTGAATCTGCGTTCTTCGAAGGTTGATATTTCGTTGATTTCTGTCAATAATCGGAATGGATAGATTCAATGCCATTTCCCATGTTAGATCATCAGTACTAACGCCTGTTACCCCAGGAATACTTAATGGTTGAGATTGGTCTCCTCCCTTGGCCAGTAATTGATTTGCTGATCCATATAAGCCTACAGTTGGGTGAAACAGGGACCGCTGGTGCATTTTGTATGTTTGAGTAAGGATACTCTGATTTACCTGGATCTGTTTGGCTACAGGATATTGTTCCATAGCAGTGTTTACCAAAAATTCTGTTAAGTGAACCAAATCTATTGGTTCATTGATTTGATTGGGAATAAACGATTGTGTTATTTCAGTATAGAGTTCACCTCCAAGTACTATATCCACAACTTCGAAATCTTCGTGTAAGGCATTGTTGAGATGGTTGTTCAGTTGGAGTTTGACCACTCTCAGATTTATCTGTGCTTCCAGTAGCTTCTGCCGGCTGTTGGCTACCTCAGTTTCCCAACGGTAAACGTCAGATTTATTACTATGCCCTACATTTACACGTATCTCAGCTAACTCCAGGTTGTTCTTCGATGTTTCAAAATCCTCCTTCAGGATATTTACATTGGTCTTTGCCTGAAGAATATTGAAATACAAGGTAGAGATTTCAAGCATAATATCATTAACAACCTGCTGTTGAGCATGATCAGCAAACTGATTTAATAAGCGGTTAATACGGATATTTTGAATGGCCTGATTGGAATAGACTAACTGTTCAACCTGAGCCTTGGCATTAGCAGATAACTCACTTGCTGAGCCCATTGAAGCTAAAGCTCTGTCACTATCAATCATTACTCCATTTGCGAAGACCTCCAACCGTGGCAAAAATCCAGATTTTGCTTCCTGAAGATCCATATCTGCCAGTTCAATATCTTTAGCCCCTGCAAGAATATCCTGACTGTTTTCAAGGGCTAGTAATACGATTTCTTTATAGTCAAACAACATAGCCTCCTCAATCTGTGTACTATAAACAAAGTTCCCTGTGTACAGGAGTTCCCAGGTAGGAGCAAAGTTGATGGCCCTCATGGTTGTACTGTTGATAAACAAGTCGCGTTTGTAGTTCAAATAGACAGGCTCATCTTTTATATCATCCTTATTTGCAATACTCTCAACGATCAATGCAATCTTTCTGAAAATACCTGTAAGTGTATTGGGATTAGCCATGCAAGCCAGTATTCCATAATCCAGATGTTGCCTGTTCTGACTAAAGCTGGGAAGCTTCTTCTCGATACAAATCTGTGCTACTTGTTTAATAAGGTTGGTATCTCTTTCCAAAGGCATGGCAATGAATACAGCATCCACATCGTCTGGTATGGCTTTCAGATTTTCAATCAAATCAGGTTCATAACTTACCAACTCGAAGGAATAATTGAAATATTCCATAAAATTATTCGCAAACTTCTCATTAAGCATAAAAGCCTGAGTTGAATATCTGTCATGAAGGATAGCAACTTTCTTAAATGGATAAATCTCTTTGAAAGCTTCAATATCATCCTTAAAGGTTCGTGATGCCATCAGATAGGAGAAATTGCTTTTCCCACTGGTTCCGGATTCGGTTAGAGGAATATTTTGCCACTCAGGGTCCATGATTCCAAGACAGTATGTTGGTATAGGAAAGGAGGGGAGCTGTCCCACCTCATGAGCACTCAGAGTACCAATGGCTAGTATAATATCTGTTTTTAGCGATAGCTCATTATACAATTGCGCAGCATTGGGCTTTTCCAACGAAATAACTATCCACAGATCTGTTGAAAAGACCACTTGGTAATCACTTCCCAAAGTTCCTTCAATTTCCTGCTTTAAATGACTGGTAAACGCTACAGAGCCCTCTGCCTCCAGATTAAAATCTGCTATCACCCCAATCCTGATTTCAGACTGTTGAGCAATAGAAATATTCGCCAATAAAATTACCGGAAGAATGATGAATAGTAGGTTCTTCTTCATAGGTGTTGATGTTAAATGGTTTTGTTAGTATCGGATTATCACCCGATAAGGAAAGATACAAAGTTTTGGAGGGAAATCAAAATGGGAGGGATGTATCGTCAGATAGCAAAATTTTGCGATTAACAACAGGTGTTTTAATCTGCACAGGTAGCGGTTGGAGGAGACATGAACTAAATAATGGGGGATTTATGTATTATATTTGTATAAATGAACCAAAAAAAAACGATGAAGGTGAATGCTTTAGGAGTTATAACAATACTTACATTTTTGATTTGTGGCTGTAGTAACTTCGAAAAAAAGCAGGACAAAACTGTTATAGTTGATTTCTCACTTAATGATACAGTTAAGCAAGATGTTAATCTGACGGACACAACCAGGAGTTTGTGTGTTGCTGTTTCTGCTATCATTTCACCAAGGGAAACCTTTATCTACTACGAGGAGTTATTATCATACATATCTAAAAAGCTAAACCGTACAATCAATGTTAAACAAAGAAAAACGTATAGCGAAGTCAACCAGATGCTTTTGAATAAAGAAGTTGATATGGCTTTTATATGTTCAGGTGCCTATGCCAGAATTGAGAAAATTGAGAATATTAAGATTCTGGTCGTTCCTGTATGTAATGGAAAACCTTATTACCAGGCATATATTATTGCAAATAAACAACGGAATATAGAAAAATTCGAGGACTTTAAAGGGAGGAAATTTGCATTTACTGATCCTCTTTCAAATAGTGGAAAGCTATATGCTGAAAAGCGGTTAAAGGATATGAATATAAGCTCTGACAACTTCTTTTCCTCTACGATGTTTACACATGGTCATGACATCTCAATACAGCTTGTGTCCAAAGGACTTGTTGATGGAGCTACAATAGACGGCCTGATTTATGAATACCTTTTTGCCGTTTATCCTGAAAAGGTTAAAAACGTCAAAATAATTGAAAAATCTGAGGATTATGGAATCCCTCCAATTGTAATTCCACCACACATATCCCAAGAACTCAAACAACAACTTCAGGATGTGTTTCTGTCCCTGCATGAAGATCCTGAAGGCACTCGTATTCTGGATAAGTTATTGATAGAACGCTTTGTTAAAGGAAATGATAAAGATTATAATAGCATTCGCGAAATACAGGATTCAATTTAGCAAATGAAACGGCAGTTGAAAATACCGCTTTTTTGGAAATTCACTATTGCAATTGTTGCAACAGTAGCCCTTTTTGGAACCCTGAACCTGTATTTTATAAATTATGCTGTTTATGATCTTTTTGAAAAAGAGATAACGCAACATGGAAGAATAACAGCAACAAGTATCGCCGAAAGAAGCATAGTTCCAATTGCATATGATGATCTGGCTACTCTTGATCGTATTGTTTCTGATCAAAAAAAAATTGACCCAACTATTGCCTACATTTTTATCATAGACAATAATGAAAATCTTATTGCACATACATTCGAGCAAAACGTACCTAGTGATCTTTTATCGGTCAATAAAACCAGAAAAAGCGATTCGGTTTATATGGTGAAGATACAACCGAAGAAGAATCATGACAGTATGATTCGTGATATGGCCTTTCCAATAATGCAGGGTAATCTGGGTGTGGTTCGGATTGGATTGTATGAAGAAAACTACATAAAAAGTATAAACAAAACCACAAGGATTTTCCTGTTAATGGTGTTGTTTTTTCTACTATTTGGTATTATAGGAGCATTTTTCTTCTCATATATTATTTCAACTCCGCTAAAGAGAATTAGCGACATCACAAAGAAAATTGAATTGGGATCTTCGGATATACAAAATGAGGACTTTGATGAATCATTAAAAAGGTCTGATCTGGTAAAATGGAAGAACATTCTGAACGTTAAAGACGAAATAGATGTGCTGATTACAAGTTTTGGCGAAATGATATCACGCCTGAAAAATACATATGCAAAATTAAAAAGAACACAATCATCTCTCTTTCATTCAGAGAAAATGGCTTCATTAGGTACTTTATCAGCTGGTATCGCTCATGAAATAAATAATCCCATTGCCGGAATTCAAAACTGCATTAGAAGGTTACAGGAAAATCCCGATAAACTAAAACAAAATATTTCCTACCTTGAAATGATAGACGAAGCACTTAGAAAAATTGAAAAGGTTGTTATCGGATTGCTGGATTATAGTAAAAAGACGGAAATGCATTTTAGTAATGAGAATCTTAACCGGATTATTGAAAATGTTCTGGTGCTGACTTCCTACAAACTCGAAAATTCGAGAATTGCTATTGTTAAAAATTTCGGAAACAAATCAAATATGCTGAATATTAGCGCAAACCATCTTGAGCAAGTGGTTTTAAACATCGTACTCAATAGTATTGATGCTATTGAAGAAAAGAAGCTCGATAATCGTGACTTTCCTGGTGAAATAAAATTTGATATTAAAGAATCCCCGGATTCTGTGTATCTTGAAATTGCAGATAATGGTACTGGCATCGCCACAAAGCATCTGAATGAAATATTTGATCCGTTCTTTACACAGAAAAAAACAGGTACTGGAACAGGTCTTGGACTTTCGGTGAGTTATGGCATAATTGAACAACACAACGGTACAATATCCGCAACCATAAACGAAAAAGGTGGTTTAACACAGGTAATAAGATTACCAAAATCATAAAGCTCCAAGATGAGATCTAAAGCCAAAATATGGATTGTTGATGATGAACGGATCGTTCGCGTTTCACTGGCCGATGATTTACGTGATGCAGGCTACGATGTAATGGAATTCTCAGGAGCACTTCCTGTTTTGACTGAAATAGCCGATGGTAAATGCCCTGATATAATTATTACCGATATTAAAATGCCTGGTATCGATGGAATAGAACTTTTAAATCGTATTAAAGAAATAAAGGCTGAAATCACCGTTGTGGTAATGACAGCTTATGGCTCGATTGAAAATGCCGTTATGGCCATGAAAATAGGGGCGTACGATTTCATAACGAAACCATTTAATACGGATGAAATCCTATTAACAATTGAAAAAATAGTTGAGTTAAATACTTACAAGAAAGAAAATATCCTCTTAAAAGAACAAATTGGAATTAAGTATGACTTTTCATCCTATATAGGGAATCCTGCAAATAATGAAGATCTATTTGACCTCATTAAATTGGTTGCCAGGAAGAACACAACAATTCTGATAACTGGAGAAACAGGCACAGGTAAAGAATTAATCGCAAACATCATACATTATAACAGTGATATTAAAGACAAGCCATTTGTAAAAGTGAGCTGTGCAATATTATCCCGGGAAATATTCGAGAGTGAACTATTTGGTCACGTAAAAGGAGCTTTTACAGGTGCAAATACCGACCGTGAAGGAAGGTTCGAGCTGGCCAATAACGGTACCCTTTATCTTGATGATATTGATGATATACCTCTTGATTTGCAGGTTAAACTTCTAAGGGCTATCGAACAACGGGAAATTGAGAAAGTAGGTAGCTCAAATCAAGTCCCGATTAATGTTAGAATTATTGCATCAACAAAGAAGGATTTGCTGCAATTAGTGAAGGAAGGGAAATTCAGAGAAGACTTGTATTATCGTTTGAATGTCTTTCCAATCCGCCTGTTATCATTGAATGAACGTAAAGCCGACATAAAAGAAATTCTTAATCATTATTTGATGATATTTTCCAACGGTAAAAAAATTAGTATTACCCAGGCAGCCTTAAAGGTGATACAGGAATATTGCTGGCCCGGGAATGTACGTGAATTGAAAAATGTTGCAGAAAGACTGGCCATACTGAGTGAGAATAATTCAATAGAATTGTCACATCTTCCGATGGAATTAAGGCAGAAACAACATATTGATGTCTGTTCTTCAATCGGATCAAAACCACTTGATCAATTATTGTCTGAGATTGAAATTGCAGCCATTGAATGTGCTCTTGAAAAAGCAGGAAATAATAAATCAAAAGCGGCTTCATTATTAGGAATACCTACATCCACACTTTATACAAAAATGGACAAATACAATATCAAATAAAATTTCATTTTTTACCGAGATTATATTTTCTCATATCGGAAAACCGATAATAGTATCGGAAAACTGATGATTTACTTCAACTGATTCTTCTATAATATCCTACTTTAAAATTTATTACCAAGTTCTATATCTATTGATAATAAAAGGGATTTGCCTATGAGGGCATAATACCTTTTGGTAATAAATCAGCTTTTGGATATATAATTGCTTAGAACATGTCAGCAAAATGTTTAACCAATACTAACTGATATGAAAAAGCTTACTCTTTTATTAATAATCTTATCCTTCGGAGTCTTTGATTTATATGCACAGAATGAGAAGAAGGAATTTACACCAGGAGGTAAAGTTTTTGCAAAGGTGTTTTGGAATTATCATTATAACCTGACTCCTGATGTCAATCAGGTAAGTGCTTTCGAAATACAACGTTCTTATCTGGGGCATAAATACGCTCTAAGTAAAAATATTTCAACCAAAATCACCTTTGATGTTGGAAAAAATGACGGCGGCAGTGCATACACCGCGTTTTTGAAAACTGCCCAATTGGACTGGAAAATGTCTTCATCGTTAAAACTGTCTTTAGGGTTGATTGGTTTGAAACAGTGGAACGATCAGGAGAAATTCTGGGGGTATCGTTACATTTATAAATCATTCCAGGATCAACATAAGTTTGGTTCCAGTGCAGATTTAGGCGCAAATGCTGAAATCAAATTAAGCGACATGTTTGCTTTAAACTTCCTGGTTATAAATGGCGGGGGATATAAAAATTTACAGGATGATTTTGGAATGCACCGCGTAGGAGCCAATGTAATTGTCAAACCTGTTAAAAAATTCACTTTCAAAGTGTATTATGACCTGATGCCCGGAAAAGAGTATGATGCAATAGACAACACTTTAATTGTCAGTTCCCCAACCATTACCAATCTTGCTTTTTTCGCAGGCTATAAGAGTAAGAGTTTCAGACTTGCTGGAGAATTGAACCAACTAAGCAATGGTAAAAAATACACCGCTCCCGTAAAGAACCACAAACTATCCGGGATTTCAATTTATTCAACTTATGTGATAAACAAAAAAACAGAACTCTTCGGAAGGTTTGATAAGCTTACATCAAACAAAATATCCGGGGACGTTTATAACTGGAACAACTCAAAAGATGGAAGTTCAGTTTTAGCAGGTGTTCAGTTTTCTCCGGTAAAAGGACTTAAAACGGCCTTAAATTACAGAATATGGATGTTTGCCGATTCTGATAAAGACAACACATCATTAGTATACATCAATTTTGAATATAAATACTGAAGTTATGGATAAATCGAATAAACGCAGTAATGCCAAAATTGAAGATGACAGTCAGGTTCAGAATAATCGACGCTCATTTTTTAAGAAAGCCGGATTGGGAATTGCAGCCATGTTTTGGCTTCCAGCTTTTGGATCAACACGAAAAGATGTAACGAGAAAAAGACTGGCTATGGTTATCGATTTGCAAAAATGTACTGGCTGTGGAGCTTGTACCGTTGTTTGCAAAAATGAGAATAATGTTCAGGATGGAATTTTATGGGCTAATAAAATAAGTAAAACAGAAGGTGTTTTTCCTAATGTGAGGTACGATTATATCCCTACGCTTTGCAATCACTGTGAAAAAGCCCCTTGTGTTAAAGTTTGTCCCAGTCAAGCCATGCATAAAGACGATAATGGTATCACGATGCACGACGCTGATAAATGCGTTGGTTGTCGATACTGTATGGTGGCATGTCCCTATGGGGTGATTTCATATAATGGCCAAAAGCCACACAAATTCTGGGGAAGTGATAAATCCCTAATGGCTGGTACTTCATCAGCTAAAGAATTGAATGACAAAGTAGGAGGTAGGGTCATCCCTTTCTATAATCCTGAAAGGGCTCAAACATATGCCGGTATCCGACCAAAAAATGTTGTGGAGAAATGTACTTTTTGTGATCACCTGATTAAAATGGGGCGGGAACCAAGATGTGTGGAACGATGCCCGGCAAAGGCCCGCATTTTTGGGGATTTGAACGATACACAAGACAAATTGCTCAATCTTTTGGGGAAATATTCGCCACACCGGTTAAAAGAAAAACTGGGAACTGAACCAAAAGTTTTCTACATAAGAAATTATAATCCTGGAAAATACCCGCGATAAACCTAACATGAATTAAGATGAAGAATCAAACGAAAATCATATGGTATGCCGTATTAATTATAGTATTACTACTAGGTGTTTACGGTATTGTTACACAGTCGGTACATGGGCATGATATAACCTCCATGAGCAAACAGGTGCCATGGGGAGTTTATATTGCCGCATTTACTTTTTTCATTGGCATCAGCACGGGATCAACTCTGATTGGATTCATCATACATGTTTTTAACCGGGAGGATCTAAAACCCCTTGAATTAAAAGCAGCCGTAATAAGCCTGATTACACTTGGAGGGGCGTTGATGTTTTTGATTTCAGATGTAGGAAATCCGTTAAGAATGTTAAAGGTCCCTTTAATCTTAAACAATCCAACTTCTGTATTTCTGTATTCATCCTTAAGCTACTATGCATTTGGATTAATCCTGCTTGCTCAATTGGTCAGTATTATCAGATGCACAAAAAGACCGGATTGCGAAAAATCAAAAAACAGATTACGCTGGCTCTCAATAATTGCATTTCCGGTTGCTATGAGTATTGTCCTTATCCCCGACGGAGCCTTATTTAGCTTTGTTAAAGCCAGGGAGTTTTGGAACAGACCTTTATTATTACCTCATTTTGTAAATGCATCTTTAGTGTCGGCTATGGCGGTCATGGTGATTATTTCATATATAAGTGAACGAGTCACAAAAAAGGAACTCCTGAATTTTTCGTCCAAGATGTTGCTGGGATATCTATTAGTATTCCTTTCAGCAGGAGTACTATTGCTTGATATTTTTGACATTCTCGTGATTAACTATAGCGAGAAACCAGAAGGTATTCAGGCATGGCATCTTTTGACCGGTGATCATTTGTTTATGTTCCTGTTAAACATTCTGGGGATGGCTATTGCATTAATGATTCTTGTTTTACCTAAAGGGAAGTTTTATCCCCGGATATTGATTTCAGCCATTCTTATTGTTTTTGCCATATCGGCATACCGCTATAACCTGATTATAATTGGTCAGGAAATTCCATTATTTGAAGGAGAGCCTGTACATAAGTATTTCCCTGCCTTTACCGAAATTATTATTTGTGCGGGAATTACAGCATTTATAATTCTAGCCTATCTGACTCTCATTAATAAATATGAGCAAAAAGTGGCTTCGGTTTAATTAAAGTCCTAATTGTAAAAAAGAAGAAGATGAAAAACTCAAATAGACGAAAATTCATTAAAAGTGTTGCTCTTGGTGGTGCCGGATTAGCAAGTACAGCCATGGTTATTAACAATCTAAAAGCTTTTACTCCATCCCGGGATGATGATATAAAACCCGTCAATGGCGAATGGAAATCAACCACTTGTCAGGGATGTACATCATGGTGTGCTCAACAGGTTTATGTTGTTGATGGACGCGCTGTCAGGGTCAGGGGTAATCCAAACTCCAAAGTAAATATGGGGCAAGGTTGTGTTCGTTCACATTTAAGTCTTCAGCAGGTTTATGATCCAGATAGAATCAAGGTGCCTATGAAAAGGACAAATCCCAAAAAAGGAAGAAATGAAGACCCTCAGTTTGTTCCCATTTCATGGGATGAGGCCTTAAATACCATAGCCGATAAAATCATGGATCTTCGAGACAACCATGAAACTCATAAATATATGCTTATGAGAGGGCGATACACCTATATGAGGGATTTGATCTATGATCGAATGACTAAGATTATTGGATCACCCAACAACATTTCCCATAGTTCGATATGTGCGGAAGCCGAGAAATTTGGCCCCTATTATACTGAAGGAGAATGGGCGTATCGTCAATATGATATTCTGGATGCGCGTTACGTACTAATATGGGGTGCTGATCCACTATCCGCAAACCGGCAGGTTGCGTATTATTCAGCATTCTGGGGAGAAGCCCTTGACAATATGCAAGTGGCTGTGGTTGACCCCAGGCTTTCAATAACAGCGACAAAGGCTTCGGAGTGGATGCCGATTAAACCCGGACAGGATGGTGCTCTAGCATCGGCTATCGCACATGTGATTTTGACTGAAGGACTCTGGTACAAACCTTTTGTTGGTGACTTTACACAAGATTCAGACATAAGACAATTTGAAATTGGTAAAGAAATTTTTGAAGAAAAACCAGGTCAGGTGTTTCAGGAAATACATACTCACGGTCTGATAAAATGGTGGAATTTGGAATTAAAGGATAAAACTCCTGAGTGGGCTGAAGCAATCACCGGTATTTCAGCAGAACAAATCCGACGTGTAGCTATTAACTATGGAAAATCAGCTCCTCATGCTATCTCATGGGTTGGAGGAGGCCCGGTTATGCAAGCACGAGGAAGTTATGCAAGTATGGCTTGTCATGCCTTAAACGGTTTGGTTGGGGCGGTTGATAATAATGGAGGAACATTAAAGGCTAATAAAGAATATACCCGATCTTTTCCTTCACCAAATGATTTTATGGACGATATTTCTAAAAAAGGTAAGAAACATAAGAAGATCGATCACCGGGGAAGAAAGGAATTCCCTGTACTGGCCAAAGGGAAACCTGGAGGTGGAGTAATTACCAATAATGCAGCCGAAGGCATTTTGAATGAAGACCCTAACGAAATTAAAGTTGCCATCGGATATTTTAACAATTTCACTTTTTCATGCCCTCAAAGTGAAAGATGGGAGAGAGCATTGGCTAAAATTCCATTCCTTGTGCATCTGACTACAAATGGTTCAGAGTTCACGCATTTTAGTGATATCGTATTGCCATGTGGACATCACATGTACGAAAAGTACGGATATGTGAAGTCACATGCCAATGGTTACAGGCATGTAACGCTATTACAACCTGTAATAAAACCAGTTTGGGAGGTCAAAATTGATGAAACAGAAATTCCATGGCTGATAGCAGAAAAACTTTCTGAGAGAGGATTTTCCAATCTGCTTGATTATTACAAATCAATTAAAGATCCCGAAACTGGTAAGGCTCCTGAAAACGAGCAGGAATTTGCCCTGTTCAGCCTCAAATATGCAACTCAGAATCTTTGGGATCCATCTCAATATAAAGGAGGTGACAAGATATCCGGTTGGGACGAATTTAGCAAATTGGGGGTATGGAACTCCAATCCGTATCCATTTCGAAAGCGATGGAGTAAGATGAAAACTAAAACAAAAAAATTCGAATTCTTCTCAGAAACACTTAAAACAGCCATAGAAACTCATGCTAAAAAACACAATACTAATGTGGATGACATTATGGCTACGTGTAATTATAAAGCCAGGGGAGATGTGGCATTTATACCTCATTATGAACCTTCACTATTACATGGCGGTGAAGAGGAATATCCACTTATTCTTGTTGATTTCAAATCGCGCTTTAATCGAGAAGGTAGAGCAGCCAACTGTACATGGTATTATGAATTAAAAGATCTTGATCCAGGAGATAATGCCGGTGATGATGTTGCCAGACTAAATCCAATAGACGCTGACAGATTGGGAATAAGCGATGGGGATTCCATTAAACTTGTATCAACCGTCGGGGAGATTGAGTGCAATGCAAAAATATGGGAAGGAAACCGTCCCGGAACCGTTTCAAAATGCTATGGACAAGGACATTGGTCATATGGTAGAGTCGCTTCGGAAGAATATGGCAAGAAACCAAGAGGAGGAAATAATAATAATATTATTCAGGCCGAATACGACAGGTTGAGTGGTTCCACTGCTTTCTACGCTACAACAAGGGTAAAAATTGTTAAGGTATAGTTTTCTGATTTGTATGTGTAAATATTCAGGAGGTTCCATGTGCCTCCTGAAATAAAACCGCGAAATTATGGAATATCAAGAAAAACTTATTTCAGCCAGGATTTATAAATATCTGTCAGAATGCTTTTATTATCCCGACGAAGAGCAGCTATTGGAAATAGCTGATTTGGCATCTAAAACGGAAGGGGATTACAAAGAGCTTTCGATAAAATGCAAAAACAACCTTAAAGAACTCCAATTGGATTATGCCCGATTGTTTATAGGCCCTTTTAAGGTCCTATCTCCTCCATATGGTTCAGTTTATCTTGAAAATGGAAGAAAAACTTTTGGTGACTCAACCACGGATGCTTTAAAATATTATAAAACAGAAAGTCTGAATGTGGATTTAAAGGAACCTCCGGATCATATTGCCATTGAACTTGAATTTATGTATTATTTGCTTTCCAGGGAAATAGATGCATTGAACAATCGGGATCTCAAAACAGCTGAGATGTATGTAGTCAAGCAAAAGCAATTCTTAACAACTTATATTTCATCCTGGGTTGAAGAGTTTGCGGATTCAGTTTTAAAGAATGCCGAAAGTGATTTTTACAAAGATTTATCAATCAAATTGGTTAAAAAAGTTAAATCGGATCTAAAAGCATATTATTAGTTTGAAATATTCTTGAATTCATGCTTACTTGATCCTTGATAATAAGCTAAATTGGATTATTTGTATCCATTTATTTGAAGTAATAGAACTGAGAACACGCTACTATAATCAGTTCTATTATTCAGTAAGTGAATACGGCTTAGGACATTTTCAGTCTTTCAAACTCATCCAGAACTTCAACAGCTCTTTTACGGCCAAATTCAATCAGGCGTTCACTCTTATTAAATTCAAACGTAGAACAAAGGTCGTGGGGGATATTAATGGTTACATCAGGAGGTGTTGCCTGAATAGAATACTCACACAAGGATTCCATCATTACATCAGCTGTTTTATTGATTATCTCCATATACTTCACCTTGGTATCATGATCCTGTTTACTGTGCTCCAAACGACTGATAAAACTGGGCCAGAGCTTCCTTTTCAGAGATTCAAAATGCCATTTATCACTGATTAGCTTCTCCGATTTCTCTTGAATTTCCAAAGGCTCATAATCCTTCATGTGAGCGCAGAGATTCACGGCAATCATGATGTCTCCATCATTTCTTTTCACCCTGTTTAAAGGAATCGGATTAATAATTCCACCGTCAAATAGTAAGCGTTTATCTTTCTGTAACGGAGCAACAAAATAAGGTACTGAAACCGAAGCCCGGATGGCATCTTTCAGAGAACCTTTATCAAAAACAACCTCTTCATGGTTTAGTAAGTCCGTTGCAACAGCTGTATAATCAATTTTCAGGTCTTCAATATTGCGTCCATCCAGCCATGAATCCATCGCTCTAAAAACCTTATCACCTTTAATAAATCCACTGTTTCCCAAAACAATATCCATATGCGAAATAACGTCCATACGATTCATCTGACGAACCCAATCTGCATATTCATCCATTGAACCCGTGGCATAAAGACCACCTACCAAAGCCCCAATGGAAGCCCCGGAAATAGAAGTTATATTATACCCCCTTGCTTCAAGTTCACGAATAATTCCAATTTGAGTAATACCACGAGCACCACCACTGGATAATACCAATGCTACATTTTGTTTGGATTGTTTTTCTGTCATAAAGATGTTCTTTGTTTGCTATTGCAAAGATGGGGATTAAAAAGTACAAAGTTTAATGCTTAAAGGCTAAAGTAAAAAGTGAAAGCCTAAAGTGTAAAAATCTAACATCATATTTATCAAATCTAACTTCTATAAAGGTTGTCTGTAAAGTTTTCTTCGTGGAACCCGTTCATATCCGGAATAGGTATAATACAGACTGCCATTATAAACTTTTATATTTTCAGCGTAACCATGATAAATTCGCGCCTTTTCAATTAAATCACCGGTCTGAGTATCCAACTCCACCAGTTTCTTATTCCCTGGTTTTTCATTTATAATATAAACCTTTGAGGTAACCGGATCCTGAATGACTTCTTTTGCCCATCGTCCTTCCGGATTTGATATAAAAGCCTTAAAAAGATTGTCTAAAATACGCTTAGAATTATCTGTATGTAGATCCACATCAAGCGTTCGTTGATGACTCAGGTGCATGTCATATATTTCAAGGAGTCCATGGGTTATATCAAGGATCATTACTTTTGAATCCTTAAGAAACAAATCAGAAAAAATGGGTACTTTCCAGAACAATGAATCCGCCAGCAAGGTATTTGAATATCGACTTCCTCCTTGTGAACTCCAGATAGGACCCGCCAAAGCCATAAACTTTGCCTCACGCCTGTCATAATAAGACGCCATGGCCGTTTCATTATTTAGAATTCTAAAGATTTCCCTTTTCTTTTTAATGACATCAATATAGCTGTGATACTCAGAGAATCCATCAGCGGATTTATGCGAATAGAACAATTTGTCGTATCCAAACTCCTTATATGCTTTTAACTTTTTATTGAATGTTGATTTATCTATCGCAGGATAATACCTGAGGGTATCTTTTGTTGCATAAATCTGATATACACTATCACGGCCTACCAGATGAACATATCCAAAACAATCCGTGAATAGTTCTACAGGTTTCTCAGGACAAGGGATTTCAAAAAGATCATTCCCAACCGGATATTCAAAGCTGATAAATGACTTTTTTAGACGATTCCTATATATTAACATCAATATACCCTGATGAGGAAATGCATAGTCCAGAATCGACAGGATTTTATCTTCAAAAATCGGGTAGGAGGGTTTGTCGGAGATCACTACTTCTTCCAGGATTACATTATCTGCCTCCAACTTTATTATTACCGTTCCGCTTTTGGGGGAATCAATTGTAAACTCTTCTGAAATATATCCTACACAGCTTACAGCAAATACCACTGGATATACTTTGGGATGCAGAATCAATTCACCATGCATGTCAGTAATCTCGATATAGCTGTTTCCCAATAATAAATGCGCATTCGAAACGGACTTTCCAGAAGTTTTATCGATAACTTTAATGGATAGGGACTGCTGCGAAAAAGTGATGCTCGTTATCAAAACAAGGATCACCACAAAGATTGTGTATTTTAATATATTCATAACAATTAATCCTTTAATTAATTGTTCGGCTGGGTGGTTTAACTCGTATAAAGTTAAGACGATTATTTATAACATCACTAATATTCTCTTTAAAAATATTGTTCCAATGTATGAAAACACACTCTATTTTTGAATGTTGGTATAAGTATTTAACATTTCGCTTACCAAACCATGTTTATATCCTTCGTAACGCTCCAACACTTTCCCATCAGGGCTGATCAAGATAAAAACCGGAAAATTTGAAATACCATATTTCCTAAGGTTGTTACTGCTGCCACCATAAGCATCGGTAAGGCATAACCAGGGAATGTTCATCTGGTTGATATTATATTTCCAAAATTCTTTCCCTCGCGAATGATAAAAACTAATTATTCTCAGACTATCTTCAAAACTTTCATTAATCTTTTTTAATTCATCCACAGAGGCTCGGCAGGCGGCACAACCGGTTGTAGTGAAATTTAATAAAATATAATTTAGGCTATCAATTTGAATGGTATGTTGTTTACCATTAATATCATATGCCTCCAGTGGTTGATAATCGTCTCCGACACGGCATATCCGTTCTTCTTGTTGCATTTGAGCAACCATACCGGAAACCTGAAATTCAAAACAACTTTCATTCCCAATCAAAACTTCAGGATTTCCTGTTAGATGCATAAAAAGCATTGCTAAACTCAACATTCTGTTTATCATAACTCAAACTCTCTGATTCATGTACTCAAACTATCTTAAATATACTGAATCTTTTAATGAATTGAAACCTGATCAAGGACTTTGAGCTTTCGTTTCAGTAATATCACGTATCGCTCAATTAGTCATCTTTTCATATATTCGCCCACAGGAAAATGAACAGAAAGATTAACCAAATGATTAGCTACTAAAGTCTATGAAAAAATTATTTACACTCGTTGTTTTGGCATTTATTGGTATTTATACAACCAGCGCCTGTACAACAGTTGTGGTTTCAGGGAAATACACAGAAGATGGTCGCCCTTTATTATGGAAATTAAGGGATACGGATTACTTTGAAAACAAGATGATGCATTTCGAAGGAAATAAGTACACCTTCACCGGCCTGATTAATTCGGAAGATGAAAAGGGGGAACAGGTTTGGGGCGGAATGAATACTGAAGGATTCGGCATTATGAATTCGGCTTCATTTAATCTGAGAATGAATGATAAAGCTACTTTCACCGATCAGGAGGGTATTATTATGAAAAAGGCCCTTGGCGAATGTAAAACACTTGAAGATTTTGAAAATATGCTTTTAAACCTACCAAAACCTTGGGGCTTGGAAGCTAATTTCGGTGTTATTGATGCTTTTGGTGGGGCCGCTTATTATGAAACCAACGATACCGCTTTTGTCAGGTTTGATGCTAATGATCCAACCCATGCTCCAAACGGATACATAATCCGATCCAATTATTCCTATACAGGAACAAAGGATGTGGGTTACGGATTTATCAGGTATCAAACAGCGCAGGAATTAATGAACCAGTGGGATGCTGCTCAGGAAATCAATATGGAAACACTTGTTGGTAAAGCACCACGTTCATTGCGTCACTCTTTAATGCAAACTGATTATGCTCAGGTTGAGTTGAAGCCAAATAAAGCACATCATTTTGTAAATAGTGGTGATTTGATGACTCGTCAGGGTACCGCTTCAAGTATAGTTCTTCATGGCGTAAAAGAGGATCAGGATCCTAAGGAAGCTGTTACATGGGTAAATGTAGCCTATCCATTAACGTGCGTATCAGTACCTGTTTTTACGCGTGAAAAGGATGTAATTCCGGAGGTATTAAAAGCACCAAAGGATAAAAACTGCTGGTTGAATGAAAAAGCCATGGAATTAAAGGATTTATGTTATCCTGTGAAACGATCAGCTGGCTATAAATACCTTGATTTAGTTCCTCTGTTTGGAGAACAGAACTTATATCAGAAATACATTCTGGTTGAAAAGAACATATTCAACGCTTATTATGATATGCAAGGAGATTATTCCGAAAAATCCATAAAGGAGTTGAATCACTATATTAATTTAGTCGTAAGAGCGGCTTATTAAAGAGCAAGCAAAACAATTGAAAGCGATTAACAGCCACTTAATATGCTGATGAAATATCTCAGACAGTATAGTCTATCATATTAAATCAAAAGCCTGAAAGTTTAAAATCCTTTCAGGCTTTTGATTTAATTGACAGTGTGCTCATTCATTATCCACAACCGGGCATCCCTCTCTGTTTCGAAAACTTCCGTTTCCCACTTAGTATCTTTTAATTTTTCCTTATATACATTGGTACTAGCTATCAATCCTTCATGGGTGGAGACAACAGCAATCTTCATCTTTGCATTCCACACACTTGAAGAACGATCAAGAGTGGCCACGATTTTCATTTCATGGTCCTTTAATATCAACACCGACATATCGGTGTGATCAACGATTTGGAACTTCATTTCACCAAACCTTTTATCCCCATACAAACGATCATTAAAATCTAAAATATCCTGTAGGCAAACCTGATCATAAAATCTGCAATAGACTCCTTCAGGCTCCCATCTCATCTCATATGCCATCCCAAACAATAAATTATATTACCCCTTTACACTTTATTGGAATAGTCATAATTGGTAATAGTCCTAAAACACCATAAAAACCAAGTATAGCAACTTAAGCAACGCATTAACACTACGTTATAAGAACTAAAAAAAAAGTGTTTTTTTTTAGTTTCATAAATTTCCTAAAAGATCAGATCATACAGAATAGTTAGTTTCGGAATAATTCTTATCGTATTGCTGCTGGTAGGCTTTCGGAATACTTACTACCAGAATGAAAAGAAGCAATCTGATAGTAGCATAAAAAAACTCCGACAGGAAGGCCTGTCGGAGTTTGATATAATATAACGGGGTTTGTTAATTACTTAATAATTTCCACGCTACGCTTGATGAAATTATTCAAAGCTTCACCTGTAAGCAGGTTTTGAGATAGAAGCGCAAGGTCTTTCAACTGGCTCACCAATTGCTTTTGCTTTTCTTCTTCCTTCTCTTCCAATACTTCAGTTACCAGCTTGTGGTTGGTGTTAATGATAAAGTTGTAGCTGTCAGGCATATCACCCATCATCATCATTCCGCCACCACCTAAGGCCTGCATTTCCTTCATTCGGCGCATAAACTCAGGGCGTGTAAGCAATACAGGAAGATCAGCTTCTCCCAAATTTTCAAACTGAACAGCGAATTGAGCTTTATCCAATTCCTTTTCAAATGCTACTTTTACGGTCTCTTTTTGCTCATCACTAAGCTTGGATGGCAGCATATCATCCTTCTGGATCAACTTATCTATGATATCAGCATCTACACGTGTAAATGTTGAGTTCTCAAGCTTCATTTCCAGATTATTGATAAAGTGACTGTCGAGTACACCATCCATTACCAACACATCATATCCACGCTCTTTAGCCGTTTCAATGTATGTATATTGTTCATCCTGGTTAGAAGTGTACAAATAAACTACTTTATTATCCTTATTTGTTTGAAGTTCTTTGATGTATTCTGCATATTCTTCAAACGTGAAATACTTACCATCAACATTCTTCAGAAGAGAGAATTTCTGAGCTCTTTCATTGAATTTCTCATCAGTAATCATACCGTACTCAATGAACACCTTAATATCATCCCATTTCTTTTCGAATTCAGCACGATCGTTCTTGAATAATTCTTCAAGCTTATCAGCAACCTTTTTGGTGATATGAGAAGAAATTTTCTTCACACTGGCATCACTCTGCAGATATGAACGAGACACGTTCAACGGAATATCAGGAGAATCGATTACACCATGAAGCAACGTTAAGAAATCAGGCACGATACCTTCAACAGAATCAGTTACGAATACCTGGTTGCAGTATAACTGAATCTTGTTCTTCTGTACTTCGATATTGTTTTTAACCTTAGGGAAATATAAAACACCTGTCAGGTTAAATGGGTAATCTACATTCAGGTGAATGTGGAACAACGGTGGATCGAAAGTCATTGGATACAGTTCGTTGTAGAACTTCTTGTAATCCTCATCTTCAAGACCTGAAGGCGTCTTTTTCCAGATTGGATCAGGATTGTTGATGATGCGAATCTTTTCAACTTCCTGCATCTTAGGATTGCCTTCTTCGTCCTTTTCACCTTCAATTTCTTCCTGGATCTTATCAGTGCCAAAAACGATCTCTACAGGAAGGAAACGACAGTATTTCTCAAGTAAACCTTTAACGCGAGCTTCTTCAAGGAATTCAGCAGATTCTTCATCAATGTGTAGAACGATATCTGTTCCGCGTTCTGCTTTTTCAGTCTCTTCCAATTCGTAGGTTGGACTTCCGTCGCATTCCCAACGCATGGCAGGAGCATCAGTGAAACTCTTTGTAAAGATTTCAACTTTCTCTGAAACCATAAATGAAGAGTAAAAACCTAAACCGAAGTGACCAATAATAGCGTGAGCTTCAGCTTCTGATTTAGTCTTGAATTTCTCAACAAATTCTTCCGCACTTGAAAAAGCGATCTGGTTGATATATTTCTCAACCTCTTCGGCAGTCATACCAATACCGCGGTCGCGAACGGTTAATGTCTTTTTTTCTTTATCTAAAATAACTTCTACCTGGGTATTGCCGAGTTCACCTGCAAATTCACCAACGCGGGCGAAAGTCTTTAGTTTTTGAGTCGCATCAACGGCATTTGATACAAGTTCCCTTAGGAAAATTTCATGATCGGAATAAAGGAACTTCTTGATAATAGGAAAAATGTTCTCTGTTTGAACGTTAATTGTGCCTTTAGTCATATTCTTATGATTTTAAGTTTTTCAATATTTTCTGTCTGCCTTTAATCAAAGGTTGTGCCAGCAAGAAAAACTGTCAAATCGGCAAAGACTAGCGTAGGGGATATGGAAGTTTTGTCAGCCAACCGCAATCCAACAGGCCATATGCACCTGCCAAAATGCTCTCGGCAGCATCATGCATCATACGCTTGGTTTTCTTTACTAAGGTTTTAAGAAGATTAATTGAATAAATTTTTAATTTTTATTATCAACCAATTAGCCAGATGAGCCAAATGTAAATCAGTTAAATAGCTGAGTATATCAGATCCGTTATGAATCCTACAATTGGCCTAATTAATATGATGTCTGGCATTGATTCATTCAAATTATAGAAACTGCTTTATGTTATATAATATACATTATGTTAAATAGGAGTTTTGCTATTCACCTCTTCACACAGTCTGATGTCAAAAAGAAAATTTAGGAAAACGCGAAAAGTAAAATTCGGGCACAAAAAAAAAGCTACCCCAATTTGAGGTAGCTTTTTATATATCGTAAAAATTTCAGTCTATTGCTGAGATTCTTTAATCTTAGCATTGATCTCTTTCAGTTTATCATACACTTTAAGACGAGTGTAAATTTCACGAAGAGAAATCATAGTATTAAGATCTTCAGGTTGCATTTCTAATGCTTTTTCAAGGAAAGGCTGAGCTTTTGCTAAATAAGTATTAGCTTCCTCAATCTTGGCATTATATAGCTTAGATTCAGACATTGGTAGCGAATTAGCATACTCAATGAAATCGGCTGCGATATTCACCAATAGTGCTCCTGAGTTATAAATAGGATCAAAATAGTCAGGCTTCAATTCAACAGCTGCAGCATATGCATCCAGAGCTTTTGTTCTGTAATCCATACGTTCAGTAGAATCGGTTGCAGAAGTACCCATTTGGTCATACTGTGCACCTACAGCAAACTGAATCGTTGGATTTCCACTATCAGCTTCCAAAGCCTTCACAAGGTTATTCAATGCTTCAGTTGTCTTATTCATACTTAAGAATAAGTTCGTTTCTGTAATCAACACATTGAAATCAGTAGGCATAGCAAGACGACCTTTTTGGATATAATCCAAGGCCTTCATTGTATCCCCTTTATCGCGAGAAAGATTAGAAAGACCAACATAAATATTAGCACTGTTGTAGTTCCATTCCATTAGTTTAGAATAAACTTCAATCATTTTAGCTTCATATGCATCGCTTCCTTCTGTCACCTCATTGGCATTATTTGCTTCAAGAGCGAATTGAGCACACAAACCTGAGTAATACAAAGATGTTGTATCAACAGAATTCAACTTAGTACCCACTTCATATGTTTTTTCAAATCCTGTAATAGCAGCTTTATAATCTTCATTTTGGTATCTTGAAACTGCTTTGTTGAACATCTGTCCGGAAAGAATCGAAAGGTTCTTTGTGATATCCAGCATAAACATATTTTTAGAATCAAGCTCAGTCGCTTTATTAAAAGCTTCGTACGCAATCTCTTCTGGATTCTCACTTAATGCCTTCACTTCAGCGTCCTCACTTAAAGATATATTCAAGTAAGTTGTTCCTCTAACAAACCAAGTCTTGGCTTTTCCTACAGTTTTTGGGTGTTCAGTCGCTAAATCAATGGCTGCTTTAGCTTTTGCAAATTTCCCCTGCTTATTATAATTTGAAGCAGACTGAACCTTGTTTTTTTGAGCATTAACCATGGTTACAGTAAATACCAAGGTTAAGATAAAAACTAGTTTTTTCATTATTTCCAGTTTTAGTTATTAGTGATAATAAATTTCGTTTCCCTACGGCGACAAAGATAAAAATTATACATTACCTTCATCATTATGTGTTTCATTATTTTCGGATTCCTGTTCACCATCTTCAACCTGTACATCTGGAGTTTCCTCATGATCTACATTGGCTTCGATATCAACATGAGCAACATCGCCTTCTTCAGAAATTACGTCCTCAGTCTCGGCGCTGTCACCATTGGCTTCGATATCAATCTTAGTGATGGCGGCAATTTCGTCTTTACCTTTTTTCAGGTTGATCAACTTAACGCCTTGTGCAACCCGGCCGGTTACTCTTAAATCCTTAACAGGAATACGGATAGTCAATCCTGATTTATTAATAATCATCAAGTCATCTCCGTCACGAACATTCAAAATTCCGATAAGGTCACCCGTTTTTTCGGTAATATTAAGTGTTTTAACACCTTTACCTCCCCTATTGGTTTCCCGGTAATCATCCAATGAAGATCGTTTTCCATAACCTTTTTCTGAAACAACCAGGATATCATATTCTTCAGAATCTACACAAACCATACCAATTACTTCGTCCTTTTCGTGTTGAAGCGTAATACCCTTTACACCAGCGGCATTACGACCCATTGGACGAACTTTCTCTTCACTGAATTGGATTGCTTTTCCTGAACGTAGCGCCATCAAAACTTTATTATGCCCATTGGTCATTGAAGCCATCAACAATTCATCATCTTCACGAATCGTAATTGCGTTGATACCATTAACACGTGGGCGGGAATAAGCTTCCAAAGAAGTCTTCTTAATAACACCCTTTTTGGTTGCAAGGATAATAAAGTTGTTCTTAACATATTCAGCATCGGTAAGATTCTTCACATTAATATATGCCATCACCTTATCGTCCTGCTCAATATTGATCATATTTTGAATAGCACGGCCTTTTGTATTTTTAGCTCCTTCAGGAATTTCAAATACTCTTAACCAGAATACTTTCCCTTTTTGAGTGAAGAAGAGCATATAGTTGTGGTTTGTAGCTACAAACAAATGCTCAAGGAAATCAGCATCACGGGTAGAACTACCTTTGGAACCAACCCCTCCTCTACTCTGCACTTTATATTCAGCTAAAGAAGTACGCTTAATATAACCCATGTGCGAAATAGTAATTGCTACAGTCTCATCAGGAATAGTATCCTCGATTTTGAAATCTGAAGCAGCATATTCAATTTCACTACGGCTCTTATCACCATATTTATCCTTAACCTCTGTGAGTTCTTCTTTAATGATACTCATACGAAGATCACGATTGGCTAGAATTTCCTTTAAGTGATCGATCAATTTCATTAAAGCTTCATACTCTTCATGCAATTTATCACGTTCCAGTCCTGTTAATTTCTGTAAACGCATATCCAGAATTGCTCGGGCCTGGATTTCTGACAGATCAAAACGTTCCATCAATCCATTACGGGCCTCCTCCGGAGTTTTACTTGCACGAATCAAAGCAATTACTTCATCAATATTATCAAGAGCTTTGATCAAACCTTCTAAAATGTGGGCTTTTTTCTCTGCTTCTTTTAATTCAAATTGAGTTCGGCGAACAACTACTTCGTGTCTGAATTCAATAAAATGTTGAATCATATCTTTCAGATTCAACAATTGAGGTCGCCCTTTAACAAGAGCAATATTATTTACACTAAAAGTTGATTGCAATGCTGTCATCTGATACAACTTGTTCAGAACAACATTGGGCACTGCATCTCTTTTTAGTTCATATACTATACGTAAACCATTACGGTCCGATTCATCACGAATATCAGAAATACCTTCCAGTTTCTTATCGTTAACAATATCAGCTGTTTTTTTAATCATTTCAGCTTTGTTAACCATATATGGAATTGCAGTGACGATAATCCTGTCGCGACCATTTTCTTCTTCAATGTTCGCCACAGCACGCATTACCACACGTCCCTTACCGGTTTCATATGCTTGTTTAACGCCCTCATGACCATATATCATACAGCCTGTTGGGAAATCAGGAGCTTTAATGTGCTTCATCAATCCCTCAACAGTAATATCATGATCTTCAACATATGCGACACATCCATCAATTACCTCGCTAAGATTATGAGGTGGCATATTGGTAGCCATACCTACAGCAATACCTGAAGCACCATTAACCAACAGGTTTGGAACCCGGGTTGGAAGAACCGTTGGTTCCTTTAATGAATCATCAAAATTGAGTTGGAAATCAACAGTATCTTTACCGATATCTGCCATTGTTTCCTCTCCGATTTTCTTCATGCGGGCCTCGGTATAACGCATTGCCGCCGGACTATCACCATCTATAGAACCAAAGTTTCCCTGGCCATCAACCAATGGATAGCGTAACGACCAATCCTGGGCCATACGCACCATAGCATCATAAACAGAGGAATCACCATGTGGGTGGTATTTACCAAGAACCTCTCCTACGATTCTTGCAGACTTTTTATAAGGCTTATTGGAAAAAACGCCCAATTCTGACATCCCGAACAATACACGACGGTGTACGGGTTTAAAACCGTCTCTTACATCGGGAAGGGCCCGTGATACGATAACCGACATCGAATAATCGATGTATGCGGTTTTCATCTGATTTTCAATATTTACTTTTAATATTTTTTCCCCTTCTTGCATGTCTTTTCTTCTTACTTTCTTGATTATCAGTGCATATATAAAACACACCGGAATGCACGAAAATAAGGATTTATCTGCAATAAACAGTGTTTTTAGCAGGCTTTTATTTACTAACAATTTTCTGTTCAAAAAATCAGTTTTTGATACCTGCTATTAGGAGGTAAATCGTTAATTTTGATTATTAGGAATACTTTGATTTAAACAACTTTAGATATATTGTTGTTAGTATACCTAAATAGTGCTGACAAAATTACCTGCAAAACATAGTATTTCTATTCAGGCATGGAATTTGAGGTACGAGAAAGTATTAACTTATATATCCGCGAATGGAAGCTAAATTTTCACAAAGAGTAAAGGATGTACTTACTTATAGCCGTGAAGAAGCTATAAGACTTGGAAACGACTATATTGGTGTGGAGCACCTGTTTTTGGGGATGGTTCGTGAGGGAGAAGGTGTTGCGCTTCAAATTCTATCCGGATTAGGTGTTAATCTTGTCGAACTCCGTTCTTTAATTGAAAAGTCGATTGAACATTCAGGAAATAAAACAACAGATGTTTCAAATCTTCCCTTAGTAAAGCAAGCTGAACGAGTTCTTAAGATCACTTACCTGGAGGCAAAAGTTTTTAGAAGTGATTTAATAGGAACCGAACATTTATTATTGGCCATTATGAAAGATCAGGATAATATTGTATCTCAAACTCTCAAGCGCTTTGGGGTTGAATATGATGATATAAAAGAAGAACTTGATAATTTGATAACCGGGGATGACACTGAAGGATTCATTAGTCCCAGCAGTGATTTATCCAGTGATGATCCGGAAGAAGAATCTGAAGAAGGTAAGTCATTTGGCGGATCTGGAGGCACACGACGAGCTGGAGAAAGCAAATCGAAGACTCCGGTTTTGGACAACTTTGGTCGCGATATTACCAAGGCTGCTGAAGAAGGACGCCTAGATCCGATTGTTGGAAGGGAAAAGGAATTGGAACGAATTGCACAGATCCTTTCACGTAGAAAAAAGAACAATCCAATTTTGATTGGCGAACCTGGTGTTGGTAAATCTGCTATTGCTGAAGGTCTGGCATTACGCATTGTAGACCGACAGGTTTCAAGGGCATTATTTAATAAGCGAATATTTACTTTAGATTTAGCTTCGTTAGTGGCTGGAACTAAGTATCGTGGTCAATTTGAAGAACGTATGAAAGCCGTTCTGAACGAATTGGAAAAGAACCCGAATATCATCATGTTTATTGATGAAATACATACAATAGTTGGAGCAGGTAATGCATCCGGATCTCTGGATGCGTCCAATATGTTTAAGCCCGCTCTGGCACGTGGTGAAATTCAATGTATCGGAGCCACAACCCTTGATGAATATCGTCAGTATATCGAAAAGGATGGAGCGCTGGAGCGCCGATTCCAAAAGGTAATGATTGAACCTACGTCTTCGGATGAAACTATAACTATTCTGGACAACATCAAGGAAAAATATGAAGATCACCATTTGGTGAAATATACAGATGATGCAATTAAAGCTTGTGTTAGTTTAACCAACAGATACATTAGTGACCGTTTCCTTCCGGACAAGGCGATAGATGCTTTGGACGAAGCCGGCGCCAGAGTGCACATTACAAATATTCATGTTCCTGCTGAGATCATCAATGTTGAGAATCAGATTGAAGAGACCAAGGAAAAGAAAACAAAAGCAATCAACAGCCAAAAGTTTGAAGAGGCTGCAAAATTCCGTGATTTAGAACGTAAGCTTCAGGACCAGCTAGAAAGTGAAAAGCATAAATGGGAAGAAGAGTCTAAGATTAACAGAGAAACGGTTGCAGAAGAAAACGTTGCTGAAGTTGTTGCTATGATGACTGGTGTTCCGGTTCAACGCATCGCTCAAAATGAAGGCGAGCGATTAATGAACATGGAAGGTGAGATTCAAGATTCGGTAATTGGTCAGGATGATGCAATCACGAATATCGTGAAAGCCATCCGTCGTAATCGTGCAGGTCTAAAAGATCCAAACAAACCAATTGGGACATTTATTTTCTTAGGTCCAACAGGTGTTGGTAAAACACATCTTGCAAAGGTTCTTTCTGAATATCTGTTTGATACGCAGGATGCATTAATCCGAATTGATATGAGTGAATACATGGAGAAATTCGCTGTATCACGTTTGGTAGGAGCGCCTCCGGGATATGTTGGGTATGAAGAAGGTGGACAGTTAACTGAGAAAGTACGACGCAAGCCGTATTCAATTATCCTTCTTGATGAAATTGAAAAAGCACACCCAGATGTATTCCATTTGCTATTACAAGTACTGGACGATGGTGTTCTAACAGACTCATTTGGCCGTCGTGTTGATTTCAAAAACACGATTGTGATTATGACCTCTAATATTGGATCGCGTCAATTAAAGGATTTCGGACAAGGTGTAGGGTTTAGTACTACTGCCAAAATGGCTGGGAAGGATGATTATTCAAGAAGCGTAATTGAAAATGCTTTGAAGAAGACCTTCGCTCCTGAATTCCTCAACCGAATTGATGATGTTGTTATATTTAATTCTCTTGAAAGAGAAGATATATATAAGATCATTGATATTGAATTGAAGCATCTTTATAATCGTATTGATAAACTTGGTTATTCAATTGATATTACTGTTAAAGCAAAAGACTTTATTGTAGACAAGGGTTGGGATCCAAACTTTGGTGCTCGTCCTTTAAAACGAGCTATTCAGAAGTATATTGAAGATACATTAGCTGAGGAAATAATAAAGAGTCAACTTAAAATGAATGATGGTATTTTAGTTGATTTTGATGATAAAAAGAATGAAATTATTATCAAAATAATACCAGCTAAGAATCAATTGAAAGAGAATGAAACTAAAGAGCTTCCAGAGGTTTCCGGAAAGGAGTTACCTGAAAGCACTGAAAAAGAATAAGAATATAGAAAAGCCGGTATTAACCGGCTTTTCTTTTTTATAGATTTTCAACACTAACTTCCTGATACGTAGAATTCTTCAAAGTCTTATCATCAATTTTTTTATAACTATACAGACAAGCTTTAATCTTTTCATGAATTTCTGGAGATATGGGAGTATAATATTTGATATATAAGGAGAAACCACTATCCCAAAATTGAAGTTGATTCTCTTCAGAATCTTTAATGATAAAATTGAGCTTTTCAGGTTTATCAATTTGATATTTTTCAATTAATTGATTAACCAGCTTTTGCTTATCTTCTGGTGATACTTTTTTCATTGAATATTGCCCCATTACCATTGTTCCATTAAAGAAATAATGCAATGCACGCGAAGGATAATCGGCCATTCTTGTCTTATAACCTACTACTTTCCCATAGTAATCATTATAGCTGTGTGCCGACAAATAGTTGGGTCTGCCCTTCTTCTTTATTATATCTCTAAACTTTTGGCCAAATTCGAAATTACCAGAGTTGATGATTACTTCTGTTTCAAAAGTTTTAACATTATTCTGAACGAAAAAATCATTAAAATAATGGATAAAGGGATCTTTAATACAGATCGTTTTTGGATAGTGTTTCTTTAAGGATTTATAATACTCAAAATACTTGTATGAATAACGACCAACAAACATTCGATAAACAAAAAGGATAACATCCTTATAAAAAAGTATAGCTCCGAAGGCTACAAGTATGAAAACAAAAAGTATGAATATTTTTAATAGCATGATTGATTATGTGATGGTTAGTTATACTAAAGGTACGATAAAATTTAAATCTCAAAAACTAACCAACATAAAAAACACAAAAAAGGTCGGCTATTGCCGACCTTTTCCTATAATATCAATGCTCTGATTACATTTTATAATCGCTTACATCTTTAACGTCAAAGTTATTAATGTAACTAACTGCTTCAACATTCTTTGCTCTACCCATTCTGATAAATACTTCAGCAGAACGCTTGTACTTATCATCACGATTTGCATCTAACAAAAGAAGATAACCCAGGATTGTATGACCAGCCATTTCAACCAAACGGCGGCTATGGAAAGTCAAATACTCATCATCGTCAATCTCGTTAATTTTGGTTACAATTTTACCAAACTGATCAGTCATTTTAACAAGAATGCTCTTCAGGTAATCCAATTCAGGTTTTACTTCCTGAGCTTCGTATGTACGTAACATTTTTAGGTAACCACCATTTACAACACCACGGATTGCAGCAACAACCTGAAGTTGTGATGTTCCTTCGTAAATATTAGTAATACGTGCATCACGGAAAATACGTTCGATTGGGTAATCTTTCATATAACCCGATCCACCATGGATTTGAAGCGAATCGTAAGCAATCTGATTACAGTATTCACTGGCAAATAACTTCAATAATGGAGTGAAGATGTCCGCTGTTCTTGTATAATACTTTGAATCTTTTCGTTCTTCCGAAGTTAACTTACGCTCTTCAGCGATGAAAGTATACGATTTGTATATATCTACAAAACGAGAAGTTTCATAAAGCATCGTACGAATTGCATCCGTCTTTGCTCGCATATTAGTTAGCATTTCGAAAACAGCAGGGAATTTAATAATTGCTTTACCAAATTGCTCTCTTTCTTTAGCATAACTCAATGCTTCCTGGTAAGCTGCTTCAGCAATACCAACTGACTGAGCACCTACACCTAAACGAGCAGAATTCATCAAAGACATTACGTATTTGATTAATCCCATTTTTGTGCTACCTACCAATTTAGCGGGTGCATTTTTAAATACAAGCTCGCAGGTCGGCGATCCTTTAATACCTAATTTATTCTCAATACGACGAACAATCATTGCATTTTCAGCTCTGTCGTATACGAATAATGAAAGCCCACGCGCATCAGAAGTGCCTTCTTCTGAACGAGCCAAAACAAGAGATACATCAGCGTCACCATTGGTAATAAAACGTTTCACACCATTCAGGTACCACTGACCTTCTTTTTCATTATATGTAGCTTTCAACTGAACAGCTTGCAGGTCAGAACCAGCATCTGGCTCAGTCAAGTCCATTGCAGCAGTAGCTCCTTTATTAAAACGAGGTAAAAATTCGTTTTTGATTTCATCTGAACCAAACTCATGGATGGTTTCAGCACAATCCTGAAGTCCCCAAATATTAGCAAAACCGGCATCTGCACGAGAAACTAATTCTGCAGCCATTACGTAAGGAACGATTGAGAAGTTCAATCCACCATATTCACGAGGAAGAGACATACCATAAAGTCCCGCTTTACTAAGTACATCATGGTTTTGCTGCGTCCCGGCGGCATATTTCACCTGATTATCCACAACCTGAGGACCATCATGATCAACACTTTCTGCATTCGGGTCAATAATTTCACCAGCAATCTCCCCTACAACCTCCAATACTTTGTCGTAGCTATCAATAGCATCTTCAAAGTCTAGCGGGGCATAATCGTATTTATCCTTATCAGCGTAATCATTTTCTTTAAGGCGTACGATTTTTTCCATCAGCGGATGACCAAGATGGAATTTTATATGTTCGTTATCTGAATAAAAGTTTGCCATTTTTCAAGAATTTTAAATGTTTCTAATAAACTGTCCCTACTTAGAATTTTTCTTATAGTACTTAATCATCTTAGGGATAATATCCTCTGCGGCTCCAATAATCGTATAATCTGCGATAGAATTAATAGGAGCGTTTGGATCAGTATTAATAGAAATGATCTTAGCTGATTCTTCCATACCTGCTCTGTGCTGCACAGCACCAGAGATACCACAAGCGATATATAATTTAGGACGAACAGTTACACCTGTTTGACCAATCTGTCGTTCATGCTCAGTAAGACCGGCATCAACTGCAGCACGTGTTGCGCCAACTTCCCCGCCAATAGCATCAGCAAGTTCGTAGAGTTTGTCAAAGTTCGCCTTTGTTCCAAGACCATAACCACCAGCTACAATAATCGTAGCATTTTTGATGTTGATTTTCTGAGGTTCAATATGGCGTTCAACAATTCTTAGTACAAAATCTTCGTCTGCAGTATATTTAGCTACATCCAGAATTTTAACCTTTGGCTTCTTAGCTCCTGCAACTTCATCTTTTTTCATAACCCCTTCACGAACAGTCGCCATTTGCGGGCGTGTTTCAGGATTAATAATAGTTGCAACAATATTACCTCCAAAGGCAGGACGAATCTGGTATAACAGATTCTTATATTCTTTTCCTGAACGCTTTTCACTATGATCGCCAATTTCCAGACTGGTACAGTCAGCTGTAAGACCAACTTTTAAAGCCGAAGCAATACGTGGAGCCAGGTCACGACCTACTGATGAAGCCCCTACAAGTACGATTTCAGGTTTCTGTTCTTCAAACAACTTAACGATAATAGATGTGTGAGGAAGTGTGCTATATGGGAACAATCTAGCTTCTTCTGCAAGATGTAATACGTCTACTCCAAAAGGAGAAACTTCATCCTGTACATTTTTCAGATCGTTACCGATAGCAACAGCCTCAAGCTTAACACCTAACTGATCAGCTAGTTTACGGCCTTTTGAAAGAAGTTCAAGACTCACGTCTGCAACTGTTCCTTCTTCCGAAATTTCACAATAAACAAATATATTGTTCACGATTTTTCTTTTTAAAATTTAACTTACAATACCTAACTATTAACCAAATACATGGCTATCGATCAGTTCCTTCATTAAACTATCGATGTCTGCATCAGCAGTGCTAAGAGTTTTAGTCTCTTTGGCCTGGAAAACAACATTTTCAATCTTCTTCACTTTTGTTGGAGAACCTGAAAGTCCAAGTAATTCAACATCTGCATTCAGATCATCAACAGTCCACTCGTTGATTTGCAGGTATGGACGCGTGTCATACAATTCAGTATAATCCTTAGTCTCTTCCTGTAATTCGGTTACGGTACGAGCATGTTTAAACTTCATTAATAACTTGGCGATACGAGGACGGCAATCAGGAGCCGAGCTATGTACTGTTACAGCTACCGGATATGGAGAAGCAACAGTCTCAACACCGCGTTCTAAACGACGCTTAATTTGAATTTCTTTCTTATCAGCTGAAATAACTTCTTCAGCATATGTAATTTGAGGTATTCCTAGTTTTTCAGCCACCTGTGGTCCTACCTGAGCAGTATCCCCGTCAATCGCCTGGCGTCCGGCAATTACAAGTTGAGCATCAAGTTTCTTTGCAGCTAAAGAAATAGCATATGAAGTAGCCAGAGTATCTGAACCTGCGAATTTACGGTCAGTAATTAAATAACCTTTATCAGCGCCTCTGTACATCGATTCACGAATAATCTCTGCTGCGCGGGTTGGCCCCATCGTAAGTACGATTAATTCTGCATCTTCGATTTGATCTTTAATATGCAAGGCCATTTCTAAGGCGTTAAGGTCTTCCGGATTGAAAATAGCCGGTAAGGCACCGCGGTTAACAGTACCGTCAGCTTTCATTGCATCCTTACCCACATTTCGGGTGTCCGGAACCTGTTTAGCTAGCACAATAATTCTAAATCCCATAAGATTATATTTTATATCAGATATAATTTCAAAACAAAAGAACCACAAATATAGTCAATTGAATATGATTTACAGCAATTAAGATCAGCGGAACTCATGTAAAACACAAAAATAACAATTGAAACTCACCTATTTATAAAGAAAGGAAATCGCTAATTATAATTTAGATTAATTAGCAGGAAGCCATATTTAATGAAAAACCAGATTTTATTAGTGATTTTTTTCGAATACAACAACTATTTCATCAAAAATATCACACTTCTAATATAGATAACTAATGCCTCATACTAACAATTTTTATTTTAATCCATCAAAACATGTAAGCAAATATTCTCATGCTTGTGAGGATAATAAACATTCATTAAAATCAGACATCATTTCTTAAAGTTCTTCTATCAGCAAGGTTTACTCAAGCCTAAAAATTAATATCAATATTATTTTATGCCTTATGTCGTTGAATGAAAACGATTTCCGCTGAAAGCCTTGAAAAATGGAGGAAAAAAAGTGAGAAATGTTTTGCATAATTGAAATCTTGGATTAATTTTGCACCCGCTTTAGCAAACAACACTAAAGCAAACGAACATTGAAATATTGATATTGAAAAGAAAAGAGTCAAAATAATAATGCCGATGTAGCTCAGTTGGCCAGAGCAGCTGATTTGTAATCAGCCGGTCGGCGGTTCGAATCCGTCCATCGGCTCTTTTTCTTGGGGGAGTTCCAGAGCGGTCAAATGGGGCAGACTGTAAATCTGTTGGCGCAGCCTTCGGAGGTTCGAATCCTTCCTCCCCCACTTAAATGTTTAAAGTGTCAACCCAAAAGGTTAAAGTATTATTACTAAATCCTGAACACTTTAGTCTTTAAAATTGAATTGCGGGAGTAGCTCATTTGGTAGAGCGACAGCCTTCCAAGCTGTAGGTAGCGAGTTCGAGGCTCGTCTCCCGCTCAAATAAAAGAGTCAATTATTATTTTTAATGCCGATGTAGCTCAGTTGGCCAGAGCAGCTGATTTGTAATCAGCCGGTCGGCGGTTCGAATCCGTCCATCGGCTCTTTTTCTTGGGGGAGTTCCAGAGCGGTCAAATGGGGCAGACTGTAAATCTGTTGGCGCAGCCTTCGGAGGTTCGAATCCTTCCTCCCCCACAAAAGGGATAATAAAGGTGATTCTGTTTTCAGAGTCACCTTTTTTTTATGTCCAAAAATTTGCCTGTCTTTGAATTGTAAGGCATAAAAAAGCCCTGATTAATTACCAGGGCTTTGATATCGTAATAACGAAGAATATTAACAACTCTCACAGGATAAACTCTTATTATACATATGCATTGCGCGCTTACTCATCCCCATACTGGAGAATCCTCCATCGTGGAAGAGGTTCTGCATGGTTACTTTTTTAGTAAGATCTGAGAATAGGGTGATACAATAATCGGCACATTCTCCTGCTGTAGCATTTCCAAGAGGTGACATGCGTTCTGTGAAATCCATCAAACCATCGAAGCCTTTAACGCCACTACCGGCAGTTGTAGGAGTAGGAGACTGAGAGATGGTATTGATTCGCACCTGCTTTTCCCTTCCATAGATATACCCAAAACTACGAGCAATCGATTCCAGGATCGCTTTCGCATCTGCCATATCATTATATTCAAAAAGCGTACGCTGCGCAGCTATATAGCTCAATCCAATGATTGAGCCCCACTCATTAACCGCATTCATCTTCTTTGCGGTTGCAATGACTTTATGGAATGAGACAGCAGAGATATCAAGTGTTTTCTGAAGGTATTCATAATTTAGTTCGTCGTAGGAATTACCTTTACGCACGTTAGGAGACATACCGATTGAGTGAAGGATGAAATCAAATGATCCACCAAAGTGTTCCATCGATTTTTCATAAACATTTTCGATATCTTTTACGTTTGTGGCATCTGCGGGAACGACAATAGTGTTAAGCTTATCAGCAAGCTCATTTATACTACCCATACGAATTGCCACAGGAGTATTGCTTAAAACGACCTCTGCTCCTTCTTCTTCAGCGCGTTCAGCCACTTTCCAGGCAATTGACATATCATTCAGGGCTCCAAAAATGACTCCCTTTTTCCCTTTTAATAATCCAGGCATATAATTATTCTTTTATTAATATTCTGCAAAAATAAACATATATACATAAATCATTAAAAGATTTGTGCACATTTTAATAAAACACAGAAGTATGGAAAAGGTTTAGTTCTTCAATAATTCGCGGGCCGTTTGCATTGCGGCATCTGTAATCGTACCAGAGCTCAGCATCTTAGCAATTTCCTCAACCCGTTCTTCACCCTGTAGATGTCTGATTTGGGATACCGTACGATCATTAATTATTTCTTTATAAACAAAATAGTGATTAATGCTTTTTCCTGCTATTTGGGGAAGGTGTGAAATAGCGATTACCTGCATCTTGGAGCTCATTTTAAGCATGATCTCCCCTACTTTGCCTGCAATATCACCAGATACACCTGTATCGATCTCGTCGAATATAATAGTAGGAAGTAAGTTTTTATTTGAGATTAAAGATTTAAGTCCCAACATCAATCTGGATAATTCACCGCCGGATGCTGCTTTTCCAATTTCATTTAGATCCCCCCCCTTATTGGCATTAAATAAGAATTGGATATGATCACAACCATAAGGACCGAAGTCATTTGTTGAGTTTTGCTTAATTTCAAACTCAGCTTCCTGCATACCAAGATGTTGCAAAGCATTCAATAACTGAATTCGAATTTCAGGAATTGCATTCCTTCTTCGGGCAGAAATAATATTGGATTGATTTTGCAATTGTTTTTCTGAATGTTGAATTTTAGCTTCAATTTCCTTGATCAGTTCATCAAGTCCTGTAATTTCATTGATTTTACATTCAAGATCATTTTGAATCTGAAGTAACTCTCCGGTTGTTGCAACCCGATGTTTCTGCTGGAGATTATAGATTTCATTTAACCGATCTTCTATTAATGTAGTTCGATCAGCATCAAAAGAAATCATCTCTTCCATTTTATCAACTTCATGTCCGAGATCATTTAATTCAATCAAAACAGAATCCAGCCGTTCGCAAATCTCCTCAATGGGCTTATATACATCCCGAACTTTACTAAAATCATTTAATATTTCTTTCAGGCGACTGTTTATATCCTGATCAGAATTCTGAAGATGATGAGAAGCATTGTACAGAGCAGACTTAATGGCTTCTGAATTATTCAACAAATCCAGTTCCTTTTCGAGTTCAACCTGCTCTCCTACGACTAACTTAGCCTCAAACAATTCATTATGTTGAAATTTAAAATAATCCAAATCATTTTTCGACTTTTCATCCTGTTCAATGAACTCCTTTAACTGTTTCTTCAGATTTCTGTATATCAAATACTCCTTCTGATAGATTTGAATCGCGTCATCATTCTGAGCATACCCATCGACTAAAGCCATTTGAAAATCGGATTCATTAAGTGTAAGTGTGGTATTCTGTGAGTGAACATCAACCAGGCGCGAACCGAGACTCTTCATAATTGGTAAAGTCACTGGAGTATCATTAATAAATCCACGTGATTTACCACTCTTGTTAATTTCGCGACGAATCAGTAATTCCTCTTCATAATCAAGGTCGTTGGCTTCAAAAAAAGGTTCCAGGTTATATCCTGCAATATTAAACCGTCCTTCAATGATGCATTTTTTCTCCTTATCAAAAAGAACATCTTTATCAGCTCTTTGCCCTAGGATTAAGGCCATAGCTCCTAAAAGGATAGACTTTCCGGCACCTGTTTCACCAGTAATAACAGAAAAACCATTATCAAACTGAATATTGAGTTTGATAATAAGTGCATAGTTTTCAACGTATAAATGTTTGAGCATAACAATATTTGAATTACCCACTAATGTTATGCAAATTTAGAAAAGAATAACAATTAAATACCCTATTCCAATTTAAGTAATCAACAAGAATAAACAGAATGATTATTGCTGCATGAGTCTCTGATACTTAGAAGCATTCGCCGGATCAATTTCTGAAAGAGTATTAACCATTCTTGATTTATCCATCTGAGAGGCTTGGGAAAAAATATTCTTCAATTCATCAGATTTGGTTTCCATGGTTAATTGGAGTAAGAAAACCCCTGGACGTTCTCTATACACTTTTTGCAGACTTTCGACACTTCCCATGATAGCTTGTCTCCCCTGTTCAAGGTTATCAGCCATACGATCCAATCCCATCCTATGATAATCATACATTGCATCACGAATTCCTGAATACGAAGGATTTAATAGATTTTCAGAAAACCAATATCTGTTTTTCTGACTCTCAAATGCTTTCCATCCAGACTTATCAGTAGACTGCATAATATTAACAATTTCCTGAGCTTTTTCAAAAAATGGAGCTCCTCCAAATCTGGTATAGCTATCAAAATCGAGTCCTATAATTGTATAGGCATAATAAGCTAATACAGCAGCTAAATTATTATTAACAACACCTTCATGAAACTCTATTGGTTCATATTCTATATATTCAAAATCTACATTTTTATCAACAAAATTAAGTAAAGGGGCGTTGTATGATGTTTTGAATATTGGACGACGAGCAGCGATATTTAATTTTGCTGTAAACTCATCAGAAGAATAACTCTCAACAGTTAGAATCATACTACACTCAATGCGTTCCTCCAATTTATAGTTATAATTGGTCCAACGCGTATTATTTATAAACTCAAAGATAGTAGTTTGAAGAGTTTGAAAGATTTTCTTATTGGTACCTTCAATCTTCTGTGAATTAACTTGTATCTGACAATTTAACTCTTGAGATACTACAATATTAGAGATAAGAACAAATGCAAAGAGTCCAATTACCTTACGCATAGTGTGCAGTATTAATTTGTTTATTTTACTAGTTTAAAGATGTTATCGACGATATCGACAGCAACGGCCATCTTAGGCTTTAAGTCGTAATTAATAATTTCTCCATTCTTTTGGATAATGGATATTTTATTTGTTTTAGTCTCAAATCCTGCTCCTTCGTCTTTTAACGAGTTAAGAACGACAAAATCCAGGTTTTTATTATCCAATTTCTTTTTAGCATTTGCAATTTCATTATCCGTTTCCAATGCAAAACCAACAAGAATTTGATTATCCTTCTTTCGACGCCCCAATTCAGCCAAAATATCTTTCGTTGGAGAAAGAATAATTTCCGGAGCTGTTCCTGATTTTTTAATTTTATGTTCAGCAGGTTTTTCAATTGTATAATCAGCAACAGCAGCAGCCATTACTGTTATATCCATTTGATCATACAGGTTGGTACAGGCCTTGTACATTTCCTGAGCTGATACAACATTGATCCGGTAAACTAAAGGATGATTGATCTCCAAAGGAGAAGGTCCTGCTACAAGAGTAACTTCTGCTCCCCTATCAGCAAACTCTTTAGCTATTGCAAATCCCATGCGTCCGGATGAGTAGTTACCAATAAACCTTACGGAGTCGATCGCTTCATAAGTTGGTCCAGCCGAAACTAATATTTTCTTTCCGTTGAGTGAAAGCTCTTTTTCAAAGTGAGCCTTAATCACATCGAAAATAACTTCAGGTTCTTCCATGCGACCAGCACCACATAATCCACTAGCTAATGGCCCCTCCTGAGCTTCTATCAGATAAGCGCCATTTCGTATAATTCTTTTAATATTCTCCTGAGTTGTTGGATGATGATACATATCAAGATCCATAGCAGGAGCAATATAAACCGAACATTTACTTGCTAAGTAGGTCGTCATGAAATGATTATCAGCAATACCATGAGCCATTTTGCCCAAGACATTCGCTGAAGCCGGTGCGATTACAAATAAATCAGCCCATCGACCTAAATCAACATGACTATCCCACTTCCCATCATTAGGATTAAAAGCGGTATTATGTACCGGGTGTTCTGAAAGAGTTGCTACAGTTAACGGGGTTACAAAATCCTTTGCGTTGGGTGTCATTATCACCCTCACATCGGCCCCTTCCTTTTTTAATAAACGAATAAGGCTGGGAGCTTTGTATGCTGCAATGCTCCCAGATATTCCTAAAAGGATTTTTTTTCCGCTAAGACTCATTAATTCAGCTTATTCCTTTTTGTTCTCTCTTGCTTCTCGAACAGGATTACGAAAATAAACTTCATCCCTCAACAATTCGTTTACAGCGATAATTGTTGGTTTTGGTAATCTTTCGTAATACTTGGCAATCTCAATTTGCTCACGATTCTCGAATACTTCTTCCAAATTATCCGAAGGCGTCGCAAACTCTTCGATTTTCTGATTCAATTCTTCTTTCATCTGAATACCTACCTGATCGGCCCTTCTCGATAAAACTGAAAGCGTTTCATAAATATTTCCAGTTTTATCACTCAAATCCCTCATCTTTCGGGTAATAGCTTCAGATTCAATCTTTTCTTTCTTATAATCCATTGCCGATTGCTTTATTTTGATAATAAAGATAATTGTTTTCTTGATTCTTCGTACATTACTTCCGCATCTTCAGCTAGTTCACTTTTAGCAAAATATACAATAAAAGCATCATAGGCTTCTACTGCTGCCTGAAATCGTTCAGATTGCTTTTTCGAAATACTTTTAGATGCATAAATGAAATTTGCTTTAATCAACCTAAACATGGCCAATTCTTTGAATTCCGTATCAGGATATTCATTTAACAAACCATTATATGAAGTAATTGCCGCCCGATAATCGGACATGCGTAAATATAAATTCGCTATTTCAAATTCTTTCTTTTCCAGTTTCGCCCGAAGCTCATCAATTAAGTCATTACATTGACCCGTAAATTTACTATCCGGACGAAGATTGATAAACACCTGTAGCTCTTTGATGGCTTCCATGGTGTTGGTTTGATCCAAGCTGTACTTCGGTGATTCTTTATACTTACAATAAGCAGATAAGAATGCCGCTTCTTCAGCATGTTTACTACGAGGATATTCCTTAAAGAATTTCTTAAAATAATAACTAGCCATCACAAAATCGTCCTGCTGATAATAACTCTGAGCATAGAAATAATTCAAGCGCTCAGACTTTTCAGTCCCTCTGTAAACAGGAATAAGCTGGTCAAATAGTTGCAAGGCATGATAATAATCTCCCTTATCAAAATATTCAACAGCTTTTTCATACTTGTACTCGTGGTCATCATTTTTCAGAAGTTTATTAAACTTGCTACAAGATGACATACCAATAATGAGTACAATTGATCCTAATAATGACAGTGTTCTAAACATGGGTGCAAAAGTATAATTTTTCAACGAATTATAAAACATATTATTTTCCTGATAAAACGATTAATCCAGAGGCAATATTATGTAATTTCAATAAGCTGTTATTCCTGCTTATTCATAAAATCTGTTAAATAGATAAGATGAAAGATTTACCACAATGATCTGTTCGTTTTCATTATCATATTTACTGCGCTAGTAATACTTTCATAAAGCGTTGACTATATTGACGTCGTATTGTAAAAACAAATAAATTCAGAATGGATTTCATCATTATTAACCCATATTAGCTTGTATTGTGCTTTTGGATTCATCATTAAATTTCATAGATTTGTGAGGCTTTACAAAATTTAATAATAAAATATCGCATGGTAGATCTGTTTGATAAGATATCGAAAAAACAGGGCCCATTAGGACAATACGCAGACAGGGCTCATGGTTATTACACATTTCCAAAATTAGAAGGCGAACTTTCTCCACGAATGCATTTTATGGGAAAGGAAAGACTGGTGTGGAGTTTAAATAATTATTTGGGATTAGCCAATCACCCTGAGGTAAGAAAAGCAGATGCTGATGCCGCGGCAGAGTATGGAATGGCATACCCAATGGGAGCGCGAATGATGTCAGGTCAAACCGTTTTCCATGAACAGCTGGAAAACGAACTGGCAGAATTTGTGCATAAGGATGCTGCCTACTTGTTAAATTTCGGTTATCAAGGAATGGTAAGTATTATCGATTCTTTGGTTGATCGTAATGATGTGATCGTTTATGATTCAGAAGCACATGCTTGTATTATTGACGGTGCTCGACTGCATATGGGACGTCGATTTGTATATCCTCATAATAATATCCAGAACCTGATTAAGCAATTAAAGCGTGCTGCAAAAATAACCGAGCAAACCGGTGGTGCAATCCTTGTTATCACTGAAGGTGTTTACGGTATGTCTGGAGACTTGGGGGCTCTCAAGGAAATCGTTGAATTAAAGAAAGAGTTTAACTTCCGCCTATTAGTTGATGATGCTCATGGATTTGGTACAATGGGAAAAACCGGAGCAGGTACTGGTGAAGAACTTGGTGTACAGGATGAAATAGATGTCTATTTTGGGACTTTTGCAAAATCGATGGCTGGCATTGGGGCATTTGTTGCCAGTACAAAGGAGATTGTCAATTTCCTTATGTATGATATGCGTAGTCAGATATTTGCCAAGTCATTACCTATGCCAATGGTTAAAGGTGCATTGAAACGTTTGGAATTATTACGGTCTAAGCCTGAACTTAAGGCTGATTTGTGGAAAATTGTTAATGCATTGCAAGACGGTTTAAAAGCAAAAGGATTTAATATTGGCAATACTGAATCACCTGTAACACCTGTAATTTTGCAGGGAGGAGTAGCTGAAGCAACACAAATCACATACGATTTGCGCGAGAACTTTGGGATTTTCTGCTCTATCGTAAGTTATCCGGTAATACCAAAAGGAATGATTCTATTACGCCTGATACCAACAGCTGTCCATTCTTTGGAGGATGTTGAATATACAATTGATGCTTTCTCGAAAGTTAAAGCGAAGCTTGAAAATGGCGAATATGCCGACACAATGCTAGAAATGCGTATCGATTAAATACAAAGGGCTGTCTTATGGCAGCCCTTTTCAATATATTTCAATATGAAAGAGCCCATATTGATTACATTTAAAAAGCTTCCGCTTATAAAGCGACTTTTTATTACCATTCACTCTCTGGCCTTCTTTTTAATGGCCTACACTTTCCTGTATTTCCTTCATCAAATGACGACTGCCGTTGCTGCAACCACCTTCAACTTTCCTGTTGAGATCCGACACAACCAAGTGTATTTTATGACTTCAAGCAGTAATTGGAATTTCGATTCGGTGAAGATTATTTTTAGTTCTGGCCCCCTTTCCATCCTGCTTGCAGGTTTTCTTTTTTTTATCATATACCAGAAAGCAAAAATTTATAATGGATACCTTAAATTATTTTTCTTTTGGTTCAGTATTTTAGCATTTTCGACTGTTGTGGGAGAAATAATGGTTGGTACTTTTATTTTCGATGGTTTAGGATATGTTTTAACTTGGATGTACTGGTCGGATACAATGAGAATAATTAGTCTCCTGAGCTGCATTGTTGCATTATTTATTATAGGAATATTTGCAAAGAAAGATGCCGCACTGGCTGCTAATATTTATGTCAACAAACTACGAGAGGAGGATAACCTACCCTTTCAATTTTTCCACTTTGTTTTTCCGTTGATTATAGGTTTGGCTCTTGTTAATTTATTAAAATTCCCAGGTATTAGTAATTACGAACTACTGGTTAATACGAGTCTGTTGATTGTTGTAATTCCAGGACTTATTGAACGATCAAAGCGGAAAGACTGGTTTTTCGATGAGGAAAAAAGAACAAATTCAATCAAGTGGAACTACATTCTCATTGGATTGCTGGTACCGATTTTCCTACGCATTATTCTACAAGTAGGAATTGTAATGTAAAAAAAAAGCGGCCCTCCGAAGAGGACCGCAAGATTCTTTATCTTAATTCAATCTTTTTGTTCAAAACTCCAAATTTGGTATGCAATCGCAACATATACATTCCATTATCCAGATTATTCAAATCTATCTGAGCTTCTTTACTATTAATGGTTTTCACAATTAATACGCGCCCTGTTAAATCAACTACCTCGATATGACTAACTTCAACAATACCTTTAATTCTGATATTATCCCCAATTACCGGATTTGGATAAACAGCAATGTGATGATTTTCAATTTGCTCAATACCAACTCCCCAATCAACAACAATATAATCAGCTTTAGTCTCAACATCCGTTCCGCTTTCATTTCCAGCAGTTAATGTAACATTAAAAACACCAAACTGATCGTACACAACTTCAGGATTTTGATCGTTAGATGTTGCAGGATTTCCACCTTCAAATTCCCAGGTCCATGATGTCGGGTCATTCGTAGACAAATCACTGAATTGAACACTGTTATGTATGTAAATTGAAGGAGTATTCACTTCAAAATTAGCCTCAGGGATTTGAATACAGCTGATAATTGCTTTCCATCCAGCATGCGTTTCACTTCCATCGGAATGAAACTTAAATGTTAAGGATCCATCATTTTCACCAATAAAAGATTCTGGGATATCAGTACCGCAATAGTGTCCTATTGGTGAACCTGAAGCACTGGTTCCATCATAAACTTCAAGATAATCATAGGTACAACCCGGATTACTTTCAACATCAAATTCGATGAATTCTACCTTTACTTTAGCATCACTAACTCCAGGATGTATTGTGAATATATAATCCGCATTATTACCATATTCACCATCGGCACCACCATTATCATAGAAAATTCCTGAACACGTAGTCACTTCACCGTTTTCAATAAGAATTGTATTTGCCACAGTAATAAAATTTTGCAATGACAATGTATGCGTATTGTTTTCAGCATCTGTCACAGTCAGTGAAACATCAAAGGCCCCTTCATCATCATATGTAACACTTGGGTTCTGCACATTTGATGTAGCAGGATTACCTCCTTCAAACACCCATTCCCAAGTGGTTACATTTCCCCAAGAGTTATCAGTAAATTGAATAGATTGCCCTGGAAGGATTTCAGTTTGATTTGCAGAGAACATAGCCTCAATTGCTTTCGGTTGAAGCTGAACATCCATTACCAATATTTCATAATCTGAGATAGCAACATTTTCGAAGGTTTGAGAATAATACCCTAAAGCCGAAAATGTAATATCATAAGATCCTTCTTTCAACATGCGGTGATAATTTCCTAAAGGTAAATGAGAGAAAACCTCAGAATTATCAATATCATGTTCTTCACAGAATACCTTTGCTTCAATTGGGTCGCCACTCTCAGCATCTGTAACAATACCGCGAACACCATAAAGAGCTTGCTCTAAATAGTTGTATAAAGAGCGATAATTGTACTCCCAGTGATTATCCAGTTGACTTTCAGGAACCAATTTAGTATTAGAAAGTTCTAAAACAAATTCTCGGCAATTGTGCTCGTAATTCATATAATCCTGGCGGCCTCCAGCAACTTCATACCAATCATAACCATTTGTAATTCCATTATCCTCACCAGTCATATAACCATTTGGACTATTTAGTTGACAGGTATCAGCATATTCACGACTTACCATTATCCACCAGTCATCATCAGCGGCACGTGTCGACCAGGTATCCCAGGGGTAATTCACCAATTCGATTCCACCGTGAAAGTTAGCAGCCATTGAGAAATCATGCGCTTCAGCGAAATCCATAAAGAATACGGTCTCAGGTTGCCAATCATTACCATCAGGATGCTGTCCATCTTCAGGATCTGGGTAGTTTCGGTTTAAATCGACTCCGTTCGCATTGGAACGTGTAGAACCATTTACCGTATTATTTCCACCAGCATAGGTTCCGTCAGGATTCGCATTTGGATTAATCCAAATCTCCATTTCATTAACCATATTAGTAATTCTGGCATCACTACCGTAGTTTGTCAGCATGTCATCAATCAATCGTAACATCAGGATATAACCAGCAGTTTCATCACCGTGCATGGTGGATGTATATAAAAACTCAGGTTCATCTTCGTCTTCATTGATATTATCGGAAATCTTAGCTACAAGTAATTCACGACCACTTGCAAGTGTACCGATGCTGTATATTTTGCAAAGCCCAGGATAATCAGTTTCAAACTGGTACATCATCTCTACATAAGCATCATAAGTAGGATATGAATCCCATTCCATAATACCTTTCAGGTCATTAACACCCATCATTTTTGGGTTTATCAAAGATCCCGGACTCGGTAAAATCTGATATTCATAACCTTCTTTTAAAAATCTAGAAAATTCATTTTTATTAGCATAAGCATAAACGACACCATCTTGATAATTATCAATAGATATCGTTCTTGTTAATGCGCTCAAGACCTTGATATCGTCAGTCTTAAAACTAAAATAAACTTCTACCTTCCCTTCAAAAAGATCTTCAATGTTTGACTGTTGCTGAGCATAACCACTCAGTAAGCCGACATTGAAGATGCCTACCATTAGTAAAATAAATGCGTTCTTAATCATTATTGAGTATTTAGTATTGAGTTTTTCCTTCCTACATCTTCCAGACAACTATAGGGTAATAATAGTTTCTTACATATTATTCTTTTACAATGCCCCAATTAATTCTTTTAAAGTGTTATACACCGATTTATTAGCCTTAACCAATGGTAAACGTAAATTATTCTGACCAATTCCAATGATCTCAAGAGCGGCCTTAATACCAGCAGGATTACCATCTGCAAAAAGAGCTTCAACAATTTCCATCATTTTATAATGGTACTCTCGTGCTTCAATGATTTTGCCCTTATTGGCCAGATTCACCATACTTGAAAATTCTTTTGGAAATGCATTCGCAACTACCGAGATCACCCCTTCTGCTCCCATGGCCATCATTGCCAGAGTCAGATTATCATCTCCAGATAAAACTGTAAAATCTTTCGGCTTATACTTCAGGATTTCCATGATTTGAGTCATATTACCCGAAGCTTCTTTAATTGCTACAATATTTTCAACCTCAGACGCTAATTTAAGTGTAATTTCAGTAGGAATATTGACACTGGTTCTTGAAGGCACATTATATAAGATAACCGGAACCGGACTGGCACTTGCAATTGTTTTAAAATGCTGATAAATCCCTTTTGGTTGAGGCTTATTATAATAAGGTGCTACTGATAAAATCCCGTCAATACCTTCGAATGAGGTCGTTTTTATCTGATTGATTATAGCCTGAGTATTATTCCCACCCATTCCCATCACAACAGGAACACGTTTATTGTTTGCTTCTATTACAGAATTAACGACAGCTTGCTTTTCATCCTCGGTAAGGGTTGCAGCTTCACTCGTGGTACCTAAAGCAACAATGTAGTCCACACCATTGGTAATAATGTGTTCAACCAAGTCACCCAATGCGGTGAAATCGACTGTTCCATACTTCCTGAATGGAGTTACAATGGCGACCCCAGTCCCTTTAAAATTAGTTGTCATACTATTTATTAATTTGATTAAGGTAAAACTCTGTTTCTTTTAATAATGTACTAATAGGATTATTACTATTCTCCGCTTCAAACATTAAATCGGGATCGGTAAACCAATTATCTACACGAAGTCCAATTTTAATTTTTGCCATGGATAATTCATAAATCCACAATAAGGAGTTATCCACTTTAGGATTATGAAAAAGCAGAACATCGATATCCTGTTTCATAAATTGCTGAATACCTGAATGGATTGGTTTAAAATACCAATTCAAATCCTGTTCTGAATATTCAATAAACTCAATTTCTTTATTTGAAGGAGCATCCAGATCAGCATGACGAATAATGGTTATTCTTTTATCCTTATTTTTTGCTATAAAAACCTGTACGGCTTTGTAATATAAATCAAAATCATAACTGGTAACAATGCCTATAGTCTTTACATCCTTCCAATTCAACATGTTTCGATTTCGTTCCAATCGCTTAAGCTTTCTTTTTAAAACACTTAGCCCTATATTATCTCTAATAGATTTAAACACAATGGATCATTTTTTTGAGGATTGTAAAAATAAAAAACTATTTGATACAAGTTTAAAGATTGATATAATTCATCAATAATATAAAATATATAACTTAATCCCGTAGGGGGTACATAACAATGCCAAATTCTAAAGTATGAATCAACAACAAGTCAATCATAGAATAAAAACCATGCTGGATTTTTACTTCTTTAAAAATTGTTGCTACCTTTATATAGAACCAACACACCTGAAACATGCTGAATGAGAACATTTTCATCAAGTATATGGAAGATCGGTTTGAAAAGACCCATGACAAACCAATTCAGAAAAAGGGACAGCTTCCATTTATAACCATTTCCCGAGAGTACGGTTGCCAGGCCAATGCAATAGCTGAATGCATTTTAGAAAAGCTTCGGGTTTTAAAAATAAGTACTTTAGAATCTTCCTGGCGTTTGATAAATAAAGAAATAATTAAGGAATCGGCCACTGAACTGAACCTTAAGGAATCTCAAATCAAGTATGTTTTTGATTCAGAAGAGCGTACCACTATGGATGAAATAATGGCGGCCATTTCATCAAGGTACTACAAGAGTGATAAGAAAATCCGCAAAACAATAAGCGAAGTGATTACGACCCTTGCCTTGGAGGGGAATTCTATAATTGTTGGTCGAGCAGGTGTTGCCATAACAAAGGATTTCAAGAATTCATTACACGTAAAACTTGTTGCTCCTATCAAGAACCGTGTAAATAGCATTGTCTCTCGAAAACAAATGACTGAAAAGGAGGCGAAAAAATTCATTACTCAAATGGATGAGAAACGTGAAAAGCTTGTTTCGAATTTCTACGGTCACCCAACTTCCATGGAGATGTTTGATGTGATCTATAATACCAGCACACTAACTCATGATGAGATAGCTCAAAGCATAGTTAATTTGATGATCGATAAAAAATTAATTAAAATACCTGGGAAGGATTGATAGGGTTAATTTTTCAAAAAAAGGGGTATCATTCAAAATGAAAGTACCCCTTTTACTTTTATAAAATCTCGATGCGATACTTAAGCTCAGCTGCTTCACGCAACATAGCAGATACACCGCAATAACGCTCTTGTGAAAGATTTACAGCCTTCTCAAGTTTTTCATGAGGCAAATCATTTCCTTTGAATTTATAAACAATTGTAATTGCACTATATACCTTTGGATGTTCTTCTGTTAAGTCTCCCTCCAGTTCCATTGCAAAATCTTCAACTTCAACACGCATCTTTTTCAGTATACTAATCACATCCATACCAGAGCATCCGGCTAATGAAGCTAAAAGAAGAATCTTAGGCCTTGGTCCTAAGTCATTTCCTCCAACTTCAGAATTAGCATCCATGATGAGTTTATGACCGTTTAATTCGGTTTCAAAAGACATGTCTGAGTTCCAGTTCACCTCTATTTTATGGCTCATTATTATTTATATTTATAGGTTAATACATCAATAACAAAAATAAACAAATAATGTTATTGCATCTACCTACTCATTTAACCAGGTTTTCAATTGCGTCAAAACTTCATCACGCATTTTTTCAGGCATATTTCCAATACGGGTAGCATGACTTCCAGCAGGTTTAACATACTTTCTAAGTTTTGGGTTGTTCACATTTACGCCCGTGGATGACCAAGGATCATATTCCCCGTAAATAAACATCATATGATCTGCTTCTTTTTCAAGCCATTTATTCACCTTTTTCATTGATGAATATTTATAACGTTTTTTTCCACCTTCAGGTTTATGAAAAGATGCATTGTTGTCCTCAACAGCAGTAATTAAGTCACCAAACGGTTCTGTGTCATAACCATAGTATCCGATTTCAGTGAAAGCCTGATAAAAGAAAGATCCAAAATACTTATGACTTTCATTTGAAAAATAATCAGGAGACGAAATTCTCATCAGGTGATTGAATTTAGTTTGATCTGAAGAAGATTCAGATGGAATCGCTGTGTAATTGTAACTCCCCCATTGCCAATAAGCAAACGGATATTCTAATACACTGAATTCGTATGCTGCTTCAAGACTAATTTCAAAACTTAGACTCTTTTTCTCACAAAAATCTTTCACCATAGGTAAGAATATATCCTTTTGCTCAAGCATCATCTTTTGAAAAGCAAAAATGCTATCGCGTTTAGCTTTAGGTCCTACATTTTCCAAAAATTCATAAACCCGTTCATCTTCTGGGCCAAAATTTAGCGGACATACATAACCTACTGTTACATCCACATCTTCCGAGTAATGATAACGATGATATATTGAAGTCTGACCACCTTTACTGATTCCTGTATTAATCCACTTTTTAGTATATATCGGCTTTAACAACTCAACAACACGATGATGATCGGCTGCTGCATTTGCAACTGTCAAATACTTCCAATCCTTATTCTCAGGCATGGATTCAAGGAAATACCTGTGCTCTATGGTTATTTGGTTCGAGTTCAAATATTCACTTAATTCATTCTTATACTGAGCATTATTTGCATAACCGGCACCATACCCTTCGGTTATTAATAAGTTATTGTTTTCAAATCCTCTGTGCCCAATAAAAACTCTTTGTGTAAAACTCCCCTTTTTCTTTTTCTGATCTAAATATTGAGTTACTTTCAACACATAAAACTCCTTCCAAACAGGACTTGATGTAACTTTAACCACTTCAACTCCTTCCAGGGATTTCAACTTTGGATAAAGCTCTAGTTCTTCAAGCGTAATATCAACAAGTTCAGGAGCTATTTGAGCCCGGGTTAAGCCTGTGTTGATCAACAGCATCAGGATCAAGGCTAAAGACGTAATGTTTAATTTTTTATTTATCATTGGATTAAACTTTTTTTATTCTAATTATCTGGTTTCTATTCGGGACTAAAGTCCCCCAATTAATACACATTCACTGCTCCCAGGCTGAAGTTTGGATTTACAGGGAAATACTACAAAATGAGGTACTCTCTCAAACTAATAACCAAATTAATTACTAATTGATTTATTAATAATAATGAAATATTTCTTCATTGGACAAGGATCAAATATTAATCGCTGTCCCATAGTTCTTTTCAAGAGCCTCATTGTAAATGTACTTAGCCGCATACAAATCAAGCAAGGCATTCCCTACCCCTTTAAAAAGATGGGTGTGGGCAGCAGGAAATCGGTCCGGATTCAAAATTAGCTTTCCAAGGGTGTGTATATTATCAATATGAAATACTGAATTCGCAACAGGCTCAGCAAAATCACCAGATTCCCGAATAGCAAACTCTGTATCCGTAAAGCAATATTTCAGATTTCTGAATAATTCCGTTGGGATTTCTTTCATATTGGGCTTGTAGGATCCTACACCTACATAGGTTTTACCATAAAGTAACAACTTGTTTTCAGGTAAAACCGGCTGATAAGAGTTTGTAGCAAACACAATCAAATCAGATTTAGCTAGTAAGTCCACTGCATCTTCCGCTTCGTTCACATCTACCTGAATATTATGATTTGCTAGAAATGATTCAAAAATCTCTGCTTGCCCACTATTTGAATCCAAAACGGTGAATTTGTTAACTTTCATAGCTGCAGAAAGGTAGAGTGCAATATGCCTACCTATATTCCCTGCACCAACAATTCCAATCCTTGCTTTTTTATCCGGATAAAGATGCTTAGCTGCAACAGCAGCCATGGCCCCGGTACGATGAGAGGTAAGAGCTTCAGTATTCATCACGGCTAAAACCTCACCATCTTTACCACTTGAAAGCATAACGCATCCATTAGTGGTAGCTTTGCCTGTTGGATCTTTACCAATCGAAATATTTTTACATAAATAATAATCGTTGGAGGCAACCGGCATCAGCAAATGAGTGGTATCTTCATGAGTTAGATGCTGCCTGTTGGGTAAATTGAATCCCTTGCTTTCAAAGGCAACAAAAGCATCTTCAACAGCCTTTAGCATTTTTATTGGCTCAACCAATAGCTCTATATCATCATTCTTCAATACAAGCATTTTCACCCCTTCTTTTGAAGTTTTAGTTTAAGTTTTTTGTCACCAAAAATATACGATTGAAGTTGGGCTAACAGCATACCTGCAAGCATCAAACCACAGCCAGAAAGCCCCCTCATGCTCAAATTTTCATTAAGTAGCAACCAACCACCAAGAACCGCAAAAACTGCTTCCAGGCTCAATATAATGGCTGCATGCGCAGGATGTGCATCCTTTTGGGCTACAACCTGCAAGGTGTACGCAATTCCTACAGACATAATACCACCATAAAGAATTGGCACTGCTGCCTGCATAATATTTGCGATCAGAACTTCTTCTGTTATGAAAGCAAATACAAAACTTAGCAAACCTGTTGTGAAAAATTGAAGTGTAGATATAGCTAACGCATTGTATTTTGGAGAAATACGAGCAATTACTAACACATGTATTGCAAAAAAGAAAGCACCCACCAATTCAAGTAAGTCCCCTTTTTCAATCGTGAAATTTTCATTTACACTCAAAAGGTACATCCCTACTATTGCGATTAATGCTCCAATCCAAATCCCTGCGCCAGTCTTTTGTCGACTGAATAAACCTATTATCGGAACAAAAATCACATACAGCCCGGTGATAAAACCGGCTTTCCCTGCAGTGGTCCATTGTAATCCTACCTGTTGAAGTGTAGCTCCCAGGAATAATGCAATACCTGCAATTATCCCCCCCCAGATAAAACCTTTACGATCCGGTGATTTTGTAAACTTATTCCTCTGAAAATAATAAAGAGGTAATAGAGAAATACCACCCAAAATAAACCGCACCCCATTAAAGGTAAAAGGACCCACATGATCCATTCCCATACGCTGTGCTACAAAGGCCAGCCCCCAGATAATTGCTGTTACCAGCAGAATAATATCAGCTCTGAATTTTGCCATTTCCTAATTTATATCCCTTTATGCTCTGTTCTTCTAATAATCTCATTTTGTAGCTCTTCGGTTAGGTCATTGAAATAATCACTATAACCTGCTACCCTTACAATTAAATCCCTGTACTTTTCAGGATGAATCTGTGCATCACGAAGTGTTTCAACCGAAACTACATTGAACTGTATGTGATGTCCATCCATACGGAAATATGAACGTATCAATTTAGTTACTTTATCCAAACTCTCGTTATCCTTAAAGAAATCGGGAGTGAACTTTTGATTCAACAAGGTTCCTCCGGTTCTAACATGGTCGATTTTTGCAGCTGATTTCAAAACAGCTGTTGGCCCTTGCAAATCGCAACCCTGGAAAGGGGAAATCCCTTCCGACAAAGGTACGAAGGCTTTCCTGCCATCAGCAGTTGCTCCTACTACACTTCCAAAATAGACATGAGAAGTAGTCGGTAGCATATTAATTCTAAAGGCACCTCCCTTTGCAGAAGGACGCCCATTTACTGCATTATAAAACATCTCGAATACTTCTACAGCCTGATCATCGGCATAATCATCATCATTTCCGTATTTCGGAGTATTGTACACAAGCTCTCTTCTCAACTCTTCATTATCTTTAAAGTTGCCATCCGTAACATGAACCATTTCAGACAAATTTAGCTTTTTGTTATCGAAGACATGATATTTAATCGAAGTAAGAATATCAGTAATGCTTCCCAATCCCACACCCTGAATATAGCTAGTGTTGTAACGAGATCCACCAGCATTATAATCTTTTGCATTTCCAACACAATCGTCAATAATTAAAGACAGGAAAGGAGCAGGAAGATAGGTTGCAAACAGCTTTTCAATAACATTATTACCTCTGATTTTAACATCTATGAAATAATTGATTTGCAATTCATATGCAGCCATCATCTCATCAAATGATTTAAATATTTCCGGCTTTCCGGTTTGGAGTCCGATCTGTTTTCCGGTTCGAGGATCCACACCATTATGAAGGGTTATTTCAAGTACTTTTACCAAGTTGAAATAACCTGTCAAAATATAACTTTCTTTTCCAAAAGCACCGGTTTCAACACAACCACTAGCGCCACCATTTCGGGCATCTTCAACGGATTTACCCTGTCTGAGCAATTGTTGAATGATACTATCGGTATTAAAAATTGAAGGTTGACCAAAACCAGTTCTGGTAATCTCCAACGTTCTTTTCACAAAGCGATCCGGGTTCTTTTTACTGATCTGAACCATTGAAGAAGGCTGCAACAATCGAACTTCCTGTATAACATCCATAATAACATAGGTCAGCTCGTTTACTGCATCTTGTCCATTTTCTGTTAAACCACCCAGGTTAATTAAAGCAAAATCAGTATACGTATTGCTTTCCTTGGCTGTAACCCCCATTTTTGGTGGTGCAGGATGGTTATTGAATTTAATCCAGAAAGCTTGTAACAACTCCATAGCTTTCTCTTTTGTCAAACTTCCATCAGCTAATTCATTCACATAAAATGGATACAGATGTTGATCCAATCTTCCAGGGTTAAATGAATCCCATGGATTTAATTCCGTAATAACTCCCAGATGGAAGAACCAGTAATGTTGCAGCGCTTCATGGAAATTTTGAGGTGCATTCGCAGGAACACGTTCACAAACATCAGCAATCAAAAGTAATTCAGCTTTTCTTTCAGCTTCATCTTCCTGCCCTGCTAAAGTTCTGATTTCATCAGCGTGCCGCTTCGCATACATGATCATTGCTCTAGCAACTATTTCCATAGCTTTCAACTCTTCCTGCTTATCCAATGCTTCCGTATCATTGAAAAAATCAACCAGCTCTCTGGACTTATTGATATCTTCTATAATATCTAAGAGGCCCTTTTGAAAGATCTTACTACCGGCAACCGTGTGACCAGGTGCACGTTGTTCCTGAAATTCTGTAAACACCCCAGCTTCATAGGCATTCAACCATTCAGAAGTCATATTCGACATGATCTTGTCACGGTTACTCTTTCCTGACCAATAAGGAATAATTACTTCCTCATAAGCTTTCTTCGTTTCCTGATCAACTTTGAAAGAAACTTTGGAACGTGCATCTAAAATTTCGAGATCCTGGACACTATGAAGGCTTATTTCCGGATATGATGGTGTTGCCTTTGGTTCAGGGCCTCTTTCACCAACAATCAATTCCCCATTACCTATGTATATTTTTTTATGCTTGAGAATATGCTCAAACGCCAAAGCTCTTCTAACAGGAGTTGAAACCTCCCACGCTTTATCACTTTTATAGAATTCCGTTACTAATAATGCCCGTTCTGCAGAAAATCGATTAACTGCATTCAAACTATTTTCTCTTAATTCTTTTATTCTATTTGTAGTCATAACTTCATTTCCTTAAATCATCAATAATAATTTATCAATCATCATTTATAAATCCCTAGCCTCCAATTTTCACATTCAAGCCTGCCTGCAAAAACTGATCCCTAACATGTAACACCTTTATTTCATCAGGTTCATCAATTCCCTGCATTTTGTAGTCCATATTAAGTTTATCATACTTGTGAGAGGCTATTTTATGATAGGGAAGCAAATCAACACGTTTCACATTTGAGCGTCCCTGGATCAAAGAAATTACTGACCGGATATGCTCTTCCTGATCATTAACTCCAGGAATCATCGGAAAACGGATATAGGTTGTTTTCTTTCTATCAAGTAGAACCGATAGGTTTTCAAGAATTCGTTTGTTGTCGACTCCGGTATATTTCATATGGTCTTCTTTACCTGTCAGTTTGATGTCCATCAGAAAAACATCCGTTAAATCGAGTGATTCTTTAAAAATATCAGCTTGAACCAAACCACTGGTATCGATAGCAGTATGGATATGTTCTTCTTTGCAAATCTTTAATACATCAAACAAAAAACGGTATTGGACAAAAGGTTCACCTCCAGAGAAGGTTACCCCTCCATCGGATTCATCAAAAAAGGTAATATCCTTTCTGATTTCTTTCATCAAACCCTCAGGTTTGAATTTCTGGACTTTTCTTTCTTTATTATTGAGGATACCTTCTACTGGCATTGCTATGCTTTCAGGATTATGGCACCACCAACATCTTAACGGACACCCCTGAAAAAAAACGGTTGTACGGATACCCGGGCCGTCATGTACGGCAAAACGTTTTATATCAAAAATATAACCACACATATTTAATGTGTTTAATTAATAAAACAGTAAATGAAAATTTAAATAATACGGATTAGAAAATATACGGGTATCAGAAGAGCCAGCATTCGTATAGGCCTTTACCAAAATAATGGTATAACGAGTTATATGTTATTGATTTCTTCATCGGAAACAAAGATATATACAAGAGTAATGCTTTTCCAAGACTCAAACCAAGTTTAGAAAGATTCTAAAGTACTTTGTTATCATCTCATTTTCTGTAACAATCAGTCAACACTAAACAAAACTAAAAAAGTAATTAACAATGATTACGGAATACTTTCTATCAATCAAGCCTGTTTACACATCAAAACTTTGTGTAAATTGCAGCTTTGTTTTTAAATTATTTAAAGAAACATATAAAAGATTCATAAAATAATTACAACTATGACTACTAACAATCAAGGCAATGCTCTTAAAGCATTACCAATTTTCCTTGCATTTTTATGTATGGGATTCGGAGACGCTGTTGGACCATTTGTAGGCCTAGCGAAAGAAGAGTTTAATCTTGATCTTACTGTTGCTGGATTAATACCTTTTGCTGGTTTTATTATGTTTGGTTTATTATCGATCCCTATGGGTATATATCAGGATCGAAAAGGTAAGAAGTATGTTTTGAACCTTGGATTGATTATTGCTTTTATTGGCCTAATCATTCCAGTCGTCTTTCCACTAACTTCATTTGGTATTTTCATAATTACAGTATTGTTGTTAGGAACAGGTGCGGCCACACTTCAGGTTGCTGGTAATCCAATTATGCGTGATGTTTCACCTGAAGGTAAATATGCTAGAAATTTGACATTTGGCCAATTTGTAAAAGCAATAGGTAGCTTATCAGGTGCTGTTATTCCACCAATTGCAGTAGCTTATTTTGGAATGGATTGGAAAATTTTATTTCCTATATATACTAGTATAATACTTATAACTATTATTTTAATTACTCTAACTAAGATTTTACCAAAAACGCAAGAAAAACAAGAACCAGCCTCTTTCAAGTCGTGTCTTAAATTATTAACTGATAAATATGTTTGGAAGATGGTTCTTGGAATCTTTCTTTACGTTGGAGCAGAAGTTTCAGTAAGCCAAGGTGTACCACTTTTTTTGAAAGAACAGTTTGGTATAAGTATTGCAGAAAAAGGATTATTGGGAACTGGACTATTCTTTACGGCGTTGGTAATCGGTCGATTTAGTGGTGGAGTTATTTTAAATTGGATAAAGGCCAGAACCTTCCTAAAAATCACATCCATACTATCTGTAGTGGGAATTATTTGTGTTTTCACAGGACTGCAAACAATATCAATAATTGGATTTTTCGTAATCGGTTTAGGTTTTGCTAATATTTTCCCATTGATATTCTCGATGGCTATCGATAAAATGCCTGAAAGAGCAAATGAGCTTTCTGGATTAATGGTTACGGCTATAGCAGGTGGAGCAATCATCCCATTTATTATGAATATAGTCTCTCAACTTTCAGGATCAGTGTTAATTGGATTTAGCATTCCTTTATTATGTATCTTATATATCTTTACATTATCAATTAAAAAGTAAGTAATATAATGTCGAAATATCAATACGATAATCGGGTTGTAATGACATTGGATGCCGGGGGAACGAATTTTGTATTCTCGGCCATCCGTGCATATGATGAAATCGTTGAACCGGTTCGTAAGCCATCCAATGGAGATAACCTGGACTTGTGTCTGCAAACGATTGTGGAAGGATTTAGCGAGGTAAAAAACCAGCTAGAAGAAGAACCCGTAGCGATTAGTTTTGCATTTCCCGGACCAGCGGATTATCCCAATGGTATTATTGGTGATTTATATAATTTACCTGCGTTCCGGGGCGGCGTAGCTTTGGGTGCTATGCTTAAAGAACATTTTGGTTTACCCGTTTTTATCAATAATGACGGTGATTTATATGCATATGGTGAGGCCATGGCAGGCATATTACCGGAAATTAATGATAAACTAAAAGAAACAGAAAGTCCTAAGCGTTTTAACAACCTTGTTGGTTTCACTTTAGGAACCGGCTTTGGAGGAGGTTTGGTCAGAGATCAGGAACTATTTTTGGGAGATAATTCTGCAGGAATGGAAGTGTGGATCATGAGCTCTCCATACATGAAATGCAATGTTGAGGAAGGTGTGAGTATTCGCGCCGTTCAACGTGTATATGCTGAACTTACCCATCAAAAGTTGGAAGACACTCCCACACCAAAGGATATCTTTGAAATAGGTAAAGGGATGCAGGACGGAAACCAGGAAGCAGCCCTAGAAGCATACAGGCAGATGGGACATGTTATTGGTGATGTTCTGAGTAATATTCTTACCATGATAGATGGTATTGCCGTTATAGGTGGTGGAGTTGCTGGAGCAAAAGAATTATTCTGGCCTGCAATGCTAGAAGAAATGAATCGCAAGTATGAGAATTTTAAGGGTGACCAATATCGTCGCCTGGTTCAAAAAGTCTATGATTTGGATGATGCAAATCAGTTCCAGAAATTCCTTAAAGGTGAGTCGAAGCAGGTGAAAGTCCCTGGTTTTGATAAACATATTAATTATGATGTGCAATCCCGGGTAGGTGTTGCTTTATCCCGAATAGGAACCAGTACAGCTATTTCAATCGGGGCTTACGCCTTTGCACTTCATGAAGTAGATAAAAGATTCTAAAATAATTTAATAATTAACTTTATCGTATCACGATAATTGATACTTTTGCCCCCTAAAATTTTCAGGCATGATAGAACTAGTTATTGGTGTGGATGTTGGAGGAACAAATACTGTTTTTGGATTTGTTGACAGGAACGGAAAAATTTATACCAAGGGAAGCATCCCCACTCAGAAACATGAAGATCCACATTATTTTTTGGAGGATTTGCATGAGGCCATCGAACAAGCTTCTGCATCTATCAAAGAAGATTATACACTGAAAGGTATTGGCTTTGGTGCTCCCAACGGCAACTACTATAATGGATGTGTTGAATTTGCTGCCAATTTACCATGGAAAGGAACTGTAAACCTTGTTAATATATTTAAGCAATATTACGATGTGCCAATTTTCTTAACCAATGATGCCAATGCTGCAGCTATTGGTGAAATGGTTTATGGAGGAGCCAAAGACATGAAGCACTTCATAATGATCACATTGGGAACAGGATTGGGAAGTGGTATTGTTGTTGATGGAAAAATGGTCTACGGTTTTGATGGGAATGCTGGTGAAATAGGACACACTACAGTTTTCCCTGAAGGACGCCAATGCAATTGCGGTCGCAAAGGTTGCCTTGAAACCTATGTTTCTGCTCCTGGAGTAGTAAGAACGGCTTTCGAGATAATGGCTAGCAGTAATTTACCTTCTGTATTGCGCGAAATCCCATACCAGGAAATGAGTTCAAAGAAAGTTCATGAAGCTGCCATGGCTGGTGATTCAGTCGCATTGGAAGTATATGAACAAACAGGTAAAGTTCTTGGAATGAAACTTGCCGATACGGTTGCTTATACACGCCCTGAGGCTTTCTTCCTTTTTGGTGGTATGGCACAAGCCGGGGATTTAATCCTTATCCCCACAAAAAAATATATGGAACATTATATTTTAAGTGTATTCAAAGGTAAGGTGAAAATAAAAATTTCAAATTTGGATGCTGGAAACGCAGCGATCCTTGGAGCCAGTGCTTTAGTATGGGATGAAATGAAATAAAGAAATCTGATTGATATAAAAGCTATCCATAATTTCAGGATAGCTTTTTTTTGCTTCAAAATTCAAATTTTACTTGATAGATTTACAAAATAAATATATCTTGGTTTCAAATCCGGATGAGAACAATGAACCAGACATTTAAATTAGAAATTTGTGCCGGCTGCATCGATTCAGTTATTGCAGCCTATGAAGGAGGAGCTGATAGGGTTGAATTGTGTGACAATTTGATTGAAGGTGGTACTACTCCCTCCTTTGGAATGATTAAGAAAGCTTGTGAAGTTAAAGAACTTGAAGTTTATGTTATTATCAGGCCACGTGGAGGAGATTTTTTATACACAGAGCAAGAATTCGATATCATTAAGGATGATATTAAAATCTGTCATGAATTAGGAGTTAAAGGGGTTGTTATCGGTTTGCTAACTGAAGATGGTGAAGTTGATGTAGCCAGAACCCGTGAGCTCGTTGAATTGGCCCGTCCGATGTCAGTAACTTTCCACCGGGCTTTCGATATGACCAAAGATCCGTATAAGAGTCTGGAACATGTTATTGAAACCGGATGTGACCGCATCCTTACATCCGGGCATTACCAAACAGCCTTTGAAGGGCGCGAAGACCTTAAGCTTTTGGTAAAGAAAGCCAATGATCGTATTTCCATAATGCCTGGAAGTGGAGTAAACCAATCGAATTTGATTGATATTGCGCGCTTTACAGGAGCAAAAGAATTCCACATGTCAGCACGGGTCATGCAACATGGGAAAATGCTTTTTCACAAAGAAGGTGTAAGCATGGGAGGATATCCGGATATGTCGGAATTTAACCGAAAAGTATCCAATACTGTAATCATCCGTAACTGTGTTAATATGCTACAGGATTATTTTGGATCATAAAAAAACATTTGATTATAAAGACTAGCTATTAAGTTTGATAATATTTCTATGAAGCGTTTATTAAATACTATTCTACTTTTCTTATTTATAAGTTCAATTACTAATGCTCAAACTATGGAGTTTAAGCATAGTTTCAGGGTTATGTCGTTTAATATCCGTTACGATAATCCTCATGATGGTGAACACGCCTGGCCCAATCGCAGGGAAAAGGTTGTGAGTGTAATCCGTTATCACAAGTCGGAATTGTTCGGAGTTCAGGAGGCTTTGAAACATCAGGTACATGAACTACAATACTATTTCCCAAAATATAAATGGTTTGGTGTAGGGCGCGACAACGGGAATGATCAAGGTGAATACGCTGCGATTTTTTATGACAGTACTCGTTTTGAGTTTATTGATGGTGGCAATTTTTGGCTATCCGATACACCAGATATAATTGGAAGTAAAGGTTGGGATGCTGCTTTGCCCCGTATCGCCACCTGGGTAAAGTTAAAAGATCTTGAAACAAAAACTGAATTCTACTTTTTCAATACCCACTTCGACCATCAGGGAACTATTGCCAGGATTGAGAGTGCAAAATTAATCACCCGTAAAATTTCAGAAATAGCCGGTGACAATCCGGTAATACTTGGTGGTGATTTTAACAGCTTTGATTATGCAGGTCCGTACCAACAAATTGTTTTCTGGGATAATCCAGATCGATTGGAAGATTGTTACAAACTGGCAACCTATGGACATCTGGGCCCCACTACAACATACATCAGCTTCGAACCACAATTTGAAGAAGGGCACCGTATCGACTTTTTATTTGTGAAAGGTAAAGTAAGAGTTTTACATCATGTAATAATAGCAGATCACTGGGATGGCTTCTACCCTTCCGACCATTTACCGATTTTAGCAGAAATCACATTTGAATAATTTAATGAAGTCTTTGGCGTTATTTTTGGTGTTCGAAGCAGCTATTTTGCTAGAGAAATCATCATAACAATAAACAATACAGAAATAAACACTCATGTTGAAAAGAAATTTGCTTTCAATTTTAGTTCTATCCGGCGCTATGTTGGCTAGTGTAACTTCATGTAAGAAAAATGAGATACCAGATCCGGATCCTGTTTATCAGGCGGAATGGCATACTTCAAATCTGGGTTCGGATGCCTTGTTAAAAAGCATCTTTTTCCTTGATGACACTAACGGTTGGATTGTAGGAAACAACACGCTATTAACAACAACGGATGGCGGAAAAAACTGGAATGGCAATTCAGCTAAAGTTAGTGACCAATATAATGACGTTTGTTTTGCTGATATAGAAACCGGATTTATAATAGGAAAAAGCATCTCACCGCAAGGATCTTTGATCAGAAGGACAATCAATGGAGGAGAAACCTGGATAGATAAAGTGATTGAAAATTCATATGGTTTGAATGCCTGCGTTTTTACTACTAAAATGAACGGATGGGCTGTTGGTGAAATGGGAGAAATCCAACGCACCACTGATGGTGGGTCAAACTGGAAGCAACAAGAGATTGATCAACAGATTAGCCTGAAATCAATTTATGCATTGGATAATAACACCGCTTGGGTTGCAGGTGATCAGGGTTCAATATACTACACCTCAAACGGAGGAAATAGTTGGGTAAAGGGACAAACTCAAACCAACGATTCATTCAGAGATGTTTTCTTTGTTAATAGTTCAAAAGGTTGGGCAGTTACAGCCGGTAACGGTAGCAGCAATATTTACCAAACCGTGGATGGAGGAATCACCTGGAATTCAGTTGAAATTTGTGAGAATAGCTATCTAAATACAATTTTCTTTGCGGATCATGATAACGGCTTTGCAGCTGGCCAGGGCTCATTAATCCATCAAACTAATAACGGTGAAGATTGGAGTAAAACTGAAGTAACTTCTACAGAAATAACAGATATGTTCTTTATTTCAGAGGACAAGGGGTTTGCAGTTGGAATTGATGGTTACTTTGCAAAATACTATTAGTATCCTTTAGATCACATTCTAAACGGGCATCCTTAATTAAGATTAAGGATGCCCGTTCTTTTTTGTCACCACTGTATTTCTGACTTTTACATCATAGATTCCTTTATACTACTTTCATCAGCTCTCCATCGTAGAGAATCGCAACTATAATATGTAGTTGCGTAACTAGAAATTATAGTTATCTTTGCTGATACAAAAATCAAAAGATGGAAAAACTTACAAAGCGAGAAGAAGAAATTATGAATTTCCTCTGGGATCATGGTCCTGCATTCGTTAAAGAAATTGCGAAAAATCATCCCGAACCGAAGCCACACTATAATACACTATCTACAATAGTCCGTAACTTGGAAGAGAAAGGTTTTATTGATCATGAAAATTTTGGTACTACGTACAGGTATTTCACTACCCTATCAAAGGATGAGTACGGTCATAAATCCATAAAGAACAGTATTAGTAAATACTTCAACAACTCATACAAAGCTGTTGTTTCAAAACTTGTTGAAGATGAAAACCTTTCACTTGAAGATGTTCAACAATTAATCGATCTGGCAAAACAAAAGAAGAATAAATAATGGCAATTCTCAACCATATTTTGCTTTCCTCCTTAACCATGAGTTTGCTTTTTGGGGGATTCCATATTCTACTTAAAAATAGTACCTATTTCAGGCTTAACCGAATTATCCTTTTAGGTACTTTATTGGTTTCAATTCTAATTCCTTCAATCAATATTGAGCTTCCGGCTTATGAAAATATACAGGAATATCAAGCAGTAGTACACACCTTTATTTCAGCTCAAACATCCCCCTCCCCTTTGTTAATAAATCCTTCTGAAATCATCATGCAGACTCCCTCCTTATCAATTTGGGATATTCTTCCATATATATTCCTGTTGGGATGTCTAATTTCGCTGATTCACCTGGTATCAGGACATCGAAGAATAATATCGATTATCAGAAACGCCCGGCTTATCAAGAAAGATAAATACACATTAGTATTGAGCGAAAAACAAATTCCCCCAATGAGTTATTGGGGATATATTATCCTTTCGAAAACAATTGAGAATGCATCAAGAGAATTGATTATAACGCATGAGTTGGCTCATGTAAAGTTATGGCATTCAATAGACCTGCTTCTTTGTAATATTTTTCAAGTCGCCTTCTGGTTTAATCCTTTCTATTATTTGCTTGTACGACAGCTAAAAACAAACCATGAATACCAGGCTGACAAAATAGTTATTAATACTGAAATAGATAATACTAAATATCAACTTGACCTGATACAATTAAGCGTTGGAAAGCAACAATTTAATCTAGCCAATAATTTCAACCATTGTCAAATTAAAAAACGTATTGAAATGATGAACACCAATTCAAACAACCACAAATGGAGAGCATTATTATTTCTACCTCTTATGGCATTTCTAATAATGGCTTTCTCAACCCAAAATGCAACCAACTATTTTGTAGGAAACTATGTTGGATACGTCATACAGGATGCAGACAAACAATTCACCCCTGAAGATTTTCATATAATCGATTCTATTGGCGTAATAGGATTTGGAAATATGGAATACTATAAAGGGAAAGAGTTATTTGATCATGAATATGCGCGCATATTAATTAATAAAGCTTCGCGCCTGCTGATTGATAAGCAACCAGGCAAACTGGCCGATATAAAGCCTTTTCTTAAAAAGCTACTATATTACAAGTATGCAAACCAAAAGAGTACTCACTTTATAAGCATCTCAACTGATAGTTTTAAGGATAAGAAATCTCCTGGCCCCATTTGGATTCAAAAAGATATACAGACCTCCGAAAAAGATTTCCAAAATCTGTTGAATGAGATTGGAAATGCTGTTGTTGAGATTCGGGATGAATACTCCAATGAAATTTTTTCAAAAACTTATATGGAACTCTCCAGTCAGGAACAAGAAGATATGGATAAATTGATTAGCCTGAAGAAGATTATCATTTTTCCGGATCACATGGAAAAATAAAACTTTAATAAAATGTTAGCTATGTTACAATCATAGCTAACAAACTTCACACAATCCCACAATCCAAATCTAAAAAATGCATTCACATCACCAATAAAACAAAATCTTTTTAATTGCACTGCAACACATTTTAGATTATATTTGTCTACTGTATAATATACACCAAACCAAACACCAAATCATGAAGAAACTATACACAATTCTTATATGTACATTCTTTGGTCTTTCCATAAGTTTCGGGCAGTCGATAAACACAACAGAAACTGATATTGAATATTACGTGAATGAGGTTCTACTTGGAAATCTGATAACAGCCAGTAACATCACATTTACAGGGAATTTAGGTGGTGAAAACAGCTCTATTGGAGAATTCAACGAATATGGGGGCACCGTCCTTGATCTTGAATCGGGGGTTGTAATTTCAAACGGATACGTTTCCTCTATATCCAACACATCTTCTTTTAATGCATCCGGAGCCTTATCCTCTGGTGGAGATTCAGACCTGGATATTTTAGCGAATGTTAATACGCAAGATGTCACAATTATAGAGTTTGATTATATTCCAAACACAAATGCTGTTAACTTCAAATATGTCTTTGCCTCAGAAGAATTTCCTGAGTATGTCAATTCATATAATGATGCTTTTGGATTTTTTGTAAGTGGTCCTGGAATTGAAGGACCATATTCCAATCAAGCAATCAATATTGCGACATTGCCAAACTCTGATGTTGCTGTCTGTATCAATTCGGTATTTGACACGGAATATTACATTGAAAATCAAAGCGAGGATCCATTTGTGTTTGACGGTTTAATTACTCCAATGGATGCAACCGTAAGCCTTATTCCATTCGAAACCTACCATATTAAGATTATTGTTGGGGACGCATCGGATAATATTTTTGACACAGGAGTTTTCCTTAACGACAATTCGTTTGAAAGTCTACCTATAGCGTTTAATGTTACATCAACTGAAGTTGGCGATTTTGAAGAAACCACTGCGACTGAAAATGAATCATATATCACAATTGAAATGTCACTGCCTGCTCCGGCAATCGATAACATTTCATTCCCATTTGAAATTTCGGGTACTGCCGAAAATGGAGTGGATTATTATATTTTGGACGAAAGTGTAAGCTTTGCTGAAGGTTCTCAAAACTCATATATTAATATCTATCCATTGGCTGATAACGAAGTTGAAGGCAATGAAACTATTGAACTTGTTTTCGATTACCTGGATGAAACCATATCAGTGATAATACAGGATAACCTAAACGGGCAGAATATTGGAATCTCAACCACTGATTCATTAGGTTTGGTTTCTATGTATAATAATACAAACGGCTCTGATTGGTCAAATAATTCAAACTGGCTCGAAGCAAATGTAACTGAATGGTATGGTATAGAAACTTTTTCTGACAGGGTGATTGGTATTAATTTATCGGGAAACAACCTGGTTGGTTCGATTCCATCTGAGTTCTCTCAATTAACGCTTCTATCGGAGTTAAACGTAACATTTAACTACCTTACAGAAATATCTGAAGACCTTGCAAACCTTGAAAATCTCACAAAACTCTATATTAACCACAACAACCTTGATTTCAGTAGCATTGAACCTTTTGTATCGATTCAGGATTTCAGTTATGATGGTCAGTTTTTTGAAGGTGAAACAATAAATGTTGAACTTCTAGAAGGGGAATCTTATTCATATGAGGTAATCGTGGGTGGCGAACACAATACATATCAATGGATAAAAGGCGGAGATATTCTTGAGGGACAAAACTCTTCTGAATTATCTCTTTCAAATATAATGATTACTGATGGTGGCACTTATCGATGTTTAATTTCAAATGAAGTTGCAACAGAACTTACACTGGAGTCTCAGGCAATCGTGATTGTGGTTGATCCTATGGATGTAGAAATATCACCGGGTGTTACAGCTGAAATATACCCTAATCCTGCCAGAAATATTCTGAATATTGATTGTGGCAAACAGATTAATAGTGTTGATATCTTCGATTCAAATGGGACTCTTGTTAAAACAATAAATGGAAATCATTCAGGTATTGATATTTCAGAATTACCAATGGGGATATATTTTATACGAATCACTACTAAGGAATCGCAAATCACTAGACGATTGATCGTAAACTAAATTACTAAAGGCCACGAATTCATTAATAATGTATTGAATTCGTGGCTTATATTTTTCTATTTCAGAAGAAACTACTTAACCTTATCCAAAGCAGCTAAACGTTGTAATAACGATGGATGTGAATAATAAAAGAACACATATGCAGGATGTGGATTCAGATTACTCAAATGATTTACCGACAATTTCTTCAACGCCAATTGAAGTGCTTCAGGTTTATAATTTTCACCGGCAAAACGATCTGCTTCATATTCATTCTTTCGACTTAACACATTCAACAACAAACCCAAGACCATCGATATTGGCGAGTAAAGAATTCCAAAAGCCAATATTCCCAAATGGAAAGAAGCATTTGTAGCTCCAAGGGCCTCAGCAAGTGATAGCGCTAATTGCGAGTCTTTTGCAATAAACAAGGAGAGAATATACAACATAAGACCGGATTGTAATATAGATAAACCTACCGAACTCAGTGTGTGTTTCTTTTTATAATGTCCAATTTCATGGGCCAAAACAGCAACCAACTCTTCAACAGTGTGATCTTTAATTAAAGTATCATACAATACGATCCGTTTTTTCATCCCTAACCCGGTGAAATAAGCATTCGCTTTGGTTGATCGTTTTGAGCCATCGATGACGTATATGTTTTGAAGTTTAAACCCAACTTTAACAGCAAAATCTTCAATCGCATTTCGAAGATCTCCATCTTCCAGAGGAGTTTGTTTATTGAACAAGGGCACTATGATGTTGGAATAGAACATGGTCATAAAGATCATAAAAGCTGTTAACACGCCCCAAACCAACAGCCAAAAATCATTCCCGGTTGATTCATAGATATAGATAATCAAAGCTAAAATTGGAGCCCCTAACAGGATACTAAGCAACCATGATTTTAACTTATCCAGAATGTAAATTTTAGGTGTCGTTTTATTGAAGCCAAACTTTTCTTCTACAACAAAGGTGGAGTAAAGTTCAAAAGGGGTTCCCAGAATATCAGCAGCCAATCCAAGAACTGCAAAATAAAGAAACGCCAATAGAATTGGATGTTCGGTATACTGACGTAAGTAATCATCCAGCAAACCAAAACCTCCGGATAGAAACATGATCAGCATTACAACAAAGGAAAGTCCGGAAACAAATAGTCCCAGATAATACTTTGCCTTTTCGTATTTCTGTGATTCCCTGTATTTATCTTCATCATAAATTCCTACCAGTCGTTTGGGTAATTTATCACTCCAACGCCTTGCATTAAGGATATCTAACGTCCGATCAATTAAATAATCGGCTATTAAAATAACCATTATGACAGTAAAAATGGTCTCAGTACTCATAATCTAATTTTTAGTATCAGGTTGTTCCAAGGTATTTTCTCAGGAACCATTCGATAGCCAGCAGGCTAAGAATAAAGATCAAAATTCCTGAAATATCCCTTAAGCTTCTATATTGTTTTTGGTAATGTATCTTTCCTACAGCATTTTCATTGTTATCTAAATCTTTAAATAAAGAATCAATCTGACTCAATTGATAAAAGCCCCCACCGGATTGCTTTGCCAGTTGGTGTAAAAATTCATGATTCGCTGATGAAGCAATCATTTCTTTAATTACAGGAAGAATAATAAACTCCCCATTCTTTAGAAAAACCTCCCTATCAGTTTTCAACTCAGCCTTCCATGTATATTGCCCTGAGGGTAAAAAGCCACAATCAAGTAAATATGATTTATCGCTCCTGGAAAAATCAAATTCATAAATCTCCCCTTCCTGATTCTCTATTTGCATGGAAACTTCCGAATCATTAATCAATTCAAAAGTCTGATTATAAAACTCCGCTTTAAATTCAATGGGTTGGTTTTCATCAAAGCGGTTGGCGCATGACACTCTGAACCGACTTCGATCCTCATGAACCATTAAGTATTGAATGATTTTACCTATAAATGAATCAAAATTTTCAAAAGAATTACTATTCTTAAAATCACTGATTCTCCACCTCCACAATCCTTCACCGAAGATAAACCCCATCTTATATTCTCTATCCTGAGCAAAAGCAATAGCTGGCATATTTGTAGTGGTACCACCTACTTTTTGATATGAAAGAATGTCGTATGATTTCAAGAAGTTGTAATCACCATATGGAACATAAAGAGGTGGATTATTCTTAATAAAATCTGTTTGGCTGTCTGAAAGAGTGAATAATTGGAACAGAGGATTGCCTACTGTCCTCACATTCTGATATTGTCCGGGCTTGAGGTTTACATCTACGAATGATTGCAAATTATTGAATGAATGAAAATCGACCTGCTGACCAAGAACATACAGTAACGCAGTTTTCCTGGAATGCAATGTTGCCAGATAAGAAGTTAACATCCCATTTTTAAAAGGTAATTGGTGCAGAATAACAAGATCATACATCTCATCATATTTATCAAAGTCTTCCCAGTACGAAATTTCAAGTTCATAATTTGTCATCTGTTCAAGACCTGAGCGTAGGGCATTCACATCTGGATGGGGAGCATTGGCTAGAATAAGTATCTTTTGCCTGTTTTCAAGAACCTCAATGAAGAAATCTGATTGATTATTAAGAGTGGTTGCTTCACCATCAATTTCATCCAACTGAATTTGATAATGTTGAAGTCCTTTTTGCTGAGCAGTAGTTCTAAACTCAACGGTTGTACTAAATTTATTACTATTAAGTTCAATTGACTTAGATTGAAGTCGTTTGTTATTTTTAACCAAATGAATTTGGCAAGTCTTACCTTCAAGGCCATTGGCATTTACGATTACTTCAACCGGAAACTCATTACCTGAAAAGGCAATTTGATTATAGTCCACTTTTTGAATTATAACATCTGGTTGGGATATTTCATTCCCAACGGCCAAAGAGTATATAGGAATCTTCTTGAATCTATCAGAATACAATGGATTAAAACCCGAATTCAGAATCCCGTCACTAATTAATAAAACACCTGCATTGTTTCGATTTTCAAAACGTGTTTCCAATTCTTCAAATAATAAACTGAAATCGGTTTCTTCACCTTGAAAAGTGGTCAAACTTCCTTTTATCACATCATCATCGAATGTATAATCATGGATTTCATAACGATCATTATCCACTTTCCATTTGTGTAGTTTTTCAGATAAATTGTTTTTTACAATCGCTGAATCACTCCATCTGAGCATGGATTGAGAATTATCAATAGCCACAATCAAATTAGGATTTTCAACGGTTTTGGTAATATGTTTTACAAAAGGCTCCAAAAGAAGAAATACCAGAAGAAAGATTGCCAAAAACCTTATTCCGCCTAACAACCAACTTGCCCATCTTTCCAAATGGTCTTTGGTGTTTTTATAATATAGAATAAATGAGATAATTCCTGCTATGAATAAGCAAAATAGGATATACCAGGATGGTTGTTCGGTAAAAAGATTCACGTTCAAATATAGTTATTAATTAAAGGCATACAAAAATGCAAAAAAAGCCTGATTGTTCCTAGACAATCAGGCTTTAAAGTATTATGTAAAATAAGCCTACATATTCATACCACCACAAACGTGGATTGTTTGACCAGTAACATAAGATGAAAGGTCAGATGCTAAGTATAATGTTGTTTTAGCAACTTCCTCAGGAGTACCTCCACGGCGAGTTGGAATTTTGCTTTCCCAATCTTTACGCACATCTTCGGGTAACTGATGAGTCATTTCAGTAATAATGAACCCCGGAGCAATTGCATTACAACGAATGTTACGAGGTCCTAATTCTTTTGCAATTGACTTAGTGAAGCCAATCATACCAGCTTTAGACGCAGCATAGTTTGCCTGGCCAGCATTCCCACTAACACCAACAACTGAGCTCATGTTAATGATAGATCCAGAACGCTTTTTAAGCATTATTCTTTGAACAGCTTTGGTGAAGTTGAAACAAGACTTAAGGTTTACATTAATCACTGCATCCCATTGTTCTTCACTCATACGCATCATCAAAGTATCTTTAGTAATACCAGCGTTGTTAACCAACACATCAACAGTACCAAATTCTTTAACAATCTCGTCAACGATATTTTGAGTCTCATCAAATTTACTTGCGTCAGAAGCATATCCCTTGGCTTTAACACCAAATTCAATTAGTTCTTGTTCAGTAGCTTTGGCATTATCGTCATAGAAAAGATCGGTAAATGCCACATTACAACCAGCTTTTGCTAATTCAACAGCAATTGCTTTTCCAATTCCTCGGGCAGCTCCGGTTACGATTGCTACTTTTCCCTCTAATAAGTTCATGATTATATAATTTAATTATACTTAATTATCAACTCTTTGCAGAAACCCAATACAGAGGTTTAACAGAATCAAACCTCTGTATTGGGTCAAAAATCTAAGCAAAGATAAAAAATCCTGCTAATTGACTTATATCCATTTCACCATATGAAAATCCTGTCGGTGAGGAAGTCGTTCATTTGTGGGAAACATTCGGAAAGCGAAATCAAAGACTCCGGCTTTAACTATTTTAATTTCACAGGTATAGACATGTGCCCCATTCTCCTTCCCTTTATATTTGAGTCGGTTTATCGCTTCAACTTCTTTCACTTCATCGTTTACTTTATGTCCGAACAAAACTTCAAACCCAATATCATCAGGTTCCAAGCCTTTAGTATCCACATGAATTTCGGCCATAAATGATTCACCTAAGCTCAATGGATGATTATCCGAATCTGGCAGTTTAATTGCTGAAATATCGATTTGCTCCCATATTTGTTTAAACTTGCGTTTCCACTGAGCTAATTCGGTGGCAACCCTGTTGTTCTCCTCCTTTAGCTCAATTATTCGTTTATGCATTGGATCATAGAACAATCTAATATAATCGTTTAGCATCCTCCGCATGGTAAATCGAGGGGCGATACCTCCAATTGTATTCTTTATATGAGAAACCCAATCGTGAGGTATTCCTTTATCATCCCGATCATAATACATTGGAATAATCTCATTTTCAAGCATCGTATAAATCGTCTCGGCATCCAACTCATTCTGGAAACCTTGATTTTGATAAGTCCGTTCTTCCTTGATGGCCCAACCTGCACCTTCAAAATAACCTTCGGCCCACCAACCATCCAATACTGAAAAATTCATTACACCATTCATCACAGCCTTCTCTCCTGAAGTTCCGGAAGCTTCAAGAGGTCGTGTGGGAGTATTTAGCCAAATATCCACACCACGAGTAAGATGTTTACCTAAATCCATGTCATAATTCTCGATGAAAGTAATATGACCAATAAATTCGGGCATTTTACTAATCTCAATAATACGTTTTATCAGATCTTGACCAGCTTTATCTGCTGGATGGGCTTTTCCTGCAAAAATAAACTGTACAGGCCGTTCTTTATTATTCACAATTTTCGACAATCGGTCAAGACTTGTAAAAAGGAGATGTGCCCGTTTATAGGTCGCAAACCTTCGTGCAAAACCAATCGTCAATGATTCTTTATTATAACTATCAATGGTCTTCACAATGACCTTCGGATTCTCTTCCCTTCGTGTTAAGTCCTCAGAAATACGTTCTTTAACATAATCCATCAATTGATGTCGATGCTCATTTCTGGCATTCCAGATTACTTCATCAGGCACATTTTGAATCTTTTCCCACATGTTATTATCCGATTGATTATTGATAAAATCATCAGATAGATACTCTTTGTATAAGCGATGCATTGCAGGAGACAACCAGGTTGGCAGGTGAACCCCATTTGTAACGTGTTTTATGTGTAGTTCATTGGGGTAAAACCCATTATACATATTCACAAACATGTCCCGACTCACACGACCATGGATTTTACTTACACCATTCATTTCCTGACTAAGTCGAGCTGCAAGTATACTCATTGAAAACTTTTCGTCAGGATTATCACGGTTAACCCGTCCAAGCCCCATAAAGTCTTCCCAGCTAACTTTTAATCGCTGTGCATAATGAGGTATATATGTCCTGAGTAAATCTTCACTAAAGGCATCATGACCAGCAGGCACAGGTGTATGTGTTGTAAACAATGTTGAACATCGAACCAGCTCAAGTGCTTGTTCATAGGTCATATTATCATCATTGATAAAATACCGTAAGCGTTCAACACCAATAAACGCTGCATGACCTTCGTTGCAATGATATAGTTCAGTATCCATATCCAACTGCCTCAACAATCGAATACCACCAACACCAAGCAGAAGTTCCTGTTTCAATCGATTTTCCCAATCTCCTCCATATAGTTGGTGTGTCACATGACGATCACGTTCTTCATTTGTTTCCAGATCCGTATCCATCAAGTAAAGATCAATCCTTCCCACTTTTAAAAGCCATACTTTTGCTTCCATATCGCGACCAGGAAGCGCCAGTCGAACTTTCATCCACTCCCCATCCTTATCGCGTACAGGTTCGAGAGGTAAATGTGTAAACTTCTGTGGAGAATATTCAGCAATCTGCTCTCCATGAATGGACATCTTTTGCCGGAAGTATCCGTATCTGTACAGCAAACCTACACCCGTTATGTTGTAATTGAAATCACTCGCTTCTTTGAGATAATCACCGGCCAACATTCCCAGACCTCCAGAAAAAATCTTCACATTATCATGTAATCCGTATTCCATACTGAAATAAGCAATGTGTGGAGTCTCATTTTTTGCAGCCATATAATCATTAAAGTTATTATACACAGCATGTAGTTTACTGAGAAAATCTCCATCATTTTCCAGAAATTCCATTTGTTCAATGGTTAAAGACTCCAGCAAGGCCAATGGATTATGCTCCAGTTTTTTCCACAGTCGTGGATGAATCGACTCAAACAACTCCTCTGCATCTGAATTCCAGCACCACCAAAGGTTACGGGAAATCTCGGCTAGGGGTTGTAGCTTAGCAGGAATACGTTGCTTTACCATGATTTTTTTCCATTGAGGAAAAGCATGTGCTTGCTGTTGAATAGTTTGGTATGCATACGCAACTTTCTGTTGTTTATCCTTAAACAAATCATGACGCAGCATTACTTTTTTTATGGTTTGATCGTAAGCCTGATGATAATACTCTACCAGATTTAACCATAAGGCAATTCTGGAAATATCATATGCACTGGATCGAAGTTGTTCGATCCGATCCTTTTCGAAGTTCATAAACTGAGTCAGTTTCTCAGTCAATTGATAAATTACAAAATCCGTATTATCATCATTGCGATCAATAATTACAACTCCGTCTTTTTCTCCTTTATATTTATCATTCATCCAACGACCAAATCCAGCTAAAGTCGTTGTTATTGTGGGCACATGGAAAATCAAGCTCTCCAATGGAGTATATCCCCATGGCTCGTAATATGAAGGAAATACAGAAATATCAAATCCTATCAATAAATCATAATAATTCAAATCAAATATTCCATCGTCCCCATTCAGATAAGAGGGAACAAAAATGACCTTTACTTTATCATCCGGATGATTGTGTAAGTCATTCTCTCGTAAAGCATTCAGGATTGGATCATATTCTTCATCATGAATTTTGTGGGTCATAAACCGATTGCTCACAGCCTGATTATACTTATGCTGATACAAATGCAATAGCAATTCCGAATCGGGTTCTTTTACATTGGCAGGAATAGTTAAGAATGCAATAATCGGGGCCTTAACATCTTCCCGTTGATTTAATCTCCCTAAAGCCTGGATAAAAATATCAATTCCCTTATTGGTAAATTCATATCTACCACTACATACGGCAAAGCAAGTATCTTCTGGCTGAATCTGATTAAAGAATGCGTTGGATACCTCAAAAAGTTTAGCCCTGGCTTTTTGTTTTCTATCTTCAAAGGTTTCTTTAGGTGGAACAAATATATCATCGAAGCCATTTGGAGTAATCACATCTACTTCCCGTTTAATAAAATAACGACATTCTGTTGCCGTTAATTGGCTTACTGTTGTGAAAATATCCGCATTATGAGCCGCCAGTTTTTCCATAGAATATTGCGAACGAATCCCAAATTGGAAAATCATAGCATCCACATTAAACGAATCCATTGCATTATATAAAGGCAGATTATTTCCTGCGATTGCACGCCCCAAAACCGTTGCATGCGTTGTGAAAACTGTACCTACCTGAGGCACATAATTTTTCAGATAGAGTAAACCGGAACCACTCATCCATTCATGAAAATGAGCCACAATTTTATCTGAAGAGGTTATTTTGTATTCATAAAAACTCTCAATGACCTTACCTACTTCAAAACCAAACAAAACAGGCTCAACATAATCCCAACCACCAGTCAAAGAATCTAGCTGATTTTTCTCCCATAATTCGGCGAATATCTCATCCTTTTTACTAAACAAAGGAGTAAAATCAACTAATATAGCTATTGGATTTCCAGGGATTTTCCAATGCCCTATTCGAATATGTAACCCATCTTTTATTGCTTCCAGTTTCCATTCGGCAAATAGCTCCGGATCCTCTTCGAAATACGGATTAACCCCCGTTTCTTTACGGACATCAGGGCCTATGGTAATATAATTATCTCCAAATTCTTTTACTATTGAAGGGACTTTAGTACTGATTACTGTATAAATCCCACCAACTTTATTACATACTTCCCAGCTAATTTCAAACAGATAGTCAGGACGGTTCATCACATCAGCCATATCTTCATTTTTTATATTAACATAAATATCAGATAATCAATCCTCGTTTATAGCTTTTAAAAGTTGCTTCTTATACTTAGCAACATCCCTTTTCGAAACCTTTTTCTTTTCAGCGGCATATGCATCTATTTTCATTAATACACGTTTGCCAAGGCTTTTTTTTATCTTGCTTTCCAGACCTAAATCCCCGTTACTTATTAACACAAACAAAGCAAAGGGATCAAGTTTCCTTAATGCTATTTTTAGTTTTGTTTTGGGTATTTGTTCAATATCCCAAACGGGCACTTTACTTTTTACTATCGACTCGTCTTTTTCTTTCAATTTGGAATATTGTTCCTTTCCTCCAGTAGTTAGCTTTACATTTACGACTTCTTTCTTTTCCTTCTTATCATTGCATTCACAGATTTCCTTAACTCTTATTTCAAAATCAGATAAGACATTCATATAATTTATGTAAGCATCATATGGAGAGTCAAAAGGTGTAAAATAGTTATGGACGTTACCGTCAGAAAACCACTTAGTGCACATGTAATAAAAATGATCACTGTTTTGTAAATATTGCCAATCTTTTAAAATAGACGGATCTTTGCACTCATATAAGTGAGGTGCAATTGCATAGAGATTCTCAAATGCATCATCCTGTAATTCATTCCCTAACCAAGCTGTTAAGTCACGTTCCTCATCGGCCCAAGAAACCGGATGTGTGGCATGAACAAAACTTGCAGCCTCATTCAGAGCAGTGATCTCAGAAGGAGTTCGGAATACCAGGTCTGTATTCGTTAATACCTGGTCGGGCAGGTTCTTCAAAAAATCAAATATGCCTGTTTCTTCCCATTGATGTTCTCCAAAAGTTTCATAATCCATAAAAATATTAACAGCAGGTTCATCTGATTCTATATTATTTATCCAGGAGCAAAATTTCTCAGTTGTCAGAGGCCACTCAGCCCAATCGCGATTAGAGAATCGAAATGCAATATCATCACTTAACCTGTAATTCCGCATGAGAAGCTTTAAGCCTGGTTCATCCGGATTCTTATATATATAGTTTGGACTCTTCCACCCGAGGATATGTTTTGCTCCTTCAACCAACATCGTTTCATACCCCATCTGGTAAATCATCTCACCGATATTATCAGAATATACTAATTCAGTATTCCTGAATGCTGTAGGTTTCTGCCCAAAAAGCCGTTCAATTTTCAAAGCATGCATTTCCACCTGGTTTCTAAATTCTTTTTCATCCTTCAATGCAGCCAAACTGTGTGAATAAGTCTCGGCAAGAAATTCTACACATCCTGTTTCTGATAGCTCCCTAAAACTATCAAGTACTTTTGGTGCATATTTCTCAAGCTGATCTATAACAGTTCCAGAAATTGAATAAGCGACTTTAAAAGCTCCTTTATGTTTTTTAATTAAATCGAAGATGGTTTTATTGGCTGGGATATAACATTTTTCAGCGACTCTTTCAATAATGGATCTATTAAGAAAATCATCATAATAGTAATGGTCAGACCCAATTTGGAAAAATCGATATCGTTTCACACGCATCGGCTGGTGCACCTGAAAATACAAGCACAATGAACGTTGAGATATATTGTTGTTCTTCGTCATCAGTATTCTACAGTTTGATTGATTAAATCCTGGTAGATGCGCATTATTTTCTTTGCTGCATGTTCCCATTTCAAATTATCAACTTCCTCTTTACCATATGTTTTAAACATTTCAGATAATGCTTTATAGTTTAATAAACCATAAATGGCATCAGCCATAGCATCAACATCCCAGAAATTAACTTTAATCGCGTGTTTCAAAATTTCGGAGACACCCGATTGTTTAGAGATAACAACGGGTACATTCGATCGCATAGCCTCTAACGGAACGATCCCGAAAGGCTCAGAAACCGAAGGCATAACAAAAACATCTGACATACTTAAAAGTCCATCCACATCAGGCCCTTTCAGAAAACCTGTGAAATGAAAACGGTTTCCTATCCCCAATTGAGCTGCACGACGAATGATCCGATTCATCAGGTCACCAGTCCCAGCCATTACAAAACGTACATTCTTTTCTTTTTGTAGGACTTTATGTGCCACTTCAACAAAATACTCCGGACCTTTTTGAAAAGTAACTCTGCCAAGGAATGTTACGATCTTTTCCTTCACATGTTTATTATATCGGATATCATCTTTGACTACTCTGGGCTCAACTGCATTATGTACTGTAACCACTTTACTTTCATCAATATGATATCGATTAACAACAATCTTTCGGGTAAGATGACTCACAGTAATCACTCGATCAGCGGCTTTCATTCCATTTTGTTCCAAGCCATAAACCATGGTATTCACATTTTCACCCGTGCGATCAAATTCTGTAGCATGCATATGAACAACTAAAGGCTTACCTGTAACCATTTGAGCAGCAACCCCTGCCGAATAGGTTAACCAATCATGTGCATGTATTATATCAAATTGTGTTTGTTTAGCAATCTCTCCTCCCAGTAAAGCATACCTGGTTACTTCATGCATTAGATTCTTACCATATTTCCCACTGAATTGATATTTTCTATCAAAGACAAAATTATGCTTGACTTTATGTGTAGTTTGAGATCCTTCCAACTCCCTCTCGAATTCATCAGGTTCCATATAAGGGCGAAGGTTGGATCCGACTTCCATATATGTGAATTTATCAACATATTGAAGAAATTCGGGATCAGGAACATTTAATTCAACATCGCTGGCATTGATAATTCGAGCCACTCGATCGTCCTCATCTCCATATGCTTTTGGAACGACAAACAGAACTTCAGCTCCTAATTTTAGAAGGCCTTTTGCCATCCCATAGCAGGCCGTCCCCAGACCCCCGGTAATATGAGGAGGAAATTCCCATCCAAACATGAGTACTTTTATTTTCTTCCTTTTTGAATAGTCCATTTATAAATTCTCTTCATATTTTTTGATTAGCCATTGTATGCGTAATAATTCGGAAACACTCCATGCCTGCGAAATCGCTCCTCTTGGGGCATGTGGTGGATCTCCATCAAATAATTCAGAAATACTACCTACCCCATGAATGGATAATTCGTGCTCGAAACCAGCATATATTTCTTTAATGAAATGCAAAGCACTCCTTCCATGAATTTTTAGATAACCTTCAACAAAGGCTCCTAACAGCCATGGAAAGACAGAACCTTGATGATAGGCCTTATCCCTGCTTTTAACATCACCCTGATATGATCCTTTATACGCCTTATCCTCAGGACTCAGTGTTCTTAGTCCCCTGGGCGTCAAGAGTTCTTTGCGGATATTATGCAAGATCAAACGTTTTCTCTCATCAGGTAGAGGAGAATATGGCATTGAACAAGCCATTACCTGATTAGGCCGCATCTGATCATTTCTCTCATGTCCATTTATGAAATCATAAAGACAATGTTTCTCTTCATTCCAAAACTCCCGATTGAATGCCTCTTTTAGATTATGGAGCAGAGTCATCCAATTATTAAGGTCGTCATCCTTATATTTCTCAGCTAAATCACACACAAAATGCAAAGCATTATACCACAATGCATTCACTTCAACAGGCATCCCATTTCGGGGAGTCACCGCTTGCCCATCAACAAAAGAATCCATCCATGTAAGTGCGGTATGTGAATCTGTTGAAGTTAACAATCCCTCTCCTGTCACATGAACGTCATAAATACTTCCATCTTTGTATGCAAAGAGAATTTTCTTCATAATATCACCATACGTTTTCCATGCAAAGGACTCCCTACCAGTATGCTCAACAAACTTTTGAATGGCCCAGATAAACCATAGTGAGGTATCGATGGCATTATAAGATACATTCATTCCCATCGCTTTATTTGGAAACTGAGCGCCCCGCATCTTTTGAACCATCGTATTAATAATTTCCTCAAAGCGATCAGAGCGGCCATTCAACAGGGTCAAACCTGGTAATGCAATAAAAGTATCACGCCCCCACTTTCCAAACCAATGGTACCCGGCAATAACCTGGTTATCTCCACTCCTACGGACTAATAATTGTTCTGCAGCATTTTGCAGACTATGCTCAAAACTATTTCTGGGTATGCGTAAATTCACTTCAGAAAGAAATTTTGATTTCAAGCTTGATGGCTTAATTTCACTTAAGCCAGCTGAGAATATTATACTCTCCCCTTTTTCAATCTCTACTTCAAAAGTACCAGGTACATAAAGATCTTCGATGCCTTCATACCCTCTTTCAAGTTCTTTAAGATACTCTATGTTGTAATACCAATCAGGATGATGTACATAATAAGCAGCCTTAGAAAACTGCATACACAAGGTATCATAACCCTCATACATTTTTACGCCTATGCCATGGTCTATTTGCTGATAACTTCTATCAACATAGTTGTTGGCCCGGGTTAGTTGGTGGACATTCCGAAAAGCCAGGTATGGTTTAAACACCAATTTTGTACTACTCATTGCTTCTTCCAGCGTATACCGAATCAGTATCCGATCTTCGTATTCAACAAATAATCTCTCTTTGGTTAATCGAACACCACCAATACTGTACGTGAATTTGGGATAGGGATCGGTGTCAAGTTCCCGTAAATATTTGTGCCCTTTTGGCTCATAATTTTCATCCTCAAAACGATGAATTCCTAAATTGAAGCGAGCATCGCGTTGTTCTACAGATTCATCAAACGCTGATAATAAAACATGATTATCATTATCTAGGTGAGGTTGCGGTACGACCAATAAACCATGATATCTACGAGTATTGCATCCAACTAAAGTCGTACTGGCATATGCCCCGGCTCTGTTACTGCGTACCAGTTCACGTCGCAATGAATATTCAAGGTTTACCAACTGGTCTTTTTCAAATTTCTGATAACTCATATAGATTAATGGTTTTGGCGGATATTCTGGCAAAACAAAATTACCATGCTTGAGTTTTGCGTATGTTACTAATTTAAGAAAAATTTGTTAATTATTCTAACGAAAGAACGATTGTTAACCCTGAATATGAATCCATTATGAGCTCAATGATTCAATCACCACAAACACATCAATACGTTCACCATTAAAACCATCATAAAACACAAGCACATTTCATTCTATTTCCTATATTTGTAATAATACGTCCATTTTCTTTTAAAAAATGATAGATACTTATTTCTTGTGAAACCTTAACTATTTATTAAAATCAGATTATGATGAGAAAACTATTACCTGGAATAATAATCCTATTCTTTATCCCTAACCTTTTCGCTCAGGTATCAAGCTATGAATACCTGGATATAAACAATATTAAGGCCAGAATTAACGCGAACAGTATGTTATTCTGGGATGGTGATGATCGTGATTTTGAAGCTCCTATAGGTAGCGGTAAATGTCCTTTATTTACTTCTGGTCTATGGATTGGTGCAACGGATCAGAATAATCAATTACACCTGGCTGCATCAAGGTATAGCCAGGGCCCCAATAACGGAGCTCCAAACTCAAGCTTTGATTATTACAACGGACCAATTTCTCAAGTTTATGATGAGGCTTATGATCAACGGTGGAATAAAGTATGGAAGATTAACAATGAAGAAATAACATTCCATATCAGAAACTTTAACCTGGAAGGATATATTCCCATTGATGCTATTTCTACATGGCCAGCTCATGGCAACATTGCAAATGGAGAAATGATGAATATAGCCCCTTTCTACGATCATGATTCAGATGGTGAATATAATCCTATGGAAGGCGATTATCCACTTATAAGAGGTGATCAGGCTATCTTTTATGTACTAAACGACGAAAGAGATTTTCATTATGAATCTGAAGGAAAAGCTTTAAGCGTACAAATCCACGTGATGGCCTATGCTTTTGACCGCCCTCGGGATAGCTCCTTATCCAATTCCATTTTCTTTCATTATGATCTATACAACCTGGCAAATAATGATTGGACGAACACTTACCTGGGCTTGTTCTCAGACATTGATATTGGTTACGCCGATGATGATTATGTTGGCTGTGATGTAAAAGGTAGTAGTTTCTATGGCTATAATGGTCTGGAAACAGATGGCAATGGCCAACCTTATTCCTATGGAGAAAACCCTCCGGCAATGAGTACAACATTTATTGCCGGCCCTTTTCTTGACCCTGATGAGATTGATGGTGATCCAGTTGATCAGTTGAATTATTCATATAACGGCATTGGGTTTAACGATGGAATCATTGATAACGAACGCTTTGGAATGACAAGGTTTATTTCCTTTAACAACTCTGGATCTGTTGGTCATATGACAGACCCTGAACATGCCCCAGAGTATTATAAATTTATGAAGGCTATTTGGAAAGATAATTCCAAGATGATTTATGGTGGCAATGGACATCCAGCATGTGGAGGAGGAGTTGGCCCTGAGTGCAATTTCATGTTCCCAGGAGATTCGGATCCTGAGAATTGGGGAACTTTAGGTATCGAACCTAATGGTGGATACAATCAAAACGGACTTTATTGGACTGAAGAACAAGTTGACAACCCTGTTAGTGACAGACGTGCTGTTGGTGCTACTGGCCCTTTCACATTTAGAGTGAACGAAAAGCAGGAGTTAGACATTTCTTACATGTTTGCCCAATCTTTTAATTCTAAGGATAATATGGGATCAGTTACTTTATTAAGGGAACGAATTGCTGAAGTAAGAGACCGTGTTGCTAACGGTGAGATTATCAACCTTCATGCAACCACTTTGGGGGAGCAAGAGGAAGAATCTAAACTGGATTTTCATCTTTTCCCCAACCCTGCGAATGAAAAGTTCAGAGTAGTTATTCCTGAAGAGATGAAAAATATGACAGTGACATATACTATAATGAGTAGTGATGGCAGCTATTTGAAATCTGGTACACTTTGCGGAGATCAAACCATTTCCACTGATGGTCTGCACCAGGGATTATATTTCATCAAAATATTAACGAAAAAGCAAAAAGCTGTAAAAAAATTGATTGTTTTATAAATCTCAAAACATGGAGTATGGAATTATACTCCATGTTTTTTTCATAAACCTCCCCCACTCCAACCTTACACTACCTAAAACAGACCGAAAACTTACTTAGCCCATATTTTCTTGGTACAACAACCAACACTACATATCTTTACTACCAACAAAGAGTTATAGTATAATATAACTCAATCACTATTTTAATTTACAGATTTTCTTAAACAACAAATTATGAATAAATTACTACTTGGATTCGTTTCATTTATTATTCTGTCCCAATCTTATGCACAAAATGACTCCTCTGCTTTCTTAGATATCAATAACATTAAAGCTTTGGTGAAGGCAAATGGAAATTTATTTGATAACGCTGAAAGCACTGGTTTTGAAGTCCCCATCAACAGTGGAAAAACTTGTATATTCAATTCCGACCTCTGGGTAGGCGGAATTGATCAGAACAATGCACTTCATGTATCTGGGAAATATGCATCTGGGCAATCAATGAACTATTTCTTTGGTCCTATATCCAACAATTATGACATAAACTATGATAACCGTTGGAACAGGGTATGGAAGCTTTCAAGTCTTGAAATCGAGTACCATAAAGGACATTGGACCAATACAAATTACGAACCTATTGAAGCCATCTCAACATGGCCGGCTCATGGATTAATTGAAAATGGTGAGATGCAAAATATAGCACCATTTTACGATTTTGATGGAGATGGATCCTACAATCCATTAATGGGGGATTACCCACTAATTCATGGAGATCAGGCAATCTTTGCAATTTTTAATGACATGAGAAATGAATACTCACAAGATCAGGTAATCCCTGTTGGCATGCAAATACATTTGATGGCTTACGCTTTTGATCAGGAAGAAGATGAACTATTATACAATGCGGTTTTTGTTCATTACGACATATTTAATTTATCTCAACACAACTATAACAATACATATATTGGGATTTTGACAGATCCAGACATTGGTTATTCCAATGATGATTACATTGGATGTGATGTTAAAGGAAGTAGCTTTTATGCATACAATGGCAAAGGAGTAGATGGCTCGGGACAAGCATGGGGGTATGGAGACTATCCTCCGGCTATAAGTACAACATTCCTTGCTGGGCCATACCTGGACTTAGATCAAATTGACAATACAATAAGTCAATCATCATTTAGCTATAATGGAGTTGGGTTTGGAGACGAAGTCATTGATAATGAAAGAATGGGGATGACTAATTTCATGCAACCCAATATCTGGCTTAGCTACAACAACATTCCTGACACTGACACGCTTTATTACAACTTCATGAGAAGTATCTGGCAAGATCATAGTCATTTAGAATATGGCGGTAATGGTCATATTGAAGGAGGTACAGTTGGTCCAGAATGTAATTTCATGTTCCCCGGAGATTCTGATCCAGAAAATTGGGGTACCAACGGAAACCAACCCAATGGAGGATACAATCAGGATGGGATATTCTGGACAGAACAACAAATTGAGGCCACACCTAATGATCGAAGAGGTTTCGGTGCTTGTGGACCTTTCAATTTTGAAACTAACCAAAAACAGGTGTTAGATATCGCATTTATTTATGCTCAATCAATGAATTACAACGATAATTTGGGATCCGTTACTTTATTAAGGGAACGAATTGCCGAGGTGAGAGACCGTGTTGCTAATGGTGAGATCATCAACCTTCATGCAACCACTTTGGGAGAGCAAGAGGAAGAATCCAAACTGGATATCCATCTTTTCCCCAACCCTGCGAATGACAAAATAAGAGTTAAGATCCCTGATCAAATGGATGATTCTCAAGTAAAATACACGATTTTATCAAATGCAGGAATTCTGTGTAAATCCGGAATCCTGAATAATACAGGAAATATTAACACTTCGGATCTGAATAGTGGTGTATATTTTGTTAGAATATTTACAACAAAACAAACCGGAAGTCAGAAACTTATAATAAAATAGCATCTATTCAAGGCTGTCATAAATCGTGGCAGCCTTGCTTTTACATGTTCTCTCTGTTTATCCAGTATCATTCAACCTGTCCGCCTTTAAGATCAGACTAATTTACCATTTAGAATTATCTGATAATTTATTATCAATCTGAGTCTGTTAATACTGAAAAATATTGTTATTTTGCCATCCAAAGCACAATAAGCATATCACTCTTTATTTGAATGATATACGCAATGGTTACAGAGCAAATTTGATATTTTTAAAGTAATACTTACACATTGATATGAGTTTATCAGACGTTAAGATTATAGAATTACCAAAAATTGAAGACCCCAGAGGGAATCTGTCATTTATTGAAAGTGGAAATCATATTCCATTCAATATCAGAAGAACCTATTGGATTTATGATGTTCCTGGTGGGCAAAGCAGAGGCGGACATGCCTACAAGAATCTGAATGAATTTATAATTGCCCTTTCGGGTAGTTTTGATGTTGTATTAAGTGATGGGAAAGAGACCCGCAAATTTTCTTTGAACAGATCTTATTATGGATTATACGTCCCAAGTAAGGTCTGGAGATCTTTAGAAAATTTCTCAACCAATTCCTTATGCCTGATTATGGCATCTGATAAATACGATGAATCTGATTATATCAGAGATTTTAACGAATTTAAGAATCTCAGATAAATCAATAGTTCATTATTTGTAGAACAACAAAAACCTTTTCTAGGTATGAATAATAATTATCCAACCATATACGATTGTTCAGTAATTGAACTTCCAAAAATTAATAACCGGGCAGGAAATATCACTCCCATTCATGGGTCTGAGAATATCCCTTTTGATATCGAACGGGTTTTTTATTTGTATGATATTCCGGGAGGAAAGGACCGCGGTGCGCATGCACATCGCGAATGTCATCAGTTTCTTGTTGCAGCCAGTGGAAGTTTCGATGTACAATTGGATGATGGTGTTAATAAAAAAACTGTAACCCTAAATCGTCCTTATTACGGCTTACATATCCCTCCTGGAGTTTGGGCGGCTGAGCAAAGTTTCTCCTCAGGAGCTATCTGCCTGGTGCTGGCTTCGATGAAATATGAAGAATCGGATTACTTCAGAAACTATGAAGAATTTTTGGAGTATCGAAATCTGGTAACTGTCTAACAAAAGCCTCACGGCATAATGCAAGGAGCTTGAATGCTAAAAACATATTTTTTCATACCGGCCAACAGAAAGAAGTTTATCGATAATGTTCCCAAAACAAAAGCCGACTACTTTGTTTTCGATTTAGAAGATTCGGTTTCAACATCTGAGCTAAACTCTAGCTTAAACAACCTGAAGGAACTTAATATAGAGGATAACTACTTTATCAGACCCCGGATTTTCGAAACCAACAATCAAATAAATAAGGAGCTGATTGAAACCTTATTAAATTTAGGATTCACAAATTATGTCCTTCCTAAATTATCATGTATAGCAGATTTTGAGAATTTGAAAGAAATCTTAGAAAGCAATCCTAAATATGATTTCGATCATTTCAAGTTCATCTTACTGGTAGAATCTCCAGCCTGCTTGATGAACCTTCAGGAAATTATACAAAAGCGGGATCTGAACCTGGTGGGACTTTCATTGGGTAGCCACGATTATGCCAATGAAATGGGAATGCAATATACTTCGGAAAACATTTCGTTTGCGCGCAATTATTTATTAAACATGGCTAAAGCTTTTGAGCTGGAAGCTATCGATATTGCCTCAATGATAATCAAAGATCGGCAGGCTTTTGCTGACGAATCATTATCCGCTTTTAGTATGGGCTATGATGCAAAATTCATCTTACATCCCAGCCAATTGAAAACAATCTCCGAGTTGGATTATTACAATCCTGATGAGATTATGGAGGCTTTGAAAGTTTATGATAAACTCAAAGACATTGATATTGATGATTTTTCGATCTTAAAGATTGATGGAAAAATATTTGAAAAGCCTCACCTAAAAAGAATTTTGAAAATAATAAACTGGAATAAGCAAAATGGAAGCAAGTAAACTTGGAAGTTACCTTGAAGATTTTAAACAAGGTGAAATCATTTATCATTCTTTATCAAAAACAATTTTTGAAAGTGATAATAATCTTTTTAGCCTGTTAACCATGAATCACCATCCTGTTCATACCAATGTAGATTATGCTAAAGGTAATCAGCATGGGAAAGTATTGGTGGTTGGAACTCTTGTATTCAGCATTGTTGTTGGTATGACGGTCCCAGACATCAGTGGTAAAGCGATCGCAAACCTTATGTATGAATCGGTTGATCACATGAATCCTGTTTTTATCAACGATACAATTTATGCCAGAACTGAAGTTTTGGAAGTAAAGGAATCTCGTTCTAAAAACGACAGAGGTATTGTTTATGTTGAAACCACAGCCTATAATCAGGATAAGGTTGATGTATTGAAATTCCGAAGAAAAGTTTTGATAAAAAAGAAGCAGATATCTTAATTCCTTTATAAATCCGAACAAAATGGTAGACTACTTATTACGCAGCTTAATGTTTGTACCCGGCCACAATGAAAGACTATTAGATAGTGCTGCACGATCTAATGCCGATGTTTTATTACTTGATCTGGAAGATTCTGTTCAACCTGTTGCTAATAAACAAATCGCCAGAGACCGTATTAAAGAAAGAGTTCTAAAAGGAAATTTCAAAGACTTTCATATTTTCCCAAGAGTAAATGATCGCGAAAGTGGGCAATTACTACAGGATGTTTATCAACTGACCATCGATGGAGTTGATGGCTTTATGTATCCCAAAGCACAAACGGGTGAAGACATTTACTTCTTCGACAAACTTCTTGAAACAATAGAATTTGAAAAAGGTATTCCTGTTGGGACATTCAAAATTATTCCTCTAATTGAAACTGCGGCAGCCGTTTTGAATGCTCAGGATATTTGTCAGGCATCGGATCGCGTAATTGGTATTGCATTTGGATGCGAGGACTTCATCTCTGACCTGGGTGGTTTCCACGATAAAGCGGGAAGTAGTATTTTCACTCCCCGGGCAATGATTGCTATGGCTGCAAAGGCTAACGATGTAGTGCCGATAGATACTGTCCATATTAATGTACACGATCTGGAAGATTTAGAGAAAAATCTTGTAATAGCCAAAAACCTTGGTTTTGAAGGTATGCTTGTACTCCACCCTAAAGAATTAGAACTCGTGCATAAATACTTCTCCCCTACCAATGAAGAAATTGAGAATGCGGAAGAGATGTTGCGCCTATCTGAACAAGCTCAAAAGGCTGATAAAGGCGTTGCCCTAATTAATGGCAAATTTATCGGACCTCCAATGGTTCTGGCAGCTAAGCAAATAATTAACAGAGCTAATGCCATTCGACATAAAGACGATTAATGATTGAATAATATAAAAAAAATCCTGATCTCAATGATGAGATCAGGATTTTTTTTATTTAACCATTTAAAAAGCAACATATGTAATAGTAGATCTAGATACAAAATATACTCTCCATATTATTAAGTAAATAATAATATTAAATTCTATATTTGCATCTTTTTAAAACGGGCTTCACAAAATCTTTTATTATTGTTGGTTAACAGAATGAGAAACTTCACACTTCATAATTTCGATTTATTAAAATTTGCAAAACCTATTCGCGTTTTGATTTTAATTATAGGTTTTTTGGGATTGATTGCTTGGTTCTACTTTTCTTTTCATCATGGAGAGCGTGTATGGGCTAATCAAGGTGCTGGATGGGATGGAGCAAATTATGCAAAAATTGCTATGCATTTCGAAGAGTTCCTTCAAAATGCTAAAATTGACAGTTACCGGGCCAAGCACGCCTTACCTTCAATAATGATTTATTACACCTCTAAATTGCTTAATATCAACATCACAAAAACAGCTGAGGTAGTTCAATTTTTTCTAGTATTCCAATATATATTACTATTAGTTTCTGTATATTACGCACAATTAATTTCAAGATTTCTTAAGTTCACAACAAAAACTAATTACATTTTTTATTCTGCACTGTTTTTAACACTACCTATTCTTAAAAAATTCCTCTATATTCCTATTGGCACCGATATATCAGCTTTTACGATTGGTATCATTATGCTTTATTACTACTTAAAAAACGATTCAATTAAACTACTAATCAGTTCTTTACTTGGTTCTTTTATATATCCTTCAATTGTTTATGCAGGCTTTATTTTATTACTCTTCCCATCACAAACTACTGAAGATCATTCTGAAAAACCTGAACCAAAATCAAGAGATATTAACTTTTATATCAGAATAATTGCTATGCTGATATATATTGGATTAATAGCATATGTCAGGATCACGGACTTTAGAAGTAGCAATAGTTCTCAGCAACTAAATACTTCCTTATTCTGGATTAGTGTCGTTAGTATTCTGGTGTTCATCTATAGATTAATGATTCCATTTACAGTAAATAAAATTTTTGTGAAAAGAGGTAGAATTTATCTTCTTAATCTCACTTTGGTTATAATCCTGGTTCTTGCAGTTCACTTTATAACAGAATTTATTTCAGGTCGAGTTGGAAAACAAATGACTATTGAGCTCTTTATTAAATCAATAGTTTATGGATCTATTTCTAACCCTCTGGCATCACTTGTTTGTCATATCTCATACTTCGGTCCCTTCATATTAATAATTGTCATTTTCTGGAAAAAACTAGTCCCTATTATCATTAATTACGGATGGTCCTTTACCGGATTTATTATCTTATATCTTATCTTATCATTAGGAAGAGAATCCAGGCAATTTATTAATGCTTGGCCGGTTTTTGTCACAATTGGCTGCATTTACCTTAACAAATTTGAATTTAGTTGGCGATTCATATATTCCTTCATAGGACTAAGTATTGTTTTCTCCAAAGTTTGGTTTAAAATCAATAGTATTCCCTTGCCTTGGGATGGAGCTTTAATTGAGTTTCCAAAGCAAAGATTTTTCATGATGAATGGAGCCTGGATGTCTACTGATATGTATTATATTCATCTTGCTGGCTCAATTTGTTGTTTGGTTATCTTAATATTATTGCTACGCAAAGAGCCGATTTTGAAACAGAGTAAGAGACTATTTCCAAATGATAACATAGATAAATCAGGATTCCTTAACTAAGCAATCAAATTTTATAATTAGAGCTTTTATAGTATATTTGCTCGCTTTGATTAAATGATATCGAAGGTGTAAAATCACACAATCACTACAAACTGATTAGTAAGAGATTAAATGAGTATATCAGATAATAAATTAATAAGGGGTATTATCAAAAAATTCCTTGGATTTTCTGTTGTTGGAGGCTTTATTACAGCACTATCACTTTTCTTAAGTTTTTTCTTTTTAAAGATCATCGGTACACCATTGTATGTGACCTATGTGTGCCTGTATGTTTTTATGATTCTCTTCTCCTATTATCTCAATAGCAGATATGTATTTAAAGTAAAGCGTAGTTTGAAACAATCCTTGATGTTTTTCGGCGTTTATATCTCTGGAATGCTTGTCGGGGTACTTGTTTTAAAGATTTACAAACAATATATACCACTAGAAAACTGGATGTTGTCCTATTTGGTTATTCCAATAACCATGAGTTGGAATTTCATTTTATCATCATTTGTTTTGAAAGAAAAAAAAATAAAATATGAATAAGAAAGTAATTATTATCGGAGGAGATGGCAATGGTGGTGTTGCAGCATCATGCATTGAAGATATGCGCAATAAATATGATATCCTTGATTATGAAGTTTATGGTTTTTTAAATGATTACATCGAGAAGGGTAAGTTGATTAATGGGTACCCTGTTTTAGGTGGCTTAAAAGATATTACCACTTATCTCGAAGGTGATTATTATTTTATATATGCTATTCATAGTATCACACATGCTCCTTTACGTATCCGACTATTTGAATCACTTAATATTCCGGATGAGAAGCTTGCAACCTTAGTACATCCTACTGCTTTTATTGGGCATGGAGTGCAATTAGAACCAGGGGTAATGATTATGGCTAATTCATATATCGGACCGGAAACGACCATCGGTAAATGTACTTTTGTGATGGCAAATTGTTCAATAGGTCATAATAACACCATCGATGGTTTTTGTCATTTCTCGGTAAGTGCATGTTGCAGTTCGGTTTTAACGATTGGTAAAGGATGTGATGTTGCCTTAAACGCTACGGTAATGGAAAAAGTCACTATGGGTGATTATTCAGTAGCTGGAGCCGGGTCATTAGTTTTAAAAGATGTTGCCCCATACGAGGTGGTTGTGGGAAGTCCTGCAAAGCATCTTAAATTTGTTAAAGAAGAAAAATAAATTTCATGATACTACCAAATAATTTTAAGGCTGAATATGCCGCTATTAAGTCCGAAATTGATGAGAAAGTGCATCAGGTTCTTGATAGTGGTTGGTATATAATGGGAAATGAATTAAAGGCTTTTGAAGAAGAGTTTGCTGCCTATACAGGGACAAAACATTGTATTGGTGTTGCTAACGGACTTGAGGCTTTATTTCTGATATTAAAAGCACTCAACATTAGTGAAGGCGATGAGGTAATCGTTCCATCTAACACCTATATCGCTACCGTTTTGGCGATATCTCAAACCGGGGCTAAACCTGTTTTTGTTGAACCTGATATAAACACCTATAATATTGATCCTTCAAAAATTGAAGACAAGATCAACACAAATACGAAAGCAATTCTGGTTGTACACCTGTATGGGCTTTGTGCTGAAATGACTTCAATCAACAGAATTGCTCAAAAGCACAATTTACATGTTGTTGAAGATGTTGCTCAAGCACATGGATCTAAAATTGATGAAACAAAAGCCGGGAATTTTGGAACAGCCTCCGCCTTCAGCTTCTACCCTACTAAAAACCTGGGAGCTTTTGGTGATGCCGGCGCTGTAACAACTAATGATGATGAATTGGCCAAGCAAATTCACTTGTTGAGAAATTACGGTTCCCAAAAAAGATATTACAATGATATCATTGGATACAACTCCAGGCTGGATGAAATGCAAGCAGCAATACTACGCGTCAAATTGAATCATCTGGATTCCTGGAATACAAGAAGACGTGAGGCTGTTGAACAATTCAAAACCAAGTTCACTCACAAAGACTGGATCTGGCCTGTTGAACCAGAAGGTTACTACCATACATTTCATCAGTTGGTGGTACGCTCTGAAAACAGAGAACAAGATATGAAAGAGTTAGAGGAACTTGGCTACAAATGCCTGATTCATTATCCTGTCCCTCCCTATAAATCGGATGCATACAAAGAAGATTTTTCTGGGATGAAATTCCCTATAGCCGATGAGATTGCGGATACAGTATTTAGTTTACCATTACATGGATTTATTTGGGAGGATCAAAAATAATGGAGAATAAATTGTTTTCGATTATATTGCTTTCATATTATAGTGAAAAGAAAATTCAATCTGTTTTTGAATTGGTACGTGATCGTATGGATGCTGAAAATATTCCTTTTGAATTCATCATTATGGATGATGGATCGAAGGATCATTCTTACGACGTTGCTCTTGAACTTGAGAAAAAAGAAGATCGGGTTCGTGCTTATCAACTAAGCAGGAACTTCACTCCTCATTATTCAAAATTTGCAGCCTTTTCAATCTGCAAAGGTGCTTGTGCCACAAGTATCCCTGATGACCTGCAGCTTCCAATTGATATCGTTGTTAAAATGTATCGTCAATGGGAACAGGGTAACAAGCTTGTTATTCCCTTCAGGGATAGTCGCAATGATGGAAAAATAAAGGATTTCTTTTCAGGGCGCTATTACAAAATGATGAACTCCTTTTCGGATGTAAATTTCCCAAAAGGTGGCGCTGATGGTTTTTTAGCCGATCGTGAAATCATTGATATTATGAATACTCGAATTCACCCAATAAATACTTCAACAACCATTGAGGTATTACGTCTGGGATTCGATCCGGTGTTCATTCCTTATGATCGACCTAAAGTGAGTTCTAAATCCAGGTGGTCGTTTGGAAAGAAATATCAATTGGCTAAAGACTCACTCTTTTCATCCTCTACATTTCCCATAAAACTGATCACTTTTCTAGGCTTATTGTCCTCCATATTTTCACTGCTATTGATTCTCTTGTCTGTATATGTGAAATTATTTGGGAATGATTCCATTGCCGGATTCTCCATTCCTGGATGGACTTCAAATGTGATTTTCATCAGTTTATTTAGTGGTCTAATATTGTTCAGTTTAGGCATTTTGGCTGAGTACATTTGGCGGATTTATGAGGAAGTAAAAGATCGTCCAGGTTTTATTATTAAACAGAAGAAAGAGTCAAATTAAGTATTCTGAACTTAAAATCAATCTTAACACCACAACACATGAAGGATTACATTAAACAAATTAGAGATGTTTTACTAACAAACAGATACCTTCTTCTTATTACTTTGTTTTTTGGAGTGATATATTGCTCAATATCTCTGGTAAATCATTACTACTTTAGATCCTATGGATTTGATCTTGGCATATACAATAATATAATTTTTGATTATTCACACTTTCGGCTGAATAACAACATGATTATGCATAAGCATTTTGATAACATATTAAGTGATCATTTTTGCTTATTACACTTTCTTATAGCCCCTCTGTATTATTTGTTTGGATCCTACACTATGCTTATTGTTCAGATATTAGGCATCCTTTGGGGGGGGATTGGCATCTACACATTGATAAATAGATTAACCAGTAATAAAAATCTTTCTTTACTGGCAATTATCCATTTTTATGGAATGTGGGGGATATACTCGGCTTTAGGTTTTGATTATCATGATAATGTGCTTGCAGCCATGTTTGTTCCTTGGTTCTTTTATTTTGTTCATGAGGAAAAATGGAAAAAGGCGGCTATATATTTTACATTGATTTTAATTAGTAAAGAAAATATGGCGTTATGGGCATTTTTTCTATCCGTAGGCCTGTTTTGGAATTACTTTAAAGAAAAAACAAAACGTATACCTTTGGCAATCTTCTCTACTGTTGCAATTGTATATTTTTTAGCCGTAATTAAAGTTTTCATTCCTGCTCTCTTAAATGAAAACACAAGCTATGGTCATTTAAAATATTCATCGCTTGGAGATAGTTTAGGTGATTATATAATAACCGCGATAACCAGGCCAAAGTATGTATTTACTCTTCTTTTCGAAAATCACATAAATGCATCATATGCTTTTGGTATAAAGTCAGAATTACATTTTGTTATATTGGTTTCCGGAGGTTTTGCATTATTCTATAAACCTCAGTATTTGTTCATGCTTATTCCTATTTACGCTCAAAAACTGTTTAATGATTCACCTGGTAAATGGGGTATTAATCACCAATATTCAATAGAATTTGTGCCAATTTTAACGATCGCATTATTTCTACTTATTTATGAAATAAAAAATCATAAATTGAGAAAAGCTGTAGCCATTTTATCTGTTCTGGTTTGTTTAATAAACACACAAGATGTAATTGATGGCAGAGTGTCGAAATGGTACAACCCTATTAATCAAATGTTCTGGGCTAAAGAACATTATCAACAAGATTTTGATGTTAAAGAGATGTATAAATTACTAGAGCTTATACCTGATGATGCAAGTGTCTGCGCTCAAAGTATGCTGGTGCCTCATTTAGCTTTCAGAGATTCCATTTTTCATTATCCCTATATAAATAATGCTGAATTTATTGCTCTGGTACCTGGTACTAAAAGTACATATCCATTTAAAAGGGCCAGATACAAGAGAGAAGTGGAAAAACTTAGAAAATCAAAGAAGTATGAAATATTCATCGAAAATGACTTTGCTCTCTTCTTTAGAAAGAGAAGCGCAACTCAGAAAATTTCGAAAGAATAACCAATATCATCTATCTTAATTTTACACATTTGAGAGTCGAAAGAATATTCACAGCAGATTATTCTTTCGACTTTTTCTTTGCACAGTTACCCTAACCATTATTTAGTTACCAGAATATATAAAAAAAGCACAATTTCGCTTAAAAAACGCATAACGAACGTTGTATCAAACAATTTGAAGTTATCCCCTTATAAATCTCACATAAAACACTACTATAAATACTCTGTTTAAGGCTGATAACTGGTCTAACTATTTAAAGGGTTAAGAACATCATGAACTTGTGCCTTCTTATAAAGGCACTGGAGACTTGAACAAGTTCAGGGTATCAGGCTGCCATCCTGGTTACCATCATTTACGTAGAATAGGGATATTTATGAGGTTTAATTATTGGTTCTGTGCCTATACTATTCTATATTTCATTCCATTAGTACAAAACAAGAAAATCAACCATCCGAATACCTTCAATTGTTAACGAATTAGAAAAAGCATTAACAATAATATTCCATTGACATTTGGCACATTCATTGTATATCCACCAACAACACAATTAATACTAATTTAAAATTCGATTACAATGAAAAAAGTTATTTTATTATCAGCAGCAATTCTACTTTGCTCTATATTCGTTAATGCTCAGAATAAGATGGTTCATGAAATTGGTTTCACTGTAAGATCTCTTAGTGAGGGATTTGGGTTGAGGTATAAAATCGGAAATGAAAAGAATTTATTCAGACTCGCAGGTTTTAAGATATACCAGAGTGAAGAGGATAGAAATTCCTTATCATCTCCACGGGAAGATAAAAGAACCAATTATTCGGTATCCATCGGGTATGAACGGATTATACCTATTCAGGATCAAATAAACATATACGCTGGCCCATTAGCATCAATCAGCTACTCTAATACCACCATAGATCCAAAGAATCCGGATGAGTTTATTACAACAGATACTGGCAAAGCCATTTCCGGCGGAATAATTTTAGGATTACGTTATAATTTTAATAAACATTTGTCAATTTCAGGTGAAATAACTCCTAATTACACTTATCGAAAAAGCACCATTGAAGATGAAAATCCCGAATTACCTTTAGAAGAAAAAACTATAGAAAATTATTCATCAGGATTTTATTTCCGAAACAATCTGGCAAATATTTGCTTTGCATTTAGGTTCTAAAACAAATAGAGGAGGTACTTTCAACCTCCTCTATTTACTTATTTTATTACCGCCCACTCCGGCATCATCTTAAAATCAATTTCAAAAATATAACTTCCCCAATAGTACATTAGAAGGGTAATAATAATGGCCCCAATCAAGTTCAACCAGATCCCGGTTCGAGCCATTTGCATAATACTAATCTTGCCAGTTCCGAAAATAATGGCATTGGGTGGTGTAGCAACAGGGAGCATAAATGCCATCGAGCCACTTAGTGTTGCAGGCACCATAAATAACAAAGGATTCACATCAATGGTAACAGACAGTCCCGCTAGAACAGGAAGGATCATTTCGGTTGTGGCTGTATTTGATGTTACTTCTGTTATAAAGGTCATCATCAGGCAAATGAAGAAAATAACTACCATGGGATGCATTGAAGCCACCCACTCCAATTGACTACCAAACCACAAAGCCAGTCCCGACTCCTTTATACCCGAAGCCAGAGCAAAACCTCCTCCAAACAGGAGAATAATATTCCAGGGCAAGTCTTTAGTTGCTTCCCAATCCATAATACGAGCACCTTGATTTTTACGGGAAGGTACCATATAAAGAATCACGGCCATACAAATGGCTATGCTACCATCATTTATATATTTTGGTTGGCGAAATAAAGATGCCCACCCTTTTATTGTAAAATCACCCAGTGCAATATCCGAGCGTGTCATCCACAAAACGGCTACAAGTACAAAAACGATAAGAACCATCCGCTCCTCGAAAGTGATCTTCCCTTGCTTTTTACGTTCTTCAACAAAAAGACCCTTTTCTATATTTTTCCATTTACTGTTTGGGCGGTACATAAAATGCAATAATAGCAGTACACAAATAAATACAATAGCCGAAATAGGTAACGCAAATAACATCCATTGCCCAAAACTAATCTCAGGAGCCTGGGGGAAATAAATTGTGAAAATCCGCTTAAATGAAAGATTGGGAGGTGTACCGATCAAAGTAGCCATCCCTCCTACTGAAGCGGAGTAAGCCACCCCCAGTAGAAGACCAATAGAATATTTCTCCAGTCTACCATTGCCCACCAATTCTTCCAGGCTGGTGATAATTGATAACAAAATCGGAATCATCAATATAGCGGTAGCTGTATTCGATATCCACATCGATAGAAAAGCGGTTGCCAGCATAAATCCTAACAGTATTCTGAATGGTGAAGTACCCGTCTTGGATAGAATAAATAGAGCTATCCTACGATGCAGATTCCATTTCTGCATTGCCAAAGCAATAATAAAACCACCCATAAACAGGAAAATGACCTGGTTGAAATAAGTCTCAGCCACATCTTTCCCACTCATAACACCAAATAATGGAAATAAGGCAACTGGCAAAATAGAAGTTACCGCAATGGGAATGGCTTCAGTTATCCACCATACAGCCATTAATAAGGCTATTGCAAGCGTTGCTGTTTCAGCTGGAAGCCCGGTATCTAAATCTGTAAATAGAAGAATATAAAGAAAAATAAGTGGACTAATCCCAAACGCTATGACACTCTTAACATCTAATTTATACATATTATTATAAGATTGAGATCACACTTTGATTTTGTCTAAAGGACGCTCTAATATAATAAAGTATTTTATTTCAATGATTGCCTCTGCAAATTAACCACTATCGCTATTCATTTTACACCAGTGAAACAATTGATTTATCATGATCCCAGTAACGATAGTAAAATCTTTCAATGCTAAACAATTACAATTATACAAACATCACACACGGACTCCAATCCTTGACAATGCAATTCCATCTCGTGTATTACACACTAATTGCAATCTCTCCCAATAAATGACCACTATTAATTATATACATATTTTATTTTACGTTTTTTATTGAAATATGTATTACCAATACAGTATAATCATGATAAATATTTAGTTTTTAAGTAAACTACAACACCAACTAACTAATTAACTAAAACAAACAATCATCATGAAAAAGCTATTTGTATTATTTATCGCGCTTTTTTCTTTAAATGTTCTATTTGCGGCAATTCCACCAACCATTAATAATGGTGGCGTAACCTTTGACAACACCATAGATGGTGTGTACTACATTGATTACAGCCAATTTGTAACTCCAGGCAGTAATTGTATTCATTGGGGTGCTGGCTATATTGATTTGGATACCAGGACACGAGTCAGAGATTCTTTCTTCCAGGGATCAGATTTTAGTGTTAAAGTAACAACCGATTGTGAATACATAAAATTTGTGCCTACAATATCGGGTATACCTGGATCAACTTCTTATCATGAGTTTGATTATATCGTGTACGACGGAGCTGGAATTGGAAGTAATGTCGGAACAATAATGGTAAGAATCAACTGGAATCAACTGCCTCAAGCGCCTATTCCAGATCCTTGTAATTAAACTATTACAAGAGTTAATAATATGACAAAATAGTTCACAAGGTTTTTGAGCTATTGACAGGTTAAGATCTGTTTAATTTGTCTGCAAACATTAATCATTAACTAAATTCAATTCAAAATGAAAAAAGTTTTATTCGCTATTACATTGTTTGTATTAAGCACATTTGCTGTAAATGCAAATCCTATTATTTTGAACGGTTCTGTGGTGTTTAATCAAACCATGAACAATACATACTTTATAGACTATGCTCAATTTGTAAATCCTAATGGAGGCACAGTTTTGTGGGGCACTGGGTATATTGATCTCAATACAAGAACGCATCGAATGGATGCTATGTATGAAACTCCAAATTATGAGGTTAAGGCTCGCGAAAGATGTGACCATTTAACTTTTAAGCCTGTACTTTTTGGCCCAAACGCAGGCTATTATGATTACTATCTCAACTATGTTGTTTTTGACACGAATGGATTAGCTAGTAATGTAGGTACTATTCATGTTAGAATCATAGCTAATGCAAACTCTCAATCCGTTCAATTTGACCCTTGTCCTCCTTTCTAGGAGTACATATTATAAACAACTAATAACTACACTAAACAACAATTAAAATGAAAAAATTATTATTAATGGTTTTTGCATTATTTACAATTAATGCAATTTTCGCTCAAACCGCACCAAGTTTGTCAAATGGAAGTGTTGCTGTTTCTCACACCATGAATAACACTTACTACATTAACTATAGTCAATATATCACTGAAGGTACTTTTGGTGTAGATTATGGCATTGGCAATGTAGATATGGAACCCAAAACAGTTTCTATTGATGCAACTTACGAAAACACAGTATATGAAGTGTTTGCTCGCGAGGACTGTACATATTTTAAATTTCAACCTAAATATGAGCTTACCTCAGGAGCTTCTACATTCTATATCAAATATACGGTACTTGATATATATGGCATGCAAAGTAACCTGGGTACAATTCGTGTAACTGTTAATTGGGAAACCAACCCTCAAACGATGCAGTTTGATCTTTGCCAACCTCTTTAATAATGATTCAATATTACTAACAAAAACAAATTCAAATGAAAAAGTTATTATTAATCGTTTTTGCAGTGTTCTCAATGACGACTCTTTTCGCTCAAGATCCAACATTACAAAATGGTTCAGTTGAATTCGGTGAAACGATGGACAACACATATTATATAAATTACACTCAATTTATCACAAGTTCAAACTTTAAGGTTCCTCCAGGAACTGGATATATTGATCTAAAGCCAAATACACAATTAATAGACGATGAGTTTGATAATTCAATTCAAAATGTAAAAGCTCGTGAAAATTGTAAATACCTTAAATTTAAGGCTAAAAATTCTGGAACGCCTGGAACTCCTGGCTATTTCTATATAGCTTACAGAGTTATCGATAGCCAAGGTAATACTAGTAACACAGGATATATTCAGGTGAAGATTAACTGGGTAAGCAATCCTCAAAGTGTTATGGTTGACCCTTGTGATGGAATTCAAGATTAATTAATAGTACATACATGATACCAGCTCATACCTTTTATGGGCTGGTATGCTTAACTTAATCATTTAACGACGACTCACGCAACATCCTGCTCAATATTTACAAAACAAGTTATACTACCTTACTATAGTTGTTTTATATACTATATATTTCATCTTCCTTATATTTTATAACCATTATTATATCACTATATACGACCCCTACAATTTATTGTATCATATATTTATTATTATTTCTATTGTTTTTTAAAATATTTTATATCTTTACTTCGTTAGTTACATATCGCATATTTATCTTTAATTAATCAAACCAAATCATTAACTAAAAACAATTCAAATGAAAAAATTATTGTTAATCGTTGTTGCAGTATTCTCTATGACTGCATTATTTGCTCAAAGCCCACAAGTTGGAAACGGTTCTGTAGAACGCACAGAATCCTTAGATAATGTATACTTTATCGATTATACTCCTTTTCTGAAGACCAAAATTTTAAACTTTGGTACAGGTTATGTTGATGTAGATCCAATTAATAATGGATTCCAATCGGTATTTGAAAATGAATATTACAAAATTATTGCCAGAGAGAAATGCTCTTATTTTAAATTGATTATGAAAGAAGAGTTCGATGCAAACTACAGCACATACCCTGTATATTTCAGAGTTTTAAATGCCTTAGGAACACCTAGTAATGTTGGGATAATTAGTGTTAAAATTAACTGGCTTGCCAATCCTCAGGCTTGTTACATGGAGCCTTGTTTACCATTTTAATATAATTAATACATTAACCAAACTAAAAATTACAAATTATGAAAAAATTAATGTTAATCGTTGTTGCAGTATTCTCTATGACTGCATTGTTTGCTCAAGGACCAACAATCATTAATGGGGCGCAAACCTGTAACGAAACCATGGATCATGTCTTCTATATTGACTATATGCAATATATTAAAGGCTCCAGCTTCAAGGTGCTTCCCGGAGCTGGAAATGTTGATTTAATTCCTGATGGCCAACCAGATGCATTTCTTGATGCAGGCACATATACTGTAACAGCAAGAGAGGATTGTAAATATTTAAAACTAAAAGTTTTAGATGACTTCAATTTTCCTGCGACTAACACATACACAATCCCGTTTCAGGTAATTGACTCTCAAGGCAATGTGAGTAATACTGCTTTTATCTATGTAACGATAAAATGGGGCAACAATCCACAACATGTTATTTTCGATCCTTGCAAGGAAAATATAGACTAATCGTTCTTTAATATAGAAAAGCCCATGCCAGTCATGGGCTTTTTTTGTTTCAACTCATCGAATTTGGCAATCATTAAAATTGCATATTCAGCTCTGAATTATTTTCATATCTTTAATACCCAAAAATGTCAAGGCTAAAAAACAAGCCCAGCTATGAAGCGAATCCTATTTATTCTGGTAGTTGCTGCTATCACTGTTCTAATCATTCTAGGATTAAAACGGCCGGACGTGCTTACGGATATATGGCTCTGGTTAATAGGTTTAGCGGGTATGATAGCTGCTTTTATCCAAAAATCAACTAAATCCGTTGAAGCGCTTTGGAGCCAACTTTTCCCTTCAAAAAAGGTATCTACAAACCTTACTCCAACTGCAAAAAACGGAAGCACTAACCCTACCAGAACCAGATCTGATGTACAATCCTTCGAAGGTATTACTCTAAGACTTTTAAGATATTCAGATGATGGCGACACATCTCTGGGCTTGTTGTACATTGATGAGCATTTCTACGGATACACTCTGGAAGATACTTTTAATGTGAATACTATTGCTGGAAGGGCCCGAATACCGGAAGGTATTTACATGATTGATTTCCATCAAGAGGCAAGTCCATTTACCAAACAATACCAGAAGACCAGATCCTGGTTTAGCTGGCACCTCCAGTTAAAAAACGTTGAAGGATTTAAAAATGTCTATATCCATAATGGAGGAACTCATGAAGACAGCAAGGGATCCATATTAATCTCAAAAGGATTGGATATATCCGATTCCAGAACCTTCCTGCAGGGATCAAAAGAAACATTCGAAGAATTTTATGGAATCATCTCCGATTACTTGAATGCAGATACTCCTGTCCGTATTGAAGTACTGAATGAGTACTGGATTGAAGAGATTAAAACGAAGAATTAATAGTTTATATTTAGTGATAAAAGATTGATAAGTGAAGTTTCTAACTCACAACAACCAATAACAATAGGAACCATGTCAACACCAATAAGCAGAACTGAGCAAGACAGCCGAAGGCTCAATAATTTATTCATCTTCTCCATCGGCTTTGTCGAAGTTTTATTTTTTATCCTTACACTTTTTGCATTAAGGGAGTGTATCATTGGAAACATTAGCTGTTTAACCTTTATAGGAATTGCCATTTTTCTAATATGGGTTGGATTACTTATTGGCTACCTGGCCTGGGCAATCTATTTCTACAACATCAATCTGGGGCTAACAATGAACAGCTGGAAGCAAATCAAAGAGAAGATGGAAAAGCATGAACAATTAATAGATGTGGGTGATACGACTTCGAAAGCACCTGAAATTCCTGATGAAAACCCCTATCATGGTGAAAGTCTTGGATTACCGCCAGGAACCATCCGGGCTTCTATTGCTTTGACACTAATGTTTGGAGCGATATCACTTTTTATTTTTTCAATGGGAAGTCCACAGGTATTTGATACCGGAAGTTTCATCTATGACAGCTTCGAGTTCTTTAAAACGGCCTTCCTGATGATGATTGCTTTTTACTTTGGTAGCCGTTCACTGCAATATCTTCGAAAACCTACAACTGGTGGTATCATTATGAAACGATTTGGAGGTAGCCATCCGGCTCAAACAAACAACCCTCATGAAACTCCTGCCGAAGTTTCAACTCTGCATAATCCAACACCAAGCACTCCCATGGCAAAGGCTCGTCAGATTATTAACCAATCTGAAAATCATGATTCTACCGAAGAAGAACATGCCGAACAAATTCATCAAACTGATAAGTTTTTAGATGATGATGATATAAAAGAAGCTGCCACAAAAAATGGTATTGAACCAGCTGCTTTGCACGCAGTAATTGATGTGGAATCCGGAAAATCAGGATTCCTTGATGATGGCCGCCCCAAAATATTGTTTGAAGGACACATTTTCTGGCGCATTCTCAAGAAAAAACATGAGGAAGGAAACCTGGAACACGGTCCTGATTTCTATGCTGATGATAATCCGGAGATATTGTATCCAAGTTGGACACGAAAATTCTATAAAGGTGGAGCAGCAGAATATGTACGCTTGAACAAGGCCATACTAATTGACAATGATTCAGCTCTGATGTCTGCATCTTGGGGTAAATTCCAGATTATGGGGATGAATTATAAAACAGCAGGTTATGAAGATGTGAATTCCTTCACGGATGCTCAAAAAGAGTCGGAAATAAAACAGTTACAAGCCTTTATTGGTTTTATCAGCAATACTCAATCTAAAGGCAAAAGCCTGTTGGAATATTTGAAAACAAAAGACTGGGCTGGATTTGCAAGAGGATATAATGGTCCTGCATATGAAAAGAATCAGTATGATTACAAGCTGGAACAAGCTTATTCAAAACATGCCGCTCAATCGAATTCAGCTGTAAAAGTAAAGCTTGTCCGTAATCAATGTACATATAAACAATCGCTTGGAAATCTAACAATTCAAAGTAATGGAAATGAAGTCTTCACCTGTCATACTTTAGAGCTTGGATGGAAAGAGAATCAACAAAACATAAGTTGTATACCTGAAGGGACTTACAAGGTGAAAAAGCGATCGTCTGAGAAATACAAGGATCATTTCCATATCCTGAATGTTCCAAATCGCTCCATGATTCTAATTCATGTGGGGAATTATTATACCAACACACACGGTTGTATTCTCCCCGGCGAAAAGTTAATTGACTTGAATCATGATGGCTTGAAAGATGTTACCAGCAGTAAGTCGACTATAGCCCAAATGAACAAGGTGCTCCCTGCTGAATTTGAAATTACAATTGAAAAATCATGCTAAGAAAACTGATCATTCTTTTGGGATTTGTAATATCCTTTTCAGCATGCCAACAGGATCAAAGAGCCATAATAGTATCCAAGATTCGTAAGGCATCCAAACTGGCAACCACCGAATTCACGGTCGATAAAACAGTTTTTGCGACCAAAGACAAGAAGATTATCGGGTTAAAGTTGGGGGAAGCTACTTTCCTGGCTTACACGCAGGCAATAATCAAAACCGGGATTGATCTTAATCGGATTGATCCTGAAAAAATAAAAATTGATAAAAAGAGTATTCGGTTGACCCTACCTTCAGTTCAAGTAATAAACTTCTCCTACCCTGCTGAGAAATTCAGGGTAGATAAGGAAATATTTGATGAAAGAGGATGGGTTCATTTTACGCTTCAGGATTATGATAATTTTTACCAACAAGCAGAAATGGATATCCGCAATAGTCTTCAATATATGAGCATCAAGAAAACCAGTCAGGATAAAACCCGGCAGATGATCGAAACCCTGCTTACCAATTTGGGATACAACGAAGTCTTTATCGAATTCGAAGAAGGAGAGTTGATTCAACCTATTGAAGATGCAGTAAGTGATAGAGACTAACTTTTAATTTATAGTTGATGTTATGATATTTACATTCCTGATAAAACACTTTCGAACGATACTTGATGCCTTGATTGTAGTGGCATTGATCATTATATTATCTGTTTGGGATCCCTTTAACTGGCTGGATAATACACCTAAGATTCACAACACTCCTGTTGAATTGAAGAGTGTTAAAGAAATCGGTCAGTTGATAACCGCTGAATATTATGGTGAAACCATTGCTTCTCTAAAGGAAAGCAAAATTTTTGAAATCCCCTCAGATCAACTCACAAATGACGCTGAAGAGCTAATGGTTTCAATTTGGGATGCCCTATTTGATTTAAGGGAGCAGGAATTAAAGCAGGAAAAGGGGTGGTTGAAAAAGCTTTTTACCAACGTGAAACGGAGTAATATATCTGATCACATCAACAAAATAAATCCTAAAATTACAGATAACTACCTCTACCCTTTCCTAATGTATCGCATTGATTCGGTTTTATTTTCCAAAGTTAATAAAGCTAAAAACAACCGAATTCTTTACCAGATGTACTACAAATACACACCTTCCAAGACTGCTGATCTGGAAAGCTATTACAACAGATTCAATCAATTAAATAGGGTTACTAAGAACTTCGACACTTATTACCGGAATAAAATACAGCAGGGCCTGAATACCCGGAAAGAAGTCAAAAACCAAATTGTGTATATTGGTCGTGGTTGGGTAAAGGCAGGAATGGATTTCGGTAGCTTTGGTAACAATAATTTCTGGTATGACAAGCAAACCAATAATATCTATTTCAAAGATTTCGAACCTCAAATTCTGGATTGTGATATCAACCCGTGGTATATTCCCGAGCAAAAAGTACCTGGTTTTGAACTTGTAAAAGCTACAGGTAAAGTAAAAAATGATTATGAGGAAGCGGCCAGAGTTAAGCATCGGTGCAAGGAAAAACTGCGTCAACAAGCGATACAGGCAGGTATACTAAAGCAATCAAAAGATAATGCTCGAGAATCAATTAAGAATCTTTTCTCACTTTTGATGGATACAGAAATCAAGGATGTTATTTTCACCAGAAATAAATATCTACACCTACTGAAAGAACTGGAGATGGATTCTGTTGTTTCAATCCATGAGGCATTATGGTTAGATAGTATTTTGAGCCGCGATTACAATAAAACAGACACCAACTGGTATCAGACATGGCAAATTCAGATTCAGGATCTACAGGATTTTAATTCAAAACTCAAAACATCAAAGTTTATCACTTCCCGTGATCATTATTTTTTCTCAGCTCCGGTAGCAGCAAATTGCCTACAGGATGGAATATTTGATTCAACAGATATCATACGGATTCATAACCAAGTAAGGTATCTTCATACTGTAAAAGATTCATTACAGTATTACAGAAAGTTTATCACCTACTATTTAAATCCTGAAGATCTGACCGGTAAATTCCTGAAAGATTCGTTGATGCAGGAGATTATGAAAAATGAGTTAAAGATTAATTTCAACTGGGAAGAAAAGCTAAAGCATTATTCAAATCAAATTCGCTCACAAAACCGGGATTCATTACTGACAAAAATCGCATCCCGATTGTATAAAAAGGGAATCCAACCAGCTTATCTGTGGTTTGAGGATACCAATGATATTAATAGGGATATTGGCTATCTTAAGGATATTTCGAAACGGTATGCGGATACGATTTATTTCAAAGAGCATTAATACAATTAAAAATGCAACGTTTGGCCGACTTTTGAATCAGAGATTAAATCAAGATATGTTAATTGGGTTTCGTCGATTCCTTTAGTCACTATAGTCACACTAACCGTTTGAGAAATCCCGGGACGCTTCATAATAAATCCGTCCTGAGGATCTTTCTTTTGAGAATCATAAATAAATTCTAACAGATCATCCGTATTGGGAAATCTGAAACCAGAAAGCCAATCCTTAAACCACCCTTCTCGTTCATCACATTTCGCCTTGTCATATAATGTAGGAGAAGAATAGATACGAGCCTTACAAGTATCAGGTGTAGAAGTATAAAGAACGTTTCCATCCCATCTAACTTCAAATAATCTCTGATTTTCAATAACTATCAGTGTGAAAGGCTCAATACCTTCAAAATCATATTCTCTCAGGAATTCCTCAATACGGAAGTATTCGTACAAATATTTAATAATCAGTCCCCGGCTGTGTTTATAAGGAGGACTGGGCTTATGATTATTAAATGCACCATTGAGAATACATGCAATTCGGTTTTCATCCATACAAAACCAGGTACCACCACCCTGTGGGTCAATAGGTGCAAAAACCCTGTTCCCTGAAAAATCTCTGAAATTCGGTTGAATGGCCTGAGGCCGACTGTAACGTTCATCTCTGCAATGTGCAAAGACAAAACTATCCTTTTGAATGGGTATGTAAAATACGGTACACATGCGTTCTGTATTTGTAAGCTTTAACAATCCATTAAGGCTAAAATTCAAATTTTAATGAAATAAGTGATCGAGATCCGAGTCTATTCCATAAACATAACTCTTTCTAAATTTACTGAATATTGACTAGAAATAAAAGACTTAGTTGAACCATTCCGGTGTGTTGATGTTATTAGATTAAACTATACCAAACCCTTAGGAACATGAAAAATACCCAACAAATTTTCGACAAATTGTGGATTGATTATACCACTAAAAATCCTGATGTACAAAAAGTATATGATGCCTTTGTTAAAGAAGGTGAAACAGTCGTTAACGATCATATTGCATTTCGCACTTTCGAGGATCCCCGAATAAATATCGATGCTTTGGCCCGTCCGTTTCTGAAAGCCGGATATGTACAGAAAGGTAAATATCATTTTGAATCAAAGCATTTGTATGCCAAACATTACGAACATACTACCGATAAGTCTGCACCGAGAGTTTTTATTAGTCAGCTAATCTCCAGTGATTTCAGCCAGGAACTTCAGGAGATTGTAAAGAAGGCTGTAGACAAAATCCCTGTTGATTTACTGGAAAGTGACGATTTGATCCATGCCGGGAATAGCTGGGGTATACCTTCATTTGAAATTTACAACAAACTCCGTGAAGAATCGGAATATGCAGCCTGGTTATACGTTTATGGCTTTTGTGCGAACCACTTTACGGTAAGCATCAATTATCTGAAAAAGTTTGACACCATACAAAAGGTGAATCAATTCCTGAAAGAACAAGGTTTCAAATTGAATGACTCGGGTGGTGAAATCAAAGGAACTCCAGATGAATTACTAGAGCAATCAAGTATTAAAGGAGGTATTCAAAAAATAGCATTCACAGAAGGAAACCATAAAGTACCGAGTTGTTACTATGAATTTGCACTACGGTATAAAGATGAAAGAGGAGAAATATTCTCTGGTTTTATTGCCAAATCAGCCGATAAGATCTTTGAAAGCACTGATTTTTATGAAAAATAGCTATTAGTATTTGGGAATTAGGATTTAGGGGCGCCCTAATTCCTAATTCCTATATACTAATAACTAAAACTATACAGCAGACAAAATACTATCCAGATTTTCAAACTTCAGACGGTAGTCCTCCATTGAACGGCGGATAATCTCGTGTGCTTCTTCGATTCCAAAGGTATCGGTGATCTCAACATCGGCATTCTTCCCTGGAAGATCTTTATAAGTAAGGAAATAGTGCTTTAATCGATCGATTACCGTTTCAGGAACCTCTTCGATATTTTTCATATTACCATACATATAATCATCTTTCATCACTGCGATAATCTTATCATCCGATTCATTACCATCGATCATACGAAAACCACCGATAGGAATTGCCTGCACAAGAATATCACCATGAGTAATTGTTTTCTCTGTCAGAATACAGATATCTAATGGATCATGATCACCCTGAATATCTTCACGACCCGTTTTCTCACAACAAAACTCAGCGGTTTTCACACCAGAGAAGGTCTGTGGTACGAAACCATATAAAGCAGGAATTACATTTGAATATTTTTGAGGACGATCAAGCTTCAGGTAACCCGAAACCTTATCTACTTCATATTTTACTGTATCGGTAGGAACCATTTCCACAAAAGTAGTCACAACTTCTGGTGCCTTCTCTCCGATTTCAACACCATGCCAGGGATGTGACTTATATCTAAGGCCCATCAATCGGCCAATTGGATCCATTAATTTATTCGCCATAGCTAATAATTAGTCGTTTATCAAATAATCTAGATTTCTAGATGCAAAATTAACCAATAATTGCTCTAATTGTTTTCCCTTATCGCTATTCTTTTCATTTCTTAATAAATCCTGAGCTTTTGCTAAAAGTAAAACCAATTACATATTCAACCTTTTAATGAAAACATTTGTTAGTAGGATGAATTTGTTGTAATTTAAAACTTATGAAAATGAGCTCACTAAGAAAAAAAATATGGTATCTATTTGCTCTTATCTCTCTGTTGATTTCTATAGGTACATATATTATTATTGAATATGCTCATTATCGAACCAAAAAACATATTGAAAATTACCTTGTTAGCATCAACGAAAATTCACATAAAGCATTTCAAACATGGGTACAAAATCATTTTCAAGATATAAGGGACTGGTCCAATAAATTTAGTCAGCATAAACTAAGTCAACCAGGTAGCAGTTTCAGTGACCTGGACAACAGGCTCACCGAATATATCCATCATTCAGATTATAATGAATATTATCTATTTGATTCAAATCTAAACATCCTTAGTTATAGCAGCACACATGACTATAAGTTACTGGTGATCAAAAACATTGAAAACAACTTTCTGGATCAAGTAATCAAAGACAAATTAGCATTAAGTCTTCCCATCTACCTTAAAGATACATCTGATAATCTAAAATTTACTGAGCCCCAAATATTCATCGGAACCACAGTAAAAGATTCTGGAAATAATACATCTGGAATATTGATATTTCAAATGAATCTCAACAGAAGTTTTACAACCTTATTTGAAAACTCCAGGATAGGAATAAGTGGAGAATCATATTTTATTGATAGTCAAGGAAGACTTATTTCGCATTCACGATTTACTGAACAGCTTTATGAAACAGGTCTATTAGCAAAGGGCCTACCTGAAATCTTGAACATAAAAATCCTGGATCCTGAAGTAGACCTATTAAACAATAACACACCTATTCCTGATCCAGACAAATTGGCTTACACCCATATGGCTAAAAATGCAATCAATGGGATATCAGGAATAAATTTAAAAGGTTATCGGGATTACAGAGGTGTTAAGGTTATAGGTAAATGGATATGGGATTCCGAATATCAATTGGGTATTGCTACAGAAATCGATTATGATGAAGCATATAAGAATTATCACATATCAAAGAACACCATCATAATCCAATCCTTTTTCTTAATACTTATCTCTCTAATTTCGTTACGAATATATCAACGAAACAGAAAAAAAATACTACGACATGATGAAGACTATAAGTACATTTTCGAACATTCTCCTATAGGTATTTACAGAACAACACCTGAGGGTGAAATCATTAATGTCAATCCCGCTCTCTTGAAAATGATGGAATATGACTCTATTCAAGAAGCCCAATCACGTGATCTTGAAAAAAATGGATATAGTGAAGAATCAACCATTTCGAGAACGGATTTTAAACGTTTAATGGAAGAAAAGGGTGAAGTTATTGGATTGGAAGAAATTTGGGAAACCAAATCCGGAAGAAAAATCTATATACGTGAGAATGCTAAATCAATTCGTGATCAAAATGGCAATATCAGGTTCTATGAAGGTACTGTTGAAGACATTACAGATCGAAAGAAAGCAGAATTAAAGGCAAGTCAAAGCACTAAACAATTAAATACAATTTTTGAATTTGCTCCCATCCCTCTGGTAATCACTCAAATTGAAGATGGAAAAATCGTATTAGCTAACAAGCAAACATCTCAGCTATTTGGAGTCCCATTTGACAAAATTATCGAAAAAAAAGCTCCTGATTTTTATTACTACAAATCCGACCGGCAAATACTTATAGAAAAACTAAGAAAGGAAAAAGCAATCCGTAATCACGAAATTCGCGTAAAAAAGATGGATGGTTCCTCAATATGGTGTATCATTTCTATTCAAATGATTCAATTCAATGGCAGTATTCATATGCTCACTGGCTTTTACGACATTACCCGCCGAAAAGAGGCTGAAGAAAAAGTACAGGAGTTAAATAACAACCTGGAATCAAAAGTTATAGAAAGAACAAATGAATTGTTGAAACTTACCCAAACACTTCAAAACGAAATAGAAAACAGGCAACAAAAGGAAGAAGAATATAGCTCTATTATACAAACAGCAATTGACGGTTTCTGGATTGTAGATCTAAAAGGTAATATTCTTGATGTAAATGAATCCTATTGTAACATGACTGGATACTCCAGGGAAGAAATACTCAAACTGTCAATTCCGGATGTAGAAGCAATTGAAAAACCAGAAGATACAGAACAAAGGATAAAAGAAATCATTAGAACCGGGCAGGCAAGATTTAACACTAAACATAAAAGAAAAGACGGATCAGTTTTTGATATTCAGGTATCTACTCAATATTCTCAAGTAAGAGGTGGTGTATTTATTGCTTTTATTCAAGACATTAGCGAACAGGTAAAACAAGAAGCCACTATCCGAAAGCTTTCACAGGCAATTGAACATGCTCCTGCATCAGTTATCATAACTAACAGTGAGGGTAATATAGAGTATGTTAACCCAAATTTCACTGAAGTGACTGGTTATAAAATGAATGAACTCGTTGGGAAAAATCCTCGAATATTTAAATCTAATTACTATTCCAGAGAGTTTTATAAAACCATGTGGGATACCATTAAAAGCGGGAAGGTATGGAGAGGTGATTTACAAAACATCACGAAGAATGGTGAGTTTATTTGGGAAACATCTTCTATTTCACCAATCATCAACAAGGAGGGCCAGATCACACACTATGTTTCTGTTAAGACAGACATTACAGAACGCAGACGCATCGAAAGAGAATTGTTTGAGAGTGAAAACCGGATCAGGCTCATATTAAATTCTACGGCAGAAGGGATCTACGGATTGGATACTCAGGGGAATTGTACCTTTATTAATGAATCAGCACTTCAAATACTCGGATACAGCAGTATTGAAGAAGTTATTGGGAAGAATATGCATAACCTGATTCATCATCATCATGAAAACGGAAATCTCTACCCTGTTGAAGAATGTAATATTTACAAGGCTTTTCATGAAGGAACAGGTACTCATATAGATAATGAAGTATTATGGAGGACCGATGGTTCTTACTTCCCTTCCGAGTATTGGTCCTATCCACAATATCTTGACGGTGAAATTATTGGAGCGGTTGTTACATTCATTGACATAACCCAACGAAAGGAATTTGAAAAACAACTGAAAAAGGCAAAAGAAGAAGCCGAAAAGGCCAATAAGACAAAAAGTGAATTCCTGGCAAATATGAGTCATGAAATCCGGACTCCGATGAATTCTATTATTGGTTTCAGTGAATTACTAGAAAAATCCATAACAACTCCAAAACATAAGAATTACATTCAGGCAATTCGTTCCAGCAGTCAGAGTCTATTAGCCCTAATAAACGATATTCTTGACTTATCGAAAATTGAGGCAAATAAATTGGATATCCATCTTGAGCCAGTTAATATAATCAAACTAACACAGGAGATTCAAAGTATCTTTTCATTAAAAATTGCTGAAAAGAAGCTTGAGTTTAAACTTTATATTGAAGAAAGCATTCCCGAAAGTCTGTTACTTGATGAATTACGAATCCGGCAAGTTTGCTTTAACCTCATTGGAAATGCCATTAAATTCACTCATGAAGGATTTATATGCATTTCAATAAAACAAATTCCTCATAATGACCAACCTAACATGCTGGATCTGATCATAGGAGTTGAAGACACGGGTATAGGAATTCCTGAAGAACAACAAAGCCAGATATTTGAAGCATTTATCCAAAGTGAAGGACAAAAAAGTAAAACATACGGCGGCTCCGGTTTAGGGCTTACTATTACAAAAAACCTGGTAGAAAGGATGGGGGGAACAATCACAATGAAAAGTATTCAGGGAAAGGGTACTATTTTTGAAATATTGATTAAAAATGTACAAATTTCAGAGACCTTGGCTTTAAATGTCAGTGAAAATAATTTCAACCCTGAAAATATTAAGTTCAAACCTTCAAAGATCTTAATTGCTGATGATATTGAAGATAACAGAAATCTGATCAAAGAAATCTTTACCGACACTGATGTAACTGTTTATGAAGCCCATAATGGCAAACAAGCTGTAGAACTATGCAAATTACACCAACCTAATCTAATCCTGATGGATATCCGAATGCCTGTAATGGATGGACATGAAGCTATTCAAATATTGAAAGAACATACTTTAACCAGGGAAATTCCGATAATCGTCATCACAGCATCGGTACTGATTAAAGAATTATCCAAGGAAACACTGGATTATATTGATGGTTTTATGGCTAAACCCATTCAACTTCATTTACTATATGATCAGTTGAAAAAGTACTTACCATATCATGAACAAGAAGGAGAAAAGCGCAAAGGACCAACCGAACAAATCATTGATTCAATAATGGATTTATCGAAAAGTATGATCGTCGTAAATTCAACTTTAGTAGAGCTAATTGAGCAAAAGTACTTTGCGCAATGGAAATCGGTATCTGATAGTAATTTAATGGATGATATTGAACAATTTGGTTTATCAATTGCTTCTCTTGGAGATACCTACTCCATCGAAGTGTTGAGTAGGTATGGTTTAAATCTTGCTGAAGTTGCCCAAAACTATGACATCAACAAGACAAATCAATTACTTACGGTTTTTCCGGAAATAATAAGAAAACTAAAGTCTGTTTCAGATTCATAAACAAACGATTATGGAAAACCAAAATGCACGTATATTGATCGTGGACGATAATCCCAAAAATCTGCAGGTACTTGGGAGTATATTGAAAAATGTCAACTTGAAAAGTGGATTTGCGCTTAATGGTATGGATGCCATTAACATGCTTAATAAAACCCCATTTGATCTGATACTTCTGGACGTAAACATGCCTGGAATTGATGGCTTTGAAACTTGTAAACAAATCAGGATGGATCCCAAGTTTGTATTAATACCAATTATATTTTTAACCGCAGAAGTCGATCCTGATAGTATTGTCCGCGGTTTAGAAACTGGTGGACAGGATTATATTACCAAACCATTTAATCCTGAAGAATTAATAGCCCGGGTGAACACACAACTTGAACTAAAGTGGAGCCGTGAACAACTTAAATCGATGAATTCCTTGCTGGAACAAAAGATAATTGATCGAACATTGGAATTACAGGATGCTAACACAAAACTTGAAGCAGCCAATAAGAGTTTGATTGAACTCGATAAGGCAAAGTTTGAATTCCTACAGTTGATCAGTCATGAAATCAGAACACCTTTAAATGGGATTAAAGGCTTTACAGAGCTAATGAAACTGGAAGAAGTTTCTGAAGATTTTTATAATTATATCCATGGATTAGAGGAATCGGTGAACCGATTAAGTGAGTTCTCTTTAAATGCATTATTATATACATCACTGAATACAGGCAATTATAGTTTTGAAAAAGATACAATAAGAATAAGTGATCTGATAGAACGAACCTGTGAATCTTTGGCAGACAAATTAAATGAAAAAAATATTGAACTTATAATCAACTCAAATGGTGAACCCTCTATTTATGGAGACCTGGAATTATTTGAGATTTGCTTTGACCAAACCATAGGCAATGCAGTTCAGCATACACCTTCCAACTCCGAAATAAGGATAGATACTTATTTAAGAGATGACTCAGTCTTTATAGATGTTTTGGATCAGGGACCCGGGTTTTCTGATCATGCCATGAAAAGCCTGTTCACTCCCTTCGCTGCTGCAGGTATGCACACCGATAAGAAAGAAGGCCTCGGTTTGGCTACAATAAAGCTAATCGTTGAAGCTCATAATGGAAGTATTGAAATCTCAAATATACAACCAAGAGGATCTCTGGTTAGGATTTCAATTCTTACAATTTAGATTTTGAATTGACTTTCTTTAATTCAGAATTTTTCGGATTCTACGTTCCTGAAAATCTATAATTTCATCAATACGTTGATTCATCTTGTTCACAGAATAATCCGATAAATACCATCCTAAAGGTACATCATTCAAAGGTAGTTGAAGTTTAATATCAATAACACCACCAATATGGTTCTGATTCATGACTCTTGAACGCGCATAGGAGACCGATCCATCCAGGGTTTCATTAATTAGGGTTACCAAAGGTTCGGTAAATTCATAAAATGAACCGGCCTTTGCATAATAATTGCTACGGCTGGAAATAATAATCAGATATGGAGTAAACAGTACTTTTGATTTCTGTTTTATAATCTCATTATTAATAATTGAAATGATTTCCCCAGCTGTTGTAATTCCTGAATTATCAAAATAACCTCCATCAGATACATGCCCCCAAAGATTCTTTTTATCAGGAAAAATGCCTCCGGCAGGAGTTATATACGGAAAACGTGAGCTTAATGATACAGCTGTACTCAGTTTAATCTCCTTATCAATAACACTAAACAAATCCACTGAATTGGAGAAGCCCACTTCATCTACCATTAGGTTACTCATAATTACTCTTCTGCCCGTTTCCACCCAGGTTGCATTGATAAATAGAGCAGGCAACTCAAACTCTGCTCCTCCATTCCACAAATCATGAAAAGGTCTCTTTAAGGGATTTTCTCCTTTACCATGTGGGATAACATCCGAACATGCTTTCTCCCACGAACGTTCCAGAGCTTTGGCCCGATCGAAAACACTGATCTCAAAAGGTATAAATTGCTGCAACATATCCGGATAACCAAGCGATGCGGTTATGGGCGAAAGAAAATCCTTTTTCAATATCTCGCGAGCTACCGGAAGGATACTATCACTACTTCTGTTGTCTGAATGTTGTCGCAATAAAGTTTGATAAACAACACTTCCAAGCGAACCACCCGACACCGCACTTATGGCAAATACATGATCTGAAAATTCAGGAATGCGATCACTTAGTCCCGACAAAACCGAACCAGCCCAATAAGCAGAACGGCTCCCCCCTCCTTCTATTGCGATTACAAACACCGGATAAGTTTCTGAGGTACTTGTTGCAGTTCTCTTTTCCTTCCAGTTTTTATAATATTCTTTTACAGAAATACGTTCCGGAATTTCCTTATCCAATAAATAAACCCGGTTATTATTATTGAAATTACTGCTGATCAGAAATAAGACAACCAGTACGGAACTAAAGTATTTAAAGTACTTGGTATTAATTATAGCAATCGTATTGGTCATGGATATCCAGGCAGCCAGACTTGTAATCACAATTGCTGTGGGACCTATCATTTGCAACACTGAAATTCCTATTATGCTCAATACTGTAAATCCTATTATCAAAATTGAGAATACGCCAATAAGAAAAAAGAAATTATAACGAATATTAAGATTAAAGGCTATCGGATGTAATTCATCGATCAATTCTCCTTTTAAGTCTTCAAAACTCTTATGCGGATTCATTTCAATTGCATTGTTAATATGAGCACGGTAATAGTAATACCAACAAATTCCGATCATCAATATCAAAAGGAAAACCACTACTGAATAATCCCAGCCATCCTGCAGTCCATTAGCTCTTAAATACGCTGCTATCACAATCCAATATGGTGTTATGCCGATGACAACAGGTGTAATCATTCTGTAGGTATACAGGCGTAATATGCCATTGGAGTCATACCTCAGGTTAGATAGTTTTAATAATATTCTTGCCCCATAATAAACCTGGTACGACCAATAAAAAAGTGCTATAAGGATAAAGATATTTTGCCACACCTGTCCCAGGGGTTGTCCCAGTGACATTAACATATGCTGTCCCTGAGGAATAAAAGTAAATGCAATTAACCCAATGGTCATCAACAACATAATAAAACGAATAGACCGTATAATTTCAAACAAATCCTGCCAATTAAGTTTTCTGAAATAATAAAAGCCAGTAAGTGGCCAAAAGGCCAGTAGAAGAATCGTTAGGTATTTTCGTTTTAATAATTTGATCATTAGAAAATAAGTAATTTGATTAATTCCCTGTTCCTATCACCCCCTTGCGACCTATAAAACAGGATACAATTAAGATACGGTATATCCCTGATAATTCCAAGGTTTTAAAGTAGGTTTCAATCCTTCAATCTTTAAAAGATGATTAAATCAAACTATGCATCTTTTTAAATTATTTAACTATCTTTTTGATTAATACCCGATTTATTTACCTTTGGACCACCAAAACAACTAACTACTTTTTAAAATGAGATTTATTTTAACCATTCTGGCTGTTGGAATATTAATCAGCAGTCATGTTTCAGGACAGAACAGGGATACATATTTCAAAACTATTCCACCCATTACTAAAGATACGCCTGAATGGGCATGTCATATGTATTCTGAGAATCCCAATGTGAAGCAAGTGGATTTTCTGTATCATCAATATTTCAAGAATAAATCCTTCGCAAAGAGTATTCATACGCAGAATTATAAACATTGGAGAAGACAGGTAGATTCCTATATCAATCAGGAAGGATTCATCCAACAACAAACCCAAGAAGAACAGAATAACTTCCTTAAAGAACTAACAATAAAGAGGCAGACTAAAGGCAACAGAAGCACCTGGACCTGTTTAGGCCCTTTTGAAACCTATAACTTCAAAAATGATGGTAATTTCCCGGTTTCATGGCAGGTTAATGTCTATTGTTTCGATCAATCGGTTAGTAATCCTGATATCCTTTATGCTGGAACAGAATCCGGTGGAGTATTTAAATCGGTAGATAAAGGATTGAACTGGGAACTGATCAGTACGGCGGTTCCTGCCACAACTATAAACGATGTTAAAGTAGCAGCTACAGATCCGGACCTTGTTTTTTTCACAGGCAACAACCGTACCTACCGATCCTCTGATGGAGGCTCCAACTGGGAGGAAGTGTTCTATACAGGTGATGCAGGATATCAACTGGAGATTAATCCGGAAAATCCGGATATCGTATTCTGTGCCTCCAAAAACGGATTTTACCGCACAACGGACGGAGGTGAAAGCTGGGAACAAATTCATAATGGCACAAGCTGGGATGTGAAAATCCATCCAACAAACACTGATATTGTTTATGCTTTAATAAATGATCCTGTTGAAAAACGTTGTGAGTTTTATAAATCAACCGATGGTGGCTCCTCCTTCGTTCAAAAGGAAAATGGATGGTATACTCCATCTGATCCTGCTAATGCTGATGACAAAGGTGCCCGTATTGGTCTGACTCCGGCTTCTCCGGATTTAATCTATGTCGGCTTGATTGGAGAAAGTAAAGCAGACGATAATGGCTGGATTGGGATATACAGAAGCACAGATGCAGGCGAAAGCTGGATCAATCCAAATCTTCCAGATGGTGGTCCTTATAATCCTTCCACTCACCCAAACCTGGCAAGTTTCAATCCAAATGGTACTGAATTCCATCAGGGCTTTTTCAATTTTGCTATTGCCGTATCTCATACCGATCCAGAAAAACTATGGGTAGGATGTCTTGCCCTTTCAGAATCTTCAAATGGAGGAGAAAACTGGACACGAATCGGTGCATACTATGCTACAAATGATATTGGTTGGATTCATCCCGATATCCAGGATCTGCATATTCTTGGAAATGATATTTGGGTTTGTAATGATGGAGGTATCACCTACTCTACCGATGAACTTCAAACGCATGAAGGAAGAAAGTATGGTATCAGCGGTTCGGAATACTGGGGCTTTGACCAGGGCTGGAATGAAGATGTTATGGTTGGTGGACGCTATCACAATGGGAATAGCGGGTACTATCAAACCTATGGTGTTGGAAATACACTGAGACTTGGTGGCGCAGAAGCTCCTACAGGTTATATTAATCCTATGGAAAACCGCAAGGCCTACTTTTCTGACATCAGTTCTCAGTTGATTCCTGAAAACCTTGATGGACAGCAAACATCTTTGCCCAACCTTTCAATCTACCCCAATGAAAGTTATTGGGAATCCTGGTCGAGCGAGATTGAATATGATCCTCGCTATGCCAATCACATGTACCTGGGGAAGGATGGGAAACTATTTAAATCAGTAAATGGAGGTGCTTACTTCGAAGCTATCTATAATTTCGGAAATAATTCAAGAGTACTTGAGATTGAGATTTCAAGAAACAATCCTCAGGTAATTTATTGTGTGGTTCAACCTTTGGATGATTACTGGAGTGATTGTGTTATCAAGCGTTCAGATGATGGAGGACAAACCTGGAATTCTACAACCAATATTCCTGCCGATCGATGGAGAACTGAAATCACGCTTAATCCCGAAGATGAAAATGAACTTTGGGTAATGGCTATTACAGGAAGCAATGGAAATAAAGTATTCAAGACTACTAATGGTGGTGAAAGCTGGGAAAACATGACCACAGATATCCTGAATGATGAACGTCCGCAGGATATCCTTTACCAGGGCGGTACTAATGATATTGTTTATCTGGCAACCAACACCGGGGCTTTTTACTGGGACCAAAATTCTCAAGATTGGATTGATATCAGCAACAACCTTCCTGCATGGACCAAGGCAATGGAACTAAAACCTTTCTATGCTCAAAATAAACTTCGCATGGCTACAGGTGGTCGTGGAATCTGGGAAATGGATTTAATCGAATCTTCAACTCCGATTGCTCAACCTATTACAGCGACGGATTCGGTTTTCTGTTCAAAAGACACCATACAATTCGAGAGTTATTCAATCGTAACACATGAAGGTACAAGCTGGCAATGGTCTTTCGATCCCCAGCCACTTTATACCAGCTCAAACAATGTTCGTAATCCAAAGGTAGTATTTGGTTTTGATGGTTCATATGATGTTACTCTCAGTATTACGGACAGCAATGGTCAGAGCTCTTCCAACACAGTTGAGAATATGGTAAGCGTAATTAATTCCTGCGGAGCAGATACCATTCCCGGAAAGGCACTTGAATGCTTTGGTGATGGAGATTACGCTGCTGCAGGAGATTTTGATCTGAGTACAAATATTCTTTCTATTACTGCATGGATCAAACCAAACGGTATTCAAAATGACTATACGGGTATTGTAATGCACAATGATGTGGCTGCAGGTATTAATTTCCGTGGAGGTAATAATACACTGGGATACCACTGGCCAGGTGGTTCATGGAGCTGGAATTCCAATCTGGTGGTTCCGGAAAATGAATGGTCATACGTAGCTATGGTTGCCAATGGAAACTCAATGACTTTATATGTAAATGGTGTTGCTGCTGTTCATAATACCAACCTGCAGGAAGTGGACCTTTCTTCCTTCCATATTGGTAGCTATATGGGATGGGACGGCAGAAATATGATAGGGAAGGTTGATGAAGCCTGTATCTGGTCGAAAGCACTCACTCAGGAGGATATCCGTGAAATGCGTCACCTGACCAAAGAAAACTATGTAGAAGATCCTGACCTACTTGCTTATTATCAGTTCAACGAGAATTCAGGTGATGTGTTGAATAAAGCAGGTGCAAACCATGCCGCCATGTTTGGAAATGCAATTCGTGTAGAATCAAGTGTTCCTGTTGGTAAGGGAACAGTTCAACGCCTACCTATCGATACCCAGGGTAATTTCATTTTTGAAAGCTGTGGATTGGAAATGAACTTCAGCTCATCAGTAAATCCGGATGGAGAAGTAGCTGTAACCCGAATTCACAGTTTGCCTAACACCCTACCCAATGATTTCCCTAACACTATGAGTTATTGGATTATCAATAACTACGGATCAAATTTCAACTTTCCAAATATGGAAGAATTGATCTTTAACCCTTATTATGGTGTGCCTGCTGATAATATTATTGCTGCTCCTGATCAGGCGCAATTATATTTTAGAAATGAAAATGCGGAAGAGAACAATTGGGAATTAATGGGACCGGGGTTTGATGCCAGTAATTCAGGAGATGGATCATTCTCCTTTGGACAGGATTGTGGTATTAATGAGTTCGGACAATTTATTATTACTTCTGATAATGAAAATCACCCATTACTTGATGATACAAACATAACAGTCCCAAATACCTCAAACCTTCCTCATCTTAAAATCTATCCGAATCCTACTTCTGCAGAAAAGGGCTTAACTATAGAATATGAAGGAGAGGAACGAATTCGTGTAACCATTTTCAATACTTCCGGAAAGCTTTGTAAGGATGAATTTATTCCTGCAAACATTCCACATAGACTTGAATTGAATGGCATGAAACCAGGATTTTACTCTTATTCAATTAGTACGGATTCATTTATTAGTAATGGTAAGTTTATAATCAGATAAGAAATAGTTTATAATTTTATTGTTGAAAAAGTCCGGTACTTCACCGGGCTTTTTCTCCATTCGGCCACTAAAGCCCGAGGCCCCTCTCCTTTTGGCGCAGATTTCATCTAGATCATTCCTAATTTTAGTAGGCTTTACCTACATTTATTGTAGTGACTTTATTCTACACTCATTTAGGTCCTGTTGCAATTCGTTCATCAATGAATAAAAAGCAGGCACATCCAGCAAAAGATTTAGTGACTATGCATATGCTTCGCCAAACTGAGAATAGATTGTTGATGAATTCAAAACGTAGGCAAAGCCTACAAGAATAATATGACGGAGTAAAAACTCCGCCAAACAATCCACTACAAAAGATACTCTTATCTCAATCCACAATTAAATTATTCCTCGTTCCTTAGCGTCTTCGTGGTATCAAACAAATAAAAAAGGGACCTTCCCGAAGGAAGGCCCCACCCCAACAATCTAGTGAACGGCCCAAAACACATAAGACCATGAAGGACCGTTCTTTCTACTTCCCCCTCTTGCCGTCAAACACTAAAAACTATATTTAACCGAAGTCATCAGACGAACTCCGTGAACTTCTTCCGAATTCTCAAATTGATAGTTTGCATCAGGAGTACCGTAAGCCACGCCATCATACAGAGCTTCAACACCAAAGTTAACTTTACCAGAAGTAAACACTACGCGTGGTGAGATACGGTATGCATAATCAATATTAGCACCTCTTGAATAAGCAACATTTGTAGCTGCTTCATTACTACCTTCATTTGAGGTATATCCGGCGAAAAGTCCGAAATTCACCTTTTTGAAATTCGTATAAATATCTGTCCAAACCGACATGGTATTCACATTTGTATAAGTTTCGTACTGGAACGCATCATCAGAAACACTTTCAACAGCATAACCACCCAACATCAACAGATGAGTCATATTCTGACCATATAATCCTGAAACATTAACAGTAAAATCCTTAAAACGATATTTAGCTAACGCATTCACATTATATCCACCTATCTTTTCATCTGTTTTGTAACCTGTCGCAGTTTCGGTCCTTGGCTGTAATACAAGATAGGTAGCAGTCAAGGCAGTAAAGAAACCTCCCTTTGAGTAAGACAATTGTGCAGCAACCTCAGGAATAGCTGAATTGCGCAGATAGATCGAACTTGCACCTGCAGGGCCTGCGCTTGGGAAATCAGCCTGAGCCATAGCCGCTACCATCACTTTTAAATCCCCCATTTTGTGAGTTAAACGAACCTGAGCAGCTCTTGATAATGGTCCAAAAGGAATTGCCGCACCAAAAGATACCACTCGTGGGAAACAAGCAGGAACAAACAAAGGGTGCCAGGTTTTACCTACCAGCAATTCCGTTTTATCCCAGTTCATCTTTACGAAAGCCTGACGTAAACGAAGCTGACTCACCTTATCATTTGTTGTCCCGAAAAAATCCCCGGAAATCATCCCAGAAGTCTTTGCTCCAAAGGCATCCGGACCAGTGATCTTTGCCTGAAGTCGTGAATTAACAGTCATCATATTCAAACTCGACTTAGCGTTTATATCGTCGCCATTTTCATCAAGTTTAACAGCAGCAGGAAACAACAATACATTTCCATCTCTTGCAGCCACCATCTGACGACTATCCCACATCATTTCATAATTTACATACCCGTGCCAATCAACACCAAACTTCTTCTCCTGAGCATTCGATAACAAAGGAAGAACCATCATCATCAATCCCATATATTTTAAAACTCTTCTCATATCAGTAGTTATTTAGATTAGTATTGTTAGTTTTATGATTTCACTTTTATTACTGCAGGTTTTAAATCTACTACAGTCTTCTTCTTTGTCACATACAGGAACAAACTCAGTGCACTTACCGCTGTAATAATCCCGATCGGATAAGCAATAACATGTGACATCGTAAAGCCTTCTGGAGCAATTAGAATATACGTTGTTACAACAGCTGTCATAAATGTTGCCGGTACAAGTACAAACCATGCACTTCTTTTTTGTGTAACCATATACATGGCTGCAGTCCATAATACTAAGGTAGCAATGGTTTGGTTCGCCCAACCAAAATATCTCCAGATAATTGCGAAGTTTACCTGTGTTAAAAGAAAACCAATTACAAAAAGAGGAAGCGTAACCGCCAGGCGCTTTGCGATGGTACTTTGATTCAACTTAAAAGCATCCGCAATTGTTAAACGGGCACTTCGAAAAGCTGTATCACCTGATGTTATCGGTGCAGCTACAACTCCAAGTATTGCAAGGAAACCACCTATTTTCCCTAACAAACTACCGCATATTTCGTTCACTACCCAGGCCGCATTATGTCCAGGTTGATTCATTGTTTCACCTAATTCACGAACACCACCAAAGAAAGCCATAGCAGCTGCAGCCCAAATCATCGCTACAATTCCTTCAGCGATCATGGTTCCATAGAATATCTTTCTTCCTTGTTTTTCATTGGTAATACATCTTGCCATCAAAGGAGATTGTGTAGAATGGAAACCCGAAATAGCACCACATGCAATCGTGATAAATAGCATGGGGAATATCGGATGACTTCCCGGCTCACTGTGCATATTAATCAGGTTCGAAGGAACAATTTCTGGGATCTCATATCCGCCGAAAATCAATGCTCCGGCAATACCAACTGCCATAATCAATAAGGAAACTCCAAATATTGGATATACTTTTCCAATCAATTTATCGATAGGTATTAATGTTGCTAACAGGTAATATACAAAGATAATTCCAATCAGGACGGTTACATCCATCCCGGTTAATCCGTTAAGAATCGCTGCAGGACCTTTAATAAATACAACACCTACCAAAATCAGCAACAGAACAGCAAAAACACGCATAAAATTCTTAAATCCCGGGCCTAAATATTTCCCTACAACTTCAGGAATACTGGCTCCACCATGTCTTACCGATAACATTCCTGAGAAGTAATCGTGTACCGCTCCTCCGAAAATACAACCCACTACAATCCAAACAAAGGCCCATGGCCCCCATAATGCTCCGGCAATAGCACCAAAAATAGGCCCCAGTCCGGCAATGTTTAAAAATTGGATCAGGAAGATCTTTCCCCATTTCATAGGGACAAAATCTACCCCATCTTCCTTCGCTATCGCCGGTGTCGCTCTCTCAGGATCTATACCAAATTTCTTCTCTACAAATTTCCCGTAGATTACATACCCCAATATCAGGGCTACTATGCAAACAATAAATGTAATCATCTCTTCAGTTTTTGATTAATAGTTCGTTCAAATGTTATATCACAAAAGAACTACAATCTCCAACTCAAGAAAAACAGGGAATTACCCAAATCCCGAAAGAAATCACCCAATTGCTTGTGGGTATTTTCCGCCATTTTACCTCACCCCTCATTCCCCTCTCCTGAAAAAGGAGAGGGGACGTACTACGGATCCGAAAATGTGTAATCTCATAATAATGATAATAAATCCACCGCTTTTACAAAGGAGGATAGTCGCTTCGTTGCCACCACTTTTAATAAACTATGGACCTTCTCATTTGTAGGCAAAGCCTACAATAATGATGTGACGGAGTAAAAACTCCGCCAAACAGGGCTCCTTTAACCATCAATAACAACAAATAACTACTCAATAACTATCAATAAAAATTTACCTGAAACGTCGCGACCTTGTCGGTAAGTATTCGCCTTTATTTAAATGCATTAATACTTCTTGAGATATCTCCTTCGTCGATATGACTGCCAGCATCTAACTTTTTAAATCATATCTAATTACCATAAGGTATAGTAGTACCAGGTTCCCCCTTTTAGGGGGCCTACTCTTTATACACATCTCTACAAAATCAATACAAACATAAATCAATAGAGAAAAGTGAAGTCATTAAAGTTTACGATCAGCATTTTAAAAATCGACGGCCTGCGATAGCAGGTAAAAATTGGATTGCGTAGCGT
>PPCM01000107.1_pt1 | contig 134140 bp, 126 predicted proteins | sample 1555541 | NCBI WGS metagenome assembly PPCM01 (sample SAMN05284479, study PRJNA326546) | Marine sediment metagenome, whole genome shotgun sequencing project. | isolation source: marine sediment | place: Germany: Wadden Sea | collected 2012-09-05
ACGTCTACGTCGCCTCCATCGCCATGGGTGCAGACAAGCAGCAGACCATGAAGGCGTTCAAGGAAGCAGAAGCTTACCCCGGACCGTCCCTCATCATCTGTTACGCCCCCTGCATCAACCAGGGCATCAAGAAGGGCATGGGAAAAACCCAGCTCGAGCAGAAGCTCGCAGTCGACTCCGGTTACTGGCCCCTCTACCGCTACAACCCGCAGCTCACCGACGAAGGCAAGAACCCGTTCATGCTGGAATCCAAGGCCCCGGACGGATCCCTCCAGGAATTCATGTCCGGCGAAAACCGCTACGCAATGCTGGAACGCTTCCACCCGGAACTCTCCAAAGCATTCCGCGAGCAGATCGAAAAGGACTACACCGAACGCTTCCAGATCCTCTCTCATCTGGCTGATGCTGACTTCAGCAAGCCGGAAGCAGACGAGACTGAGGCGTGCGGCGCAGGTGCCGAAAATCCCGGTTCTGGCGAACCGTGTGACGACGGCAGATAGACAATAGATGCAAGCGCGGGGTTGGGATTTGCGGAGGCAAATTGAAGCCTACCCAGCCCCGCGCATTTTTGTTCAACAAGTGAGAACCTTGGGGGTACTCACTTCAAGGAGGAAGAGTTTATGTACACGTTAATGGCACTGGCACCTATTCTTACGGTGTTCTTTTTTCTCGTAATTCTGCGTTGGCCTGCTAAAAAAGCAATGCCTCTCGCACTGATCGTCGTAACACTGCTGGCATTCACTGTCTGGCAGGTTGCAGGCACTGTTATCGCTGCATCCATCATTCAGGGTGTTGCTATCTGTATAGCGATTCTATGGATCGTATTTGGCGCATTGTTCATGCTGAACACCCTGACGAACTCCGGCGCACTCGCCGCAATTCGCGCAGGCTTCATGGACATTACGCCTGACCGTCGTATTCAGGCCATGATCATCGCATGGTGCTTTGGTGCATTCATTGAGGGCGCAGCCGGCTTCGGTACTCCCGCCGCCGTTTGTGCTCCGCTGCTCATGGCTCTCGGTTTCCCCGCAATGGGCGCAGTTACCGTTGCTCTGATCATTCAGTCCACCCCGGTTACCTTTGGTGCTGTTGGTACTCCTGTACTGCTCGGCGTTAAAACCGGTCTGGACAACCCCATGGTTCACGAGCTTCTCGGCCGCAACGGCATCGCATTCATGGATTACATCTATGAAATCGGCGCCACCGCTGCTCTGATTCACGGTATCATCGGTATCCTGATCCCGACATTCCTCGCAGTCATCCTGACCCGCTTCTTCGGTAAAGAGAAGTCCGTCATGAAGGGCCTCGAAGTGCTGCCTTTCGGTATCTTCGCTGGTCTCGCATTCACCGTTCCTTACTTCCTGGTTGCATGGTTCCTCGGACCCGAGTTCCCGTCTCTGATCGGTGGTCTCGTTGGTTTGGCTCTGGTTACCCTGGCTGCCAAGAACAACTTCCTCACTCCGAAGACTCCTTGGGACTTCGACGACCGCGCCAACTGGCCCAAGCATTGGATGGGAACATGGGAACCTAAGTTCGCTGAAGCTCCTGCTCACATGACTCTGATGAAGGCATGGTCCCCGTACGTTCTCGTCGGTCTGTTCCTCGTCCTCTCTCGTAAGGTTGCATGGATCAAGTCCGCTCTGGTTTCCGTTTCCATCCCCGTCACCGACCTGTTCGGCACCGGCATCGGTTACGCAATCAAGCCCCTGTACGTTCCTGGCTTCATCTTCGTTTGCGCCATCGCTTGTGCATTCTTCATCCAGCGCATGGAATTCAGCGCACTGAAGAAGGCTGCTGGCTCTGCATTCAAGACCACTGTCCAGGCTTCCTTTGCTCTTGGTTTCGCCATCCCGATGGTCCGCGTATTCATCAACTCCGGCACTAACAACTCCGGTCTGCAGTCCATGCCGCTGGAATTGGCTAACGGTGTCGCATCCATGATCGGTGGTGCTTGGACTGGCTTCGCAGCCGTCATCGGCGCCATGGGCGCATTCATCGCTGGTTCGAACACCGTGTCCAACATGATGTTCTCCCTGTTCCAGTTCGGTGTTGCATCCCAGATCGACGTACCACAGTCCATCATCGTTGCCTGTCAGGCAGTTGGTGGTGCAGCTGGTAACATGATCACCGTTCACAACGTCGTAGCTGCTGCCGCAGTTGTTGGCCTGATGGACCGTGAGGGTGAGATCATCCGTAAGACCTTGATCCCCCTGACCTACTACCTGATCATGGCTGGTATCATCGGCACCGTCCTCGCCTCCTCTGGCTGGGGCACACTGCTCAAGTAATACTGCGTAATTAACGCGAAAGTACAATAATCAGGGAGGGGAGCTAATCCTCCCCTCCCTTTTAGAAATAAATAATAATTTTCAGGAGAATAAGAAATGGGTGCTGAAAACCTCATCAAGGAATTCGAAGCCGCTGTAGGCAAAGAGAACGTCATGACCAGCGAGACCGATCGTCACGCTTATTCCTATGATGCGGCTGTACTTGATAACGTGCTGCCTGCACTGGTTGTCCGTCCGGAAACCAGCGAAGCCCTCGGCGCCGCTACCAAGCTCTGCAATGACAACGGCCTTCCCCTCACCGTACGTGGTGCAGGAACCAACCTCTCCGGTGGAACCATTCCCCACCCTGGCGGCGTTGTTGTACTGACTAATGGACTCAATCGTATTCTCGAAATCAATGAAGAAGACATGTACGCCGTGGTTGAACCCGGTGTTGTCACTGCAACATTCGCAGCTGAAGTCGCCAAACGCGGCCTGTTCTATCCGCCGGATCCGGGTTCCCAGACTGTATCCACTCTCGGTGGTAACGTTGCTGAAAACGCTGGTGGCCTGCGCGGCCTCAAGTACGGCGTCACCAAAGACTACGTCATGGGCGTGGACTTCTGGGACGTTAACGGCGAAATGGTCAAATCTGGCTCCCGCACCGTCAAGTGCGTCACCGGTTACAACCTGGCTGGCCTGATGGTCGCATCCGAAGGCACCCTCGGAGTATTCGACAAGATCATCCTCAAGCTCGTTCCCCCGGCACAGGCTGCCAAGTCCATGATGGCGATCTTCCCCTCCATGAAGGCCGCATCCGAGACCGTTGCTGCCATCATCGCCAACAAGATCGTGCCCGCCACCCTTGAGATGATGGACAACTTCACCATCCGCACTGTTGAAAACTTCCGCGGCGCTGGCCTGCCCACCGATGCTGCTGCTCTGCTGCTCATCGAAGTGGACGGTCACCCTGCTCAGGTTGAAGACGAAGCTGTCATGGTTGAGAAAATTTGTAAGGCCCACGGCGCAACCGAACTGAAGGTCGCCAAAGACGCTGCCGAGCGTGACGCTGTATGGCAGGCTCGCCGCGATGCCCTCCCCGCACTGGCAAAGCTCAAGCCCACCTGCGTGCTTGAAGACGCCACTGTGCCCCGCTCAAAGATCCCCGCAATGATTCAGGCTCTGGAAGACATTTCCAAGCAGCTCGATCTGACCATCGGTACCTTCGGCCACGCTGGCGATGGTAACCTGCACCCCACGATCCTCACTGACAAACGTGACAAGCAGGAGTGGGAGCGCGTTGAAAAGGGTATCGACATGATCTTTGACAAGGCACTCGCCATGGGCGGTACCCTGTCCGGCGAACACGGCATTGGCCTCGCCAAGTCCAAGTACATGGAAAAAGAAACATCCCGAGCCACTCTCGAATACGCACACCGCATGAAGTCTGTTCTGGATCCCAAGGGCATCCTGAACCCCGGCAAAATCATCGGTTTCAAGAAGTAGGGTAGAATCATGGCAGATATCAATAAACTCGCTCAAATGTTCAAGGAGCTGGACGACCAGCTGGTAGGCTGCATGCGCTGCGGCATGTGCCAGGCTGTTTGCCCGGTCTTTGCCCAGTCCGGTCGCGAAGGCGACGTAGCTCGCGGCAAGCTTGCCCTGCTCGACGGCCTCGCATCCGAGATGCTTGCAGACCCGGAAGGCGTAAACGAAAAGCTGAACCGCTGCCTGCTCTGCGGCACTTGTCAGGCCAACTGTCCGTCCGGTGTGTCCGTCATGGACATCTTCATCAAGGCTCGCGCCATCATGACAGGCTACTTCGGGCTTCCCCCCGTCAAGCAGGCCATCTTCCGCGGCATGTTGAAGAACCCCAAACTATTTAACACTCTGACCACCATGGGTGCCAAGTTCCAGGGTCTCTTCACCAAGAAAGTGGACGACATGCTCGGCTCCTCCTGTGCGCGCTTCAATGCGCCCGTCATCGGAGACCGTCATTTCAACACACTGGCAACCAAGCCTTTCCACAAGATCGTGCCTGAGATGGATACCCCTGCGGGTAAATCCAAGCTTCGCGTCGCCTTCTATGTGGGTTGCGCCATGGACAAGATCTTCCCACAGGTGGCTGAAGCCATGCTGAAAGTTCTTGAACACCACGAAGTTGGAATTTACTTGCCCAAAGGCCAAGCTTGCTGCGGCATCCCGGTTCTGTCCAGCGGTGATACCGATACCTTCAACAATCTCATCGACCAGAACGTCAAGCTCTTCAAGGATGGCGATTTCGATTACCTGATCACTGGTTGTGCAACCTGCACCGCCACTATCAAGGAACTCTGGCCTGCCATGTACAACGGTGCATCCGTTAACAAGTACGAGCTGGATCAGCTTGAAAAGAAGACCATGGATATCTCCCAGTTCCTGGTGGACGTCCTCGGCGTAGAACCCAAAGATATGACTGGTGGTCGTTCCGTGACCTATCACGATCCCTGCCACCTCAGAAATTCCCTGACCGTCACTGCCCAGCCTCGTACAATGATCAAAGCTGCTGGCTGCGAACTCAAGGAAATGAATGAAGCAGGCGTCTGCTGCGGTTGTGGCGGAAGCTTCAACGTAGCCCATTATGAGCTGTCGAAGAAGATCGGTACTCGCAAGGCTGATAATATTATAAACGCAAAAGCGCAGACTGCAGCTACCAGTTGCCCTGCCTGTATGTTACAGATGACTGACATGCTCTCACAGAAGGGCGCTAAGATGGACGTAAAGCACGTAATCGAGCTTTACGCAGATTCTCTGTAAACTACGTAACGGATTAGGATTAAGGAATAACGTAATGTCCAAGAACTTGTATGTGAGCGCGACTGAAGAACGAAGCGGTAAATCCGCCGTTGTCCTTGGCGTCATGCAGATGCTCATGAGAGAGCTGCACAATGTCGCTATCTTCCGCCCCATCATCAATGATCCGGGCGAAGGGAATCAGGACCACGACATCACGTTGATGATCGAGCACTTCAAGCTGTCCATCCCCTATCGCGACACGTATGCCTACACGCTCAAAGAGACCCGCGAGCTGATCAATTCAGGTCAGCAAGATTTGGTTCTTGAAAATATACTGAATAAATACAAGACACTTGAAGAAGAATATGACTTCGTTCTTTGCGAAGGCACTGACTTCAAGGGAAAAGACCCAGCATTCGAGTTCGACCTCAATGCGGATATCGCCGCCAACATTGGCGCACCCATGCTGGTAGTCACCTCTGGTCGCGACAAGCTGCCAGAAGAAGTGGTAAACATCACCCAGACTACCCTCGACACCCTGACTGAAAAGGGCGTGGATTCACTGGCCTGCATAGTAAACCGTGCACCTGAGGGCATGACCGATGAACTGGTCAGCCACATCGAGCTCAAGGAAAGCCAGAGCCACATGCCTGTCTACGTTATCCCGGAAGACGAACAACTGGGCAAGCCGTCCATCGCCGATGTCAAACGCTGGCTCGACGCGGACGTGCTCTACGGCCACTCCGGTCTCCAGGCACTCGTTGACAACTACGTCATCGCAGCCATGCAGATCGGCAACTTCCTGGAATACATCAAGCCTGGGAGCCTCATCATCACCCCTGGTGACCGCTCGGATATAATCCTGTCCAGCCTTGCCTCCCGCCTGTCCAGCTCGTACCCGGATATCTCGGGTATCGTGCTGACAGGCGGCTTGGAGGTCTCCCACTCGGTCCATAAGCTCATCGAGGGTTGGACCGGTGTTCCGGTTCCCGTGCTGGCCGTAAAGGGACACACCTACCAGAACGTTCAAGAACTCAACCGACTCTACGGTCGCATCGAAGCTGATGACCATCAGCGCATTGCCACCGCACTCGGCGGGTTCACCCAACATGTAAACGTACCCGAACTTCGTGATCGCGTGGTCGAGCAGCGCTCCACCCGCGTCACCCCCAAGATGTTCGAGTATTCGTTGTTCGACAAAGCCTCCCGCGACAAGCAGCGTATCGTCCTGCCCGAAGGCACGGGCGAGCGTATCCTCCGCGCTGCCGATATCCTGCTTCGTCGTGGAGTGGCAGAAATCATTCTCCTTGGTCGTGAAGAGGAGATTCGAAATAATGCTTCCAAATATGGTGTTGATATCTCCGGTGCTACGATCATTGATCCAGCCGAGTCCGAATTACTGGACTCCTTTGCCGAAGAGTACATGGAACTGCGCAAGCACAAAGGCATGATCGCCGATGTAGCTTGGGACCGCATGTCCGACACCACGTACTTCGGCACCATGATGGTCTACAAGGGCTTTGCCGACGGCATGGTCTCCGGCTCCGTGACAACCACGGCCCAGACCATCCGCCCTGCTTTCGAGTTCGTGAAGACCAAGCCGGGCAGCTCCATTGTCTCGTCCGTCTTCCTCATGTGCCTGAAAGATCGCGTTCTGGTGTACGGTGATTGCGCCGTCAACACCAACCCCAACGCGCAGCAGCTTGCAGAGATCGCCATCTCCGCAGCCGAAACCGCCAAGCTCTTCGGTGTTGATCCGAAAGTTGCCATGCTCAGCTACTCCACCGGTTCCTCCGGCAAGGGCGAGGATGTCATGAAGGTCACCGAGGCAGCCGAGATCGCACAGACGCTCATCAAGGAACGCGGACTGGACTTCCCCATTGAGGGGCCGCTCCAGTACGACGCTGCTGTTGATGCCGAAGTCGCCAAGGTCAAGATGCCAGACTCCGAAGTAGCAGGACAGGCAACTGTCTTCGTCTTCCCGGACCTCAACACCGGAAACAATACTTACAAAGCTGTGCAGCGAGCCGCCAATGCCGTGGCTATCGGTCCTGTTCTTCAGGGCTTGAACAAGCCGGTCAATGACCTGTCTCGTGGCTGCACCGTCCCTGATATCGTTAACACCGTCGCCATTACCGCCATTCAGGCGCAGGCAGAAAAGGGCGAATAAATGAAAGTACTCGTAATCAACTCCGGCAGCTCGTCCATCAAGTACCAACTGCTCGACACCGATACCGAAGCTGTTATGGTTTCCGGTCTGGTCGAACGCATTGGCGAAGCTCAGGGCGACCTGAAAGCCAAGAACTTCCCGGGCACCGACAATCAGGCCGTGGTAGAAATTCAGCAGCCCATCCCCGACCATACTACTGGTATGCGTCTGGCAATCGAGCTGCTGACCGATGCCAAGAACGGCGTCCTCAAGGACAAGTCCGAGATCGGCGCTGTCGGTCACCGCGTTGTTCACGGTGGTGAGGACTTCCACAAGTCCGTCATCATCGATGACGAAGTGCTGGCAGCCATTGAAGCCAACGTGCCTCTAGCTCCCCTGCACAACCCGGCGAACCTCGACGGCATCCGTGTCGCCATGGAACTCTTCCCCGGCGTCTCACAGGTTGCAGTCTTTGATACCGCTTTCCACCAGACCATCCCATCTCACGCTTACATGTATGCGCTCCCTTACGAGCTGTACGAGCAGGACCGCGTACGCCGCTATGGATTCCACGGCACTTCCCACAAATTTGTGGCAAGCGAGATGGCAACCATCGCCAAGAAACCTGTTGAAGAGATGAACATCATCACCGTTCACTTGGGTAACGGCGGTTCCATCACCGCAGTCGAGAAAGGCAAATCCGTGGATACCACCATGGGCATGACCCCGCTGGAAGGTCTCGTCATGGGCACCCGCTCTGGTGATGTGGACCCGGCCATTCATACTTTCCTCGCCCGTAACAAGGGTATGGATATCGAAGCCATCGACACCATGCTCAACAAGCAGTCCGGCCTGAAAGGATTGTGCGGCATGAACGACATGCGCGATATTCACGATGCCATTGAGAAAGGCGACGAACGCGCCAAGATCGCTCTGGACGTCCAGTGTTACCGCAACAAAAAGTACATCGGCGCATACATGGCCGTACTTGGTTGCGTAGACGCCATCGTCTTCACCGCTGGTATTGGCGAGAACGATGACATCGTTCGTCGTGATTCACTCAAAGGACTGGAATGCCTTGGTGTAAAAATCGATGAAAAAATCAATGCACAGCGCGCCAAAGAACCGCTGCTGATCAGCACAGTAGACAGCAACGTCGCGGTATGGGTCATCCCGACCAATGAAGAGCTCGCCATTGCGCGCGAGACCCGCGAAGTACTGAATTAATATAGAGAAAACCAACCGTAACGACCTTGCGGAGTCCACTCGTTTTGTAACGAGGGGGTCTGGTCGAACACACTCTTGGAGGTGGTGCTATGCCGACTAAGGAAGCACAATACGCACAATTCGTAGAGAAAGCAGAACTCGTTTCTGCCCAGATAACGGAAATCAACAGCGAAGAAGACGCACTCAAATACGTCATTGAACTTTGCGATAAAAAAGAGGCCTGTCAGCTTCTGGTCAGCGGTTGCGAAGCCGACCTGTCCGATAAAGCAGAAGCCCTCTGTGATGCCAAGCAGACAAAGGTCATCGCCGCCCCCGGCTTGAAGAAAGACCTTTACAAGAAGCTTGAGACTAAAGCGAAGAAAGCAGGATTCGACCTGATCGATTCCGGCATGCGTGACCACTTGGCTGGCATCGACATCGGCTTCACCTTTGCAGACTACGGCATTGCCGACACCGGAACCCTGATGGTGGACTGTCCTTCCGAGGAACTCCGTCTCGCCACCATGGTCAGCGAATTCCACGTCTGCATCCTGCCCAAGTCGAAAATCCGCGCCAACACCTATGCCGTGGAAAAGATGATGCTCACCCGGATGAAGAAAACGCCGAACTATATGGCGTATATCACCGGCCCCAGCCGTACCGCTGATATCGAACGCGTTCTCGCCCTCGGTGTCCACGGCCCGCTCGAACTGCACATCCTGGTTTTGGAGGACTAATCATGCAGAAAGCCAAAGATCTGAAAGAATACCGCGAGGAACTGCGCGAGTCTCTGGACAACGACTTCCTCCGTACCACTCTGGACAACTTCGCCGTTGCTTACAAAGCAGGACGCGCCAACGCCTTCAAGGGCATGGACGTAAAAGGCCTGATCAACGACATCGCCTGTTCCAAGGACGCCGCAGCAGCCAACCATCAGGAGCTGTTCGCCGAGTTCAAGAAGAACGCCGAAGAAGCAGGCATCCACGTTCATTACGCCAAGGACGGCGACGAGGCCAATGCCATCATCGCTCGTATCGGTAAGAAAGCGGGATGCAAAAAAATCGTCAAATCCAAGTCCATGACCGCTGAGGAAACTCTCCTCAACCATGATCTGGAAGACGAAGGTTTCGAAGTAGTCGAGACTGACCTTGGCGAATGGATCATTCAGCTGCGCCACGAGGGTCCATCCCACATGGTCATGCCCGCCATTCACCTTTCCCGCTATCAGGTTGGTGACCTCTTCACTGAAGTCACTGGCAAGAAGCAGGATGCCGAGATCGAAAAGCTGGTCAAGGTTGCTCGCCGCGAACTGCGCAAAGAGTACATCGAAGCAGACATGGGTGTTACCGGAGCCAACTTCGCAGTCGCTGAGACAGGCGGTATCGGCCTGGTCACCAACGAAGGCAACGCCCGTTTGGTCTCCACCCTACCCCGCGTCCACGTTGCTCTCATGGGTATCGACAAATTGCTGCCCAAGCTGCATGACGCCCTGCGGATCCTCAAAGCCCTGCCCCGTAACGCCACTGGCCAGCAGATCACATCTTACGTGACCTGGATCACTGGTGCCAACGAATGTATGGCCGAAGGTCTCGAGGACAATAAAAAAGAAATTCACTACGTTGTATTGGACAATGGCCGCTCCGAACTCATTCAGGATCCGTTGTTCTCTCAGGTCAACCGCTGCGTACGCTGCGGCGCCTGCGCCAACGTCTGCCCGGTCTACCGCCTCGTCGGTGGTCACAAGATGGGCCATATCTATATCGGTGCCATCGGCCTGATTCTGACCTACTTCTTCCACGGTAAAGACAAGGCCAAAAACCTCGTCCAGAACTGTATTAACTGTGAAGCGTGTAAAGACATCTGCGCTGGTGGAATCGATCTGCCGCGTCTGATCAAGGAAATCCACGCCCGCATTCTGGAAGAAGACGGCAGCCCGCTGCCACAACGACTGATGGGTCAGGTTCTCAAGAATCGTAAGCTCTTCCACACCCTGCTGCGTACAGCCAAATGGGGCCAGAAGCCTGTGGCAGAAAAAGACGGTTTCATCCGTCACCTGCCTATGATCTTCTCCAAGGAACACTCCTTCCGCGCACTGCCTACGGTAGCTGAAAAGCCTTTCCGTGACTGGTGGCAAGAAAACCGTCCGTACGTTGAGAAGCCGAAACATCGCGTTGCGCTCTTCTCCGGTTGCGTACAGGACTTCGTCTACCCCGAACAGATGCAGGCAGCTGTGGAACTCTTCGCAGCCCACGACGTAGACATGGAATACCCCATGGAACAGTCCTGCTGTGGTCTGCCAGTGCAGATGATGGGCGAGATGAAAGTATCCAAGGATGTAGCCATCCAGAACCTGCGTGCCTTCGAGCCGGGAGCATATGACTATATCATTACGCTCTGCGCCTCCTGTGCCGCACACCTGAAACACAACTATCCCAAGCTGGTCATGGACAAGCCTGGCATGAAGCTGCGCGCTGACGATTTCGCCAACCGCATCATGGATTACTCCACCTTTGTAAACGACGTCCTCAAAGTGAAGAAATCAAGCTTCAACCAGACCGAAACCAAGGCCACATACCACGCCCCCTGTCACCTCTGCCGAGGCTTGGACGTCCACGACGCTCCTCGCGAACTCATCGACAAAGGCGGTATGGAATACGTGGAATGCACTGAAGAAGAAGTCTGCTGCGGATTCGGCGGCACCTTCTCCCTGAAGTTCCCGGAACTCTCTTCCGAGTTGCTGAACAAAAAACTCAACAACGTAGAAGAGACCGGTGCCGATGTCCTGCTGACTGACTGCCCTGGCTGTATCATGCAGCTCCGAGGCGGCCTCAAGAAGCGTGGCTCCAACGTCAAGGTTCAGCACGTATCCGAAGTACTGGCCAACAACAAAAAGAAATAGGCACCCAGTCAGCCTGCTCTTCGCACGAACTGCCCCAAGCACCAACGCGAAGAGCAGGCAGGCACGATATACGACAAAATACACGGGACACAGTTGCGGATGTCCCGAACGAATAAAACAAGCAAGCCAATCCCACGCACGTCACACTGGGGAGTATGACAAACGGGATGGCCCAAAGCTTACAAATTTCATAGCCCCGATCAACGCACGACCTACTTGTAAATTTGGAGAGTGGGTCGAGCGCAAGGAGCAAATGAAAGCCAGGACCGCCGCGTATCCCCATACGCAAGGGTCTGGATTTCATGCAGCGACGAAGTCGATCGGCCCGCTATCCAAATTTACAAGGGGTTCTCAGAAGGTTAGGACCGCAATCCCTCGAAGCAATTAGCACGCTTCCTCCGAGATTATATGCCTCTTGTAGGGTCCCCATCCAATTGGTGGGTGGGGACCCAATCTTTCAACAGCGGTCACTGCGGCGGTTTTACAATTTATCACTGTGTAGACTGAGGAGTTGCATCAGGGTAAAGCATCGTTTGGAGGTGCAACGTGTCACAAAAACAGAACAATACTCTCAAAATATTTATCATCGCCTATTTCGGCATCTTGATTATATCCGCTGCGGTCGCATTCTGGGCCGTCACAACCTTCACTGATGTGCCTTGGCTTTCATTAGCCATTGTGGGTGGCCTCATCTGTGTCTTCGGCATACTTGGTGTAGGGTTAACCTTAATGCTCATGCGCAGCGTGTTCAATCCATTGGACCGCATGTGCAAATATGTAGAAAAGAACCTCGATGGTAAGTATGCCCAAGCCGAAGAGGAACTCATGGGTGTTCAACTTGACGGCGTCACCTGTCAGGTCCATGAGCTAGTCGGAAAATATAAAGATGAGCTTGGTTTCTCCAAGAGCTTCCTTGAAGGATTGCCCGTTCCAGTCTGTATCGTGGACCCGGATCAGAATATTGAATTCCTCAATCGTGTATGTCTGAATATGATCGGTTCCAATGAAGACCCTGAATCATACTACGGGCGCAAAATTTCACAGATTTTCTACAAGGATGACCGTAAATCAAAGATTGCGGACTGTATGGACTCAGATACAAGTGCCATGAACCTTGAAGCAGTCTTCATTCACAACGATGGCAGTGACATCAATGTACTCGCTAACCTTTTCCCTCTGCATGATGTGGAAGGCAAAGTTATTGGTGGAACATGTCTGTACCTCGTCACCACGGAGCTCAAACGCCGTGAGGCCGAGATCACCAGCCAGAACGATCGTATTGCCACGGCAGCCCGTGGTGCCAATGTCATTTCCGATGATCTGGCAGCCGGAGCGACGCAGCTTGCCGAACTGGTTGCCCGCGCTCGTGAAGGTGCCTGCACCCAGAACGAACGCACAGGCGAAACCGCCACAGCCATGGAAGAGATGAACGCCACAGTTCTGGAAGTGGCCCGCCATGCACAGGAAGCAGCCGAAGACGCCGACACCGCCAAAAGCCGTGCGGAAGATGGTTCACAGATTGTTACTGAAGTTGTCAGCGCCATTGATGAAGTCGCTTCTCATGCCAATGAGCTGAAATCCTCCATGGAAGAACTCGACCACCGTGCAGACGGTATCGGTAAAGTCCTCAGCGTCATCGAAGACATCGCAGACCAGACCAACCTGCTCGCGCTCAATGCCGCTATTGAGGCTGCACGCGCAGGCGAAGCTGGACGTGGTTTTGCCGTTGTCGCAGACGAAGTCCGCAAGCTTGCTGAAAAAACCATGGATGCCACCAAGGAAGTGAACACTTCCATACTTGGCATTCAGGACGGTGCGCGCAAAAACGTGAAAGCCACGAGCATTGCCGTTGAATCCGTAGCAAAGAGCACCGAACTTGCCAGCCAGTCTGGTGATGCTCTCGCCTCTATTGTCGAAGTAGCTGACGCTACCGCCGACCAGATTCGCTCCATTGCCACCGCTGCCGAGCAGCAATCGTCCGCAAGTGACGAAATCAATCAGGCAACCATGGACGTCAGCAGTGTATGCGGCGAAACCGAACTCATCATGGCCGATGCCATGGAGGCGATCGAGCAACTCGCCAAGCTCGCAGACGAACTCTCGAATATTATAAAAGATATGCAATAAATCTAATTCTGACGACGATAAGCGAAGGGAGAGAAAGTTATACTTTCTCTCCCTTTTTCGTACCTGCACGACCCTTTCGCATAAAGAGAGGAAGATGGGTATTGAATCTGCGAGAGTAGTGTGGAATTCTTCAGAAGCGCAAAAACGGTCAAGTAGAGATTTCAAAACAAGGCATAGTCAGCGTCATGAGCAACCCGAGAGGAAAAACCAAACAGCATTATGTTGAGCGGATGGACAAGGTCATAGAATACATCCATGGCCATCTGGACGGCCCGCTCGCTCTTGATGACTTGGCTGATATTGCCTGTTTTTCACCGTATCATTTTCATCGCATATTCAGTGGAATGATCGGCGAATCATTCAAGTCATACATCAGGCGACTCCGATTGGAGCGCGCCGCTGTCACATTGATGCATGGCGATACGCCTATTACGGACATTGCATTTGATGCTGGCTTTGAAACACATGAGGCTTTTACGCGGGCATTCAATTCCATGTTTGGCATTTCTCCTTTGGGTTATCGCAAGGCGCATCAGGTAAACCTTCAAAAGAAACAAATCGACTACTGGAAGGAGATCACAATGGAAGCGAAGATCGTTGAACTCGAAGATATGGAAGTATTTTTTGTCCGCCATGTAGGCCCATACGAAGAGTGCAAACCGGCATGGGAAGCCCTGTGCGGCTGGGCAATACCCAAAGGGTTCTTACGCCCCGACAGCAAATTTCTCTCGCTATGTCACGATGACCCCAAAGTCACCCCACCCGAGAAGATTCGTCTTGACGCCTGTGTTGAGGCTCCCCCGTCCATAAGCCCGGACGCCCCGGTCAGCCAAAAAACAGTCGAAGGCGGTCGCTACGCCATGACTGTCCATCATGGGCCATACTCAGGACTTGCCGAAACCTATGCTCAACTCTGCGGCCAATGGGCACCACAAAATGGATGCGAAGCCGAATCAAGAGCGAGCATAGAAGTATACGTAAACAACCCGGAAGAAACGGCCCCGGAGGACCTGATAACCGAGATATATGTCCCGGTTAAATAACCGCCTCACATCTATTCCCATAAAAAAAGGCCGCTTCAAGAGCGGCCTTTTTTATTCGCATCGATGAGAATCTACTTCAACAACCAGTCCATAGCTTCTTTCTCGCTAACGAATGGCTTGTAACTGACGGACCTGTTACTCATTAGAGTTTCATAGAATTGCTCTGCATCCAAGCTAGCCGAACGTACTACGGCTGCGATGCGAAGCCCTTTGCTCACCATGAAATCCGTTATGGGCGAGTCCGCAAACAGTATGGCATCGTGGTGATCAAAACTATTCAGGAATCGCGTTTTATCAAGCAGCACACAGTGCCCGTCAAATTGATTGACTGCGACCTCGAATTTTAAGCTAAACATAGCCAAGTCCTCGGCAGTGTATTCACCGTCTAATACACCCAGTAAGAACTCTTTGTTATCGTGAAATGTAAGTTTCTCTGACATCAATTCCCCCAGCCAAATCAATACCCCAAGACCCGGCTGAAATACAATCAAAAAAGGCCGCTCCTTAGAACGGCCTTTTCATTATTTCATTTAGGAATCAGAGCGTTTACTCCTTCTTTCTACTTGAAGTCATCTCCAGCCCAAGCCCTTCGAACATGAAGAATATCGCATACCCCCACCACATGGTGTAGACGACATAGAATACGAGCGAGAACAGAATGATTGCCCAGCGATCCGAGGCCTTCTGGCCTTCGATGCCGTAGTAGTTATACCCCACCTCAATGGCGCGCTTAACCACGTTCTTGCTCATGAAGCTGGCAGGCGCAAACACCTTCTGCTGATCCAGCGCAACCTTAATCTCCTTCATGATCTTCCACCACACGTACATGGCTTCCTTACCATCCAGAGCGTACTTAGCGGTGAGTGCCGCACCGTCATTCTTGAACATGGCATCTGAATCTTCTGTGGCCGAGACCATCAACTTACCGAGATCGCCCGATACGCTTATCCCACTTCCGCTGGGTGCCACGGTAAACCCGTTAGCTCCCAAAATCGTCATGGCGTAAGGCGCATACTTTGGCTCATCTTCAAAGATGGTCACCTTGAAAGATTGGCCGTTGTATTCCTTCGCCCCTTCCATGACCTGAGGGATGTAATAAGTCGATCCCTTGGAGATGGAGTTGAACAGCGCATCTGAAGCATGGAATGCGTTAGTGCCGTTAAAACTGGGAGTGAACATGTAGTAGAGCACTGCGAGAAAGACGACGCAGAGCGCGAGCCCTTGATAGAAAACCTTCTTGTTGTGCAACAACATGGCTTATTCCTCCCTCAGAAGCTTGAGCTTGGTCAGGAACGTACCGATAACCCAGACAGCGAATATCCCAATAACCACAAAGAAAAGCCAGTTACCGATATTCGCAAGTATCCCCGCCACTTCAGGGCTGATGGAGATGAGCTTCATATCCCCCAGCTTGCCCGGCATGGCGAACAAACGGTTCACAAACCCGGACAGAATCGCCAAAGCGTAGAAGCCACGAATGTAGATTCCGGGCACCAACTTCGTGACCAATGCGCCAATCTGGATGCCGAGCAAGGAACCAAGCAACATCCCCATGGCGAGGGTGTAGAAGATAAATCCATAAATAGCGTACTGGCTGATAGCTGCAAAACCAGCAGTGAAGATGATTTGCAGGATATCAGTACCTACGGTGGTGAATGAGCTGACGCCGAGCACGTACACAAACATGGGGAAGGTCAGGAATCCGCCACCCACGCCCATGATTGCAGCCATGAAACCAACAATGGCGCCACAAACCGCGACAAACACGCCGGAGATCTTCTTCCCACCGGGAACCAAGTCTTCATCAAAGCTGATCATGGGCGGAATGTTTGCACCCTGAAGCCTGGCAGGCAGGCCGCCTGTTTCTTCGCTGCCACCGCCTCCATGAGCATCGACTCCACTACCCGCCTTGCGCAAACGGAGGAAGTCGGTAAGAGCATAAATACCGAGGAAGCCGAGTAGAACCACATAAATGACTGAAATAAACGCATCGGACGCAACCGGGTTGGCCTCATAAATGAGGCGGTTGAGCACGCCTCCTCCAAGGACACCCGCACCCGATCCGACCAGAAAGGCCACGGCGAGCGCCACCGAAACATTGCCGAGCTTCTTATGCACTGCCGTACCCATAATCGCCTTGGCGAAGATATGGAAAAGATCGGTACCAACAGCGAGGATACCCTTGATGCCCGCAGACATAAGGGCTGGGGTGATGATGAAACCACCGCCCGCGCCGATACAGCCAGTGATAAGGCCGGCGCAAAGACCGATAGCAATGGACGCGAGGAAAATGGATGTGGTGTAGAAGGCAGGAGTGTACGCCTTCTTGCCGCCGAGCATGGCTGGCAGCTCCAGAGTATCAGCCATGGCCTCGGTCAAGGCATAGGTGCCAAATACGCCAATGGCTGTGAGTGCGACAAGGAGCCAGACCTTGCGCTTATCCTTTATGATATTGGTCGACATTTCCAAGTCCCAGCGTGCATGGGCCTTGGCGGCTTCAATAAGCGATGAGTATACCCTTCGTGCGAATGACATATGAACAACCCCGGCTAAAGTGACATAATCGCATAAGACGCAGCTCCTCCCCCCAGATGGTTAGCCGCTCTGCGCTTTCTCCATGATCTTGTCCTCCTGATGCGACTTGCGTTTGTACGCATCTTCGATCTTGTACTGCAGTTCCTCAAGTTCCACGGGCTTCATGAGGTAATCAAAAGCCCCCAATTCCATGCCGCGGATCGCAACCTCCATACTGGCATGCCCCGTGAGCATGATGACCTCAATAAGCGGCCATCGTTCCTTGATCTGATGCAAGGCTGCCAATCCATCCATGCCCGGCATCTTTACATCGAGGATAACTACATCCGGCTCATACCCGGCAAGGGTCTCCAGAGCCTCTTCTCCACTATGCGCTTCGCGGACTTCGATTCCCCGCTTGGAAAGCCGCTTGTTGAGCGGTCGCAGGAAGTCGGTTTCATCGTCCACCAAAAGCACCTTAATAGCAGTCATCCATTCTCCCTGTTCAATCGTTCTACTTCTCAACAGCCTGTGCGATCTTGGAGAGCAAGTCTTCCAGATCACACGGCTTGAGGAGATAATCGTATGCACCATGCTCCATACCATCGCGAGCAGCTTGCTCCGAACCATGCCCGGTGAGCATGATTACAGGCAATTCCGGCACCATCTTCTTGAATATCTCCAGTACTTCGATGCCGTCCATATCGTCCAACTTGAGGTCAAGGATGGCGACATCAAAGTCACTCTTGCGCAGGACCTGAATTCCTTCAGTCCCACTGCTGGCAATAGTCACGTCCAAGCCGCGCTTCCGCATGCGCTTTTGCAGCACATCCAGAAATCCGGTCTCGTCGTCTACCAGCAATACGCGCGTTTCACTCATATCTGAATCAATCTCCTCGGCGCAACGCTATATGACGCGCCCGCGCTTCCAGAATCTTCGTTTCCTGCGTTTCCTTCTTATCGTAAGCTTCACCAACCTTGGTGAGCAACTCTTCAATATCACACGGCTTCATCATGTAATCAAAAGCCCCGCTCTTCATTCCATCAATGGCATTGGATACCGTGGCATGTCCCGTAAGCATAATGATCTCTACAAGCGGGAACTTTGCTTTCATGATGCCAAGCGCTTCAATGCCATCCATTCCCGGCATCTTAACATCAAGAACGACAACATCAATAGAGTGATTCTTCTCCAAGGTGTCGATTCCCTCCTGCCCGTTGGCGGCGGTAAACACTGTGAAGCCGCGCTTATCCAGGCGCTTTGCCATGGTTTCCGCGAAAGCTTGTTCGTCGTCGACGAGTAAGATGGTTGCTGGCATTATATCCTCCGGTTGTTGCACCGACGGGAGTGATGATCCCTGTCAGCGTTAATTTGTTTCCTTGTCTGTATCCTTATCAGTGCCATTGCTCGAATCACAGCCAGCCTCAGCTCCGGGCGCAGCAGGAAGCCTGATATTAAATGTAGTACCATGATCCAGCACCGACTGTACGGAAATCTTCCCATCCATCTTGTTTATGATGCCATAGATGATGGACAACCCCAGCCCGGTCCCCTTGCCCACAGGCTTAGTGGTGAAAAACGGATCGAAAATGCGTGAAAGATTGGCCTGCGGGATGCCACTGCCAGTGTCAGTAATGGAAGTCACCACTGTGCCGTTATCAGCACGGGTGATGATATCGAGGTTACCGCCGCCGGGGTCCATGGCATCGATAGCATTATTGATAAGATTCAGAAATACCTGTTGTAATTCAGAGGAACTACCCTCGATCTCAGGGATGGTGTCCGCTAGACTCGTTTCAATAATGACATTGGCGTACTTGGCCCGCTGCTCGCAAAATTCCGCCATTTCACGAACCATATCGTTGATACACAACCTCTCTACGGTAGGATCAATCTTGCGTGCAAAACTAAGCAACTTATGTGTGATTTCCTTGCAGCGCACACCCTGATTACGAATCTGGCCCAACGCACGTTGCACTTCTCGTTCGTTATCATCCGCATCCAACCCTTCATCCAGAAGATCCTGAATCCAACCAGCTTCCTCTACCATGATGGCAACAGGGTTATTGATCTCGTGAGCAATACCAGCAGCGAGTTCACCTACACTCGCGAGCTTGCCCGCTTCGATGACCTGCTCATTCATCATGTCCTTTTCCACATCAGCCCGCTCGACCTTCCGCGCCATACGCTTGCTCATAAGATAAGCCATGAGGCCGATAGCGATACTGCCGAGCAACAAGACCACCAAGGAAAGGTTGCGTGTTCGATTCAAAGCTGCGAACGCGTCCGCTGCATCCTGCTGATACACCATGAGCCAATCACCGCCCTTGATAGGGCTGGTTACGAAAATAGTATCGTTGCCCGTGGTCGGATTTGGCTCCACCTGCATGGCAGCCCGGCCGCGAACCATCTCGGAACGCTTGCCCAGGTTCTCCACCACAGTTCTCAGGAACGGAATCTCATCCGTCATATCTCGACGCGGTGTCGTCTGAAATTCACCCTTATTGTTGATGATGTATGCAAGTCCGGTTTCGCCAATACGGATATCTTCCACGAGCTTGTTGAATGCGATGAAATCGAGAGCTGTCCGCAGCACCCACTCCTGCCCCTGCTCTTCGAGGCGTAATGCGATGATAAAATGAGGAACACCACGTAGTCCGAGAGATACATCACTGACATAGACCTGCCGGGCCTTGACCGCCTTAAACCATTCGGCCTCGGCATAGTCCGCACCCAACAGCTTGTACGGGCCAGCGTATGCGACCTGAATGCCTTGCGGATTCACCAGCCCGAGATCGACAAAATCATTGCCGTGACGACGAACCAATGCGTCGTGCAAATTCTTGATATTAGCTTCGATCAGGAGATGTTCAACGCCAGCGACTTCGGCCAGCACCTGAATCTCTGCGACCTTCTCTTCGAGGTAGGAGTCAACAGATTGGTCATGCTTCAACACCAGCTCACGCAGGTGGGCCTCGACCTTTTCTTCATAGGCAGCAGAGTATTGATACCCCGTGATAAGTGTGATGATCAGCAGCGGAGCCAATGAGACCAATATGATGGTAAACATCATGGCCTTGGCCAGCCCGTGATAGTAGTGGTGGTCCGACATCAATCACCCTCGGCTCTGGGTCTGCCGGAATTAGGCCTTAGGCCCTCCCACTCCGGCTCATGCTCGCATCAGTTCAATTTTCACCTATATCTATATATACCAACTTTCGCGAACATGGCAAAATTATTTAAATTCACCGCCTATGGAGTGGGAAATAGGCTAGATCTCCGTAATGTTTACCTTCCGTTTCGCTCCCGAATCTGCTCAGCATTCAGGCGACCATCCATATACTGCGCAATAGCTGCCACCGCCTGATCAGAGGTACGGAACACGCACATGCCAGCCTCTTTCAAACGATCTACCAGCGGATCATACATCCGCCCCGCATCCACGACGCCAATGACAGGCGTATCGAGAGTGGGTAGAAGTTCCGCCATTCGCGCCACGATGGATCGGTCATCCTCAAAGTTGAAGTCCGCATGTTCCGGGTCATCCAATGAACGCATCACTGGAGACATGGGGTCCAACCCCGCCACCACTGCGTCCACGCGAGGCGCTTCGGCCAGAATGCGAATGACTTCAGCGTGAATGAAGTCATCGGAACCGGGAGTGATATCTAGGGGGTTGGTCACAGTGACAAGCTTATCCAGACGGTGCTCGGTAAAAAGGGCAGTAAGCGTGGCGTGAGTGGCGTCTGCCAGCGGAGCCAGCTCCATACTGTAATCATCAGAATGAATGGAATCCGCCATACCAACAGCTTCAAACCCTGCACCGGAAACGGCAGCAAGGCGATTGCCTTGAATAGTCTTATCGTGAAGGCGTTCCGCCAGCATGAACAGATTTTCGAACTGCGTAAACGATTGCGCCACAATGGCACCGGATTGCCGCACGCAGGATTCACAGACCATGTAATCCCCGGCCACCGAAGCGGTATGCCCGCTGGTAGCGGTCTGACCTTCGGGAGTCCGACCAGCCTTGTAAAAAATGACATCCTTACCCGCCTGCACAGCCCTGCGAACTCCGCGACAGAAATGCAGCCCATCCATGTCGTTGAATCCTTCGGCGTAGATGGCAATGACATCCACATCATCGGAATCAGCGAACCAATTGACCATATCGCCAAGAGTCAGGTCAGTCTGATTGCCCATGGAGAGCATATAGGCGGGATCGAGAATGGGACACTGGGAAAGCCGGGTGAGCATAAACGCGCCGGACTGGGAAATAAACGCGGCTCTATGGTGTGTGCCATGTGTGAAGTCAGGTAGTTTCTCATCTGGGATGAACCACGTATCATAATTACCAGGCCGGGAAACCACTCCCATGCAGTTGCCGCCGAGAAAGACAGGCCCGCTACCTGATGTGTGTGCATCATTGATCTTTGCCACAACCTGCCGCGCGCGCTCTTCACTTTCCGCTGTCTCACCCAATCCACCGGGAATGAGCATGACGGATTCAGCGCAATCACATTCAACGAGTTCATCAACCAACCCCGGAACCTGCGTAGCGCTTACAGCCACAACAAAGAGATCAAGACGTTCCCCCAGTTCGGCAATGACTGCGAGGGAATCGACACAGCGAACCCCATCAATTTCTCCACCGCCCGGACGGATGATGACAAGCTTGTCCTTGTTGAATCCCGCTTCGATGACGTTTTTGAGGATAATGCGCCCAAAATTCATACGCGTGGAAGAAACACCGACAATACCAATGGTCTCAGGGTGAAGGAGCTTACCAATTTTTTCCACAGGACGGGGCGCGGCGACTTCTGTTCGGGAAGCAAAACGGCACAGCCCGTCTAGCGGAACCATCAGATAATCAGCATAGGCAAAGGGGTTGATCTCCAACTCTTCGATAACAAATGGCGCTTCCGGATTATCCGGCGAATAGTGATTTGCCATATCAATAAAGGATGAAAAGCACTCGATAAGCTGTTCGTCCGTGACAATTCGGCGTTGCCCTCGCGTTAGCCCAGCCAATTTCTTGTATGAAAGCGTTTTGCGAAACATTTCGAAAAACGTCTCGCCATCTGTCAGCGCAGTAGAAGCTGCAACAACAGCTTGGCCTTTCCTGAAGCGCTCGGCATACAACTCTGTGTCAGTTCCACCCAGTCCGGCACCCAAAACCATGCCAAATTCACGAGTGTTGCGAATTCCGACAATCATTTCGTTGCCGAATGCCTGCGAGTCGGGACGCATGAACTCCACAAGGAGGACACCGCGAATACCACGCGTAATAGCTGCGATAAGCGCGTCGCCAGACAGTCCAACGTATTCATCGGGAGCAGAATCCGGATTAGCACGAACCATGGCAGCAAAATTCTCCGGCACTTCAGCAAGCATGCGCCGCCATGCAGAACGAATTTTCGACGGGGAGTTCTCTATAACTCTGACGCCACCCACCTCGGTTTTATGAACGATGGATGGCGACACGATCTTGAGGACAACCTTATCACCGCTGAATGCAGAAAGCTCTTCTTCCGTTGGCCGGGAGCCGCGCTCTATCAATACAGTAGACGGAGGCGTCTCTGCGCCGGAAGAGCGCAGTAGTTCGTAGACCTCATATTCAAATAAAGAGCTGCGCCCTTCTGCATGGGCTGCTTCAAAAATTCCATTGATAGCGCTAAAATCAATACAGGTCTCGACTGTTCCGAAAGCAAAATTTCCATTGGACATGACAACCCCGATGCAATGCGTTGGCGGTGATATGAGAAATGCGGCAGAGTACGCCACCCTGCAAAATGGGTCAATGGGGGTAGCTCAAAAGTGACTATCGGTCATTCTTGAAAAAGAAAGCTCGAACAGCTTGCTAATTCTGACTAAAAGAATATTATTCAGCAATGCATAAGGTTTTATTGAGTGCTGCACTCTGCATCCTGCTCCTGACTCCAGGCACAGCCCGCGCCCTCGACGCTATTGTAGCGATCGACAACTTCCCACCATGGAAGATTGTTGAGGATGGGAAGTTCAGCGGTATTGACACACAACTGGTTGAGGCTCTTCTCGCAGAAATCGACTTGAAGCCCAAATTCGTGGCATTCCCCTGGACCCGCTCTTTGGAGATGATGAAGACAGGCAACGTATGGCTTATGAGTGGCGTACTCAAACATCCTGAACGAGAGCTCTTTCTCAACTTCGTGGAGCCGCCCTATAAAACTCGTTCATCCAAAGTCTTTTATCGCCGTGCAGATTCCGAGGACATCCTTACGCACAAGGACTTGCGACACCTCGACATTGGCGTCCAGCGCGGAGCCCATTACTACCCCGAATTTGACGACGACACCTTGCTGAATAAGAAACCAGTACCCGATGACAGTTTCAATTTTCGAAAGCTTTCAGAGGGGCGTTTGGATGCCGTGATCACCACGGAGACACAGGGAGATTACCTGCTCGCCGTTCTTGGACTGCAAGACAAGATCGTCAAATCTACATACCGCTACGATTCGACAGCGCCAGTATATTTCGCCGTATCGAAGAGATCACCACTGGCCAGAAGAATGAAAGATATCAATGCCGCCGCCCGCCGCCTGCACGACAATGGAACATTCCGCAAAATCATCACGGAATTCTTCAAGAATTTGAAAGCGAAGCAGTAAGCTCTAAAAGCTGAGGCGGAACAGAATCTCCATTGGTGGATCTGTGAAGAAGGTCACATCAGGAAATGGAAGCCACACGGTTGAGAGAAAAGCAAAACCAAGAAGACCGAGCAAGGCGAAAAGCATAAAAAATCCACCCGACACCAGCAGGGCAACCCATGGCACCCAACCGTTTACCCCACCTGCATCACTGAGGAACACGCCGTAGCGATCCCCTTGATACATTTTCACTTCACTGATTTTCTCGTTGGCGTGCTTGAAATAGAGACCATTGGCTGCCACCCCCCATGCAATCCAGACGATAAGGTTGAAATAGGGGAGCCAAAACGTGATAAAGCAGATGACAGCCCACATGTACATCTTGCGATACAAAAACCACCAGAAAGAAAAGAAAAACGCGGCCCAGTTCCAGCTTGCATGAAAGCCGCCCGGGTCCATACGAAATCCGGTGAACTTAGAAAGAAATTTTTGGACGTTCTTGCCGACAAAAGCGGCGTAATCTTCATCTGAATGTGGCGAATTGGCCATTCCCTGATTCATGGAACCGTCCTCCGAGTATTTGATTGGCTAAACCAAATCCTAGACCAACCCACCGACGATAGCAACTCATCGACATGGCAATGCTTTATTTTGCTAATGATATTAGAAGTTACTCTTCGTTATCGCGCGTGTATTTATCCAGCAGAACTTGGTAGCGCCCACTCTTTTTGAGTTGTGCCAACCCAGCATTGAAAGCATCGCGGTCCGCTGAATCAGAAAAAGTAACCTGCCGTGGAGCTGAAGGGAAAATTGGATAAAAAACCAAGGGTTGCGAAAGCCCGTTACTCTCTTCAGGAAACATCTTTATCATCTTGCTTCGCCACCACAGAAAGATCAGCTTATCTGAGACCACCACCTGGACGCGACCAGTATAGAGCATCCGCACCTGAAGCGACTGGTCCGACAGCTCAGAATACAATTTGTTTTTCCCAACAATGGCTGCATATTCAGGGCCGAGGTATTTCTTTGCATTATTAAATCCAAGGACTTTCCGAGAAGCAAGATCATTGACGGACCTGATATCGCAGCGACACGCTTCTGTCGTGATAGCAAAATTCTGATAGAGCACAGTCGTCGCAGAATGGAACCCTTTGCGCCCTGAATCACTTTGCACATCATAGGCGGAGTTAACAGCTACGCAGTCAACCACATCCTGTGCGTAAGCCACAGGCAAACGAAGATTTGGGAGGTAGACAAACTTAGCAGTGTGCCCCGCCAGAGCCAACGCTTCCCGAATAACCTCCACTTCCAAGCCAGTGTTCCCATTGCGAATCACATAGGGGGCCAAAGCAAAGCCAATCCCTACACGAATTTCACGCGCACAAGCAGGGGCAGCCATAATGAGGAGTGCCATGCAAGCCAGAATATATCTGGAATATATGCGGAATCGAGAAAGCATCCGCGCTCTCTTATCAAAGAATCGACACTAGAGTCCAGCGCGATCATTTTTTTTCATTAAATACGATTAAAAACGCTCAAAGCCCTCTTTTCCCTCAGCAGCCGTAGGAAGTGCGACTGTGGTCACATTGGCCTGAGCCACAACTTCCTGAGATGCGCATGCCAAGGAATCAGCACCAGCCTGATGATTCCCACAATTGAAGAAGCTCATCATGCGGTGCAACCCGTCCGCTTGCCCCGCCAGCTCTTCGGCTGTAGCAGCCGCCACTTCTGATCCAGAGGCACTACTCTGGGTGACAGACTCAATCTGACTCAAGGTCTGTCCAATCTGATGTATGGAAGCATCCTGCTCTTCACAAGAAGCACTGATCTCCGAAATCAACTCGGCAGTCTTGGCGATATCCGGAACCAATTCATCGAGCATGGTCACGGCGTTATCTGCTACCATCACAGTATTACCAGACAATTCGCTGATCTCACCGGCAGCAGTTCCACTACGCTCGGCAAGCTTCCGAACTTCTGCGGCAACGACGGCAAAGCCCTTACCATGCTCGCCTGCACGAGCCGCTTCGATGGCAGCATTCAATGCAAGCAGGTTAGTCTGGCGCGCAATATCTTCGATGATAGAGATCTTTTCGGCAATCTCCTTCATGGCGGAAACAGCTTGCGTCACAGCTCCACCACTTTCAGCTGCTTTGTCTGCCGCCTTGGTGGCTATCTCCGCTGTTTGTCGCGAATTGGCCGATGTTTGTGCAATGGAGCCAGTCACCTCTTCTACTGTGGATGTAAGCTCCGAAACACTCGCAGCCTGCTCCGTTGTGTTTTGTGACAAAGACTGGGCTGTGGCAGAAAGCTCTTCCCCGCCTGCAGCGACATTTTCCACTGAACTATTAACACCAAAGACCACTTCTCGAAGTTGGGCAACCATAGCGCCCATGGCTGTGAGCATCTGTCCGGTCTCATCCTTACCATGCGACACGACGTCACGGCTCAAGTCACCACCGGCCATGGCTTCAGACAATTCAACAGCTTTCCTCAGAGGAGCCGTAATATTCTTGGCAAGCCCCAATCCCAACAACAGGGCGAGCAACACAGAAACACCAATGCCAGCCATAAGAGCGACATCTGCCTGTACAACGAGATCCTTCATGTAAGAGTGAGCTTCTTCCTCAACACGAGAAATAATCCCGAACATTGATTCACCAACGCTGTCAGCTTCTTTATCAAGTTGATCCAATGTAGACCGAATATTCATCAGATTGCGATGACTCTCCATCATCTTCCGGGCTGCGGACTGAAATAGCGTGTCGTGAATTTTGTCGAGCTCAACAGCCATAGCCATCAACTCCGCATCATCCACTTTGGAAATAATTTCGCCACCAACGCTACCGCCTTCCAGCAGGCCGCCAGCAAACATATCAAAATCGGCAAGCGTTTTTATAAATTCATTTTCTATTTCCGCGAGATCCGCATCATTATCAGCCTGCACAAATTCTTCCAGCGCAATTCGGCTCAGGCTGATATCAGTCTTGATTTCCATAGCCATATCTGCCCACGAGAGTTCCTTGGACAAAATATCAAATGCGTCTGCCCCGGCGTTGAGGCGTTCGTCCATGTAAATAGCAACTTTCTTTTCAAACAATTCACAAGCTTTCAGCACAGCTAAAGATGCTTCTTCCATGGCAACCATGGCAGATTCTCTTTCTGCAGATGATCGGTACGACTGAATCAAAAGACCGCGCACTTTGACCATGCGTGGTTGGAAATCATCACCATGCATACGTTGAGCATCTGCCATAAGCTGGAGAATGAGCGGATTGTCTGACGCTTGAAACGCTTCTCCATCCACAGGAGAGCCTTTCGTTATTGCATCAGAAAACATATCGAATTCTTCTATGAAGCCCTCATGCTCTTTCCAATAGTCTGAAAGATCACCTTCGTTCTCAGCACCCAGCATTTCCATGAGCATCTGCATGTCAGAACGAACAGCGATTTTCATTTCCATAGAGGCATCTACTACACCCGATGCTCCGACCATATCGCTCTGAAATGCTTTGACCAATAGACCTGTAGCAAGGAACAAGAAAACTATAAGCCCGAAACAGGCCATAACCTTGGTCCCAATACGTATATCTGACAACTTCATAGTTCCTCCAACCATGCTGATTATATTCATTGCAAGATGCTTTTTCTCAATGATTACATGAATTCTTGACTACCTAGGTAGAAAATCTTTTCCTATTATTAATGATACCCCACCGGCACCTTTATAACATTATTATTGTTTGAAGCTGGAGAGCCCCAAACAAACGGGTACGTTGACCGCCCAAGGGATTTGCCGTATTTCCAGACCCGATGGGCGTGAAACAAGAACTTCCACCCCAGAACAATCGCAACCATATTTCACTAAATATACGAAAAGGATTCCCAGCATGAGCAACACTGGTGACGCACCGGAAAAGGGCAAGGATTTTATCCGCACAATCATTGATGCGGACAACGAAAGCGGCAAATACGAAGGCCGAGTCCAAACCCGTTTCCCTCCGGAACCCAATGGGTACCTGCACATCGGCCACGCCAAGTCCATCTGCCTCAACTTCGGCCTTGCCAGCGATTACAATGGTAAGTGCAACCTCCGTTTTGATGACACCAACCCGGTGAAAGAAGATGTGGAATACGTCGACTCCATCCGCGAAGACGTTTCATGGCTGGGTTTTGAGTGGGATTCCAACCCGTTCGCTTCCAACTACTTTGAGAAGCTCTATTTCATCGCCGAACTGTTCATCAAGATGGGTCAGGCATATGTCGATCACCAGACTGCCGACGAAATCCGCGAGAACCGAGGCACTCACAAGGTACCGGGGACCAACTCCCCTTACCGCGATCGTACTCCAGAAGAGAATCTGGAGCTGTTCCGCAAGATGCGCGCTGGCGAAATGAAAGACGGTGAATGTATCCTACGCGGCAAGATCGACATGGCTGCACCCAACTTCATGCTGCGTGACCCAGCCCTCTATCGCATCAAACATGCCGACCATCACCGCACTGGAGATGCATGGTGCATCTACCCCATGTACGATTTCACCCATGGATTGTCTGATGCAATCGAAGGCATCACGCACTCCGTCTGCACTCTCGAATTCGAGAACAACCGCCCAGTCTATGACTGGTGTGTGGATACCCTCATGGAAGGCCTCAAGCAGACCGAACTGTTTGGTTCCAACGCCGCCATTTATGAAGAGCTGGCAGCACTGCCCGGCTTCAATCAGCGCCCGTACCAGTATGAGTTCGCCCGCCTGAACATCACCGGCACCGTGCTCTCCAAGCGCAAGCTCATCCAGCTCGTGCAGGAAGGCCACGTATCCGGCTGGGATGACCCGCGTATGCCAACCATTTCCGGTTTCCGCCGCCGTGGTTACACCCCTGAGTCCATCCGTGATTTCTGTGAGAAGATTGGCGTGGCCAAAGCCGCTGACACCACCGTGGAATACGCACTGCTCGAATCCTGCGTCCGTCAGGATCTGAACGAACGTGCCCCGCGCTACATGGGCGTCATGGACCCGGTCAAACTGGTCATCGAAAATTACCCAGAAGATCAGGTAGACGAATTTGAAGTACCGCTCCACCCGGAAGAAGAATCCTACGGCACCCGCAAAGTACCGTTCACCAAGGAACTCTGGATAGAACGCGCCGACTTCATGGAAGACCCGCCGAAGAAATTCTTCCGCATGGGCCCCGGTCGTGAAGTCCGTCTGCGCGCTGCCTACTATGTCCTCTGCACTGGCTACGACACCGACGAGGAAGGCAACGTCACGGAAATCCGCGCCACATACGATCCTGAGACCAAAGGCGGCTGGCTTGAAGGTGGCCGCAAGGTTAAAGGAACCATGCACTGGGTTTCCGCAACCCAAGGTGTTCAGGCGGAAGTTCGCAATTACGAGAGCCTCTTCACTGTAGACAATCCCAACGCAGCCGAAGAAGGCAAGACGTTCGTGGACTACCTCAACCCTGACTCCCTCGAAGTTCTGTCCACCTGTTACGTTGAGCCTTCCCTGCTCGAAATGGCACCCGGCACCAACTTCCAGTTCGAGCGCACGGGCTACTACTGCTCCGACAGCAAGGACCATCAGCCCGGAGACAAGCTTGTCTTCAACAGGACCGCCACATTGCGTGATTCCTGGGCCAAGATTCAGAAAAAATTGAAATAACATTACCACCATAAGACACAAAAAAAGCCGCATCATATGCGGCTTTTTTTGTGTCTTATGGAAACAGAATTACTCTTGTAACGCTTCGAGTCTTGCAGCGGTCATTGATGGTACAAATTCCAGAACGGCATAGTCCGCAAGGCCATTTCGTTTAAACGGGTCCTGCTCAAGAACAACTTCAAGCGCATCAATGGACTCTGCTTTAGCGAGAATAACCCCACCAGTTCTCGGCACTTTCCGACCGGAGGCAACGAAGATACCGGCGCTATATTGAGCCTCAAGAAACGCCACATGCGCCTCAAGATGTTCATCCACAACATCCAACGACACCGTATACGTAAGATCAACTATAAACATCTATACTAACTCCATTTAAAAGAAATGCAGCACAAATGCTTATGCCCATTTATTTCAAAGCACAACCATCACTCAGCCCAACTCATTCGGCTATTCATCATAAGCTTCCATCACGGCCGCACGGGTCAACCGATGGATATACTCTGCCAGTTCTGCTTCTCCTGCTTCACGCAAAGGCCCCCGCCAAGACAGCAAGGCCATGCCATAGGTTGCCGCAACAGTGCTGGAAAGAAATGCCAGTGGAATAGATGGCTCCTGATCTGGAAACGCCTGCTGAAGACTCCGACTAATATAAATCGAAAGTAACTGACCAACATTTCGCATGAGATAGTCCATATCTGCACCAAGATCATTGGTTAGCGATACGGATTGCCCGCCCGGCATGCGATGACGGCACAAGAACTCTCGCAACGGTTGTGGAGGATTGGGTTCAATCCACTGAGCTCTTGAACTATCACGAAGAAACAGGCGGTCAAAAATATCCTCATGCAATGCCACCAAGACATCGGCCTTACTCTTAAAATGCCGATAGAAAGTGGATCGCCCAATATTGGCAGCATCCGCAATTTCACCAACAGAGATACCGCCATATCCCTTGGTGTCGAGTAGTTGCTCAAAAGCAACCTTCAAAGCAGTTCGACTTCGCTCAGCCTGCCGTTCTCCCGGCTTCATAGCCATCCGCTCCTCCTGATGAGACACTTCCACTCTTTTGTCCAAAGCCGGACTAGTAAGCCCTGCTTGAGTCTTGTCCAATAACGCCAGCCACGTACAATCCAACCCTTCTGACGCTTACCCAAAAAACAAACAACGTCAACACACCGGAGGACAATCGTGATCCATTTTTCCTGCCTCTTCAGGTACTCACTGAGAGAAAACATCAAAGCAACCCTAGAGCTGATCAAGCTCAAGCTTACCCGTAAAAAGTTCATCGACATAACTGCGGACGATTTACTCTCCAAGCTAGAGTCAGGCGTCCCACTCACCATCATAGACTGCCGCCAAAAAAAGGTATTCGATGATATCGGTCACATAAAAGACGCAGAAAGCCACCCAGTCTTCAGCTTTGAGGAGACTTGTCATTCAATCCCAAAAGACAGACAGGTCGCAGTGGTGTGCTACTTCGGCTATTTCTGTCAGATAGCCTCACAACAGCTCGCCGACATGGGACACAAAAACGTGTTGAGCATGAAAGGCGGCATGGAAGATTGGATCATGTCAGACAAACCAATCACTAAAACAACATAACCAACAAGAAAGGCGGAAGACATAACTTCCGTCTTTTTTAGTGCTATATATATGATAATACCCGACAAGCTCACTACCGAGCCTCCATCTGTCTTCACACCACCCCTTGACGCACGCCAAAACATTTGTTTGAGTCCCGCCTGTTACACGTGGGATGTGATTCACCATCAGAAAAATCCCATGCTGTTATAAATTTCACAAAACCGCTTGACATTGATTGCACGATCAATCTATAGATGGCTCAACGAGGTTGATTGCTCAATCAATCGACCCCCGCCCCGAAAGGGAGAGGATGTACACAGTGACAAAGAAGGAATCAATACTCCGGGCAGCCCAGGAAGCCTTTGGCGAACTGGGATTCACCGCCGCCACCGTCAAAGACGTGGCCGGACGTGCCGATGTATCCTTCGGCTTGGTTTCCCACTACTTCGGAAGCAAGCAGGAACTCTTCATCGCAGCGGGATTTGACATGGCGGATCGCCTCATCGCCGTTTTGCAAGATGCAACCAGCGGAGACGAAACCGGGCTTGAGAAAATCACAAGCTACATGACCGCCTATTTTGCTTTTACGGAAGAGCACCGCAAGAGATTTCCAATCTTGCTGAGATGCTCACCGTTCAGTCACATGGAACCCGGCGTTGACGGGGCCAAGGTGGCAGAAAAATTCAGCACATTTATTGAAGTGCTGAAGCAGTGCGTATCACAGGGCATAGCCGATGGATCCATTCGCGACCTTCCAGAGAAGACCACCGCGTTAATCATTTACGGAAACATCATCGGCGGCGTCCGCACCTCTCTCCTGGCTCCCTACGAGTCAAACGGGATTTTCCAGGAGACTATAAAACACGTGATGCGCAGTCTTTCAAACAGCCATGACCAGGAAGGCTGTTAACAAATCACCTGGCACTACGACGGAACGGATTGACGGAACGACGAAGTAACCAACTAACATTGAAGGGAGAACCAACATGTTTTCCAAGTTTAACATATCCTCCATCATGGACATCATTATTGGCCGCAAGTGCTGGCATCAATACATGGAATCCTGGAAGTCCTGGTCTCAGGACTGGACCATAAACTCTGACTCTTAGTCTGAACCGTAAACACCTCCAAACGGCAAAAAGGATTGGACCGCAACCCACACCCTAAAGCCTGTTTACATGGTTCAAACCCCGGCCTCGGCCCGGGACACTGAAGGGAGCTGCTCACGCAGCTCCCTTTCTCTTTTGCTTTGTACAGCCCGCCTAATTCGCAAGCCTTCCCTCACGCGAAAAGCGTGTCGCAAACATGTCGCATGCGACAGCTTTGTCGCGATGCGACATGTTTTAAACGTCGCATGCGACACATTTCTAACACTTCAGAAACATTGCTTATTTCTTTAGACTTTTTTTAACTGTTAGTAATTGCATGTTATAATCATTCTAACACAACTCTGGCACGGCCGTTGCTATAGGGATTCCCACAGCGAGACTAACCGATAATCTCATTGATACGAATTCAAACCCATGTGGAGGGCATTATGTTTGAAAGGAACGTGACGAAGGTGGTTCAGGACTGTATTCTCGATAGCGGCATTCAGGCTAAGGTCGTAGCAGACAAGATCAACAAGCCTTATTCCACTCTTATGAGGGAAATCAACCCGTTCGACGCCAGCGCAAAGCTCGGCGCAGAGACTCTCCTTGAAATCATGAAGGTCACTTCCGACATTCGCCCCCTGAAGTTCATGGCTGACGAAATGGGATACGCTATTGATAGCGGCAACGCTTAAACACTTCTCTTTCGACACCTCTCAAAAGGACCGGATATCATCCGGTCCTTTTTTTGTTTCCAACCAAAGAATCTCCCGTCTCATCTTGCACATTTCCATATATGGACATAGGATGATGGCAATTCCATTTACCCGACCTGCGAAACACATTGATGCCGAGCGAATACACACCACACAGAACCCCGTCTAACGCACTGAGCCGCCGTGCGGCCACGGCTCAGACCACCATTATCTCCGTGGTAGTCTTACTCTTTTCCATTGCCATCATCGGGTTCAATGCACACCGTCTCAACGCTCAGATGGAATACAACATTTCAGGCATAGCCACTCTGGCAAAAACCAGCCTCGCCTCGGCCGTCTGGCAGGTTGACCACTCCTCTGCTCAGGATTTCATCGATGCCGTACTTCAAGACCATTCAGCGGTATTCGCACAAGTCATCACCGGCCAAGAGGTCATGGCAAGCAAGACTCGCAAGGATTTTGCAGGCAAGCCATTCAACTATTTCAAGAACAAACGCCGATTCCGCACCCGGACAGTAGAAATCCGTAAATTCGGAGATTGGATCGGCACGTTCAACCTTGCAGTAAGCACGGATAAAATCTGGCGCGACATCGTCATCAACGCCGTTTCTTCCATGGCACTTGCGATAGCCTTGATCCTCGCCATATCACAGACAACACTCTACTTCTCACGAAAGCGTCTTTTTGAGCCGCTGAAGCAATTAGAAGAGTCTGCCATGGATATCGCAGACGGCGATCTAGATGCGACCATCGACACCGATCTACCAGGAGAACTCGGCAACCTCGCTCGCGCTACCGATGACATGCGAAACTCTGTACGTAGCCTCGTCAAAGATCTCACCAAAGCCAACACCCGGCTGGAGGAACACAAGGACTCGCTGGCACAAACTGTCAGAGACCGGACCGAGGAGCTAAAGCGCAAAAACGAGTCATTGAATCAAGCGCTGGAAGACGTCCAAAGCGCCAAGCATGTAGCCGAAGTGGCAAACATGGCCAAAAGTCGATTCCTCGCCTCCATGAGCCATGAGATTCGAACTCCCATGAACGCCATCCTTGGCATGGCCGATATCTTGTCTGAAACCGAGCTAACTGAAGCCCAAGCCAAGTATGTGGGAGTGTTTCGTCATGCAGGTGAAGGGTTGCTCGACATCCTCGACAACATCCTCGATCTTTCAAAAATCGAGGCAGGCCGATTCAATCTCGTTGAAAAAGAATTCAGTATTTCAGAAGTACTTGAAAAAACAGCCTCACTCCTACAAGCGAAAGCTGACGAAAAAGGCATTGAGTTCACCTCATACATTGACCCGAACATCCCGGATCAACTGACAGGTGACCCCACCCGGCTAAAGCAGATTCTGATCAACTTGCAAGGCAATGCCATCAAGTTTACCGAGCAGGGCTCAATACACACTACGGTAACGATTGCGACCGGGTTAAACGGGATCGCATTACAATTTTCCGTGAGCGACACAGGCGTGGGAATCCCTGCAGCCAAGCTCAGCACAATTTTCGACACCTTCACTCAGGCAGACGACTCCACCACGCGCCGCTACGGAGGGACCGGACTGGGCCTCGCCATCAGCAAACAGCTCGTAAGAATGATGGACGGACGCATCTGGGCAGAAAGCGGTATGGGCGCGGGCTCGACCTTCTATTTCACCGCAGCATTCAACACGGGACAAGTGCCCGTTCGTGCCAAGATTGAACAACGCGACCAGGCAGAACGAGATATCCCGCCCCTGAAAATCCTCATGCTGGAAGACTCCAAATACAATGCATTTGTCATTCAAACGTACCTACAGTCCACAGACTGTGAATTAACGATAATGGGCGATGGCGAAAGCGGAATCGACGAGTTTTCACGTGGTGTTTATGATTGCATCCTCATGGATATCCAGATGCCCGGCATGGACGGCCTGGAAGCCACGCGCACCATCAGAGCATGGGAAGAAGAGCACCAGACGCTACGAACACCAATCATCACCATGACAGCCCACTCCATGATCGGAGATGCAGAGAAATGCCTTGAGGCCGGCGCTGACCAATATATTTCCAAGCCAGTAAAGAAGACCACTCTTCTGGAGATTCTAAGCGGATTAAGCCCCCTGCCAAACCACAAACCTGAGCCCACAGAGCAAGCCTCGCTCATGGAACTCCGACAGTTGATAGTGGATGCCCATTCAGCCCTGAAGAATCAGGACATTGAAACCATAAGGCAGACCGCTGATATCCTGATCGACAAGGGAGAGCTTACGAACATGGGAACACTGACGAAATATGGTGAAGAGCTACACAACGTCACAGACAATAGTACGAATCCAGAGCGAGTCAGAGAAATATTGCTTGCTCTTTCCGAATATGTTGAACGTTCTGAATCATTGTAATACAAATAAAAAAATTGAGCATTTAACTAATTGGAGCCAAATATGGGCAAAGCAACTATCATCTGGTGTCATGGTTCACTCAGTCAGCCGTGGGGCACAAAAAGCAAGGCGTTAGAAGAAATAGCCGAAGCTGAACGGATGACCATGGAAGCACTGGATTTCCAAGACCTCGAAGACCCGGATCTCCGAGTTGAACGCCTCGCTCTCAAGATTGCGGAGATTGATGGCCCGGTTATCCTCGCAGGCTCCAGCATGGGAGCATATGTAGCCACCGCTGCAGCTAAATTAGTTGAGGTGCAGGGTCTTTTCCTGCTGGCTCCCGCTTTCTATCTCCCCGGCTATGATATCCACGTTTTTTCCAATCTGCCCAAGACGGTTTCCGTCATTCACGGCTGGGATGACGATGTGGTCCCGGTAGATAACTCTATTCGATTTGCCGGACAGCACCGCGCTGATCTGCACATCCTCCCAGACGGACACAGACTATCCGAATCCATTGAAACGATCGGCTCCCTGTTCTCTGACTTCCTCTATACTCTGAGGACCAAAGGTTAATCATGCTACGGGCACAACGTTTCTTCCTCGCCATACTCCTGACGGCAGCCGTCATCCTGACCAGCCTGCCCGCTCAAGGTGAAGAGGAGTATCCACTTCGCCCGTACTACCCGGAGGTGCCGTACATCAATACGGACAGCCTCATGGACATCCTCGAATCAGCGATTGTAGTGGATACCCGCTCCAGTTTTGAATACGACGTCGCCCATATCAACAAGGCAGAGCTACTTCCGCTCGCAGACCCCGATTTTGCCAAAAAGCTCGAAAGAATCCGATCAAAGGCCTCGCTGACGCCCATGGCCTTTTATTGCAATGGGCACTCAAGCTCCAAGAGTTACAAAGCTGCCCGACTCGCCATCTCCCTCGGATTTTCCAATGTATACGTGTACGACAGCGGTATTTTCGACTGGATTACGAAAGCTCCAAACCATGCAACTCTTCTGGGTGAAACTCCGGCCCGCGCCGACAAAATCATCTTCAGCGTAGATTTCAATAAACACCAACGCAGCTATCAAGCCTTTGCCAAGATGGGCAGCGACGAAGGAAGCATCGTCATCGATATCCGTGACTCCTTCCAGAGAGAAGTGAACCCACGTATTCCCGGCATCAGAAATATCCCCATGGATTCCCTGCTGGAGATGATCACATCACGCATTTGGACAGAAAAACGGCTTCTGTTTTTTGATGACACAGGCAAACAGGTTCGCTGGCTTCAATATTTCCTCGATTCGTACGGATACTACAATTATGCCTTCCTTAAAGGAGGCGTTCAGGATTTGATTGATGACGAAAGCAAGATCAAGCCTATCGTCCAGACAAACCGCTTCATCATCGCAGATCAGGAAATGTTTCTTGGTCTCGCATCGAACAGCAAGCTCAACAACAGTGATCGTAAAGCCGTCAATTACCTGATCGGCAACATCAAATTCGGCAACTACATTGTCATCAATCTCAATGAAATCCCGACTGATTTGAAACTGAGCAAAAAAGAACTCCTCCGCTCCATAGCGAAGCTCCAACAGTTCAAGTACGTGAATCATACGGTACTACAAGACAACCTTATTGCTCAGATAGATCCGCGACTTGCATGGAAAGGAAAGCAGGACAGTGAGAAGTGGAAAACTGCCTTCGCTGAATTCAACAAACTGATGAGCAAATAGGATGCGCGCCATGCAATTCATACGACACTCACTCATGCTGGTACTATTCGGTGCCCTGCTTGCACTTACGCCAACAAACGCACCTGCCATGGAGAAAGCAACCATCGTTCTGCAATGGCTGCCACAAGCGCAGTTCGCCGGATATTTCATGGCGCAAGACAAAGGGTACTACAAGGATGCGGGGATCGACCTGACCATCCTGTCCGGTGGTCCTGATGTCCTTGCCAGTGAATATTTGGAAACAGGACAGGCGGACTTTGCCACCATGTTCCTTTCCACCGGAATCCAGCGCCGATCCACCTTGCCCATCGTCAACATAGGGCAGTTTGTGCAGCACTCCGCGCTCATGCTCATCACCATGAAGGGAAGCGGCATTGAAAAGATAGAAGACCTCGGAGGACGCAAGGTCGGTCTCTGGGCCAACGAGTTTCAGACGCAGGCCCGCGCGCTTTTCAAGCAGCGTGGCATCAAGGTCGTCCCAGTCCCTCAGACAGACTCGCTGGACCTCTTCATGCGCAACGGCGTAGCTGCGGCATCCGGCATGTGGTATAATGAATATCACACCCTGCTCTCCTACGGGGTGGAAGAATCTGAGCTGAAACCATTCTTCTTCAGCGACTATGACCTCGATTTCCCCGAAGACGGCATCTACACACTTGAATCGACAGCCAACGCCAAGCCTGAACTCTGTGCGGCTTTGGTACAGGCCACGGCCCAAGGATGGATGTACGCCTTCAATCACCCGGAAGAAGCGCTTGAGGTCGTACTTCGGCACATGAGCGAAGCCAAAGTGCCAGCCAATCGCGCCCACCAGCAATGGATGCTCAAACGAATGGAAGATATCATCATGGCAGACGACGTTCCTATCGGCGTGCTGCGTCAAGACGATTATGAGAAGGTGAAGTCCACCCTCATCCAGGGGGATTTTGTCGATAGAGCCCCACTCTTCCCGGAATTTTACAGAGGGCCAGTCCGATGATGAAGCGCCACAGTATCGCGTTCAAACTAACGCTCCTTATCATTTCATGCGCCTTCGTCATCGTTGGCTCTGTCGTGGGTTACAACTACTGGTATTCCCGTGATGTCATGTTGCGCCAATCCGAAGCCAATGCTCGCAACATGGCCAACGAGACCGTAAGTCGTATCGACTCCGTGCTTTCAGGCGTACAGAAAGTAGTCAATAATCTTGCCCTGTCACTGGATGATTCATCACTAACCAAAGAAGAAATTCTTGAACTGAGCCGTCGTTATCTGGCGGGTAATTCCGAGATTTATGGAATGGCCGTGGCATTTGAGCCATACGGGATGGATAAAGAGAAACTTTTCTATGCACCGTATCATTTCCGTTCCAACGGACGCATCAGCCAGACCATGCTTGGCAGCGCGCAATACCGCTATTTCTACATGTCGTGGTATCAGGTTCCCAAGGAATTGGAGCGGCCTATCTGGACTGAGCCATACAACGATGAAGGGGGTGGCAATATTCTGATGGCCACATACGCCGTGCCCTTCTATCGCACCGTCAACGGCGAGAAGATTTTCGCAGGCGTAGTCACAGCGGACATTTCCCTCGAATGGCTGGTCGATCTCATGGATGAGATTCAGCTCTTTGATACGGGTTACGCCATCCTGCTTTCACGACTCGGCACAGTCATCAGTCACCCCAAGCGTGAACTCATGATGAACCAAACCATCTTCACCATCGCCGAAGAGCAAAAATCAGAGCAGCTCCGACAGATCGGTCGAGATATGATCGAAGGTAAACACGGCTTTGTTCTGCTCGAAGAGAACAACGGAGAAGAGCGCTACCTCTACTATACCGGACTGGAATATGGAGGTTGGACCCTTGGCGTGATCTTCCCCCGCCAAGAGATGCTGGCAGACGTCACCCGCCTTACGTGGGTAATGGCAATCATCGGCCTGAGTGGTTTTGCGCTCCTGGCACTCTTCATCACGGTTATAGCCCGTCGCATGACACGTCCTCTTTCCGAGCTATCAGGCGCAGCTCTGGAAATCGCAGGAGGCAATCTTGATCTCAAGCTTCCAGCGATCTCCAGTCATGATGAAGTAGGCGACCTCACAGAGTCCTTCTCCACCATGAAGACGTCGCTCAAGGAATACATAGCCAACCTGACCAATACCACGGCAGCCAAGGAACGGATCGAATCCGAGCTACGCATTGCCCGTGATATCCAGATGGGCATTCTGCCCAAGCTGTTCCCAGCGTTCCCGGAGCGAGATGAATTCGAGATCTATGCATCGATCGAACCGGCCAAGGAAGTGGGCGGCGATCTCTATGATTTCTTCTTTATCGATGACAATCACTTCTGCTTCCTCCTTGGTGACGTTTCAGGCAAAGGTGTTCCTGCCGCGTTCTTCATGGCCGTGACCAAAACCCTGCTCAAAGTCGTATCCGAGCGAGGGCTGGACCCCGGCGAGATACTCACCAAGGTCAACGCAGACCTGGCCACAGACAACGAATCCTGCATGTTCGTCACCCTGTTCCTTTGCATCATTAACATTGAGACAGGCGAAATGCGCTACGCCAACGCAGGACACAATCCACCCATTTTCATGCCGAAAAACGGCACACCGGAATGGATTCCGCCGCTGGGCGATCCCGTGGCAGGCATCATGGACTCCATGGAGTACACAACTAAAAGCATGACCATGGCTCCCGACGACATCATCTTCATTTACACCGACGGTGTGACTGAAGCGATGAACCCAGAGAAGAAACTGTACTCGGAAGAGCGTCTCATGAACTTAATCGTGGATGCGCAAAACCCAACCGCCCCGGGATTGGTCAAGGCCATAGATGAATCCATCAAGGTCTTTGCCGAGGGCGCGGAACAATCAGACGATATCACTATGCTCGCCATGCACTTCATGGGGAAAAAGGACAAATAGAAGGAGTCAATAATGGAATTCAGCAGTACAAAGCACGAGAACAAACTTGTCGTTAAGGTCGGTGGCCGTCTGGACGCCATCACGGCATCGGATTTCGACACCGAAAGCCAGCAATGGTTGAGCGAAAGTGCGGAAGCTGTCATCGCAGACCTGTCCGGACTGGAATACATCAGCTCAGCCGGGCTGCGTTCCATCCTTACTGCGGCCAAACAGCTTAAGGCGAACAAGAGCAACCTCGTATTCTGTGGCTTGTCCGGTATGGTTGATGAAGTCTTTGCCGTTTCCGGCTTCGCTGCCATGTTCACCATTTACAAGACCATCGACGAAGCACTCGCTGCGTAATCATGGCCGTTTTCAGCGCCAAAGCAATCCTGAACAACCTGACTCTCATCCGAGAGCAGGTCTTTGAGCAGGCCCGAGCAACTGGTCTCCCGCCTGAGTTGGAGCCCAAACTCGACCTCGTCCTTGAAGAGATTCTCGTTAACGTCATCAAGTACGCCTACCCCGACACAGACGGGAACATGGAAGTGGAATGCATAACCGATGCAGATTCCTTCTGCTGCATTGTTCGCGATTGGGGGCCGCCCTTTGATCCGCTCGTCGTTGCCCCACCCGATACTGAGGCGGGAATTGAAGAACGCCCCATCGGCGGACTCGGTTTAATGCTGGTTTCCACCATGACAGACGATTGTTCGTATGTCCGTAGCGACGAGACCAACGAACTCAAGTTTTGTTTCTCATTTTAACCATCTCCCCACTCGCACTCCAACCACCTGCCATCATTAGGCATCCGTCCCCCAAGCAACAAAAAAATAGAATATTGTTCCCTGAAACATCTGTTTTTCGTTGACGCAAAAGTCAAAAAGAGAGTAACTTTTGCCATAAGCCTTAATTTTCAACATGTGGGGGACAAAACATGTTTGAGAAGAACCTGACTAAGAAAATGCAGGATCTTGTCTTGGAAGGACGCATCCCAGCTAAGGATGTATCCAGAGAGATCAAGAAGCCGTATTCCACGCTGCTTCGTGAACTCAATCCATTCGACAATCACGCCAAACTGGGCGCAGAAACCATGTTCGACATCGTAAAGGCAACGCACAATGTTGCCATTCTCGAATTCATGGCTCGCGAACTGGGCTACACCCTATTGCCGATGGAAAGGGAGAGACATGCCCATATCGGCGCCCAAGGCAAGGCGAGCAAGCGAATGCGCCGCCAAGCTGCGACCATGTAATCTGGTCAGCCACCCCGGTTTCAGCATTAACCGAGATTCGACTTTTCCCGGAGCGACCGTGACACCGTTCCGGGAAAGATCGTCGAGTGCGTTATAATTCTGTGAAAACGCGCGTTCTATTTTGACTTTTCGGTACAATTGTTTTTAATTAGGGGTTGCACACAATCAACAATTGAAAACAGCATCTACGGGCCATTCAAAAAGCGTGAGATGTGAAGCGCAAGCTGCCTCTTAATCGACGTGTACATTAGTACGCACGATAAAGAGCCAATCGCACTATTGCGAATTACGCTTTTTCAAGGGCCTGATAAACGCTCCAAGGAGGAAGGGCATGTCCCAAGACACATTCAAGAAAGCACTCGCCGTCGGCCGCCCGCCGAACGTCGTCCAGAATTTTCCCAATTCAAAGGCACTCCTCGTATCCGGTAAGGTCATCGACCGCGCCATGATCGAGAAAGGTCAGGCAATGACCATTGCAGCAAACGGTCGCAACCTCTTCATCATCGAGGGCGCACTCAAAGCTGCCCAGCGCGCCAATGCCGCTATCATCATTGAGATTGCCCGCAGTGAGTCCACTTACTGCCCCACAACACTTTGGAACATCGCACGCCGTGTTGATTACGCTTGCAACAAGCTCGGCATCACCATCCCGGTAGCCGTTCACGCTGACCATTACTTCATGAAGAAATGGGAAGACGTTGCCGTGGCCAAAGCTGAAATCCCGTCCGTATTTGATTCGGGTGTGACCTCCATCGCCATCGACGCCTCCCACATGACTGACGATCTCAACCTGCTTGCCAACATCGAAGTTTCCTCCACCATCCCTGAATGGGCTGGTTACGAAACCGAGATCGGCGAGATCAAAGGCGAGTTCGGCCTGTCTTCTCCCGTAGAAGCAGAATTCCTGTGCAAGGGCCTCAATGCCCACGGCCTCTGTCCTGACTGGATCGCTCTGAACAACGGTACCACCCACGGTATCGAAGCTTCCGGCGAAGGCATTCAGGTCCAGCTCACTGCTGATATCCACAATGCACTGGCTCCTTACGGAACCTCCGGCGCACAGCACGGTACCTCGGGCAACGACTCTGCTCGTCTGAAAGAGATCGCCGCACAGACCCAGACCACCAAGGCCAACGTTGCCACTGCTCTGCAGATGATTGGTTGGGGCGTACGCGTCAACGACTTCGGCAACGCCATCATGACCGATGGCAAGTTCGACAAAGTTTCCGGCGACGGCCTCAGCGATGCCCTCTGGAAAGAAATGGTCGACTACGCAGACGGTCAGGGCTTCTCCGGCGGCGACTACAAGAAACTGAACCTGCCCTTCGAGCGCCGCTGGCAAGGACAGGACGGAGCCGACCGTGAACGCATGGTCGACGCAGTTGAAGGCTTTGTTCACCACCTGCTCGTTGATGTTTTCAACGCCAAGGATACCGCAGACATCGCCTGCGATCTCATCCTCAAGGCTGGCTCCTACAACCTTGGCGCCAAGGTCGAGAAGTTCGAAGATGTCTCCGAATGGACCGAAGAAAAGATCAAGGCCCGTGCAGCAGAGATGGACACCGACAAGGGTCCCGAAGGCGACTTCGACGACTAGGCTTAAGCTCTACGCAAAAAATAACGCCCCGACATCATTTGATGCCGGGGCGTTTCTATTTACTGGTAAGTTTCGCCTTATTCATGAACGAGTTTGAGGCGCTTACGAAGTTCTCCAAGTAAGTCAGAAGCACTCATTACATTCTCCGAATCAATATCCGGCAGCAATTCCTGAATTATTGATGCTTCCCTTTTCGATGTTTGCTCCAAAACGTCTTTTCCGTGAGCCGTAAGCCCAACCAATTTTGATCGTTTATGTCGCGGATTGCTGAGGAATTCGACCATATCTTGCTCAACTAATTCATTGACCATGGTCTGCACAAATTGGCGAGAAACATTCAAACGATGAGCCACATCAGGAACCGTTGCCTCGCCATGCTCACGCAAGATGTTGACAAGTCGGATTTGAGATGTCCGCATCCCTGCTTGTTCGTGTATCTCATCCACCATAGTAGATAGCGCCTTTTCCAGACTAAACACCTCTTTAAAAAGAGCATGTAACTCACTGCCGGAAGCGAACTTATTATTCATTTTATATCCATCTGCGTACGGATTTACAATACGTCTCATATTCCACGCCGAATCGCCTCGTCAGATACGCCTCTTCATGCGGAATAACATACAGTCTCAAATACAGCGCCATAGGCAAGGCGGAAAGCACCATCCACCAACTTGCAGTGGCAATCCCCAATCCCAACAAGATCGACAGGAATCCAATATACATCGGGTTACGGCTGTAACTGTGTGCCCCCGTTGTCACGAGCTGCGAAACATGCATGTTGGTGGGAACGTTTACCCCCAATGCCTGAAATCGACCGTGCCCCCACATCATGAACATGAGGCCAAGCGTCATGATGCCCAATCCGAGTATCATGAGAACAAGCCAATTTCCAGGAACCGGTGAAATCTCCACCGAGAACTCCAACACCCCGCCAACAATCAGACAAATAAAAAATATGGATGGGGGCATAACACCCACACCAGCAGAATCGAAATCAGAATGACTTGGATCAATATGCGTTTTCATAAAATCCTCCTTACAGTGTTTTTCTGTATTTCAATCCTCACTACAATTTGACAACCATGTTGTCAATAAGACAATCGACATGTCAATCAACCCTATAAATACACAAGAACCTGCTCCACCTTCACCACCCTATTACATAAAAGAAACTTGCATCCCCAGCCAAAGGCGGGTAGGAAGTCCTCCGCCGGGGCCACCCGGCAATAAATTTCCCAGGAGTCCCCAATGTCACTCAGCATCGGTATCGTCGGCCTGCCCAACGTGGGTAAGTCCACCCTTTTCAACGCTTTGACCAAAGCGCAGAACGCAGAAAGCGCCAACTACGCATTCTGTACCATCGAACCCAATAAAGCCGTAGTGCCCGTCCCAGACGCGCGCATCGACGTGCTTGCCGATTTGGTCAAGCCCCAAAAAGTACAGCAGTCCACTGTTGACTTCGTGGACATCGCCGGCCTCGTAGCCGGAGCCAGTAAAGGCGAAGGTCTTGGTAACAAGTTTCTCGGCAATATTCGTGAGACGCAGGCCATCCTTCATGTTGTCCGCTGTTTCGACAACGACGACGTCATCCACGTTGCCAACTCTGTTGATCCCATCCGCGACATTGATATCATCGAAACCGAGCTAATCCTCGCCGATGTTGAAGGCTTGGAAACTCGTCTGGCGCGTATGGAAAAGATGCTCAAGGGTGACAAGACGCTGGCTCCGAAAATCGAAGCTGCGAAAGCACTCATTGCGCACATGAACGAAGGCCAACCCGCCGCGACCTTCCCCGAAGAGATGAAGGGACTGGAAGATCTGAAGGCTGAACTTCGCTTCATCACCTCCAAAAACGTCATTTACTGCGCTAACGTAGACGAAGAAGGCGTGGCAGAAGACAACGATTACGTGAAAGCTGTTCGCGCACTAGCTGCCGAACGCGGCGCCGAGTTCGTTAAAATTTCCGCTCGCATGGAAGAAGAGCTTGTCGGGCTGGATGACGAAGAGCAGGAAGAATTCCTCGAATCCTACGGCATCGAAGAGTCCGGCCTGCACCAGATTATCCGTACAGGCTTCAAATCCCTGGGACTGATTAGCTACTTCACCGCTGGTGTAAAAGAAGTCCGCGCATGGACCATTCACGATGGTGACAAAGCTCCTCAAGCTGCGGGCGTCATTCACACCGACTTTGAGCGCGGCTTCATTCGTGCTGAAATCGTTGGGTACGACGAATACGTAAAGCACGGCTCCGAAGCTAAATGCCGCAGCGAAGGCGTACTGCGCGTGGAAGGCAAAGAATACGTGATGAAGGACGGGGATGTGACTCACTTCCTGTTCAACGTATAGCCTCCATATACATAGAAAGAAAAAACCGCGTTGCCTGACAATTCAGGCAACGCGGTTTTATTTTATACGCTGTTGAGAGTTAGTCGGTTTCCCCGACCAAATCCATTGCATCATGCTTTTTCAATATATCCTGATACTGCTCGCTTTTGAAAAAGAGCTTTAACTCTTGGCCAAATTTCTTAGACAACACTTCATGTCCATCTTTAGTCGAAAAAGCGAGATAGTACGGTAAGCCTTCATATTTCAAATCAAGCGTTTCCATCTTGTCCAAAAAGTGATGCTTTGCCGCATAATACCGGGTTGGGGCCAGATAATTCGCGAACATATCAATATGGCCCACTTCAAGATTATTAAAAGCCACCCGATATGATGTAAATCGCTTAACCGTTGGCGTCCCCTGCTTGGCAAAACGATCAGACCAATCTGTTCCCAACATAAGCCCGACTTTCATCTCAGGAGTGAATTTGCCATCAAACTTGAAATCACTTCCTTTCTTCACCCAGAAAGCAGTGCCTTCGCGAGTTACTGGAGTCCATGCATAATGCAAAAACTTCTCCCGCGCCTTAATAGGAGCGGCATCTAAGATTCCATCAATCTCATTGAATTCGGCCAACCGAAGCACGCGCTTCCATGGGAATGCCTTGAACTCCACTTTATATCCCAGCTTGCCGGCCACAGCGCGAACGATGTCCGCATCAACGCCAAGCAACACATCACCTTTCCATTCATAATGGCCAGCCCAATCTTTGTCCTCTACCCCAATGAGCAGCGTTTTCTGGGCATAGGCCGTACTGAAGACCGTCATCAAGACGAGGCACATCAATGCCCCTAGCAGAAGGATGCGATTTTTCACAGAAACCTATCTCTTGTTTACCTGAACAGTCATACCGGGCTTAAGCTCGTACTCCTTCCCGAATATCTCCACAGGAACGACCTTGTCGCCCGTGTGATATGCAGTCATCTTTACGGAATCGGTCTCGATTTGCAAATCGAACCAGATATTACGCCAGATGAAACTGAGCTTCATTTCGCCCCAATGAGCGGGCAGATCCGGGTCAACACGCATAGGGGTAGACGACATATTCAGCCCGGCAAAGTCCTGCTTGAGGACTTCGAGGGTTCCAGCCATAACGCCCGTGTGAACACCCTCAATAGTGGTGCCACCCTGCGTGTCTTCAATGTCGGAATGCATAGCTTCCATGAACCAATCCCATGAGATATCACTGGAATAGATATACTTGGAGATAACCGCATGCACGACCTTGGACAGAGTGGAGCCGTGACTCGTCCGCTGCTCGTAAAAGTCGTAGTTGTCCTTAAGCAGTTTGTATGGATCGTCCACCTGATAACCAAGCTGGTTCATAATACGCGCGACCTCTTCCGGCTCCAGCACGTACCACGTCATGAGCGTATCAGCCTGCTTGGCAACCTTGTAATGGTCAGGCGAATCATTCTCTGCCTTGAGGATACGATCCATGCGATGGATGGAATAGAAGCGCTTGCGGTACCCTTCCCAATCAAGCTCATCCAACTCCATGTAGCCATCGAACTGACTAATGATGCCATTCTCATAGACTACGTTAAGCTTAGTAGTCATATCCTTCCACTTCACTATTTCTTCGTCTGTCAAACCGATCTTCTCAACCACAGCCTTACGAGCCTTGGCAGGAAGCTCTTCCAACGTATCAAGGGCCTTTTCAAGGAGCCACACCACCATGATGTTAGTGTACGCGTTATCCTTTACCCCGTGCTCATCACTATTGGGCAAAGACTCATGAAATTCATCGGGCCCCATTATTCCAGCGATGTGATACTTGTCATTTGCTTCATCATAATTAGCGATACCGCCCCAGAAGCGGGCAATATCGAGCATCATTTCAGCGCCGTAATGCTTGAGGAACGTCTTGTCACCGGTCCATGAGATGTAACGCCACGTGTTGACGAAAACTGCGATGGAAACATGCCGTTGATTACGCGACAGATCCGGGTCCCACTTCTTTGATTCGGGATTGTAGTGGACTTCCTGCGTCTCTTCAGTGCCATCGTCCGCTGTCTGCCACGGATACATGGCACCGATATAGCCATTCTCCTTGGCGTACTCACGAGCTGCGTCCAGACGATTGTAACGATACATGAGGAGCGCCTTGGAAATCTCGGGGAAGTTAGAATCAAAGAACGGCAGAATATACAGTTCATCCCAGAAGATATGACCGCGGTACGCTTCACCGTGCAAACCACGAGCGGGCATGCCAGCATCGCGATTGGCATTATGTGGGCTAGCTGTAACCAGCAAATGGTAAATATGAAGACGCAGGACGCGCTGTACAAAACGATCACCTGTGACGCGAACATCCGCCTTCTGCCAAAGGGCCTTCCAGCTCTTGGCATGGGGGCCGAACACACCCTTGAATGTCCGCACCTTGGTGAGGGAATCCAGACACATTTCCTTCAAATCGCCCGGAGTCTTATCCAGTGAAGTACGTACGTAGACAAACTTCTCCAGCGTATATCGGGTATTTTCCTGTGCGTTGATAAGCATCTCTTCCGAGACCTTAGCGCGATCCTGTACGATATCGCGACGAGCATCAACGACCTTACCGTCTTCCAGAAGTATATGCTTTCCAGCCATGACAATCTGGTAGCGAGAATGAGATGTTTCCATATGCAGGAAAAGACCATCTCCCGCCTTGCCACCCGCAACACGATTGAGATGATGAGTATTCAAAGCGGAATAGCGCGCCACGCCGCCATTTTCCACATTGCCATCAATGGAAGACCGAAGTGTCAACTTGGCCGAATAATTGAGCGGCGTCAGATCAAACTTCAAGGCACAAAGGTGTCCGTCCGCCATAGATGCCACGCGGCGAGAGGAGATACGAGTCATCCGCCCCACCTGATCCTTGACGACTAACTCTCGTTCAAGCACGCCTTCGCGCATGTTCAGACGGTGACAATAACTGAGGATTTCCATGGATAACGGCGATACAAACTCTCCATTACCAATCTTGAATTCCACAGGCAGCCAGTTGGGACAATTGACGAAATCGTTGTTCCAGATATCCTGACCATGCACCTTGGAGGGCGTCTTATTGAAGATACCGGAGATGTATGTTCCGGGATAGAAATTGTAGGATGCGCATTCGCACTCATAGGCTCCACGCGTACCAAGGTAGCCATTACCAATGGTGGTCAACGTCTCACGCAGCTTTTCATCACCAGGATCGAAGCCAGAGTAGGTAAGGTACCACTCATCGGTTGCCATACCGGTCTCAAACCATTCCATGAGGTCGTCAACGGAGATTTCACCGAGATCGGATACGACGAGATCCGCACCAAACTGCATCAACATTTCGCCACGCGTATTACGAGCAATACCCAGCGTCATGCCAAAGTTTCCGCCACGTCCAGCCTGCACACCAGAAATAGCGTCTTCTACAACAATACATTCGCCGGGATTCAGGCCGAGGTTTTCAGCAGCGGTGACAAAAATATCAGGCTCAGGCTTGCCCTTGAGATTTTCATCGGCCGAAACAACGCCATCCACTTGCGTCTCGAAGAGGTCCTGCAATCCTCCCAATTCGAGAACCAGCGAGCAATTTCGACTGGATGTTGCCACACCGACCTTAACGCCCTGACGCTTGAGTTCATTGATGAGGTCCACCGAAGTTTGAAAGACTTCAGGCCCTTCCTTCTCAAGAATCTCCTGATACAATTCGTTCTTCCGATTACCGATACCGCAGATGGTATCCATACCCGGAGGGCCATCGGGACTACCCGGCGGAAGCTGAATGCTACGAGATTTAAGAAAGCTCAGCACGCCTTCAAAACGCGGCTTGCCATCTACATAATTCTGATAGTCGTTGGTCCGATCGAACGGATCAAAAGGAATACTCTTTTCCTCGGCATGGAGCTTGAGAAATTCATTGAACGCAGTTTCCCACGCTTCGGCATGCACGCGTGCGGTCCGAGTTATGACACCATCCAGATCGAAGACTACGCCTTTGAGTGTGATTGCAGACACGGTCACTCCTCCACGATTGAAATTAGTATAACCAGGGTTACAGCGTACCCAGGATTGTCACCAACATATCCGGTTCCGGCACGATGAGTGCGTTGGGCGTCAGCCCGGTCACACGCGCAGCCAGTTCTTTACTCTCCGTCACGTAAATCGCCCGCGTATCGGGAGCCAGCTCCAGAGCAACTTCCAGCATGGGAACATCGCTTCCGGTGTCACCACAAATAAGGTGCGGCCCCCGGAACATATCCAGCTCCAGTTCGTTATTCAGGAACTTAACACCATCGCCCTTGTCGAAATCTTTGAGCCCATCGTCTGATGTCTCAATGGTCAGAATGATTTCCACATCCAACCCCGTATCCTCGATACGGAAGTTAATGTGGTCCGGATCGAGTTCGGCAGCCAACGCCTCAAGAGTCTTGAGAAATGCCTCAGATTCGGCAGCATCAATGGATTTACCTATATCCTGACGAGCCACTGTGGATTGACCAAACTTGAATTGCAGCCCGGAGCCAATAAGTGAGAACTTCTCGTATTCCGGCTGAGCAATAAGGTCGGACAGTCTTGTATTCAAACTATCGATAGCTTGCTGTTTTTCCTCAGAAATGGGCAATCGGCGGGTGCGTCCCACCAAGTCGAGGCATTCACGCCCCTTGGATGCAGCGTAATATATTTTCCCTTCCGGGTTCACTGAGATTTCGATGAGCCCATCAAGGGGAGCAGACGTGAGAATAACCGGTTGGCGCACCTTGTTTAGTGCGAACCGGGAGAGAAAAACCGAATTATAAATCGATTGAATGGAAGTAAGATACCGCGCGCAATAATTGTTGATAGTGCCATCACGATCCGTGATTAAGCAGTTGAGGTCCAGACCGGAAAGCAATTCCCTGCCAGCTCCCACCTGTTCATCGAAGTCGGGGTGCAGATCGGACAACAGGTCGAGAAATGTTTCCTCTCCTTCTTCCAGATAGAAGATATCCTTACGTGCTTCATTGATCTCATATTCCATATCAAGCTCAATGCTCCGCTCGGCGTCGAGAGCAAGCACTTGCTTGCCATTGATTTCCGGCACGGATTCAAGGGAAGTGAGAGCGTTATTCAGGGATTGAATCACCCCGTTTTCGACCTCACCTCCCGCAAGAATTGTAGCCACGGCATTAAAGCGCAATTGGCGCGTTGCTCCCATTAGAGAATAGAAGTCTTTCAACGTTTCAAGTTGTGTCGCTTTAATCGTAGCCATGGCATCCCTTCCTAATAGTTTACCCGCACGGTGTAATTGAGAACAACAGGAGTGCCATCCTTTGTCGGAGGCACCGAGAGATCGAACTCCAGAGTTCCAGCATCTTTCTTGACGTAATCGCTATCAGCTTTGGTCACGTCCCATTCACCAGAATACATGTCATTCAGTTTCAAAGCCTGAGCCGAATTCTTTCCATTCAGTATTTCAATGCGCCAACCCATTTCTACGGAGCGCTTGCCAAGCTTCTTGAATGTCGTCTGGCGGCGCTCGACCTTCACATCGAAGGAACGGCCCAGAGTGAGGTCAACCTTTGCCCCTTCACCCTTGTGTCCAACATTGGATTCTCCAGCCAACAGTTGGCTACCATCAGAGGTAGGCATGAAGACGCGTACCAAACCAGCGGGCATGGGACGCCCCAAGCCATTCTTGCTCGTGTTGACGAATGACAATGAAAGCTCGACGCTCTGTTTCATGGCACCAGTACGCTGTCCGCCACCGCCGTGAAAACGACTGGTAAGCTGCTGCTTCACAGCTATTTTATGGCTATTAAACAGCCCAAGCTGCTTGGTTCCAGACTCAGACAGAGTGACGGCCCGAGGGATGCTGTAAACATGGTACTGAGAGAATTGTTCTTCCGCAGGCATCGGTGGAGCAGAAGCCATTTCAGCATCCATCATCACGGCGTTTTTCGCATACATCATGCGAGGACGACCGCCAGCACGTTGAACTTCACCAGCAACCAATTTGAATGTCGTGCCAGAAAAGCCGCGCCCGGAGGAGTTACTGATGGTAGCCCATGCATCCAGCGTGGCAGAGTCACCCTTGGCATTCAATGCGAGAGCATAATCAGCGCGCCATGTCAGGCCGCCCATGAGATAGCTCAATCGAACATCACGCTTCGCCGCGGAATCATTATCCGTGGTCAACGTCAGGGTCGGTTCCACATGCAATCCCTTGGGAAGTTCGGGCAAAAGGAAGGCCTCGTAACTGCCCACATACACTTCATTACCAACCATAAATACAGGAGCGTCCTCATTGGATATGAGTGTTGCCTTACGCAACATCCGAGAGTCTTCTTCTGTTGGATCAGGCATAATGATCGTCAGCTCTTTGCCCAGGTAGCGATCAAGCAGATTTTTCGTTGTAATAGGTAGATAGCTGTATTCCAGATCAAGTACGGTCATTCCTTTTGCAAATGCGCGCACTGAAGTGGGATCGAGAGTCGCAGCTACATCTTTGAATACGACACTGGCTAACCCCTTCGGCAGGGTAACACTGCGAAACTCGGAAACCAGCGCACGGCCTGAATTGTAAACAGTGACGTTACCACCCTTGACGCTACCGGCATAAGCCATGGAAGTCGTAGAGAGAATAAGAGCGGCGAAAAGGAGTAAAAGAGCATGAGATTTCAGACGGTTCATTAATCCTCCAGAAGCCGGGATCCAGCAGGTACACAAAAGATTTCACTCATATTGCCACCAACAATACAATGCCCCGGATTATTTTGCAAAAAATTATCACAAATTATCATTTCCTTAACCAGACAGAAACGCATGGTACGCAAAAATCGGATGATAGCCACCTCTTTGCACAAAACACCAATCATATTGCACAGCTAAGGAAAACGCTTATACGGTATCAAAAATCGGAATTGCCACTCGCCAAAACTCTAGAACTTTGCTAGAAACGTGGTCACTATGAAAATTCTCATTGTCGATGATTGTCGGGTCACCACAATGCACCTGACCAGCGTTCTTTCTAGAGCGGGCTACACCAACACTGCCAGTGCCACGAATTACGACGAGGCAATGGAAGTACTGGCTGCTGCTCGTCGAACAGAGAATCCCATCGACTTAATTCTCATGGATATCGAAATGCCCGGCACCGATGGCATTGCATCCACCCTGACCATCAAATCCAATAATGACTATGAAGATATCCCCATCATCGTGATCACCAATCATAATGATGAGAATACGCTTGATCGCTCTTTTGCTGCGGGTGCATCTGATTTTATCGTCAAGCCAGTGGGCAAGGTTGAACTACGCGCCCGCATTCGCTCGGCACTCCAGCTTCGTAATGAAATGATTCGCCGAAAAGAGCGCGAACGAGAACTGGAAGGATTGGCTCGACAGTTGGAGCGCATGTCAAACATGGATGGCCTGACAGGAATAGCCAATCGCCGCTGCTTCGACGACATGCTCGTCAAGGAATGGGTACGCAATGGACGTGCTGACGCGGCACTCGGCCTGCTCATGATCGACATCGACCATTTCAAGCTCTACAATGACGCCCTTGGTCATGTAGATGGTGACAGCTGCCTCTGCGCCGTGGCCGATGCCATCAAAACAGCGGTCAGCCGACCTGGCGATATGGTTGCACGATACGGCGGAGAAGAATTTGCCGTCATTCTGCCCACCACAGACTACGAAGGCGCGCAAGCCGTTGCTGCCAAGATCCACGAAAACATCTCTCGTATCGGCATCAACCACCCCAACTCTTCTGTTGGTTGCTCGGTCACTGTCTCCATCGGCGTAACGGCAGGCATCCCCACATGCCAATCCACCCCTGAAGGATTGATACATGCCGCTGACCAAGCACTATATCAGGCCAAACAATCTGGACGAAACTGCACGCAGGTAATGTCACTCCCCGGCCCCAACGATATTCGCCAATAATTTCCGCTTTACCCAACTTTTGAAGACACACCCATTGCCGCAGCAATGAGTTCATAACGCACGCTTTCTATTTGGGCGGCCTTGCATCACACCATGAGCACAATGCAAGACCACCCACTATTCAAAAACAAAACATGGATCGTATGCACCGGGATTACGGCATACGACCCATGTTCTACAGGGATTGTCGGACAGGGGTGGGTAATCTGTTGGGTAGATTCCTGTCCGAAGAAATATATGAGTTCGGCTATCGGAGGAAATGAATGCTCAGGTAGGCTCCGCAACAAGGACAGACTTTGACCGGAGACTCGATGCCCTGCTCATTGAGGATAACTGCTTCCCACGGAATGAAACCATCGAGGGTATACTGAACCTTCAGACTGTGACCGCATTTGCAAAAACGTTCCTGCATGACTCTTCTCCTTGACCTCGCGCCTCAGCGCGTTTGCTTTCTACACACTCAACGTGACTATTTAATAAACAACCTCATTCGATTTTGTCAACTAATTATTTACACAATGTTGTATTATTTTACACAACACAAAAAAACCTTCGATTATACCTAATAATTTAAACACAATACGCGCAAAAACGCCCCGCAATCCATATGATTGCGGGGCGCTCCTTGCATATATAATACTACAATCTAGCGGTATTCTCTTGAGGCCCAAAGCACCTTTCCTATGACGCGCACATTGTGCAGCTCGTCACCAGACAAATGAATGGGAGTATAGTCCATATTGTCACTGCGGAGCACCAATGTACCGGGCAGCCTTTCAACGCGTTTGACCATGACAGTATCTTCTACGCCAACAGCATAGATACCACCGGAAAGGACATCTGTACGGGACTCATCAATGAGCACCATATCCCCTTCCTTGATCTCCGGCTCCATGGAATTACCGATGACTTCCATCAGCACCATATTCGCCGGATTACCGCGCATATTCAGCCAATCTGCACGAAAGGAGTAATATCCTTCCACCTGCCCAGCTGTCTCGAAAGACCCTCCGCCCGCGCACAATCGCGCACGCACCTTGGGGACTTCCTGATAGGCAGCGCCTTCTTCTTCGGCTGCTGCAATCGCCATTTCTGGTCGAGGAAATCCTTTCCCCAATTCAAGCCATAGCGGATTAAGTCCGAACCGTGCAGACAGATCTAAAATCCATCTGGCAGGAACCGAGTCCTTACGTTTGGCGAGTGAAACAGCGGCTCGCCCCACATCCAATTCTCGGGCCAGCTGCGACTGGTTCTTGATCTCCGTTTCTGAACAAAGCCTCTCAAAGAATGCTTCGAATCCGTTACTCATTGTTGCGCCCTAGTTAATAAAGTGTTGCTTAAGTGAGTATTTGTTTAGCAACAATAAACTATCGCGTCAACTCATCTTAGCCACATTATTCGACATGACAAAGCTCAAGCGGCACAACTTGCCTACGGCCTATCTTTTGCATATATTTAGAAATATTAAGATAAAGGAAAATCTTTCCCCATGCACTTAAGAGTACTTTACGTAATCATAATCTTGGCGTTTTTCGCAACGCCAGCCTTCGGCATGGAACCTGTAACAAACAACCCTACGCCTGAACGCATTGCCCTCGTTAAAAATGACATAACCCGAAAGGCGACGATTCAATACCTTTCGCAAAAGAGGACAGCATCTCACCAAGAGACTCGCGCGAGAATCGAACAGTTCATTAATGCCAATAGAGACAGATTTGAACAGTTTTCAAATCAAGGTAATGACTCTGTTGAGACCGTAGAATATATACCGCTTCACCAATTCGAATGGTTTGGTCAACTACCACTGGGCGATAGCTTTAATGACATTAGCATTGATGTATTTGGAGAATTCTTTGCGGACGACACAATCCAGTTCACCACATTTCAAATGATGGCGACCCAATCCGTGCTGGACAATCTCAGGATAAATTTCGGTATTGAGCAACAAGTGGACGCTCCGAAAGCCCACCTCTTATCCAGTGGGATCGAATACGACATACAAAAGCTTACGCTCTATGGGACCACTGGATACAGGACCGATGAACATAACAACATACAAGCCGGATTCTCTTACGGTTTTTAGCTTCAGCTAAATCAGATCTTTATAATCTTTTGCCGCTGTCGTGATGGATTTCAATTTGAAATTCAGCTCCAACCTCTCCAGACTTACATCCTCTAGAACGACTTCTACAGCCTGCCCCAACTTGAAAGATTGGCCTGTCCGCTCACCCACCAGCATCTCTCGATGTGGCCAGTAGGTGTAATAATCGTCATCCATAGTGGAAAGGCGAACCATGCCTTCGGCCATCACTTCACGCAGTTCCACGAAGAATCCGTAGTCTGTGATGTGAGAAATGACACCACCGAAGGTACCGCCGACCTTATCCTGCATGAACAGAACCATGACGCGCTTCCTGATCTCACGTTCGGCATCCATCGCAGCCCGTTCACGACCAGACAATTGGCCTGAGATGTCGAACAGTTTTTTCTGTCCGGGAATAGGCAGGGCCGGTGCATCCTTGTCGTTCATGGCAAGAGTCGCCTTGACGAGACGGTGAACCACCAAATCCGCATAGCGACGAATGGGTGAGGTAAAATGGCAGTATTCAACAGATGCGAGGCCGAAATGCCCTTCATTCTCTGGTGAATATTTAGCCTGCTTCATGGAGCGGAGCAGCATTCGGCTAACGATATACTCTTTGTCCGTGCCTTTCTGGGATGCGATCAAATCCTGAAGCGCCCTGGGCGACATTTCCTTGGGCATGAGCACGCTCTTGTCAGTCAGTGACAGAAGGCGGAAAAGGTTCTTGAGCTTTTCTTCATCGGCCCAGGGATGGATACGAAACAGACAAGGCATCTCACGTTCAATAAGAAAATTCGCCACAGCTTCGTTGGCGGCAATCATGAACTCTTCAATAAGTTGATGAGCAAAGTGGCGGACCTTCGGACGAATATCTGCCACCTGACCATTCTCATCAAAGATGATTTCCGACTCAGGCAGGTCAAAATCGAGCGAGCCACGCTGCTTACGAAGCTTGTTGATTTTGCGCGCCAACTCTTCCGCCAACTCAAGCATGGGCACCACGTGGCTGATCTTTTGGCGAGCATCCTCATCCTTATCGAGAATAGCCTGCTTCACCTGCCCATACGTCAGTCTGGCATGGCTTTCGATCACGGCCGGAATCATCTTGGCTGAACGTCGATTACCATGGTTATCCATGTCGATACGCGCCACCATAACCAATCGCTTTACATTGGGATTGAGCGAACACAACCCATTGGAAAGCCGCTCGGGAAACATCGGCTCAACTGACTGCGGGAAGTAATAGGAATTACCACGCTCCAACGCTTCTCGATCCAGCGGCGTGCCCTCTGCAACATAATGAGAGACGTCCGCAATGGCGACCCAGAGCCGATACCCATTATCCAGTCGATCTACCAAAATGGCGTCATCGAAATCACGGGCGGTAGCACCATCGATGGTCACAAAAGACATGTCTGTCAGGTCTTTTCTCCCGACAAAATCTTTCTCTGATGGTTCGCGAGGCAGTTTTTCCGCCTGATTCATGGAGCCAGAGGGGAAACGCAGGCGAATATTGTGATTGGATTTAACCAACGCCTCCTGCACTGAAACATCTGCCTCGGGACCGAGGTAACCAGTAATCTCACCTTCCCACATCGTCGGGTCAATCTTGTTGCCCGGTACACAGATGGCAATGTCACCACGTTGGAGTTCCAGAGACTCATCTTCAAGAGTTGCGATAATACCAAATGCGAGTTTGGGATCAGTAGGACGACAGAGCCAGTCACCGCCCTTCATCTGCTTGTAAATTTTAACGGGCAACGTCTTGCGACCACGCTCCAGGACACGAACTATGCGCCCTTCGTCGTTTTTGTCGCCCTTGTTTTCACGAACAACCGCAGCAACAACCTTATCGCCATGCCACGCCTCGCCTATATCCCGCTGGTTGATAAAAATATCTTTCCGCTGAGGATCTTCCGGCACCACGAATCCAAATCCGCCGCGCTGAATTTCAATACGACCAGTAATGCAATGCATGGCCTCAGCCAGCCCATATCCGCGGCGAATGCGCACAAGCTTCCCGCTGTGAGCCAGCTCGGCAAGCATGTCCTTGACCAAATACTTATCTTTCTTTTTGAGCTTGAGCTGACGAATGACCTCGGCCCGGGACAAAGGACGTTTGACCTCTCGAAAGAGATCCATCACCTCTCCCTTGGACAATGGAGGACGAGAGGAACGGGGCTGCTTGCGTTTTGGTTTGACCATGGGGTTACTTCTTTTTATGGGTTCTGGCTCTGCCAGTTCGTTTATCGGTCTTGCGCACACTCATGGCGTCAAAGCGACGGGCAAACCATGCGTCAAAGGTCGTATTGCGGTCTATTGAGGATGGCCCGAAAGCCACTCGGAGGTCGAATTGCCAGAATTCTTTCGTACACATGGGGCCAAGCTTTACCGCATCCTTGGGAGTACAGACAATACGCTTAGCTCCGCGCCGTTTCATTCCGGCCAGCATATCCATGACATCCGTCTTGGAGTACGCATGATGATCTTTGTAAATAAGATGCTTGAGCGGGGCGTAACCGAAATGCATCTTGGCTGTCTCTTCCACTATTCTGGGATCGCCCACACCGGTGACCAAGATATAAGGATCACCGCTGAAATCTTGGATCCCCTCTTCGTCGCCGACAACTCGGCTGACTCCGGTAGGAACCACTTGGAAGCTGAATACAGGTTTGTGAAGGTGGTCCAGATGGCGCTTGAAATGAGGTTTAAGCCTCTTGAAATAGTCGGGACCACACTTGATAAGAAATGCGTCTGCACGCTTCAAAGCGGAAGCGGGCTCACGCCATGAGCCTGCCGGAATCACCTTGTTCCACTGCTCTGCCAGATCTTCAGGACGAAGCAGCACCAAGTTGAGATGACGCCGGACCGCCATATGCTGAAACGCATCATCCAGCACGATCAACCGAGGGTTGAACTGCTTGAGCGCAGCCTTGCCAGCACGGGTTCGAACAGGATCAACAATAATATGCGCTTTGGGATTCTCTTTGGCAAGCATCAACGGCTCATCGCCAGCTTCCTCAGGCAATGCGCCGGGGCTGACGTAGTACGGATAAGAAACAGGCTTGGCCCGATAGCCGCGTGTCAGCAACAACGGCCGTAATCCCTTTTCCACGCCCCACTTGAGCAGCCAGCCTGAAATGGGAGTCTTGCCTGTTCCGCCCCAACCGATATTGCCCACTGAGACTGTGGGAACGCCCGATTCCCAAGTTGCAATCAAACCACGCAGATACAGTTCCTCGCGCACACGCATACCTGCGCCATACAACCATGAGAATGGTGCCAGCACAGGGGAGAATTTTTTCTGCAGTTCAATAACGGAATCGGACATAGGGCTCCAGAGTATACAAGTTATTTTGCTACTATACGTTTCTCTCTTCCAAGTGGCAAGGCGGAACCGCTAGAGGCATATTTTCCCTTTGAACAAGGATAATCCAATTAATACTGTTGTAAAAACGATTAATTTTGTATTGTTAGCAGAATTCCACCAGCCGCCGAGGGAGCAAGGCATGAAGAAACGTATCATCTTCACCATACTATTGGTAACCACATTCCTGCTAAGCCTCCCGGCCCTAGCACAAAAACCTACTATCCTAGTTATTAACAGCTACCATGCAGAATACCCATGGGTAAAAGGCCATAATGCGGCCCTCAAAGACTCATTGGAAGACTATGCAAACCTGTCTTTTTTCTACATGGACACCAAACGACTTCCCTCGGATCAATTACCAGCTCGTGTAAAAGAAGCCTTGGCCGCATACTACGCAATAGGGCCTGATCTTGTTGTTTTGACTGACGACAACGCTTTGAATCTTCTGGGCAAAGAAATTACCAACAGAAGAACCCCTGTCGTGTATCTCGGCATCAACGCCAACCCGAGAAAATATTTTGACGACAACGTCATCGCCACAGGCGTTCTTGAGCGCCCGCTCTTCAAGCGATCCATTGTCTTCATCAAAGAATTATTACGAGGCAAACTCGACAAGTGCCTCGTTCTTTTTGATAGCGGAACAACGGCTCATGCCATTCTCGACACGGTTTTTGGAGGCAAGGACCAACTCGATTTCGCCCACACCGAAGTGGAGTTGCAGCTCAACACTACGTTCGACCAGTGGAAGGCACATGTATTAAAGAGCAAAGAAAGAGGATTCAACGCTATCATTCTTGGCCTGTATCAGACCATTGTGGACAACAATGGAAATCATGTCTCTGCCGAAGAAATAGCGCACTGGACGTCCAGCAATTCGCCTGTCCCCATGTTCGGATTCTGGAGCTTCTCCATAGGTAAAGGGAAAGCTATCGGAGGGCTGGTTCTGGCTGCAGAACCACAAGGCGTAGAAGCAGCCAAGCTCGCACGCTGCATCCTCGATGGCACCAATGCCAAGAAGGTTTCACCAGTCATTGCCGAACATGGCCGATTCGTTTTCAGTAGATCAGAAATGAATCGCTGGGGTTTATCATTCCCACCCAACTTCGTTCATCCCGGAGAAGAGCTCATATTCGTAGACTAATCTTTAGTCCTACAAAATAAAAAGGCCGCGCCCAAATGGACGCGGCCTTTGTTTATTCGAGAGTCGCAATTAGTCGCGATTGCCCATCAAACGAAGCAGCATGATGAACAGGTTGATGAAGTCAAGATACAGAGTCAATGCACCCAGAATAGTACCACGACGAATAGCGGTGGCATCGCCTTCCGGCATTGTCTCGCCCATGGTCTTGAGCTTCTGGGTATCGTATGCGGTGAGGCCCAGGAAGACGATAACGCCGATGATGGAGATAGCGAACGACATGGCCGAGCTCTGCAGGAACATGTTCACGACAGAGGCGAGAATGACACCGATAAGGCCCATGAACATCAGGCTGCCCATACCGGTAAGATCTTTCTTGGTAACCATACCGTAGATAGACATGGCGCCAAACATTCCAGCGGTAATGACAAATGTGGAAGCCACGGATTCAGCTGTGTAGGCAAACAGAATCGGTGTCAGGGTCAGTCCATTCAAGCCACTATAGAGCAGGAACAGACCTGTGGCAGTGCTGGCATTCATGGAGCCAATGCGCGCGCCAAGGTAAAAAACGATGCCAAGTTCGGCAAACATGAGAATCCAGACGAGGCTGGAAATGCCCACAACGGCTCCGGTAGCAGGGTCGGTGTTGTATACCAACTGCTGAAGAGCGGGGGTGGTTCCGGTCAAAAAGGCAACAACAGCGGTGAGGGCCAAACCGGCGCTCATCCAGCCGTACACGCCACGCATGAAGGCATTGACGACTTCGGCTTTGGAAGCCGACTGATGCATGCTGGGATACTGATTCATTGTATTTCCTCCAAAGGATTGTTTTCTATTCAAGGGAATACTTCCCTGTGCGGGTATAATTAAGCAGCTTTTCCCCACCTGGCAAGGAAAACCGGATTTTACACAACAATTTCGATGGGTAAAATTGTCCCGCTTACCGCTGTCCCAGACGTTCCGCTTCTTCGATGGGCACTACAGCAAGGCCGATCGGAGCAAGCGTAATGGCAGCAATCTTAAGATGTTGCCAGCCCCAAGGAATGCCGATGATGGTCAAACAACATGCCAGCCCGGACAAAACGTGCCCTACTGCCAGCCACCAACCAGCGAAAACAAACCATAACACATTTCCGATAAAACCGACGCCAGAAGTACCAATATCCTTCTGACCTGTCAGAATATCGCGTCGAATAAGCGTGCGGCCAAATGGCAGGAAGGTAAATTTGGCTATAACAAACGCTGACCGCGCCCACGGCAACCCAATGATTGATATGGCCATAAGACAGCCCGCAAAGAACCAACCAAGCGCCATAAGCGCTCCGCCAAAGAGAAACCAGATAATATTACCAAGAGTTGAGAGCATATAGGCCTCACAGTTAAATTTGTATTGTACCTGCTAAGGGTTTCGCTTGTTTGCGAAGTGGTGTCAATGATGTGCAGGAGTACTCAAAGAGCACTCAACAAAGAAGGCCGTCCCAAGGGACGGCCTTCCAGTATATGTATCAACAAAACCGACTAGAACTTTTCAAACTCATCGTCGTCATTCCCCATATCCAGAGCCAAGCCAGAAGGCTGAACCGAGGCTTGGGCAGATGGTGCTTGCAGTTGCGGAGCCTTTCGAGCCACCGAAACTCTGGCTTGCGTTTGCGCTCCCATCATACCGCCAATACGGAAAAACGACATGGTATCTCTCAAATGAGCAGCCTGACTCGACAATTCAGAGGATGTTGAGGACATCTCTTCCGAAGCCGATGCGATCTGCTGAATGACTTGATCAAGTTGATGGACAGCGCTATTCACGCCCTCGGCGCCAGCCTGCTGTTCATCACTTGCTGCGGATATTTCCTGAATGAGTTCTGCGGTGTGCTTGATGTCCGGAACCATCTTGCCGAGCATTTCGCCCGCTTCCTCTGCAACCCGAACGCTGCTTGCGGAAAGATCACTGATCTCTGCAGCAGCCACACCGGACCGCTCTGCGAGCTTGCGTACTTCAGCAGCAACAACCGCGAACCCCTTACCATGTTCTCCTGCTCTCGCCGCCTCAATGGCAGCGTTCAAAGCCAGCAGATTTGTCTGACGAGCGATCTCCTCGACCACCGAAATCTTATCAGCAATCTCACGCATGGCCGTCACTGTCTGGGCCACAGACTTACCGCCCTTCTCCGCATCAGCAGCGGATTGACGGGCAATCTGTTCGGTCTCTTTGGCATTCTCAGCATTCTGGGAAATGTTCGACACCATATGTTCCATGGAAGATGCAACTTCTTCAACATTCGCTGCCTGCTCAGTTGCCCCCTGAGACAATGTCTCTGACGTTTCCGAGAGTTCCTGAGAGCCAGTAGCCACACCATCAACAGCCATACGAACTTCGCCAACAACGGCACGGAGCTTGGACCCCATACCACCCAAATCCTTTGCTAATTGAGCAATTTCATCCTTGCCCTTGCTATCAATGGCAGCAGTCAAATCACCCGAAGCAACCTGACGGGTAAATACTCCACTCGCGATAATTGGAAGCGTCATGGACTGAGCCAGCTTCCAACCGCCCAGACCAAATATAATCACAACAATCAGGCCAACAAGCGCTGTCTTCCAAATAGCTTGGTAGGCAGGAGCAACGATCTCCGAATGCTCTATGAGGGCAAGATACTTCCACCCAGTGGACGGGGAGACAAATACGCTGGCATACATGTCCACGCCACCAATCTCCAAATCTTCGACCAAGCCTTCACTAGCTGAATTGATCTTGGCAAACGACTCGGATATATCACCGACATCCTTAAAGATGTTATCCTTGTTGCGAGGGTCAGCAAGCACCTTGCCATCATTCTGAACAATCATGATGTACCCGGTCTTACCGATCTTGATGTCAGCCGCAATTTTGGACAACGTGGCAAGAGAAAGATCAACCGCCGCCACACCAACAACATCACCGGATGCGCCTCTCACCTTGGTAACCATGCCAATGTTAGGAATACCTTCAGTGGTGACATAGGCGCTGAGTAATGATGTTTCTTCTGACGAAGCGATACACTGCTTGTACCACGGTCGTTTGCGAGGATCGTACTGGTCACTCATTGGCTCATCAGGAGCGGCCGTATAGCCACCGTCATTAAGCCCTGCATACACATAGGCATATTCAGGATGACTCTTCATCAACAGATCGAATGTTCCAGCAGCAATACGTTCATTGGCACCCATAGTATCACGAATGATATTATGCTTGCCCGGCCCCATATCAAAATAGCGGCCCCAATCGCCAACGCCATTCTTCACTGAAGGCAAGGAAGCCACATACTTGGTGATATCCGCAGGTCCTTTCAATAGCTGACCAACGAAACCGTCAACTCGCTGCAATTGCTCTTGTGAGGACATTTCAAAGAGATCTGTCACCGTATTGGTGGTTTGCACCGAAACCATCGTGGAGATGACCGCCACTGCCAGTACAACCGGCAAAACAATCGCCAGAATAAATTTGGTTTGAATCTTCATGGTACCCCCCGGTTTTCTGATTCAGAAAGTAACATGCACAGATTTCCGCTTGAAAATCCATTATAAGATTTTTAATGTTCCGTATTTTAATCAGTCATACCAATACCAAACAGCAACTATAGCATTCCCAATTCAGAGCACTTATTCTGTACGAAAAAATCCCCGCGAGCTTTTCGCTCACGGGGATTACACTTCTAATATTTGAAAATCCGCTCTACGCCATGAAATCTCGTCCCCAGCGCAGAAGGTTGATGCCAACCAGCAATGCGCCTTCCAAACGGGAAACCCGCCAGCCTGTGCGCAACATAATCAGAACTAATCCAACCATACCAACAAGCACGACTAAACCGCTTGATGCCTCTGCTGAGACAGCCAGCGGCTTGAGCATACACGTCAGGCCGAGCACACCTGCAAAGTTGAAAAAGTCTGACCCAATAAGGTTACCGAGCAGCATCTCATTCTTGCCACGAACCGAAGCAGCCAGACAGGTCACCAGCTCAGGCAGACTCGTCCCTGCAGCAACGATGGTCACCCCGATCACCCATGAAGATACACCAAGGGCACTGGCAATACTTGTAGCTGCTGTAACCATAAGATGGCCGCCTGCCGCGATGGATACAAACCCGGCAATGAGCACCAAGCCATCCTTCCAAGACGCGGTCTTCCCTTCCAATTCTTCCAGCTCGTCATCTCCCACGTTCTCTCGTTTGATACCGAGATAGATGAGATACGAAATAAGCAGCGCCATAAGGCAACCACCAAAGATGCGGCCTAACTCACCAGTCATCGAGACCAGTAAAATACCTACGGTGGTGAGGAAAAGAAGCAAGCCATCGCGATAAACGATGGTCTTATTGGATACCAATGGCTTGATCATGGCCATAGTGCCAAGAATGAAACCGAGATTGAAAATATTGGAGCCAACCACGTTGGACAAGGAAATGTCGTTGTGACCACGCAGGGCAGCGTTGACCGTGACCAGAAATTCCGGTGCGGACGTACCGAGCGCCACGATAGTCAGACCAATGACGAGTTCGGAAACGTTGTATTTACGGGCAATCAACGCAGCAGATGCCACGATCCAATTGGCTCCGAACCAGAGCAGCAGCGCAGACGCGCAAAAGGTAGCGATATCGATGAACATGATATGGTTTGTAAGCTAAGGGTGCGTTACGGGCAAGAACTACTGGTCGTTCTCGAGTTTATCTTTTTTCCACGGCCTGACGAGATTCGGCTTTGGCTCAGTCCACGGAAGCACAGTCTCACGGCTGGGTGCGACCTTGATGACCTCGGAAGAATCACCACGCTGCACACGAACTTGAATAAGCTCTCCAGTCTCTTCAAAATGACGACGAGCCTTGGATGCATACGATGAGACCAACGAGGCAGCATCCTTGATGGCGTCCGGCTCCCAATCGCCATCCAAAGGACGACACACAGCCAGCGGGCCGGGGAAATCTTCAATATTGAAAGTGTAATCTGTCGGTTCAACACAGCGTTCGAGCTGCGCATTGTCAGCAGCAGTACGACCAAAAGTGAGCCAGTGGTTTCCAGCCCAATATTGACGTCCTGCGCGAGCGAGCGAGAAATCTTTGGGAGAAGGCGTCGGGCGGTGCATCAACAATTTCACAAAACGGGCAGCACCGCTCCCCTCTGTCAGACAACAACCACCTGCGGGAGTGGGAACCTCGGTAAAACCATAGTGTTCAGCCGCAGCCATCTGCTCCTTGCGCCCACGCCCATACCAGCCATGAAGCTTTTCGCGATCAACCAGCCCGGATTCTTCCATGGGAGTAATCGGCTGTTTCTTGGCGCAAAGGGGACGAAGCAACACCTTGCGAACATTAGCCCGCTTGGTGATGAGATTAAGCGCATCCTCACGCTGGCTCATGGGGCGCTGCCCTACCACTTCACCGGAAATGAGAAATTTGGCGTCGAACTCGGGCAGCATACTCACTGCATGGGAAAGCATGGTGATCTTGCAGTCGATACACGGATTGAGCCACTTACCGTACCCCTGTGACGGATTCAATGTCATATCCACGTACTTCTGGCTGATATCCACGGCCATAGCTTCAATACCATAAAGCTCCTCCCACTTGGGGAGATCCGGCTCATGCCCGAAAAACGGCGTGACAAAATGCAGACCGAGGACGCTCAGTCCCTGATCCATAACAGTCCGCATGGCGAGGATGGAATCCAGGCCGCCAGACAACAGTGCGAGTGCATCGTATTTCCTTCTCATGGGTCGGACCCTTATTGGAGAATTGTTCCTAAGGCAAGCATTACCGGGCAGTCTAAGCCGGTAGGCAACCGAATAGACATATGGTAATTATCGCCCACAAGATTTCTAGGAGAATATATGAGCGGTATTAAATGGAACGACGAGCTCGGTCTTGGTGTTAAAGAAATTGACGACCAACACAGAGAACTCATTGATATAGCAAACAGCCTCATCAAAGCGGTGGAAAACCAGGCAGGACGTTCAACCGTCGAAGCGGTTATCAAAAAGCTACGAGCATACACAGTTGCTCACTTCACTGCGGAAGAATTGCTGATGAGAGAAGCGAAATACCCCAAACTGGGAGTTCACGAGACTGAGCATCGCAAGTTAAAAAGAGATGTCCAACAGTTCCAACAAGAGTTATATAAAAGCAAAGGGCCAACACCGAATGAGATCCTTGCTTTCATTAAACGCTGGCTCCTGGACCACATCCTGACCTTTGATCGAGGATTCGCACGGTATCTCAAAGAAAAGGACGCCGAAGTTAAAGTCGTCCAAGTATAGCGCAATGGAGGCAGCATGAACCGGATTGAATGGAACGACGAACTCAGTATGGGCGTGAGCGAAATTGACGACCAGCACAAAGAATTGATTCGTATTGCCAACGGCCTCATAAATGCCGTGAACAAAGGTGCGGACACACGAGTGCTCAACAATGTCATCACCAAACTCCGCGCTTACACTGTTTTCCATTTCAATTCCGAAGAACAGCTGATGCACGATCACCGATACCCCCGCCGTGGTGAGCACGAAGCAGATCACAATCGCCTCAAGAAAGACGTAAAAGAGTTCCAACGCACACTCTACAAGAAGCGCGATCTCACCCCGCATGCAGTCCTCGATTTTCTTAAAGTATGGCTGCTCAAACACATCCTTTCGGCCGATCGCGAACTGGCCACATTCATCAAGGAAAAGCGTAATGAGGATAAAGTTGTGACCGTTTAGTCGCAAACCTCTGCCGTTCCTTCGTAAATTCCGTCTTCTCACACCCACCACACACCAGTTGCCCGCCGGGTCGGTATCTGGTATCTGAACGTGTTGCTTAAGTTGTTGCGTCTGTAACTCCCAAAGGAGATTCCCATGGCACGAAAAGCCGTCGATCCCGAAGTATTGCGCAAAGAAGCGCTCGGAACCGCACTGACGACCATTGAACGCAAGTTCGGTAAAGGGTCGATCATGCGACTCGACGACGAGGCGTCGCACTCCATTCCGTTCATTCCCACTGGCTCCATCGGCCTTGATATGGCCCTTGGTATTGGTGGCGTTCCACGCGGACGAGTTATTGAAGTTTATGGCCCGGAATCATCGGGTAAAACCACCCTGGCGCTGCACATTGTGGCCCAGGCACAGAAACAGGGCGGCAATGCAGCATTCGTTGATGCCGAGCACGCCCTTGATCCCAGCTACGCCAAGCGTCTGGGTGTCAAAACTGATGAACTGCTTATTTCCCAGCCGGACTATGGTGAGCAGGCCCTCGAAATCGCCGATCTGCTGGTTCGCTCCAGCGCTGTTGATGTTGTGGTTATCGACTCCGTCGCCGCCCTCATCCCGCAGGCAGAACTCGAAGGCCAGATGGGTGAGACTCAGGTTGGTGGGCAGGCGCGCCTCATGTCGCACGCTCTGCGTAAACTAACTGGTACCATCCACAAGTCCAATTGCGTTGTCATCTTCATCAACCAGATTCGTATGAAGATCGGCATGACGGGTTACGGTAACCCCGAGACCACTTCCGGTGGTAACGCGCTCAAATTCTACGCCTCCTGCCGCCTCGATATCCGCCGCATCCAGACTCTGAAAGACAAGGATGAAGCATTCGGTATCCGAGCCCGCATCAAGGTCGTAAAGAACAAAGTGGCCCCGCCCTTCCGCCAGGCTCTGGTGGATGTCATCTACGGTACAGGTATCTCCCGCATGGGTGAACTTATCGACATGGGCGTGGAGCACGGCATCATCGAAAAATCCGGTTCCTGGTTCGCCTATGGTTCCGAGAAGCTCGGTCAGGGTAAGGAAAATGTCCGCCAATTGTTGCAAGACAACCCGGATATTGCCGAATCCATTGAAGAGAAACTAATGACGCATCTCGGCTACCGCGATGCGCCTGAAGAAGAAGCTAGCGGAGACGCTGGCGAATAAATTGTTTTGAAGCCCGGTTAAAGCGCCTTGGGCCATTGCCCAAGGCGCTTTTGTCTGGAAATTTTTTTTGGAGAATTTGAAAATGAAAGCTGCTGAGATCCGTAAACGTTTCCTGGAATACTTCGAGAAGAACGGCCACTCCATTGTGGAATCCGCTCCCCTCACTCCCAAGAACGATCCGTCCCTGATGTTCACCAACGCAGGTATGGTTCAGTTCAAGAAGCTGTTCCTGGGACAGGAGAAGCGCGACTACTCCCGTGCCACCACCTCCCAGAAGTGCCTCCGCGTCGGCGGTAAGCACAACGATCTGGAGAACGTTGGCCGCACTGCGCGTCATCACACCTTCTTCGAGATGCTCGGCAACTTCTCGTTCGGCGACTACTTCAAGGAAGACGCCATCAAATTCTGTTGGGAATTCCTGACCGACGAGCTCAAGCTCGATAAAGAGCGTCTCTATATTACTATATATAAAGACGACGACGAAGCTGGTCAGATGTGGAAAGACCTCTGTGACATCCCTGACGACCGTATTTTCAAGCTGGGCGAGAAGGACAACTTCTGGTCCATGGGTGACACCGGCCCCTGCGGTCCCTGCTCCGAAGTTCACTTCGACCAGGGCGAAGAAGTCGGCTGCGGCCCGGATTGCGGTATCGGCAAATGCGACTGTGACCGCTACCTCGAAATCTGGAACCTCGTGTTCATGCAGTACGATCAGGCCGAAGATGGCACTCGTACCGACCTGCCCCGCCCATCCATCGATACCGGCATGGGCCTTGAGCGCATCGCCGCTGTCTGTCAGGGCGTGGCCTCCAACTACGAGACCGACCTGTTTCAGTCCATCATTCAGTACACCGCTGATCTCGCTAGCGTGAAGTACCGTGAGAATGAAGAAATCGACACCGCATTGCAGGTCATCGCCGACCACTCCCGCGCCATCGCTTTCCTCATTCCCGATCAAGTACTGCCCTCCAATGAAGGCCGTGGTTACATCCTGCGTCGTCTCATCCGTCGCGCTTACCGTTTCGGCAAGCTGATGGGCCTCGAAGGTTCCTTCCTCTGGAAGACCGCATCCAAGGTCGTCGAAGACATGGGTGGTCACTACGCCGAGCTGGAAGAGACCAAGAAATTTATGATCGAAGTTGTCCAAGGCGAAGAGGAAGGCTTTGCCAAGACCCTCGACAAGGGCCTCGAAATGCTCGAAGGCGAACTGGAAGAACTCAAAAAGGCCGGAGTCAAATCCGTACCCGGCGAGATCACTTTCCGCCTCTACGACACCTACGGTTTCCCCATCGACATCGTGCGTGACATCGCCGAAAAAGATGGCATCGATGTAGACGAGCCTTCTTTCGAAGCACTCATGCAGGAGCAGAAAACTCGCTCCAAAGCAGCATGGAAAGGTTCCGGCGAAAAAGACGTAGCTTCCATCTTCCAGACTCTTCTGGAGCAGGATGTCACTTCTGAATTCTCCGGTTACGAAACCATGATCGATCAGTCCGACATCGCCTACCTCATGAGCATGGACGGCAATGTTGTCGAATCTCTGCCCAACGAGGCAACTGGTTGGCTGGTCGCAAAGACCACCCCGTTCTACGGCGAGTCCGGCGGACAGATGGGTGACACTGGCGAAATCGCCGCTTCATCCGGCAAGGCCATCGTCATCGAAACGGTCAAGCCGTCCCAGAATCTCACCGCTCACAAAATTCAGGTTGCCGAGGGCGAAATGAAAGTAGGCGAGTCCTGCTTCCTCAACGTAGACCGAGGCCAGCGTCTCGCCACCATGCGTAACCACACCGTGACCCACCTGCTGCACGCTGCACTGCAGACCGTGCTCGGCGAACACGCCAAGCAGGCTGGTTCTCTCGTCGGTCCCGACCGTCTCCGTTTCGACTTCACCCACATCAAGGGTCTGTCTAACGACGAGCTTGCTCAGGTCGAAGCTATCGTGAACCAGAACGTGCTCGACGCCATCCCGGTAGAGCGCAATGTCATGTCCATCGCAGACGCACAGGCCAAGGGTGCAACCGCGCTCTTCGGTGAAAAATACGGCGACACCGTATCCATCATCGAAGTCCCCGGCGTCTCCATGGAATTCTGCGGCGGTACACATCTCGAAAACACCGGCATCGCCGGGTCTTTCGTCATCACCTCCGAAGCAGGTGTCGCAGCAGGTATCCGTCGCATCGAGGCAGCAACTGGCGGCAACGCCACCGCATACCTCAACGAACGTCGCGCCGCAGTGGCCGAAACCGGAGCCATGCTCAAAGCCCGCCCCGAAGAGCTCACCAAAAAGGTCGGCGATCTGCAGAAGCAGGTCAAAGACATGGCCAAAGAGATGAAGTCTCTGCAAGCCAAGCTCGCATCCGGCGCAGGTCGTGACATGATGAGCGAAATGGAAGAGATCAACGGCGTCAAAGTCCTCGCAGTAGAGCTCGAAGCCCCGAACATGGGCGTGATGCTCGAACAGATGGACGCACTCCGTTCCAAGATCGATTCCGGCATCATCTGTCTCGTAGCCGGACACGACGAAGGCAAGGTTTCCGTAGCCCTCGCCGTCACCAAAGATCTCCACGACCGCTACAAAGCAGGCGACCTCATCAAGCAGGTAGCAGGCGAAGTAGGCGGCGGAGGCGGAGGACGCCCCGACCTCGCAAGAGCAGGCGGCTCCAACGCAGCAGGCATCCCCAACGCTATCGCAAAAGTGAAAGAGTTGGTTGCTGGCTAGATAGAAAGAGAAAGGCAGACGGGAACGCCTTCGGCGATTGATGGGTGATTTCGTCTCCGACGGCTAAAGGACATGTCCTTTAGAATCCTATTGAGCCTCCGGGCTTCAGCCGTTATCGAGTCATCGAGCCTTACGGATGTAGACAGCAGCGATCGGCCTCGCAGGGCGAAATAACGCTTGGCCGCTTCGCAGTTAGCGATTTGAGCCGATAAAAACGAATGCAACGACGCACCATGTACTAAACATGGTGCGTCGTTTTTTTCGACTCAAATCGCGAGAAAGACTAAATAGAAATTTTATTTATTAGGAACCCATTCATGTGCAAGTTCTGCAGCTTCCTTACGTTCTGCCCAATTCATCTGAAGACTAAGAACCTGCCCTAGCTCTGCTGCTGCATCATTGCCTTGCTTCGATGCCAATATAACCCACATAGCCGCTTGCACGTTGTCTTTCTTAACACCCTTTCCTAGACAATAATAACTAGCCATGAGCAATTGAGCATCAGAAGAATTTTGATTCGCAGCCTTCAAGGTCCAATGGACAGCAGCCTTTTCGTCAACAGCAACACCCTGCCCCAATTCATACATTTCTCTAAGACGGAGTTGTGCGGAAACGTCACCCTGCTCTGCTGAGACCATAAACCACTTAAATGAATCCTCATAAGACTGCTCAACACCAAACCCATCAAGATAGCACAACCCAACGATTCTAGCAGCGACAACATCGCCTTGCTTTGCCTTATCCTTGAAAAGAGGGAATGCCTTACCCGCAACCATTTGCCCTTCTGGAAGGGAACCATGAAAAGTTTTATATACTATCAATGCCTCTGAATGACCTTGCTCGGCAGCCTTTGCCACCCACAGAAAACCTTCTCTAGGATCAGACTTAACCCCGTTACCAGTGACATATTGCCCCCCCAAACGAAATTGCGCTTCAGCATTTCCGTTTTCAGCCAATGGCTTCCATATTTTAAAGGCCTTCTCATAATCCCCATTTTAGAATGCCTTAACTCCATCATCGAATACACTGCTTGCAAATGCCACACTGCCTAACAGAAAAATGAAAACACAAATTAACAACACAACAATCTTCTTCATATTAAACAGTCCTTCAAATCCGTTACAATCAAAGCCAACGCCCATAGTTATTCGAAAGGCTTTACAGAAAGACCTTTGAGATAGCAAGAACAGGTAGCTCCAATGCAACACATAGCCCTGTGCTTCAAGCGGCCTAGAAGCTGACCACGCAACCAGCAGCGTCTCGTTCAGACTGGCACTGGAGCGAAGCGAAAGAACGCCAGTCTGAAAGCTGCTAGCGTGGATCAGATTCTCGCCGACGAAACACAAAGGCGGCCAAGCTACTCCCCCGGCACTTTTTTGGTTCCTTTTTTGGTGCCCTCCAAAAAATGAACCGCCCCGCCCGCGCAGGGCGGCCAACGGCAGTTTCATCATTCTTAATAAGAGGGCGCAGCCCGACCTCCCCCCTCTTCCAAAACAAAAGCCCCTCCCTGAATAAATCAGAAAGAGGCTCCCTAACTCTTCTCAAAAAAGAAATCTCAAAAACTATTCACTAATAACAACAAACCCAGCCTCATGAGCAGGCTCAACCTCATGATGACAACCAGCCATAGCCCCAATAAGCACACCCAACACAGCTACGCACAGTAATACTTTCTTCATAATACCTCCTACGGATATATTCACCAGTTTACCACCTATTAACAATCCATTCAAAACATATGTTTGAAATATTCTATGCCGAATGATAGCAAGCCAGAAAAGCTTTCGTCCGTTATAAACCCACTCCCACCCCCAAAAAAAAGCTTGTCCCCCAACACCAAATCAGTTAAGTACCTCTTCCCAGTCGTGACCTCCGGCGTAGCGCGGGCTTACCCGTTACAACCTAGCTCGTGAGCGTTTGTTGAAGGATTATGGCAGGATACAATACGATGCAACAATGGCTGGCATGCAGGGAAATGCTCTGATTTTGCCACCAACTATTTTTTGCTTTTTTAAGGAGCAGTTTTATGCAGACATATAGCCCGAAGCCGGAAGACGCGAACCGCGAATGGTTCATCGTCGACGCCACGGACAAAATCCTGGGCCGCCTGTGCACCGAGATCACCACTCGCCTGCGTGGCAAACACAAGCCCGAATTCGCCCCCCACATGGACATGGGCGACTTCATTGTCGTAATCAACGCCGAGAAGATTAAAGTCACCGGCCAGAAGCTCGACAAGAAAATGTACTACAAGCACTCCAACCATCCCGGCGGTCTGAAAGAAAAGACTCTGCGCGAGATGTTGGACAAGAAGCCTGAGAACGTCATCACTGCCGCTGTTAAAGGCATGCTGCCGAAGAACAAGCTTTCCGCTCAGCTCCTCAAGAAGCTGAAGGTCTACGCTGGCTCCGAGCACCCGCACGCAGCCCAGGCTCCTAAAACTTTGGAATTTTAATCGGGGATTATCATGAGCGATTTCACTTACTCCACTGGTAAACGTAAGAACGCTATCTCCCGTACCCGCCTCTACGCTGGTACCGGTCAGATTACCGTTAACGGTCGTCCTTTCGAGGATTACTTTCCCCGCAAAACCCTGCAGATGGTTATTCAGCAGCCGCTGAAACTCGTCAAGATGCTCGACAAGTTCGACATCAAGGCCAACTGCTCCGGCGGTGGTGTTTCCGGTCAGGCCGAAGCACTGCGTCACGGTATCTCCCGTGCACTCTGCGAGATCGATCCCGAACTCCGCGCTGTTCTGAAGCCCGCTGGTCTCCTGACCCGTGATGCTCGTAAGAAAGAGCGTAAGAAGTACGGTCTCCGCGGCGCCCGCGCCAGCTTCCAGTTCTCCAAGCGTTAAGCCGAGAGACTTCTGGAATACCCAGACCATTACAAAGGTCGGTACCATTTGGTGCCGACCTTTTCTTTTGTCTAAACACACGCGACTACAACCAGCTAATAAGCCGCACCTTTTGTCGCCTACATAGTCGCCATTTTTCTACTTGAACAGAATTCCCTGTAGCGGTAGATTCTTGGCAATATCTTTTGAGCATGGGGAATGGGATGGGCGGATTTCGGTATTTTCTTCTGAGCATACAAGCAACTCTTTTGTGCGCACTTATACTCTCGCCCGGCATTGCGCTGGCCGAGCTTAAAGTACTTACCTCAGAAGACCCACCAGCCAATTATTTCCATGAAGGTGAAATCTCCGGCACAAGCGTAGAGATTGCCCAAGAGTTACTGACCAGAATCGGTTCTCAAGCCAAGGTACAAATTGTACCTTGGGCGCGAGCTTTCGATTCAATATTGCACCAAAACAACGTGATGATCATCACGGCAGGCCAAACCCCAAATAGAAAGGGACTCGGCCTGCATTTTATCGGGCCAATTCTCACCCGTCATCACGCGATATACAAACGCAAAGACTGCGAGACCCAAGTCGATAGCATTGATGACATCAAACGTCAGAAACTGATCGTCGGCGGTTTGCGTGAAGACTGGCGTTCTCGTCATCTTTCAGAATGTGGCGTACCAATGGACCTCTCAAACGTCCTCACCAATAATCTCCAGAAACTTCAGAATGACCGATTCATGCTTATCGTTGGCTCTGATGTTGAAACACCAGCACAACTGAGCATAAGCAAACTCCCCGCTGACCACCTCGAAATCGCAGTAAGCATCAAGGAAGCGGGAAGCTATTTCATGTTCTCTAAAGACATTAATCCCACCACCCTTGCCAAGGCAAAGCAGGCATTCTTGGAGATGCAGAAGACTGATTTCTTCGACAAATTGGCTGCCAAATATTCAAAGCGATTTGGATATCAGCTCAGCTACTCACCAGATAAAGGCATCTACCGCTCTCTGCCTACAAACTAGCTCTCACTCCTTCCCCACTGCACAATGACGCTTACGTGTCATCTTTGTTATAGTAATGATTCATCACTTGCCCAAAAGTGTACAATTCTAGTATACCCCTTTTCATGCCATCAAAGAAGAAACCGCAGCCACGAATGCTGTTTGCTACACCGGACGGAGAAATTTTCGATCACCCCGACCTTCTGCTCATGTGCCGCAGAGGTGAGGAATTCGGTCTTCCCAGACCAGACGAGATCACTCCCCTGCCACCGGATTCAGAGTTTTTCATGCTCCCCGGACGCCATGCCATGGGCTACAATGTCGAGTCTGGCCAAGCCGAGGTAATGGAAGAACTTGCCGTTGCTGCTTTTGCCAGCCCGGCACACACTGTCACGGGCGTTTCCGCCTACGAGTCTGACCCAGACGCCCCAATCCTGCCCCTGCTCTCCTACGGAGCCATTGGGTACGCCAACGGGAAGTTTTGGGTTTGCGCCAAGAAGGTAGACGAAGACAAACGTCAGGTTTTCACCAAAATCCCACCAGACCGCATTGAAGCAGGAGCACGCAAGCTCATCACCGAAATGCCAGACAATCGCCTTGTGAACCATCTGGCAGGCTGTGCGCTTACCTCTGGCTGCCCTGCTGCAAAGAATTTATCCCTCGGTCGTTTCGAGTGCCCGCTACCTACATCACGCACCTGTAATGCGCGATGCATCGGCTGCATTTCCGAACAACCCGAGGATTCCGGTTTCCCATCTCCGCAGTGTCGCATCAGTTTCACACCAACCAAAGACGAAATCGTTGAAGTCATGCGACGTCACGAATCCCGTGAGCGCCGCCCCATCTTCTCTTTCGGTCAAGGCTGTGAAGGCGAACCGCTTCTCGAAGCAGAGCTTATCTGTGATGCTATCAAGGCGTACCGCGCCGACGGTGGCACCGGAACCGTTAACGTCAACACCAACGGCTCCAAACCACAAGCCATGCCTGCCCTCAAGATCGCAGGTGTGAACTCCATCCGAGTTAGCCTCAACTCCGCCCGGCCCGGTCCTTACGACGCCTACTACCGTCCCAAAGGATACACCTTCGACGATGTACGCGAGGCCATCGGCAAAGCCCACGACGTAGGCTTACACGTATCCCTGAATCTGCTCTACTTCCCCGGCATCACCGATACGGAGGAAGAATTCGACGCACTGGTAGAACTCGGCGAAAGCTGCAAATACGATTTCATCCAGCTCCGCAATCTCAATCTCGACCCAGAGCTGTATCTCAACCTCATGAAACCCTTCGGTCACTCGCCATGCATGGGATTCATGAACTTCAAACGACGCCTCAAGAAGGCACTTCCTTGGATTGATTACGGGTATTTCAACCCGTACCTAGGATAAGCCTCCGGCGGCCTTTCGGGGACTCTCCGAGGGCGCTTACCAGCGGGGTCTTAAGGCCGAGGGCCTTAAGAATCCCATAGGCGATAAGAGCCAAAATTAAAATCCCGAATCACGAACGCTTCGCTACGTGATTCGGGATTTTAATTTTGGCTCTTATCGCGGTGGTTTATTAGTGATTCAGTTCTCGCACCAATACACAAACTAACGCCCGAGCGCAGCGAGCTACATAAAGTTTTGGAGGGGAGATGGGATGGGGGTCCGGGTGAAACAAATAAAGGTGCTGTCCAATTGGACAGCACCTTTTTTATTTGTATCTCAGAGTGAGTTATTTACTTTTCTTCATGGCGAGGCGCATGCAGAAGATGGCGCCGCCCCAGGTGACACCGAGACCGATGCACATCATGACGATTGCGGAAGTAGACATAGTGGTGTCTCCTTTTAGTTAGTGCGGAGGAAACCGGGTGCAGCGTTCTTCTTCTTGATCACCATGGCGATGACGAAGAAGACAGGCAGCAGAGACCAACCGAGGATGATGAGATCCTTGGTACCGTAACCACCATAAGGGGTGCCAGCATCGGTGATCACGTTCATGATGAAGGTGTAGCCGAGGACTGCAACGGTAACGAGCTTCAGACAGATGTTCCACAAGTTGTTCACGGCAAAGTCAGAAGTGGCATTGACGTGAGTGCGGATGTCTTCGAGACCGACGACGTAGCTCATCAGGACGATCTCTGCCAGCGCGAGGCCGAGGATGCAGAGGTTGTTGATGAAGTGATCGACGATGTCGAGAATGAGCAGACCGCCACCAGTGGTGAAGATCAGCGTCATGGCGAAACCAAAACCACAAATAATGGATGCAGTCTTTTTGCGGCTCCAGCCGAATTTATCGATGAAGGAAGAGCAGACAGCTTCCACAATAGAGATGTGAGAGCTGACGCCTGCCATGGTCAGACAAACGAAGAACAGGGTACCGAAGAAGGCGGGGGCGGGCATCGTGTTGATGGCTGCCGGGATAGTGATGAACGCGAGGCCGACACCAGCACCAGCAACGTCAGAGACGGCCTGGCCAGTTTCGTGAGCCATATTGCCCAACACAGAGAAGATCATCAGACCGGCCATCAAGGAGAAGCCGCAGTTGATGAATACGGTCATTGCCGCATTGTTGTTGATATCAGCTTTTTTCGGCAGGTAGCTGGAGTAAGCCAGCATGATGGCGAAACCGATGGAGAGAGAGAAGAAGATCTGGCCGTAGGCATCAGCCCATACGGAGAAATCTGCCAACTTGGAGAAGTCAGGCTTGAACAGGAAGTCCAAACCGGTCATTGCGCCGGGCAGGTTCACTACGCGGAAGATAAGGATCAACACCAATGCGAACAGCAGAGGGATGAGGACCTTACAAGCGCGCTCAATACCTTTGCGAACACCGGAGGTGATGGCAAGCCATGTGACACCCCAAGCGAGAGTACAGGCGCCGAGGATAGGCCAGCGGATGCCGCCCAGTTCCAGCGGGGAACCGGTCAGACCGAGGTAATCACCAAAGAAGAAGCCCTTGGGATCAGTACCCCAAGCTTGAGTAAAGGCGAATCCTGTATAGTTTATGGTCCAGCCGATGACTGCTACATAGTAGATAGAAATAACGAGTGCAATGAGCACCTGCATCCATCCAAGGAATTCCCATTTAGAACCAAGGGAACGGAAAACTTTCGGTGCGGAACCACGGTATTTATGACCGAGGCCAAACTCCATAATCATGAAGGGAATACCTGCGGTGAGCAGTGCGAAGATGTAGGGAATGAGGAAAGCGCCGCCGCCGTTCTCATAGGCCATGTAGGGGAAACGCCAGATGTTTCCGAGCCCGATAGCAGAGCCGACCGCAGCCAGTACGAAACCAGCGCGAGAGCCCCATTGTTCACGTTGAGCCATTATAGATCACCTTTCGGTTTGAGAGTCGTCCCGCATCATTGGCGGGTAAAAAAGCAGGGGTGCGGTACACCAGGACATGAGGTGCAACCGGAAAGCGGAAAAGAATTCTCCCATTGCGCTAGGCGCACAATTCTTTATTTCATTTTTCGTTTTCTCCCCCGAGAAACGGGACTTGAATATGACAAAAATGGAGAATTGTCCACCAAACAACGAGTGGTTTTCAGAATAAAAAACGTCTTTTTACCGACTATACAGAATGCCTACTGATTTCAGTGGTTTTCATTGGAAAATGATATAGAATTTTCCCGAGAAAAAGCCCCGAATGAAAGGACTTCATCCGGGGCTTATTTATCGTATCTAGTTAGAAAGTCAGGACTGTAAAACCTTTGTCTGTGTAATTGGCGATAGAAGGATGGCCAGACATATCGTCCAGCAGCGGAAGGCCAGATTCTTTAACAGCATCCAGAACACCGAGCTTGGCAGAACACGCTTTGCACACACCGTCAATGAGCCCTTTTTCCTTGGCCTTCATATAGAGGGCGTAAAAAGGGCATTTTTCATCTTCCAGAGTGGGCACAAGCTTGACGGATGCGCCTTCAAAGACAATGGCAACGTCCTTGCCTTTCTCAGCCATATCGAGGCCGTTCAGGAGGACGTGAACGAAACACATGAGTTCACCATTAAATGCGTAAAGACAGAACATATTGTAAATCCTTTTATTCACGAGAAGACCTCCACTCAATGAGTGGAAGGCCTTCAATTAACAGAGTTTAGTCGTCGAAAGCCATGCTGACTTTCCACGCGTTCCACACCTTGCCAACGAGATCGGGGCCGGGATTGAGTACAGGCTTACCGGGCTTCCAGCCAGAAGGAGTGGCCTGAGTGCCTTTGGATTCACGCACGAGCTGGAACGCCTCAATCTGACGCAGAGTCTCACCTACATTGCGGCCAACGGGCGGAGTCAGGACTTCGTAGCCCACAATCACACCATCTGGGTCGATGAGGAAACGCCCGCGCACATCAACGCCAGCGGCCTCATCATAGACACCGTAAATTTTACCAATATTACCGCCACCATCGGACAGCATGGGGAATGGCACTTTGCCTTTGGTAATCATTTTGGAAAGTTCGTCGTCCTGCCACATCTTGTGGACGAACATGGAGTCGGTGCTCATGGAGAGGACCTGTACGCCGAGCTTTTCGAATTCAGCATTCTTCTCTGCGACCGCAGAGATCTCGGTTGCTCAAACAAAAGTGAAATCACCGGGATAAAAGCAAAGAGCGACCCACTGGCCAAGATATTCAGACAGTTGAACCTGACCAAATCCGTCATTAGTGAATGCGGGAGCAGTAAAATCTGGGGCTTTTTGACCAACTTTAATCATGGCTTCTTCCTCCACGGGTGCAGTTTCGGATTGCGGAACCTCTGTAGGCGATTCATCCACGACACTACCGCCGGGGCGGTCGCAGGTAATGTCTGCTTTTTCAGGCACGCCAAACTCCTCTTTCAGTGATCTTGTTTCGTAGCTGCGCCAAATCAACGAATAGGAATTATTCCTAATCAATACATGAACATCACTACACACGTTTATCTCGTTTGAAAAGTATGAAAAGAAATAATCTGTAAAAAACTATGAAATAATAGACGGAGCCAATGTGAAGCATACATCACTGTGCGCCCAAGCTGCCTGCTGACGGTCTTTCCTTGTGCTGTAAACGGCAAATGTGTACATATACAGTATGAGAATAGTATTAGCTTGTTCACTCCTCGTTATCCTTCTCTTGTCCCCCGCAACAAGTTCTGCGGATGGTATCCGAATTGTCTCCAACACCCTTCCCCCTCTGAAATTCAGCGAAAATGGAAAGGTCAAGGGAATCTCGGTGGACATCCTCACAAAAATCATGAAGCAGGCAGGCAGGCCGATAAATCCTGACGCCATCCAAACCATGGCCTGGGCGCGTGCTTATGAAGATGCCATGCTAATGCCGGGAACTATTCTCCTCAGCATTGCAAAGACAAAGGAACGTACACCACTGTTTAAGTGGGTCGGCCCTGTATACAAGATTCAGTTGGGGCTTATCGGAAAGGTAAGGCAGAACTTCAATATCAAGAAGGCTGCTGATGCGAGCGAATACTTTGTTGGAACACTTTTGAAGACAGCCCCTGAGCAATTGCTCTTCAGTCAGGGTTTTCCAAAGGACCGTGCTCATCGCATTCCCAAGACAGAGCAAGCGTTAAGAATGCTGGCTGATGGGCGCCTGGACTTATTTGCGCATACTGCGGATTCCACATTCTATATGATGCCGCAACTCGGTATCGATCCAAAGCAATTCAGGGTGTATTACGTGATTAAGGATGTGGAACTCTACATCGGGTTGAACAACAGTTATAGCGACGAATTCGCAACCAAGTTGCAAAAGCAACTCGACGAATTGAAGAAGCCCGGCCCTGATGGTGTGAGTGAATATGATCGAATAGTGAAGAAGTATGTCCCATAGCGGCTATCCGCATATGACTTTATGATGAACAAGACCTCAGGCCGACGGCTTGAGGTCTTTATTTTCAGAGCAAACTCAACGTTTATCTAAAATATGTGCAAGGCTTCCATCGCCCCGCATTTCATCCAACACGCGATTGATGTCAGCAATATGCTCGACCAAGTGAGAGAGACGAGAAATTCCTATATGCCAGTAATAACTTGAATACTCATTGGGCGCAGCGGTTATTCTTTCGGCCCATTCTGGGTTGTCTGCTAAAAGAGGCTTAATAATAGTCTCGTCTTCGATAACCAAATCTACACGTCCAGCCTAGAGCATACCAACTTGTGCTTAGTACCGGCATCTTCACAAGGAGGTGCCAGGCTATAAAGCACAGCAAGCAGAAGGATGGAAACAAAAATGGTCCACCGTTGACATTTTACCTACCGAAGTATTCCCAATAAATTATTTACTCATTAAACAGGTGAAGTACATTGATACAGGACAAATTACACTTGTGGCTTTAGCTGAATCAAACCCATTAATGTCTACTTTCCATTATCTTTGGGAGGATTCTATCCATAGTTCCATCAGCCTCCATCAAATCAAGGGCAGCCGAAAGCTTCCGGGCAAGCTCTCTCCCCTCTTCGGTTGGCTGGCAGGCAATGTATGTAGCCTGCTCATGCAGAACTACCGAAAGGTCATAATCAAAACCAGTTAACTTCATCATGTTCAAGGCAGATAAAGCGGTATATCCATCAGCCACGACAACATCTATCCTTCCTTCGAGAAGCTTCTTTAAACTCCCATCGGTGGTGTCAGCGTAATCAATTTCGATTTCCTCATTCACCGTAATTGAACGAGGGAACGAAAAGCCCCTGGTCAGGCCAATACGCAGCCCTTCCAAGTCTTCGATGGTCTCAGGAATTGCATCTCCCTTTCGGACAAACGCATGAATCTGCTTGGTAAAAATAGGTCTGGTGAGCGCGCTGTCCTTTGCCAAAGTCACACGTAAAGCAGGGATAATGGCAATGACTTCTTCATCTTCAAAATAGCGCATGGCCCGCTTAGGGGGCGCCATTATGATTTCATATTGAATGTCAGCTCTCTTCGCGGCTTCGTTCAGCAATTCCATGAAAGCTCCAGATTCTCTATCCTGAACGAGCAATGGGATATAGTAGCTGGCAATTCGATATGTTTTGGAGGCTCCATCTGTCGCCAAGGAAAACGACGCAAAAACAAGCAATCCAGCTATCAATAGCACCGTAATAATACGCACTCCTGAACCTCCTTAACCGCAGTTCTCTATCTTTGTAACAAAGGTACCACATCAGGAGTGTTATGAAAACTTTGAGACAGAGACTCGGGCTGAAGGCTCAGATGGGTAAAGGGGAGCAATGTAGGAGGTAATGAGGCATGTTTGGGTGTTGCTACCAAGTCCTCTATTACAGAAGTACATAATAAAAGCCTTGATGCTTGGCGATGTACCAAGGATCAAGGCTATTTATTACGTGGTCGGGGCGAAGAGATTTGAACTCCCGGCATCCTGCTCCCAAAGCAGGCGCGCTACCAAACTGCGCCACGCCCCGACAAAATTCTGAGGATTGCCACTGGCTGCGTTGCTGGGAATAATTCGGTCCCTTGCGTATTAAAAATACGCGGCGGTCCCGGATTTTCATTGCGCCTTGCCAGATACTAATCCTCAAAAATCTAGCTTGCGCTTGAAACAACTGCGCCGAGTGGATTGTCTGTCTACTGAAAAAGAGTGTGCTTGGCAAGCACCTATCCTAATTCAATGCCAGATATTTTTTCTCCGCACTTGGTGCACTTGCCTTTATTGATAGATGGCATGGATGACGCGAAGCCGGAACGGTTGATGAGAAGCGCTCCGCAACCGGGACACATTGTATGCTGCATATCCAGGTTCGGCATATTGCCAATGTATACGTATTTTAACCCTTTAAGCTTACCCATTTCATATGCGGACAGAAGTGAATCGCTCTGGGTTACGGCCACATCACCCATCTTGTAATCGGGATGAAACCGAGAAATATGCCACGGCGTATCCGTGCCAATCTCACTCACAAGAAAATTCGTGAGCTCTTCCAATTCTTCGGGAGAATCATTTTTCCCGGGGATAAGCAGTGTGGTTACTTCCAACCACCAGCCAAGTGTATGTTTGATGTACTTGAGATTATCCAGAACCGGGCCGAGCTTTGCGCCGGAAATATCTTTGTAAAAATCTTCAGTGAAGCATTTGAGGTCTACATTAATAGCATCTATGTGCGGCCCAAGCTCATCCAGACATTCCCGGCTCATATAGCCATTGGACACCACAATATTCTTCATGCCTCGTTCATGTGCAAGCCGAGCCGTATCCTGCATGATTTCAAAAAAGATGGTGGGTTCCGAATAGGTGTAGGAGATGGAAGCGGCCTTGAGCTTAGTTGCTTCATCCACCACTTCTTCAGGCGACATGGTCCGACCTTCGATTCGGGCCTCCTCTCTCGGAGGTTGGGAGAGCGACCAATTCTGGCAGAAACTACAAGTGAGATTACAGCCCATGGTAGCAAAGGAATACGTGCGTGTGCCGGGTTGGAAGTGATAGAGCGGTTTCTTTTCTACCGGGTCAAGATTAAGCGCAGCTATCTTGCCGTAATTGAGCGCATAGAGCGTCCCTTCTCGATTTTCTCGCACACCGCATAAGCCGCGCGATCCTTTTTGAATGACGCAGTAATGATTGCACAGGCGGCATTGCACCATACCGTCCTTGAGCCCCTTCCAGAGTCGTGCTTCCATCATGAGAAAACCCTCCTGGCGGGAGTATGCCAGAAGGGTTTGATTTCGTCATTGATTGCTTTAGCTGTAGATGCCTACTTGTACTCCTGCGTAGTCGTCGTAGTCGTTTCTACATCCGTGGCATTATTGTACCCAGTGCTCGTAGTAGTGGTAGAACCGGATTGAGGCCACTTGGTGTCAGGATTTACCGTGATAATCACCTTGTCGTACCAATCCACTTCTTCCGCCTTGGGACGAGCCTTGGAGCGTATGGTTGTTTCACCATCTTCGTTGGTTCCAAACGTATTGGTACCAGTCCCTTCACCCTGCTCGGTGCCAAAGGAATTGTTTTTCCGATTCTTGGCTGTATCCTTATTTACAAAGGTAGATCCGGCAAAGGCAAAAGAGAGCGTCAAAAAAACGGTCATGGTTGTGAGTATGAGTATCTCACTGAAATTTCGCATGGTTTCCTCCATGGCAAGGATGATTCTATTTTCATTATGAATACTGACCTGTCGCAGAAATGGCAATGCAAATGATAGACCGACAGGACGTATTGCCTTGCCTCAAAAAAAACAGCCGCCCCGAAGGACGGCTGATATCAAACCCGCTCAAAGCTACTTCTTCTGGGTGGGATAGCCACTCTTGTTCCATTCCGTCCATCCACCCTTGAGAGCATATACATCGAGGAATCCCAACTTGGTCAGTGCTCGCGCCACCCGGGCGCTGGTGTATTCATCGTGTCAGGCGCAGTAGAGCACTATCTTCTGCTCCTTCTTGTATTCCTTCGCCCAACTATCCACGTCGTTGTATGCCTTACGAACAGCGTTCTTGATCATCAACTCACTGCCATTGAAATCAGAGCCACGACGAACATCAATTATCACGATATCGGGAGAATCAATCTCGGCAAGCAATTCTTTTGCTTCCATGCGCTCAGCCCTATCACCGGGAAATGCAGACCCGGCAAAAGCTGTCACCGTCAGTCCTAAACTGACAACACATAAGGCTACGAAAAACAAAATCCTTTTGGGCATGACAATCCTCCTGTTGGAACACTTTGTTCTTTTGGTGATAAGAATAATTACCAACACCGTACATTATTCTGGAGGATATGAGCAAGCGAAGGCGAATGAATGTCGTTATTTTTGGATCATGGTGAAGCTGATATAACTATGCCCTGAAATAGTGATGTGGCTGACGTTGTCCGCAATGCGCCCCAGTAGAATCAGGCCGAGTGACTTGAGGTCATCATCAGTGCAACTCTCCAGTTTCAGCAACTCGCGAGCAGCCAGTTCGTCGGCTTCGGTCTCAAATTTAGTTCGCCCGGATATCTCTACCCGAATCCCTGCCCGCGAACTACGGAAAGCAAATGAAAGAACTCCATCAACCTCTTTGGATTGGAATTCATCACGCATGAACATGAAAATTTCTTCGCACGCCAACTCCAAATATCCAGCATCATGCCCACTAAGGCCGAGCTTGCCTGCCACGAGTGGCAGTTGCTTTTGCAACTCCGACAATTGCTCCATGACAGCTTTCAGGCGAATGACATAGGCGCGATGCGTACCATAGTGTGTCATCAAAGTGAGCAAGACAGCCACCAAACCACCAAGTGCCACCCCATTCTTCACGAGCGGATCGAGATAATTGGGGAAAGCATATGGAAAGAATTTACCGCTGCTTGCTATCAGCCCCACGCAGAGTGACAAGCCTGCGATAACACCATTTCGATGATTGATTTCCGTTGCTACCAGTTGCAGGCCAGACGAAAAGAGATGGGCAACCAAAACCACGCCAACGCCGCCGATGACAGGCTCAGGAATATGGACAAGCAAAAGCAAAGCTTTTGGCGAAAGAGCGACTCCAGCAAGCATCAAGGATGCTACGGCGGCCAACCTTCGAGTTGCCACTCCCGTCATTCCCATGAGGGGGATATTCGCAGAATGAGACGAAGAAGGCATCCCGCCTGCGAATCCTGCCAAGAGCATCCCAACACTATTCGCGTAGAGACCGCCTTGAAGCGCGTCATAGTCAACTTTCTTCTGCTCAGGCTTCGCTACCTTCTGCAAAATCATCGCATCACCAGCGTATTTGATACTGGTCGCAAGCACTGCCAGAGCAAAAGTGAGTGAGAGCGTCCAATGTTCAGGCTGATCAGGGGAAAATGTAAACCCGGGCCATTCGCCGCGGGGAAGGCCAAACCACGATGCTTCTTCAAGGCCCTCAATAACGGGGAGCCCCGAAAGCGCTGCCACCAATGTTCCGGCAAGAATACCTAGGGTCAGTCCCCACGGGCGTAACCGCTTCCCGCTGAACCATTCAACGCCAACCATGATAAACACCGTCACCAGCCCTGTCATGATATCGAGCAATGCTTCCTGTCCGTAAAGATGCCCGGCATCACCCCATGTGGCCACAGAGTCTTTAAGCAGCCCTACCACGGCAAGCATAATGATCACACCACCCACAGTGGGGGTGAGAATGTGACGCATGAAGCGAATGAGGTAACTGAATAGAACCTGAAATGGCGAAGAGACCAATACCATGCCCATGAGTAAAGGGATTCCCCCCATTTGCATGGCAGAATGTGCGCAAGACATAAAAGCCCCGGATGTTCCCATGAACATGGGAGACCCGAGGCCAAAATTCTTATTCTTAATCAATTGCAACAAGGTTGCAGCGGCAGCACAAAGAGCTGTGGCGCAGATCAAATAATGGGCTTCCGCATCGCTGACATCATAGATATTCACCAGCATGACAGGAACCAGAATGATACCGGAAAACAGCACAACAACGTGCTGAGCAGCCAGCATACAAATCAGCCCCCACGAGCTCTGCTGTAGCGAGTGTTCTGTTTCAACTGCGGTATGATGGGAATTCATACTGTGGAGGTAGCACATGCGGGATTAATCAGTCCATACCATGAAAAAGCCCCTGAATGTGAACATCCAGGGGCTTGCATAAACGAGAGGAAAAGACGCTTACGGGAAGATGACTTCAACCTGTTCTTCTTCAGGCTTGCGCTCCACGATTTCACCAATACGGAATGCATCAACATCATCACGAGCATCGAGCATTTCCAGAGCCTTCTCAGCCTGATCTGCTTCACAAATGAGAATGTAGCCAACGCCGCAGTTGAAGATCTGGAGCATTTCCGGCCAAGAAAGGTCACCCTGCGTTTTGAGCCATTCGAAAATGGGCAGCATGGGCCAGGAACCGAATTCGACCTTAGCAGCAGTGTTTTCGGGCAACACACGCGGAACGTTGTCATAAAAACCACCGCCGGTAACATGGACCATGCCCCGAACTTCTACGGATTTAAGCAGCTCAATGACAGGCTTCACATAAATATGTGTCGGCTGAATAAGCACCTCAGCAACAGTTTTGTCTGTGCCGGGGAAAGTATCGTCATTCTTGAGACCGGACTCACCAAGAATCTTGCGGATGAGCGACCAGCCATTGGAATGTGCGCCGGATGAGGCCAGACCGATAAGCACATCGCCAGCAGCGACATTCTTTCCAGTGACCAGTTTCGGAGAGTCGACCATACCCACGGCAAAGCCGGAAAGGTCGTATTCGCCGTCCGGGTAGAATCCCGGCATCTCGGCAGTCTCGCCGCCGAGCAGTGCGCAATCGGACTGACGACAGCCTTCGCATACACCAGACACGACCTGTTCGGCTACGCCGGATTCCAGTTTGCCAGTAGCGAAGTAATCAAGGAAAAAGAGCGGTGCGGCGCCCTGAACAAGCACGTCATTGACGGACATGGCAACAAGGTCGATGCCCACGGTGTCGTGCTTGTCGAACATGAAGGCGAGCTTCAGCTTGGTGCCGACGCCATCTGCGCCTGCGACCAGCATTGGTGCTTCCATACCGGAAATTTCTGGTTTGAACAGTCCGCCGAAGCCGCCGATGTCGGTGGCCACGCCGGGAGTAAAGGTGGATTTCACCATGTCTTTGATACGGCTGACGAAGAGGTTACCCGCTTCGATATCTACACCGGCATCGGTGTATGCTTGGGAACGTTTGGCGCTGTCGCTCATTATGACTCTCTCCTCATGTGGTTGACAGGATGCGTCCTTATAGAGTGTTGGGGAGGGAAGTTCAAGTATAGTCTTGATGAGAATTCATATTGAAAGATATGGGAGAAAACAGAAACCAAGCCCCCTTCTATCCAATCCTTTTCTCAATAAAAAGGGCCGCTCCAACAGAAACGGCCTTTCATACATTCAAATCAAGAATTCTAAATAAACCAGTACATCATTACAAAATGACAAAAACTGCCACCAATGACGAACAGGTGGAATATCTCATGAAACCCAAAGAACTTTGGAAGGGGATCTGGCCATTTCAGCGCGTAAATAACTGCGCCCAATGAATAAAGCACACCCCCTGCTACCAGCCATGTTAACGCTGCTCCAGACAATGCCAAATACAGTGGATAAATACCCACCATGACAAGCCAGCCCATAGCGAGGTAAATTCCGGTGGAAAACCAACGAGGTGCGTGCAGCCAGAACACCTTCATCCCAATACCAAGGAATGCCAACCCCCAGATTACGCCAAAGATTGACCACCCCCACGGGCCGCGCAACGGGATAAGGCAAATCGGTGTATAGGTCGCAGCAATGTAGAAAAAGATCATTGAGTGATCGACACGCCGCAAAACCCGAATACCTTTTTCGGAAAGCGGAAGCCAATGGTAGAGCGTGCTAGCCGTATAAAGCAAAATCATACCGCCGCCAAAAATGGAGAAGGTCACGATATGCCACGGCATGGCAGGATTCACGGACCGCATGATGAGCAGAACTGTGCCCAGCACAGCCAGAGCCGCACCGATGCAATGTGTTAATCCACTCATAGGATCGCGAAGATTAGAAACCATATTACTCCCGTATTGCTGCTCGACCAAATGTAATCATATCTGGTTTGCCTCGGCTAAACAAGCGTTTGACCGAGAGCAAAATCCCAAAAGGGTCGAAGACTAGATTATTTAACGAAATACAGGAGCCACAAGAGAGTAGGCACCCCAATATCTGAAAAGAAAACAGGCCCGGCATTTCCTGGATTCACGTTACCATTCTCGCGCTGATCAGAAAGATGAACGAAGAATGCGCCACCAAGGAATACACTCGTGAAAATGATAGTAGCCAACCAGAACCCGTCGCGGAAAAAGAAACAGAGAATACCGCAAACACCCAGTGCGAGATTGGTGAAAGCGACTTCTTTCTGAAAAGGATTGCCCGCAGGCCAACCAATATAACCCGCTATTTCATCTGATTTGAAATAATGGCCCATAAAGGTCCACACGCCACCCAAGCCAACCTTGATGACCAGCAGCCACAAAAGCAACGTTGGAAGCGTGGGAGCATCCCAGACAAAGATATGCACGCCTGCTACAATCAGCGCTGCCGCGAGAAGATAGACGACGTACATATGCGAACGCTAGTCCATTAGCATGGGCTTCAATTCATTCCCGGTGGACGCTCCAGCACAAAGAGCAGCATCTTCCATCATGTCGGCCAGAGTAAAGCTATTGAGACGATCATACATGGCCTCTGCAGCCTCACACCAAAGTCGGCGGGTCAGACAAACGTCAAGACGATCACAATCCTCTTTGCCCGAGCGGCAATCAACAAGGCTGTCATCGCCTTCCAACACACGTACGACTTCGCCCATAGGGATCTCGGAGGCAGGACGAGCGAGGGTATGTCCACCACGAGGGCCACGTTTACTTTTTACATAGCCCGCATCCTTGAGCTTGCGGATGAGTTTTTCCAGATACTTCACCGACACGCCTTGGCGGTCAGCAATATCCTGAATTCGAACCAATCCACCGCCACAATTTTGGGCGATATCCAAGGCCATTCTCGTTCCGTACCGGCTTCTCGTGGTAAGACGCATGCTGTTTCCTTATAAGTTTCAGCAGTCCCCGGCGATCCCTCAAGCGCCAAAAACCAAACAATAACAGACTATTCAGGTCGATAAATTCTCATCATGAGTGCGTGAAATTATTGCACTTCATAAAAACGATTCATTTTATAGGGGAATTACCACAGAAAAAAGGCCGCGACAAGAAGTCACGGCCAAAGATCTATTTCCCACAACGCAGGTGTGCTTTTAAAAGGAAAGATCAGCTACCCTTACGACTCTTCATGTAAGCAGCAATGCCAAACAGCCCCAGTATGTAACCAATTCCACCAATAATCTCAGTAATACCAGGGCCAGCCTGATTCATATCAGCAAGCATCTGCTTCACCGGAGCCAGTTCGCGACGAACGACAGTTTCTACCTGCGCTATATCCACGCTACTTGCCGCGCCCGGAGTCCCCACTTCAGGAGCCGCTACAGCCATATGACCATGGTCCGGTTTCTCTGCCGCAAACGGCCCCTTAGCTGCACCAAATTCTTCATACTTAACCGTCCACTCAGCCTGATGCCCTGTGCCAGCCTTAAGCAGCATGCGCAAATTCATCTTCTCAGCACGAGCCTCATCAGGGATGACGAAATCAAACTTACCATTCGTATCCGTGTTACCCGAAAGCAGCATCCGCCCGGAGGCAGCGTCATACACTTCGATGATACCATCATGCACGCGCTTAGAACGGCTATAGCCGCTATCCGTCACAACGCTATTCCCATCGACATAGGCAAACAAATTTACTTTATGAGCTTGTGACGCAGCAGCCAGACAAAGCGTCATCGCCATGGCGATACAAATCCCAACAATCAAGCGAGTCATGATTATCCTTTAATGAGGCGCGGCGGCCAGAGCTTCGGGTTTGACCTTCGCAAGGAAAGTATAGGCAAATCCAGTAATCACACCTTCAATAACCATCACAGGCAAATGCGCCACCAGCAAGACCTTGGCCGCGCTCACAAATGCCTCACCAGATAAAGCCAGTGCGCCCGCAGTCAGTGTTGCGCTCAGCAGCATGGCCATGAAGCCACACGCAAACGCTGCCGCAAACTTCGACCCACTGCCCTTCTGCAGCAATGGCCGAAAGACATAAAAGCATAGCACTGCGGGAGCAGCCATAGTGAAGGTGTTCAGCCCCAGCACGCTCAGTCCGCCAAACTGGAACAGCACGGCCTGAAGCACCAGCGCCACCAGAATAGATGGGAAAGCTGCCCAGCCGAGAATCACACCAAGCAAGCCGCTCAGTACGAGGTGGGCGTTGCCCGGGCCAACCGGGACATGAACCAATGAGGCAATGAAAAATGCAGCGGACAGAATCGCCACTGTCATGATCTGATCATAGTCAATCTTCTTGAGGCCGATGGCAGTTCCCACCACCGACAGCCCAGCGCCGCCGAGCAAAACAGGAGCACTCAAGACTCCTTCCGAAATATGCATACGCGTTTCCGCCGCCCTTTCTAGTCAAATTCTCAGCTAACAACGCGCTGAATTCCAAACCGTTTTCGGCAGCGTGTTAACAATTGAGATTTTGTATACACCTCGTAGTCTGATTTTACAAGGTGTGTGTAGAGGAAAGAATGAAGGAAGCCGCCTCGTCCTGAGGTTCACCCCTTCGGTGCGTTGGTAAAAAAACACGTCCAAAACCGCTGTCCTGCGTTTTTTTTCATCTCCGACGGCTTAAGGGCCAAGGGCCTTAAGAAGCCCATCGTTTAAAGACGGGGATGATACAATAAAAAAGGGCCGCTCGTTTGAGCGGCCCTTTAAATGACTAATTGAACATTGTTCCGATTCGATCGAATCGGACGTCTGTGATTGAGCCCCAAGACCAGTAGATGACGAGGGCCTTACCCACGATCTTCTCGCGCTTGACCGGGCCCCACCAGCGGGAATCGTAGGAACCTTCGCGGTTATCACCCATCACGAAGTACTTGCCTTCGGGAACGGTGTACGGGCCGAAATTGTCACGAATGGGCGCGTTGTTCGCTTTGGTGTGCAACACGTAGGGCTCGTCAATTTCTTCACCGTTGATGTATACAACCTTATTACGGACCTCAATGGTCTCGCCCGGAAGGCCGATTACGCGCTTGATGAAATCTTTCTTCTCATCCTCGGGAAATTTGAAAACGATAATATCGCCACGCTCGGGATCACCCGTCTGCATCAGCACTTTACCATCTGTCGTGTCGAGCCAGATATTCGAAGGCAGACGCACATCATAAGCAAACTTCGTCACCAGCAAGTGATCGCCAATCTGTAATGTCTCCAACATGGAGCCAGACGGAATCTTAAATGCCTGCACAACAAAAGCTCGAATAACAAAAGCAAGCAACAGAGCTACAACGACAGCCTCAATGGTGTCGCGAAATTGTTTCATGGAATCGTGAGTCATTATAAAAATCCTAACGTTAAGTAATCATAATTCAGCGCTCATCTCGCGAAGCGCTCCAAAAAGTTTTGGAGATCCCTAAGAACCTCTTACAAAAGGTTCTTAGGCCGCCGGAGGCATCCTAGTCGTCGTCAGACTTGAGAACGGACAGGAACGCTTCCTGAGGAATTTCAACGTTACCCATACGGCGCATACGTTTCTTACCCTCTTTCTGTTTCTCCAGCAGCTTGCGCTTACGGGAGATATCACCACCGTAACACTTGGCGGTAACGTCTTTACGGAACGGCGCGTTGCGTTCCTTGGCAACAATTTTGTTACCGATGGCGGCCTGAATGACCACCTCAAACATCTGGCGCGGAATGGAACGCTTGAGCTTGAGCGCTAATGAGCGACCAATACGAGAAGCGTTCTCGCGATGAACAATGCAGGAAAATGCATCAACCGGATCGCCGTTGATCAGAATATCGAGACGGACAAGATCGGCCTCGCGGTAATCGATAATTTCGTAATCGAGGCTCGCGTACCCCTTGGTGGAGGATTTGAGCTTGTCGAAGAAGTCATACATGACCTCGGCAAACGGGATTTCGTAAGTAATGACCACACGCTTTTCCGTGATGTAAGCCATGTCTTTCTGGATACCTCGCTTCTCTTCGCAGAGAGCGAGAACCGCACCAACATATTCGTTGGGTACGTGGACTTCCAGACGCACATACGGCTCGCGGATGCTGCCAATGTGGGAAGGATCAGGCAACTTGCTCGGGTTATCGATAGTCATGATGTCGCCGTTAATATCGGCAACTTCGTAGATAACGGACGGCGCAGTGGTGATCAGCTTTGCCTCGAACTCGCGCTCCAGACGTTCCTGAATAATCTCGATGTGCAGCAGGCCAAGGAAACCGCAGCGGAAACCGAAACCCAGTGCCTGAGACGTTTCCGGCTCATAGCTAAATGCGGCGTCGTTAAGCTGAAGCTTTTCGAGAGCGGCTTTCAAGGTTTCGTACTCGGCAGGCTCAATGGGATACAGACCGGAGAAGACCATCGGTTTGACGGGCTTGAATCCGGGGTATGGTTCGACAACCGGGTTCTCGGCCAGAGTGATCGTGTCACCAACAGGCGCATCACCCAGCTCTTTCATGGAAGCGCAAAGGAATCCAACTTCGCCGGGCCCCATGCCCTTGATGTCGACGGCCTCAGGCATGAACGCACCAAGTCGTGTGACTTCGAATTCCTTGCCAGAGGAGAAAATCTTGATCCTGCTGCCCTTCTTAATGGAGCCATCCAGAATACGGAACAGCACAACAACACCCTGATAGGAGTCATGCCAGGAATCAAAAATGAGTGCCTTAAACGGCGCATCAGGGTCACCCTCGGGCGGCGGCAGCAGATTAATGACCGCATCAATAACATCCTGCACGTTCAGGCCAGTCTTGGCAGAAACGGAGATGGGATTGGAACAGTCCAGCCCGATGACGTCTTCGATCTCCTTGGAGATCAATTCGGGATCAGCGCTCGGCAGGTCGATCTTGTTGAGGACAGGGATGACTTCGAGGTCGTTGTCCATGGCAAGATACACGTTGGCGAGGGTCTGGGCCTCGACACCCTGCGTGGCATCAACCACCAGCAACGCGCCTTCGCAGGACGAAAGCGAACGGGAGACTTCGTAAGAGAAGTCAACGTGGCCGGGTGTATCAATGAGGTTCAAAATGTATTTTTCACCATCGGTGTCGGTGTACGGGATACGCACGGTCTGCGCCTTAATGGTGATACCGCGCTCGCGCTCCAACTCCATCTTGTCCAGGTACTGCGCTTTTTTATCGCGGTCACCGACCATCCCGGTAATTTCCAGAATGCGGTCCGCCAGCGTAGATTTCCCATGGTCGATGTGGGCGATGATGCTGAAATTTCGTATTTTATCGATCTTGCTCATATTTCTCTGTGGAATAAGTTGTTATTCGCCGCGCATGGGGAAAGACCCCGATTGCGGGCTTGTGGTGATGACTTGTAAAGGATTTGGCATTGGTTGTCTAATATATATGGGCGAGAGCAACGGATTGCACATTCGCCAGAGGTGCCCTATCGTGCGCACAACGAAGAACCAAATAAATTCCCAGCCACATTTTCAATATAAGCGAGCAAGATATGTCCCTTCCCAAACTCCCTCAGGAAACCATTGAATCCAACATCGCCGAGATTCAGCGCGCCCTCGAATTCGCAGGCGCAACCTCTTCAACATTTGAAGTAAACTACTCACAATGGGTCTGGGAAAATCGCGGCGATCACGACGTCGGAGAGGGCAAAGCGCAGGTAGAAAACACCCCGCAAGAACGTCCAGAGTTGGTATTCCCCTTCATCGAAAAAGAAGACATCCCTGACAGATTCAGCTCAGAACTCTATGTATTCAAATTCCACGACGGACCGGGAATGCTGACTGTTGCCGGAGTGTACGAAGGAGTGAACTTTAAATTCTATGTGACGTTGGAAGAGGACGAAAGATAGACCATAGAATCAAACGAAACCGTGACAATGCGTCATCAACGTTACGAATCTATGAGGAATTGCAGGAGATTACCCTAGCCCAATTGACGGATAAAATTCCCGCCCATACAGGTCATCGTATTAATCTGAACAAGGAGAATACGATGGATTATTTTACAGAAATGGGCTGGCTATCGGTAAGCATAATTATGATCGGTTCACTTTTTTCCAGCGCTCTCTGCTACGGGGCACACCTTAGGACAAAAGCAACTGTCAGCAGCGCTTCCTAATCAAAGTCCGCCAACAACGCCCCAACCTGTACTCCGGCCACGACAGGCGTTTCATTATACCTCTCGCGGATACGGTACAGCGCCTGATGTAGCTGGTCCGATGAAATACCGTTCTTCAATGCGGTGTGTGCTTCGATGTATGCCGCCAAGGAGTCGCAGACTTTCAGCAGCGGACCATCTTTGGGGTCGAGGGTATCTTGATTGTACTCGCCAGCGAGTTGTTCTTCGCTAGCCGGGAGGACTTTGCCATCGCGGTTGATAGTGGCGTCGAACTCGCTGCCGATCTCCAATCCCAGTAGGTATTCCAGACGTACGGCGACGTCCTTATAGCTGCTCTCTTTCAGAGGAGAGAGGACGACTCGCTCCAGTTCGCGGATTTCGTATTCGTGAATGAGATCGCCGATATCGCGAGATGCGGCTTTGACGGGCGAGATGATATCTCGGGTGAGCAGTTCCGGTAGATCGTGGAACAAGCCGCAGAAAAAGTTATTTTGAGCGCGGGCGCGACAGGCTCCGACTTCCATGGAGAAGAACCAGGAATAGGTTGCCACGATGAACATGTGTCCGAGTACGGAAGTCTCTGGCACACGCGGTGTCTGGGACCAACGTTTCTGATAACGCAGACGGCCACACATACGAGCGAAACGACCGAGTTCGGTATTGTCTTCGTCAAGCAATTCAGACACGCCTTTCAGGTCGCGCATAGCTTCCAGACGATTGATGAAACTGTCTTCAATTTCAGTAAGTTCGTGATCCATCTCGTTGATGGATTTCAGCAGTTTAAACTCTGAGTAGCTCGCATAAAGGTGAGCGGCATGCAAAATGCGCCGAGCCAACCCTTTGTCTTCGGGCTGCATGAGGTATTCTTCCATGCGGTCCATGAAATCGTCACCCAACGGAGAAATGCGCGGCTTGAGCTGGCTCAGAACCCATTCGGTAAGCGTGCGGTAATCGTCGGGATTTTCCTTGATCTTATAAAATACAGGCGGCTTGATGTCCGTAATGACCAGTCGATAGAGATAGTCAAACAGACCGCCCTCAACGATGGATTCACCAAGGGCACGCTTGCGAGCCACATCCATATCGCGGGAATTGAGCAGAAAGAGCAACCACGCCACAATCATCTTGTGGGCCTGCTTGTCTACTTCCACCAATTCCATGGGACGCAGCTTATCATTCCAACGTTTCATGAACGCGCCGGAAAAGATCAGTTCCAGAAGACTTTTACGAATAATTACTGACATAACTGACTCACTACGAGTTAATTCAACTTTCGTCCATCTCTATGGAACTAGTTGCTCAAAAGCATTCGAGTGCTAGGCGCGAAAAAAGTTCAAGACCAGAGCGTAGTCTTTCTACGTGAGGGTTTGAACTTTTTTCGCAACGACGCAATCGGGTGCTTGTCAGCAACCTACTGTCTTATCTTCAGGTCGACGACGAGAAGAGCTTGCAGCATCTTGACGATTTCCATGTCGTACAGGCCGCCCTTATTCAACTCTACCGCCGCCTTGAGCATGGGCAGAGCCGGAGCGTATGGGCGCTTGGAAATCATGGCACAGAAAGAATCCACTACGGCGCAGAGACGCCCAGCGAAATTCTGCTTAACGGACTTAAGTGGATAGCCTGAACCGTTAAGACGTTCGTGATGCTGATCTACACACTGTTCAATCTCGGCAAACTTGAGATCAAGACGAGCGAGCATTTCATGCCCAACCTTAGTGTGGTGGTTGATCTTATTTCGCTCTTCGATGGTCAAAGGCTTGGGCTTGGTGCGGATATGATGCCCGACCTTGGCCATACCCATATCGTGAAGGAACAACCCCGCAGCAATGCGATCAAATTTCTTGCGCGGCATGGCCTCCTCAAGGTTTCCATTCTTGATTCTGCCAAGCAGGGCCAGCCCGAGGAACCCACAGTTTACACTGTGATTTTCCAGAGAATGTTCAGTGTGGAGTCGGCGAACCAGAGCGCGAGCGCGATTAATATCCGGGTACAGATACTCAGTGAGAACCATCAGGTCCACCCAGAGCTTTTGCTTCACCACTTCCACAGGCTGTTCAAAGAACTCGGCCATACGGCGGGTGAGCGCCTGAGTAAAAATATCCGCGATTTCTTTTTCTTTGAGATTGCGATCAACAAGCACCAAGTCGAGCTGGTAGCTGATGTGGTCGACGTATACCGGATGATCCTGCCGTGAGACAAAGATCAACCCCTCTTGCGTCATTTTATGCAAGACGTCTATTTGCTCGTTGGAAAGGCGGTCGCCCACCTTGTAAAACGGCATGATGCGAGCCACATCCTCCTTGAAACTGAATATATTCAGCGGAGGCCGGTACTTATTGAAACTGCCAAGTATATCAAGCCCGATCTGGTAATATTCTTCATTCAGCGCATTCGGGACTTCGGTCAAACGTTTGGGAGTCATCAGCCCTCTTTCTTGGCAAGCTTTTCGTACAGCTTGACCACGTTAGTCTGGGTCACAGTGCGGCCCTTCTCCGGCTGCCCTGCGGTGACGATAACAATATCGCCATCAGCAAAAGCTGGAGACTGACGCACATACACCTCGGCACGTTCCTGGTGATCGTCAATGACGTCCAGCGGGATGCCGGGGATAACACCCCAGGAGAGATTGGAGAAATGACGCACAATGGAGTCGGTAGACAGTGCGTAAATAGACTGCTTGGGTCGGCATGAAGACAGGATTCGCGCTGTTGAACCGGATGTGGAGTGACAGACAATGGCCTTGGCCTCAGTCTTCCCAGCCAGCATGGCGGCGGCATACGCGAGGAAGGTAGAAGGATGTTCCTTCTCTCCACCGCGAGACACGGCTGCACGCCCGGATTCAAACATGAACGCTTCAATCTCATAGCCGATCTTGCGCATGAACTTGACGGTATCGCCGGGGTAACGCCCCACGGCAGTTTCTTCTGACAGCATGACACAGTCTGCGCCGTCGAGAATGGCGTTGGCAACGTCGGTAGTTTCCGCACGAGTCGCCATGGGTGAATTAACCATGGAGAGCAGCATCTGGGTGGCGACGATGACAGGCTTACCCGCTTCATTACACGCCTTGATGATGCGCTTTTGAGCTACAGGCAGTTCGGCCAGATCAAGCTCCAACCCAAGATCACCGCGAGCAACCATGATGCCGTCAGCTTCATCCACGATCTCCTCAAGATTCTCCAACGCAGCGACACGTTCCAGCTTGGCAACGATAGGCAGGTTTCTGCCGTAGGGAACCATTTCAGAACGCAGGTCACGGATATCACCCGCTTTTTGTACGAAGCTCATGGCAACCACATCAACACCCAGTTCCATACCGATGGCAAGGTCAGCCCTGTCCTTTTCGGTAAACGGAGCCAGCGAGGTCTTCATGCCGGGAAAGGTAATACCCTTGCGCGGCGGACAAAGACCGGAGTTGGTTGCAGAAAGTTCAATAGGCTTGCCAGCTTCAACTTTGGTTGTCTTGAAGCGGATAACACCGTCACCCAGAGCAACAGGATCGCCTTCATTCAAGCTGTCCAGCAGTTCGGGGATATCAAGGCAGATATAAGGAGTGCCTTCCGGGACTTCTTTGTATTGATCAGGCGTGCCGAGCAGGACCTTGGAGCCCTTATTTACTTCGATAGCACCGAGGCCGACATCGCAAGTACGAATCTTCGGACCGGACAAATCCTGAAGAATAGTCAAGGTCAATCCAGACTCTTCCTCTACCCGACGAATGATGGAAACCATCTGCTCGAAAAACTCGCGTCCGCCGTGAGAAAAATTAAGACGAAAAATCTTAGCCCCGGACTCCACCAACTCTTTGACCGCTTCGTAGGTATCCGTTCCCGGTCCCAGTGTTGCGATGATTTTTATGTGCCTGTCCATGGGGTCTCCTTTTTTAAAGGAAAAGGTGAAAAGTGGCGTGTTTGCCGCACTTCTTGGTTACATTCAAAAACTGGCGGGCGTGTTGGTCGCTGCAATATTTGAATTTTATTCAGCTCGCCTCATCCAAATCAATTTAAAGTCTAGGCGCGCACGGCCAAAAAATCAATCATACTCGGTTTTTTTTACATATCAATTTCACAAGACCCAGTTGACATTCTCGCAAAATTCCATCACATGAGTGGATAGAAGTGACATAAACGACCAGTTTTTCCCAGAATGGGACAAAAAAGGACACACTCAGGACACAGATGGAACTTTACAGCCACGTACACAGAACCCTTGACGAGAAAGGCCGTCTCGTCTTGCCACCAGCCTTCCGGGACCAGATCCTGGCAGAGGTTGTCGAGGGCAAGATCGTGCTGACCTTGCACAAGGGAAACATTATCGGGATCACCCCCGAGCAATGGACTGTGGCTGTGAACGAACTCAAGAAAATCAAGAACCCCGGTCCTGCTGCATTGCAGGAGATGAACGGGTTCTTCTCCCACTACGCCGAAGTACCAGTGAGCAAGCAAGGACGAATCGCCATTCCCTCGCCCCTGCGCACTTCTACCAACCTTGGCGACGACGTGTCCATTCTTGGTCTCGGTGGCCGATTTGAAATCTGGCCCCAAGACAAGTTTATCGAAACCTTCAAGACACCTGTTGATGCTTCAGAGGAATATGAAGCCAACGGAGTCAATCTCCCCTTCTAGGGAGGTAGCGTATGACAGTGGACCCGGCGTCCAAACATACGACCGTTCTTTTACATGAAGTGGTTGAGTGGCTGCGGCCCAAACCCGGTGGACGTTATATGGACGGCACCTTGGGTATGGGCGGCCATAGCTTGCTGATTATGGAAACAGCAGGCGAAGGGGCCGAACTCTGCGGGCTTGATCGGGATCAGGAGGCTTTGACGTTGGCAACACAACGTCTTTCAGGTTTGGGCGACAGCGCTCACCTGTTCCACCTTCCTTTTTCCCGATTTGAGGAAGCTCTCGATGAGTTGGGCTGGGACGAGATCGACGGGGCAGTGTTGGACCTCGGCGTATCGTCTTTGCAGCTTGATGAAGCTGATAGAGGATTCAGTTTCATCCATGACGGACCGCTTGATATGCGCATGAATCCAGAGACGGGCCAATCGGCCGCTGATCTGGTGAATACGCTGAAACATGGCGATTTGGCGCGAATCATACGGACATATGGGGAAGACCCACTGGCCGGAAAAATCGCGTCTGCAATACTGAAAGCTCGGGACAAGGAAGAGATTACGAGAACGCTGCAACTGGCAGAAATCGTACGCCTAGCCTACCCGCCGAAAATGCGGCACACGGCAAGGAATCATCCCGCCACCCGGACCTTTCAGGGACTGCGCATAGCAGTCAACAGGGAAACTGAGGAACTGAACTACTACCTTGAAACCATAGTCAGACGTCTGAAACCAGGCGGCCGAGTTGCGATCATTTCGTTTCACTCCCTAGAGGATAGGGCTGTGAAGCACTCATTCAGAGATGCAGCCAAAGGGTGTAAATGCCCCTCGCATCAAATTCACTGCACCTGCGAAGGTGTTCCCGAACTGAAAGTGCTGACGAAAAAGCCACTCATCGCCACGGATGAAGAGAAAAACGTCAATCCGCGTAGCCGGAGCGCCAAGCTCAGAGTCGCGGAGAAGCTTACTCCCCGTGGAGAGGAATATGAGTAAAGCCGACAAAACGCTCCTGTGGATGGTGCTCACCCTGCTGGGTGGCGCGCTCATTCTTGGTTTGGGAGCGGTATGGTTAAACATCGAACGCATGGACGTGGCATACGACCTGCGCAAGATGGAAAAGAGCCTGGGCCAGAAAGAAGATCTGGCAGTGAAACTCACGGTTGAGAGGAACAACCTCGTTTCACCTTACCAGCTCAAACGACTTGCAAGCCGTCAAGGTTTGGGAGTCGCCGCGCCGGGACAGATTCGGCGCATCGCTGGCAACTGAGAAATCAGTCAGCCGTGTCACCGCGTATGAGGATGCGCACAGACTCGGCACAGTCGTATGAGGATGCGACTAAGGCATAAGCCCAGCGACCAAGGTAACAACAGCGCCTTAATTGTTAAGGTGCTTTAGTGGGATACAGGGTTTGAAATGGCCAAGGGAAGCCAAGGCCGTAAGGATCTCAGCAAAGTGAAGATCGGACTCGTAATGGGTCTTTTCGCCATAGCGCTGATAGGTCTTTGGGGCCGAGCAGGATGGGTGCAACTCCACGAGGGTGACACACTCCTGACAAAAGCATCGAAGCAGAGCCACGCCGCCGAGTTTGAATACGGCGAGCGGGGCCGAATCTTCGACCGCAACGGACAGATGCTCGCCACTAGCGTGGAAGCTAAGTCCGTTTACGCACGTCCGGTGGAGATTCAAAATCCCGACCAGACTGCGACTGCGCTATCCCGTGCCCTGTCGATCCCCCGCACCAAACTCGCCAAACGTCTCAAGACCAAGAAGCAATTCATCTGGGTCAAACGCCAAGTTACCGACCGCGAAGCCCTTGCCATTACCAAAGCAAACATCAAAGGCGTACGTCTCGTTTCCGAATTTTCACGCATCTACCCCAACGGTCATCTGGCCGGGCAAACTCTTGGTTTTGTCAATATTGACGGCAAGGGACTGGAAGGAATAGAGCGCGTCTACAATGAGCGCATGAAGCCCGGTAAAGCCGAATTCGTCGTTCAGCGCGACGCCAAGGGCAGCCGCCTCTACCTCGATGCTCAGGGCCGCGAGATGGACATCAACGGCCTTGATGTTCGTCTCACTCTCGACACGCATATTCAGCACGCCGCCGAGCAAGCACTTGCAAAATCTATTGCCAAGTACGACGCCCGCGCCGGAATAGTTCTAGTGGTGGACGTTGACTCTGGCGATATCCTTGCCATGGCGAACCAGCCCTTCTTCAATCCGAACAACCTGAAGAAGTCCAAGGCCACGCAGCGCCGCCTTCGCGCCCTTACCGATATTTACGAACCCGGCTCAACTCTCAAGCCGATTCTCTTTGCCGCCGCCCTTGAAGAAGGTGTTATCGAACCCGACACCCTCATAGATTGTGAAAACGGCAAGTGGAAAGTCGCGCGCAAAACCATCCGCGACACCCACCCGGAAAAATGGCTGCCCGCCCACAAGGTCATGCGATATTCCTCCAACATTGGCTGCGCCAAGATCGGCATGGATATGGGCGCAGGCGTTTACTACGATTACCTGTCCAGACTCGGCTTTGGTCAGAAGACCAACATCGGCCTTCCCGGTGAGTCCGGTGGCATCATGAGACCTCCCAACAAGTGGACCAGCGTTGACCTCGCAAACATTAGTTTTGGTCAGGGCATCGGTACCACTGCTCTCCAGATGGCCAAGGGTTTCCTTGCCATTGCTAATGGAGGTGTGACCAAGGACCTCAATCTGGTCCAACTGCCGGAACCGAAACAGCGCACTGCCCCCGAGCAAGTATTCAGTCAGGACACCGTGGACAAGGTCCTCTCCATGATGAAGGACGTCGTCCATGAAGACGGCACAGGCCGCAGCGCCCGCATTCCCGGCATCACCATGGCTGGTAAAACCGGAACCGCCCAGAAAGCTGCCAAAGGTGGCTACGGCGACCAATATCTTTCTTCATTCGTGGCGCTTGTCCCGGCAGAAGCCCCGGAGCTGCTGGTCATCACCATGATCGATGAGCCGCAGAAGGCCAACTACGGTTCCATGGTTGCCGCCCCGGTCTGCCGAGAAATCACGGTCCGCACTCTAGCTTACTACGGCAAGCTTTCCGAGACACTCGATACGGCCATCGCCGAAAACGTGTCTGTAGATGGACTGGTCGAAAAGCCACTCAATGGTTCTGTGGATGCCCATGTGGCTCGCCCTATGACCGCAAAAGTACCGAACCTCAAACAGCTTCCCATTCGTCGGGCGCTGGAATTGTTAGTAAAAAAAGGAATCGTCCCTGTGCTTAAGGGCCAGGGTATGACCGTCAAGGGCCAAAAACCCGAAGCAGGGCAACCTTGGCCCGAAGACAAAAATACGGAGGGAAGCCAAGATGATGTTTTTGTTCTCTGGCTCTCTTAGCGAGAAGAAGGCAAAGCGAGGCGTTATGGAATTTTCAACGCTCCTGAAAAAGGCTAAAAAAGGCATGGTCGTGCGCACTGATTCGCGCAAGGTCCAGAAAGGCGACTGCTTTGTTGCCATGCCCGGTACAGACGTGCGTGGTATCGACTACATTCCCAGCGCACTGGACAATGGCGCGGAATACATCGTTGCCCCGGAATCTGCCCGCGATCTCGTCGCTCCAGTAGCGGAAGAAAAAGCTGCGGTCGTATACCATGAGAACCCTGCTGTTGCCCTCGGAGATCTAGCCCGTGAGCACTTCCAATTGCCTGACCGTGATGTGAAGCTGGTCGGCCTCACCGGAACCAACGGCAAAACCACCACCTCATATATCATTGAGCATCTCCTCTCCGCAGCCGGATTGAAGGTGGGCGTCATCGGCACAGTCAATTATCGCTGGCCCGGTTTCATGATGGACGCCTCCTTGACCACTCCCGACTGCTGGATGATCCACGAGCTTATCTACAACATGAAGAAAGCTGATGTGGACGTAGTTATCATGGAAGTTTCTTCTCATGCACTAGAGCAGTTCCGGGTGGCCGGACTCGATTTCGATGCCGGAATTTTCACCAATCTCACTCAGGATCATCTCGACTACCATGGCGACATGGAAGCGTATTTCAATGCCAAATCCAAATTGTTCACCGGAAATTCCAACGCTAAAACCGCTGTCCTCAATTACAACGACTCATATGGCCGCCGCCTCCTGGCCGAGTGTGAGGACGGAATCGGTTATGGCCTTGGCGACACTTCTCTGGCTGAACATCAGGTAGGCGAAAAGCCCATGGTTCAGGGACGCATCATCTCCCTGACAGGCAAAGGCGCGAAAGTCGAAGTATCCTACAAGGGTAAAAGCTGGGAAGTGGAATCCCCGCTCATCGGTGACTTCAACGTCATGAATATCCTCGCAGCCCAAGCTGTTTGTCTCCAGCTCGGACTCAACTGCAAGGATATGCGCGCCCTCAAAACCTTCGGCGGTATACCAGGCCGTCTGGAGCGTGTGATCAACGACCGCGGCCTCGACATCTTCGTGGACTTCTCACACACCCCGGACTCTCTGGAGAACGCCCAGCGCACTCTTAAAGCTCTCGACTTCAACCGCCTCATCACCGTGTTTGGATGCGGTGGAGATCGAGACCGCACCAAGCGTCCCGTCATGGGCGAATCCGCTGCCCGACTGGCAGACGTGGCTGTTTTGACTTCGGACAACCCCCGCACCGAAGACCCGAAAGCCATCATGGATGAAATTCGTCCCGGAATGAAAGACGCCAAGAAGATGCTGGAGCACCCTGACCGCCAGATCGCCATCAACATGGCTGTGGCCGAAATGCAACCCGGCGATGTCGTGCTCATCGCTGGCAAGGGTCATGAATCTTACCAGATCGTAGGAACAGTAAAGCATCACTTCTCTGATGTGGAAGCCGCAGAAAAAGCCATCGAGGAAAAGTACAAGTGAATCTGACTCTTGCTGATGTAGAACGCTGCCTGAGCGGCATGGCCGAAGAGGGCCACGACAAGATCTCCATCAACGCGGTGCAGACTGACAGTCGCACTGTGGAGAAAGGCGACCTGTTCTTCTGCATTCAGGGTGAGAACTTCGATGGGCATGAGTTCGCGCTCCAAGCTGCCAAGCAAGGCGCTGCTGCCATCATCACCTCCCAGATGATTGAGGTGGACGTACCCACCATCATGGTCCGCAACACCACCGACGCACTGGGCCGTGTAGCTGCATGCTGGCGTGACATGTGTGGGACCAAACTCATTGCCGTCACAGGTACAGCAGGCAAGACAACGGTCAAGGAAATGCTCTATGCCGTGATCTCCCAAAAATTCACCACGGCAAAAAACTACCGCAATTTCAACAACCAGATCGGCCTGCCGATGTCCATGTTCAAAGCAAGTTGTGAACAGGAAATCTGGATTATGGAATTGGGCATCTCCCAACAAGGCGACATGGAAGAGCTTGCTCCCATCGCCTGCCCGGACATCGCAGTTATCACCAATGTCGGCCCCGGCCACCTGGAAGGACTCGGTGACGAAGCTGGTGTGGCACTCGCCAAGACCACATTACTCAAATACTTGCGCCAGGGAGGCTCTGCCATCATAGGCCGCGACTACCCCCTGTTGTGGGATGCATCTCGTGAACTGGTAGATTCACCCATCGGATTTGCTACTTTTTCTCAGAACAATCAGAAGGGTGCGAGTGCAAGGCGCGAATCAGCGACACAGCAATCGTGCGGTTCTGATTGTTCTGACACCTCCTCTATTGCCTCGTTCCTTGGGGCGTCTGAGAACAAGGAAGGGTGGGGACGCTTCCGACTTCAGACCCCCGGGGGCGACGGTGAACTTGAGGCTCCGTTCTGCGGCCAACATTACGCCGAGAATCTTGCCTGTGTTGCAGCCGTGGCACACGAACTCGGCATGAGCCGCGAAGATGTCATCACCGGCGTTCAATCTCTTGCTCCAGACAGTCAGCGTTTCTGCTGCAAGCTCTCTGGCGATGTGCTTGTCATTGACGACACATACAACGCCAATCCGCTTTCCATGGCTCGCTCTGTTGAGACGGCTGCGGAGATGGCCGGAGACAGACCGCTGGTACTCGTACTGGGCGAAATGCGTGAACTCGGCGCAGAAGCCGTGCAACGCCATGAAGAACTGGGACAGCTTGTCAAAGAAGTTGCCCCGGCAGCATTTTTCTACAAAGGCGACCACTGTGGGGATGTGATTTGCGGATTGGGCGACGATGCCAAAGTAAGCAGCGTCACTGATCCCGATGAATTTATGAAGGCGTGGCGCGACATGGGGTTGTCCGGAGCAGTTGTTCTGGTCAAAGGGTCACGTTCACTCAAGATGGAAGACTACGCCAACGCACTGTGCAAGGAACTTGGCGCAAGCGGGAACGGAGGAATTAACTAAATGATTTACAATCTTCTCGCACCGCTCGCCACCGAAGTCGGCGCATTCAACGTCTTCCGGTACATTACATTCCGGTCTGTCTGGGCACTGCTCACAGCGCTCATCATCACCATCGTCTTCGGTCCTGCCATGATCCGTTGGTTGCAGCGCATCAAGTGCGGCCAGACCATCAAGGAAGATGGCCCACAGCATCAGGCAAAACAGGGCACGCCAACCATGGGCGGAGTCATGATTATCTTCTCGGTGCTCGTGTCTACTCTGCTTTGGGGCGACCTCACCAATATTTACGTATGGCTCACCATGCTGGTCTTCGCCGGATTCGGCGCAGTGGGCTTTGCCGATGACTATATCAAAGTCGTCAAAAAACATAATGACGGTCTTTCGGCCAAGGCCAAATTCCTCGCTCAGTGCTTGGTAGCAGGAGCCGCGTTATACATGCTCATTCAGCAGCCCGCGTACTCCACCGAACTGTCCGTGCCGTTCTTCAAGAACTTCACCCCGGACCTCGGCTGGTTCTACCTGCCCTTTGCCATGATCGTTATGGTCGGCGCATCCAATGCTGTGAATCTCACGGACGGGCTGGACGGCCTTGCCATCGGTCCCATGATCGTAGCCATGGCGTGCTTCGCCATCTTCGTCTACGCCTCCGGTCACGCTAGAATAGCTGAGTACCTGTCCATCACGAACATCGTAGGCATCGGTGAGGTGACCGTATTCTGTGGAGCAATGGTTGGTGCGGGTCTAGGCTTCCTCTGGTTCAATGCTCACCCGGCTCAAGTCTTTATGGGCGATGTCGGCTCCCTGTCATTGGGCGGCGCACTCGGCTTCGTGGCCGTTCTCGCCAAACAGGAGTTGCTCCTCGCCATCATCGGTGGCGTATTCGTATTCGAGACCCTCTCTGTCATCCTTCAGGTGGGATATTTCAAACTCACTGGCGGTAAACGCATTTTCAAGATGGCCCCACTCCATCACCATTTCGAGCTCAAAGGCATTCCCGAATCCAAGATCATTGTTCGGTTCTGGATTCTCTCCATACTCCTGGCGCTCATGGCCCTTTCCACACTCAAGTTGAGGTAGTCCCGTGAATCGTATCGTCCGCAACTTCATCGAACAGAACATCCTCTCCGGCAAAGTCGGCGTGGTCGTAGGCATGGGTAAATCAGGCCTCGCCGCCGCACGCTTGCTCGACGTCCTGGGTGCGAAAGTTCGTGTTGTAGATCGCAACGAGAACGCGAAGGAAGAAGCTCTTGGAGACCTGACTGGCAAGGCGCAACTCATCACCGGACCGCACAAGAAGGAACACTTTGCTGACGCTGATATCATCGTCATGTCCCCCGGTGTTCCCGTAAAGAAAATGGCCGATGCATTGGAAGGCATCTCGCCCCGTAAGATCGTGGCCGAGCTTGAATTCGCATCATGGTTCATCGAAGCGCCGGTTCTCGCCATCACTGGAACAAATGGCAAGACCACTACCACCACGTTAATCAGTGAAATTTTTGAGCACGCCGGTATTAAAGCTTTTACGGGCGGCAACATCGGTACACCACTGTGCGAATACCTTCTTGAGATGGAACCCGCCGAAGTTATCGTGCTTGAGGTTTCCAGCTTCCAGCTCCAGAACTGCCGTCTGTTCAAGCCGCATGTGGGCCTGTTCCTCAATTTCGCAGCCAATCATCTCGACTACCATGATGACATGCAGGAATATCTTGATGCCAAGCTGCTCATGTTCAACCGCATGACTGGCGAAGACACCGCCCTGCTCCACGACTCTCTGCACGAAGTGGTCAAAGACACCACTTTCACTAACGGCCATGTGGAATGGTTCGGACCTACGGATCGATTCGACGCTCCACACCTTCCGGGTGAGCATAACCGTTCCAACGTGGAAGCCGCATGGCAGGCCGTAAGCCGTTTTGGTGTCACCAAAGAACAAGCTGCCGAAGCAATCATGAATTTCAAGCCCCTCGTCAATCGCATTGAGCCAGTGGCTGAAAAGAACGGCGTGCTCTACATCAACGATTCCAAGGCCACCACACTGGATGCTGTTGTTGCTGCGGTGAACGCACAGGATCGCCCCGTGCGTCTGCTCATGGGCGGCGTATGGAAAGGCGGCGATGTGGATGCATTCGTGCCTGAGATCAAAGACTCTGTCGTACACATTGGCTTGTTCGGTGGCAGCCGTGATGTATTTGAAGGCCCGCTCTCCAAAGAATTTTCCGTGACATGGGATGAGACTCTTGAAGCCGCAGTACAGCGTCAGGCCAAAGACGCTGCAGCTGGCGAAGCAGTCCTGCTCTCCCCGGCTACATCCAGCTTTGACCAGTACAACAACTATGGTGAACGCGGTAACGACTTCAAGCGTGCAGTGGAGGCCCTCGATGGCTAGTAAGCTGAACGCAAAGAAAAGTTCCGGCGCCATGGGCCGTATTGATCCTTGGCTGCTGATGGCAACCATGCTGCTTGGCGGTTTCGGCTTGATCATGGTGCTCTCGTCGAGCGGCATCACGGCTGAACGCGACTTTGCCGACAAATATTTCTTTTTCAAACGCCAGCTCATGTACACTGGTGTAGGTATTGCCGCGATGTTTGCATGCATGCAGATGCCTCGCCGCATGCTCTACGGTCTCACGTACATTTGGGTCGCGATTGCCACCATCCTATTGGTTCTCTGCCTCACGCCGCTAGCAGCCACAGTCAAGGGTGCAAGCCGCTGGATCAGCGTTGGCCCAGCGAATATCCAGCCATTGGAGTTCGCCAAGATCGCGCTGGTGATGTACCTCGCCTACTTCTTTGCCCGAAAACAGGAACTGGTGAAAACCTTCTCAGTTGGTTTCCTGCCACCCTTTATGGTCACGGGCATTTTGTGCGGTCTCCTGCTTCTCCAGCCCGACTTCGGTGGTGCTGTTGTACTCGCAGGTCTGCTCTTCTTCATGTGCCTCGTTGGCGGAACACGATTCAGCTATCTCTTTATTTCTCTCATCTTTGCCACTGGCGCAGGCTGGCTGCTCATCACGTCGTCCGCCTACCGTTTCAAACGCTGGACCGCTTTCCTCGACCCATTCGCATCCGCACAGAATGAAGGGTACCAGTTGGTCCAGTCCCTCTATGCATTCGGCTCTGGCCGTCTCGCAGGAACCGGCATTGGCGCAGGCAAACAGAAACTTTTCTTCCTGCCGGAAGCACACAACGACTTCATTATGGCTGTCGTGGGCGAAGAGCTCGGTTTCATAGGTATGTCCCTCTTCTTCATCGCCATTGGCTTCTTCCTGTGGCGCGCCTTCCGCGTGGCTCTGCAGCAAGAAGATTTGCAGGACCGATTCACCGCTTTCGGTGTTACCTGCATCATCGCGCTGGGTATGATTTTAAATCTGGCTGTTGTTCTCGGTACGGTCCCGCCCAAGGGTGTTGCCATGCCATTCATCAGCTACGGTGGCTCCAGCCTGACCGCTTCCTTCATCTGCGCGGGTATTCTGCTGAATATTTCACGCACGACAAAGGCGGGTAATTGATGAGCCTTCGTAAAGTCATCATCACCACTGGCGGCACTGGCGGCCACATCTTCCCAGCACTGGCCGTGGCAAGTGAACTCACACGCCGCAACCCCGGTGTGGAAATCCTGTTCATGGGCGGCTCCGGCCCCGAAGGCGATCTGGCTCGCAAGCACGATCTCCAGTTCCGCGAACTTCCTGCCAAAGGTATCATCGGGCGCGGCCTCAAAGGAATGCTCGGCGGACTCGCATGGCTCGGCATCGGCATACCCAAGGCCATGATGGCCGTTTACAAATTCAACCCGGATGTCGTCATCGGATTCGGCGGATACGCTGGATTCTGCCCAGTACTGGCAGCCGCACTCCTTGGCACCCCCACTGCCGTGCACGAGCAGAACTCCGTCCCCGGCGTTACCAACAAGGTGCTCGGCAAGTTCGTCAAACAAATTTTCCTGAGCTTCACGGACATGATGAAAGTCTTCCCGGAAGACAAGACTCTGCTCGTGGGCAATCCGGTTCGCGCCGACATCGTAGAAGTTGCTGAAGTACGTAAAGAGCGCACACCTGCCAAGCGGGTACTGGTCCTCGGCGGCAGTCAGGGCGCACGGCCCATCAACGACGCCATCACTCAGGGGCTCCAGCAGTTCAAAGACGCAGGCATCACACTCGTACATCAGGCAGGCAAAACGGACTTTGAACGAGTTCGGGCTTCCTACCAGACTGCCAAAGCGAATTCGGATCAGGTGAAAGGATTTATCGAGGACATGGCTGCGGAATACGCGCAGGCAGACCTCATTATCTGTCGCTCTGGCGCGACAACGGTTTTTGAGATTGCGGCGGCAGGGGTTCCGGCCATCTTCGTGCCATTCCCACAGGCCACCCATGATCACCAGACCATGAATGCCGAAGCGATGTCAGCCATCGGCGCGGCGAAGATCGTTCCACAAAGCGAAATACAAGGTGATGACCTCGCAAAAACCGCTCTGGAACTGCTCAGCGATAGTGAGCAACTGAAAAATATGGAAACAGCGGCACGCATGTTCGCCAAAGAACATGCAGCAGCAGATATAGCAGCAGGGCTTGAAGCCCTCACTGCATAAGGCAGAGGAGTAGAGATTATGGCAGCAGCACAGGGACCTTACCTCACCGTAGGCGGCGAAGCATGTCCGGCAATGCGGGCACGTGTGAACAACATCCACATGGTGGGTATTGGCGGCTCCGGCATGAACGGCATCGCAGAAGTACTCATCAACATGGGATTCTATGTCACAGGCTCTGACCTGTCAGCATCTCCCTCAGTTAGGCGACTGGAACAGCTCGGTGCGAATGTGTTTATCGGCCACGGTGCTGATAACGTGACCGACACAGACGTGCTGATCAAGTCCACAGCCATCCCGGATAACAATCCGGAACTGGTGGAAGCCCGCGAACGCGGTATCCCCATCATCCCTCGTGCCGAAATGCTGGCTGAACTCATGCGCCTTCGCACTGGTATCGCCATTGCCGGGACCCACGGCAAGACCACCACCACGTCTCTGCTGGCAACCATTTTTTCCGAGTCTGACCTCGACCCCACCGTCATCATCGGCGGCATGCTCTCCATCTACGGTTCCAACGCCCGTCTGGGTGAAGGCGACCACCTCATTGCCGAGGCCGATGAATCAGACGGTTCGTTCCTGCTCCTGTCCCCCATCATCACCGTTGTCACCAACGTTGATAAAGACCATATGGATTTTTACAAGGATCAGGATGCCATCGACACTTCGTTCACCCAGTTCATGAACTCCATTCCTTTCTACGGCATGAACGTAGTCTGCGGTGACGATGAAGGTGTGCAGCGCCTCCTGCCGAACATCAAGCGCCCCTATCTCACTTACGGATTGGGCAAAAACAACAAACTACGTGGCGAGATCATCTCCACCCATCTCCGTTCCATGTTCAAAGTCTATCTGGACGGCGAGGAATGGGGCGAAGTCACCGTGGCCCAGCCCGGTACGCACAACGTGCTCAATGCATTGGCAAGCATCGGCGTGGCTCTGGAAGCAGGCCTCGACAAGGAAGACATCATCAACGGCCTTGCCAACTTTGGCGGCGTAGGTCGTCGCTTCGAGCGCAAGGGCGAGAACAAGGGCGTTATCGTGGTGGATGACTATGGTCATCATCCCGCAGAAATTCTTGCCAACCTCCAGACCGCCAAAGCGTGTTACCCGGACCGCCGCCTCGTTGTGGCATTCCAGCCTCACCGCTTCACGCGCACTCAGGCATTGTTCGGAGAGTTCTGCAAAGTCTTCGCAGATGCAGACCTGCTCATGCTCACAGAAATTTACCCGGCCAGCGAGTCTCCTATTCCTGGTGTGTCCGGTCTTTCACTGGCTCAGGGCATCAAACAGGTGTCCGAAACTAAAGTACAGTTTTACCCTGACTTCGACTCTCTGGAGAAGCGCCTCAAAGACACCCTCAAGCCGGGGGATCTGTTCATGACACAGGGCGCAGGCTCCATTTATCAAATTGGCGAAAATTGGCTGAATCTTCCGGAAGACGAACCTGAAACCAGTGAGGATAATGCATGAGCTTAGAGCTAATCAAAAATCCTTCACTGGCGGAACGCACGTCCTTGTCCCTCGGCGGTACTGCCGAGGTCGAGGCCATTGTTCGCGACATTCACGATCTCGATGAGTTGGCAGATTTCCTGACCGTTGAAACATTGCGCCCCTTCATCATTGGTGAAGGTACCAATCTGTTGGCCCAGGACGGCCAGCTCGACATCGCACTCATTCGCATGGCCACGCCCCCCGGCCCAGAGCGCATTGAGAGAGATGGCGATAAACTCATCGTGCGTTGCGGTGCAGCCCAGCGGTTGCCCGGTTTGCTCGGTTGGGCGCAGATGGCAGGGCTTTCCGGCATGGAAGGACTCACTGGCATCCCTGGTTCTGTAGGCGGTTCAGTCGCCATGAATGCCGGGTCCTACGGCACAGAGATGGGCGACATAATCACCCGTATCAGGCTGTGGTCTCCTATGCAGGGACTGAACTGGGTCAGCGCCAGCGAATGCGACTTTGAATACAGACATTTCTCCTGCGAAAAATACGCAGGCAAAGCCATTGTCTGGGAAGTGGAAATCGAACTTTCCGAATCCGATCCTAAAACTGTTCGGGCGGCTATGAAGGACGTCTACGACAAGAAGAAAGCAACGCAACCTGTAACAGCCAAGTCTGCTGGTTGCGTATTCAAGAACCCGCCAGCCACCTCGGCCGGACTCCTGCTCGACAAGGCAGGCATGAAAGGCAAACAGGTCGGCAATATGGCATTTTCCGACATACACGCCAATTTTCTTGTGAATTTGGGTGGCGGAACCTCGACTGAAGCATTGGAACTCCTCGCCATGGGTCAAGAAGCGGTCTTGCAAAAAGACGGCATCACCCTGGAGACGGAGGTCATCATACTGTGAGTACATTGACCATGAGCAAAGAAAGTCGCCTCAAGATCGGCGGAACGCGTGGCAATAAGCTTCGCGCACCAAAGAGAAGAAAATCCGGCCCCAAATTGACGGGGGCGGGTCAAACTGTGGTGCGCTCCATCATGCTGCTGCTCATGCTCTCGCTGGTAGCGGTGCTCGGTCTCGGATTACTTTACGGTTACCGTTTCATCACCTCCACCACGTACTTCGAGTTGGAAGAAATTCACGTCACGGGCAACAACCGCCTGACTTACGGAGATATTCTCGGCGTAGGCGATGTGGCTCTCGGGTTGAACTGTCTTGAAATGAATGTAGGCGAGGTAGAGGAAAAGCTTTCACACAATCCATGGATTGAATCCGTGGCCGTACGCCGCGAATTTCCGGACACCTTGCGTATCGCCATAGTGGAGAAGGTCCCCCAATTTTGGATTCGCCAAGGTAACGGACTGTATTTCGCGGATGCACGTGGCAAGGTTATCGCCCCCATGCATCCCGGTGAGATGGCATCCCTGCCCGTGCTTTCCGTGGCAAATGAGATCACGGATAAACAGGGTGTACTGACAGGAATTTTGAAGAAGATAAGTGAACATCAAACACCGTTCACTCAGGCACAGACTGCCTGGATCAAGCTTACCAGTGCTCATGAACTGGAAATTTATCTCGACGGCCATGACAACGGCAAAGGCCTTACGGTCAAGCTCTCCATGGATCGGTGGGAACTGCAACTGGAACGAATCAAGATCGCATGGCGTGATCTGATGCGACGCGGCGAGTTTAAAGACGCCGCCATCATCGCGGCCAGTGGCGATAAAGTGTGGGTAAAGAAGCGTCCGGCAAAAAGTTAGGCGCTAGCGATATTACTGGGAACTCAGAGGATTAGAGGAGCTAGTTATGGCGAAGAATGATCTGATCGTAGGCCTCGATGTAGGCACGACAAAAATTTGCACCGTGGTGGGCGAAGCCAGTGAAAATGGCGTCGACATCATCGGTATCGGCACAGCCCCTTCCACAGGACTGCGTCGTGGCGTGGTGGTCAACATTGAAAAGACCGTCCAGTGCATCAAGAAATCTCTGGAAGATGCCGAACTCATGGCTGGCTGCGACATTCGCACCGTCTACGCTGGTATCGCTGGTAGCCACATTCAGGGATTCAACTCTCACGGCGTCATCGCGGTTAAGGGCGGTGAAGTCACCCAGCGCGATGTAGATCGTGTCATCGAGGCAGCCAAGGCAATCGCCATCCCCATGGATCGCGAAGTGCTCCACACCCTGCCCCAGGAATTCATCGTGGACGACCAACGCGGCATTGCCGACCCGCTTGGCATGGCTGGCGTTCGCCTTGAGGTGAAAGTCCACATCGTTACCGGTGCGGTTACTTCCGCGCAAAACATCATCCGCTCGTGCAACCGCTCGGGTCTGGATGTTTCCAACATTGTTCTGGAGTCGCTTGCCTCCAGCCAGGCTGTACTCTCGCCAGAGGAACGCGAGATCGGTGTAGCTTTGGTTGATATCGGCGGCGGCACAACAGATATAGCGATCTTCTCCAAAGACTCCATCAAGCACACCAGCGTGTTGGCCCTCGGCGGTCATAACCTGACCAACGACATCGCATACGGGCTGCGTACCCCCATGATGAGTGCTGAGAAGATCAAGATGGACTACGGCTGCGCCATGGCCGACCTCGTGACCTCCGATGAAATCATCGAAGTACCGAGCGTTGGCGGACGCGAGTCGCGCAAGATGAGCAAACGTGTGCTGGCAGAGATCTGCGAACCACGTTGCGAAGAAATCCTCGCTCTGGTCGACCAGGAGCTTATCAAGTCCGGTTTCAAGAACATGATCGCGGCTGGTGTTGTCCTTACAGGCGGCACGGTCATGATCGACGGCATTCAGGAGCTGGCCGAACAGATTTTCGATCTCCCGGTACGCATCGGCGAACCCGGAGACGGCATCGGCGGCCTGACAGAGGAAGTCACAAGCCCCATGTATGCCACTGCTGTAGGCCTGCTGATCCACGGAGCAGAAGAGGAAGGCCTGCACAAAGTTCGTCCCTTCAAAATCCGCGACGATTCCGGTTTCGACCGTATCCTGTCGCGCATGAAGAAGTGGTTCACGGACATCGCTTAGTTGGGTTGAGGAATAGAGGAAGAATCTAACGTTTTAACAGGGAACGTTTTTTTAGGAGGACACATGGAATACTTTGAAATTGAACATGACAGCAACGCTAAGATCAAGGTCGTCGGTTGCGGCGGCGGTGGCGGTAATGCGGTCAACAACATGATCCAGTCCGCGCTCAAAGGCGTAAAGTTTATCGTGGCTAACACGGATAATCAGGACATTCACAAATCTCTGGCAGAGCACAAGATCCAGATCGGCGAAAAGCTGACCAAGGGCCTTGGCGCTGGTGCCAACCCGGAAATTGGCCGCTCTGCTGCCATGGAATCCGTAGACCAGATTCGCGAAGCACTTGACGGTGCCGACATGGTCTTCATCACCGCTGGAATGGGTGGCGGTACCGGTACTGGTTCCGCACCTGTCGTTGCTGAGGTCGCCAAAGAAATGGGCGCACTCACCGTTGGTGTTGTAACCAAGCCTTTCTACTTTGAAGGCAAACGTCGTCTCGAACAGGCAGATGAAGGCGCTCGCGCTCTGTCTGATGTGGTTGATTCCATCATCACCATTCCCAACGACCGTCTGCTCCAGCTTGCCGCCAAGAAGGCTTCCTTCTCCGACATGCTGAAAAAAGCGGATGAGGTATTGTATTACGCAGTTAAGGGTATCGCCGACCTGATCACGGTCCACGGCTTGATCAACCTTGACTTCGCAGACGTCAAAGCTGCCATGTCCTCTTCCGGCATGGCCCTGATGGGTACTGGAATCGCCTCTGGTGAGTCTCGCGCAAAGGAAGCCGCCATGAAGGCGATCACTTCCCCGCTGCTCGAAGACGTCTCCATTGAAGGCGCCAAAGGCGTACTGATCAACATCACCTGTGGCCCGGACATGCTCATTGATGAAGTCTCCGAGGCTGCTGACATTATTTACAAAGAAGCCCACGATGACGCGGAAATCTTCTTCGGTACGGTCTTTGACCCGGATGCCGGCGACGAGATGCGCATCACCGTTATCGCAACAGGCATCGAAACCGCCATGGAAGAGCCGGAACCGGCACTGTCCAAGGCTGAGATCCAGAAGCAGCTTCTGCTCGGACCCCGCGGTGTGAACAAACCTGCTGCGACAGCTACGCAGACTTCCAAACGTCCCGGCCACCAGAAAGTGCTGGCTCAGGACAGGAACATCCCTGCCTACCTGCGCAAAGCTGGTGGAGAACTGAACACCACTGAGTTGCCCCAGCCCGCCATGACCAAACGCGTAGCCGCTGGCGGTGACGCAGGTCCGGGTGAAGAAGAGTTCATCTTCGACGAGGCTGAAGACAACTTCGACGTCCCTGCGTTCATCCGTAAGAACGTCGACTAGATAGCGACTTAAATGCGCGCGTTAAAGAGGAGTAGCTGCCATCGGTAAGCGAACCCTGTACCATGGTGTTGTCGAGCCTCAGGCTCCCGATCTCGGTGGACGACTGCCCGTAGCGGTAGTGGTTCCCGGAGGTGAAAACAACGCTGTTTCGACCCTCGGTTGGCAATCCGTATATCGGATGCTGAGCGAGGAACCCGGCATAGCCGTAGAACGTGTCTTCCCGGATAAGCTGGGATTGACCGACGGCAGTGATCCGAAAACGCGCGAATCAAATAGCCCACTATCCTCATTCCCTGTAACGGCCTGGAGCATCACATTCGAGGAGGATTTCCTCATCCTTCCTCGGACGCTCCAGGCAGCGGGTGTTCCGCCGCTGTCGGCGGAACGCCCGCGCCTTCCTCTCGTAATGGTAGGAGGGCCGCCTGCATTCTTGAACCCTGCCCCGATTGCTCCCTTTGTGGACCTATTCTGGGTGGGTGAGGCTGATGATAACTTTGTTCCGCTTTTTGAGCAGATCAAAGAGCTTGTCTTTGAGGGTGCAGACAAAGACACTATTCTTGAAGCAATCAAGGATACGCCGGGCGTCTATGTACCCGGCAAATCAAAAACGCCTGTTAAGCGGGTAGTTTCTGGTCCATCCGGGCCGCTGCACGATCCTGCATTCTCATGCTTCATTTCTGGCCGCGCCACCTTCCGTGACACCTTACTGCTAGAAGTCAATCGAGGCTGCCCATACGGTTGCCGGTTCTGTGCCGCAGGTTTCATCTACCGTCCCCCAAGACATGCTGACATGGAAGAGCTTAAGCGTATCGTGGAATTGACCGATCCGCCCAAAATCGGATTAGTAGGCACAGCGCTTACTGACTGGCCAGACCTGCTCCCATTTCTCAAATGGCTTCATGAGCAGAAAAAGAAATTTTCCCTTTCCTCCATGCGGGCAGACGGTATCACCGAAGAGCTGCTCGTGTATCTTCGTGAACGCGGCATCCGTACCGTGACCCTCGCCCTGGAAGGCGCTTCTGAGCGTCTTCGTAAGATGATGAGCAAGAAGCTCGACCCCAACGATTTTCTCAACGCTGTGCGACTCTGTGCGCGCTATGGCGTGAACCATCTCAAACTCTACCTCATCGCAGGCTGGCCCGGCGAAACTGACGAGGATTACGAAGAGCTGCGTGAATTTCTGGCAGAGATCGTACGCATTCGCTCTGAAGAGCCCGGCGGCAAGAAGAAGCACTTCATGCGCATCACCATTGGTGTCAGCTCGCTTGTTCCCAAGCCATTCACACCGTTTCAGTGGGCGCCCATGATGGGAGAGAAAGAACTCAGCGCACGCATGAAAATGCTGACCAAGATGGTCAAACCGTACAAAGGCATTACGCTCCACCACGACAATCCATTCCAGGCACGGCTTCAGGGCATGCTCGCCCGAGGTGGCCCGGAGATGGCAGAGTTCATCCAGTTGGCAGCAGAGCACGGAGGCTGGAAAAAAGCCTTCAAACGCTGGGATGGCAATCCCGACGACGCTCTTAGAGAGCGCAACGAGGATGAAGTTTTCCCATGGGAAGCCATCGATATTGGCGTGAAGCGTGAGTATTTATTGAAGGAATGGCAAAAGGCCAAAGAAATCAAAGTAACCCCCGGCTGCTCGGCCAAGGGGTGTGCGAAATGTGCTGGTTGCGGAGTGGAAGAAAGCTGATCGGCCTAGAATTAAGAACGCCGAGTCACCCACACGAAGACGAGACATGCAACGAAAACCAGTGCCCCGACCGCTGGTAATACTGCACCTTTCCACCTCGGTTCATGCTCTTCTGTAACGAACCAATGGCTTTCAATCACTTCCAGTTCTTTCTGACTAATTTCTGAGAACCCGTCATTTACCAGTTGTAGCAATGCCTTGTCTCCTTTACGGACTCCGGCTGACACCACGCGATAATAAAGCGTCCGACAAAGGGTTATCCTTTCAAGGTTTGCTCGACCACCAGCAGCTACAACGAGCGAAGCATAATCGAGAGCCAAGGCATCGAGTTTTCCGCCCAAAAAGTCATCAACCAATGCCTGACTCCCAGGGTAAGGGATGATGTCACTTTCGGGAGAATTGGTAGTAAGCATATCGTATGCATATGAATTTTCGACGATACCAACACGGCCAGCTGAAATTGCGTTCGAACAATCCACACTGGCGGCATCACGAACAGCAAGGACGCCCGAAGCGCTATGCAAAGGCTCCGAGAAGTCCATATACTCCTCGCGCTCGTCTGATGGATAGAGTCCGCTATGAACATCTGCCGTTCCAGCTTTCATTCTATCAACGGTATCAGGCCAATCCATGAGTTCTAAGCGAACAGGAACACCGGTTTTCGCTTCCCATTTCTTCCACATCTCGACGAGGAATCCCACATGTTCCCCTGAGTCGGTCAAAGAGGAGAAAGGAATCCACTGCTTTGGCATGAGCACGTTTATTCCGCTATTCTGGTAATCTTCAATGGTCTTAGTCGGAAGGTTTTCATCTGCCACAACTTCGGAGGCAGTATTGGGAGCGGTGTCTTCAGCATGACAAAGCGCACCACCGAGCAAAAGGCAGAATGACAACAATATGGGATATACAACTTTCATAGACAGCTCCGTAACGTCAGGATCACAACATCACAGAACTTGCCATAATTATTCATTAAAAACAATTAACACCCAGCAGAGGCTCGTCTAGGAGCACAGTGGCATTATTTCAGGAGCGTTTGTTTACCCAGAAGAAGACCACTCCTCCCACAAAACACAATACTAAAACTGCAGGAAATAACACACTCAGCCAACGATCTTTGGGCTGCTCAACAACAAACCACCTTTCGATGATCATATCCTTCTCAACCTTGCTGAACCGTGAAAGTCCGTCGTTGACCACATCAAGAAGATCACTCCGTCCTTTACCTACCGCAGAGAACAGCTCTCTCCTATAAAGCGTCTTACAAATAGTAACTTCTTCAGTAATCCCCATATTGCCACCGATAAGTACAAAAGTGGGATAATCTATGACCAATGCATCAACAGCCTGCTCTTTCAACGCTCCAAGCATCGCCCGGGTGTCTTCGTAGGCTATGATGTTCTTTTGAGGGAAATTCGATAGTGCATAGGTGTGTTCATACGTCTTATTCACTGCACCAATTCTTAGCTTTGTAAAGTCGTCGTCGCACTCCACACCACCTTTGGCCCAAATCGCCAACGTACCGGACGAATGATAAAAAGGTATGGAGTAATCCAAGTACTCTGCGCGTTCATCTGTATGGTACAAGCCACTATGGATATCAGCTTCCCCATCTCCCACGCTGGATAAGGTTTCGGCCCATGTCATTGTCTTGAATTCCACGGGAATCCCCGTCTTCTCCGACCACTTCCGCCAGTACTCAATAAAGAAACCAGCTAGATTCCCACTCTCATCATAGTAGGAAAGCGGTTGCCAAACAGGTGAAACGGCTACGCTTAAACCAGATTCCTGAAACTGCTCGACAGAGGTTTTTCCGCCCGCAGCCGTCGTTACAACAACACATATCAGTGCAAGAGTGACAAAAAGGGATTTACCCAATTGCCACAGCAAGTTTGTTCCTATCTGGATCATCTTGCGCATGCTATTATCCCCTTCTTCGAAAAGACCAGATCCAGATACCAAACGAGAGCAATATAATGACTACAACAGGTGTAACGCTATCGCTCCAATCTGTTTCACTTTCATGTCCGATAAACCAGCGATTGACGAGAAAACGACGCTCCGACTCAGATATCTGAGCTAAACCTTCATTCATGAGCTGGAGCAATTCAGGCCTGCCTTTCAAAGTTGCGCCATGCAAATCGCGCTTGTACACAGTCTTACAGATTGTCAGCTCAAGTTCTCGTCCTACCAGTATGACATTAGACCAATCAAGAACTGCCGCATCTATTACCCCTGACTCCAACGCTCTAATGGTTTCATGGCTATTCTCATAGAGAAGCCACGAGGCGTCCGGGTATTGCTTGCGGACCATTTCCACTTCCCCCGTCCCGGCGACACCTCCCCATTTCAAAAAAGAAGAACCGTCATCACAAGTAACATTGCCCGCGACCACCGTGACTGCGCTACTGTGAAAAATCGGGGAGCTATAGATGAAAAACTTGTCTCGTTCTTCAGTGGATAGCAGACCACTTTGAATATCGGCATGCCCCTGAATGACAAGATCTATCGTATCTTTCCATGGAGCAGCTTGAAACGTCACTGGCACTCCGGTCTTCTCTGACCATTTCTCCCAAAACTGTACAAGAAACCCTTCAAGTTCCCCATCCGCACCCTCGAATGAATATGGTTTCCAAAAGGGAGAAGCCGTAATCACCACGCCCGTCTCATGATAATTCCGTTCCTGACAAATGGCACCAGACGGAACAAGGGCTCCGCCAACCAGGAGAGCCAAGAATGCAATACACAGATTAATTCTATTGAGAAATGGCATCATCATAATCCTCATTATGTCACAGTATGCACCATTTGTATTCTACACCATGATAATGTTCCTGGCTTTGCATTAATCAACAACTGAAGTAGGGGTATTGAAAACCATCTCGGAGGTCTTAGTGAGAACTCTTTCCAACTTGAAACAACTTGCCCCGATCCTGCTGCTGACATTACTCGTAGCACCCGCTTTTGCCGACTCCATCCCTGATGGATTTATACGGCTCAATGAGTTCATTCCAAGCGCAACATATGATGCTCGCTATTTTACCGAAAACAATTTCGTAGGGGAACGCATAACCGGATATGAGGCACCCGTGGTCATTCTGGCAAATCCAGCAGCCGTAGCCTTAAGACAAGTACAGGCTGACCTCGCCCCTTTCGGTTTAGGCCTGAAAATATTTGACGGATATCGGCCGCAGCAAGCCGTAGATCATTTCGCACGATGGGCGAAAGATGTAGCAGAGACAAAGACCAAGGCTGACTACTATCCTGACGTAGAAAAGCGCCATCTCTTCCGTGATGGATATATCGCTGCCAAGTCCGGGCACTCGCGTGGTTCCACCGTGGATGTGACCATTATTGATCTTGGTACGAAAAAGGAATTGGACATGGGCACGCCATTCGATTTCTTTGGCTTGCAATCATGGCCTGATAACAAAGACATGAGTCCCCGTGTACGCGCAAATAGAGCTTTGCTACGGAATGTGATGATGCGGAATGGCTTCAAGCCTCTCACAGAAGAATGGTGGCATTTTACGCTTGAAAACGAACCTTACACGGATACGTATTTCAATTTCAAAGTTCGCTAAACTTTATCCGCTTTAGATCGAGAAGCGTGATTCACTACCCCAATAAAAAATCCGAGTGCAACAAATAAAAGGATACCGGCAGGGCCAAGGTATTTCCAATAATTGACCTCTGCCCGTTTCTCAACAAACCATTTCTGGACTAGAACCTCACGCTCGTTGCCACCAATCTGTGAAATCCCCTGCTTAAGCAAGCGCAATAATGTTGCGTTACCCTTCTTCACACCGCCCAAAAGCTGTTGTTCGTACAGAGAAGTGCAATATGTAAAACGATCAGTGAGCTTGTCCCGAGAGGTCCTATACACAAAGCCGGGATAATCTATCAGCACTCCCTGCACGGCTCCATTCACAAGCGCATTAATGAGCTCATCACCAGTCCGATATGTCGCAAGTTTCGTTTTGGGGTACAATGTCCTCATCACGAACTCACTATGCCCCTTGTGAGAAGTGCCTACAGTGTAATCCGTAAGCAGAGTCTCGCACGTCGCACCCTGCGTAGGGTCAACGATCAGAGCCCCATTGACCGGGATAACAGGTTGCGTGAAATCAAATACTTTCTCACGCTCCTCATTGGTAAACAAACCGCTCTGGAGGTCAGCTTCACCGCTAAGAACTTGCTCCAGAGTTTCTGCCCACACTGCGACTTTGAATCTAACGGGAATTCCAGTGACATGAGACCATTTCTGCCAATAGCTAACTAAAAAGCCTGATGGCTTTCCGGTTTCATCCACAAAAGAATAAGGGTGCCACGCAGCGGAGACCATGACGGTAATACCATTAGCACGGTAATCCGATTCACTTCGTTCAGCAGCATCAGCAACACATGGGCTGAACAAAAGTACCCACATGAAGATAGCTCCAACGAATACACGCAGCAGATCCTTCATCAACTCTCCAAGCGATAGTAAAAACCATGTGAATAAACGCGAACCAACACAGCTCTCATTCCAGACTATTCTTTTACCAAAGAAGAAAAATTTGAAGAATGATTTTATTCGTCGGCTTTATTTTCTGATCGGCCACTAGACCACTTAAAAACACCAAATGCCACCAATACAAACAAGGAAACGAAAAGAGCAAGCCGCCAGTAAAAGCTGAAATCCGACTGTTCTTCAACAAACCATCGCCCGATGATTGTTTCACGCTCAGCTTGAGTAATCTTGGCAAAGCCAACGTTAACGAGTTCAAGCAAGTCTTCGTCGCCCTTCCGGACAGCAGCATGCAGATCACGCTCATAGATGTTCTCGCATATAGAGATCTCCCCAAGCGGCTGCATGCCCTCACTAATGAGCTTCAGTGCAGGCAAATCAACGAGAATGCCCCCGACAATTCCATCCACAAGTCCCTGAATCAGGCCTGTTTCGTTCTGAAACGACATACCATTCGATTCAGGATGCTTCTGACGAAGAAAGTCCTCTTCGGTAGTCTTATCAACATACCCAATGCGTTGTGTTTCATAAACGTCGGCACAAGCAGCGCCATAGCCTTCATAAATCGCGAGGACGCTTCTTGAATGATAGAAGGGATCGGAAAAATCGAGATATGCACCCCGCTCCGGCGTCATATACAGGCCGCTATGAATATCAGCTCCACCACCTTTAACCATGGTGAGCGTGGCGCGCCAGGGTACCAGCTTGAAACGAATGGGGATATCCATTTTCTCGGACCACTTCCGCCAGAAGTCTACAAGGAGACCGCTCAATTGGCCTTCCTGATTGTGGTACATGTACGGTTGCCAATACGGAGATGCGGCGATGGAAACACCATTTGTTCGATAATACTTTATATCAGCTGCGCATCCTTGCTGAACCCAACAAGAGGCAGAAACTAAAGCTATTACAACGCACAAAGCGAAATGAAGACAACGTCTCTTCACGCATACTCCCGGCATACATTCACAAAGAAGAACAGGTGTTGGCTATATCCATGCACCGTCCCTTTTAACGCTATCCTGCCTATTTTGCCAAGGTAATTCATTTATTCGGTAACTACTTCCATAGAAAATCAAAAAAAAGCCGATCCATAAATGGATCGACCAAAAAATATTACATTCAAAACCTGATCAGGATCTGGAGCGATGAGTCACCCAGCCAAAAACAAGTAAGCTGATAAAAACCAAAAGGCTGGCCGCGGCGACTGAGGCTTTCATAATCACTGAGTCTGCTGGTTTTTCAACAAACCATCGTCTTCTCAAACTCTTGAATTCCCCATCACTAATAAGTTGAATCCCTGTATTCACGATAGACAAAAGCTCTTCATTCCCCTTGCGCACTCCACTCAACAATTCACGCTCGTAGACAGTTTCACAAATTTTATACGCCCTAGCAAACTTCTCATTACTGTCCAAGGCAACAATAGTTGGAACATCCATGACAACGCCGTGAATATTTCCCTGCATAAAAGCATCGAGCATTTTATCGGTGCCAATAAAGCTGACCAGCTTCGTTTCCGGGTGTTGTGAGATGAGAGTGCTCTCTTCAAACGAGCCTGCTACAACGCCAATTGTAGCCTCTTCATACGCAGTCCCACAATCGACCTCTTCCTTGGCAACGACAAGCGCACCTTGCGAACGATCAATGGGCAACGAAAAATCGAATAACTTTACCCTTTCCGCAGTGCGATACAATCCACTGTGAATATCGTATTCGCCAGATGCGACAAGCTTCAGCGTTTCCGCCCAAGGAACAAGCTTAAATTCAACAGGAACACCCGTAACATTTGACCATTTTTTCCAATAGTCGATCAAGAATCCAGAAACCTGACCGTCCTCACTAATAAAAGAATAAGGACGCCACGAAGACGAAGCCGCAATGGTTACTCCGGCCTGCAAGTAATCGTCTGCCTGCCCTGCAGAGACAGAAGTCCCCCCCAAGAGCGAGAAGATAGCGAAAAGCCAAATATATAGGCGCGTCAACTTCAACGCAGTTCCTCCCTGAGAACACAAACTCTTAACCAACAACGCCTGCAACGCTAGCATATGAAGAAAGGATAGAGCCATTAAAAGATTACGGTATCTGACACGGCATAAAAAAGGCCAGCACCCTTGGGCGCTGGCCTTCAATTATTGCGCTATAGCGCGATCTACCAAGCGTAAAGCGGGAATTCGTTGGCGAATTCTTCGACTTCCTGGCTGATCTCTTTAAGAGCCTTATCGTCTTCCATATTGTTCAACGCGGCGGTAATGGCTTCGGAAACCACGATCATGTCTTCTTCGATCATTCCACGAGTGGTCAGAGCCGGAGTACCGATACGGACACCGGAGGTCTGGAACGGGGACTTGGTCTCGAACGGAATGGTGTTCTTGTTGGCAGTAATGCCAGCCTTGTCCAGAGCGATCTGAGCGTCCTTGCCAGTGTAATCCATCTCGGACAGATCCAACAGCATCATGTGGTTGTCTGTGCCACCGGAAACAAGCTTGTGACCAGCTTCCTGAAGGCTTGTAGCCAGAACCTTGGCGTTCTTAACAACCTGCTGCTGGTACTCGACGAATCCGGGAGACAGAGCCTCACCAAACGCGACAGCCTTAGCAGCGATAACGTGCATCAGCGGTCCGCCCTGAATGCCAGGGAAGATGTTGGAATTCAGTTCCTGCTCCAGATCTTCGTTGGAAAGAATCATACCGCCACGGGGACCACGAAGGGTCTTGTGAGTAGTGGTAGTGGTGTAATGCGCATGATCAATACAGGTCGGGTGTTCACCAGCAGCGATCAGCCCAGCGATGTGAGCCATATCAACCAGCAGCTTTGCGCCGACCTTGTCAGCAATGGAACGGAAACGAGCGAAGTCGATGATACGCGGGTAAGCGGAAGCACCAGCGATGATCAATGTCGGTTTGTGCTCGACTGCCATCTTTTCCACCTGATCGTAATCGATGGTCTGGGTCTTCTTATCCACACCGTAGTGAACCATGTTGAAAAGCTTACCGGAGAAATTAACCGGGGAGCCATGGGTCAGGTGACCACCATGGGACAGATCCATGCCGAGCACGGTGTCGCCGGGCTTACATGCTGCAAAGTAAACAGCCATATTTGCCTGAGAACCGGAGTGCGGCTGCACATTGACATACTTAGCGCCAAACAGTTCCTTAGCACGCTCACGGGCCAATTCCTCAGCCTGATCGACGAACTCACAGCCGCCGTACCAACGCTTGCCGGGATAGCCTTCAGCGTACTTATGGGTCATCACGCTGCCCTGTGCCTGACGCACGGCAGTGGAGACGAAATTTTCACTGGCAATCAGTTCAAGTTTGGTAACCTGACGTTCAGCTTCGGAAATGATTGTTTTGGCAACAGCCGGGTCTTGGAGAAGAAGTTCTTCCATGGTCAATAACCTCGTAGTTGAGTGTGGATACGAATGGCTTCCCGTCCCAATAACACAGTCCAACAGGTCAACACGCCAACCTTTCGCAGGTTCAACACCGCTCAGGCAAACGCTCCCATCAAACCACGTGAGACGGAGATCCGTCCTTATATCAATAACGGACAACTCGTTCGAGCAATCCGACTTTCACTAAAGAATCCCTTCGGGGAGCCTACCGGCAGTCCCTCCGGGGGCTTAAGAACCCTTTGCAAAGGGTTCTTAAGAATCTCCTAAACTCTATGTAGCCGCTTCGCGGAGCAGGCTAGCTCAAAATTGTTGAGCCCCTTGTATCCTCCAAACGCCCGATCACGCAACCACGTATCGCAGAGAAATACAGATTTATAATCCCCACAACACCCGCGAAGCGCACCAAAAAGTTTAGGAGGGTGAGATGGGATGGGGGTCTGGGGGAGGCATTCCAAAAAAAACGGCGGCCATCAGGCCGCCGTTTATTTAGCTATGCTTCAAAGCGCTTGAACAGGAGACAGGCGTTGGTCCCGCCGAATCCGAATGAGTTCGAGAGCGCGTAGTTGACCTGTCGTTTGACTGGCCCATCGGCTGTGACCTTGAGGTCGCATTCCGGGTCCGGTGTCTCGCGGTTGGCTGTGCCTGGGATAATCTCCTCGGCAATTGCCTTGACTGCGAACACGGCTTCTACACCACCAGCAGCGCCGAGCAGATGCCCGACCTGTGATTTGTTGGCGCAGATATCGATGTTGTAGGCGTGGTCGCCGAACACCGATTTAATGGCGCGGGTCTCACACAAATCATTAAGATATGTGGAGGTACCATGCGCGTTGATGTGATCAATTTCGCTCGGATCAATGCCAGCTTCGCGAATAGCACCCTGCATGGCGAAAGCCATACCGGAACCATCTTCGGGCGGAGCGGTCATGTGATGAGCATCACCAGATGCACCGAATCCGACAACTTCGGCCAGAATGTTGGCACCACGGGCCTGTGCATGCTCAAGGGATTCCAGGAGCAGCAGGCCACAACCTTCACCCATAACGAAACCAGTACGATCTTTGTCGAACGGACGGGAGGCCTTTTCAGGCTCATCGTTGCGTGTGGAGAGTGCCTTCATGGCATTAAAGCCGCCAATGGCGAGCTTGGTGATAGTGGACTCGGCACCACCGCAAATCATTGCGTCGGCACGGCCCATGGCGATGTCAGTGTATGCGGAACCAATACCGTGGGTACCGGAAGCACACGCTGTTGTTGTACAGATGTTCGGTCCCATGGCTCCTGCCTCGATGGAAACCTGTCCGGCTGCCATGTTAGCAATGAGGATGGGGATAAAGAAAGGCGAGATACGCTTCGGCCCTTTGGCGAGCATCTTCTCGTGCATGGTCTCAATAGTCTGCAGACCACCCAGTCCAACACCGATAGTGGTGCCAACACGACCTTTTTCCTCTTCAGGAATTTTCCAATCAGCGGCTTCGAAAAGCTGCTGGCAAGCTGCGACGGCGTATTGAGTGAAAATCTCCATACGGCGTGCTTCTTTTTTCGGAATAAAGGCGGTGGGATCGAAATCCTTGACTTCACCAGCGATCTGCGTGGCAAATCCTTCGGTATCGAATCTGGTGATTTCGCCGATGCCGGACTTACCGTCCAGCAAATTCTGCCAACTAGTCTCAATGTCATTGCCAAGCGGAGTGATGGCCGCGACGCTGGTTACGACAACCCTGTTCATAATAGGTACCCGTATTTTCTACGTGTAAAAATGAAAAAGGAGCGCCTTACACGTTAAAAGTATAAGACGCTCGCATCATTATCAAATTCAGGTCGGACAGTTAAACTGCCTTCTCGATGTGAGAGATAGCGTCCTGTACTTTGACGATCTTCTGAGCCTGCTCGTCATCGATTTCCAGGTCGAACTCTTCTTCCATGGCCATGATCAGCTCAGTCAGATCCAGAGAGTCTGCACCCAGATCTTCAACGAAGGCTGCGCCTTCTACGACTTCGTCTGCACTCACGCCAAGCTGGTCCACGATAATGTCTTTAACTTTTGCTGCTACGTCGGACATAATTTCCTCCAGAATAAAATAGTTTTGTTTTTCAGGCTTAATTACATGTACATGCCGCCATTAACACCCAGGACTTGTCCGGTAATGTAACCGGCTCCGGGGCCTGCCAAGAAGGCGACGGCGGCTGCGATATCCTCGGACTGCCCGAGGGATTTTAACGGAATCTGTGCGAGCATGCCTTCGATAATTTTCTCAGGAAGCTCTGCGGTCATGTCGGTTTCGATGAAACCCGGTGCTACGGCGTTCACTGTGATGCCACGTCCGGCCAGCTCACGAGCGGCGGACTTAGTCAGACCAATAAGGCCTGCTTTGGCAGAACAGTAGTTTGCCTGACCGGCGTTACCCATCTGACCAACAATACTGGTAATGTTGATAATACGGCCAGCGCGCTGCTTGCCCATGATCTTGGATGCTTCCTTGAGGAAGGCAAAACAACCGGTGAGGTTGATCTGGATGACTTTATCCCAGTCATCATCCTTCATGCGCATCATCAGCCCATCACGGGTGATGCCTGCGTTGTTTACCAGCGCGTGAAGTGCAACCTTGCCCTTGATCTCTTCCTTGAAGAAAGCTGCGATAGCATCGCGGTCGCCAGAATCGAGCTTGAAGGCCTTAGCCTTGCCGCCCTTCTCTTCAATGGCTGCCACGACCTTATCCGCCTCTTCTGGACGACTCACGTAGGTCAGGTAGACTTCAAAACCATCGCTTGCCAATTTCTCGGCAACCGTACGGCCAATGCCACGGGAACCGCCCGTGACTAATGCGACTTTGGGGAGATCGCTCATTGATAAACCTCGTCTCTCAATTGTTTATCGGCACTCATTATACCACTTTATGCCGGACTGCAAATTTTCAGCCCGATGTCACAGGATTGTTGCTTAAACACTATCCTGTGGGAAAAATCAACGAAACGCCCGTTTTAATATTAGAACTGCAACAAGGCAGCTCCGAAAGTGAACCCACCACCGAAAGTGGGGATAAGCACTTTATTGCCGGGCTTGATAAAGCCTTCTTTCACTGCTTCCGACATTGCCACCGGAACTGAAGCTGCAGAGGTGTTGCCGTACTTATGGATATTGCTGAAGACTTTAGCCTCAGGCATACCCAGCTTTTTCGCTACGGCTTCCATGATGCGCCAGTTGGCCTGATGCGGAATCAGCACATCAATCTCATCAAAGCTGACACCCTGACGTTCAGTAACCTTCTTGGACATGGCGACCATGTTGCGCACGGCGTGCTTGAAAATTTCGCGTCCCTGCATCTGGACGAAGAATTCGTCACCAACAGTTTCGCCTTTCTTGTAGGTCCAAGCTGAGCCACCACCGTTAACGGTAAGCAGGTCGCCCAGAGAACCATCGGCAGACAGGACAACATCCATGACCTGCGGGCCATCTGTGTTATCCTCTGCTGTGAGAATTATTGCACCGGAAGCGTCACCAAAAAGAACACAGGTAGTGCGGTCTTCCCAGTTCAAACGGTTGGAGATGACTTCGGAGGTCACAACCAGCACCTTGCTGTCCGGGTCGAGAGCGATCATACCGCGAGCCGACTGGAGAGCGTAAAGGAAGCCGGAACATGCAGCATTCACATCGACACAAGCCTGTCCCTTAATGCCGAGCTTCTCCTGAATGCGACAAGCAGTGGACGGGACCATGGAGTCCGGGGTGAATGTGCCACACACGATATGAGTAAGCTCTTCAGCTTCCATCCCCGCATCGGCAAGAGCCTGCTTGGCCGATTCTACAGCCAGATCGGAAGCAGCCTGGCCTTCTGCTATCATGTGACGTTGTTTGATTCCGGTACGTGTGGTGATCCACTCGTCGGAAGTTTCGACTATCTCTTCGAGATCGACATTGGTGACAACCTTTTCAGGTGCGTAGTGACCAAAGCCGCGGATGGTGAAGTTCGTTTTCATGGGGGGAGGTGTAAGGGATTGACCGGGTGCGGTCAAGTTGTGCAAGGAATTGCCTCCGGCGGCTGGGGGAAGGGGAGAGGGAGACCCTTTGTAAAGGGTCTCCCTCTCCCCTTCTCCCAGACCCCCATCCCCTCTCCCTTCCTAAACTTTTTGGGTCGCCTTCGGCGAGTTTTGGCGTGTGCAAAAAAGCGCACGTTTGAAACTACTGTTTTAATGTAATGGACTAAATTGGTATGGATTAGAGGAGTGAAAAGACTTCAGTGAAGGCTGCTTTGTAACGCAACGAATGGTCAATTAGGTGAGTGCAAAGAAAGATACCAGCGCTATTCTTACAACAAAAAAGCGTCCGACTTCCCTTGTGGGAAGCCGGACGGCTTTCAATCGAATTTGTTAGCTAAGTCTATTACGCGGCAGTTTTATCAGCCTTCTTACCTGTAATATCCTTATGAGCAGCCAGCCCTGCGGCCAGATGTTCATGAGCCTTGTTGCGGACTGAAGTCGCAGCCATGCGGATGGAGTTCAGCAACGCGAGTTCGTCAGCTTTACCATGGGTAACGAAGACGACACCTTTAAGACCAAGCAGCGGAGCGCCACCATATTCGGAGGTGTCCACAATACGCTTGAACTTTTTGAAAGCTCCGATGGAGAGGAGCGCACCCAGCTTGGAAATCCAGCTGGATTTGAGCACACCCTTGAGGATGCGACCAATGGACTGCGCCAATCCTTCGGACAGCTTGAGAGCGACGTTGCCGACAAAGCCATCGCAAACCACGATATCAACGTCACCCGTAAAGATGTCGCGTCCTTCGACGTTGCCGATGAAATTCATGTCGGATGCACGCAGGAGATCAAAGGCCTCACGCACAGCGGCGTTGCCCTTTCCTTCCTCTTCACCGATGGAGAGCAGGCCCACGGAAGGGTCTTTCATCTCCAACACGTGACGTGCAAACACGTCGGCCATCAGACCGAATTGAAATAAATGCTGCGGCTTGGAATCGACGTTGGCCCCGACATCAGTCATGATGACGAGCTCCTTTTCCGTGGGCAAAATTCCGGCCAATGCAGGACGAAGAACGCCCTTGATACGACCGATAGTGAACATGCCACAGGCGACGGTAGCACCGGAATTACCAGCACTCACCACACCATCAGCTTCGCCCGACTTCACTTGGCGACAAGCCACCTGAATGGACGAATCCTTTTTACGTCGAAGCGCATCAGCCGGTTTGTCATCCATCTCCACAACCTGAGAAGCATGAACGATTTTCACGTCCAAGCCTTCATGGTTGAGCTTGTTCAGCTCTTCATGGAGAATGGTCTCATCACCAACCAACAGCACAGCAATGCCTTCACGTGCTGCATCAACAGCAGCACGCACGGCAATGCGGGGGCCTCTATCGCCCCCCATGGCGTCCACGGCAATTCGTGGAGCCACAGATGCGTCGATGCTAGGCATCGTCGCTGCTGAGAACCTGACGACCTTTGTAGGTGCCGCAGACTTCGCAAGCGCGATGGGGCAGGTTGGGCTCACCGCATTCGCAGTAAACTACATTGGGAATTGCCACATGATCGTGAGAACGGCGCATGCCCTTGCGGGACTTGGAAGTTTTCTTTTTGGGGACTGCCATGATGTATACCTCTTTAGTATTTTTCTATAGTTCGTCGCTCGTTCAGTGAGGATTATAATCCTCCCCAAGCGAGGGGCGTTACTTTATCTTTAAATTGCGGAAAACCGCAAGCCTTTCGTCGCCCTTATCCTGCTCACATGTGCAACTATCTTTATTAAGATCTTTGCCACAAGTAGGACAAATGCCTTTACAACCCTCGGAACACAAGGGTTTTTCTGGCAGGGTAACGGCGAATTCTTCCCACAGGAGTGCGCCCATATCGAGCTGCAATTCGCCATTTACGGTGCGCATACGAGGTTCTTCGTCGGACTCACCGTCCGGAAGTTGTTCGTAGGCATCGAAAGTTTCATCGATATCCATTTCGAATTCCGCAGTGCAGCGGTCACACCCCATTTTGACGCTGCCCTTAAGGGTGCCACGCACCAGAGCTCCGTCTTCGGGTTGAAGGAAGATCGTCACCACGGCTACCAGATCACGCCCTGGGATCAGGTCAATGGAAAACTCTTTCCATGCGTCCTGCCAGAGGGCTTGATCGTCAAAGGTGTACTCTCGACCTTCGGCCAATATATCACTAATAGGAATCCAAAATTCAGACATCGTTTTTTCTCCGCTTCGCACGTTGTGTGCACTAGAAGCAAGGGGGGTATCTATATGGGAAGTTTTTCCTATGTCAAGAAAAAAACTCTTGCCATTTATCAGAAGGCTCGGTAATGAATCACTCCCGCTGCTTGAGGAAGCTACCACTACCAAGCAACGGACAGTAAATTAGATTGAAGAATTTCATTATAATACATTAGGAGGTCGCAATGTCCCAGGTATGCGATATTTGCGGAAAAGGTCCCCAGAGCGGCAACAACATCAGCCACTCCCACATTAAGACCAAGCGTCGTTTCATGCCGAACCTGCAGAAGGTCCGTCATCAGCTCGAGACCGGCCAGGTCGTCAGCATCAAGGCTTGCACTCGCTGCATCCGTAATGGCGCTATCACCAAGCCCGTTGCACGCAAAAAAGCCGACGCCTAAGTTCGCTTAGAAAAATTTAGCTCTCGAAGCTATGCTGCCACCGATTCTTCGGTGGCAGCTTTTTTGCGTTCAGTGTTTGGAGAGTTGAATGCCCCGACTTCCGATGGCAGCGCATCTACTGCGTTAAGTGAATTGTAGGCGAATCCTCGAGCCGTACAAGATCTTACGCCTCAGGTATAGATCGAGTGCGCTACGCTGCTTCACCTTGTAGGACGATTCAAGAAAAGAAAACACCTTCTATCCATGCTGACACGTCTCTACTCCCAATCGGAAACCATCACCAGCACTCAGAGCCAGAGGCTTAGAAGCTGACCAAACGGCGAGGCGGCCCTGTGAATAGAACACAGACGCATATAGCCGGCCTACAGTTTATCAGGACATCAATATCCCCCCACACTACGAAGACTGAAGCCGAACCATTTGGATCAGATTCTTAGTCGATAGCTTTGTGCGGCCACGCTAAGCCAACAGGCACTTTTTTGGTTCCTTTTTTGGTGCCCTCCAAAAAATGAACCGCCCCGCCCGCGCAGGGCGGCCAACGGCAGTTTCATCATTCTTAAAATAAGGGCGCAGCCCGACTTCCACTCCCTTCCCTCAAAAATTTGCACACCCTTCACATCAACCCGTGCACCATCCTTCACATCTGCACAAACACCCTCTTCGTCAAAAACACTTAAGACCTCAAAATAATTAATAAAACAACCTTGGCACACCTTATGCTTTATCCTCTTCAACAAACAAAAGGAGAGACACATGGATTTCTTTGCAACTTTCAACGGCTGGTGCAGCGGTTTTGGATTCGGCCATGGCGGTGGCGGGATGCACAATTGGCTCCCCTTCCACATGGGTAGCATCTTCCAACTGCTGATCGTCGGCCTCATCATTTATTTCACTGTCCGCATTCTCCGAAAGCCGGCCACTATAAACGAACCAGGCAATGCGGAAGAAATTTTACGACGTCGTTACGCCCTCGGCGAAATCGACGAGCAGACATATAAGGCTATGAAAAAAGACCTCAACTAACCCCCCAACATTAAACGAACTCATTGCACACACCTCAACACCAACAGAACACGTAACGAGAACCTCAACCACCTCCTCATGCAAAAGCCCCCGCATCTCTCCGCGGGGGCTTTTCGGCTTTCTTACCTCGGCTTCCGATAGCGGCGCATCCGCTTCGTTGTCGGGCATATTTCAATCCTCGACGTACAGGAAGTACGCCTCCGGTTGAAACGTACCCGCCGCCTTGCGGCTGCACCACTCTCGAAAGCCTCACTACGCGTGTGCGCAGTGAGGCTTTATTGGATAGAATTCACTACCGCTTGTTGGCGATAGGAGTGATGATTTTTTAGAGTTCTACAGCTCGCTTGATGCGGGCGAGGGTTTGCTCTTTACCGAGCACTACCATGGTCTCGAACAGGCCAGGGGACTGCGTCTTGCCAACGATAGCCACGCGGATGGGCTGAGCAATGATCTTAAACTTAATGTCCTTGTCTTCAAGGAACTGGCGGTGCAGGTCTTCCAGAGACTTCTCGGTGAACTCGTCCAGCCCTTCGATGCGCTCGGCAATTTCCTCAAGAAACGGCTTGGTTTCCTCAGTGAGGAATTTCTTCACAGCCTTCTCGTCGTACGGCAGGAAGCTTGCGTCCACGATAAACGGGCGGGACTGTTCCAACATATCCACCACAGACTTGGCGCGCTGCTGCAAGAGCGGCACGATCTTCTCGAAATCAGCGGCGCTCACGGACTTGGCTTCTTCCTCACCAACTTCGCGAGAAAGGAAGTCGCACAGCATGGCAGCGATGATTTTGGGATCACCCTTCTGCATGTACTGACCGTTAACCCACTCAAATTTGGTCAGATCGAACACGGACGGAGACTTACCGAGATTCTTGGTAGAGAACAGCTCAACCATTTCATCCATGGTGAACAGTTCCTGATCGCCATGGGACCAACCCAAACGAGCAAGGTAGTTACACACGGCTTCGGGCAGGTAGCCCATCTTTTCGTACTCCATGACGGAGAGTGCGCCGTGACGCTTGGAAAGTTTTTTCTTATCCGGGCCAAGGATCATGGGAACGTGACCGAATTCCGGCACTTCCCAACCCATGGCGCGATAAATAAGAATCTGACGAGGAGTGTTGTTCACGTGGTCATCGCCACGCATAACCGTGTTCACGCCCATGTCATGATCATCAACGACAACAGCCAGGTTGTAGGTCGGTGTACCATCAGTACGACGCAGAATCATGTCGTCCATCTCAAGGTTCTCTACATTAATGGCACCCTTCACCATATCCACGAACCCAGTGCTGCCTTCCTGAGGAGCCTTCAGACGAACTACGCCCTCAGTCAGCCCCTTGGCACGACAGGAACCATCGTACTTAGGCTTACGCCCCTCTTTCATGGCCTTCTCGCGCATGGCGTCAACGTCCTCTTTCGAGCACTGACAGTAGTACGCATCACCATTGGCAATCATCTGGTCGATCACTTCATTATGGCGATCTTTACGGGTGGACTGGAACACGATCTCATCATCATGCTCAAGACCAAGCCATTTCATGGAATCGATGATCGCATCAGTTGCTTCCTGAGTGGAACGTTCGCGATCGGTGTCTTCAATACGCAAACGGAATTCACCACCAGCAGCACGAGCCAGCAACCAGGAAAACAGCGCGGTACGAGCGCCGCCAATATGCAAGTAACCAGTCGGGCTCGGCGCAAACCGAGAAACAATCTTCGTCATGATATCTCCTTGGGAGAAATGCCTCCGGCGGCCCTACCGGGGGTCCCTTCGGGGACCAGAGAACCTTTTATAAAAGTTTCTCTGGACTCTCCAAAACTTTTTATAGCGCTTCGTGGACCTTTGCCAACGCGCCAATACAACATCTTATTAGTAAATATATCTCAACTGCCAAATACCCACCCGCAGCAAACACTCTTCAACCTACAGCCCGCGCGCACTGCGCAGACAAAAGGTTTGGAAAGGAGAGGGGATGGGGTCTGGGGAAGGGGAGAGGGAAACTTTTTCCCAAAAGTT